>JAEEGK010000515.1_pt1 | contig 96652 bp, 83 predicted proteins | sample 8958771 | NCBI WGS metagenome assembly JAEEGK01 (sample SAMN16246547, study PRJNA631951) | gut metagenome | biome: gut microbiome; feature: rumen; material: SC-attached | host: Bos | place: Iran: Karaj | collected 2018-10 | reverse complement strand
TCGTAGCGGGAATAAGCTCTCTCGTCAGATGCTGATGTCATAATTGCAGCCTGCCTTTCATGCCTTAAATAGTTTCTGTGTCGTCTTCATCTATAAGGTCACTGATCTTCATCTGGCTTGCGAGATCTTGCAGTCTCGAAGTCGAATTGATCAGGTCGTAAATAGATTCGTCTGTGTTAAGTGCGTCGATGATACGTCCCATGTAAGGAACCATATCAGCCTGGATGTACCATTCGCGTGTCTGAAGTTCATCGGGTGCATAAATAAGGTTTGTCGTACAAATGCACTTGATCGTTTTCTTGGCGAATGCTTCATCAAATACCTCAAGACCGTTGGTGAAGAGCGCAAAGGGAGCCATGCAGTAAATATCCTTAGCTCCTGCAGCTTTAAGCTGTTCAGCGGTCCTGAGCATAGTGTTGCCTGAATTTATCATGTCATCGATAAGGAGGATATCCTTGCCCGTGACATCTTCTCCCAGATATTCGAAGATCTTTCCGTTCTGGCCGGGCTTGCCGGTATATTTCCTGTAGAACAGGCTTAAAGGAAGATTCAGGTGAGATGCGTAAAAAATAGCCCGCGATACACCTGTCTCATCAGGGCTTACCACGAGCGTATGATCCTTATCCAGCTTGAGGGTATCAAAACAATTCAAGAGGGTGGAGGTCATCTTGAATTGACAACGCGGCATCTCGATCGACATGAGGGGTACCGCATTTTCAATTCTGGCATCGTGGGGATCGAATACAATGAGGTTCGATACGCCCAGTTTGTAAAGCTTCTTGAGAACGTCTGCACAGTCGTATGATTCTCTGTGTGATTCAAGCTTCTCGCGTCTGCCTTCGTAAACGAAGGGCATGATGACATTGATCCTCTTAGCCTTGCCCTTAAGTACGGAAAGGATCCTTAAGAGGTCCATATACTGGTCATCAGGGGAGATGACATGGGTTCCTTCGAGGAGGTCGAGCTCCATGTTGTGGGAAAGAACGTCGGTAATTACGAAAATATCGTGACCTCTGACGCTCTCGCCAATGGAGAACTTGCCTTCACCTGTCTGGAATCTGATAAGTTCTGTATCGAAAATATAGTTGTCACGAGCATAACCCGGATCATTTGCATACCTGTTCTCGGGTCTTAATGCACGGCGCTTCCTCCTGACGGAAAGGTCGTCAGAAACGGCTTTAACGAATTCTTTATTGGAAGTATGCGCAATAATCCCGATAGGGCCGAAAGGTGCCAAAGTAATAGGCTTAAAGTCTTTATTGACTTCTAAGTCACTCATGGCAACAAGATACCCCCTAAAATGAAGCTAATTAAATGATATCTAAGTAAAAAAATATTTCAAAGGACTGTCATACAAAAATTTGCACGAAAAGTAATAAAAAGATTGTTCATTATTTGCATACCTCATCAGATAGGGCCTGCTTTAAATCATTTATTCCTGCTTTTTGCGGATTGGTCTCACTCGAAGAAACCGCGAAAATACGGGCTTCTTCGGCAAAATCAAGACAATTTGACATCATCTGAAGCTGCTTCCTGACCTGCTGGGCAGAAAGCTTGTCGCATTTTGTGAAGACCAAAAAGTATGGAAGCCCTACGCTGTTGAGGTAATTTAACATTCCGATATCGTCATTTGATGGTTCATGCCTAATGTCTATCAGCAAAAGAACAAGGTCGATGCCTTTTCTAACCCTGAAATAGTTGTCGCAAAGCTCGGAAAAGCCTTTGGACTTGTCTTTCGAAGCCTTCGAAAAGCCGTAGCCCGGAAGGTCTGCCAGGATCGCCTGGCTGTCCATGTCAAAATAGATGATCTGCTGGGTCTTACCCGGCGTCTGGGATACTCTTGCAAGTTTCCTGTTCCCGCCGAGGGCGTTAACAAGGGAAGACTTACCGACATTGGATCTGCCGGCAAGAACGATCTCCGGGAGTGTCTCGTCAGGGAGGTCTTTTGTAGAAGCACAGGTCTTAAGATATCTGATCTTTCCGTAATTAATTGCCATGTATATAACTCTGTCCAAAGTGTTGATCTTGTCGTATTTTGTCGGTTTTCCTGTAGATCTTGTCGCGAAAATCGAGACGAAAACCGACAAGGGTCCGCATTAGAATTTTAACATGAACGACTTTTATGGCAAAACGTCCGGATATCCGGGGCGGCGGAGTGCAGCAGAACGCCTTATGAACCTGATAAGATCCCGTTTGTGTGATCTTGCAGGTCTTGAGCAGGCCGTGACAAGAAGGCCGCTTCTGATCCCTGCGATATTGCTTACGGCGTGCTGTATACTCAGTTTCCTGACTGAGTCGGTGATCCCGGCTGCAGTAATGAGCGTGTCTATAGTATTTGCAGGAGTCTTCCTCAGGCGGTTTAAGAGGGCGGCAAATGCAGTGTTTCCGGCTATCCTGATCTGTCTGATCTTCATAAATAGCGGATTTTATATTTCTTCCAGGCTTAATGCGCGTGAAGACCTGAATAACACTGAATTCCTGTGCCGTGTCACATCTGTTTCCCGTGATATGTCAGGTGACAGGGATATTGTCGTAAGACTGGAGGGAGGCGCTTTAAGCGTCCTGAAATACTATGGAAATGATCCTGCGTTTAAGTCTGTTAAGCCGGGAGACATCCTGTCTTTGCAGGGGAAGATCAAGGAACCTCGTAAAGCCGGCAATCCCGGCGAATTTGATTACCGCGGATACCTTAAGAAACAGGGCGTTTTGTATGTGATAACCTGTGACAGTTTTGATGTTTTGAAGAGCTCCTTTGGGGCAGGGATGACAGGTTATATACAGAATTTCTTTTTCGAGCTCAGGGAAGAGGCCTTAAATGCCGTATCATCAGCATTTGACGGCTCTTCGAGAGCACTTGCGGCTGCTGTCTGCACAGGTGACAAATCACTGATCGGCGAGTCTGTCAGGCGCGACTTCAAGATGTCATGCTGCTCGCATCTGCTGGCTGTATCGGGTACGCATTTTTCAGGCTTCCTTGTCTGTCTTCCGATGGTGCTCAATGCCTTAAGATTAAAGCGTAAAAGCGCATTTGCCGTGCATACTCTGTTCTGCATACTCATAGGCTCTTTGACCGGCTGGGGTGATTCGGTCACGAGGGCGGCGATAATGAGTATTTGCCTGTTTGCCGGGAGAGACTGGCTGTCTTCATTGTGCCTTGCGTCCGTCGTGATGACTCTGGCAGATCCGTTCTGCCCATTGTCATCAGGCTTTCAGATGAGCTTTTGCGCAGTGCTTGGAATAAAGGTCTGCAGCGGGAAACTGACAGAACTTCTTATGCGTCTTCATTTGGGCGGGAAAATATCTTCTGTCTTGGCTGCCGCGGCAGGTGCTGGCCTTGGCATGCTTCCGTTCTGGTCAGAGATCTCGATGAGGCCGGATATTGAACACATCCTCATTCAGATCGCGGGTTCCTTCATCGCCGGGCTTGCCTGCACATTCTTTATTCCGTGCGTTTTCCTATGCCTTTTGATGCCTTTCTGGTCCGCTTATCTCTCATCTCCGCTCCTCTTGTGCATCAAGGCGCTCGAAAAGCTTGTGAAGTACGGCTGCAGGCTGAGCGAACAGAGCGGGGCGCCGGTCCATCTGCCTAAGGCATTACTTATGGTTTCTGCGGTAACTTTATTCATGTTTTTCCTGCCGCCGGGCATGTTAAGACGCATTGCCCTGAAGATCATCTGTCCTGTTCTTGCAGTAATTGTCGGATTCAATGTGTTTTATTTTATCAACAAGTCTTACTGCAGGGTGGTCTTTGCAGATGTCGGCCAGGGTGACTGCTGTCTGATCATGACACCTGAGAGCACCTGCCTGATCGATGCCGGAACTTACGAGGAAGGTGCCTCGACCGTAACGGATCTGCTCGATTATTACGGCATCAGCCGGGTCGACATTTGTGTCATGAGCCACTGGGATGTAGACCATTCGGGAGGGATAGCCGCGCTTTGTGTTCAGGGGAGGACAAAGAGGATAATCACATCCTATGTGCCCGGTCCGGATGACCGGGACAAGGATGTAAAGGATTTCTTCAAGTCCACAGGCCTGAACAGCAGCGAAAAGGCCATGTACTTAAGTCAGCTTGAACCTGCCCCGGCCGGCAGCAGGTTCTTCATATCCGAATCTGTATATATGGATGTCCTTTATCCTTATTCCGGTAAGGGAGGCGGCAATGAGGAGAGCCTGGTGGCCAGGCTCCACATAGAATGTGAGGATCCGGTGGATATCCTTTTCACCGGCGACATAGGCAAAGATACCGAAAAGCTCCTGATCGCAGATTTGCCTGACCTTGACTGCGACATCCTCAAAGTTGCGCATCACGGCTCTAAATATTCATCTACGGCTGAATTTATTAAGGCCTGTTCGCCTTCTGTCGCCGTGATCTCGGTAGGAGAGAACAATTTCTACGGGCATCCTGCCCCGGCAACTATAGAACGCCTTGAATCATATGGATGCGATGTGTTCAGGACCGATCTTGAAGGGGCGGTGGTACTGGAATATTGAACTGTATTTTATATATTTCTTTGCCATAAATTGTCCTATAAACCGCACTTGAAATTGTAATCTGTTTGTTATAATCGATTCTGTATGGGAATACAGGAAAGGACCGGCCAGGTGCCGGAGGAATGGAGAAACATGCATTTAAGACTACACAGATTATTAGTTACAGCAGCCGCAGCAGCCGTTGCGGCATCAATATCACTCGTATCCCTGACCGGATGCAGTATGCCGGGAGCAGGTGAAAGCTCTGATGCCAACATGCTCGAGTCTTCGGAGATTACCGAGACTGAGCCACAGGTCACACCCGAACCTACTGAGACACCGACACCTTCACCCAGTCCGACGCCGGCCAAGCCCCATATGGATATGCCGGAGGAAGACACCAAGGCTCCTATGTTTTTGAGCCTTCCCGAATCAGTGAGCATTAAGGTCGGCAATGAATTCAATATCCAGAAGCATATCGGCTACATTGACAACTGCGATGCTGATGTCGATATCACTGTAGACGGCGAGGTCGATACTTCCACAGTCGGAAGCTATCCCGTTACGATCACTCTTACCGATGATGCCGGCAATACCAAGACGGGCAGCATGACTGTCAAGGTCTATAAGCCGAGCAACAGCGGCGGCGGTGGCGGAGGCTCTGATACCCACACGACGCTTAAATACAGTGATTTCATGGCAAGATATCCTGACAGCGATATCGCTTACGGCATTGACGTCTCAAGATATCAGGGCGACATAGACTTTAATAAGGTTAAGGCTGCAGGCTGCGAGTTCGTATACTTAAGAGCCATGATCTATAACAATAACGAACTGGGAACAGACCGTAAGTTCGAGCAGTATTATGCGGATGCAAAGGCTGCAGGACTTAAGATCGGCGTATATTATTATTCCACTGACAGCACCATTGAGATGCTCCATGAGCATACGGCAGAGCTCCTTAAGGTGCTTAACGGCAAGCAGATCGATCTTCCTGTCGCATTTGACTGGGAGAGCTGGTGGAATTTCCAGAAATATAAGATGAGCATCGTTGATATCAACAACCTGTTCTATGAATTTGCGGATATCATGGCTCAGAACGGTTATAAGACCATTCTTTATGCGAGCAAGTATTATCTCGAGATCATCTGGGACCCTGCCGGTTACGATGTATGGCTTGCCCATTATGTTAAGCAGACCTCCTATGAGGGTGATTACTCCATCTGGCAGACAGGTTCGATCGGAAGGATCGACGGATGTTCTGAAGACGTCGATACGGATATCCTCTTTAAGAGCAAGTATCCTGAGGTCTTCGGCACCGGTTCGTCCGGCGGTGATACCGGAGAAGGAGATGTAGTTGGCTAAGCCGAAGGCATTGCCCAAGGGAGTCTTGAATTCCCGTCAGATGCTTGCAAAGATCAGCAAGGAAGCTGATTCTTTAGGGCTTGTCCTCTTATATGGCACTGAGGACTATATGCTCGACGGCGCTGTTTCCATGCTTAAGAAGTCATGCCTCGGCGAAGGTGCAGAGGACATGGACTATGCGGTAATAGATACCAGAACAGGCGATAAGTTCGATATGGGCAGGCTTGAAGAGCTTGTCTCCATGCCGCCTTGGATGTCGCCTAAGAGGCTTATAGTCATCAAGCAGTCGGGACTTCCGAACAGAGAGCTTTCCGATAAGGACCTTGAGATCTTAAAGGATATCCCGTCATCAGCGGTCGTAGTCTTTTTCGAGGAGACCGCAGACAGCAGAAAGAAGACATTCAAGGCCTTCCTGCAGTATGGCACCGTCGCATCGATGAGCGGATTTGAGGAAGACGAGCTCTCGGGCTGGATAAGCAAGAGATTTGCCAAAGAGAACATTAAGATCGGCTTTGAGGCCGCTAATTCAATGGCTTCGAGATGTGCAAACAACATGATGGAGCTTGTAAACGAGATCAACAAGCTCACGTTATACTGTCAGGGCAAGGGTTATTCGGAGATTACGCCCGACATAGTCGAGCTTTGCTGCCCGCCGGATTTGAGCGGCAAGATCTTCGACATCATGGACGCATGCGGTTCCGGCAACGCCAGTACTGCGCTTGGTACGCTCGATAAGCTCATTGCAAACAAGGAACCTCTTCCGAGGATAAGGGTTTCCATCGTCAATCACATAAAGGCTCTGATAATGGCAAAGGAAGCTGGAAATGCCGCAAGACTTGTCGACAGGACCGGCATGAACGATTTCAGGGCCAAAAAACTCGTTTCCCAGGCGCAGAATTTCAGCTTGAAGAGCCTTATCTCACTGTATCTTGCGGCATCGGACTCCGACAGTGAGTTTAAGCACGGTCTTATCGACGAGCGCTATTCGCTGGAGATAATCCTCGTTAAGGCATCTGCAAGGACCAACGTCTGAACCGACAGATTTTTTGTTGGTTTTCATTTGTTTTTTCCCCATTATCCTATTTGACGTTAGGGTACTAATGACTTAAAATCTTCTAGTATTATTTATAAGAATGGAGATCTTATGGCTAAGATTCAGATGAAGACCCCCCTCGTAGAGATGGACGGGGACGAGATGACAAGAATTATCTGGAAGCAGATAAAGGATATTATCATCCTGCCTTATGTTGATTTGAAGACCGAGTATTTCGACTTGGGCCTCAAGCACAGGGACGAGACAGCTGACCAGGTTACTATCGATGCAGCTAACAGGACTAACGAGCTCGGCGTTGCAGTTAAGTGCGCAACTATAACACCTAACGCCCAGAGAATGACCGAGTATAACCTCCACACGATGTGGAAGAGCCCTAACGGAACTATCAGAGCTATCCTTGACGGTACCGTTTTCAGAGCTCCGATCCTCGTTAAGGGCATCAAGCCTTTCGTTTCCTGCTGGGAAAAGCCTATCACGATCGCAAGACATGCTTACGGTGACGTTTACAGAGATACTGAGTTCCTTGTAGACGGTCCTGCAAGAGCTGACCTTGTTATCACATATCCCGACGGAAGACAGGAGAGCCAGACGATCTTTGAATATAAGGATTCCGGCGTTGTCCAGGGTCTTTACAACACAGATAAGTCCATCGAGGCTTTCGCAAGATCATGCTTCGAATATGCTTTGGATACAAAGCAGGACCTCTGGTTCGCAACAAAGGATACTATTTCCAAGAAGTATGACGGCCGTTTCAAGGAGATCTTCCAGAATCTTTACGATGCCGAGTATAAGGCTAAGTACGAAGCAGCCGGGATCACATATTTCTATACTCTCATCGATGATGCAGTTGCCAGAGTTATGCGTTCTTCCGGCGGATTTGTATGGGCGCTCAAGAATTACGACGGCGACGTCATGAGCGACATGCTTGCTTCTGCATGCGGTTCTCTTGCAATGATGACATCCGTTCTCGTTTCGCCTAAGGGCGTTTATGAGTATGAGGCAGCTCACGGCACGGTTACAAGACACTATTACAGACACCTTAACGGTGAGCAGACATCAACTAACCCGATGGCTACGCTTTTCGCATGGTCCGGAGCTTTGAGAAAGAGAGCTCAGCTCGATAACCTTCCTGAACTGGAGGCATTTGCCGATAAGATCGAGAAGGCTTCTATCGAGACGATCGAGGAAGGCACCATCACGGGAGACCTTAATAATCTTCTCGAGAATGACAACAAGAAGACGGTTACGACTGAGGAATTCCTCAAGGCAGTAGCTGCTAAGCTTTAATATTTTGGAGGGAAATCAAAATGAGTTATTACAAGACATGGATGGATAGATCAGAGGATGCTTCCAACAGACAGGAATATATGGAATACATCAACCGTTATTATGCGCTCGAAAAGGTCGCTTACGAGAAGATCTTAGGCGCTTATCCTGACAATGAGGAATTCCTTAACGGCACAGCTTCAGAGCTCGCAAGAAAGCTCGAATTCCCTAAGGATTCCATGGATGTATTCGTAGGATTCATCGACGGTATCAAGTCCAGCCTTACAAACGGCGACGATCTTGATATGGAAGCTATTGATGATGACTATCAGATCAAGCTCGTAATCGATTACGAGAAGCTCTACTACAACATGCGTGATGCAAAGGCTGACTGGCTCTTCAACATCAAGGCATGGAAGGACATTCTCTCCGAAGAGAAGAGAAACGAGATCACAAGAGAATACCGTGAGAGCAACATGGCTCACTCCGATCATATCGGACGTAACGATCCTTGCCCTTGCGGTTCCGGCAAGAAGTATAAGAACTGCTGCGGCAAGAAGGGCTGATCTGTTAAACAGTCAGAGGAGTATTCTTGAAAAAACTGCTGAAGTCCAAATGGTTCATATCACTGGTCGTTCTGCTTGTTCTGGCAGCAGCTGCCGTTTTGAGCCTGCTTCCGGGAAGCCCTGTAAAGAAGCTTCTAAAGCCCGTTCAGTCCGTAAGTTCACCTGCCCAGTCTATCGTTAAGAGGGCAGGCGATACTTTGACCGACTTCTGGTCGGCCATAACTGACGGTGTTGCGATAAGAGAAGAGAACAGAGCGCTTAAGGAGCAGATCGCTGACTTAAGATACCACCTTACGCAGAACGAAGAGGCGGCATTGAGGTATGAGGAGCTTAAGGACGCTCTTCATATCAAGGATATGTTCAGCAACTATGTAATCTACGGTGCTTCGATCCTTTCGAGAGAATCTGATGAATGGTTCTCCACGATCAGGCTTAATGCCGGCAAAGCTGACGGCATCGTGCTTGAGGAAGGTAATTCATACCCGGTTCTTGACGTTGAGATGAACCTGGTAGGACGAGTTATAGAGACTTCCGATACGGAATCAAGAGTATTGCCGCTCCTTCACGAAGGCTTTGCGGTATCTGCAAAGGTTAACGCAGTTAACGGTGCGACGTTCATGGTATATGGTGATGCCGAGCTCAAGCGAAAAGGATTATGCCTTGCAAAAGACATCGATCCTGATGCGAGACTTGAAGCAGGCATGGAGATCGTAACTTCAGGTGACGGAGGACTTTTCCCGGAAGGTATTCCGATCGGTGTCGTCGTATCAGTCGACAATTCCAATCCTCTCCAGGTTACAGCAACCATCAGGCCTTATTCCCAGATCGGTAAGCTTGAGGACGTATTTATCATGATCCCTTATGTTGAACCGGAGGAAAGCGCTGCTCCTTCCGCTCAGGGGTAATCAGCCATGCGTATCATAAATGCCAATGCAAAATCCAGGATCAGGAAGATAATCGTTTATACGATCTATATTTTCCTGCTTTCCTCTTTGCAGGTATCTTTCCCTGAGTCGTTCGGTTTTTTGGGGCAGACGGCTGACCTGATGTTTGTATTCGTAGTTCTCTCGGGATATTTTAACGGCTTCTGGGATGGCGCAGTCGTAGGATTTGTCTGCGGACTCATAAGAGATGTTTTCTCGCCGCCTGCGGTAGTCGGTCTTGACGGCGAAGTCAGGGTTACTGCGTTCCTCGGTGTTTTCACGCTTTTCGCGGCAGGCATCATCGGTGCATCGTTCTTTACGAGGAGAATGCACAGGAATATTCCTTTTTCGATCGTTGCGGTCATATTCACAACGGCATGCTACAAGGTGGGAGGATACATGCTTATCTACGGATGGAGCCTTTTGGCAGGTTCTGCCTCAGGCATCTATTCTCCGCTTACATTCGTTGTTTATTCGTTCCTGCCGCAGCTTCTGCTCAATACGATCGCGTCAGTGCCTTTGCTTTTGCTTATAAGATTCTTAGGTCCGGTTTCGTTTAAGAAGAATTCCGGCGATGATGAGATTTTAGATAAACAGGGAGATGGAACATGGCTCGGAATCTGATGGATGATTACGGCGCATTTGACCATAATGCCGAGAAGGGCGGACACGGCGAAGCCGGTTCGTTATTTAAGCGCGCCTTCAAATTCCTGACCAACAGATATCTTGTATTGGCAGTAGGATTTTCCGTATTCGGCGTGATAATCCTCATAATGACCATAAGGCTCCAGTTCTCGGGTTATCAGAAGACCTTGTCAGAGAGCTCGTCCGGTGTTATCAGACAGTATTCGTCCCAGGCACCGAGAGGCGATATCTATGACGGCAGGGGAGTGCTTCTTGCTTCCACTAACGAGTACAACAATGTAATGATCGCCAATGCATATCTGGACGATACGGCGCTCAATTCGCTCTGTCTGGAGCTCTCATATCTTTTCGAACAGTATCACTGCATCAATATCTCCGACCTTGACCAGTATTTCATTCTCGATCCCAAGGCGAGATTCGTAAAAGAAGAGGCTAAGATCAGGAAGTGGCAGACGGATTCGAACCTTTTCGACCTCAAGGATTACGCATCGGGCGTTATCGTTACGTTCTCGGATGACTACGTTAAGACAGACCCTAACGTATTCTTCCTGTATCTGAGACGTAAATTCAATATCGATAACAACTATACGATCGACGAGGCGTACAGGATCATCAGGATCAGATACCAGATCTTCGCCGACAACTGGGCATTTATCAAGGGTACGCCGGTAAAGATCGCAACGGATGTTCCTGATGAACTTATCAGGATATTTGAAGAACAGAATTACCACTATATGGGCATCGTAGCCGGAAAAGAATATGCAAGGACCTATACGTCCGAAGCGCTTTACGCGAGCCACATAGTAGGTTACTGCGGAAAGATATCCAATGTGTCTTATGCCGATCTCGCACCTTTCGGATATACGAGCTACGACGTTGTAGGCAAGGCAGGCGTCGAATCGCAGATGGAAAGATATCTGCACGGCAGCAACGGAACGACGCCTTACAGCATCTGGACCAAGAACGGCGAGGAAGGCCTGTTCGTACCGCAGAATTACGGTGTCCAGCCTGAAGAAGGCGCGACTGTATATCTCACTATCGACTCACGTGTTCAGGAAGTCGGCGTTGAAGCGCTGAAAGAATACATCATGAACGAGAAAGCATCAGACGTATCCGGTTATAAGACCGCGTCTGCAGGTGCTTTCGTTCTGATGAACGTCAATACCGGTGCCATCATCGCAATGGGTTCTTATCCCAACTACGATCCGAACGACTTCATCCTTGCAAACTACGGCTCGGAACAGGCAAAAGAGCAGGTCAAATGGTACCTCGGTGTCGATGAATATGAGGAAGTTACCTCAGCAGATCTCCCGTTGTGGAACAGAGCGATAATGTCAATGTATGCGCCCGGTTCCACGTTTAAGCCCTGCACGGCTCTGGCAGCTCTTGAGAATGGTGATATTACGCCTTCCAAGACAAGACTTATCTGTAACAGCCCTTATTACGTTGACGGCTGGAAATTCCGCTGCCTGGAGTTCCCTAACGGCGGTCACGGTTATCTTACCTTAGATGATGCAATGGCCCAGTCATGCAATATTTACTTCATGAGCCTTGGTATCAAGACAGGTATCGATAATATCTCTGCCATGGCCAACAGATTCGGACTTGGCGTCAAATCCGGCATAGACCTTCCCGGCGAGATCCCCGGAGTTATGTCCAGCCGTGAGTATAAGAGACTTACAAGGCAGTCCGTCTACGATAAGACATGGTTCCCGTCAAATACTGCCCAGGCTTCCATCGGTCAGTTCGATAACTGCTTTACGATCCTTCAGCTCTGCAGATATACGGCCGGGATCGCTACAAATAAGCTCTGTACCCCTTATGTTGTCGATAAGGTTGTCGGAAGTGACGGTTCTATCCTTTATGAAGGCCAGACAGAATCCGTTGATATCGGGATCGATGAAGAGAATATCAAGACTGTAAGAAAGGCGATGCATGCCGCAGCTTACGGTTCATTTAATTACAATTCGACGATCGGCGATGCGTTCAATAAAGATCAGTATCCGATCGACATGGCCTGCAAGACCGGTACGGCTGAGACGGGATTCGAGGATTCACGTAAAGAGTATTCGAATGGTCTCTTTATCTGTTATGCGCCTTACGACAATCCGGAAGTAGCTCTGGCTCTCGTGGTTGAGAAGGGTAAATGGGGTTCTTCATCAGTTGTCATCGCGAAAAAGATCATGGCAGCATATTTTAATGAGCCGATCGACAAAACGAAGACAAGGACTATTACGAATCCTATCCTTGGCGATTATCTTCCTAACATAAATGCCAGGACAAACCGCAGGTGATGGTGCTCTTGCGCAAATTACACAGAGCCGGTCAAAAAATTTTGTATTTCTTGTGAATTTGTTATAAAAACAAGTTGCTTGAAAGAGCGTTTTACTGTACAATCTGTTTATTAGTTTTTAATGGGAGAATTTGGATGAAGATCGTTTTGATGGCTGACAACAGGAAGACTGAATTACTGGTCAATTTCTGCATTGCCTACAAGCCTTTGCTTGAGAAACATCAGCTCATCTCTGTATATAATACTGCCAAGCTTCTTAAGTCTGCAGCAGATCTGGATGTTTCCGGACTCTCGGTAGACTATTCGAGCGGTTTTGAACAGCTTGCTTCGAGAGCTGAATATAACGGTATCGACTGTGTTATCTATCTCAGGGACGGACGTCAGGTTGGCGAATCCAATCCTTTTGAGCTTTTGGATGTCTGCGACCAGAATACTATCCCTTACGCTACGAATATCGCTTCAGCCGAGATCCTTGTTACCGCGATCGACAGCGGCGCACTTGATTACCGCGAATGGACTGCGGGCTGATCACCTTACCATTAGGACCGTTGGAGTCCAATATGTACATTCTCACCGGCCCGTCCGGTGTTTTTGTAATTGATCCTTCTGTATCGCCCAAGGCTGCTGAAGACTATTGTAATCTGCCCGGACTTGCATCAGGAGAATGTCCGGTCAAGGCTATTCTTCTTACTCACGGACATCACGATCACATCAAGTATGTTAATTCCTGGATCTCCGCTTATCCTTCTGCCGGAGTCTTTTTCAGCAGTAATGACAGGGAACTTATAAAGAACGCTTTTATGAACTGCTCTTATATGGAGGGCAGTGAGACTGTTTATGATTTTAAGTTCTCAGATCTTGCAGGAACTTACGGACAGAATATCTATAAGGACGATTCTATGGAGATCAGGACATTTGAGACACCCGGTCATACGATGGGAAGCGTCTGTTTTCTGGTCAATCTTTCAGGTGAAGAGATGCTCTTTACCGGAGATACTGTTTTCAAGGGCTCCGTAGGACGCACCGATATGCCGGGCGGTTCATCTAAGATCCTTGCCGAATCCATAAGGAGGATCGCAAAGCTCGATCCCGGTCTTAGGATCTACCCCGGGCACGGTCCTGAATCGACGATCGGATACGAGATCAGATTTAACCCGTTCTTTTCGCTGTAATGTAAATATAAGACTATAAAGACAGCCATCCTTCAGGAAATGCCTCCAAAGGCAATAGATTGAGGCTTTTGCGAATTTTGAGCGCCCTTTGAAAGGGGCGTTTTTGCTTGTCGGTTTTTGTCGAGTTTTGTCGTATTTTGTAAGGAAAATCAAATGCCTTTCCGATATAGAATCACCTAAAAGGAGGTGCTCTATGTCTACTCTTGAAACGGCAATCAGTTTTTCTTTGATCCTTGTGCTCCTGACATTCATGATCACAGGTCCGGAAGCTATAGCGCTGGATAGTTTCGAATGCGCAAAAGACGGCGGAAATGAGCTTTTTTATATGGAGCAGGACAGGGCTGTCATTTACAGGAATACAGCAGGCGGCGCTGTTTGTTATGACACGTCTGCGGAAAAGCTCTGTACATATCTTACGGGAATCTCGGATAACTTCAGACTCATCTATGGTTCTGTTTTCGATCTGTCAAAGGAGGCTCAAAATGAGAAGGATCAATAAGCACAGAAGGAACAGGCACGGAGCATCCTCCATATTCCTGGCGATAATAATGGCGGCTCTGATACTGGTCGAATGTACGTTTGTGGCTTTTGTCTGGAATCTCGATTATGCACTGAGCGTCAATACGGCCCTTAAGAATGAAGTGGAGACTATCCTTGCAGATTATAACAGGGAGCTATACAGCGTTTACGGCATTTATGCTTTTGCAATAGAAGGCGTTGACGGAGAGTGCTTTGAGAAGGCTTTAGAGATAAACGGCCTTACTTCGGAATCCGAGCTTTTCATATCCGGGAAGCAGAGATTTACCTGTGAAGACCTTAAGAAAGCAATAGATTCTTTTTTCTGGTACAGAGGCACCGGCTTTTCCGTGAAGACTTTGGTTCAGGGCTATGGGGATATGATTTGTGAACTTGATGAGAAAGGGATCTTAAAGGAGATCGGACAGTTCATGCAGAGCCCTGCTGCAGGATATGTGTCTAAGATAATCTCCGGTTCTGACAAAGCCGAGGACTGGATCAAAAAAGCCGGCAAAGCGTTAAATATCGATGAACTGATCGATGAGGCAAATGAGATCGATTCTTTAAGCGAGAATTACAAGAATGCCGTAAAGGACATCGGCCTTGATATCGATATTGATATCGCCGACTGGGAAATGTTCCTCAGAACCCTTTCCATGTTTGAGAACTATATGTCGTTACTGTCAGACGATACGCCGGAGATATTTGCAAAATGCAATGTTTCATATTACTGCGCTTACAATTTTGACTGCTTCTACAGGCCTTCGGGTGATACAGCGATTAACGGTATGTCATTTAAAGCTCTGCACTCCAAAAAGCAGGGCGACTGCGAATATCTGATAACCGGACACAAGGGTGTTCCTGCAGGATTGCAGGTCGCATCTTACATGTATCATATTCTGATTGCCTCCAGCATTCTTAAAGACTATGCGAATGAGAAATTCAGGAACACCATGTATGTCATTGCTTTGGTCATCTCAGAGATCATAGCGGCGGTAAGTGAAGGTGCGGTCGAGATCGATCCGAGGATAATCAGGGCCGGGCTCATCTTATACTGCGCATACATTCAGGCTGCGAAGGAGTATGTCACCGTAGTCTTATATGGCGGCAGAGCCGTGATCTTTGAATATGAAGGCAATAAGATCGTGACCTGGAATTACAGGGATTTCCTCTATCTTTTCTGCCTTTGCACACCTGTCGATAAGCTCCTTTCAAGAAGCCTTGAAGTGCTTGAGAGAGATTACGGGGAGCTTTATAAGGGCTTAACGCTGGAAGCGGATTTCAGAGGCAATACATATTCCGTAACCAAATCTTATCAGCTTTATGAGTGAACCGGAGGTTATCACATGAGAAAGAATAAGCGCGGGGCAGTAACAATCGAATCGGCGATCGCATTTACGATCACGCTTGTCCTGATCGCATCTGTTGTAAGTGCGATGGACCTTTACAGGACTGATATCCTCATGCGAAGATCCGTCGAACAGACCTGTGAGAAGATGGCCCTTTTGCACCCGGTCTCTGTTCCTTCTGCAGATCTTATGTCTGCAGCGGTAAATGCTTTTCCTGATCTGGGCGTCGGCGATACCAAAGGCGGCGAGATAATATCCAAAGTCCTGTCTATCGGGATCGGCGCGGATAATGCAACCGGAAACACCCTAAAAGAGCTTATTTTGCAGGGGCTGTTCTCGAAAACAATGGAGAAACAGATAAGGGAAGCCTATATCGAGAGGAACGGCGGGTCAGGGTTCTTTGCGCCTAAAGACATAGAGGTCTTTTTCGCGATAAACAAAAGACATCATGTAATAGAAGTCCTGACGGATTATTCAGTCGTAACCATAGCCGGAACCAGGACCAGGAGCATTTATTCGGTGATCCCCTTATACGGAGAATCCGTACTGTTCTTAAATCCTGAAGATCACAAGGCGGAAGGGAAGGAAAAGGACAAGATATGGTCCTTGAGCAATTTTGACAGGGGAGAAGCGTTCCGGAATAAGTACGGGGCAAATCTTCCCAAGACTTTCCCCGTGATCGATGCCGTAAACGGCGGAGAAGTTACGGCTATAAGGAGCATTGATCTTACGTCACCATACTATCAGGATGTGTCGAACATCGAGAAGAAGATCAAGGATGACATCAGGTCACTTAAGGGGTTTGAGCCCCAGTCTGCCACTATAAACGGGAAAAAATATGAGGTTTCACGTGTTGATTCCAGACATCTTAAGGTTATAATACCTGAGAATTCGGGGCAGATCGGCAGGGAAGCTGTAGAGAACCTCAAGGGATATGCCTTTGTACAGGGCGTAATACTTGAAATCTGCGAGTATGAGACCTCCGAAAGATACAGTACTTAACGGGTAACCCCTCTTTATTGTCTTAAAATAAATAATTTGTTATTATGTATTGGTATGTTTGGAGGTAAACAAATTGAGACATAATAACAGCGTTAGACGTCCGAGTCTTGCAAATTCCAAGATCACTACGGACAAGACTGCTTCACTTTCCATTGGGGATTCTCTCAGGAAGGCCAAGACCAATCTTATTTTCTCCAGATTGATGCTGGGTATTCTTTTAATGCTCGCTGCCACGGTTGTATTTGCCGCAGTATATATGGGATATGCTAAGCCGATCTGGGATTATCTGCTTAGAGTCGTATCGTGATAACGGGTAATAGGTGACAAGATGGACAGCATAAGTGATGATCATTTTACAGAAAGTGAGTTAGAAGAATTAACGGATCTGTATAACGCCATGCTGACTATGAGGGACAGCAAGGAGATGCATAAGTTCTTTGTGGATCTCTGCTCGATAAATGAACTGCATTCATTCCTTCATCGTTGGCAGATCGTAAGAAGGATCGAACAGGGCAAGAGCTACGAAGAGATCATCAAGGAGCTCTCACCCAAGGATGAGACCTCTTCCGACAAGGCGGATACAAACAAGAAATCAACCGGCAGAGTTCGCGGGAAAGCGAGATCTTCCACAAAGGTCAGCTCCACGACTATTTCGAGAGTTAAGAACTGCTATGTAAATCCCGAAGGCGGATACAGGACGGCACTTGAAAGACTCAAGGAAGCTTCCGGAGATAATAACGAACAAAAACAATAAAGGGTAACGGACAAAATGGGTTTAATTGAAAGTATTTTCGGCACACACAGCGATCACGAACTTAAGAGGATCAATCCTCTCGTAGACAAGGTCTTCTCTTATGAGGAAGAGTATTCAAAGCTCTCTGACCATGACCTTGCTGCTAAGACAGACGAGTTCAAGAAGAGATATGAGGAAGGCGAATCTTTGGATTCACTTCTTCCTGAAGCATTTGCCACTGTAAGAGAGGCAGCCTGGAGAGTTCTGGGCATGAAGCCTTACAGAGTACAGGTTATCGGCGGCATCATCCTCCATCAGGGCCGAATCGCCGAGATGAAGACGGGTGAAGGTAAGACGCTCGTAGCTACAATGCCTGTATATCTCAATGCTCTCACGGGAAAGGGCGTTCACGTAGTAACCGTAAACGACTACCTCGCAAAGCGTGACTCCGAGTGGATGGGTAAGATCTACAAGTTCCTTAAGATGAGCGTCGGTCTCATCATTCACGATATCCCCATGAAGGATCGTAAGGGCATGTATGCATGCGACATCGTTTACGGAACAAATAACGAATTCGGATTCGATTATCTCCGTGACAACATGGTCGTAAGCAAGGACCAGATCGCACAAAGAGAACTTAATTACGCTATCGTCGACGAGGTCGACTCGATCCTCATCGATGAGGCAAGAACACCTCTCATCATTTCAGGAAGAGGAACCGAATCATCCGATCTTTACCAGAAGGCAGATACATTCGTTAAGTCACTGAAGCAGTACACGGTTATCGAGACAGATGACAAGGTAGATATGGATGATCTCGTAGGTGACGCGGATTACGTTACTGACGAGAAGGCCAAGACTTCAGTCCTTACTGCAAACGGTATCGCAAAGGCCGAGAAGTTCTTCAATATCGATGACCTCTCTGATCCTGATAACTTCGACCTTCAGCACTATATCAACAATGCTTTGAAGGCTAACGGCAACTTCAAGAAGGACCAGCAGTACATCGTTCAGGACGGCCAGGTCATCATCGTAGACGACTTTACAGGCCGTCTCATGCCGGGCAGACGTTTCAGCGACGGTGTCCACCAGGCAATCGAAGCAAAAGAGCATGTAAAGGTTGCTAACGAGAACAAGACGCTTGCAACCATTACATTCCAGAATTTCTTCCGTATGTACACAAAGCTCTCCGGAATGACCGGTACAGCTTACACAGAGGAAGCAGAATTCAGACAGATCTATAACCTCGACGTTATCCAGATCCCTACCAACAGACCTATTGCCAGAATCGATGAATACGATGCAGTATTTAAGACAGAGAACGGTAAGTATGCAGCTATCCTTAAGACAGTTAAGGAAGCTAATGAGAAGGGCCAGCCTGTACTCGTAGGTACAGTAAACGTTGACAAGTCCGAGCTCCTTTCACGTATCTTCTCCAAGTACGGAATCAAGCACAACGTACTTAACGCCAAGAACCATATGAGAGAAGCTGAGATCGTTGCACAGGCCGGACGTAAGGGTGCCGTTACGATCGCTACGAACATGGCAGGCCGTGGTACCGATATTATCCTCGGCGGTAACGCTGAGTTCATGGCTTTGCAGGAGATGAGAAGATTAGGTTACACAGAAGACCTCATCACAGCATCTACAGCTCACAACGAGACAGATGACGAGCTCGTTCTCGAAGCAAGACAGAGATTTACCGATCTCGAGAATAAGTATAAGGCTGAGCTTGCTCCTGAGGCAGCTGAGGTAAGAGAGCTCGGAGGCCTTTATATTGTTGGTACAGAGCGTCACGAATCAAGACGTATCGATAACCAGTTAAAGGGCCGTGCAGGACGTCAGGGTGACCCCGGAAGATCAAAGTTCTTCCTCTCTCTGGAAGATGACCTCTTGAGGATCTTCGGCGGTGAGAGGGTTTCCGTTATCTATGAGAGCCTTGGTATCGAAGATGATATGGAACTTCAGGTAAGATCCCTTACAAAGGTTATCGACAGCTCACAGAAGAAGCTCGAAGCAATGCACTTCTCAGCTCGTAAATCCGTCCTCGAATACGACGACGTTAACAACGTTCAGAGAACTATCACTTATGACCAGAGAAAACAGGTCATCATGGGCGAAGACGTTCACGGTATCTATCTGCAGATGATCGAGCGCGTTGCGTCAAGGATCTGCAACCAGTTTGCTCTTGACGGCAAGATCACATCAACAGAGAGATATTCTCTCGGAAAGCTGTTAGAAGAGATCTTCGGCCAGCTTCCTTCAGTTCTTCTCGTACAGGATGACAGCAAGGATATCCCGGAGTGTGACGAGCTTGCTTCACAGATCGCCGAAGAAGCCAAGGAACTCGTTGCCGAGAAGGAAAAGGAGATCACTAAGGAAGTCTTCCGTGAAGCTGAGCGTCAGATCCTCTTAAGGACTGTTGACCTCAAGTGGATGGACCACATCGATGCGTTGGACCAGCTCTCCAATTCCATCAGAATGAGATCTATCGGTCAGCACGATCCTGTTGTTGAATATAAGCTCGAAGGCTCTGCAATGTTCGAAGAAATGAACGAGAACATCCAGAATGATGCAGTTAAGTTCATCATGAGAGCAAGATTTACTCCCGAGACCCACATCGAGGCAAAGCCCCAGGTTAAGGAGATGAAGGAGAGCCACGCAAGCGCAGCTGCTGTAACACCTCAGTCTGCTTCAAAGCGTATCGAGGGTTCTGCAGGCAACAATGCACCTCAGGCGCCCGTTAAGCGTGATTCTTCCAAGGTAGGAAGAAACGATCCGTGCCCTTGCGGTTCAGGCAAGAAGTACAAGGATTGCTGCGGTAAGAAGTAATTACAGGCAAAAAGATCTTAGGAGGCTGCGGATGCAGCCTCTTATTTTTTTTGTCCCGTTTTCGGATAGCAAGAACGGAAGAGAATATATATAATTGTTTTTATGATTACAGATACAAAAGAATTCATTAAACGTATAGACAGCGCTGCTGATCATATCAGGAGCGTTTTGTCGGAAAGAACTGTTCCTGCTGTCTGTATCGTATTGGGTTCCGGTTTAGGTCCGCTCTCTGAGATGGCTGAGGACGCCATAGAGATTCCCTATAAGGACATTCCGGGATTTCCGGTATCGACAGCTCCGGGCCATAAGGGTTCCCTTATAGCCGGTAACCTTTCAGGAAAGCCTGTTTTCATGATGAACGGCAGGTTCCACTATTACGAAGGCTATCCCATTGAGACAGTTACTTTCTATGTAAGGGTAATGGGGAGACTGGGAGTAAAAGTGCTCCTTCTGACCAATGCTTCAGGCGGTATCAATCTCGAGATGAAAGTGCCCGAATTAGTGGCAATTACAGACCATCTTTCCTTTAATGCCGAGCCTGTCTTAAGAGGTCCCAATATTGAAGAATTCGGCACAAGGTTTCCTGACCAGTGTCACGTTTACGATCCCGAGCTTACGGATACTCTTGTTAACAGTGCAAGAGACCTGAATATCAGGATAAGCCGCGGCGTTTATGCCTATTCCAAGGGCCCGCAGTATGAGACTCCCGCAGAGATAAGGGCACTCCGCATCCTGGGTGCCGACTGTGTCGGAATGTCTACAGTGCCTGAAGCGATCGCTGCAACACATATGGGCATCAGAGTAGCCGCAATGTCATGCATAACCAACATGGCTGCAGGTATTTCGGGCAATCCGCTGTCTGAGCAGGAAGTGCTTGATAACGCAGCGTTGGCATCTGAGAACAGCTGTGCAGTTGTAAAAGAATTTGTTAATAGAATCAATGTTTGAGAGGAAGCATCTTATATGAGTAGATTCAATTATGAAGTAAGAGACATCAATCTTGCTCCCAAAGGATTAGAGAAGATCGAGTGGGCTTACCGCAACATGCCGGTATTAAGAGCTATCGAAGCTGAACTCATCGAAAAGCAGCCTTTCGCAGGATTGAAGATATCTGTATCAGTTCACGTTGAGGCTAAGACTGCCTGCCTTGCAAGAGCACTTGCCAGAGGCGGCGCTGAAGTGGCACTTACAGGCTGTAACCCTTTGTCCACGCAGGATGAAGTTGCTGCAGGCCTTGCTTCTTTGGACATTATGAATGTTTATGCTGTGCACGGAGATGACGAAGAGCATTACTGGGGAAGACTTAAGAAGGCATTGGAATTTGAGCCTGACATCGTAATCGATGACGGCGGCGACTTTGCTCTGCTCCTTCACTCCGAATTAAAGGATATGGCAGCAAAAGTTAAGGGTGGCTGCGAAGAGACTACGACAGGCGTTCACAGACTTGAGATCCTTAAGGGTGAGGGCAAGCTCCTTTATCCTGTAGTTGCGGTAAATGACGCACGCTGCAAGCATCTTTTCGATAACAGGTTCGGAACAGGCCAATCCGTATGGACTGCCATTATGGCTACAACAAACCTCGTAGTTGCAGGCAAGACCGTAGTCGTCGCAGGTTACGGCATGTGCGGCAGAGGCGTTGCAATGAGGGCAAAGGGCCTTGGCGCAAAGGTAATCGTTACTGAGATCGACCCCGTTAAGGCTTGTGAAGCCATCATGGAAGGCTATCAGGTCATGACAATGGATGAGGCGGCTCCTTTAGGCGATTTCTTTGTTACTGTAACAGGCTGCAAGGACGTAATCGTCGGAAGACATTTCGAGGCCATGAAGGACGGCGCGGTATGCTGCAATGCCGGCCATTTCGACTGCGAAGTAAGCGTTGCCGAATTGAAGGATATCTGCGTAGAGAGCACTGAGCTTCGAAATAACATCATCGGCTATAAACTTAAGAACGGCAATACCGTATGTGTTATCGCTGAGGGAAGGCTTGTAAATCTTGCTTCCGGCGACGGGCACCCGGTTGAGATCATGGACATGAGCTTTGCTCTGCAGGCTCAGTCTGCGATGTATATTGCTGATAATCCTGAAAGGCTCCCCATTGATGTATATCAGACACCCGAAGTCATCGATAACAGGGTTGCGGAGATCCTGCTTAAGACCAAGGGCATTAAGATCGACGAGCTCACCGAAGAGCAGAAGAAGTACATCAGTTCCTGGGATCTCTGATATTAATAGACAATTTAGACTAAAAACAGCAAGTGCCGGAGCAAATCTTCGGCACTTGTTTGTTATATATATTAATTTATAATATATAAGGAAAATTATGGATTGGAGGCCACAGGATGGCTTTAAGAAATTTAGTTATTGAAGGTGACCCGCTGCTTCGTAAGACGAGCAGACCGGTAGATGAGATCACACCCAGGATCATTAAGCTCCTGGATGACATGGCTGACACCATGTATTACGGCGGAAGGGGAATCGGCATTGCCGCTCCTCAGGTCGGCGTATTAAGAAGAGTATTCATCGTTGATGTCGGTGATGAGCACGGACTTATCGAGTTCATCAATCCCGAGATCTTGGAAGCTGACGGATCACAGATTGACAATGAAGGATGCCTTTCTGTTCCCGGCAAGACCTGCGAAGTCGAGAGACCTTCACATATCAAGGTCAAGGCAACGGACCGTGACGGCAACGAGTTTGAATTGGAAGCTGACGGTCTTCTCGCAAGATGTATCTGCCACGAGAACGATCACTTAAACGGAGTTCTCTTTATAGATAAATCTGTTGACGGAAAGATCTATAACACTTCTGACGTTGAGGACTGATAATATGGACAGGCGTGATCTTAAGATAGTATTCATGGGAACGCCTGAATTCGCGCAGACGAATCTCAAGGCTCTTATAGACGGTGGCTTTAATATCACCGCAGTTCTCTGCCAGCCCGATAAGCCGGTGGGACGTAAGCACATACTCACGGCACCTCCTGTAAAGGTTACGGCATTGGAGAACGGGATCGAGGTATACCAGCCTGACACTTTGAGATCAGACGAAGCGCTCGAAAAGATATCCGGCTACAATGCCGATCTTATCGTTACTGCAGCATACGGCAAGATCCTGCCTAAGGCTGTATTGGATCTTCCTAAATACGGTTGTATCAACTGTCACGGAAGCCTTCTTCCCGCAAGGAGAGGTTCCGCACCTGTACAGCGTGCCATCCTCGAAGGCGATAAGGTAACAGGCATTACATTCATGAAGATGGATGAAGGCATGGATACCGGCGACATCATCGACAAGATCGAAGTAGCGATCGATCCCAATGAGCATACCGAATCACTCATGAACAGGCTTGCATTGGCAAGTGCAGAGAAGCTCCCGTCCATTATCGATTCATGGATTAAAGGAGAGCTTAGTACGACAAAGCAGGACGATTCACTCGCTACAGCATGCCCTCCGATAAGGCCTGAAGAAGGCGAATTTACCTGGGATCAGGATGCAGAAGATATCCATAACAGGGTCAGAGCTTTAAGCGCATGGCCCGGTGCATTTGTAATGAAGGGTGAGAACAAGCTTAAGGTCCTTGATTCAGAGGTCGCAGAAGACATGACCTTGATCCCTGAAGAGCTTAAGGATTCTGAACCCGGCACGGTAGTCAAGGCAAAAGGCGAGAATCTTATCGTTAAGTGCGGCAAGGGTTTCCTTAAGATAAAGGAACTGCAGGTACCGGGCGGCAAGCGCCTGGCGTCAAGAGACTGCGCACATAATTTCACTGCAGGGAAGCCGGTAATGCAGGAGTAATCTCATGGCAGACGAGATCAAGTACAAGAAAAAAGAACTGCAGAGGCTGATATCTGAAGATAATGAGAGAGAATTATGCTTTCTCATGCTCTACTGGGTCTATGAGAAGGATGCTTATTCCAATCTTGTTATCAAGAAGGCCGATAAGATCGCAAGCGCCGAAGGCAGGAAGATAGATTTTGCCAGAGCGATGCTCTACGGCACTCTCACTTATACTTTTACGATCGATTTCCTTATAAGACACATTACAAAGGAAGAGACGGATAATATGGATCCTGTTGCAAGGACTGCCGTAAGAATGGCAGTCTGGCAGATCCAGTTCGGCAATAACATTCCTGCTTATGCTGCTGTCGATGCTTCGGTCGAGATCACAAAGAAGTACAATCCCAAGGCATCGGGCTATGTTAATGCGGTTCTAAGAAAGTTCGCAGAAGCTCCCGAAGCCAAAAGATATCTCGAGCAGTTCAAGCCCGGCATCAAGGTTGCTTTAAAGCCTGAGATCTACGGAATCCTTAAGAAGGATTTTGGCAAGCAGGAAGCATACGAGATCGGCAAGGCATTTTTGGAGCCTTTTAATCTCACAGTCAGATTCGATGCACATAAGGTCGATCAGGACACGCTCATAAAAGAGCTTAAGAAGGAAGGCATCACTGCTGTTAAGGGCAGCTTTATTCCTGACTGCGTAGAGATAACAGGTGGTCTTAACGGTCTTGAGAATTCCGAATGCTTCAATAAGTACGGCATGTTCGTTCAGGGGCAGGGCGCGATGCTCGCATCACACGTTGCACACCCGAGAGTTGCAGACAAGATCCTGGACTGCTGCGCAGCTCCGGGCGGCAAATCCACACACATGGCACAGATGTGCAGGGATGACCTCTATATCTATGCCGTAGATATCAATGAGTCCAGATTAAAGCTCATAAGAGATAACTGCGAGAGATTAGGACTTACATCCATCGAGACGATCTGCGCAGATGCATCGGCTATAAGCAAAGACGATAAGGATTCCAAGAAGTCTTATGACATCGTGCTTTGCGATGTTCCGTGCAGCGGCCTGGGCCTTTTGGGCAGAAAACCCGATATAAGGGATAAGTTCACGTATGATGAATTGGATGAGCTAATTCCTTTGCAGTATTCGATCTTAGAGAATGCAGCGAAAATGGTCCGTCCCGGCGGAACGCTCGTTTACTGCACATGCACTCTTAATTCTGATGAGAACAGGAACCAGGTGGAGACGTTCCTTGCAGAACACAAAAAGTTCCATACTGTTCCGATTGATAAGTATCTTCCCGAAGGCATCTATATGGATGAGGAGAGGGAAGAAAGCATTGCCAACGGCATGATAACCCTTCTTCCTGATAAGGATAAGTGCGAAGGTTTCTTTATCTGCCGCATGGAAAGAGACAGAAAGGAAGATTGATCTTGAAAGATAAGTTCTGTCTGGATCTAACTTTAGAAGATCTTACCGCATGGTGTGAATCACGCTGCGTACCTAAGTACCGCGCATCCCAGATCTACGGCTGGCTTTCTTCAGGCGCTGTCACGACAGATGACATGACCAATGTGCCGAAGAATGTCAGAGCTATGCTCGAAGAAGACTTTATTTTCGGAGGGTTCGGATTAAAAGAACACCTTGTCTCCAAATTAGACGGCACCGAGAAGTTCGTATATAAGCTTTACGACGGCAACATCATTGAGACTGTTGCTATGAGATATAAGACCGGAATCTCAGTCTGCATCTCATCACAGGCCGGATGCCGCATGGGCTGTGCTTTCTGCGCATCGGCTAAGATCGATTTCGGAAGAAATCTTTCATCAGGCGAACTCCTGGCGCAAGTCTCCGTAACACAGAAGCAGCTTGGAGAAAGAGTCCACAGCGTTGTCATCATGGGAATAGGAGAGCCTTTCGATAACTATGAGAACGTAATGGGATTCATAAGGCTAGCCAACGATCCGAACGGATTGAACTTAGGCGCAAGACACATCACTTTATCTACATGCGGACTTGTCCCCAAGATCGAGGCGTTTACAAGAGAAGGTCTCCAGGTAAATCTCGCGGTATCTCTTCACGCGCCTAATGACGAACTTAGAAAGAAGCTCATGCCTGTTGCAAAGGCTTATTCAATAGAGCAGGTCATGAAGGCATGCAGGGACTATACGAAGGCTACAAGCAGAAGGGTCACATTTGAATACAGCCTTATGGCCGGCATTAACGATACGCCGCAGTGCGCCCAAGAACTCGTAAAGCTCTTAAAGGGCGGACTTTATCACGTAAATCTCATTGCCATGAACAAGGTGCCCGGGACGGTATTCCAGTCTTCATCTCCGGCAAAAGTAAAGCAATTCAGGGATATACTTGAATCCGGCGGTATAAATGCTACTATCAGGCGGGAGATGGGCAGCGACATTATGGCCGCATGCGGACAGCTCCGACGGGGAACAATAGAGGCAGAAAGATGTTAGCTTACGGAATGTCCGAGAAGGGTCCCGTAAGGGACAACAATGAAGACAGCTTTGCTTACGAGACGATAGGCAATTACTTTTGCATGGCTGTAGCAGACGGCGTAGGCGGCGAATCCTGCGGTGAGATCGCAAGCAGGCTTGCCGTTGAGACAGTAATGAAGACATTTAAAGACAGCCTTGCTTTCATAGACAGCAGAGATGAGCTTCCCCAGTTTCTTAAGGTCGTTTTCAACAGGGCAAATATCGTTATCCTTCACAATTGTCTCGAAAACAGGGAGCGCATGGGCATGTGCACGACCCTTACTGTCGCTTTGATGAAGGGAACGGAGCTTACCATAGCCCACATGGGCGATTCCAGAGGTTATCTCCTTCACGGCTCTGAACTTATCAAGCTGACCGAAGATCACAATGAGGCTGCAAAGCTCGTTAAGAACGGGCTCCTGTCTGAGGATGAGGCCAAGGTCCATCCCGGAAGATCAAGGCTCTTCAAGGTCGTAGGGGAGAATCAGTATCTTAATCCCGATATTTACAGTTATAATATAAGTTACGGTGATCTGGTCTTTCTGTGCTCGGACGGACTTTATTCATATATTACTGACGAGCAGTTTAAGGCCTGCACAAAGGAAAGGAATAAACCTGAAAGCATCTGCCACAGATTGGTTGCACAGGCGCTCGAAGGAGAAAGTACGGATAATATAACGGTTACATTAGGCAGGGCAGAGCCCGCTGCCGAACTATAAGGAGATAATATGGCAAATCAGGTTCACGGCCCCGAGGGCATGATATTTGCGAACAAGTACAGGATCGTCAAGCTCATTGGCTCAGGCGGTATGGCTAACGTATATCTCGGCATCGACATGAATACCGGCGCTAACGTTGCCATCAAGATCTTGAAGCCCGAGTTCTCATCAGACGATGAATTCATCAGACGCTTTGATGCTGAAGCAAAGTCAGTTGCATCCTTAAACCATGCCAACATCGTTAAGGTTTACGGTGTAGGACATGAAGGCAATTTCAGATATATCGTTCAGGAATATATCGAAGGAATTACCGTTAAGGATCTCATCAACCAGAACGGACACCTTGACTGGAAGAATGCAGTTCCGATCGTTATCCAGATCGGTCTTGCATTAGACTACGCTCACCAGAACGGAATAGTCCACAGAGACATTAAGCCTCAGAATATCCTCATCTCGCGTGACCGTGTTGCGAAGATCACAGACTTCGGTATCGCACGCGCAGCGTCTTCCACGACGATCACCATGACGGGCGTTCAGATGGGTTCCGTTCATTACTTCTCGCCTGAACAGGCAAGAGGCGGCAATGTAGGACCTCAGTCCGATATCTATTCGTTGGGTGTATCTCTTTTCGAGATGGTAACGGGAAGACTTCCTTTCGACGGTGATTCCAACGTCGCCATCGCAGTAAAGCACCTTCAGGAGACACCTCCGGTTCCTTCTTCACTTATGCAGGGAATCCCGAAGGGTCTTGATTCCATTATCGCTAAATGTATGCAGAAGAGCCCTGAGAGGCGTTATCAGACAATGCGTCAGCTCGTTACAGAGCTCGACTCTTTGCTCGTAGATCCTAACGGCGTTTACGGTGTCATCACGAATGCTCCTGAGAAGTCCGTAAGTTCTGAAACGAATATCTCTTTCAGACAGGATCCTGAATACGAGAAGATCTCCGAGATAGAGAAGAGTGCCGAGTCCAGACGTATCTCAAGATTCAGGGATAATGTTCTCTTAGCTCTCATCATCGTCGTTATCGTAGGTGTCCTGATCGGCATCGGCATCCTTGTGATCAGGGCTGTCGGCAATGCGACGAAGATCGAACAGAATACTGACTTTACGATAGAGAACTATGTCGGCCTTAAGGCGGATGAAGTCACCAAGCAGCTTGATGCCGCAGGTGTTTTCTACACGATCAATTATCAGGATACAGATGCTTATGAACCCGGCATCGTTATCGCGCAGAACATCCGTGAGGGCGTTATAGTTTCGACCACAAACAAGCTCAGCAATCTCATTCTCACTGTCTCATCCGTTGGCGAATCGATCACATTGCAGGATTATTCGAACGCCAATTACAAGGATGCTTATACTTCACTTAAGAAGCTCGGACTTGAGCCGGTTCTCCGACCTGAGCCGTCGGATAAGGTTGAGCCAGGTCTGGTTATAAGGACAGAGCCTGAAGCAAATACACAGTTGTTAAGAGGCGAATCAGTAATCATCATCTACGCTATTGAGCCTAAGTCTTCCATCGTTCCTGACGTCGTAGGCAACACTGTTGCTGAAGCCGTAAAGAAACTTGAAGAAGCAAGCCTCAATTACACAGTCGAAGGTTCTTCAGAAGTCCTCGCACTCGACGCTAAGAAGCAGTATGTAATCATTACAAATCCTGTAGCAGGCACATCCGTTCCAAGGAAGTCTTCCGTCAAGCTCTATGTCGGAACCAAGGAAGATTACCAGAACGGCGGCACACCGACTCCTACACCTCCTCAGGCTGTAGTCGACATCGTCATAAAGGGAAGCGGTACTGCATCCGGCGCAGGCGTATATGAGCTCAATACCCAGGTAACGCTTACGGCTACACCTGCCACGGGCTTCAAGTTCGAGTATTGGGTAGACTCTTTAGGCAACATAGTAAGCTACTCTGTCAACTTCACATTCGTAGTTAAGGAGAGCACGGCATATACGGTAGTATTCTCAGCTCTGCCGACCAATACTCCGGCACCGACGGATACACCTACGCCTCCGCCTCCGACACCTACACCGGTACCTGATAATCCCGATCCGAACCCGGGCGGCGGAAACCAGAACCCGCCTGATCCTAATCAGGGCGGCGGGAACCAGAATCCCGGCCAGGGCGGCAACGGCGGCAACAACGGCTAAGGTTAATGTCTGATGGCTGAGACTGAAGCAATTCGCGGCGTAATTACTAAAGGAGTGGGCGGTGTTTACACCGTTCGCTTCTTTAATGAAGGCGCTTATGAATATGTCCAGTGTGCCGCAAGGGGAGCATTCAGGCTTAAGGGTATCAAGCCTGCGATCGGCGACAGGGTATCCATAATGAGCTCCGGCGATCCTGATATCCCTTATGTCATTACAGATATCGAAAACAGGACCAGCTTCATAGCAAGACCCCCTGTGGCAAATCTCTCGATAATGCTCCTGACTTTCTCAGTTACAAATCCGGAGCCGGATCTTACATTGCTCGACAAGATGCTTCTTGTGTGCTCTTTAAGAGACATCAAGCCGGTTATCATCTTTACCAAGAGCGATCTTAATGAAGACGACGGCGGCAGGCTTTGTTCAGTTTATACTAAGGCCGGTTATGAAGTTTTATTATCTTCACCCGTTAAGCCTCTTACCAAAAGTGATCTTAAGGATATAATAGGTGATGGAATTGCCGCCTTTGCAGGTCCTTCCGGAGTCGGCAAGAGCACGCTCTGCAACTCACTTCTGGGATATGACCTGATGGAGACGGGTGAGGTCAGTGCCAAGATAAAGCGCGGCAAGCATACGACAAGACACGTTGAGCTTCACGAGTTCTATGACGGTTTTATCTGTGACACACCGGGCTTTACCTCTTTGTCGCTTGAAGACCAGGGCGTCGATTACAGGGATGTTCTCTACGGCTTCCCGGAAATAACGAAGATCGCCACAGGCTGCAGGTTTGATGACTGCTCACACCGTAAGGAAGACGGATGTGTCGTCAGGAATGCCTTAGCTGAAGGCCTTATCGATGAAGGACGTTACGAAAGATATAAGAGCTTTTATACGGAGCTTTACGATAATAGGAACAATTACAGGCATAGGAGAAAGCAATGAGTTACATTGATATAGCACCGTCGATACTTGCAGCCGATTTCGGCTATCTGATGAGAGATATCAAGAAGGTGGAAGGCCACGCCGAGTACCTTCATATAGATGTTATGGACGGTCATTACGTCAATAATATCTCCTTCGGAATCCCGGTGATCCAGTCTATCAGGAAATATACGGACATGAAGTTCTATACGCACCTCATGATCACTGAGCCTGAGAAGTATATCAAGGCATTTGCAGACGCAGGATCTGACAATATCACTTTCCATCTTGAGTGTTCAGATGACCCCGATAAGCTTATAAAAGAGATCAATGATCTCGGCTGTACGGCAGGTATTTCGATTCATCCCGATACACCGGTCGAGAAGGTTTTCCCTTACATCGGCAAGGTGAAGATAATCCTCATCATGACCGTATATCCCGGCTTTGGCGGACAGGGATATCTTCCTTCTTCCAATGAGAGGATCGGGAAATTAAGAAAAGCGATTGACGAAGCCGGTGCTGATACCATCATCTCCGTTGACGGCGGAATCACTTTAGGAAACGTCAGGGAAGTCTACGAGGCAGGTGCCAGGTTATTTGTTGCCGGAAGCACGGTATTTAATGCAGAAGACCCTGCAAAAGCAATAGAAGATCTTAAGTCATGCGCTTTGTCATAATTACAGGCGGACCTTTGCCTGATGAAGCATCAGGCGTAATAAGAGGTTTTGCAGGTGAACCTGATACAAGGCTCATCGCCTGTGATTCCGGCTGTGACTATCTTGCCGGAACGGGCATAGTTCCTGATGTTGTTATAGGAGACATGGACTCCATTACCGTTAAGGGCTTAGATTTCATAAAGGCAAATGATGTCCCTGTTGAGAAGTATCCTGTCGAAAAGGACTGGACCGACACTGAGATCGCTCTTAAAAAGACAGGAAGTGATGATGAGGTTATCCTTGTGTGCCCTTTGTCAGGCAGGATCGATCATGTCATCGCAAACTTAGGCCTTGCAGTGCAGTACAGATCCGAAGGAAGAAAGATAACGGTAACTGACGGCATTACAACATGCTGTCCTCTGACAGGCGAAGACTTCGCGGAAGTAAGTGTCAGTTCTTATGAAGGCGGAGCGGCAGTATCTCTGATGCCATTTAGTTTTGATGCACCTGTCACGGGTGTTACGACGGAAGGATTGTATTATCCGCTTACTGATGCAGTCCTTAATGCAGGCTCATCCTTATCTTTTTCGAACCATCCTGTTGAAGGGGCAGAAAAGATCAAAGTATCGATAAAATCGGGCAAGCTCGTCCTTGTGGTAACAAAATCGGTCTAAAGCCTTTATCTGACTGCGTTTGCGGGTTCTCGGGCCCTTGAGAATTGAATTTTCAGGTGCCAAAATTGAGACTTTAGCATATTGAATGAGACTGGCATAGGGGCATATACTTATACTGCAATTAAATGAAACGCATCCTTTAGGGGGTGCGTTTTTTTATTGCTAATTTTATTTGCGGAGGAACAACAACATGATGGACTACGAGAGTTTCAAAGAGAGAGTAATGGACGAATTCTTAAGCTATATGCCGGAGCGCTATTCTGACTGCATGATCGAGCTGAGGAAAGTTCCCAAGGTCAATTCCTGCCTTACGGGAGTTGTGATAATCCCTAAGGGCAAGCCCCGTTCATACTGCAGCCCCACATTCTATATGGAGAGGATGTACGAGCAGTATCTGGAGTGTGATTCTTTCGAGCAGGTCATGGCAAATCAGGCAGTCTATCTTGAAGAGTCGATCAAGTTCCTGCCCGAAGACATAATGAAGCTCGATTTCAATTCTTTAAAGGATAAGATCGTTTTCCAGATCGTTAATACTAAAGAGAATCAGGAGATGATAAAGCACTGCCCGCACAGGAGCTTCATGGATCTCTCGGTCGTATACAGAGTCATCGTGAATGTCGATGAGCACGGAGTGTCAGGGTTCCTCGTAACCAACGACATCGCCAGCGCTGAAGACCTCCCGGAGTCTCTTTTATACCGCCTCGCAAAGAAGAACACAAGGAAGTTATTCCCGTTTAAGAGTGAACGCATAGAGGACACTATGAAGAGGATGATGAAGCGCTGGGGCGTAAAGGATAAGGATATCGAAGCATCCTTTTCCGGTGTGGATGAGATCCCCATGCAGGACAGAGTCTATGTATTGAGCAATGAGTATGAATTCTTCGGAGCTAACGCGCTCCTTTACTCGGATGTGCTTAAGAAGGTCGTAAAGAGCATCGGAACCGACTGCTACATTCTGCCGTCATCCGTGCATGACCTGGTCATCCTCTCGACTGAGACATTCAGTGAGAGCTCAAGGCTCAGGACACTCGTAAAGGATACGAACTTTGAGCATGTAAGGCTCTCCGACAGGCTGTCGGACAATATCTACCGTTTCAGCATAGTTGACGGATCGCTTACGTGCGTGACTGAAGAATCGGAGGCTGCATCGTGAAGAATAAAGGATTACCGGAATGGTTTGCCAGATTGCTGGCAATAATAATGACGGCAGCGCTTGCAGTTTGCTCGCTGCCGTTTTTTATTGGGACAAAGACCGTTAATGCCGCCGTATTAAGCTCGAATGCCCTTGTGTCTGAAGCTAATACGAAGAAGGCCGGGTATGCAAGTGCAAAAAGCTTCCGCGATGAGATCCTTGCCGCATGCTCGAAAATGTCAGGCGTCAAATACCAGTGGGGCGGCGGAGGCTGGAACGGCATAGACTGCGCAGGTTCTGTAAGCCTTGCTTACAGCGTGGCCCTTAAGACTGCAAAGATCACAGGCACGTCGGGTTCATACGGCAAGAAGACTCTGTCTTACTCCGGAGGAGCCAATCCTGACAAGTACGGCTTCTTCAGACCGGGATTTGCCGGCATTAAGTCGAGCTTTAAGGATTCTTTGTTAAAGAACAGGGGAATTACGCCCACGGAGAATAGATTTTCGAGCTTTGAGAAGAATGGCAGGAGCGGCATACAGGATGACGAGTGGATCGACATCATCAATACCTATGGATTTAAGCCCGGCGACATGATCTTGTGGTGGAATGACAACAAGGACAAGAATAATGCCCAGCACATAACCATTTATGCCGGCATAGAAGACGGCGTCCCCATGCAGTGGACAGCAAGCTCGACCACGGGTTATTTCTGCAAAAAGTCTTTATCCAGCAGTTCTTCCGAAGCCGGAAAGGGAAGTTTTACGGGCTTTATGGGCCTTAGGGCGACCGGCTTGACTGACGATGCTTATGCGGGCTTTTACCTTGATAAAAGGGATCCTTCAGGCATCAATTATACAGGAGCTGTATTTACCGTATATAAGGATCAGGAACTTAACAATATCGCAGGCGAATTAAGAGATGACGACAATGACGGGATCTATAACGATTTCTACCTGCTGACAGGGTCCGGCTTTGCAAAGCAGAAATACCGCCTGACGCCTAAAGACCAGTCGGGAAGCTCATTTGAAGATGCTCTTTATATCAAAGAGACCACGATCCCTGACGGGCTTATCCTGCCTGACGGATCTAAGAAGAGCTTAAAGGATCAGGACGGGAATGTTCCTGCGGTATATAAGTTCTCAGACCCCGATGTCTATGAGATCCTGATAAGGATAACCGGAGGTGACGGTTCGGAGGGCCGGCTTGAGTATTCGATAAAGAAGAAAGGCGGAAGCTCTCTCTATTCATTCGTAAAGGACGGGTATGCCTATACTTCAGGTTCTGATGTGATGCTCGTAACAAACATGAAGACTTCAGAGTCAGAAGCAGGCAGGGGAAAGGGCGCAGGCCTTTTTACAGATGCCAGCAGCATAAAGCTCGAAAAGACCACGTCCACGTCATTTGATACATCGTCTGTTGTATTTACCGTCACTGAAAGAGGCGTTGCGGTTGCCACATATAAATATGCAGACGGTAAATGGAACTGGTACGATGCCTCAGGCGATAAGTGGGAAGGCACGGATTCTTTTCCTCTTAAGTACGGCACTGAATACGTGATAACAGAGACCTTTGATAAGGGCGAGCCGTTTAAATGTGCAGACGGAACCGTGATCGAATATGAATTCTCCAATGATTCCGGCTGGACGAAGACAGGCGAAGCAAGCTATCAGTATGTCTTTAAGACTGACAGCCCGGCATCTGCTAAGACTTATTCATTCAAATGCGAGAACAACAAGCATTCAGGAGCTTTAAAGCTCCTTAAGGCAGTTGCAGATGAAGACGATACCAGGGACGGGTTTGTTTTCGAGCTTTGGAACAAAGATAAGACAGTAAAACTTGCAGAAGGAGTGTCAGATAAAGATGGAATCGTACAGTGGAAAGCAGGCGGGACAGTTTCTCCTGAGCTGTCAGGAATACCAGTCGGACGATACTTTCTTGTCGAAGTGCGTCCTGATCATACATATCATGAAACTGAGACCAGGTATGTATATGAAGTCCCTGAAGGATTCACGGACGGAAAAGACGGGAAATGGTACAAGGAGATAAATGTTACCACAGAAACCTTAAATGAGAACATTACCAATGACAGATTGGAAAGTTCGATTAAGGTCATAAAGACTTCGGAAGACGGCATCACTTCGAATGTTGAATTCACTCTTACTTACGGCGGTACCAACGAAGAGCCTTCGTGGGATGATTCCGTTCTTGCAAACGGCAGGACAGATAAGAACGGAGCGGTCAGTTTCTCTAATATCCCGACCGGATGGTACAGGATAGAAGAGAAGATAGAGCCGGCATATAAGCTCTTCTGGGACGATGGTACAGAAGGTAATACCAGGACCGTTAAGCTTACAGAGAAGAATGACAACAAAGTGGTAACGGTAAAGGCTGTAAATAAGATCGATATCAATCCGAAGATATCGACAACTCTTACTGACAGCCGGGGCTTGCACAGTATCAACTGCGGAAGCAGCATTGAACTTACCGATGTGGTCCATTTCGAGAATCTTACAGCGGGCTACGAATATAAGATCTCGGGATGCCTTTTGGACAAAGCGACCGGCGAGGTCCTTAAGGATCAGGGCGGCAACGAGTATAGAGAAAGTGTTGTTTTCAAGGCTGACAGGACAACAGGTGAGGTGTCTCTGGATCAGAAGGGCAGAGAAGTAGTAACCGGAGAAGCAGTTGTAAAGTTTACAATAGACAGCAGTTTTCTGTTCTCCCGGGTATTCGGGGAAGGCGGTTCGTCTTTATCGGTCGTATGCTTTGAGACTCTTTATTTCAGAGATATCGCGATCGCTAAGCATAATGATCTTGAGGACGAAGATCAGACTGTTTCGATCAAGCCTTGTATATCCACCTCAGCTTCTGACAGCAGGACCGGGACAGGAGTACTGGCGTTGTCTGAGAACGTGGGAATCAATGACAGCGTTGTTTTCGAAGGTCTTAATCCGGGTGACAGATATGTCCTGACGGGAACCCTGATGGACAGATCCACCGGAGAGCCCTATTTGGATTCCGATGGCAATACTTACACGAAGACAGTGATATTCAGGCCCGAAGAATCTTCAGGGTATGTAATAGTGCCGTTCGAGAATGTGAAAGTTCCGACGGATATGATCGAGCTGGTTGTTTTCGAATCATTGAAGACTTATGACGGAGGCAGAGATATCGCCGCGCATGAGGACATTAATGACGAAGGCCAGACATTAAGAAGGCCGTCCTGCCGGACCCGGGCGACAACTGTAAAAGGAGATAAATCGTTCCTTAAGAATTCCACGGTTACGATAGTTGACCATGTCAGTTATGAGAATCTGGAACCGGGCCGTACCTATTATGCAAAGGCTGTTCTTAGATTAACTGACGGTACTGAAGTAACCAATAAAGGAACCGAAGTCGTATCTTTGCAGCAGTTCGAGCCGTCAGAGCCTTCGGGCACCGTAGATGTAACCATTAAGTTCAAGTCAACCGGTTTGGAAAGCGGTGACACTGTTGTAGTCCTCGAGAATATCTATGACATGTCAACTGAAGAAGAGGTTGCATCAGGCGTGCAGACAGAAGATATCAGGGTGCTTTCCCACGAAGACCTGAATAACAAAGATCAGAGCCTGGCAGTTACGGACATTCCGATGTCGGGAGAGATCCTTAGCGGCAAAACGGTTATCGGATTAATCGTATTTGTTGTCTCGGCCGGCGCCGGAGCTTATGTGATCACAGGCGAGATCAAAAGAAAGAGGATCAGAAGGAAAGAATAATGAAGAGCCGTTATTTAAGACCGTTGTCAGCTGTCGTTCTTACAGGCTTATCTGTCGCAGCACTCTTATTGTTCGTGGAAGAGTATGCGAAGTCTTATCTAAGGAACACGGTAAAGGACGAAGTGCTCTCAAGAGATGATTCTGGTGATGCTGTCTATGAAGTCCCCGCAGGAGATTTCTTGTCCGTAAACGGTGAAGAGAATGCGGACGGCGGATCGTTTGGGGAAGGTTTGTTTGAGATAGCAGGGTATTGCAAAGGAGCCGGCGGGACAGAGGATCTCCATCTGATAGGGATAATCAATATACCTGAATTGGATATCGAAGAGCCTGTCTGGGAAGAGAATACCAACCTTGCCATGCGCTATGGCGTGATACTCATGAAGGATTCTGCAAGACCGGGACAGAAAGGCAACAGCATTATAGTAGGACACAGGAATACGATAACTCATACGGTCTTTGATAAGCTCCCTCTGATCAAAAATGGTGATGCCGTCACGATAACCACACCCGATGGTTTGGAGCAAAATTATAGGGTGAACGGTACTTACTACTGTTCACCCTATGATCTTCAAAACTATGTAGGTACTTCAGCCGATCATCCAGTAATGATCACGCTGATAACCTGTGCGAGGGAAAAAGGCAACAGCTGGCGCTTTATTGTTACCCTTATACCTTCAGACTCTTAAAGAGCTGCTCTGTGGCTGATGCCGAGTTCTTCAGCTACTGCGAAGAATGCCTTTCTGGAATTCCTTATCGAGACTTCGGAAACGCAGAATGCGAGACGGCAATAGCCGGGACGTGCAAAGCTCGATCCCTTAACGAGAAGGAGATTCTGTTTAGCGCAGATCTTGGCAAACTCTTCGTCGGTCAATCCCTTAGGGGTATTCATGAAGATGTATAGCGCGCCGTTGGGCTTAACTGCATCAAAGCCTGCATCAACGATGTTGGAGTAAAGAAGGTTTCTTCTGTTCTCGTAGTTTGCAACGTCGACTTTTGCGTAGATGGCCTTTTCGATTACTTTCTGCCAGATAGCAGGAGCGTTAACGCTGCCCAATGTTCTGTTGGAAAGAACGATAGCACCGGTGAGTTCTTCAAAGTCGGCACACTTAGGTGATACGAGCGTATAACCGATTCTCTCGCCGGGAAGTGACAAGGACTTGCTCCATGAGAAGCAGATGATGAGGTTGTCGATATACTTGAGTGCGCAGGGGACTTCAGCTCCGTCGTAAGCCAGATCGATATAAGGCTCGTCTGAGATTACATAGATCGTGTGATCCTGCTTCTTGAGCATATCGTTGAGTTCTGTAAGGAGCTCAGCCGGATATACGACACCGGAAGGATTGTTAGGTGAGTTTACGATGATCGCCTTGGTCCTGGATGTGATTGCCTTCTCGATATCGGAGATGACGGGCATGAATTTGTCGTCAGTCTGTACGATGACGACCTTGCCGTTATGGTTTGCAACATAGCCGTTGTATTCCATGAAGTAGGGAGCAAGAAGGATTACTTCGTCATCAGCATCAAGGATGGAATGGAGGACGTCGTTCATGGCGGATGCGGCACCGACTGTCATGCAGACAGCTTCAGGACCGATCTCCATGCCTGCTTCCTTGCCGCGCTTCTCTGCTACGATCTTGCGTGTGGAAGGATAACCTGCATTAGGCATATAGCCGTGCATACCGGGAGTGGGGTTCTCGGCCAGGTCCTTAAGAGCATCGAAGACTTCCTTCGGAGGCTCCAGGTCAGGATTGCCGATAGAGAAGTCATATACATTTTCTGCGCCGTAGATAGCCTTAAGTCTGCCGCCTTCTTCGAACATCTTACGGATCTCGGAGCCGCCCTTAAGAGCTTCAGCCATTTTCTTGGAAATCATAGTAATACCTCTTATAAATGAAAATTAGAAATAATATAGCACAAAATCAGTGATTAGGACCCGTTAAGTAACAGGCTCTTCGCTTGATGCCGGGATGGAGACTTCGTTCTCGTAAGACGGATTCTGGAGTCTGTTAACGAAGAATCTCTCGGATAGCGGCTTGTCATAGAAGAAGGACTGGTAGAGATTGCAGCCGCACATCATGAGGTCATCGACCTGCTTCTGGGATGTGACGCCTTCGCAGATTACCTTATAGCCTAAGCTGTTGGCGAGGTTGATCATGTCGTTGGTGATGATGCGTCCTCTTGCGTCTTCAGGATCGAATCTGTCAGCGGCGATCTTAACATAGCTTGCCTCCATGTCGTGAAGGAGAGTAAGCGTGGACTGGCCGGTGCTGAATCTGTCCAGAGTAACGAGTATCCCGGCTTCGGATAAGGTATGGGTAACATCCTGAAGGATCGGCACTCTCTGTGTGAAATCAGGCTCCGAGAATTCGATGCCGATGAGATGGTGATCTACTTCGTACTTGTCGATAACGGCAAGGATATCTGCAGCGATCGAAGCATTGAAGAGATGGCGGCCGGAGAAGTTGACCGATATAGGAACGAGCGGGATGCCCTGCGACTGCCAGGTCTTGATGTTCTTACAGACATTCTCGAGAACATAGAAATCGATCTTGGTAACTATTCCTGAGTCAGTTGCAAGAGTAATGAATTCCTGGGGAGCCATTATCTTTCCGTCCAAAGGCCATCTTGCAAGAGCTTCTGCTGCATGGAGATGCGGTTTGTCTTTCAGGCTGATAACAGGCTGGTAGTATATAAGGAATTTATGCTCATTAAGGGCACGTGTAAGAGTCTCAGTGTTGTTGAGGTTCTTCTCGTTTATCTCTTCGGAATAATATACGATATCGATGTTTTTCTTCTTGGAGTAGCTTAAAGCCTGTGCACATTCGCCCATGACCTGAGGACCGAAGCGGTGGCTTGTACGGATCGTCGTAATGCCGGCCCTGCAGCTGAAGAAATGCTCGAACTTATCCCCCTCGTACGTGAGTGTAACGGGTACCGATGAGATAAAGTGCTCAAGTTCAGGGAGCCTGGAAGTAGTAAGGATAACTATGAAGTTATCGCCGCCCAGGTGGATGGCGTATTCGCCTCTGCCTTCGTCCGGAAAATCGTTCAGTTTGGCTCCGAAGTGCTTGATCGCCGAACCTGCAATATCCGAACCGAAGTATTTGTTTAACTGGTTTACGTGTTTGATGTTGATGAAAGCGACCGAGTATTTTATGGCAGTGCCGTTCGCGAAGATCTCTTCGAGCTTATTCCTGAGGAAGTTATGGTTATACATGCCGAACTCAATATCGTTGTTGTAAAGAAATGAATACTGGGTGCTTAAACGGCTGACGGCTATCTTGTTGGCAACAGCGGATCTGAAGATCTTGCTGAACTCCAGCTGTTCAACTGTCTGCTGGGGAGGGAACTGCTTGTAAGTGAATCTGATCACGGTGATGACGGAATCAGGGCTCCCAAGCGTTATTTCAAAGAATTCCTGGCCGACATTATCGGATAAGAAGTCAACATTCTTGGATACCGGGCGGCCGCTGATTATCTGGGTATCTTCGATCTTGGCTATCGAAAGATAGTCGGCATACTTGAAAAAGCGGTCGTTAAACCTGCAGTCGACACATTCGTCGAGTGTATCAAAGAAAGCATTTATATCTGGATTACCCGAAGCCATAATCTATCCTTAGCATTTGATACCTTGATTTTAAGGCACTAAAGTATTCTTTACAACAATTATAAGAATTATCAAAAAAATTAGACTGACAAAGAGTAATATGAAAGAACGAAAAATGACATATAGACAGTTTATCGGAGCCAAAGGCGAAGAATCCGCGGTAAAACTTCTTGAAGACAACGGGTTTACGATCCTTAAACGCAACTACAGCGTCCATAATGTCGGCGAGATCGATATCATTGCGGAAAAGGGCGGAGACATCCATATCATTGAGGTCAGGACCAGGCTCAACAAAGGGGCTTATCCCGATTCGGCGGAATCTGTTAAGGGCGCGAAAAGGCTCAAGGTTATGAGGACTGCAGGGTATTATCTTGCGGAAAACAACCTTTATGACAGGAATGTTGTTTTCGAGGTGTGCATGGTCACACACGATAAAAGGGGGAACATAGAACGGACCGAGCTTGTGCCGTTTTGAACGCCTGATGTTATAATTTTAAGAATAAAGAATTCTGAAGATTTACGGAGTGGAGCATGGTCGTAATTTTGCCTTATGTTTTTGCCTTGATCATTGTGATTATCACAGTGGTTGAAGAGATCAGATTCCGTAATTACAGAAAGCCTGAGAAGGTCGCGAAGAAGTTCGCGCTCATTGCGATCGTCTTTGGAATACTCCACCTTATCTGCGATTTTTACCCGTTTGATTATACCGGCGGCACAGGTATCGATTATATCGGACAGGCCGTAGCCTATGGTTTGTTTATTAACGCGATCATATACTCGACTTTGATCGTTTACCTTAACTTCGCTGTCGCGGCATCTGTGTATGCAGTCAAAGCCATAAAGAATAAGAAGACACGCAAAAAAGGCATCTTATGGCTGGTCTTAAGCTGGATCTGCGCGCTTGTTGTTGCGGGAATAGTAATTGGAAATATCATTTCCGATAATGTGCGTAAAAACAGCGTAAAGGTCGGAGTCAAAGAGGTGACTCCGGTTACCGATACCGACGGACAGCCTGCGGCGCTTGTTGTTTATGAGTTTTATAACGGCACCGGCAGCGACATCACATATCTGTCGACGGTCTATGACGAAGTATCCCAGAACGGCCAAGAGATATATGACACAAACATAGAAGATTCCGGCATCGATTATGAGATAGAGGCAGTTAAGCCAGGCTGTTCGGTCGAGATCCGTAAGGCGTACAGGCTGGATGATCCGTCTGAGCCGGTAAAGATCGTTTGCCAATCTTATGACGGCTATGTGGTTTATGTCGACGCCGAGTATGAGGTGAAATGACAGATAACCATAGGGAATTGGTGGGTTTCTGCCCCTGATTTTCATCCAAATAACCACCAGGACTTAAGATCCTGGTTGTGCAACGTGCCGAATTTGTCTAAAAATGCATTTTCGAGAAGAAGAAATGCCATTTTTCGATTTTTGTTTATTGCTTTAATTTCCTAATAAACTATAATTGTTGAGGCTTTGGGCAGGGTGGCCCATGCCGAAAATGCAAGATTACAAATCAAAAATTTCATTTTTAGGAAGGTTGGCTATCATGAAGGGTTACCGTGAGATGACAAAAGAAGAGCTCCTCAAAGTCAGGGAAGAGCTGAACGAACGCTATGAGAAGTGCAAGGCACTGAATCTTACGCTCGATATGACCCGCGGCAAGCCGTCTCCTGTACAGCTTGACCTTTCCAACGATATATATGACACGCTCAAGGACGGTTTCAAGACTGCCAAGAACGAAGATACCAGGAACTACGGTATCGCTCCCGGCATCGAAGAGATCAGAGCCGTTTTCGCTGAGCTCCTCGGAACAGATAAAGATAATATCTTCATGGGTAATTCCTCATCTTTGAACCAGATGTATGATGCGATTATGCGTTCTATGGTCTTCGGTGAAGTTGATTCTCCCAAGCCCTGGTCACAGGTAGAGGGAAGAAAGTGGCTCTGCCCGGCACCCGGATATGACAGACACTTCAGAGTTACAGAGACAATGGGCTTTGAGCTCATCGCTGTTCCCATGACTGAGAACGGCCCTGACATGGACGTTGTTGAAGAACTCGTTAAGGATGAGAACGTTAAGGGTATCTGGTGTGTTCCTTGCTACAGCAATCCGGACGGCGTTGTTTATTCAGCAGAAGTTTGCGAGAGGCTCGCGAAAATGGAGACAGCAGCACCTGACTTCAGGATCTTCTGGGATAACGCTTATGTATGCCACCACCTCTATGAGGACAGAAGCACATGGGGCAGGCTCCCTGACATGCTCTCACTTTGCGAGAGCTATGGACATGCCAACAGGGTATATGAGTTCGCTTCATCATCCAAGATCACTTTCGCAGGCGGCGGTATCTCATGCTTTGCTGCGAATAAGGACAACATGACTTGGGCAAAGAAGTATTTGAATGCACAGGCTATCTGCACGAATAAAGTCAACCAGTTAGCTCATGCAAGATTCCTTCCTGACAGCGAGTCTGTTTATGCTCACATGATGAAGCATGCGGCAATCCTCCGTCCGAAGTTCGAAGCTTGCAAGAACGTTCTTGAAGAAGAGCTCGGTTTTGACGATCTCTGGCACTGGACAAACCCTAAGGGCGGTTATTTCGTAAGCTTCTACGCTATGCCCGGAACTGCAACAAAGGTCGTTGCAATGTGCAAGGAAGCAGGCGTAGCTCTTACTCCTGCAGGCGCAAGCTATCCTTACGGCAAGGATCCTTCTGATTCGAATATCAGACTTGCTCCTTCATTCCCCGGAATCGAAGATATCGAGAAGGCCGTCAGAATCCTCACGATCTGTGCTAAAATCACAGCAGTTGATAAATTGTTGGAGGATCTTTAATAATGAGCAAAGATACATACGAGAGCCCTTTAAACTCCCGCTATGCCAGCCGCGAGATGCAGTACATCTTCTCGCCTGATAAGAAGTTCCGTACATGGAGACTTCTCTGGATTGCATTGGCTGAAGCTGAGAAGGAATTAGGTCTTGATATTACTGATGAGCAGATCGCTGATCTTAAGGCTCACAAGGATGACATCGATTACGAAGATGCCGCAGCCGAAGAGAAGATCCGCCGTCATGACGTAATGGCTCATGTTCATTCATACGGCAAGCAGGTCGCAGGTTCCGGTGCTGACCGTATCATTCACCTTGGCGCTACATCCTGCTATGTAGGTGACAACACAGACATCATCATAATGAGAGAAGCTTTAGAGCTCATTAAGAAGAGACTTGTAGTTGTTATCGCAAAGCTTGCTGATTTTGCTGACGAATACAAGGCTATGCCGACATTGGGATTTACCCATTTCCAGCCTGCACAGCTCGTAACGGTAGGCAAGAGGGCAACACTCTGGCTCCAGGATCTTGTTTTCGATCTTGAGACAGTAGAAAATGCTATAGCTTCGCTGAAGCTCCTCGGCTGCAAGGGTACTACAGGCACACAGGCTTCTTTCTATGATCTTTTCGACGGTGACCACGAAAAGTGCGTTGCACTCGACAAGAAGATCTGCGAGAAGATGGGCTTTGAGCAGTCCTACTATGTATCCGGCCAGACATATTCCAGAAAGATCGATTACACTGTCCTTTCTGCACTTGCTGCCATCGCACAGAGCGCTCACAAGTTCTCTAACGATATCAGACTTCTCCAGCACTTAAAGGAGATCGAAGAGCCTTTCGAGAAGAACCAGATCGGATCTTCCGCAATGGCTTATAAGAGAAATCCTATGAGATCAGAGAGAATCGCATCTCTTTCAAGATATGTGATCGCTGATGTTCTTAATCCTGCAATGACATCTTCAGAGCAGTGGTTCGAGAGAACATTGGATGACTCTGCAAATAAGAGGATCTCAGTACCTGAGGCATTCCTCGCAGTTGACGCTATCCTCGGCATCTATACAAATGTTGTTTCCGGTCTTGTCGTATATCCCAAGATGATCGAGAAGCACATTAATGATGAGCTGCCTTTCATGATGACAGAGAACATCATGATGGAAGCTACGAAGAAGGGCGGAAACCGTCAGGAACTCCACGAGGAGATCCGTCAGCTCTCCATGCAGGCGGGTTCTGTTGTTAAGAATGAAGGCAAGCCCAATGATCTTCTCGAGAGGATCGCAGCTGACCCGAAGTTCGGCATGACAATGGATGAACTCTTGAAGCTCAGGGATCCCAAGCTTTACATCGGACGATGTCCCGAGCAGGTCGACGCATTCCTTACAGAGTGTGTCAGACCGTTGATCGAAGCGCACAAGGATGACCTTGAGGTAAGTGAAGTAGAGCTGAAAGTATAAGAGACAAGTAAGCGCAACAAACAGTAACTTATGCGGGATATTCCGGCTGGCGTGATCGCAGTTTGGCATATCCCGCTTTTTATATTAAAATATAGATAACTCGAACATGGTGGCCTCTAAATTGGACCTACATGACGTAATAAGGAGCTTGGGCCTGTCTTTTTGATGTAAAGCCTTGTAAGTTGGACTATTGAGATCTGATACCTGAGCACCGCCCTGGATTTCCGGGTGTCAATCAGAGTCCGCTATGCTTCGGGGGTTTTTAAGGAGAATATGATGGAACAATATATTGGTGCATATGATTACGCATCTTCCGGCCCGGCCTCTGATAATGTGGCTGGTGCTGTTTTTTTATACCTGAAATTGATAAATCTCAGATCCTGCCGATGTTGAATCATGAACTGACCGGCTTAATGATTTAACACGAAAAGGAGAATTTATATATGAAGCTTTACAACACACTCACAAGATACAAGGAAGATTTCAAGCCTATTGAAGAAGGCAAGGTCAAGATGTATGCGTGCGGCCCTACGGTCTATAACTATTTCCATCTTGGCAATGCCAGACCTTTTGTTACTTTCGATACCCTCGCAAGATATCTTGAATACAGAGGCTATGATGTAACGTTCGTACAGAACTTTACCGATATCGACGACAAGATGATCAAGCGCGCCAACGAGGAAGGCATCACAGTAGAGCAGCTCGCTGACCGCTTCATCAAGGAATACTATGTTGACGCAGACGGCCTTAACATCAAGCGTCAGACATACCAGCCCAGAGCAACCCAGTCTATGAAGGCCATAATAGGTCTCATCAAGGCTATGGAAGCGAACGGCTACACCTACATCATCGAAGGTGACGGCGTTTACTATGACGTTTCCAAGAAGGCTGATTACGGCAAGCTCTCACACTATAAGCTCGATGAGCTTGAGGCAGGCGGCGGTGAGCGCAAGGCATCTTACGAAGGCAAGAAGAATCCCGGCGATTTCGCTGTCTGGAAGTTCAAGAAAGAAGGCGAGCCTTCATGGGGATCACCCTGGGGCGAAGGCAGACCGGGCTGGCACATCGAGTGCTCTGCCATGATCAAGCAGTATCTTGGTGATACGATCGATATCCACGGCGGCGGACAGGATCTTATCTTCCCGCACCACGAGAATGAGATCGCCCAGAGTGAGGCTGCAAACGGCTGCGCATTCTGCAACTATTTTGTCCACAACGCTTTCGTCAATATCGACGGCGAGAAGATGAGCAAGTCTTTGGGCAACTTCTTCACGATCAGGGATATCGTTAAGAAGTATCCTTACAACGTAATCAGATTCTTCATCCTGCTCGGCCACTACAGAAGCCCCATCAATTTCTCCGATGAGCTTCTTGCAGCTGCACAGACGAGCCTCGGAAGGATCTCCAACTGCGTAAGAAATGCTAACTTCGTTCTTGGCAACGGCGATCTTGCCGGCGATCCTGAAGCAGATAAGGTCCTGGAGGACGCCATCAAGGCAGCAGGCGACAGCTTCATCGCTCACATGGATGATGACTTGAACAGTGCCGATGCAATTACCGATATCTTCAATCTTGTCCGCCAGACAAATACGAGCGCTCAGGAGGCAAAGGTATCAGCAGCAACGCTCACGGCCGCAAGAGATAAGATCTTAGAACTCACAGGTGTTCTCGGAATCCTTTTGGATCTTGAGGATGCAATCCCTGAAGAGATCACAGAACTTGCCAATAAGAGAGCTGAAGCAAAGAAGGCTAAGGATTACGCTCTGGCTGATCAGATCAGAGACGAGATCCAGTCAAAGGGTTACACCGTTAAGGACGTACCCGGCGGCTTTAAGATCGAGAAGGCTAACTGATGATCAAACCGTTTATTGCACAGGATCTTCGCGAAGTATCGCCTCTGGTATTGGCCTATATCGGAGATTCGATATACGAGCTCTATGCCCGCTGCAAATCAGCTTCGCTCGGAGCCGGGAGCAATAACAAGATGCATAACAACACGGTGCGCTATGTGTCTGCCGAAGCGCAGGCAAACAGCATAAGGATTTTGCAGGACGAGCTGACGGAGAAGGAGACTGATTATTTCAGAAGAGGTAAGAATTCCAATCCTCACGCGGTCTCGAAAAATGCGAATCATGCTGATTACATGTACGCAACAGGATTTGAAGCCCTTTTGGGATATCTCTTCCTCAACAACGAAGAGCCCAGGATGGAATATCTGATCTACAAGAGTTTTGACATCTGCGACGGCGTTATTAAAAAGACTCCTCCGGCAGAAACAGAAGAAAAGAAGGAATAAGCTTTGGACAAAGGTAAGAGACGTTTTAATCAGGACAGAAAGCCCGGCAGACCTGCAAAACAGGCAAGGCCCGAATTCAAGCGTGACCGTGAGGATAACGCATTTGCAGACGCAGGTGCCACGGATAAGCTGGAAGGCAGAAATGCCGTAACTGAAGCGCTTGCCGCAGGAAGAGATTTCAATAAGATATGGATCTTAAAGCCTGATGGCGACAAGCCTTTGGACCACGGCCTTATCAGGATCTTAGACGAAGCAAATAAGCGCGGGATCATCGTTACAAGGGCAACAAGACAGATCCTTGATAAGATGAGTGCTACTCACAATCACCAGGGCGTTATTGCCTCAGTTGCACCTCATAAATATGCCGATCTTGATGAGATAATCGGTAAGTGCAGGGACGAGGGCAGACCTGCCTTGCTCGTTGCATTAGATGAGATCAAGGATGCCTATAATCTGGGTTCTATCTTAAGGATCTCAGACTGCTGCGGCGTTGACGGTGTCATCATTCCGGAGAGGCGTTCCGTTACTCTGGATTCGATGGTAGCCAAGGCTTCTGCAGGCGCTATCGAGTATGTTCCTGTAGCAAGGGTAACGAATCTTGCTCAGACACTTACGAGACTTAAGGAGAAGGAAAACTTCTGGGTCTGCGGTACGGATATGAATGCTGATTATGAGTACCACGATGCGGATTATTCAGGTAATCTTGTAGTGGTCATAGGCAGCGAAGGCGACGGAATGAGAGACGGCGTAAGGAAATGCTGTGACTTTACGGTATCGATTCCGATGTCAGGGCACGTAAACAGCTTAAATGCTGCTGTTGCAGCAGGTGTCGTGCTTTTCGAGGCACAGGCAAAGAGACATAAAGAGGTTTGAGGAGTTGTACAGAAAGGGTAACAGCTTGAAGCTTTTCAAGGGATCAGCACATAAGATCCTCGCTGTTATCATGTGCATTTGCCTGGTAATGGGAATGTCTGTCTGTCTTACAGGATGCAATTTCTTTACCGGCCTTTCCAAAGGCTTTAAGGCAGCACAGAAGGAACTTTCCAAATCCGAACTTGCCAGGATCGTTGTCGTTGCAATATCAGACGAACGCAATGTGTCAGACGCTTTCTCCAAGATACCGGAAAGCCAGCTCGACGGCCTGTCATATTCTGTTTTTGCAGAATACTGTTCTGTGCTGCGCAAGAATTCACAGGTCCACGGCACGCCTGATTCATTCAGGTTTCTGACCGAATCGGAAAAGAATGTCTTTTTCAATGAGATCGATGCAAATGCCGGTGAGCAATACAAGACCATTGATGAATACGGTGATATGGATGTCGTTGAGCTTGTCTATTCCAAGGACAGGGATTCAAAGGCACCTCCCGTAAGATTCATCCTGGCTGATAATGACGGCGAATTTTCCATAGGCGGCAAATATGTAAATGATTCGATGTTTGCATATGCTTTTATGAATCACTATTTCGATATGATCGATGAAGGCAATGTCGACGGCCTCGAAGCGGTGATCAGGTCTTCATACAATTCCGATATCTACTTGAATTCCGTCATCCAGGCGAAGGCGAATTCCATCGTCGAATACTACAAAATGAAGGTTAAGACCAGCACCAAGGATTATGAACTGAAGATCCTGTCGCCGACCCATGTCTTATACAGGATCCCCGAAGTCTTCACCGATTATAACGATTCGTTTACCTCGAAAAGTGTATCTCTCAAAGTATATAAGGACACCAACGGATTCTGCATCTTGGATCATATCCCGTCCACGATCAGCGAGATAAGCCTTTACAAGAACGGCGTAAGCAAGCTGAGAATGGGCTCAACATACAGCCAGAGCGAGATCTACAGACTTCTGGGCGAGCCTGTTCTCTCAACAGTTTCCAATGATATCGTCGCGCTTGCATACAAGGGCGTTACATTAAGATTTACTGCTGACATCAAAGACGGCAGGTGGTCTGTAGGAAAGCTCTTTTCCGTAGTCGTCCGTAACCAGGGTGACTTCACGCTCGGAGAGGACATCTATGTCGGTATGAATGTTTCGGAGCTCCTTCTTGTATATCCGATGTTCGATGAGTGCAACTATCAGAGCTCATTCAAAAACGTAGACGGCGAGTTCACGCTGGCCTTCAGATTTGATGACTTCGGAAATGTTACCCGTATCGATCTGGGTGAGAGCGTAGGTTAAGGCTTCTTAACGCACTTGGCTCTGAGCAGGTCTGTCTCATGTGAAGTAAGACCGTTAGCAATAAGAAGATTGCAGACGTCGCCATTCCATTTTCTGTCGATATAATCCAGGAACATGACCATATTCTGTTCATCGGACCTTAATGCATGCTTTAGGTCATCAGGCATCCTGCGCATATAGGGTACGAGGAAATCCTTAAGATATTCGTATGAGATCTTGTAGTTGGTAATGATGTCTTTTCTGGAAGCTCCGCTTATAAGATAGAGGATAGCGGCGACGACTCCGGTCCTGTCCTTGCCGTGGTGGCAGTGGAACAGGGCAGTGCCCTTGCAGTCTAAAAGAACCCTCATGATCTCAGCGAGGCGGTCGCCCATCTCTTCAGCGATTATGATGTAGTAATCACCGAGAACGTGAGTCCTCAGATATTCCATCGTCTGATCCTTGGTATCGTTGGGATTGCCGTTAAGGAGCGGGATGTTGTAATAATCGACATCCGGATCTTTGATAAAAGGGTTTCCGGCCTGGGCTATCTCTTCAACGCCTCTTAAGTCAATGACGGTCTTGATCCCGTATTCTTTAACTTCGGTGACTTCTTTAGGCTTAAGGTAGTGCGGTGAACCGGACCTTATGAAAAGCCCGCTTCTGAATGTGTTGCCGCCTTTAAGCGGCATTCCGCCAAGTTCTCTGCAGTTGATAAGAGCCAGCTCCTTCAACAGCTGTGCATCAGGATTATAATTGCTCATGTTTATTCCCCATATTTTTTAATCGCAAGTATTCTATACAAATCGTGATTGACATTCAAGGCTTCAAGTAATATCATTATTAGGCTATTGGGAGACCAATGCTTTATACGCGCCTATAGCTCAACTGGATAGAGCGTCTGACTACGGATCAGAAGGTTGTGGATTCGAGCTCTGCTAGGCGCGCCATACACAAAGCTGCTGCTGACAGGCGGCAGCTTTTTTAATACCCGAAGGAGGTAATCTTATGCGTAAGGTTCTTGTTGTCGTAGACATGCAGAAGGATTTTATCGACGGAGCACTCGGTTTTGAAGGTGCTGACAAGATCATTCCCGGCATCATCTCAAAGATCAGGGAATTTGAAGGATCAGGCGACGAGATAGTCTATACGCTTGATACTCATTTCGAGAACTACATGGAAACACAGGAGGGAAAGAACCTGCCTGTGCCTCATTGCATCAAAGGTTCCGACGGCTGGGGACTCTGCGATGAGTTAAAGCCCCTCCTCGAAGGCAAAAAGTGCTTCGAGAAGCTCACATTCGGCAGCGTCGAGCTCGCTGAATACCTTAAGGAGAACGCATCTGAGATTTCTTCCATCGAAGTCTGCGGCCTTGTCTCCAACATCTGCGTAGTTTCAAACGCAGTTATCGCAAAGGCTGCCGCTCCTGAGGCTGAAGTCATCGTAGATTCATCTCTTACGGCTTCTTTTGCTCCTGATCTTCATCAGGCAACATTAGATGTCTTAAAGGGAATACAAGTAACCGTATTATAATATTGCAATCTTTCGCCGTGCTGTGATACAATTCATACTCGGCTATAAAATAATAATAATTATTTTGGAGGATATATAACATGGCATCCACAATTGAGAAGAAAGAACACTCTCAGGTAGTAATCAGCCTTGAGTCAAGCAAGGAAGAGTGGAACGAAGCCTTAAAGAAGGCTTACAACAAGAACAAGAACCGTTTCCAGGTTCCCGGCTTCCGTAAGGGCAAGGTTCCTTATCAGCTTGTCTGCCAGTATTATGGCGAGGGCGTACTTTATGAGGACGCTATGAATGAGATCGCAAATACTCAGTATCCTGAAGCAGTTAAGGAGCACGACCTCAAGGTTGTCTCCAGACCTGAGATGGACGTTACTGACATCAACGAGAACGGAATCAAGTACACTGTCACAGTTTACGTTAAGCCTGAATTCGAGCTTGGTCAGTATGAGGGCGTTGAAGTTCCCTTCAAGGATCAGGTTGTTACAGATGAGGACGTTGACGCTGAGATCGAGCGCATGAGAAAGAGAAATGCTTCTCTCGAGGAAGTTACTGACCGTGCAGCTCAGGAAGGCGACACAGTTACTATCGACTACGAAGGCTTCAAGGACGGTGTCGCTTTCGAAGGCGGCAAGGGCGAGGGTTATAACTTAAAGCTCGGTTCCAAGTCCTTCATCCCCGGCTTCGAGGAGCAGGTAGCAGGCCACAGCGAAGGTGAAGAATTCACTATCGAAGTTAAGTTCCCTGAAGACTATCATGCAGAAGACCTCAAGGGCGCTGATGCTACATTCAACGTAAAGATCCACGCAATCAAGACAGAAGTAGTTCCTGAGCTCGATGACGAGTTCGCAAAGGACGTTTCCGAGTTCGATACTCTTGACGAGCTCAAGGCTGACGTAAGAGCAAAGCAGCAGGAGAGAGCTGACAAGGACAACAAGGCAGCTTTCGAGAACGAGACAGTTCGTGCCGTATGCGACAACTGCGAGATCGACATCCCGGAATCAATGGTTCAGAACGAAGTAGAGCAGATGGCTGACGATCAGGCAGCTCGTATGTCCAACCAGGGCATCGCTCTTGACATGTACCTCCAGTATGTCGGCCAGAGCATGGACGAGTTCAAGAAGTCGTTAGAGCCCATGGCACGCGTAAGAGTTAAGTCTTCACTCGTTATCGAGAAGATCACAGAGAAGATCAATCCTGAGGTTACAGAAGAGGACTACAACGAAGAGCTCTCACAGATCGCTAACACATACAAGATCGACGTTGAGGAAGTAAAGAAGTCCATCGGCGAAGATTCCGCATTCATCAAGGATTCCATCCGCGCTCGTAAGACAGTTGAGTATCTCGCATCCAAGGCAGTCAAGGTTGAGCCCAAGGAGCCTGAGGCACCCGCTGAAGAGGCTAAGACAGAAGAGTAATCTCTTCCAGAATTTAGTTATTACACACCCCGTGAGGTTGATCCTTGCGGGGTGTTTTATCAGTGGTATGTAAGCGTTGTTGGTGGTTTTGCCGTTCGTTTGACCCAAAACGCCTGTTTGAACGGCGGAATGAACGGCGTTGCCGCTGGTTTTGCCGTTGGTTTGGCCCGAAAATGCCGTTTTGAACGGAATGAACGGCACCGCCGCATGTTTTGCCGTTGGTTTTAAAATTCTGGCACCGTCTGCAATAAAAAAGGCAGCCGTTCTTTTAAGAAGGCTGCCTGAATATTACTCTGAAAAAACTATAGCTTATGTCCTGTAGCTTCCGTTGATCTTTACGTAGTCGTAGGAGAAGTCGCAGGTGAACATTCTGTCGTAAGCGTCGCCTTCGTAGAGGGTGATGTCTACCTTGAGGTCGTGCTCGGAGAGCAGCTTGGCGGCTTCGTCCTCATCGAAAGCAACGGCTGCGCCGTCCTTGTACATGAGCATTCCGTTTAAATGAATGTCGACCTTCTCGGGATCGAACATTGCGCCGGAGTAGCCGACGGCTGTGAGGATACGGCCGATATTTGCGTCTTCACCGAAGAATGCTGTCTTGCAGAGAGGAGACCTTGCGACGGAAGTAACGATGAGCTTGGCGTCTTTCTCGTCCTTAGCACCGTGAACTTCAATCTCAACAAACTTTGTAGCGCCTTCACCGTCTGCAGCGATCATCCTTGCAATGTCCTCAGCGAGCCCGCAGAACGCGTTCTCAACGAGCTGATAATCTTCACTGCCTTCTTCCAGGGAGACGCCTGAGGCACCGTTAGCGAGGATAACGACCATATCGCAGACGGATGTGTCACCGTCGACCGAAACGCGGTTAAAAGTATATTTAACAGCCTTCTGGAGCATCTTCTTCAGAGAAACTGAATCGATGCCGCAGTCGGTAGTAAAGATGCTGATCATGGTGGCGAGGTTAGGGTGGATCATGCCGGAACCTTTAGCAATGCCGGAGATGGTAACTGTCTTGCCGCCGGTAAGTTCGATCTGTGCGGATACTTCCTTGGGAACCGTATCGGTTGTCATCATGGCATACTCAGCGTTGTGAGCGGCTTCTTCGGAAGAAGAAAGGCCGTTTACGAGAGAAGGGATGACGGGAAGCATCTTATCAAGAGGAAGTCTTGATCCGATAACGCCTGTTGATGCGGTGAGGATCTCAGATGCATCGCAGCCGAGAACGGATGATGCAGCTTTAGCGACTTTGGAAGCGTCTTCAACGCCAATCGCGCCAACGCCTGCATTAGCGACTTTGCTGTTGGTAATGATCGCACGGGCTTTGCCGGTGTTCTCGATGATGTTAATTGATCTGACGAGAGAATGACCCTTTACGAGATTGGATGTGTAAACGCCTGCAACGTTGCACAAGGTGTCTGAACAGATCATACCGACATCAAGGTAAGAAGACTTGGGATCGTTCTCGTTGATATTTGCGGGATCTGCACACTTCATGCCGGCCGATACGCCGTTTGCCTTAAATCCCTTAGGCATTGTTATATAGGATTTAGTTAATTCTTCTTCCATAATTAAAACCTCTTAAATAAGAATCTGCAGCAAATGAATATTTATGCAACAGATTGTATAATTCCGCATATAATACACTTGCATCAGATAGTAGTCAACTGAATAATATCAGTAACTAACGTATATTACACATCTTTATTTTATGGTGCAATAAACTGCTTGACTTAAAACGCACTTAACATTATACTTTTGAGGCAATTGGCTGTCATGGTGGGATTAGTTCAGTTGGTTAGAGCGCTAGTTTGTGGCACTAGATATCATGGGTTCGAATCCCATATCCCACCCCAATTTTTTAATTGCCTCTTATCACTGGGGTGTAGCCAAGGGGTAAGGCACGGGTCTTTGACTCCCGCATTCGTAGGTTCAAATCCTGCCACCCCAGCCAAATGGTTCACTAGCTCAGCCGGTAGAGCACTTGACTTTTAATCAAGGGGTCTGGAGTTCGAACCTCCAGTGAGCCACCAAATTGATTAATCCCGGTCTCCGTCATCTGGCGGAGGCTGTTTTTATTTCCGGATATTCTTTTCGAATATTCTTCGAAAACCTCGAAAAAAGCCCGCTTTATGTTACAAATTTGTGGCATTTTTATTCATCTGCCTTGAATTTGCTTAAAAATACGGGAATTATCGGGGACATAGATGGTAGAATGACAGTACATAAAATCGGGCAACCAAGAGAGAAGGTCCTAATTGAACTACAGAGTGTTCAACATTATATCTGCGTCATTAGCGGCAGTAGTCGCTATCGGTTCAATCTGCATTTATGAATGCGGATCACAAAATGATGCGCGTCTTCAGAGCCCTTCGCTCCTGGCACCGGGAACTGTGGACTTTTTCCAGAAGCAGTTAATGGATGACGAACCTTTGGAGACGGGACTTGTTACCGTAAGTCTCGGCAATCCGAATGTCAGCATCAAGGATTATACTTTTGTTGCAACAACGTCATTTGCTGATGTTAAGATCGACTACGGCAACGATCCTTCGGATCCTGTTACTTATGACGGTGCTACATACTGGCTTAAGGTCGATACTTCACTGGTATCTCCTAAGCTGCCTAATGCTTCAGATGTAAAGACAAAGAAGGATGAGCCTGTTCCTGAGATAAAGCTTAAGATCGGCGATTCTTTCAGAAGGATCTCATATACGAAGGAATGGTCTCTTGTAAAACTTGCAGACGGCACGACCGGTTATCTCAGAAATGACGATCTTTCTGCAACTCTCATTACACCCGTTCCTACGAACACTCCTACACCCAAACCGACACCTAAGCCGAAGAAGAAGGCAAGCTCTTCATCTTCATCATCTTCCTCGAAGTCAAGCAATGGTAAAGTCAAAGAGACAAAGGTCTCCAAGACCGTTTATGCTACCTGCGCTCTCAATACAAGATCCGGTCCGGGCATCTCATATTCATTGCTCTCGACACTTAAGTCCGGCGCTAAGATATCCGTAGTTGCGGAGACTGACAACGGCTGGTATAAGTCGAGTTCAGGTTATTACGTCAAGGCAAGCCTTACATCGTCCAAAGCTCCTTCAAGCGGCGGAGGTGGCGGCGGATCTTCATCCTCGTCATCTTCGAGCAGCAGCAGTAGCAGCAGCTCATCATCATCGAAGGTAGGCGATAAGTCAGGTGATTTCGCTAAGTACGTAAGAAGCTTTATCGGATGCAAGTATGTCGCCGGCGGTTCATCTCCTTCAAAGGGATTCGACTGTTCAGGATTCGTTATGTACTGTTTCAAGCAATACTACAATATCTCGCTTCCTCACGGCGCAACATCGCAGTCCAAGAAGGGTAAAGAGGTATCCAAGGACGACATCCAGTGCGGCGATATCATCTGCTTCGACCGTAACGGTGACGGAACGATGGAGCACTCAGCTATCTATATCGGCGGCGGCAAGTACGTTCACGCAAAGGGTTCTAAGTACGGCGTCGTTGAAGATAACTTCTCGAGCGCAAAGAATGTCGCGCACATCAGGCGAGTACTGTAAAAACAAATAAGCAAAAATCAAGCGCTGATCTTAACGGTCAGCGCTTTTTGTTTGTCCGGTATTTCAGAAATCGAAAACGTTATTCTGCGAGTGCCTTTATCGCTTCGGTGAGGACCTTTATGTCGGTCTCAAGATCTTTAAGCGCGCGGCATTCGTTGGTCTGGTGGCACTGGTCTTCCTGCCACGGTGTCTGTATGCCGAATGCGATCGTATTCGGCATATGTCTTGCGTAAGTGCCGCCGCCGATCGCGATAGGCTCTGTATAGATATCCAGATATTCGGGCTTAAAGCCGCTGTATAAAGGCATGTTTTCTTTCCAGATGTCTGTGAGAAGTGAGATCTCAGGAAGATCTTTTGCCTTGTAAAGATGCTCCATCTGGGTCGTGACTTCCACGGAAAGACCGTAGTTTGCAGCCTTCATGGCGATGAAAGATGTGATCGAATCCATCTGGTAGCTTACAGGGCACCTGATGTCGATGATAAGGGATTCGCCGTCTTCGCCGCACTTTAAGATAGAAGGGTTTGCGGTTACGGAGCCTGATTCATCTGTGATGTCGCAGCCTGTGTATTCGGCAGCCGTCTTACCGACGAGTTCGTTTGCGATAAAGCTCAATATCGGAGAATCCGAGTAATCAGCAGAATCGTTATTTAGCATCTTTATCATCTCGAAAATCGCATTTACTCCGAGTTCGGGCTTGGAAGCGTGAGCGGTCTTGCCCATGGCCTTGTATTCTTTTCCGTTTATCGTGCATGTGCTCTTCGCTGGGACCATGTTTGCGGCTGAACCTGCTGAGGCAGTAACCTTGGAAGGCGAATCGTCTGAGATCTTGATATTCATTATGCCTTTCTCGGCATAGATGACAGGGAATTCCGCATCAGGCGTTATCGAGAAAGAAGGGATCTCGCCTTTCACGGCATAGGTCTCAACGCAGGAACATGTTCTTTCTTCGTCGGTTCCGAGGATAAGACGGACTCTCTTGGAGAGCTTACAACCGCTGTCCAGAAGCCTCTTCATGGCGATATAACTTGCTGCTGCAGGGCCTTTGTCGTCAACGATCCCGCGGCCGTAGAGAATGCCGTCTTTAAGAGTTAACTTGAACGGGGGAGTATCCCATCCGTCGCCTGAAGGGACTACGTCCAGATGACATACGATTCCAATCAGATCCGCGCCTTCGGGACCGATCTCGCACCAGCCTACGCGGTTATCTATGGTTCCTGTGCGCATGCCGTCTTTTGCTGCCGTATCCAGAAAAAACTTCAGTGCGGAAAAAGGTTTTATGCCGTAGGGAAGATCTCCGTAAGTATCATTTTTCTCAGGCGAAGAGCCTGTGCTGTCTATTGAAATGAGCTTTGTGATAAAGCCGAATTCCTGTTCGGATAATGAGGATTTTTCCATTTGCGCCTCCGGTATCTTTGCTATTTTGAATAATAACACAATTAGTCCGGACTGAAGGAAGAGCTTAGTCCTTTTTGGCATTTTGCCGATAGTATGTCTGATGACGTGCGGCAGTATAGGCAAGGTTGTGCGTTTGTAGAGATTACGTGCGGAGTTTATAATATTTATATTTAAAATTACAGGAGATAATAGATGGATTCGAATAAAAGAGAGCAGTCCGGGATCAATGATAATGTCGTTCTGATGCTGGATCCTGATGCGAATGATTCAATGTTAAGTCTTAAGGACCTGCTTTATGCGTTGCTGAGAAATCTCGGCATCATTCTTATCGTGGCTGTATTGCTCGGCGGTGCGCTTTTCGCATACAAGATAACAAGAACGGGCGGCTCTGCCTCAGGCAGCAACGTGCTCAACATTAGCGCTCAGAATGAAGGTGAATCTGATGTTGAGTATCAGCTCCGCAAGCAGAAGGTCGGCAGAGCTAAAGACCTCGCGAATACGATCACAAAGATCAATTCGCAGATCGATCACCAGAGACGTTATCTTTCCGATTCCGTATATATGCAGATCGACGCCGAGAACGTATATGAGACGAAGGTTCAGTATGTTATCACGCTTAAGGATAATGCTACTGCAGGTGTCGACCGCGCGCTGGTCAATGCTTATCAGAATGCGATAAGCAGCGGAACTTATCTTGATGATTATGCCAAGGAGCATGATCTGAAGTCCGATTACATCAAGGAAGTCATTTCTTTCGAAAGCGCCGTTTCAGATTCCACGATATTCTCGACTGAGAACGGTGTAAGCAAGGCGGCTTCTTTTACAGCCAAGATCATCGGAACTTCAAATGAATTCACCGGTGATATCGCTGCTCTTATCGAGGAGAAGGTCAGCGCATCTTTCCCGCAGCTTAAGACAAATATTGCCGACCACAAGATCACTCTTGTTGCGGTTCAGGATAACATCAAGGTCGATGCAGGTATCAGAGATAACCAGGCAAATCAGACAACAAGGATCGAGACTTTGCAGAAGCAGATAATCGGCTTTAATGATGCCCTTGACCAGATCGCAAAAGATCTCGGTGTTTCCGGCAAGGAAGAGATCCTTGAGTATTTTGCATCTGAGGATCTGTACGGTGAAGCAGGCGTTCCGGCAGCAGATAATGCAGAGAATGTAAGCTTCTGGGGAACCGTTAAGCCGGGCCTCAAGTATGGCGTGATCGGCTTTGTCGCAGGATTTGCTGTCGTTGCCGTTATCCTTGTTCTCGCTTATGTGTTCGGAAAGAAGATCACTACGCAGGCCCAGTTCTTCGGGAAGTTCAAGTCTGTTAAGAAGATCGGTGTCATGAAGCCCACAGGAAAGAGATGCAAGTATACTGAATTTATCGACGTAAGATCCGAAGACGATTCAGTGATGAGTGCGGAGAACAATACCAAGCTTATCGCAAATAACTACAGCAATATCACCAAGGGCCTTGACAAGGTTCTCATTACCGGTACCGGCGAAAAGAAGGCAATGGAAGAGACAGTCAAGAAGCTCGGCATTAAGGGTGATTTCAAGCCGGATCTTTTCAGTGATCCTGACATCCTTAAGGTGATTCCTGATTATGACGGTGTTGTTCTTCTCGAACAGCGAAAAGTATCTCTCAGCAAGAATATCGCAAACGAGATCGACCTCATCAACAATGCGGGCACGAAGATCATCGGAGCTATCATAATCTGATAAAAATCAACGCATTTTAAGAATTAAATCCCCCACAGTCAAAATGTGGGGGATTCTTTCATTTTTCTTACACAATATCACCAAAACCCTTACAAAATAGCCCGTTTTTCTTATTTATAATACTTTTGGGTTTAATGATAAAATATCGTCATGTGGTACGTAGTTCAAGTGCGCACGGGCGATGAGCGTAAACTGGCTGACAGATTGAAGCTCGAAGTCAAAGCTGATGATGAAGAGATCTTCGTTCCTTTGTTTGAACGGAGAAAATGTTTCAAGGGCGAGTGGACCAAAGTAACTACTCCGCTTTTCCCGGGATACATTTTCTTCCAGACAAATGACGTAGAGAGCTTTTATCTTCGCTTGAAGAAGATAAATGCTTTTACGAAGATACTTGGAACCGAGAGTGGTTACAGTTCAATATCAGCGGATGAAGAGAGGTTCCTGAGGATCCTTATCGGAGACGACTATATTGCCCAGGAATCTGTAGGTGTGATCGAAGGGGATAAGATCACGATCAAATACGGACCTTTGCACGGACTCGAAGGAAGCATTCTAAAGGTTAACCGTCATAAGCGTATAGCGATCATCAGGGCTGATTTCATGGGCGGTCCGCGTGAGATCAAAGTAGGTCTTGAGATCATCGAGAAGATTCCCTGAAGTATAATCAGGGCTTTTTATTGAGGTTTTTTAGTTGTACAAACGTAATGCACAAGGCTGGTCAAAGCATATAGACTTTATGGTGTTGGATCTTGCGATCCTTCAGATTTCCTATATTCTCGTATATTATCTGCGTTTCCATGATTTTGTTTATTTCTCGCAGAAATACAGGAATCTCGGCATATTGCTCTTCCTTACGGACCTTTTGATCATCGTATTGAACAATTCTCTTCATGATGTAATCAAGCGCAGTTATATTAAGGAACTGATCGAATTCGGCAAGCACTGCCTTTATGTATTTGCAGTAGTGCTTTTCTATCTTTTCGCTGCCCAGCAGGATGTATATTATTCGAGACTCGTTCTTGGAGGCTCGGCACTTGCATATTGCGTTGCAGGTTATGGCTTCAGATGCCTTTGGAAGGCTTTCCTGCAGCACAGCAAGTTTAAAAGAGAACGCAACAATATGCTCGTTGTCGTATCAGAGAAGAATGCTGACCAGATCATCTCGCAGCTCCTGAGCGATAACCGCGCGGGCTACGATATCGTCGGAATAGTTCTTCTTGAGAGTTCCAATATCATGAGTGTTCACGGCATTCCGGTCGTATCTGATATGAAGAAGGTTACCCAGTATATCGCGAAGGAATGGGTCGATTCCGTATATATCGATGCGCCCATCAATGACCGTCAGGTCGTAAGGCTTATGGATTCATGCGCGGTAATGGCGGTTCCTACTCATTATCATGTTCCGTATATGGGAAGGACAGGCGTTAAGAGGTTCTCCGAGAAGATCGGCGGCACATCGGTTCTTACGACTGCAGTTAATTATGCTACTCCTGTTCAGATCCTCATAAAGAGGTTGTTCGATATTTTCGCAGGCATAATCGGAAGCATAATAGCGGTTCTCATCATGATAATCTTAGGACCTGTTATCAAGATCCAGTCACCGGGACCGATCCTGTTCAAGCAGAAGAGGGTCGGCAAGAACGGCCAGCATATCTGGATCTATAAGATCCGTTCGATGAGAATGGACGCAGAAGATATGAAGCAGGAGCTGATGGACGATAATCTCGTGAAAGACGGCATGATGTTCAAGATGGATTTTGACCCCCGTATCATCGGCAACAAAGTCCTTCCTGACGGTACAAGAAAGACCGGTATCGGTGAATTCATAAGAAGGACGAGCCTTGATGAATTCCCGCAGTTCTTCAACGTTCTTACAGGTTCTATGTCGACTGTCGGCACGAGACCTCCTACGATCGACGAATATGAGAAATATCATTACCATCACCGTGCCAGAATGGCCGTTAAGCCCGGCATTACCGGTATGTGGCAGGTATCAGGAAGATCCGAGATCACTGATTTCGAAGAAGTGGTTAGACTCGATACGGAGTATATCTCCAACTGGAGTCTCGGCCTTGATCTTAAGATACTCATAAAGACCATCGGTGTTGTATTTACCGGAAGAGGCGCAAAGTAATCATAGGACCGGGCATATCAAGGAGGGGACATGAGCAGCAACTGGTATAAGCTTGTAATGAAAGCTACTAGAGTTAAGTACGGCAAGGGCCTTCTTTTGAAGGGTGTTCCCGTTATCTTCAACAAGAAGGGTGCCGAGCTCACCATCGGAAACAACGTTACCGTCAAGTCGTCATTCCTCTCCAATCTCGTCGGACTTTACAGCAGAACGATAATCGTTACGCGTGCTCCCGGAGCATATATCAGGATCGGTGACAATGTTGGCATGAGCGGTGTTACGATCTATGCCAGAAAAGGCATCGAGATCGGTGATAATACTGCCATTGGCGGCAATACGAAGATCCTCGATAATGATTTCCATCCGATCGAAGCTGAGACAAGGAATAAGCTCCTTGCAGATAAGAACGGCGGCGACAGTGACCTTGTTCCTTCTAAGCCCATCAAGATCGGCAAGAACTGCTTTATCGGCTGCAACGCGATAATCCTCAAAGGCACTGAGCTTGGCGACGGCTGCGTTGTAGGCGCGGGTGCCGTTGTATCAGGAAAATTCGAAGCAGGTTCCGTCATCGTCGGCAACCCTGCAAGATGCATCAGAAAAGTCGGAGAGTCCTGATGAAGAAGAAACTCCTTATCTACGCTCATTACTATGCACCTGATGCCGCTTCAACAGGCCAGATCCTTCAGGATATGGCTGAAGGCATGAAGGATGATTTTGATGTAACCGTCATCTGTACGGTTCCGTCATATACAGGCGTGATCTCCGAAGAGTATAAAGAGAAGAAGATCTACGAAGAAGAATTGAACGGAGTTAGGATCTTAAGAGTCCCTGTTCCGGAGTTCTCGAAAACAAGCAAGAAGAGCAGGATCAAGAACCTGCTTGCTTATTACACACAGGCAAAGAAGGCTACTAAGAAAGCAGGCTGTCAGGACTATGTCTTTACGATATCCCAGCCTCCCGTAATGGGCGGCATGTTAGGTCTTTACGGCAAGAAAAAGATCAGGACAGCAAATGGCGGGCACCCTAAGTTCATCTACTGCATCCAGGACTTTAATCCTGAGCAGATCGAAGCCACGGGCTATGTGAAGATGAAGCCTGTCATGAAGATCGCCATGAGCCTTGATAAGAAGTCCTGCAGGAAGTCAGATCTCGTTATCACGGTCGGAAGAGACCTTGTCGATACATTGAAGAACAGGTTCGCAGGTGAAAATGTTCCTAATCATACCATGATCAACAACTGGATCGACGAGAAGCAGATCTATCCTTTGTCCCGGGAGGAACCGGGCGTCAATGAATTCAAGGCAAAGTACGGCCTTGAGAACAAGTTCATCATCATGTATTCGGGCAATATCGGCCTTTATTATGATCTCGAAGGCCTTATCAAGGTCATTGAGAAATTTAACGGATGCAAAACGCCTGACGGAAGGGACGTTGTTTTCGCGTTCGTCGGAGCCGGAAGCGTCCTTGATAAGCTCACTTCATACGTTAACGGGCACAAGATGGATTCAGTTAAGTTCATCCCTTACCAGGACAAGGACAAGCTCATCTACAGTCTTAACGCCGCTGATGTACACTGGTGCGTCAATGCCAAGGGAATCAAGGGTGTTTCTTGCCCGAGCAAATTCTATGGTATCGCAGGCGTAGCAAAGCCTGTTCTTGCAGTGCTCGAAAAGGGTTCCGAGATCGAGATGCTGATAACTGAGATCGGCTGCGGCAGAGTATCTGAACCGGGTGATTATAAGGCTGTCGAAGATAACATCAGATGGTTCATCGATAACGCTGACAGCAGGGAACTTGCTGATATGGGAACCAAAGGCCACGACTATCTTGTTAAGAATCTTACAAAAGACATAAGCATAGAGAAATACATTGATGTTATCTCTAAGCTCTGACAGACCGGGTAAAAAGCGTGAAAGTACTTCAGATAAACACATTCGGAAATTTGAGCACCGGCAAGATCGCCGTCGATATCTACCGCACGTTAAAAGCGCGCGGGAATGAAGGTGCAGTTGCTTTTGCGAGAAATGATGTTCCCGGTGATGTTCCGTCATTCAGGATAGGGAACTCCTTATCCGTTTATGCTGACGGCATTTTTACGAGATTTACTGATAAGGCAGGCCATTATTCAAAAGGCGCTACGGCAAAACTCATTAAGCAGATCAAAGATTACGATCCGGATATCATTCATCTTCATAATCTGCACGGATACTACATAAATGTTCCGATGCTCTTTGAGTATCTGGCAGAAGCTGATAAGCCTGTTGTCTGGACTCTCCATGACTGCTGGGCTTATACCGGTCACTGCTGCTATTACAGCATGGCCGGATGTGATAAATGGAAGCTCACCGGATGCAGCAGCTGCCCTCAGAAGAAGGCATATCCGGCTAGTCTTATCTGCGATAATTCGACAAAGAACTTCGCAGAGAAGAATAAGATGTTCCACTCGGTTAAGAACCTTAATCTCGTATGCGTTTCCAATTGGCTCTTTGGCGAACTTAAGGATTCGTTCCTTAAAGACATCCCGTCCGGAGTTATCTACAACGGCATTGATACAAATGTCTTTAAGCCTTCTACGGGCAATTTCAGGATCAAATACAATATTGGTGACAAGCGCGTCGTATTAGGCGTTGCGAGCACATGGGATACCAGAAAGGGTCTTTCTGACTTTATTGAATTATCAAGGATCTTAGACGACAGATACAGAATAGTTCTGGTAGGTCTTAATGATAAGCAGAAGGCGTCGCTGCCTGATAACATGACAGGTATCGGAAGGACAGACGGTCCTAAGGAATTAGCTGAAGTTTACAGCGCTGCAAATGTGCTTTTCAATGCGAGCGTTGAGGAGACTTTTGGCCTTCCTAATGTAGAAGCGATTGCCTGCGGAACGCCTGTTGTAGCATATAACTGTACGGGCATCCCTGAGACCATGACAAATAATGACGGATATATTGTCGAACCTCATGATCTTAAGAGTGTTGCAGAGAAGATCGGCCTTATCTGTGATTCCGGAAAGAGGATAGATAACAGCTCCTTCAGGTTCTCAAAGGATAAGACTTACGAGGCATATATGAAGCTTTACGAGGAACTGATATGAACCCTTTAAGGATACTGTTTGTTTTCGGATGTCCTTTGAAAAAGGGCGGCACAGAGAATGTCATGATCAACATCGTGAAGAATATTGATCGTGAGATGTTCCATATTGATTTTCTCATATTCGATAAGACTCCGGACACTTCCGATGATAAGAAATATCTGGAGTCATTAGGCTGCAGGTTCTATCAGATAACGGCAAGAGGAATAGACAGAAAGATCCATAACAAAGAGCTTGAGGAGTTCTTTAAAGAGCATAAGTACGACATAGTACATACTCATATGGATGCAATAGGTGAAGAAGCCCTCAAAGCCGCTAAGAAGCATGGTATAAAGGCGAGGATCGCGCACAGCCACAACACTGACCAGCTCGATAACCCCAAGGGACTTAAAGATCATCTGCACAGGGCATATCTCAAGTATGAGAAGCACCTGTTAAGACGCTATGCGGAATATTATGTCGCATGTTCTCCCGAAGCCGGAAAATGGCTTTTCGGTAAGAAGAGATGCAGTGGCGATAATTATCTGCTCCTTACAAATGCTGTCGAATCATCAAAGTACAGCTATGATGAAGCGATCCGCGACGAAGTCCGTAAGGAATTGGGCATTGAAGGGAAGAAAGTTATCATTCACGTAGGACAGTTCCGTACACAGAAGAATCACGACAAGGTCATCGAAATCTTCAGTGAGCTTTGTTCGCGTGATGAAGCATACAGACTGATATTGGTCGGTAAGGGCGAGGACGAATACAGGATAAGAGATATGGTCAGCGGGATGGGTTTATCAGGCAAAGTTCGGTTCCTCGGAAACAGGAATGATGTAGACCGCTTGCTTCAGGCAGCTGACGTATTCCTTTTCCCGTCGCTTTATGAGGGATTAAGCATCGCTTTGCTTGAGGCTCAGGCATCTGATCTTATATGCATTGTTTCTGATACGGTTTCTCCTGCTTCATTTGTTACGGAAAAGGCGGTGAGCCTTGGCCTTGATAAAGATGCAAAGACTTGGGCAGATAAGATCGAATCAGCTCTTGATGAATATAAGACCAGAAGTGACATGAAGTCATTATTTACAGAAAAAGGTTATGATATAAGTGCGCAGATAAAAGTTTTGGAGAAGTTTTATATTAAGGCGGCAGGGATATGAGCGATAAGATTGATTTCATAGTTACATGGGTCGACGGTAACGATCCGGAATGGCAGAAAACCAGAAATGAATATCTCGGAATCAAGACATCCGAGGCTAATGCCGGAGTTCAAAGATACCGCGACTGGGATCTTATGCGTTACTGGTTCAGAGGTGTCGAAAAGTTTGCTCCTTGGGTAAATAAGGTATATTTCGTTACTTGCGGCCAGAGGCTGGAGTGGCTTAATCCGGATCATCCTAAACTTAAGCTTGTTGACCATAAAGACTATATGCCGGAAGATGCGCTTCCCACATTTAATTCTAATGCAATTGAGCTTGGCATCAATAAGATCGAAGGCTTATCTGACAGGTTCATTCTGTTTAACGATGACTTCTTCATTCTTGATGAAGTAAAAGAGACGGACTTTTTCAAGGCCGGAAAGCCCTGTGATTTTGCTGCTTTGGATGCAATAGAACCTTCTGAGGATTTCGATTATATCCTTGCAAATAACGTGAGGGTGATCAATGAGAACTTCAGTAAACGTGAAGTCTTAAAGAAGAACCGTTCTCAGTGGTATAACATGAAGGATATCAAGTCAGTTATAAGAACATTGGAACTTACTAAGCCATGGAATAAGTTCACGGGTTTTCGTGACTATCACACGCCTGTCGCATATTTGAAAAAAGAATTCGACGACATGTGGAACCTTTATCCTGAACTTATGAATTCAACTGTTCACAGCAAATTCAGAAATAAGGAAAACATAAGCCACTGGCTTATAAGATACTGGAGACTTGTGAGCGGGAATTTCGTTCCCACTTCGCAAAACAAGAGGACATTCATTCCTGTCACAGACGGGGATAATTCATTCCTCATAAGCACGATAAAGAATCAGAAAAAGAGTATCCTCTGTATTAACGACGAGTTTTCAGGGAATGACATAAGCAAGGCTCAGAAAGACTTGAAAGATGCATTTGAAAGCATCCTGCCTGATAAGTCTTCTTTTGAGATCTGATAAAGGAAAAATATGGGAACCAAGGTAAGTGTGATCACAGTCTGCTATAACGCTGAAGCTTCGATCGGGAATACGTTGAAGTCAGTTCTTGAGCAGACTTATAAAGATTTTGAATATGTTATCATTGACGGAGCATCAAAGGATAACACGCTTAAGATCGTTGAAAGATATAAGCCGGAGTTTGAGGAGAAAGGCATTTTATTAAATCTTATCTCCGAGAAAGACAACGGCATCTATGATGCAATGAATAAGGCAGTAAGATGCTGCAATGGCGAGTGGCTCATCTATATGAATGCAGATGATACATTTGCAGATGCTGATGTGTTGAAAGATATTTTCGCAGATAATGATCATGACGGAATCGATGTTGTCTACGGTGACAGTTACCGCATTAAGGGAGACCGGAAAAAGCTTGATATTGCAGACAAAGATCTCGAAGCTCTTAAAGATTTTAAGTTCTTCTGCCATCAGGCGACTTTTACGAGAAGAAAAGTCTTCGATGAGATAATGTTTGACAGCCGGTTTAAGATCTGCGCTGATTATGATTTCTTCCTTCAGGCTTATCTTAAAGGGTATAAATTTTATCACGAGAACAGAGTGGTCTGTGTATATTCAGTTGAAGGAACATCCAATAAAGCTTATTACAAAACAATCCTTGATAACTACAATGTAAGGATAAAGAACGGCATAATCAGGAAAAGCCCTTTGATCAAGCTTAAGGCTTTTATCTGGAACCTGAAGCATATGTTAAGGAATGAGTGGTAAAAGATGAGAAGAAGTAATTTCATCGAATTTATTCTCCTTATGTTCTTCCTGGTGATCCTGTTTACGCCAAGGGCATTTGAGGTACTGCCTGTTGTTTCTTTTGTTTATACACAAATGTTTCCAATTCACTGCCTGGTGTTCCTTGCTGCGATAATCATGTCTGCGACGATCAGCTTTAAAAATCTTAAAAACGCCATAACGGCAGGTGCATTTGTTTTTATTCTGACAGGCGTTGTCGTGGCCGTTCTGCACGGAGGCGATTATAAGCTTTTGTTCCGCGCGGCGATACATCTGTTCGCAATTCTATTCCTTGTATCTTATGAGCTTTACAGGAAAGATAACTGCTTTTTGGAAGCGTGCGCATGGTATTTTACCGTGATAATTCTGATCAACCTGGTGTTCCTCGTATTAAAGCCGGAGGGAATAAGCACCATGGAAACATATTCTGCTGACGGTCAGTTCAGGCAGATAGACCGAATGAATTTTCTGGAAGTTGATAACAGGTTATCGCTCCCGTCCTTGCTGGCTATCGCGACAGCATATCTTCTGCCTGATAAAAAGATCAATAAGATCCTTCGGATTACAGCTCTGGCAGCAGGCGGCTTTACTAATCTTCTTACGATGTCAGGCACCGGAATCGGAAGCTATTTTGTAATGCTCATTTATGTTTTATTCATCCACAAGACAAAGGTCAGGGAAAAGCTCATCAACGTAAAGACGCTGCTTGTTGCTTATGTTTTTTGTATGTTCCTTATCGTTTATGCGGGCTTGATACCGCCTCTTGCTCACATTATCCGGGAAGTGCTTCATAAGGATCTGACGTTTTCAGGCAGGACCTATATCTGGGAGAGCTGCCTGAAAATGATATCCAGGCACCCCATAATCGGTTACGGCAACTTTGATAACGGCTGGATCATTACGTGGCACGGGATCAACAGAAATGCGCATAATCTTTTCTTTGACATACTTATCCAGGGAGGCTTTGTTCTTCTTTTAGGTTATCTTGCGATGGTATTTACGGTATTTAAGACCGTCTCCGGCAATAAAGATAAGAAATCCGGGCTTTTGCTCGTGCTTCTTTTCTGCTTTTTCGTAGTTATGCTCTGTGAATCTTTCATTGATAACAATTATATCTTCCTGGCATATTCTCTGGCATTGCTTTGCAAGTATAATAATTCCCGGAAGGATAAGCTGATCGAACGGTTGAAGAACAGGTTAAAGTTTAAGGCATAAGTATCGGAGACTAACAGATGGAGAGTTTATTTACCAACAGTAAGTCAAAGATCGTAGACTCCGACCGCGTTCTTTATACTGCGTCTACCTTTGCAAGGAACTCTCTGTTCCATCTTCAGGAGATCGGAAGACTTGAAGCGTTAAAGCCTCATACATCCTCAAGATCCAACCTTCAGTCCTATCTTTTCTTCATCGTCGAAAAGGGTTCCGGGCTTCTGAAATATAACGGCAGGGAATATGAGCTCTCAAAAGGCTCATGTGTTTTTATTGATTGCCGCAAGCCATATTCACACCAGCCTGATCCTGATGATCTTTGGACACTGTCCTGGTGCCATTTCTACGGTCCGACGCTCTCATCGATCTATAACAAGTATTGCGAGAGAGGCGGCAGGCCTGTTTTCGCGCCCTCTGATACTGAGATATTCGTTAATGTGATAAGAGAACTGATCGGTATTGCCAAGAGCGGCGAGCATTTAAGAGATATGCTCATAAATGAGAAGCTGTCCATGCTCTTAAGGCTCATAATGGCTGAGTCCTGGCACCCTGAAGATAAGGCGCTGCCCGTAAAGAAAGCGAGCGTTCTTGAGGTAAAGGCATATCTTGATGAGAATTATGAATCGAAGATATCTTTAGACGGCCTTTGTGCCAAGTTCTTCATATCCAAGCATTATCTGACCCATTCATTCAAGGAACAGTTCGGCATGACGATTACTTCGTACCTGTTATCTGTCAGGATCACGCATGCCAAGCAGCTCTTGAGATTTACGAATAAGAGCGTCGAGGAGATCGGATATGAAGTCGGAATAGGCGCGCCGCATTATTTTTCACGGGTTTTCAAAGAAGTAGAGGGAGTATCTCCTACAGTTTACCGGGAGCAGTGGTAACAAAAAAGCTATATAATGTAAGCGGACTGCAAAAAGATGAATTCTTCGGGCGGTCCGCTTATTTTATTATGGTGAAGTATTTGAACTATATTGTGATAACCGATTACTAATTGGAGGAATTAGATAAATGAAAAAAGCATTGATCACAGGCATCACAGGTCAGGACGGCTCATACCTTGCAGAGTTCCTTTTGGAGAAGGGCTATGAAGTCCACGGCATTACAAGAAGAGCAAGTATCGCAAACACAGGCCGTATCGAGCATATCATGGACAAGATCAAGCTCCATGACGGTGACCTTACCGATTCGACTTCTCTTATCCGCATCATCAAGGAAGTTATGCCTGATGAGATCTATAACCTTGCTGCTCAGAGCCACGTTCAGGTAAGCTTCGACGTTCCTGAGTATTCCGGAGATGTCGATGCCATCGGCGTTTTAAGACTTCTCGAAGCAATGAGGATGCTGGGCTTAGAGAAGACCTGCAAGATCTATCAGGCTTCCACATCAGAGCTCTTCGGCAAGGTCGAGGAAGTTCCCCAGAGAGAGACAACACCTTTCCATCCGTACAGCCCTTATGCTGTTGCTAAGCAGTACGGCTTCTGGATGATCAAGGAATACCGTGAGGCTTACGGCATGTTCGCTGTTAACGGCATCCTCTTTAACCACGAGTCTGAAAGACGCGGTGAGAACTTCGTTACAAGGAAGATCACACTTGCAGCAGGAAGGATCGCTGAAGGTCTTCAGGACCACTTGGAGCTCGGCAACATGGATTCACTCCGTGACTGGGGATATGCAAAGGACTATGTAGAGTGCATGTGGCTCATAATGCAGCAGGAGACACCTGATGACTTCGTTATCGCAACAGGCGAGCAGCACACGGTTCGTGACTTTACGGAGAAGGCTTTCAAGGCTAACGGCATTGAGATCCGCTGGGAAGGCACAGGTGTTGACGAGAAGGGCTATGACGCTAAGACAGGCAAGATGCTCGTATGCGTAAATCCCGCATGGTTCAGACCTACAGACGTTGACAATCTCTGGGGCGATCCTACAAAGGCTAAGACCGTTCTCGGCTGGAATCCCCAGAAGACAACTTACGAAGAACTTATCGAGATCATGGCAAAGCATGACAGAATGCTCGCTAAGCAGCAGAAAGCAATGAAAGAGGCGCTCTGATATGATGGACAAAAATGCAAAGATCTACGTTGCCGGCCATAAGGGCATGGTAGGCTCAGCTATCGTTAGAGAACTTGAGCGTCAGGGATATCACAATCTCGTTTTAAGAACACATAAAGAGCTTGATCTCACAAGACAGGATCAGGTCGAGAAATTCTTCGAAGAGGAGAAGCCTGAATATGTATTCCTCGCTGCTGCAAAAGTCGGCGGCATCATGGGAAATGCCAAGGCTAAGGCTGACTTCATGTACGATAACATGATCCTCGAGATGAACGTCATCCACAGCGCGTGGAAGAACGGCTGCAAGAAATTAGAATTCCTCGGAAGCTCATGCATCTATCCGAGAATGGCTCCCCAGCCTATGCCGGAGTCATGCCTTCTGACTTCCAGCCTTGAGCAGACCAACGAAGCTTACGCTCTTGCAAAGATCTCAGGTCTTAAGTACTGCGAATATCTAAACGGCCAGTACGGCACAGACTTTATTTCCGTAATGCCTACTAACCTTTACGGACCTAACGATAACTACCATCCTGAACACAGCCATGTGCTTCCTGCGCTTATCCGCCGCTTCCACGAAGCTAAGGTCGAGGGCAAGGAATCCGTAACATGCTGGGGCGACGGTTCACCTTTGCGTGAATTCTTATATGTTGACGATCTTGCCAACCTCTGCGTATTCCTCATGAATAACTACAGCGGTGATGAGACAGTAAACGCAGGAACCGGCAAGGAACTTACTATCAAAGAGCTTACAGAGCTCGTTGCCAAAGTCGTAGGCTATGAGGGCAAGATCGAGTGGGATACGACAAAGCCTAACGGAACTCCCAGAAAGCTTCTTGATGTATCCAAGGCAACAAAGCTCGGCTGGACATACAAGACTGAATTGGAAGACGGCATCAGGCTTGCTTATAAGGACTTCCTCGAGAACCCGATGAGGGCAGAAAGGTAATCTATGAACATAATCCTTCTTTCAGGCGGTTCCGGCAAAAGGCTCTGGCCTTTGTCGAACGATATCCGCTCTAAGCAGTTCATCAAGATCTTTAAGAAAGAGAACGGCGAATATGAATCAATGGTCCAGCGTATCTACGGCCAGATCAAGGCAGTAGATCCAGATGCTGTTGTCACCATCGCAACATCCAAATCACAGGTCTCCGCCATCCATAACCAGCTCGGTATGGACGTCGGTGTTTCCGTTGAGCCCTGCAGAAGAGATACCTTCGCTGCAATCGCTCTTGCAACTGCATATCTTAACTGCGTAATGAACGTGCCGAGAGATGAGGCTGTAGTTGTATGCCCTGTAGATCCTTATGTTGAGGATTCTTATTTCGAGTGCGTAAACAGGCTCTATGAAGCAGCTTCCAAGGGCGCGAAAAATCTGACCCTCATGGGCATCGAACCTACTTATCCGTCCGAGAAGTACGGCTATATCAAGCCTATAAAGAATGAGGACGGATCTGACGGCTGGGGCTTTACGGAGAAGCCTACTGCAGAGAAGGCTCAGGAATATATCGACGGCGGCGCTCTCTGGAACGGCGGCGTATTTGCTTATAAGCTCTCTTATGTTTTGGACAAGAGCAAGGAGCTTCTTGGAACCGATGATTACGATGAGCTTTTCGCTAACTATGCAAACTTAAAGAAGATCTCATTCGACTACGCTGTAGTTGAGGCTGAGACTTCGATCGACGTTCTCAGATATAACGGCGAATGGAAGGATCTCGGAACATGGAATACTCTTACAGAGGCCATGGTAGATCCTGTCATCGGTGACGGCGCTCTTAACGATAAGTGCTCCAATGTTCATATCGTAAATGAGCTCGGCATTCCGATCATTGCTATGGGCTTAAAAGACGTTGTTATCTCTGCAAGCCCTGAGGGTATCCTTGTATCCGATAAGGAACAGAGTTCTTATATCAAGCCGTTTGTCGATGAGATCGACCAGCGTGTAATGTTTGCCGAGAAGAGCTGGGGCTCTTACAGAGTTCTTGATATCGAAGAGTCTTCAATGACCGTTAAGGTAACTCTTAATCCCGGCAATAAGATGAACTATCACAGCCACGATAAGCGTGATGAAGTCTGGACCGTTATCTCAGGCTCCGGCCGTACTGTCGTTGACGGAATGGAGCAGCTCGTAAGGCCCGGCGATGTCATCACGATGGCTGCAGGCTGCAAGCATACTGTTTTCGCAGGCGATGAGGGCATACAGCTCATCGAAGTCCAGTTAGGCGAAGACATCAACGTAGCAGATAAACACAAGTACGAACTTTGATCAGGAGTGACCGATGGATAACAAGCCGTTCTTATTAAAGCCCGCATCTAAGGACTACCTCTGGGGTGGTTCGAGGCTTAATGACGACTTCAAGTTCGGAATCGACGCCGATCCTTTTGCAGAGGCATGGGTTTGTTCCACGCACCGCGACGGCTGTTCTGTACTTACTACAGGCGAGACCTTAAGAGAAGTCCTGAAAGCTCATCCTGAGTATATCGGAACACACGCTTCGACGGTTGCAGGGGGACACTTTCCGATCCTTATTAAGCTCATCGATGCCAATAAGGATCTGTCAGTGCAGGTCCATCCTGACGATGAATACAGCCTCGCAAATGAGGGTCAGCTCGGCAAGACCGAGCTCTGGTATGTACTTGATGCCAAGAAGGATGCTTCACTTGTCTACGGCTTTAACCGTGATGTCGAAGCTGATGAAGTAAGGCAGGCAATAGATGACGGTACGGTAGGAAATCTCTTAAATCACGTGCCGGTAAAAAAGAATGACCTGTTCTTCATCGAATCCGGAACGGTCCACGCAATAGGCGCAGGCTGCCTTGTCGCAGAGATCCAGGAGAATTCCAATGTCACATACCGCCTTTACGACTATGACCGTGTCGACAAGAACGGTGAGCAGCGCGAACTGAACATAGAAAAGGGCCTGGAGGTTGCAAACCTTAAGGCTTCTGCAGCGCCCAGACAGCCTATGAGAGTCTTAAGATACAGGAACGGCTGCGCGAGCGAATTGTTATGCCGCTGCAAGTATTTCCAGGTCGAAAGGCTCCTTCTTAATACTGAGGTAAACAGGGAACTGGCATCTTACAAGACTGAGGAAAATTCATTCCATGCATTGCTCTGCGTTGACGGTTGCGGAATAATAGCAGCAGACGGCTTTATGCTTAATTTCTTTAAAGGAGACTGCATCTTTGTGCCTGCAAACAGCATCGAAATGAAGCTCCACGGCCAGGCACAGATACTTGATGTAAGTTGTTGATCATGAAATTTGTTTACTATATTACCGATCACGGTTTCGGCCATCTTATGAGAGAGCTTCCTGTCATGAGGGAACTTATCAGAAGAGGCCACAAAGTTACTGTTGTCACAGGAAAGCTGCAGGCTGAAGTAACTGATAACTACCTTGAGCACAAGGCTGAGATCAAGGTTGAGAACACCGATGCGGGCCTGGTCGTTATCCCCGGCTCTCTTATCATCGACAGCGAAGCAACTATTGAAAAGATCAGAGAGCACATCTCAAAGTGGGACCGTCTGATCGAAGAGAGCGAAGACGCTGATGCTTATGTTATCGATATCTGCCCATGGGCCGTTATCGCCGCAAAGAAAAAGGGCATCAGAAGCTTTCTCATGACGAACTTCACCTGGATCGAGCAGTACGAACCTTTTGTACCCGAAAAACTCGTAAACAGCTATAAAGATGCCTACAGACAGGCTGATAAGGTAATCTTTTTCGATCTTGCCAACGAAGCATCAAGGAAGTTCTTAGGGGAAGGGTTCGAAGTCGGATTCTCAGCAAGGCCTTTTGATCCTGCTAAGGTAAAGGCAATAAGAGATGCTCACGATAAGCCAATCGTTGTTATAACGTGCGGCGCGAGCAATTCAGGATTCGATTTCGATATCGACGTAAGCAAGCTCCCTTACTCTTTTATCGTAACGAGAGCGCTTAAGCTGATTGGAGACAATGTCGAATATCTGGATCCTAAGACGAACAACACGCAGGATTATGTTGCGGCCGCTGATTACTGCATCGCAAAGGCAGGCTGGTCTACAGTATCAGAGTTCGTTACGGCAGGCGTAAGAACGGCTCTTCTTGAGCGTGACGATACTGCTGAAGATACCATGACCATTAACCAGCTCAAGGACAGAAGGCTTGCTATATCGATAAAGGTCGATGAGCTTAAGGATATCGGCAAGGTAATTGAGAAGATGGACGCTTTTGAATGGTCAGATAAGATCTATGAGAATGAGTATTCGAAGATCGCTGATATAATCGAAAACAATACAAAACAGGAGATATAAGATGGACTACAAAGCTGAATATAAGCGCTGGCTCACGGAAGTAACCGACAAGGAACTCTTAGCAGAGTTAAACGCGATGGACGATGTCGCAGCAGAAGACGCTTTCTACAGAAACCTTGCGTTCGGTACGGGCGGATTAAGAGGCACGATCGGTGCCGGCACCAACAGAATGAATATCTATGTTGTAGCTAAGGCAAGCCAGGGTTTATCGGATTATCTTCTGAAGACCGTTGATGGACAGCCTTCTGTAGTTGTCGGATATGACAGCCGTATCAAGTCTGACCTTTTCGCTAAGGTCGCTGCATCAGTATTTGCTGCAAACGGCCTTAAGGTCTGGATCTGGCCGACATTGAATCCTGTTCCGACTGTAAGCTTTGCAATAAGAGATCTTAAGGCATCACAGGGTATCATGATAACAGCATCCCACAACCCCGCTAAATATAACGGCTATAAGGTCTACGGCGCTGACGGATGCCAGATCACAACAGAAGCTGCGGCTAAGATCTTATCTGAGATCGAGAAGCTCGATATCTTCGCTGATGTTAAGTCCATGGATTTCGACAAGGCCGTTGAAGAAGGCAAGATCGAGTATATTCCTGATTCGGTTATGGACAGCTTTATTGAAGCAGTTAAGAGCCAGTCAGTTCTCTTCGGTGATGAGATCGACAAGAACGTAACGATCGTTTATTCGCCTTTGAACGGTACCGGCTTAAAGCCTGTTACAAGGGCGTTGGAAGAGTCCGGATTTACAAATATCATCGTTGTTGAAGAGCAGAGGAATCCTGACGGGAACTTCCCGACATGCCCTTATCCGAATCCTGAGATCAGGGAAGCGATGGAGCTTGGACTTCAGTATTGTGAGAAGACAGGTGCGGATCTTCTTTTCGCGACCGATCCTGACGCTGACAGATGCGGTATCGCAGTAAAGACTGAGAGCGGTGAGTATCAGCTGCTGTCAGGCAATGAAGTCGGAATACTGCTCTTGGATTATATATGCAGCCAGAGGATCAAGCACAACAAGATGCCTGAACATCCGGTATTCATTAAGACTATCGTTACGATGGACCTTGCTGAGAAGATCGCAAGCCATTACGGCGTTGAGACGATTAATGTTCTTACAGGCTTTAAGTTCATCGGTGAAGTAATCGGCAGAATGGAAGCAAAGGGCAGGGAAGCTGACTATATTTGCGGCTTTGAAGAATCCTACGGCTATCTTACAGGCTCTTATGTAAGAGATAAGGATGCCGTAAATGCAGCATTCATCATTGCTGAGATGTTCGCATTCTATAAGACAAGAGGCATCAGCCTTATCGATAAATTAAACGAGCTCTATAAGGAGTACGGATATTGCCTGAATACACTTCATTCATTTGAATTCCCGGGTTCTGCCGGAATGGAGAAGATGGGATCCATTATGGAAGCTTTCCATCAGGGTCTTGATTCTATTGCCGGCCGGGAAGTCGTTAAGACAGAAGATTACAGCAAGGGCTTGAACGGCCTTCCGAAGTCTGATGTGCTTAAGTTCTACACAAAGGATATTTCCGTAGTCGTAAGACCTTCAGGCACTGAGCCTAAGCTCAAGACTTACGTAAGCGTTGTAGCAGATAACAGGGAAAATGCCACGGCTGTTGAATCAGAGATCATGGCTGAATTATCAGGAAAGCTCAGCTAAATCTTATGACACCTATTAACAGTCTCAAAAGCAACGACAGAAACGAAAGGATATTTACAGTCGTATCCTTTATCCTGTTCTGTCTGTGCTTTTGTTTTCTGTTCTGGTTTCTGAACGTTAATATCGAGAGGTTTTTAAATTCTGACGATACGAGTGAGTTAATGCTTGCAAAAATGCTCGCAGAAGAGAACCGCCTCATTACTCCGAACTGGTTCTATTCGACAGAACTCAGAGTCTTTAATACGCAGATCGTTTATGCTTTCTTTTTTAAGTTCTTCAATAACTGGCATAATATCAGAATCGTATCCGATATACTGCTGACCGTAACTATGCTCGTATCCGCATATTGGCTTTTCAGAGTTTTCAAACTGAAGAAATATGCCTGGTTGGGACTTGCAATGTTGCTCATTCCGACCTCAGTTCATTATTTCGAGATCGTGCTAAAGGGCGCATATTACTATCCTCACATCGTGATCTCGATCATGACGGTTGCGATACTTGAGAGCCTGAGGAATCTAAAAGGGAAGAAACTTTTATCCTTCATTCTTCTTACAGTCCTTTGTTTATTGGCTTTTCTGTCAGGCCTTGGGGGCCCGAGGCAGATACTTATCGTTTATCTTCCTGTTCTTGTTACGGCTGTTATTCTTCTTGTTTTGGATAGTATCGAAAACTATAAGAATGGTGAAAAGAGCATCGGAAAATGTGTTAAAGCATCAATAAAAGCAGACTCATCACCTTTATTGGGTTCTGTTTTGGCCTTCGTCTTTGGCCTTGCCGGGTTTATTATCAACTCGACCGTACTTCATCTTTACTATGATTACTTTAGCTATGATATCAATTTCAAATCGTTCAACATTAACAGGTTAAAAGATGTTATAGCGTTTTATTTCCAGAATTTCGGATATACGGAAGGTAAGGTCTTTTCCGAAAATCTCGTTCATAACATCGTCTGCTTTGTATGGTTTGCGCTTTTCGTTGTCTCACTTATCGTGGGATTAAAGAGAAAAAAGAAAGATCTGTATTTCAGATTCTCATTGCTGACACTTGCTTCATATCTGGTATATGTTCTTGTTTTCATCTTTTCGGATATCATCTTCAAAGACCGGCACAGCCTTGTCCTTATATGGATGACTCTCCCTTGTACTTTCTTTTTGTTTGAAGAGATCAGGAACAAGATCAATATGAGATATTTACCCGTGATCATGTTTTGCGGATTGATGTTGATTACAGGTGCTTGCAGGTATAAGACTCTATCCGAGAGGGATGACCTTGCTGAGCTTAAGAAGATCGCAGTATTCCTCACAGAGAACGGTTACAGGGACGGCTATGCCACTTTCTGGAACGGCAATGTCTTAACTGAACTTTCAAACGGATATCTTGATGTCTGGATAAGCAGCGATGAATTAAATGAAGGCGAAAACAACGACCGCACATTTGAATGGCTTCAGAAAAAATCCCATGTCTGTGAGCATCCCGAAGGAAAAGTTTTCTGGGTATTATCTGAAGCTCAAAGACGTGACAGCAGACTGATAAAGTATGTTCCTGACCAGCACATTATCTATGAGACACCTGAAGAAGTGAACTGGGATGTCTTTGACAGTGAAAAACTCGTAAAGAGGTACTATGTTTACGGGTTCAGCAGTTACGATGAACTCTACGGCCTGATAGGAAATATTACTATTTCCGACAATTATACTATCGCTCCCGGTAAGGAATATAAGACCAGAAATGTTGAGCTTTATCCGGATTGGTACTATGTGACGGTACAAGGATCAGATCTTGATCAGGGTGATTTTGGTGTTGAGTATAATCCCGTGATCGTAAAGGATTATAAAAAGACTACTTGGAACAGACCTCAGGAGATCTCTGGTACTGTCGTATCAAGAAGCGGTGATCATGTGGTCTTGAAGTTCAAACTCGGTGAGCAAACGAAGACATTGAAGATAACCGCACATAACAACGGTTCTTCTTACTGCCATATCGACAGTTTACTGATAACCAAGAAATACGTTTATCACAGTGACTTCTTCAGTTCCCGGTTTGTATCCGGCGCATCTGACAATAAAGGAACGCGTGAACTTGATGCTGACGGCGTCTCCTTCGGACCATACATGACCCTGGTTCCCGGCACTTATATTATGGAAATTGAAGGAACCGGCCTTGAAGGGACGGAATTTGGCGTTACCTATAAACAGGGCGGAGAAATGAAGCCTGTAGAGGGTAAGGCAGTTACGTATACTGATAACAGGATTGAATATGAGTTTACGGTAACCGAGACGCTTAATGATTGTGAGTTCAAGGTTACAAATAAATCCGGTAAGTCCTGTGTCCTGAATTACATCAGGGTCAAGTTCAAGGAATAAGATAATCTGAACTGTAACCGTCATCCGTAATCCCGGATAGAGGAAGATGCTTGCTTAAGTCTTACTTATGCTATAATTCAACAAGCATAAAAAAGATTTGAGGCATTAGCGTGAAGGCATTAATTCTTAATTCCGGCCTGGGCCACAGAATGGGCGTTCTGACATCTGAACACCCTAAGTGCATGACGGAAGTATCTGCCACAGAGACTATCCTATCAAGACAATTAAAACTTCTTTTGAGCCTTGGCATAACCGATGTCGTAATGACGACCGGATATTTCGACCAGGTCCTTATCGATTACTGTAACTTCTTAGGGCTCCCCATGAACATCACGTTCGTTAACAACCCTTTGTATGCTGAAACCAACTATATCTACAGTATTTACTGTGCCAGGGAATATTTGGATGACGATATCATCCTAATGCACGGAGACCTCGTTTTCGAATGGTCAGTCTTATCAGACATCATCGAATGTGAGACCAGCTGCATGAAAGTTTCATCTACGATCCCGCTGCCCGAAAAGGACTTTAAGGCCGTGATCAAGGACGGCTTCGTCCAAAAGGTGGGCATTAACTTTTTCGAAAACGCGATGGAAGCCCAGGCGCTATATAAGCTCAAGAAAGATGACTGGAAGATCTGGCTTGATAAGATAATCGAATTCTGCGAAAACGATAACCGCAAGTGCTATGCCGAGAACGCTCTTAATGAACTGGATGGTGCATGCAATATTGCAGCTCTGGATGTTAAGGACAGACTGTGCTCAGAGATCGATAATCCTGATGATCTTGCTGTCGTGTCGGCAAGGCTTAAGGAAGTAGAGAACAGATCCGTTTATTTGTCCTTGTCAACGAACGTTATCCACGGCGGACACATCTCTATAATCAAGAAGGCCGCAATGCTCGGTAAGCTCACGGTCGGCGTTCTTTCCGATGAAGTTGTTGCAAGCTATAAGCGTGCTCCGATTGTACCGAGATCCGAGCGAAAAGCCCTTGTGGCAAATATCGCTGGCGTTTACAGGGTAGTCGACCAGGATACGCTCTCTTATGCTGACAACATCAGGAAATATAAGCCTGACATCGTAGTCCATGGCGATAACTGGGTTACTGGTTACCAGAAACCCATAAGGGAAGAGGTAATTAAGCTCCTTGCTGAATACGGCGGAAAGCTTGTCGAATTCCCTTATTCTGCAGATGCCAAGTATAAGTCCATCGAAAACACTTTCAGCGGCGAGATCACGGATCCTGAAAACAGAGTCAATGAATTAAATGCCTGGAAGGCAATAGACGGGATAATCACTGCTGAGAACAACTATGAAAAGCTCGATAAGTGGATAGCTTCAACAGGCGCAAGATCGATAATGCTCGTATGTGGTGCCGCTCTGGATGCTATGCCGATCAAGAGCTATTTCGACAGTGTTGAGGCGAGACTCGGCGTAAAGATCGTAAGGTTCAGCGATTTCACGCCTAACCCGGTTTACGATTTCGTTGTAGAAGGCGTCTCGCTATTTAACAAGGAATCCTGCGAAGCGCTTATTGCGATAGGCGGCGGTTCTGCAATGGACGTTGCAAAGTGCATTAAGCTCTTTTCGAACATGGATCAATCTGTAAATTTCCTTAAGCAGAAGATAAAGCCCAACGATATTCCGTTCCTTGCTGTTCCTACGACTGCAGGTTCCGGTTCTGAAGCTACAAGATATGCTGTAATTTACTATAACGGCGCAAAGCAGTCGGTCACTCACGAGAGCATTATTCCTAAGACGGTTCTCATGGACAGCAGCCTTCTTAAGACGCTGCCGCTTTATCAGAGAAAGTGCACGATGTTAGACAGCCTGTGCCATTCTGTTGAATCGATATGGTCTGTTAACAGCACCGGTGAGAGCAAGGCTTATGCGAGTGAAGCAATTCATCTGATCCTTGATAACATGGACGGATATCTTGCTAACGACGATGAGGCAAATCTTGAGATGCTCATGGCAGCTTATAAGGCCGGCAAAGCGATCAATATCACGCAGACTACTGCAGGACATGCGATGTGCTATAAGCTTACGTCTCTTTATGGTCTTGCTCACGGACATTCTGCGATGCTCTGCGTTAAGTCATTGTTCCCGTGGATGCTCGAAAACATGGACAAATGCATCGACCCCAGAGGAGAGGACTATTTAAAGTCTGTCATGGATTATATAGCTGAGACATTCGGCTACAGTGATCCTCATAAGGTCTGCGAATATCTTGAAGATTTGTATTCCGGACTTAACATGTCGACGCCTGAAGCTACGGAAGAGGAGTTTATATTGCTCGCGTCTTCTGTTAATGTAGACAGGTTAAAGAACCATCCTATAGCACTTGATAGAAATTCGATCGATTTACTGTATCATAAGATATTAGGTAACTCTTAAGGAGGCTTATATGGCAACTGAACTTACAAAAAAGCAATTCGATATCTTAGAGGCTTTGGCAACTTCCGATAAAGCTTATTCCCAAAGAGATCTGGAAAAGATCACAGGTTATTCTCTCGGGACAGTCAATAAGCTCAGCAAGGAACTTGCAGACCAGGGCTTTATAGATAAGAGCAAGATCACTAAGAAAGGTTTGGATGCTTTAGAGCCATACAGAGCCAAGAGAGCTGTTTTTATTGCAGCCGGATTCGGTTCCAGAATGGTACCCATCACTCTTAATACTCCTAAGCCGCTCGTAAGAGTTAACGGCAAGCGCATTATCGATACCCTTATCGATGCATGTCTTTCTGCAGGCATTGAAGAGATCTATATCGTAAGAGGATATTTAGCTGAGCAGTTCGACCAGCTCCTTTATAAGTATCCGATGATAAAGTTCTTAGAGAACCCTTCGTATAATGATGCAAATAACATTTCGAGTGCTCTTGTCGCAAGATATCTGCTCTCGAATGCATATGTTCTGGAGGCTGACCTTGTATGCAGCAATCCGGAGATAATCAAGAAATATCACTATTCTTCTGACTTCCTCGCGATAAAGAAGGATCGTACGGATGACTGGTGCTTTACCGTTAAGGACGGCATCATCACGGAAGAGAAGGTGGGAGGCCTTGACTGCTGGCAGATGGTAGGAATCTCTTACTGGAATGAAGCTGACGGTCACAAGCTCTCACAGGATATCGATGACGTATTCCAGACACCCGGCGGACGCGAGAGATACTGGGAGCAGGTTCCCCTTGTTTACCGCAAGGACAACTATAAAGTTGCGGTCAAGGAATGCTTTGATGAGGACATCGTCGAGATCGATTCATTCAAGGAATTGAAGGCCATAGACAAGAGTTACGACGTATAATTTGTGTCAAAAGTTCATTTTTTGACGATTTTTGACCAAAAATGAACGCTTGTGCCTCAAAATATTATTGTTTTTATTATCCATTGTGCTAATATTGTGTTCGGTTTACTTGTAAATTGAACATGGGGAGGCTGTTTATGGAGCCGATAGTTAAGCGCAATGTCCTCTTAAATCCCGGTCCGTCCACAACGACTGATACGGTTAAGATGGCACAGGTAGTTCCGGATATCTGTCCGAGAGAGAAAGAATTCGCATCACTGATGAAGGGCCTTCGTGAAGATCTCGTAAGGATCGTTCACGGTGATCTTGAGAAATATACTTCAGTACTTTTCTGCGGTTCAGGCACGATCAATATCGATGTCTGCATCAATTCGCTGCTTCCTGAAGGCGGCAAGGTCCTTGTCGTAAATAACGGTGCTTACAGCACGAGAGCCGTTGAGATCTGCGAATACTACGGACTTCCCCATATCGATCTGAAGTTCCCTGTTGACCGTAAGCCTGATCTTGCGCAGGTCGAGGAGACACTGAAGAATAATCCTGACATCAAGCTCGTTCACACGACTCATAATGAGACGGGTACGGGTATCTTGAATCCGATAAGAGAGATCGGCGCTCTTGCTCACAAATACGGCGCTATCCTTACTGTTGATACAACAAGCACATACGCTATGCGTCCCATCAACATCGAAGAGGACAATATCGATTTCTGCATGGCTTCTGCCCAGAAGGGTCTTATGGCAATGACCGGTCTTTCTTTTGTCGTAGGCAACAGAGCCATCATCGAGAAGTCCAAGGATTATCCCAAGAGAAGCTACTATTGCAATCTCTTCCTTCAGTACGACTGCTTTGAAAAGACCGGCGAGATGCACTTTACGCCTCCGGTCCAGACGATCTATGCAGCGCTTCAGGGCATTAAGGAATATTGGGCTGAAGGCGAGGAAGGCAAATGGGCACGCCACACCAGAGTTTTCAATGCCATCAACGAAGGTCTTGATAAGCTCGGCTTTAAGCAGGTCATTAAGCCTGAAGACCGCGCAGGTCTTGTAAGCACCGCGATCTATCCCGATGATCCGAACTGGAGCTTTGAGAAGGTCCACGATTACTGCTACGAGAGAGGCTTTACGATCTATCCCGGCAAGATCTCTTCCACGAACACATTCAGACTCTGTGCTCTGGGTGCGATCGACGTAAAGGACATAAATGACTTTTTCGAAGTCTTCGGGGAAGCCTTGAGAACGAATAACATTCAGATCCCTGTTATCTATAAGGAGAATTGAATCATGAAGACTGTATACACTTGTTTCTGCACCGATGTTATCCATGAAGGACATCTGAACATCATTGAGAAGGCTAAAGAGAATGGCCGCGTTGTCGTAGGCGCTCTTACTGATGAGGCTCTCATCAAATACAATAGATTCCCTACGATCTCGCTTGAAGAGAGGATCAAGCTTTATAAGGAACTTGACGGCGTTGACGAAGTCGTCATTCAGAATGACTTTATGTATAACGACGTTATCGCTTCGATCAAGCCTGACTATGTCATTCACGGCGATAACTGGAAGAACGGTCCTGAGAGCGCTATCCGTGATCATGTGGAAGAGCTCCTCAAGGAATACGGCGGCGAACTCATCGACGTTCCTTATACATATAACGAGAAGGTCAAGAAGATCGACATGCAGCTTAGAGAAAAGCTCGCCATGCCTGAATACCGCCGTAAGCGTTTAAGACAGCTTATCAAGATGACACCTATCGTTAAGACGATGGAAGCTCACAGCGGTCTTACAGGTCTTATCGTTGAGAAGACTGTAGTAGAGCACGACGGCAAGCTCGAGCAGTTCGATGCTATGTGGATCTCATCTCTTTGCGATTCCACAGCAAAGGGCAAGCCTGATATCGAGCTCGTAGACATGACTTCAAGATTCAGAACGATCGACGATATCATGGAAGTTACGACAAAGCCGATCATCTTCGACGGAGATACAGGCGGACTTACCGAGCACTTCGTTTATACAGTCCGTTCACTTGAGAGAATGGGCGTTTCCGCTGTTATCATCGAAGATAAGAAGGGCTTAAAGAAGAACTCTCTGTTCGGTACTGAAGTCAAGCAGACACAGGCTACCATCGAAGAGATGAGCGCCAAGATCGCTGCAGGCAAGAGAGCACAGCTCACTGATGACTTCATGATCATCGCACGTATCGAGAGCCTTATCCTGGAGCAGGGCATGGAAGATGCTCTTGCAAGAGCAAAGGCATTCGTTGAGGCTGGCGCTGACGGCATCATGATCCACAGCCGCAAGAAGGATCCTGCAGAGATCCTTGAATTCTGCGACAAGTTCAGAGCATTCGATAAGACAACACCTATCGTTGTTGTTCCTTCTTCATTCAATACGATCACGGAAGAAGAGCTTGCTGCTCACGGCGTAAACATAGTTATCTATGCTAACCAGCTTACAAGATCAGCTTTCCCTGCAATGCAGAAGACAGCTGAGGACATCCTCAAGTATCACAGAGCAAAAGAAGTCGATGACAGACTTATGTCCATCAAGGAGATCATCACACTGATCGACGAGATCTGATTTTGGCAAATATCTGATTAACGCGACAAACGGTGCCCGATTATTGGGCACCGATTTTTTATTGATTAAAAAGATTTAGTGTATAATAGCGTTGATATTTGTGTTTGTTTTATGGAGAACTGATGAGTAAAGATAATAACAGCGTTTCAGCTAAGAAGGCCAAGACTAAGAGTCAGGGCTCAAGATATATATACCGCGGTATCTGCGCGGTGCTTCTTACGGCACTTTCCACACTGAGCTTCATGCTGGTATGGCTGGATTACGTAATCAATCAGAACAACAATACTGATCGTTTGCTCGGCAAGGGCAACATTGCGATGTCAGCGATCATCTATATCCTGATGTTCATCATATTCGGAAGGTTCTTCAGGGCTTTCTCGATCGGCGTCGAGAGGATCGCGAAGCAGACGGTAAGTGTTGCTTTATGCCTTTTTACCACCGCAGTTGCAGAGATACTGGTATCTGCCACGATCCAGAACAACTTCAGATATATGCCTCAGTTTGCCTGGAGATATCTGCTCCTTGCATTAGGACAGTCCATAGTTCTGGGTGTACTGGTCATAATCATGAACTTCATATACAGGAAGATCATTCCACCTTTGAATATCACGCTAATCTACGGCTATCACCCGAATAATATTGAAGATAAGCTTGCATGCCTTCCTCATAAGTATCAGGTCGTAGACAGGGTCAAGTTCGATGATCCCGGTGTCGATCTTGAAAAAGTTATAAATGAGAGCTCCAGCGTCCTTATCAACGACGTACCTTCGACTGTTGAGAATAAGATCATTAAGATGTGCTTTGATAAAGACATCAGAGTTTATGTCGTTCCCAAGATCGCTGATATCATCCTTAAATGCTCAGACAGTATCAACGTTATCGATACACCTTTGTATTTGAGCCGCAACTTTGGCATGAGCTTCGGCCAGAGATTTGCGAAGAGGACCATAGATATCATCCTTTCCGGTCTTGCGCTTATCGTATTCAGCCCGATCTTCCTCATTACGGCACTTGCAATTAAGATCGAAGACCACGGTCCCGTATTCTTCAAGCAGGAGCGTGTAACCAAGGATGGCAAGCACTTCATGATCCTGAAGTTCCGTTCCATGATCGTTGATGCCGAGAAGGACGGACGTCCGCATCCGGCAGGCGAGAAAGACGACAGGATCACGCATGTCGGCAGCATCATCCGTGCATGCAGGGTAGACGAGCTCCCTCAGCTCTTTAATATCTTCGCAGGTGACATGAGCATCGTAGGCCCCAGACCTGAGCGTTATGAGCACGTCATCAAGTACACCCAGGACATCCCCGAATTCAAGTTCAGAGAGAAGGTCAAGGGCGGACTTACAGGCTATGCGCAGGTTTACGGCAAGTACAATACTTCAGCATTGGATAAGTTGAAGCTCGACCTCACATATATCGCTGACTACAGCGTCTTACTCGATTTCCAGATCATTTTCGAGACCATCAAGATCTTGTTCCAGAAAGAAAGCACAGAGGGCTTTGACAGCGAGCGTGCGAAAGAAATGCACGACGCAGACTGCAAATAATTGATATAATTGAATTGACGTAACGGCTTTCCTGATTATTGGTGCAAAGGCTTATGGACAATTCATTTGACGTGATCATCATCGGAGCAGGCGTAACAGGATGTGCGGCAGCAAGAGAGCTCTCGCGCTATAACTGTTCTGTGCTCGTTATCGAGAAGGACGAGGATATCTGCTGCGGCACTTCCAAGGCTAACAGCGGCATAGTTCATGCGGGCTATGATGCAAAGCCCGGCACTCTCAAGGCGAAGATGAATATAAGAGGCAATGAGATGATGACATCTCTTTGCGAAGATCTCGATATCCCGTTTAAGAGGATCGGTTCTCTTGTCGTATGTACTGATGAAGCAAACCGTGAAGGCATAGATGAACTCTATGAACGCGGGATCACTAACGGCGTTCCCGGTCTTAAGATACTCGGGAAAGATGGGGTTAAGAAGATAGAGCCTAACATCTCCGATGATGTTGTCTGTGCTCTTTATGCTCCTACGGCTGGCGTTATCTGTCCGTTCAGGCTTAACATCGCCATGGGAGAATGCGCTGAGCAGAACGGCGTTATCTTCAAGTTCGATACCAAAGTTAATGATATACGCCGCACTGGTGATTTATGGACAGTTGTAACTGATAAAGACACATATAGCGCCCGCGCAGTGCTGAACGCAGCAGGGTGCCACGCAGATGAACTGCATAATCTCGTATCGGACAGGAAATATCACATTACGGCAAGAAGAGGCGATTATATGCTCCTTGACCGTTCGCTGGACGGTTTTGTTGAGCATATTATCTTCCCCCAGCCTACGAAAATGGGTAAGGGTATTCTCGTAACACCCACGGTTCACGGCAACACTTTAGTCGGACCGACGGCAATCGATACTGACGATAAAGATGAGGCGCCCGTTACTTCCGAAGGTCTTTCTAAAGTTCAGGAAGGCGCGGTAAAGAATGTTAAAGGACTGCCGTTAAAGCAGGTGATCACGGGCTTTTCCGGACTTAGGGCACACGAAGACGGCGGTGAATTTATCCTTGAAGAAGCTGAAGGATGCCCCGGCTTCTTTGACTGCGTCGGCATCGAATCACCCGGCCTTACTGCCTGTCCGGCAATTGGCGAATATATGGCTTCACTCATATCTGCAAAGCTCGGTCTTACTAAGAAAGACACCTGGAACGGCATCTGCAGGGATGTCATCAAACCGTTTGAACTTCCGGCGGAAGATCGTGCCGCCCTTATCAGCGAGCATCCTGAATACGGGCGTATCATATGCCGCTGCGAGACCATTACCGAAGGCGAGATCATAGATTCAATAAGACGTCCTTTGGGCGCCAAGTCTCTTGACGGTGTTAAGAGACGTACCAGAGCAGGCATGGGCAGATGCCAGGGTGGTTTCTGCTCACCGCGTGTTATGGAGATCTTAAGCAGGGAGACGGGCCTGCCGCTTGATTCTATAACTAAGAGCGGCGGTGATTCACAGATCGTTATAGGGAGGACCAAAGATGAAGGCTGATATCGTAATCGTCGGCGGCGGTCCTGCCGGTCTTGCGGCTGCGATAGCTGCGGCAAAGGAAGACAATACTCTTGATATCCTGATCTTAGAGCGCGATCACGAGCTCGGCGGGATCTTAAACCAGTGCATACATAACGGCTTCGGCCTTCACACATTCAATGAGGAACTCACAGGACCTGAATATGCTGCAAGGTTCGAATCACAGTTAGATGAACTTGGCATCCGCTATATGCTTGATACGATGGTGCTGGATGTATCTTCAAACTCTGTTACTGCCGTAAACAGCAAAGAAGGCGTATTTACCGTAGAGTGCGGCGCTGTCGTTCTATGTATGGGGTGCCGTGAGAGGCCAAGAGGCGCACTTAATATCCCGGGCCTTCGTCCTGCCGGTGTTTTCACAGCAGGAACGGCTCAGCGCCTTGTAAATATCGAAGGCTATATGCCCGGTAAGGAAGTCGTTATCCTGGGTTCCGGTGATATCGGACTTATTATGGCCCGACGCATGACTTTGGAAGGCGCTAAGGTAAAGGCCGTATGCGAGCTGATGCCTTATTCCGGCGGCCTTAAGCGTAATATAGTCCAGTGTCTTGATGACTTCGACATCCCGCTTTTGCTGTCCCATACAGTTATTGATATCAAGGGCAAGGAGAGAGTGACTTCAGTCGTTATCGCTGAAGTCGATGAGCGTGCGAAGCCGATTCCCGGCACTGAGCAGGAGATCTCCTGTGATACCTTGCTTCTTTCCTGCGGCCTTATCCCGGAGAATGAACTCTCAAGGGAAGCAGGCGTTGAGATCAATCCTGCAACCAACGGCCCTGTGGTAAATGAGTCCTTTGAGACTTCGATACCGGGCGTCTTTGCCTGTGGCAATGTCCTTCACGTGCATGACTTGGTCGATTATGTCTCTGAAGAATCCGGAAGAGCAGGCAGGAGCGCTGCAAGATATGTTAAGAACAAGGGCAATGGCAGCGGACCGGTGATAAAGGTAAAGAACGGAGCCGGCGTACGTTATACCGTGCCTTCTTCTGTCAGAACTTCTGAACTGGAAGGAGATCTGATCATCAGATTCAGATCCGGCGGTGTTTACAGGGATTCTTATATCGATGTTCTTTTCGACGGCGTATCGAAGATCCACAGAAGAAAGCCGATAATCACGCCCGGCGAGATGGAGCAGGTGATTCTTAAGAATGAAGATCTGGAACAGGCGCCTTCTGAGATACTGATAAGGATAACGGAGAACTGATATGGAAAAGCGTGAACTTACATGTATCAACTGTCCCATGGGATGCCGTATAACAGTCACGATGCAAGGTGACGATATCATCTCCGTTGAAGGAAATACCTGTAAACGCGGCTATTTATACGCCTGCAATGAGGTGAGGACTCCCGTAAGGACCGTGACAACCACCATCAGGGTGGAAGGCGGCGAAGTTGACCGGATAAGCTGCAAGACCAAAGAGCCTGTGCCGAAGGAGAAGATCTTCGAGGTCATGGAAGCGGTAAATAAGGCTTCGTGCAGGGCTCCTGTCGCGATCGGCGACGTCCTTATCCCGGACTGTGCGGGGACGGGGATCCCTGTTGTTGCGACAAAAGCGGTATCTCCTGCCTGAATTGCCTCTTTATTATTTTGTCTTTATTAGATTATTTGTTATTATCTAATGAGACTTTGTAAAAGAGGGAACCGCGCAAATGGATAATTATTCTGTTCTGATGAGTGTTTATCACAAGGAAAAAGCAGAATTTCTCCGTGAGGCTTTGGACAGTATCTGGAATCAGACAGTTCAGACTAACGATTTTGTACTTATCTGCGACGGTCCCTTAAATGAAGAATTGGACACGGTCATCGATGAGAATGTTAAGGCTCATCCCGATGTGCTCCATGTCGTAAGGCTCGAAAAGAACGGCGGCCTGGCAAACGCTCTCAATATCGGCATCAAGCTCTGCAAGAACGAACTGGTCGCCAGAATGGATTCTGACGATATCTCTTATCCTGACAGATGCGAGAGGCAGCTTAAGATCTTCGAATCAAGAGACGACGTGGATCTTGTATCCGGCACGATCGAGGAATTCATTGAGACAAAAGATGTCATTGAATCCAGGCGCGAGATGCCTCAGGAGCCTGAAGACGTATACGAGTACTGCAAAAAGAGATGCCCTTTCAACCATCCCTGCATCATGTACAAGAAGACCGCTATTATTGAGTCCGGCGGTTATATTCCTTCGCACATTGAAGATTATTATCTTTGGGTCCGTGTTCTTCAGCACGGCTTCAGAGGCTATAACATCAAGGAATCGCTCCTTTGGATGCGCGCCGGCGCTGACATGTATAAGAGAAGGGGCGGCAAGAAGTATGCAGAATCCGTAAAAGCCCTTTTCAAGTACATGAGAGATACGGGCTTTATAACAAAGTGGCAGTACTTCAAGCGAATGAACATGAGATATGCAGGTGCCCTTGCGCCCAACTGGCTGCGCAAGTTCTTGTATAAGACGCTTTTGCGCAAATCATAAGGTGGGGAAGATGAGAAAACAGAAGGACATCTATTCCAAAGTCTTCAGCGAATTCGTATTCTCGGATTCCCAGATCGAACTTCTCCATCAGACGCTTTTTGACATGCTCATGGATATCAAGCGCGTGTGCGAGAAGCATGACATCACGTTCCTTCTGTCAGGCGGTTCAATGCTCGGCGCCGTCCGTCACAAGGGCTTTATCCCGTGGGACGATGATCTCGACATCATGATGCTCCGCTCCGAATACGTTAAATTCAGGAAGGCTGTGCTTTCCGAGATGACTGATAAATATGATCTCGTTGAGCCTCTGGACGGCAAATATACCAACAAGAAGCCTAAGCTTTTCCTTAAGAATTCCGTGTTCACCGAAGTTGTCTATGCAGGACTCCCCGCCGAATACAGGCGTGTGTTTATCGACGTGTTCATCATTGAGGACGTTCCCGCATCAGCTTCAAAGAGGAAATTCATCGGCAAGTTCTATGATTTCGCGTTCCACGCATCGAGCTTTATCGGCGACTACAAATATCCGTCGCCCATTATCCTTGAGAAGGGCAGGACTGATGAGGAAGTCAGGAAATACTATGCCGCAAGACGCAGGATGGGCGGACTTCTTAATATCTTCTTCGGCATGAGATTCTATCTTAAGATCTGCTCCAAGTTAGATCACACGAAGAAAGAGACCGGCGTCGTTGCGGTCCCTTCAGCGATAAGCTATAACCGCGAAGTATTTAAGAAGTCTCTTTTTACTGACTTAATTGAGGTAGAATTTAACGGTGAGATGTTTAAGATACCTTCAGATTACGATTCATATCTGAAGAACCTTTATAAAGACTATATGAGACTCCCGCCTGAGAAGGACCGTGTCATTCACAGCTGCGCAGAGTTTAAGATCAATACGGAGGAATAAAATGAGTAACGTAGCATTATTGATCGCCGGCGGTTCCGGAAACAGAATGCATCAGGACATCCCGAAGCAGTTCATCACTGTTAACGAGAGACCTGTAATCGTTTATACACTCGAAGCTTTCGAGAATCACCCGGAGATCGACTGCATCGCAGTCGTCTGCATCGAAGGCTGGGACCAGGTCCTCTGGGCATATGCCAAGCAGTTCAACATCACCAAGCTCAAGTATGTTGTTCCGGGCGGCAAGAACGGCCAGGATTCAATAAGGAACGGTGTCATGGAGCTCGAAAAGCATTTCGAGCCCACAGACTTAGTCCTCATTCACGATGCGATCCGTCCGATGGTCAGCGCTGAGATCATCTCAGACAACATCAGAGTTGCCCAGCAGTACGGCAACGCGATCACCGTTATCCCTTGCGCTGAGGCAATGATGCAGACCGAAGACGGCCTTGTATCTGTCGGAAGCTATCCCAGAGACAGACTTAAGAGAACTCAGACACCTCAGGCTTTCCGCATCGGCGACATCTGCGACCTTCACAGAAGAGCTCTGGAAGCAGGCATCACGAATTCCGTCGCTTCCTGCACATTGAAGATCGAGATGGGCGAGCAGGTATATTTCTCAGCAGGTTCCGAGAAGAACATCAAGCTTACGACCGTTGAAGACATCGATATCTTCAAGGCTTTGCTCGCTGCAAAGCGTTCTGACTGGCTTAAGTGAGGAATTAAGATGCTTTACGATAACAAGAAGTGGATAGAAGACATTGATAAGGTCATTGAAGTCGTTCCCGAGTTAGATGATCTTGCAGGGAAGTCACTTATGATCACCGGCGCTGCAGGCCTCGTTTGTTCTGCCGTCGTAGATATCATATTCCGCTACAACGATACGCACGATAAGAAGATACAGGTCCTCGCTGCAGGCAGATGGCCTGAAGAAATGTCCGGCAGATTCGGCGACCTCGTAAACCGTGATGATTTCACATTCGTTGTTTACGATGCATCCAAGACCGATAACGTTATCAGTGTTCATTCCGATTACATCATTCACGGTGCGAGCAACGCATCACCCAACATGATCGTAAAAGAGCCCGTCGAGACCATGATGAGCAACTTCCTCGGCATGAAGTATCTTTTGGATTACGCGAAAGACCAGGGCACCAAGAGGATCCTTTATATCAGCTCGAGCGAAGTCTACGGCGAGAAGGAAGGCACGGAGCCTTACAAGGAAGGCCAGTACGGATATATCGACCTTCTGAAGGCGAGAAATTCATATTCCGTAGGCAAGAGGGCAGCAGAGACATTGTGCGCTTCATATGCCGACGAATACGGCGTCGAGTCAGTTATCGTACGCCCCGGCCACATCTACGGTCCTACGGCTTCACCTTACGATAACAGAGTGGCTTCAGCGTGGTCTTATGCTGTTGCAAAGGGCGAAGACATCGTAATGAAGAGCGACGGCGCACAGATCAGAAGTTATTGCTATTGCCTGGACTGCGCATCTGCAATGCTCAAAGTCCTTCTCTGCGGTGAGAACTGCCATGCGTATAACATCTCTAATCCTGATTCGATCATAAGCATAAAGCAGATGGCTGAGATCCTTGTAAAGAGCGCGGGCGTTAATCTCCGCATGGAGCTGCCGACTGATGAAGAGCGCAAGGGCTTTAATCCCATGAGCAATTCATCGCTCGAGAGCACGAGCCTTATAGGACTCGGCTGGAGAGGCTGCTTTGACGCTGAAGCGGGCTTTACTCATACCGTTCAGATCTTAAAGGAGACATACAGCTTATGAACCTTAACGAAGAGGTAAGATGCGATTATCTCATTTCTTCTGACATGAAGAAGCTCTGGGCGGAGTTCCTGGATATCTACGACCAGATCGATCAGATCTGCAAAAGACATAATCTGACCGTCATTGCCGACGGCGGCACGCTCTTGGGCGCCGTAAGACATAAGGGCTTTATCCCGTGGGACGATGATTTCGATCTCGACATGCACATCGACGACTATGAGAAATTCATCGAATACTGCAAGGACGAATTGAAGGAACCATACTTCCTTCAGACATGCGAGACCGAGCCCGGCTATCCGCCTTTCCACTTGAAGGTCAGAAAGAGCGGAACGACCTGCTTTACTGACTGGGAGCTCGAGATGAGTCCCGAAGGTCACAGAGGCATCTTTGTCGATATCTTCCCGATCTATAACGTGCCTGACGACGATGCTGTTTTCGCGAAACAGGTAAAGAAATTAAAGAAGATCAGAAAGATCTACAGCTGCTATCAGATAGACAGGGCCATCACCAGGTTCGGCGTCAAGAAGACTAAATATAAGGCCAAGCAGCAGCTTTTGTGGAAGCTCCATTCCATCTTCACGAGCCCGGAAAAGCTTTGCAGACAGTATTTGGAGCTCTGTAAACTCGAAAAGAATAAGACCAGGCGAGTCAGCGTAATCTCGTTCGATCCCGGCAACAAAAAGCTCGTGTGGGACAGGACCTGGTTCGACAAGACCGTTGAGCTTCCTTTCGAGGACATAACCATTTTGGGACCTCAGATGTACGACGAAGTGCTGACGTCGCAGTTCGGCGACTGGCACCAGTTCGTCAAGGGCACATCGCTGCATTCCGGTCTCAATTTCTCTGTTGATACCGATTACCGCGACTACCTTAAGAATCTTAAGGCTTAAGGCCAAATAAGGAACATGAAATGAACCTCGAAGAAGAGATTAGAGACGGCTATAAAGTCTCGGCTGACATGAAAAAGCTCTGGTCCGTCCAGATGGAGATCCTGGACGAGATCGACCGTGTCTGCAAAAAGCACAACATCACGTATTATGCAGACGGCGGCACGCTCCTTGGCGCTGTCCGTCATAAAGGTTTTATTCCGTGGGATGACGACCTTGACGTCCAGATGTACAGGGACGACCTGGAGAAATTCTGCAAGGTCGCCAAAGACGAATTGAAGCCGCCGTTCTTCCTTCAGACCTGGGAGACCGAAGAGGGCTTTTATCCCTGGCTTTTCAAGGTCAGGAAAAGCGATACCGCATGCTTCACCGAATGGGAGATCGAGAACAACCCGGGCGGCAACCGCGGCATCTTCGTCGATATCTTCCCGGCCTATAACGTGCCGGACGGCAAGCTCGCTTTTGCCATGCAGACGGTCAGGCTGAAGCGCCTGAAGTTCCTTTTCGAGTGCTATCAGACAGACAGAGCATTATCTTTATACGGCGCGCGCAAAACCTCCAAGCGCAGGCTCGCTCAGGCCGTTTGGAAGGTCTGCAGCATATTCACGTCATCAGACAAGATCTGCAGGAAATTCATTAAAACCGCCACCAAGGTCGGCCCGGAAACAAAGCGCCTCGGCTATGTGACTGTATTCCCCGGCAACAAGAGATTCATCTGGAACAGGGAATGGTTCGACGGCACGGTCGATCTGCCTTTTGAGGACCGCATGATACCTTGCCAGACCGGCTACGAGAAACGTCTCGAGCAGGATTTCGGAGACTGGCGCACGCCGATGCAGATCAAATCGATGCATTCGACGCTTCACTATTCCTGCGATGTCCCGTACGAAGAGTTCCTGAAAACATTGAGAAAATAAGCAATAAAGAAGGGGTTGCCGGTGGGCAGCCCCTTTCACTTTGCTTTGTAATGCTTTGTATCAGTATGATTGGCCTAAGTAAGAGATGCAAGTAACCATAACTTCGAGTGCAACGATGCCTGTGATTACGCAACCGCCGATAAGTCCGCCCAATGAGAGGTACTTACCAACCTTAGCAACGCCATAAAGCTGACCGCACTCTTCCGCGAACTTCTTTGCCTTCGAAAGACCGATAGCGCCGCAGATGATTGAAGCGATCGAGAAGAACCATATAATGCAGCAAGCAACAGCCACAATACCAAGGACAAGTACAGTCTTGCCAAGGCTGTCATTAGTGCCGACAGTTCCTACAGGCTGTACGGGTGTAGCCTGAGCATAAACTGGTGTAGCCGCATATACGGGCTGAACCGGCTGAACAGGCTGAACGGGAGTAGCTGTGGGCGCGGGTGCCGGTGCCGGAGCAGGTGCAGGTGCTACAGGAGCCGCTGCAACAGCAGCTGCAGCAACAGGAACTGCAACGGGAGCAACTGCCTCAACAGGTGCAGCCTGAACGAGTTCTGCCTCGACAGGTGCAGCCTGAACAGGAGCAGCTTCAACAGGTGCAGCAACAGGTGCAGGCTCAGCAACGGGCTGAGCTATCGACTCGACCTTTGTTCCACAGTTGGGGCAGAATAAATTACCATCTTCAAATTTAAAACCGCAATTAGTGCAAAACATTAGTATTACCCTCCATTTATTGAGATAAAGAAATATTAGCATTATTGAATTTCAGGCGCAATAAAACAGACCTTAACATTAACTTAACAAGTGCTTGCGTGAGCGTAACAAGTGCATGCGTGCGTGTGACAAGTGCTTGCGTGAACGTTTGCGTGCGTGCATGCGTGCGTGCATGCGTGCGTGTAACAAGTGCTTGCGCGTTTGTTTGCGGCGATGCGCTTTTAGGCGTTGCCTTTGAGGCGTAGTGCTCTGAGTTCCTGAGTTCGGCCGGCGATAAGGTCCGGTCGGCGCTGAGTTCCGGTTGGCGCTGAGGTCCGCCTAAGCAGATTTATTGCCGGAGCTGAATTCGGACCGTCGCTGATTTTTTTGCCAGCGCTGAATTCGGACCGGCGCTGATTTCCGACCTCTGAAAAATTGAGACTAGTCTCAATTTTTGCCGAAAAGTCTCATTTTCGAGCCCATATTTTAAATTTCAATCAAGTCGTGCGCACAAGCCCCGTTCTGCCATTCATAATGTGGGAAAATCCCCAAGGAGAACGTTGCCATGAACAAAATCGAATTCCCCATGAAAGTGTTAGCGGTAAAACTGGAGTACAGAAGGCTGAAGTTGGAGAAGATGGTGAAGGGATATTTAATTGAGAAGGATGGAAAACGATTCATAGTTATTACCTTTGACCCGGCCATTCCTAAAATTACCACACGGCATCCGCGTGTCCTTAGTTCCAGATCGAAAGTAGGCAAGAACTATATAGAACCGATCAATGAGTACCAAAATCTAAAAGCTGAGTATGATTCACTTTTAAACGAATGGTATTCCAGGTTCAGGTTTGCGCCTCCTAAGGTTAAGTTTCCTATATCTCAGTATTTTGATCCGCACCGAATGAATAACGAATACTACAATGCTCGTCCGGGCAAATTAGGTAAGTACACTCCCAATAATCCAACAACCAGTGAACATGGCGATCTGAAGTCAAAGAATGAATTGATGGGCCTTGATCTGCTAAAAGATCTCGGTATTCCTTTTAAATACGAGACTGAGTTATACCTCAAGGATATAGACGAAACAATCAATCCCGATTGCCTGGTCAACTTCTACGAGATTGACAGATGTGCTTATCTTGAGATATTTGGTATGAGTGACAAGCTCGATTATTTTGCCAGAACAAGCAGCAAAATATATGGCTTCTCGAAAGAGAACTATAGGCCGGGCAGGGAAGTAATCTATGTGTTTGTTTATGACAAATATAATTTTGATAAGGATTACTTTGTTAGTCAGGTGTTATCGGCTTTCAACGATATGATTCCGGATAATGCATTGTTATGGAAAGAAGAGTAAAAACTGCAGACTGAAAAATATCGGGCAAAACTTCAGGCGCCGCCGGATGTTTTGCCTGGAGTTTGGGGTGAAAACAGTCGAATTCCAGGCGGAATGCCAGGCGCCGCCGAATGATTTGCCTGGAGTTTGGGGTGAAAACAGTCGAATTCCAGGCGGAATGCCAGGCACCGCCGTTGGTTTTGCCGTTCGTTTGGGCTTAAAATGTCTTTTTGAACGGCGGAATGAACGGCACCGCCGATGGTTTTGCCGTCCGTTTGTCCTTAATATGCTAATCCATCAGGTAGAACATGTCTTTCAGCCCTTTTTAATGTAATGTTAAGGTTCCACACCCGCGGCAAGCCTATTATTTATAAATTAAATATAGTAAAATAGCTTGTTTAAAATCTTAAACTCTGAAATTGTGCTTGCTGTTTAAGGGAAAGGTGTTTGGAAGAAGTCGGTCATGAAGACAGCCGTTCTTTTGCCTGTTTATAATCCGGATGAGAAGTTCCTTCGCCTT
>JAEEGK010000514.1_pt1 | contig 96843 bp, 85 predicted proteins | sample 8958771 | NCBI WGS metagenome assembly JAEEGK01 (sample SAMN16246547, study PRJNA631951) | gut metagenome | biome: gut microbiome; feature: rumen; material: SC-attached | host: Bos | place: Iran: Karaj | collected 2018-10 | reverse complement strand
AAAACTATTATTTTATTTATCAAAATAAACGGGGAGGAGATATCAGTATGAATTTTGAAGAACTCGTGGAATATGCGAAACAAAATAAATGTTCGGATATTCATATCACGGTCGGAACCAATCTTGCAATCCGTAGATACGGAACACTTGAAATTCTGGAACCTTCACCTACAGCCGAAGAATCAAGAAACATGATTTTCTCATTCCTTGATCAGGAGCAGGTTGAGAGAGTATCCAGAGGCGAAGACCTCGACGTCGGTTGTATGCTTTGGGACGGAACACGTATCAGAGCAAACATTTACCATCAGAGAAATAACCTTGCAGCAAGTATTCGTCTTTTGAACCAGACGATTCCGACATTTGATGAACTCGGACTTCCTCCTGTAGTAAGAGACCTGGCAGAAATGCCCAGAGGACTTGTTCTTGTAACAGGACCTACCGGTTCCGGTAAAACAACCACACTTGCATCAATGGTTGATTACATTAACAAGACCACATCAAGACATATCATGACCATCGAGGATCCTATCGAATATGTATATCCTCACAACAAGGCCATGATTCACCAGAGAGAAGTCGGAAAAGACGTAACATCCTTCGCAACGGCACTCCGCAGTGCACTTCGTGAAGACCCCGATATCATCCTCGTTGGTGAAATGCGTGACTATGAAACAATTTCCGCAGCCATTACCGCTGCCGAAACAGGTCACCTGGTTCTTTCAACACTTCATACAACAAGCGCGGCACAGACGGTAGAACGTATTATCGACGCTACTCCTCTTGACGGACAGGATCAGATCAGAACACAGTTCTCGAACGTTATCCGCGGTGTCATTACACAGACACTTCTTCCTGCAGCAGACGGAAACGGACGTGTAGTTGCTACCGAAATCCTTATTGCAACCGCTGCTATCGGAAACCTTATTCGTGAGAAGAAGACAATTCAGATTCCTTCGATTCTCCAGGGCGGTCGTGCGCAGGGCATGCATCTTCTCAATGACGATCTTGCTTCTCTCGTTCACAGAGGAAGAATTACCAAGGAAGAGGCTATGAAGGTAAGTAACGATCCTTCTTCACTTGATAAGATGTGCTAATCAAACATGAGTGAATTAACTACAGAATCTAAATACGGATTAAACAGGGGCAATCTTAAAATGATTGCCCTGTTTTGTATGACTTTGGATCATTTCGGAGTAATGATCCTTGAGTCATGGATGAAACTTTACGACAAAACGAGCAACGAATATTCGTTAATATCTTTTTTTGATGCGAATATAAGACTCATCGGACGAATCGCTTTCCCGATATTCTGCTTTTTTATCGTTGAAGGACTTATTCATACAAGGAATATATACAAATATGCGTTAAGACTTTTTCTCCTTGCGGTAATATCGGAAATTCCGTTCGACATGCTGATTGCGCACAGATATTTTCATTCGACTTACCAGAATGTTTTCTGGACGCTTTTAATCGGTCTTGTGACGATTTATTGCATAAACGGTATTTTTAATATCTCTCTCCCCAATGCTCCGAAATACATTTTTACGGCAATCGTCAGCTTATGCGGGGCGTATCTTGCGGAATGGCTTAAAACCGATTACGGCTGTACCGGAGTTCTTGCGATCGTTTTGATATATCTTATCGGCAAAGAATATTATGTTTTAGGCACGGCTGTCTTTGTATTTGTGCAGGGACTTGAATTTTATTCGATGCAGAAATTTTCGCTGCTTTGGATTGTATACGGCGCACTGGCTTCGGCAGTTTACGGAATCGCACTTATTTTATGCAAAAGAATCGCAAATGCCGAATCAAGAAAAATATTTGCGGGAGTTCTTGCTTTATGCTGTTTGAATCCCGTGGAAATCGCCGCGCTGATCGATATGGCTTTTTTCAAATATTACAACGGCGAAAAGGGCAGACGGATCGGATGGTTTTTCTATTTTTATTATCCCGCACACCTTCTGGTACTTTCGCTTATCTGCAAACTGGTCGGATTGTATCGGTAAGAAAATCATACTTTTAAAAGTTTTTGAATACACAGGAAAAAAGAATTGAAAATAATCAAAGCCGAGAAAGTTACATTTGAATATATAAGGCGTGACGAAGAAGGAAATGTCGAAGGAATAAACCGCGCCGTCGATAATGTGTCGCTTGACGTTAAGGAGGGCGATTTTATTTCGATTCTCGGCGCAAACGGTTCCGGCAAATCAACTTTTGCCAAGCATCTGAATTCGATTCTTCTTCCGACCGAAGGCACGGTCTGGGTGGACGGAATGGACACCAAGGATGAAGAAAAGATTAACAAAATCAGACAGACCGCGGGAATGGTTTTCCAAAACCCCGACAACCAGATAATCGGTCAGGTGGTTGACGAAGACGTCGCTTTCGGCCCCGAAAACATGGGAATTCCCACCGAAGAGATAAAAGAAAGAGTCGAAGAAGCCTTAAAAACCGTGGGAATGTATGAATTTATCAAAAGATCTCCCAACAGCCTCTCGGGCGGTCAGAAGCAGAGAGTATCGATAGCAGGCGTTCTTGCAATGCATCCGAAATGCATAGTGCTTGACGAGCCGACCGCCATGCTTGACCCCACGGGACGAAAGGAAGTCATCAGGGCGCTCAGGGCTTTAAACGAAGTCGAAGGAATAACAATCATTCTGATAACGCATTACATGGAAGAGACCGTTTATTCCGACAAAATCTTTGTTATGCATAAGGGCAGCATCGCCATGGAAGGAACTCCGAGGGAGGTGTTCTCAAGAGTGGACGAGCTTAAGGAATATAAACTGGAAGTGCCCCAAATCACGCTTTTGGCGCATACGTTAAGACAGAGAGGATTAAGAATCCCCGAATGCGTTTTAACCGTAAAAGAATTGACGGATGCCATAAAAAACTGTTAGAAAAAAGGATTAAAAATGCCGATTATTGCTGACGGCCTTACCTATGTGTACGGCTCAAAAACGAAAGCAAAAACAACGGCCGTCGACAATGTGACTTTTAAGATAAACGACGGTCAGTTCATAGGCCTTATCGGACATACCGGATCGGGAAAGAGCACGCTGCTCATGCTTCTTTCGGGACTTATAAAACCGACTTCGGGAACCGTGTATATCGACGGCGAAGATATTTTCGCCAAAGATTTCGATCTGCATTCGATTCACGGCAAAGTGGGAATCGTTTTCCAGTATCCCGAGAATCAGCTCTTCGAGGAAACCGTCTTCAAGGACGTGTGTTTCGGTCCGAAGAACATGGGACTCGACAAAAAAGAAACCGAGCTTTGCGCATACGAAGCATTAAAACTCGTGGGTCTTGAGGACGAAGTTTTTTACCAGTCTCCGTTTGATTTGTCCGGCGGACAAAAAAGAAGAGTGGCAATCGCCGGTATTTTATCGATGAAGCCCAAAATCCTCGTGCTTGACGAGCCGACTGCAGGTTTGGATCCCGCGGGCAGAAAAGAGATACTGGATCTCGTCAAGAATCTTTGCCGCGAAAAGGGAATGACCGTAATTCTGGTTTCGCACAGCATGGATGATGTTGCAGAATACGTGGACAGGATATTAGTGATGAACGACGGCAGGCTTGAAATCGACGCCGTTCCGAAGGAAGCCTTCAAACACAAAGAAGAACTTGAAGGATTCGGCCTTGCGCTTCCTCAGGTTACGCAGGCGATGATAAAGATAAAAGAAATCGGAATTCCCGTCAGAACCGACGCTATAACCGTCGAAGAAGCGGCGAATGAGATTATGAGAGTTTTGTATTAGTAAACCGAAAGATATTTAAAATGTTCAAAGAAGTATCCCTGGGACAGTATTATCAGGCGGATTCGGTGATTCACCGACTGGATCCGAGAGTCAAACTCGTCGGAACCCTGCTTTATATGATTTCCCTTTTTGTGTTCAATAACATATTTTGCTACGCTGTAGCGGCCCTTCTTTTGGCAAGCGTCATGATGCTTTGCAAAGTTCCCGTCGGCTACATGTTCAAGGGCCTTCGCGCAGTATTGTTCATTATGCTTTTTACCGTGGTCTTTAACGTGTTCTTTACCACGGGAGATATTCTTTTTGAATTCGGAATCATCCATATTTCGAAAGAAGGCATAAAAATGGCCGTTTTGATGCTCGTACGCCTGACGCTTTTAATCGTATCCGCATCCATAATGACATTAACGACCACGCCGAACCGCCTTACCGACGGTCTGGAAAAACTGTTCAGACCGCTTAAGATATTCAAGGTGCCCGTACACGAAGTGGCGCTTATGATGAGCATAGCCTTAAGATTTATTCCGATTTTAAGCGAAGAAACGGATAAAATCGTCAAGGCTCAGACCGCAAGGGGCGCAAAATTCGATTCGAAAAAACTGATCGAGAGGGTTAAAAGTCTCATTCCGCTCATCGTTCCTCTTTTCGTGTCCGCATTCAGAAGGGCATCGGATCTGGCGCTTGCGATGGAAGCGAGAGGATATCACGGCGGAGAAGGCCGAACCAAACTTTATCCCTTAAAATACGAGGTCAGGGATTTCGTTTCGTATATAATTCTGGCTTTATATGCAGCGGTAATCGTATTTTTGGGAATAATGTCCGCGAGAATCGTGGCATTCCTTACACCCGAAAATTCTTACCTTACCCTGTTCTTTTAAAAAACGGTGAAAAAATGAGAAGAATAATGCTTCGTGTGGCGTATGACGGGACGGATTTTTGCGGCTGGCAGATCCAAAACGAAAAACGCACCGTTGAAGGAGAATTGAATACTGCAATATACAAACTTACGGGCGAAGACATCCTTGTAATCGGCGCGAGCAGAACGGACTCCGGCGTGCATGCCAAGGGAAACGTGGCGGTCTTTGACACCGAATCGGCAATTCCCGCCGATAAATTCATGTATGCGCTGAATACGCTTTTACCCGAAGACGTTTCCGTGGTCGATTCCTTTCAGGTTTCGGATGATTTCCATCCGAGGCACTGCAAAAGCGTCAAGACATACGAATACAGAATATACACTTCGAGGATAAACGACCCGCTTAAAAGACGGTACGCATACAGATTTCCGGCGAATCTTGACGTCGAAGCCATGGACGAAGCCGCAAAATATTTAATCGGCGTTCACGATTTCAAGAGCTTCTGCTGCGTCAGAACCCAGGCTGAAACCACTGTCAGGGAAATCTTTTCGGCGGATGTTTTCAGAGACGGCGAAGACATAGTAATAAGAGTCAGCGGCGCAGGGTTTTTATACAATATGGTCAGAATCATCGCGGGAAGCCTTATGGAAGTCGGTTCGGGAAAGTACGAAGCATCCCACATAAAAGAAGTGCTTGAAAAAACGGACCGTACGAGCGCCGGATTTACTGCAGAACCTCAGGGGCTGACACTTATCGGCATCGAATTCGAAGACTGAAAACCCCGATTGTTATAAAAAAACATAAATGGTAAAATATTATCTATAAAATGTATTGGAGGAATTTTTATGGGATTATCAGAAACTTTTACTTTTGCAGCCGTTCCGTCGAGCGTTGAGGAATTAAAGGCGCTTCCCGAGAGCGATTTGTCGACACCATTTAAAACATGTGCGCTCACAATGCTTGTTTTGCTCAATTACGAGAGAAATGTCGATGCAACAATCGAAATGCTCAATTTCCTTAAAGGACCCGAACCCGTGAATCAGTTCCAGATTCAGTTTTTAAGGGACAGACTTAAAGGCAAGGAATATGTTGTGCGCTCTTTCTTTGAAGGATCTTCTCCCGATAACAATTACGCTTACAACGAACCCTTAAAGATTACCGTATTCGACAACCCCTACAGTTATCCCGAGGCAGGCTGGGCAACATTGTTTATGAATTCGTCGGGCGCGGACTCACCCAGACAGATCAAATGCAGATTAAAACCCAGCGCAAACCAGTGGTTCATGGTCGAAAACCTTGCGCTTTCGGATATAAGAATTCCCAAAGCAGCCGATCCCTGGGCATAAATTTATAAAAAAGAACAAAAAGGCCGGACTCTTTTACGAAGCCGGCTTTTTTTATGCGGTTTTTCATTTGGCAGAAATTTCATATATTTTTTATGTTCAAATCGACAACAAAAGGGGTTTTATTAGTGAAAAATGCACATACGGACAAAAAAATGTCCGATTCATGTCCATATTTTTAACAAATTTGATTTTTGATGTTAAGAAATAAAAAAAACAGTCGATAAAGATTACAGAAGTTAAAAATTTGAAAGGAGGTTAGCAGTGATGCGGATTGAATCTTATATTCAGATGCAGCAGCTGTATCCGTCAAAGAATACGGTGAAAGCTACAAACAAAGCCGTTTCGAACTTTTCAGATAAACTGCAGATTTCATCCATGGGTAAGGATATCAGTGTAGCCAAGCAGGCATTAGCTTCAACTCCGGATATCAGGGAGGATTTGGTAAGTTCTATCAAGGAGAGGATACAAAACGGAACTTATGAAGTAAGCGGAGAAGCGTTTGCAGATAAGGTATTAGGCAATTTTTATCAGACACTCGCTTAATCCAAATACTTAAGTTTGAATTAAGCGAAGTGTTTGCCACCCGTGGCAAACACTTTTCTTTTTAGACAATTTTCAAAACGGTAACAAACAGTAACTTTACGAAAAACAAACATAAGCCGGAGGAGGATAAGCCGTGGCAAGTTTAATGGAAAACCTTATAGACATTTTAAACGAGCAGTACGATGCGTATTCCGCACTGGTGGAACTTTCAAGAAAAAAGACACCGATCATAGTCTCCGGTTCACTTGAAGATCTACAGAAAATAACAGACGAAGAACAGGATGCGGTAAATGTGGTCAATGAAATAGACAAAAAAAGAGTCGAGATCATGGGCGACATCGCAAATGTTTTAAATCAGGATATCAACAATTTGAAGCTTTCGAATCTTGTGGAGCTGATAAACACCAGACCTGAAGAACAGGCCAGACTCAACGAAGCAAGAAGCAAACTTATCGGAATCGGAAAAGAGTTGAAAACGGTCAATGAAAGAAACAGGGAACTTTTAGAGAACGCCCTGGAAATGATAGATTTTGACATGAATCTCATTCAGGCGATGAAACAGGCGCCGCAGATGGGTAACTATAACAGCGGAGGGTTTAATACCGGAGAAGTATACGGAACAAACCTCAAAGGTTTTGATACCAAGCAGTAATCTTTACGGAGGGCACGCGATATGCCGTTGATGGGAAGCTTTTATGTCGGCAATTCAGGACTGACGACAAGCCAGAATGCATTAAATACAACAGCACATAATATAACCAATGCGGATACAAAGGGTTATGTAAGACAGCAGACGTTGCTCGGCGATAAAGACTATAACACTTTATCCGTTAATATCTCAGGTGTTTCCAACAAGCAGTCGGGACTCGGTGTAACATATCAGGAAGTCCGCCAGGTAAGAGACGTATTCTTGGATAAGACATACAGAGAAGAGAACGGAAGACTTTCATTCTATTCCACCGAATACGACGCGATAAGCGAAGTCGAAACATTACTCGGTGAAATGGACGGAGCAAGCTTCGAAGGTTCTATAAACGACCTCTGGGTAGCTGTTCAGGAAATGTCCAAAGACCCCAGCTCATCGGTTGTACAGGGATTGTTCATGCAGAGAGCATACGCATTCATCACCGATGCACAGGCTGTTTACCAGGGACTCTGCAATTATCAGGACAATGTCAACGATGAGATCAAGATCACCGTCGACAAGATGAACGAGATCGGACATAAGATCTGGGATTTAAATGAACAGATCAGAAAAATAGAGAGCGGCGGAATCGAACACGCCAACGACCTTAAGGATCAGAGAAACGAACTTCTCGATGAACTTTCCTCATATGCGAGCATCGAATACAGCAATGACGCAATGGGAAATGTCTTGGTAAAACTCGAAGGCCATTCATTTGTAAATGCTACGAGAGTAAACGAGATCGGTACTCAGGTAGACGAAACAACAGGCTTTTATGATGTTTTCTGGGAAGACAACGCCACAAAGGTGACAGATCCTTCGGGAAATGCTCATTACATTACGGATAATGCCCAGGTATTCGACAAGAATCAGGAAATCTCCTCGATGCTTGATACGGATATAGGAAAATTAAAAGCCCTCGTGGTTACAAGAGGCGATCACAGAGCCGACTTCAGAGACTGCGAAGGCGAAGCTTACGACAAGATCTCCAATTCGATAGTGATGACGGTTCAGTCGGAATTCGACAAACTCATCCACTCGGTGGTAAACGCCATCAACGGAACTCTTGAAGAAGCATTCAAAAACGGTGACGGAAAATATCTCGCAGACGAAAACGGAAACGCACTGCAGATCTTCCACAGAAAGGTTTCGGACCCCGATGTTGCGGAAGACTGGACCAAGAGCGAGACACTTTTCTCGGTTGCAAACCTCGTGATCAACCAGGATCTCATGCAGACACCTACCAAACTCGGATTTGTAAAACCCGACGGACAGGTGGATTACGAAACAAGCGACAAGCTCAAACAGCTTTTTGAGGATATGGATTACACACTTAATCCTACGGCAAGTACGAAGTTAAACATCAAGAGCTTCTACTCGGCACTTGTTTCGCAGATAGCAAACGACGGCTCGGTAATCAAAAACGTAAGAGACAACGAACAGCTTACGGTAGATTCCACAGAGTCGGCAAGACAGCAGATCATCGGAGTTTCCACAGATGAGGAACTTTCCAACATGATCAGATATCAGAATGCATATAACGCAAACAGCCGTTATATCAACGTAATAAACCAGATGCTTGAGCATCTTCTCAATTCACTCGGATAATACATCCGCAGGAAGGAGTACATATGGCTTCTCAATTCTTTGGATTAAATATAGGATACAGCGGACTTTTGGCATCGAATGCCGCACTCAACACATCGGCCAACAATATCGCCAATGTTGAGACAGAAGGATACAGCCGTCAGCAGGTTACACAGACCGCAGCCGAGGCTCTTCGTTCATATACGACATTCGGATGTACCGGCGCCGGTGTAAACGTATCCAATGTAGAGAGAGTACGCGACGAATTCTACGACAGAAAGTACTGGGAAAACAACAAGCAGTACGGCGAGTACAAGATGAAAGCTTATTACATGAACCAGATCCAGGATTACTTTCTCGATGACGATTCGGTAAAAGGCTTTACTTCCGTTTTCAATGAAATGTTCGCAGCTATCAACGAACTTCAGAAAAGCGCCGGCGATTCCACACTTAAATCCCAGACAGTAGGATTTGCGAAAAACCTTACCACATACTTCAACGAAATGTCTTCAAACTTAAGCAAGATCCAGGAAGATATCAACGAAGAAATAAAGGTTAAAGTTAACGAGATCAACTCTTATGCCGAAGAGATCGCTTCTTTGAACAAGCAGATCACGGTCATCGAACTTACAGGCACAACAGCCAACGAATTAAGAGACCAGAGAACACTCCTTATCGACAAACTTTCACAGATAGTCGATGTTGAGACAAGCGAAACACCCATCACGGATGCAAACGATCCTACAAGAAAAACAGGTGCTTACCGTTTCAGAGTGACCATCGCAGGCGGCCAGCCCCTTGTAGATATGAATGATTACAATTCACTTATGTGTGTTGCAAAGGAAACAGGAAACAAGGCATATCAGTCAGACCTTCCCGGACTTTACGATATCAAGTGGTCCAACGGCTCCGACTTCGGTATGTACAACGCTTCCATGGGCGGCGACCTCGCAGGTCTTATCCAGATGAGAGACGGTAACAACGGAGAACATTTCAACGGTACCGTATCCCAGGTTAACTTCGATAAGGACGGCAATGCACTTGTAAAGATCTCCGTTACATCGGATTACCTTATGGATATCAACAAATCCACCCTTAACAGTTCGGGTGTTATCGATATCGGAAATACAGAGTACAAATACAGCTCATGGACATATGACCTTAATACCCACGAATATACCTTCAAGCTCGACAAGGCTGACAATGTCGAAGAGATCAACCAGAGCAAGGCAGGAAAACAGGCCAACGTCAACAGAAGCGTTGAATACAAAGGAATCCCTTATTATCAGGCACAGCTTAACGAATGGGTAAGAACTTTCGCAAAAGCATTTAACGGAATACTTACTTCTGACGGTGCGGTCGACGAATACGGTGATCCCGGCGTGATCCTTTTCACAGCAGATCTTGCCAATGCAACACAGTCCAAGTTCAAAAACGAAGACTCCATAACAGGCGTCATCACATCCGAATCGGACTGCTACAGACAGCTCACGGCATCCAACTTTACGGTAAGCGAATTACTCGTAAAGAACGCTGACCGTCTCGCAACCCATACAGTCGCATCCGACGGACAGGATAAATACGATGTCATCGAAAAACTCGCAAGAATGCGTTCAGATGAAAAGGTCATGAGCTTCAGAGGCGGAAGTGCCGAAGATTTCCTTGAATCGATCCTTGCGGACGTTGCTCTTAATACAGAACGTGCCAAGACTTTCAGCGAGAATGCGGAAGCCAAGGCTTTAAGCGTAAATAATCAGCGTGAATCGGTATCCGGCGTTGACAGAGATGAAGAAGCGGTTAATCTGGTAAAATTCCAGCACGCTTACAATCTTTCATCTAAAGTCATCCAGGTTTTAACCGAAATATATGACAGATTGATTCTTGAAACCGGAGTATAGAAATAACGGAGGTTACATATGAGAGTTACCAATAAGATAATGCAGAACAATACTTTATATAACATCAACCAGAATAAAGTATTGCAGGATCAGCTCCAGACTCAGATCACAACGAGAAAGAAAGTCAACAAACCTTCGGACGATCCCGTTGTAGCGATAAGAGCATTAAGACTCAGAAGTAATCTTAATCAGGTTTCCCAGTATTATGAGAGAAATATCCCCGATGCGCAGCAGTGGCTTACTCTTACCGAATCCTCGATAGATACCACAGTAGGTGTTATCTCCGGAATGATCGATGAGTGCAGAAGAGGATCAAAAGGAAGCCTTACAACCGATGATAAAAACGTTATCCTTGAAAGTTTAAAGCAGCTTCGTGATGAAGTATATGCAACAGGAGATTCGGATTATGCCGGAAGAACCATTTTCACGGGTTACAGAACGGATATGAAACTTTCGTTCCAGGCATCGGAGACAAAGTCCTATTCAATTACCGAGCAGCTTAACAATTCCGTTGTGGATACATTTACATATGTAAATACAGGAAATTTAAGAACCATCAACGAATCGACTTATAATTCGTCTTCCATTACCACAGAACAGGAAGTTTCCAGTTCTCAGGTAAACAGGATCCGTTTATCATATGACAATCTTGAAAACGGAACGGTTCCTGTTATTAAGCAGACGATAGGATACGATACGGATGGAAACCCAATCCAGACAGATATCTTTGCGAATCCGCCCACAGTAAGTGCAAAGGATGCGACTCCCGATCCCTACAGAGTAGTCAGCGACCCGGATTATGCGGATTATGATGAGGATGCGGTTATCTTTATCCCTGAGACAGGGGAATTGCTCCTTGGAAAGAATGCATACGATCAGGTAATGGGCCTTGAACCTGAAAAAGAGATCACAGTAACTTACGAAAAAGCCAAATGGGTAAAAGGCGACTTAAGACCTGAACATTATTTCTCATGTGAATCCGATGGAGTAAAGTATAACGAGAGTTACCTTACAGAGAACGGAAAGAACGATAAGCAGGTTATATCCTATGATGTGGGATTTAATCAGTCTATCGATATCAATACAACAGCTGATGAGATCTTTAAGCCGGGTATAGGAAGGGAAGTTGACGAACTTATCAACATGCTTGAAAAACTGAGCGAAATAGACGGCGTGATCAGCAAACTTGAACGTATGCAGGGTAATAACGCATACGCACAGGATCAGGTTGAAGAGAAGCTTAATGCTGCAAAGAAAGCCCAGGCGTTTCTTGATGAAGCTGCTCAGAGAGCATTTGAAGCAGGAATAACAGCATTCCAAGGTCATCTTGATGATGCCAACGCAGCTCTTACCGCAGTAGGTAACAGAAGCCTTCGTCTTGAACTTGTTGAAAACAGACTTAATGCCCAGAAGACAAGTTTCGAAGAACTTACCAGTGAAAACGAAGATGCCGATCTTGAGGACCTTGCAGTCAGACTTAAGAGTGCAAACCTTACTTATGATGCGGCTTTGGCGGCAACAGGAAAGATGCTTAATACATCACTCTTAAATTATATTTAAAAAAGATTTAGATTAAGGGTGATAAAAAGCAACTGATCAGCCGATATATTAATAGTAAACGTTTATGGTACCTTTACAATTTAATAAGAAATAAAAGCATGGGGCTTTTATATAGTACACTCCGACATGAGGTCGGAAGAAAGGTGGTAATAATATGATTATTAACACAAGATTATTTGATGAAGTAATGGTTGACGATGAGAAGAATCTTAATTTCCCCGGCGGAATCATCGGATTTCCTGATCTTCAGAACTTCGTTCTTATTCATGACGAAGAAAAGAGCGATGGAGCCATCAGATGGATGCAGTCTATCGAAGAACCCAATTTCGCAATGCCGGTTATCGATCCTTTGGTTGTATGTCCTGATTACAATCCTCAGGTCGAAGAAGATCTCTTAAAGAGACTCGGAGAATTCACCGAAAACGATCTTCTGGTTCTTGTTACGATCACTGTACCTCATGATCTCACCAAGATGACCGTAAACTTAAAAGCACCCTTTGTGATCAATACGGCGACAAGAAAAGCTTGTCAGATCATCGTAGAAGATTACGAAGTAAAGTTCCCTATTTACGAACTTTTACAGCAGAAGAAAGAGGGTGAGTGAGATGTTAGCGTTAAGCCGTAAGAAAAACGAAGCGATTATAATTAACAACAACATTGAGATCACTGTTCTGGAAGTAAAAGGTGAACAGGTAAAAATAGGCATCAATGCACCCAAAGAAGTGCCTGTATACAGAAAAGAAGTATACGTACAGATTCAGGAGTCAAACCAGGAAGCAACAAATGCAGCAGGAATCGAATCCCTGAAGAGCCTATTGTAAATGTTGTGTGCTGTACAACATTTCTTATATCCCGGAAGGCAGGAGCCTTCCGGGAATTTTTTTGCCTTTAGAAAAAAATATTAAAATAAAGGTAAAGTAATATATTATTTTTCCGATATAACAAATAGGAAAACTATATTTCCCTCTTTTTGCGACCATTTTTACAGAGGGAAAAGCGTAACATATATAATCGCATTACTTGAAAATGCGCGTTTTGATCACATGGAGGTGATAATTATGATTGAACCGTTAGGAAGTGTAACTGTACTGCAGGCAGAGCCCTACAAAGCTCAGGTACAGCCCGCCCCGGTTGAAACAGCCACGGAAGGAGCAAAGATTGATTCTCAACCCATGGTTGATACTACAACCAAGGCAGTTGAAAATGCTGACGAGAAGCAGCAGGAAGGTATGCAGCAGGAGCTTAACAGCGAGCAGCAGAACCAGGCAGCTAACGAGCAGCTTCGAAAAGCAGTCGATGACATCAATAAGAAGATGATCACCAACCAAAATTCCGAGCTTCAGTTCGGTATTCATGAAGGTACTCATCGAGTAACTATCAAGGTTATCGACAGAGAATCAAAGAAAGTAATTAAGGAATTACCGCCCGAGAAGACTCTTGACATGATCGCCAAGGCTTGGGAACTTGCGGGCATTATGGTAGATGAAAGAAGATAAGGAGGGAATCATATGGCTTCTAATAAAATAAGAATGTCCGGAATGGTTTCCGGAATGGATACAGAAAGTTTAATAACAGCTTTAACCAGTGCCAAGAAGACGAAAGTTGACAAAGCAAAGGGCGAGCAGAAGAAACTCGGCTGGAAGCAGGATGCCTGGAAGAGTATGAATACCAAGATTTATGGCCTCTTCTCGGGTAAATTGTCTGCTATGCGTTTTAGTACAGCGTACAACAAAAAAGTTACAACTTCTTCTAGCAGTGCTTTAAGTGTTGTGGCTGGAGATGGCGCCAGTGAAGGCACAATGACAGCAAAGGTAAAGTCCTTGGCTAAAGCAGGATACCTTACAGGCGCAGAGATTAAAGCAGCTGACGGTAGTAAAGTAACTCAGGATACCAAGGTTACCGATCTTGGGATCGCAGCCGGAACCAAGATGGGATTTACCGTTGCAGGTGAGGCAAAAGAAATCGAGATCACAGAAGATATGACCATGTACGGTCTTACTTCCAAACTCAGAGAAGCCGGACTTAATGCGAACTTTGATGTTGATAATAAGAGATTATTTATCAGTGCCAAAGAAACAGGTGCTTCGAAAGATTTCAAGTTTACCAGCGGGGATGCTGCGCTTAAGAAATTAGGCCTGACAGCTTCTGCTGGGGCATCCAGAATAACAGGTTCTGATGCGGAGCTTGAACTTAACGGGGCAACCTTTAAGTCATCTTCAAATACATTTAAGATTAATGGATCAACTTATACAGCAAATGCTGTAACCGATGAAACCATTACCCTTAAAACAAGTCAGGATACATCTGGAGTATATGACACAATCAAGAACTTCTTTAAAGAGTATAATGATACGATCAATTCCATGACCAAGGCATATAATGCTGATTCAGCAAGTAAGTACGATATGCTTACGGACGAGATGAAAGAAGTTATGTCTGACAAGGAAATAGAAGAGTGGGAAGGACATATCAAAGATTCTCTTCTTAGAAAAGATTCGTCGCTTAACAGCATAATGTCTGCTATGCGTGATGTTATGACTCAGGAAATCGAGATTGATGGCAAGAAATATTCTCTTGCTGATTTCGGTATAGATCGACAGAGCTATATGACTGCGGATCCCAATGAGAGATATGCATATCACATATATGGAAATGCTGATGATGAAGTTTACGCAGGAAAGGAAGACAAATTAAAATCTGCAATTGCAAATGATCCTGAGTTGGTCACCAAGTTCTTCACAGAGTTATCAAACAAGTTATACAGTTCTATGAATGAACAGATGAGATCAACAGACTATAGTTCGGCTTATAAAGTATATGAAGACAAAAAAATGCAGCAGGATTATGATAATTATACCAAGAAGATTGCAGATCTTGAGGAAAAATTATCGGCAGCAGAAGAAAGATACTATAAAAAATTCGGACAGATGGAATCTATGCTTTCCAAGTTAAATGACTCATCTTCGTCTATTTCAGCTTTGTTTAATATGTAATTTAAGCGGAATCGTCGTTGGTTTTGTCAAATATGGTAGAAAATATGAGGGCAAAAGAACGACGATTCCGAATTTTTAGATCCGGGGGAAATACTAGATGACAAACAATCCATATGACCAGTATCAAAAGAGCAAAATTCTTACGGCTTCGCCCGCAGAACTTACTCTTATGTTATATGAAGGGGCTATTAAATTCGGTAATATTGCTATTATGGCAATGAAGAAAGAAAAGAAAGATGTAGAAACGGCACATATTAATATAGTAAAAGTCCAAAAGATAATAGAAGAGTTCAGATCAACTCTCAACTGGGATTACCCGGTAGCACAGGATTTTGATAATGTGTATGTTTATCTTCTTCAGAGATTATTACAAGCCAATATGGCAAAGGACCCTGAAATTATGGAAGAAGTAGTTGGACATTTAAGGACTATGCGTGATACATGGGTTGAAGTAATGAATAAAAATAAAAAAGGAGAAGTTTAATACTTCTCCTTTTTACTAAGTGGGGCCTTCTCCTTGAGGAGAAGGTGGTTTCCGAAGGAAAGCGGATGAGGTGGAAAACATGGATAATTACTTAATAGTATTAAAGGACAGCCTTATAAAAAAAGATAATATTTTGACAGACTTGATATCTAAAAGCGAAAAACAGGCCGAAATAGTTAAAGTGGACCAGGTTGATTGGGATGAATTTACACGTATCGTGGATGAAAAGGGCGAACTTATTGATGAAATAATGAAACTGGATGACGGTTTTGAGACATTGTACGCCCGAATCAAAGAGAGCCTGGAAGAAAATAAGGAAAAATATAAGGATACTATTATTGAGATAAAATCTCTTGTTAAATCGGTTACCGAGAAGAGTGCAAATCTTGAAGCGTTGGAATACAGAAATAAGACTGCTATCGAAGCTGCATTCGCGAATACAAGAAAAGAGATCAGACAATCAAAACTTGGCCAGAAAGCAGCGGCAGATTATTATAACAAGATGAATAAGATCAATACTATTGATCCGCAGATGCTGGACAGAAATTGCTAATTTATTTGAAATAGCAATCTATTGATAAAAAACTGAGTATGAATTTTGAGTAAATGACAATATTTTGGTAGTTTATGAAGAGATAAATACTATATATATTATCGCAAAAATTTTGAAAAATTTTTTATAAAAAAAGGTTAATTTTAGCTAAAGAGTACCGATATATTATGTACAAGTAATAAAGTTACTGTTAACTTAAGTAATTGATCGGACGGAGCGTACGGCCGAAGGATTGATTACGGAACAGAGTGGCAAGGATGTCACCGGAAAATTCATGGAGGAAAAAAATATGGTAGTACAGCACAATTTAAGAGCAATGAATTCCAACAGAATGTTGGGCGTAACAAGTAGTCAGCAGTCAAAGTCAACTGAGAAGTTATCATCAGGTTATAAGATTAACCGTGCAGCAGATGATGCAGCAGGTTTAGCTATTTCCGAAAAGATGAGACGTCAGATCAGAGGCCTTTCAAAAGCAGTTTCTAACGCACAGGATGGTATTTCTTGTGTACAGACAGCTGAAGGCGCTTTGGCAGAAGTTCATGATATGCTCCAGAGAATGAATGAACTTGCAGTTCAGTCAGCAAACGGAACAAACATGACAAAGGATCGTGAATATCTTAACGCAGAAGTAACTCAGCTCAAAGCTGAAATTACAAGAGTTAAGGATTCTACAACATTCAATGAGCAGAAGTTACTTGATGGTACCTTCAGTAACAAGGCACTTCAGGTTGGTTCAGAGAATGGCAATGAAATCAGTATTAGCATTGGCAATATGTCTGCAACAGGCCTTTCACTTAGTGGAAGCATTGATACAGCAGCTAATGCAAAGACATTCATTGATCAGGTTAAGAGTGCCCTTGAACAGGTTTCCACAGAGAGATCTAACCTTGGTGCAATCCAGAACCGTCTCGAGCATACTGTTAACAACCTCAACAACATCGTTGAGAATACACAGGCAGCTGAGAGCCAGATCCGTGATACTGATATGGCATCTGAAATGGTTAAGTACTCGAACAACAACATTCTTGCTCAGGCAGGAACAGCTATGTTGGCTCAGTCTAACCAGGCTAATCAGAACGTATTATCATTACTTGGATAATCATTATATCGACTACCAAAAAGGAACCGGATTTCCGGTTCCTTTTTTTGAGCATAAATCATATAATATTAATGGATGTTTACGATTAATTATTCGAAAAAATGGTATAAAAAATGACATTTGATAATTCGTATTTTGAAGATGATATTAAAGAAGGTTTTTATATCCCCGGAATGATCAAGAGATCCTGGGCGACCCAAATGGATATTTTGGAAAACATTTCTTTAGTATGCGAAAAAAACGATATAAAGTGGTATGCGGATTGCGGTACTCTTTTGGGTGCAATAAGACATCATGGGTTTATTCCCTGGGATGATGATCTTGATATATGCATGTTAAAAGATGATTTTGATAAATTCACGAAAGCTGCGTATAAGGAACTTCCGGATACATATCATTTACTGGATCTATATAAAGAGAAAGAGTATGCCAAGTTCCTGGCCAGAGTGATAAACCATAAAACAATCGATATTTCCGGTGATTTTCTTAAACAAAATCATGGATTTCCGTATATTTCGGGTGTGGATGTATTTCCGTTGCACTATTTGTTTAATGATGAAAAGAAGGAAGAAGAGAGAAGAACAAGAACCAAAAAAGTTTGGGACTTGATTGAAGATTATATAAGTGCAGAGAAAAAGGATTCAGAGAAACTTATTGCTGAGGTGGAAAGAGGATCCGGCTATAAAGTTGATAAAACATTGCCTTTAGAGAACGCATTGTATCGAATTTTGGATCAGATGTTTTCGGAGGCGGATTCTAAAAATGCGAAATATGTTGCCCTGATGCCTTTCTGGATAAAAAATCATGATCATAAATACCCGATAGAATTATTCAGAAATTCTTTGGATATGCCATTTGAGGAAATATCAATAAAAGTTCCTGCGGAATATGAAAAGGTTCTGGAGATTGAATACGGAAACTGGGAGAAGGTTTACAGAGGCGGTGGAATACATGATTATCCGTTTTATGCCGAACAGGAGAGAATTCTTGCCTCAAAATATAATAACAGAATTCCTTATAAGTATTACTTCGAAAAAAACGAGGAATTTACAAAGGAAAATGAAACGGAAGATCCGATAAAGAAAATATTCAAGATGTTATATGATGTATCGGGAATGATCCAAAATCTGTATGTGTCCGGAGATTATAATTCGATAATATCACTTTTGGAGGGAAGTCAGGATTTAGCTATTCAAATAGGAACACAGGTTGAAACTGCGTATGCGGCTAAATGCAATAATCTGGTAAAGAAATTGGAAGAGTATTGCGAGGAATTATATAAAATAGGAGAAATGTTATCTGAAAATGAATCCGCAGATACTGATCCGTTAGATAAGAAATTGGGTACACTTCTGGATGAAGCCGGAACAATATATAAAAACGAACTCAAAAGGGAGAACGATGTTCTTTTTATTGTAAGCAGAGCTTCGGAATGGAAATATGCTGAAAAAATATTTGAAGACAGATTGCATAAAGGATTTAACGCAACAGTTATGGTTGTTCCTTATTACGAGAAGGATCCAACCGGAAGTGTTACAGACATCGAACATTTTGAATTGAATAGATTTCCTCAATCATTAACATTTGAAGATTATAAGACATGCGAAATCGAGAAGTGTCATTTTTCGGAAATAGTGATCCTGAATCCATTTGATAATTATGGAAGCGCAAGCACGGTACAGCCCTTTTATTATTCGAGCAATCTAAAAAAATATTCCGAAAAACTTACATACATTCAATCATTTGAAACAGATGTAATTGATGATAGAGATGAAAAGAGTATTTTTAATGCTCGATCCTTCATAGTTTCACCGGGAGTAATCAATTCGGATATGGTTTATGTACCTGACGAATCAATAAGAGATTTATATGTTAAGATTCTCGAAGAAATTACAGACGAGACAAAAGAAAAGATAGAGGATAAAATTGTAGTAATTCATAAGGACACAGACGAGAAAAACACGGAAACGGACAAAAGAACAATACTCTTTTATACCAATACCGCTTCTTTTTTTGAAGAATCGGAGGCTTTTAACAAAATTGAAAAAGTAATGAAATTATTCAAGAGCCAATCAGACAGTGTTTCTGTTATTTGGATTGCAGATGAAGACTTTTTGGATGTATTAAAAGAATATTTTAAAGAAGATTATGAGAAAGTCGAAAAAATAATATCAGATTTTGAGAATAGTAACAAAGGAAGATTCGTCCAAACATCGAATCCGATTGAATTTATTAATGAAAGTGATGCCTACTATGGTTCTAGGGGATTTGCAATGAATTTGGCAATGAGAAAAAAGATACCCGTTATGATATGGAATATGAAAGCATAATATTATTTTGATGCATAGGATTGAATCATTACAGGTTTGTGCTTACATGAATATTCGCAAGCCAGAAAAGATGCATCGCCATAATATGCATCGCAGGAAAGCAATAAATCAAGAGGCTCATTGTCATATAAAAATCTGATATTATTGTTTTGAGCAAATGTTGAAACGAGATTTCTGTAAGAAGAAAGAGTTTCAGGTTTATATTTTTTTATTGAATCATCAAGAAGATGGTCGATGACGAGGGTAAGATTTAACTTATCCTCGTTTTCTTTAAATAAAGTCAAATTCGTTTCTATTTTTTTAATAAAAGTATCAGCATTTTCTAAAGCCTGTCCGGCACCAATGTAGTAGATAATGGATTTTTTAGTTGTAGGATTTGTTTTATGCGAGAACGAAAAACCAAGATTTTTAATGGACTCATTATTAAATAATTTTATCTTGGAGTCCCAATTATACTTTGAAGAACTCCATTCTTCCAATTTCTTAATATACATTTTTCGTTCTTGTTCGGTTTCTACCAAAACAAGATCCGAATTGATAACACCCGGAACAGTGACATAGTATTGCATATTTTTGTAAGAACGAAAATCATCTTCGGAAATCTCACAGGTTTTAAACCATGGGATATAAACGAGATTATCTGTATATTGTTTTATTTTTGAACTGTAAAAATCCGGATGAATGCTTGTAACGGCATTAAATTCATCATATGGATTCTGAATGAAAACAATATCCGGGTGAATAAATTCCAGAGGAAAATCTTCATAGGGACAGAGCGGTATATCTTCGGGATAAGAATTAATGTCATACTGTTCGTCGGATAAAGTTCCATCGTATTCCTTGTAATAGTAAGGGAGCGGGACAACATAAACTTCATAATCGGGATTATCTGATAAGGAAAGATAAAGGTCATCAAATGAATCCCAAAAATCAGCTTTGCAGGGTAGAAAAACAGCTACTTTCTTTTTGATAAGCTCATTGTTGATGAAAGAGCTCATATCGTCAAAAGAACTCTTTACAAGAGAAACATCATTCAGAGATCTGTTATACAAATGATAAAGATTTTCGCAAAATGTGTTGATATATTGAAGGCTGGGATGATCGTCACCTTTGACATTTTCAATCATTGTTCCAATATCGATAGCTAATTCCTGAGCAGAACAAATATCATCCTCGGATATAAGGCTAATAGAGGATAATTGAGAAAGTGCTTCTATCAGAAGATGTTTAAAGGATTCATTGTTTTCCTGCTTTTTGCTAAGGAATATCTCATCAAAAGAGTATTCTGATATTTTTTTACCCAGTATCTCTTCCAAATCTGTTTTCTGCTTTTCAAAAAAGGGGTAATCGTGAGCACCGCCTGCTTTGTTAATACGCATATAGTTTCCGTAATGTTTGGAAAGGATCGTATCATAAGAGAAGGGGACAGGGATCGTGGTGTTCTCAAAAGGTACTCTGATGAAATTGAAATAATCATACTTAGAGAAACGGTAGTGGAGAATCTTCTTTAATCCCCAGGGAACCATCTGTGTGAGAACATCCGATTGCTCAGAAGACACTTCTGCACATTTCTTGTCAGCAAGCTCATATAATGCAATCCAAAGCTCTTTCTTGCTCAACGAAGAAGAGAGAGATACACCTGTTATCTCTTTTACACGCTTCAGGTTAGAATCAATTGTTTCTTCAGGCAGATCATCTTCAAGAATAGAATCTGCTAAAGAGATAAGATAAAGAGCTTCCTGATCTCGCTTGTCCTCGTCACCTTCGTTTGAATATATATAATCTAAGACAAAAATGTCAATTCCGCATAGATAGTTAAATCCATGGAATCTGTCAAAGTGCTCTTTATCAAATCTGGCACTGGGGGTATTAACGACTACGGCATGAAATTCTCTAAATTCTTCTTCGTTTCTAAAGGTGTGAATGCTGTAACCGTCAGGGAAGTATTTAGGTGCTTCTTCTAAGAAACGATCATAATCATCACGGATCATCACGATATCCATGTCATCATCCCAGGGGATATAGCCATGATGTCTGATGGCACCCAAAAAAGTGCCCCAATCTGCAAAATATCTGATGTTGCATTCGCGACATATATCATCTACTACTTTTAAGACTTCCAACTGCGCAGCCCAGGCTTGTTTAATTGTTGCAGGAATATAGAAGCCTAGACGGACTTCGTCTTCCAAAAATGATTTATTAAACATAATTATATTAAACTGCAAAAAAGAGGATTTGGAAAGAACAAAGTGTTTGTTTTGACCAATAAATGTAATTATTTACCGGACATATGCCGATATAATATATGGATTATTTTGTGCATGGATGCGTAAGTTAAACTGGAAGTTGTCGCATAAATGCGAAACTTTCGGTTTTTTGTTTTTTTCGGAAAGATAAAAGGAAATTGAAATGTGACAAACTGCAGTTGCAGACGGGTTTACTATACGTCAAATATATTAAATGGTATAATTTTCATGGGTAAAATGTTAAAGGGGGAGAAAAATGAATTTTGAATTAAATGCGTCAATGATGTGTGCAAATTATAGAAATCTTGAAAAGGAAGTCAGAGAACTTGATGAGGGTGGGATTGATTCGTTTCACATAGACATAATGGATGGTCGTTATGTCCAAAACTATGCGATGTCATTAAATGATTTAACTTGCATTCGTTCTTTGACAAATAAACCGCTCGACGTTCATCTCATGGTTGAGCATCCGATCAATACAATCGACTTATTTACAAGTCATCTTCATAAAGGTGATACAGTTTACATCCATCCTGAAGCTGAATATCACCCTTCTACAACAATTTCCAAAATACTAAATGCGGGAATGATCCCAGGTATAGCGATAAATCCCGGAACAAGCGTTGAAAACGTTCAAATGCTTCTTCGAATAGTGGATAAAGTGCTGGTTATGTCTGTTAATCCGGGAAACGCGGCACAGATGTTTTTGCCGTATGTCAGAGAAAAATACGATAAACTTCTCGAATTAAAAGAAGAAATGGGGTTTGATATTTACTGGGATGGAGCCTGCGGAGCAGACAAAATACAGGAATATGCTCCGTTGGGAGTAAAAGGGTTTGTTTTGGGAACCACACTTCTGTTTGGAAAAGGGAAATCTTATAAAGAAACGCTTGCTAACATTCGTGAAATGAAATTCTGAATGTAAATGAGAAAACAGATAAGGAGTCTGTATGGAATATATTATCATTCAAGCGGGGGGAAAAGGAACCAGACTTGGATATTTGACAAAGAATAAACCTAAAGCATTGGTTCCTGTAAATAACCTTCCGATGATATTCTATTTGTTTAGAAAGTTTCACGACAAAAGATTTGTCATTATAGCTGATTACAAAAAAGAAATAATGCGTGAGTACCTTTCGGCATTTGCGGATGTTAAATATCAAATTGTCGATGCATCCGGCACAGGGACATGCTCGGGTGTTAGACAGGCAATAAATCTGATACCGGATGAGAAAGCGTTTATGTTGATATGGTCAGATCTCATCTTACCGGAAGACTTCAAGTTGCCGAATGATTATGAAAATTTGGCAGAATCGTTTGATTATGTTGGCTTATCGCAAAGTTTTCCTTGCAGATGGAAATTTGAAAATGGAGTATTTGAAGAAGAGAAATCGACCGAATATGGTGTTGCGGGACTATTTTTATTCACCAATAAAGAAAAAATAAAAGATGTACCCGAAAGTGGAGAGTTTGTTCGTTGGATAAGCGAACAGAACATGGATTTCAGGACGATAGGGATTTCGGGCGCGAAAGAATTTGGTTTACTTGAAGAATACGAGAAACTGGAAACAGTTAAGTGCCGTCCATTTAATAAGATAACAGTCAAAGGACAACAAGTGATCAAAGAACCGATTGATTCTCAAGGTGAGAAACTGGCAGAGCTCGAACGAAAATGGTATGAAAAGGCTGGCCAACTTAATATTTCGGAATTACCGGCGATATATGACACGAATCCATTAAAGATGGAATACATTAATGGAAAAAACATATATGAATGTGATTTAGATTATGAAAAAAAGAAAGAGATTTTAGTTACTTTAGTCGGGACTTTAGAATTACTTCATAAAAGCGAAAAAGCATCTGTTGATACGTTCAGTATCGAAGAGGCATATTTCAATAAGACTATGAAACGCCTGGCTAAAATACAGGAACTTGTTCCTTTTGCAAAGGAAAAAGAAATAGTCGTTAATGGAAAGAAATGCAGAAATGTATTTTTTTATAAAAGAGAATTGCAGAGAAAAGTGGATTTGCTAAAGGAAAACTGCAAAGAGTTTTCATTTATTCATGGCGATTGTACATTTTCGAATATGTTGATCAGAGATGACAACAGGCCGGTTTTGATCGATCCCAGAGGATATTTCGGATTCACGGAAATGTATGGAGATGAAAGATATGACTGGGCAAAGCTTTATTATTCGATAGTGGGAAATTATGACCAGTTTAATTTGAAGAGATTCAGACTTGAAATAGGAGAAAATGCAGAAGAAGGCGTAAGAATTCAAATAGAATCCAATAATTGGGAAAAACTTGAAAACGATTTCTTTGAGATGACAGGTGCTGACAGGAATGAAATAAAAACACTTCATGCTATTATATGGCTTTCGCTTACTTCATATGCCTGGCAGGATTTTGATTCGATTTGCGGAGCATTTTACAATGGACTCTATTATTTGGAAGATGTTTTATGAGGTTTTGGGATGATTAGTTATTATGAAAACGTTTTATCTGTAATTGAAGATTCACTTGAATCCATAAATGAAGAACAATACGAGAAATTATTACAAGAATGTGTTTCTGTTGTAAAAAATGGCGGAAAGATAATTGCCAGTGGGTTGGGAAAAAATGTTCCTATATGTGAAAAATTTGTTGGAACATTAAATTCATTTGGTATTGATTCAAGATTTCTGCATACAAACACAGCGATTCATGGTGATTTGGGTATGGTTAGAAAAGAAGATATAGTGTTCCTATTATCCAAAGGCGGAAATACATATGAAACGGTTGAACTTGCTAATTATCTGAAGCAAAGAGGAACGAATATTTGGCTACTGTCATTTGAGGAAAAGAGTAAGTGCTTAGAGGTGGTTGACAACAGCTTAATCATGCGGCTTAAAGACGAAGGCGATGCATGGAATATTGTTCCGAATAATTCAACCACTATATACTTAATGGTATTACAAGGTATAGCTATTGAAATCGGGAAAAGGCTGGGTATCACACTGGAAGATTTCAAAATCAATCATCCCGGAGGTGGTATAGGTGCAAGACTCAGCGGTAAAGATTTATGGTAAATGATAAAAAAACATTATGTGTGGCAATTCCAACATTTAATAAACATGAGAATATCCAAAGAAAATTAGAGTCTGAAATAGCTGTATTTAATAAATATGATATAGATATTTATATATTTGATTCAAGTTCTGATTCTTTAACGGAAGAAGTAATCGAAGATTATAGCAAAAAAGGATACAGTAATATTTTTTTAAAAAAATATAATGATAATCCATCATCCAACGAGAAAGTTTACCGTATTTTTGAGTGGGCAGCAGAAGCAGGATATGAATATTTATGGATGATTCATGACCATACTGTTTGTAATGAAGAAGCGATAGTTTTTTTGATGAATATTCTGAAATCAGAAAAAAATGATTTTCTTCTTCTGAATATGCAGGCCGGCGAATATAAAATTGAAAAGTTTGATGATATTAATGACTTTTTATTAAAAGGAGCTTGGAGACTTAATAGCTTTGGAGCATCAATTGTTAAGACAGATACTTTTTTGGGTGGTGTTGATTGGACTTTTATGAGGCGAAAATATGGGGATAATAAAACATTAAATTATTCACATATCGGGTTTTATTTTGAAAGAATCGCTGAAATGAAATATCCATTGATCAGTCAGATATTCTTTGAGAGAAAAGATTTTATTGATTTTAACAGAACAAAAAAAATAGAATGGGAGAAAGATACAATCAGATTATGTTTGGAATGCTGGGGTGAAGTTATCACCAGGCTACCGGATGTATATGAAAATAAAAGAGAAGTATTACGATCGCAAGACAGGTGGTTTTTATCAAAGTATTCTTTGCTGATATATCGAAAAAAAGGATATTTCAGTTTTAAAGAATTTTATAAGTACAGGAAATGGCTGAAAACTATATTTCCCGAAGATTATTGGAGAGATTTTTTTATATGTATTTTGCCGTATAAACTTGCGGAAAGATTTATATGTAAAAAATTGGGAGATCATTTAACAGAGGCAAAAAGAAAAGAAAAGGAAATATTTATATTTGGCGCGGGGAGACATGCGGTAGAGTGTGCCTCTTTTCTCCTTGAAAGAGGTACAGAATTTCAGGGGTTTATTGTTTCCGATATCAAGGGTAACCCGGAGGAATTGCTAAATCATAAGGTTTATTTGGCCAAAAAAGAATCGTTGCCTTCACATATAACGGTTTTAATAGCGGTTTTGAGCAGTGGTGTTGAAGAGGTCATAGCTTTATTGCAAAACTTAACAGATGAAGGTATGGATATCGAAATAATCAAGATGATGTGATTTGAAGGAACATATTTATGAAATTGAAGATTTGCATTCCGACATATAAGAGACCAAAAGCAATCGAAGAACTTTTACAAAGATTTCTTGATACATATTTGTTACTGGGTTTTGATATACATATTTATGATTCGAGCGATGACGAGGAAACATATAGTGTTGTGAAACCTTTTATGGGATGTGAAAAATTGTACTATCATCGTGTGGATCCTACAGTTCATTCAAATGTAAAGGTATTAAATATATATAAGGAATTTGCTGACGGAGACTACGACTATATTTGGGTTCAATCCGATAGCATACGATGGACGATCGAAAGCTTAAACAGGATATCTGACGCCATTAATTCTAATCAATACGATATTATTACACCCAATTATAGGGATGAAGAGAAAATAGGAGACAAGATTTACGAAGATAAAGAAGAGTTTTTTAGAGATTGCGCTTGGCATTTGACATTATATGGCGCAGCTATTTTGAACAAAAAACTATTATATAATGTTGAATGGGAAGCGATACATCAAAAATATACATGTTCCGAGCGAATTAATTTTTCACATGTGGCTTTATATTTTGAACAAATTGCAAAAGCTAAATCATTTAAAGGATTTCATATAGGATTACCTCAATTTAGCCTTACTTCCACTATGTATAAAAAAGAATCCGGTTGGAGAAAGGATACTTTTTTTATTCATTGTGTTTGCTGGCCTTCTGTTATAAATGCTTTGCCCAATATATATAGGGATAAGGAGGAGGTAATAAAAAAGCAGGGATTCTTAAGCGGGGATCTGACTAATGAAGGGTTAAAACGATTACGTAGTGAGAAAGTGTTATCTTTATCTGAATTTGTTAAATATCGAAAAGAATGGAAAAATGTGTCTGATATTTCGGCATTAAGATTTTTGTTTTTTTCTATTATACCAGCCGGTTTAGCGAAGGCACTTATGATCGATCAAATAAATGAAAGAAAAATAAAAAGACAAATAAGGAATTTCTCAAAAAAATATGAAAATATATTCATCTACGGGTGTGGACAAAAAGGCGATAGCTTTGCGAATTATATGGATGAAATGAGAATAGCTTATAAAGGATTTATTATTTCGAAAGGGCGGAAGGATAAAGAGTATTTGCATAATAAACCGGTTCTGGAATTTGATGAGAATTTATTATATAAAAAAACTAATGGAATAATATTAGCTCTAAATGAATTAAACACTAAACAGGTATTAACTGACTTAAAAAAATATGATGTTAAAGCAGGACTATATAGTGAGTATTTAGAATAATAATTTAATGGAGATATTATTGAGAGTTGTTCTTAACCATATAAGTGAAAATATAAATTGGACATATAAAGGAAATTAAATATGAAGAATATAAAAATATCTACAGTGTGCAAATATAAAGATAAATATATAGCTTTTGCCAAGAACATAAATTTATTATTTGAGTTTGATTTAGAAGGAAATACGCAAGGTTTATGCGTAATCCCTGAGAGTGATAATGATAGATTAGTAGAAAAAATAGTCGAATGGAATGATAAGATTATTTTGATTCCTTTGTGTGCAAACAACATATACATATATGATTATATTTCGGGGAATTTGGATTGTATTAATATTTTTGAGGATAAAAAACATATACGTTTCAAATTCTTTAACGCTTTTCTTCGTGATAAATATTTATACTTGGTAGGATCATTTTATCCTGCAATACTCAGGCTGAATCTGGAAGATAAAACGTTATATGAAATAAATATATATAAAGATAATTGCGAAAAACAGATTAGTCTTAGCGATTGCTATGCACGAAAATCAATATTACAAATGAATGAAAAACTGCATATTCCTTCCTCAATCAGTAATGAAGTATACGTTTTTGATATGGGGAATGAGATATACGAGAAGAAAAGAGTAGGCGACAGCGTTGAAAGATATTCCGGTATTGAATTTGATGGGGAATGCTATTGGCTTTCTCCTCGTTTTGGAACAGACTTATTAAAGGTTTATCCCAATGGTGAAATAAAGAAAATTGATTTGTCAGAATTTTGCTCACCGGGTTACAATTTTGCAGGAATTCTGATTATTGACGGTAAGGTTCTTTTACTTGCCCTTCATTTAGAGCACTCGTTAGCTATAGATTTAAAAGATGAAAAAATCCAGAAATTTATAACTGGAGATGATGTGCTTTTTGAAAAAACGGGGGATGAAATAATAACTCAATATAATGATGGGAAAATCAATATTTTCGGAAAAAATAATAGCGTTATAGAATTAGATTATGAAGGAATATACTCTCTATTAGATTCAAAAGAATTAAGAAAGTATTTTTATCAAGAGGGAAATCCGTTCACTTTAGATGATTTTCTGGATGAAATAAGACGAGGAACGATATAAATGTTTAATCCGTTTATTATCAATTCAAATATAATAACTGAAGAAAAAGAAATAGAAACATTTAGTGGTTTTATGGATGCCTGTTGCGGAAATATAGGCAATTCATATATAACATATTCTTTGTGTAAAGAACTTGGTATAGATCTTTTAAAAACCAGACAAATAAAAAATATTTATACGTTTGATTTTGACCATATAGAGGAGAATCTTGGGGATGTATCTGAATGCACGCATACAATATTGGTATTACAAGATCAAATCAGAATAAATGAAAGTTATGGATACAGACTAAATTATAGTGGGATAATAAAACTGATAGATTACATCGATCGTCCACTTCTTATCGTTGGATTAGGTGCAAATTCTCTTTTGGGGTATGATAAGGAATTTCATAAAAAGCTGAACGCAGACTTGATAATATTTTTAAAAGAACTGGCAACTCGTTGTGTGGAAATTGGTATAAGAGGAGAGTTCACAGAGGAAGTATTGCATAATTTGGGGATTAATAACACGTGTGTAATAGGATGCCCGAGCTATTATGAAAACGGCAAAAACAGAGTAATAAATAAAATCAAACTTGAGAACCTGGAGGAAATCCTTTTTAGTGGATCCTTTTATCCGGAAAGTGATATGGAAAAAAAATATAGATGCCATGAGATACTTCAGGATAAACTGGGTGAAAAATACATTAAACTGGTGGCGTTCGATGAACTAACAGATGAGATTGCAAATGATAAAAGAAAAAAATACTTGAATAAACAGTATTATGTTTTTTCTGATATTGAAGGGTGGAAGTCTTTTGCACAAAAGCACAAATTAATAATAGGATATCGTTTACATGGAGCGATTGTAGGTTTAAATTCAGGAATACCGGCAATATGTTGCAATGGTGATACGAGAGCGAAAGAAATGTGTACATATCTAAACATTCCGTATCATCCCGAATTGGTATGGAAGAATTTTGATGAGTTTAAAATGTTTTATGAAAATATAGACTTGATGAAAATAAATGAGAGATATAAATATGTCTATTCGAGATATTGTGATTTTTTATACAGAATCTTAAATGTTGAGCAAGAAGAAATGGAAAGAAATATTAAAAATTTCTCGATCAGGCAGCCTAAACTTAAATTGTACAGTCAATACGATGATTTAAGGAAAGTGATAGAAAACGGTTTCTGAAATATCAATGCATACAGAACAAAAGATATCAAACATAGATGATGATACAGTTAATTTGGGAGAGGGATTTTGACAGAAGATAGAAATTGCATTTTAAAGCGAATGGAAAATGTTTTAGATAATGATAAAAAAAGAATAATTCTTTATTGTCTGAATGATGAAAAAATGCTGAGTCTTTTAATAAAAGAGATAAGTGATAAGAGAATTGATAATATTATTGTTTTTCAAAGCGTCACCAAATCATTAGACAGCCTCAATACCACATTCATTGATAGGAAGGAACTGGAAAGTGTTTTAGACTTTTATAATTTATATGATTTTTCAAATAAAATATCTGTAATAAATGAGACTGGCCAGTATGGAAATATGCTGAATTATGTGCGAAGCGGAGTGTTAAGCAGAGAGGAGATGGTGGAAGCACTTTTGTATTAAACGGATTTGGAGATATTAATATGGAAAAACATTATTATGAAGAAATGGAAGAAAATATAAAGAAAATTGATTCCGAGATACATCTTGAAAACAAAGGGATTTTTCTGTTTGGTCACTGCAATTCTTCTTTGGAACTAAAAGATTTATTAGAAAATAATGGTTTCTCAGTAGCAGCGATTCTTGATAATAGCAGTGAAAAACAAGGACTTGATGTTCAAGGTGTGGAAGTTAAATCTCCAGATTTTCTTTGTGAAACAATGAGTGACAATACCGTTGTTTTAATTACCTCCAGATTTTATCCCGCAATGGTTCAGCAACTTCGTGAATTAGGTTATGAAGGACCGATTCGGAAGGTTATAGATTATAATACATATGCAGATTACACGTTATCGGAAGATACTATAGCCAGAATGACATTTAGAGAAAAGCATGGTGAGGATCTTTTAAAGAATCTTTCCGAAAAGTATCCGCGTAGCTTTAAAGTGTTCTGCCCGTTCAATGCCCTTGGGGACATTTATTTTATGATTTCTTATTGGAAATCTTTTGCTAAGAAGAGAAGTATTGAAGAGGTCGTGTTTTGCGTTCCCGGAAAAGCGTTAAGAGAAGTTATTCATATGTTTGGAGATTATCATGTCGAAGTGTATGAGCAAAAAGAACTGGACGCTATGATTCAAGCTGCGTTATATTTGAAAGATTCCAACTCTTTTATAGCGCATCAGGATAGACCGTATGTCATTAGTTTATCCAAAGCTTTGTATATTAAAAAGATTCCGCTGGAAGATATATATTGTTGTGGAGTATATGGACTTCCGTTGGGAACAGAGCCGGATAAACCCATAGCTGATAAATGGGAATACAAGGATTTGGAGAACATACCGAAAGGAAAGGCGGTTATTTTTTCTCCTTATGCAAAATCAGTGATTGCATTAAGCGCTGACATTTGGACAGAGGCAGTAAAATATTACAATGGCGAAGGATATAAGTGCTATACGAATGTATTTGGTGATGAAAAGCCGTTAGAGGGAACGGAACCTATATCGCCGTCAATACTTGAAATACGTTCTGTAGTAGAAAGAGCAGGCACATTTATAGGGATACGAAGTGGGTTGTGCGATATTTTACGTGAGGCTAAAGCTAAGAAAATAGCATTATATCCCGATTACAATTATTGTGATACAAAATGGAAAGCGATAGAGATGTATCATATCAGTCAATTTGATCATAACTTACTTGCTACGGAGGAAATAGAATGGAAGAAGCTATAGTTTTATCGACATTACCGAAAACATGGATATTTGATTTGGATGGAACCCTTCTTAAGCACAATGGTTATAAAATTGATGGTGAAGATACAATTTTGGAAGGTGTGAAGGAATATTTTTCGACCATACCGGATGAGGATTATATTCTTTTACTCACATCCAGAACGGATGAATACAAAGATATGACTCTTTCTTTCCTAAAAAAACACAATATTAGATTTAATGAAATTTTGTTTAATATTCCTATGGGTGAAAGAATTGTGATCAATGATCGAAAGCCTTCCGGAATAGATATGTCTGTAGCGATAAATTTTGACAGAAATAAACCGCAATTTCCTAAAGTTATAAGAGAGTTATAGTGGGGCTTAACATGGTAGTAGCAATAATACTTTCGGGCGGTACGGGATCACGTATCGGCCTTGATGTTCCCAAACAGTATATAAATATCAAGGACAGAATGCTTATAAACTATTCTCTGGATGCCGTTGCCAATTGCGATGCGATTGACCTGTTTTGTGTTGTTGCTGCATCTCTTTGGAGAGATAAGATAGAAACAAGTTTTTCAAAAGCCTGCAAAAGCAAGTTCGTCGGCTTCGCCAATCCCGGAGAAACAAGACAGCTTTCCATAGTAAGCGGTATGATGCTTATTAAAGATTACTGTCATAAGAACGGCATTACAGCAGATACGGTAGTTATCCATGATGCGGCGAGACCCAATGTATCCGCATTTATGTTGGAAGATTATATTAAAGCACTTGACGGACATGACGGCATAATGCCGGTTCTTCCCATGAAAGATACGGTTTATTTGAGCAAGGACGGAAAGACAGTATCCGAATTGCTTAACAGAAAAGAAATCTTTGCGGGTCAGGCTCCGGAAGTGTTTGTCTTTGGCAAATATCTTAAAGCTAATGAGGAACTGATGCCCGAGATGATAAAAACCATAAACGGTTCTACGGAGCCTGCTATTTTGGCAGGCATGGATGTAGCAATGGTTGAAGGTAGCGAAAAGAATTACAAGATCACGACTAAAGACGATCTGGATAAATTCATTCAGGAACAGAATGCAAGATAAAGAAGGCAGACGATGAAAGCATACGTATTACACGGAATTAACGATATAAAGTTTGAGGATGTTAATAAGCCCGTACCCCGTGAAAACGAGGTGCTTCTTAAAGTGTGTGCCGCCGGTATCTGCGGATCCGATATTCCGAGGATCTATAAAAACGGAGCGCATGTACATCCTATAATTCCTGGACACGAGTTTGCCGGTATCGTCGAAGCTGTCGGAGACAGAAAGAATGCTGATCTTGTAGGGAAAAGAATGGGTGTTTTCCCTCTGATCCCCTGTATGGAATGCGATCAGTGCAAAGCAAAGCAGTACGAGATGTGCAGGAAATACAACTATCTTGGATCGAGATGCGACGGTGCTTTTGCGGAATATGTTTCGGTTCCTGTACGGAATCTTATCGAACTTCCCGATTCGGTTTCTTTCGGCGAAGCTGCAATGCTTGAACCGTTTTCTGTGGCTGCTCACTCAATGCGAGCTATGATAGACGAAAACACCGACAGAAACACATCGGTTCTTGTCTGGGGTGTGGGAACGATCGGTATGATGCTTGTCATGCTTCTTAAAGCAGAGGGATTTAAGAATGTTCTTTGCGTTGCAAGTAAATCCTATCAGGCAGAAACTCTGAACGAAAAAGTCGGAATTGATAAAGAAAACATATTTGAAGGAAAAGATAAGGACAAGGCGATAGAATGGATAAGATCGAAAACCGTAACAGGTGCTTCGATCGGATTTGAGTGCGTCGGAAAGAATGAGACATACACTGCAGTTATTGAAAGTGCAGCTCCTTCCGGAAAAGTTATGCTGGTAGGAAACCCTGCATCCGATATGTCTCTTTCAAGAGAAGTGTACTGGAAGATTTTAAGAAGCCAGCTTACTGTTAAGGGTACATGGAATTCTTCTTTCACAAAAGACGAAAACGACGACTGGCATTATGTGCTCGATATACTTTCCAAACACGTAATCCCTGCCGACATCCTTATAACTCATAAGTTTGAACTCGAGAACCTGTATAAAGGTTTTGAGCTTATGCGTGATAAATCCGAAAACTATATTAAATGTATGTATATGGCTTAAGCGTCAATATATTGACACAGCCTTAATGCAATGTTATATTAACTTCACTCGAGGGTTCTCCTCGAACGATCCGAACGGATCGAATTTCCCTATTTAATAGTAAAAAATCGAGCCCTATTTTTGTGGGTTTTCTCAATTGAATGCCGCATTTTGTTTTTGTATAATGAAAGCAGATATTATGCCTAAATTAGGGGCTTTTCGCCTTTTTATTCGTTTTGTTTCTGCTTTCAAGGCTAAGAAAGGAGAAACAAATGGTTGAAAAGAACAGGATCAAAAGTTTCGAAGAACTTCGCTTCAGCGACGATTTTATGTTTGGAAAGGTCATGGAGGATTTAAACCTCTGCCGTGAGGTTCTTGAATGCTTATTGGGAAAACCGGTAGGCAAACTGAAGGAAATTCAGACACAGCGGGAATTTAAGTACACTTCGGATGGCAAACCCATCAGGATGGATGTGTACAATGAAGCGGAAGACGGAAGTGTTTTTGACGCCGAAATGGAAAAACTTAATCACAAAACCGTCGAATCGCATATGCTTCCCAAAAGAGCGAGGTTTTATCAGGCAGCGATCGATATCGATTATATGAACAAAGGTGATTCATATAAGATTTTGCCTGAAAGTACGGTTGTCTTTATTTGCACTTTTGATCCTTTTAAACAAGGTGAATATCAGTACATATTCAGCGAAAAGTGTAAAGATCTATCGTTGCAGGACGGGACTCAAAAGATCTTTTTCAACTGTACATATCAAGGCGATGACATTTCCGAAGAATTAAGATTCCTTTATGATTACATCATGACAGGTAAGGCTGAAAGCAAGCTTACTCAAAGGATAGAGGAAGCTGTGACCAAGGGACAGAGAAACGAAGTATGGAGGACACAGTATATGAAAGAGTGGGTTATAATTCAAGACGCCAGAGATGAAGGACGTGAAGAAGGCATAAAAGAAGGCATAAAAAAGGGTCAAGCTAGGGAGCGTGTCAATACAGAACGCGAAAGACGACGTGCGGATAAAGCTGAAGAAGAATTAAAAAAACTCCGGGAAGAAAACCTGAGATTGCGTAAGCAAAGAACGACAAATTAGGTTTTGTATGAAGTGACATCATAAAAATCTTTTCTCCGGAGAAAAAAGATGAAGTGTGCATACGATGAAAATTTACTGTACAAAGCACAGATAACTCTTGCAAGTATGCTGGATACTGCTGTGTATGTGTATGGTTATGAGTTGAAAACCTTTTATTCTCTATTCTTAAACTCAAATTATTCCAAAAGATTTGAAAGAGGAGAATCTTCTGTTGTGGCGGGTATGTCCGGTCATGAAATTGCCTATTCGGTAATAAGAGAAATAAAAGATATTAAAATGGCAGATTCGTTATATAGAGTTCATAGAAGCCCTGAATACTGGGTGGGATGGAGTCTTTGCTTTTATCAGTGGTACAGCGGAAAAGGGTTTAGTGAGATTAATGAGACAGCTGATATGGATAAGCTTATTTCCATGTATCGAAAATATCACGAGATGGATATTATGCAGTTCGTAGATTGTATGAATCAGATGTCAGGGGCGAATGTTTGAAGCTGCTTGTTTACAAACACCCCCATAAGTGCTATATTTTAGAGGTGCCGTTCAAAATCGAACGGTACCTTTTAAAATTTGAACACGTCAAAATGTATTCGAAAAAGGAAAGCGAAATGACTAAACTTACAGAAAAACAATTCGATATTCTCGAAAAACTCGTCTTTTCCGAGGAGCCTCTTTCACAGAGAGACCTGGAAAAGCTTACAGATTATTCTCTGGGTACCGTTAACAAAACTGTCAGAGAATTGACGGATATGAACTATATGGAAGACGGTAAGATCACGCCGGCAGGCATTGCGGCATTAGAGCCTTACAGTGCCAAGAGGGCTATTTTCATTGCGGCCGGCTTCGGATCACGCCTTGCTCCCATCACGTTCAATACCCCCAAGCCCCTGGTCCGCGTTCACGGAGTAAGAATTATCGACAGACTCATTGAAGCCTGCATTACAGCCGGTATCGAAGAGATCTACATAGTCAGAGGTTACCTTGCTGAGCAGTTCGATCAGCTTCTTTACAAGTATCCGAACGTTAAATTCCTCGAGAACCCCGTTTACAACGAGGCCAACAACATAAGTTCCTCGCTCGTGGCAAGACACCTTCTTTCGAACGCTTACGTATTCGAGGCAGACCTTCTTATCTCGAATCCGGACATAATAAAGAAATACCACTATACATCCGATTTCCTTGCGATCAAGACAGATCGTACCGACGACTGGTGCTTCACAGTTAAAGACGGCATCATCACAGAAGAAAAGGTCGGCGGCGAAGGCGACAACATCTGGCAGATGGTCGGGATCTCCTACTGGAGCGAAGAGGACGGAGCGAAACTTGCGGAAGATATCCCCGAGATCTACTCATCGCCCGGCGGAAGAGAGCGTTACTGGGAACAGGTACCCCTCGTATATAAAAAGAATAATTACGAAGTGGCCGTTCGCGAGTGCAAAGCGGAAGATATCGTAGAGATAGATACGTTCAACGAACTTAAAAAGATAGATAAGACTTACGATGTGTAAGAAAGGAAAACTATGGAACCGATCAAAAGAAACATATTATTAAACCCCGGTCCTTCAACGACCACAGATACAGTAAAATACGCGCAGGTAGTGCCTGACATCTGCCCCAGAGAAAAAGAATTCGGCGGGCTCATGAAGGGCTTAAGAGAAGACCTCGTAAAAATCGTACACGGCGATCTTCAGAAATATACATCCGTTCTTTTCTGCGGAAGCGGAACGATCAACATCGATGTCTGCATCAACAGTCTTCTTCCCGAAGGAAAGAAAGTGCTTGTAGTAAACAACGGCGCATACAGTACAAGAGCCGTTGAAATATGCGAATACTACGGCCTTCCTCACATCAATCTGACATTCCCCGTAGACGAGAGACCCGACCTTGAAAAGGTTGAAGAGACACTTAAAAACAACCCCGATATCGGACTTGTTCACACTACTCACAATGAAACGGGAACCGGAATCCTCAATCCGATCAGGGAAATCGGCGCACTTGCGCATAAGTACAATGCAATCTTTACAGTGGATACGACAAGTACCTACGCGATGAGACCGATTGACATAGAAAAAGACAATATCGATTTTTGCATGGCTTCGGCTCAAAAAGGCCTTATGGCATTCACAGGCTTAAGCTTTGTAGTTGGTAACAGATCGATCATCGAGCAGTCCTCAAACTATCCCAAGAGAAGCTACTATACCAACCTTTTCTTACAGTACGATTACTTCGAAAAGACGGGCGAGATGCATTTCACACCTCCCGTACAGACAATCTACGCTACAATCCAGGCGTTAAAAGAGTACTGGGCTGAAGGCGAAGAAGCCAAATGGGCAAGACACACAAGAGTGTTCAATGCTATCAACGAAGGCCTCGACGAACTCGGTTTCAGACAGGTCATCAAGCCTGAGTGGAGAGCGGGCCTCGTATCATCCGCTATCTATCCCGACGATCCCAACTGGAGTTTCGAAAAGGTGCATGACTACTGCTACGAGCGCGGATTTACGATCTACCCCGGAAAGATCAGCACCACAAACACGTTCAGACTCTGTGCGCTCGGTGCCATCGATGAGGCAGACATCAAAGACTTCTTCGTGGTATTCAAAGACGCATTAAAAGAATGCAACGTTACCGTTCCTGTAAAGTACAACTAAAAAGGAGCAGAATATGAAAAAAGCTTACACATGTTTTTGCACCGATGTCATTCATGAAGGACATCTCAATATAATAAACGAAGCGAAAAAATACGGCCGCGTGGTTGTTGGTGCGCTTTCCGACAAGGCGCTCATCCGCTACAACAAATTCCCGACGATCTCGCAGGAAGAGAGAGTTAAGCTCTACAGAACCCTCGACGGAGTCGATGAAGTCGTTATCCAGGAAGACATGCTCTACGATGACGTGATCACGCTCATTCAGCCGGACTATGTTTTACACGGCGACAACTGGGTAAAAGGCCCCGAAAGTGCGATCAGGGAACACGTCAAGGCACTTCTTGACACATACGGCGGAGAACTCGTGGATATCCCTTATACCCATAACGACACCGTAAGAAAGATCGACCTCCAGCTTCGTGAAAAACTCGCAATGCCCGAGTACAGAAGAAAAAGACTCCGCCAGCTCCTCGAGATGACTCCAATCGTAAAAGCGATGGAAGCACACAGTGGTCTGACAGGTCTTATCGTTGAAAAAACAGTCGTTGAAAAAGAAGGTAAACTCGATCAGTTCGATGCGATGTGGATCTCGTCCTTGTGTGACAGTACCGCAAAGGGAAAGCCCGATATCGAACTTGTTGACATGACGAGCCGTTTCCGTACCATCGAAGACATCACGGAAGTTACCACCAAGCCGATCATCTTTGACGGCGACACCGGCGGACTTACCGAGCACTTCGTATATACCGTTCGAAGCCTCGAGAGAATGGGCGTTTCCGCAGTTATCATCGAGGATAAAAAAGGACTTAAAAAGAACTCGCTCTTTGGAACCGAAGTTGAGCAGACACAGGCTACGATAGAGGAATTCAGCGAAAAGATAAGCGCGGGCAAAAAAGCACAGCTTACCGATGATTTCATGATCATCGCGCGTATCGAAAGCCTCATCCTTGAAAAGGGAATGGAAGACGCACTCGAGAGGGCAAAAGCTTTCGTGGCAGCAGGCGCTGACGGCATCATGATCCACAGCCGCAAGAAATCACCCGACGAGATCCTTGAATTCTGCGATAAATTCAGGGAAGAAGATCAGAAGACACCCATCGTAGTGGTACCGAGCTCGTTCAACACGATCACTGAGGAAGAACTCGCAGAGCACGGCGTAAACATCGTCATCTATGCTAACCAGCTCACACGAAGCGCTTTCCCCGCAATGCAGCAGACTGCGGAAGACATCCTTAAATATCACAGGGCAAAAGAAGTTGACGACAGACTGATGTCGATAAAAGACATCATCACTCTGATCGATGAATTATAAAAGGAGAAAACATGAAAGTCGAAAAGTTTGTTGAGATCCTTAATGCGGATTTCTTTACGGGAGTTCCCGATTCACAGCTTAAAGCGCTTTGCAATTATCTTTACAAAACATACGGCATCAGCAAGGATCATCACATGATCGCAGCCAACGAAGGAAACTGCGTTGCACTGGCAGCAGGCTATCACCTTGCAACAGGCAAAACACCCGTCGTATATATGCAGAACTCGGGCGAGGGCAATATCATCAACCCCGTTGCGAGCCTTTTAAACGATAAGGTTTATGCGATCCCCATGATCTTCGTTATCGGCTGGAGAGGCGAACCCGGCGTTCACGACGAGCCACAGCACATCTATCAGGGCGAGGTTACGGTCAAGCTTCTCGACGACATGGATATCGCATCTTTCGCCATCGGAAAAGATACGACCGACGAAGAAGTATCCGCTAAAATGGAAGAATTCAAAGGCATCTTGAGCAAAGGCAAAAACGTGGCTTTTGTCATCAGAAAAGGTGCGCTTTCATATGACGAAAAAGTAAAATACGCAAACGACAACACAATGTGTCGTGAAGATATCATCCGTCACATCGTTAAGGTTTCGGGCGAAGATCCCATCATCTCGACTACCGGAAAAGCATCGAGAGAACTTTTCGAGATCCGCGAGGCAAATGGCCAGGAACACAAGTATGATTTCTTAACCGTCGGTTCCATGGGCCACGCATCATCGATAGCGCTCGGTGTTGCACTCAATAAAAAAGACAAAAAGATATGGTGTATCGACGGCGACGGCGCAGCACTTATGCATATGGGTGCGATGGCGGTTCTCGGAAGCAACAGGCCCGAAAACCTCGTACACATCCTTATAAACAACGGTTCACACGAGACTGTCGGCGGTATGCCCACGGTCGCATCGAACATCGATTTCGTATCGCTCGCAAAGTCCGTCGGATATCCGAATGCGGTAAGCGTAAACAATTTCGATGACCTTGACGCAGCACTTAAAAACGCAAAAGAGAAAAACGAACTTTCACTCATCGAAGTCAAGTGTTCGATAGGCGCGAGAGAGGATCTCGGAAGGCCCACAACGACTGCTCTTGAGAACAAAGAAAACTTCATGAAATATCTCGAAAATTAGGCCACGCAAACTCCGCTTACATTGACAACAGCCATACATAATTGTATAATTGCGTGTGGTAAAAAAATCGTATTCGATTATCAGAAATTCGTGATAAAGAGAGTAATATGAAGAAAATAAGATTAATATTTCTTATGTCGGTTTTAAGCGTTGCCGCGTTTGTTTCAGGATGCGGTAAGGAAACGACCGGCGAACCCAAAGTGAAATATTTTGTCGACGGGCAGGAGCAGACTGCAGCACCCGACAAGAATTATTATAAAGCCGTTTCGATCGAGTCCAACAGCAAAGATGCAACCATCATCTGGGATGTTGCGACATGGTCTCTTGAGACATCCAATACGACCGGAAAAGAAACGGTCAATGTATATTTTGAATATCAGAATAAACCCATTACCGTAGACGGTATCGGATTTGATTCCCTTCAGGATGCATTCAACTACATCGGTACGGAATCAAAGAGAATATATCTTACAAAAGACGTTGTCGGCGGCGGAAATACCGCAAAAGATTCGGATATCAGCATCGAACTCGGCGGATTTACCATTGACGGACAGGGCAGAGATACCATCATCAACAACGGAAAGATGAGGATCTACGGACCCGGTACTGTCACCAACAGCGTTAACGGCGAGTACTCAAAGAGTATCGTTAATTACGGTGAATTATCACTTCTTGGAATAACGGTTACCAACGATACGGATTCCGTAGCTATCTGGAATTCGGAGAACGGAAGCAGTGTGCTCATCATCGAGAACTGTGATATCTCACACAGCCATTCCAATGTTATGACCGTGGTCAATTCCGGAAGCATGGAGATAAAGAGCGGCACGATCTCGGGTGTCGGCGATTCCTTCCACCCTGTTATATATAACAACAGAGGTTCATCTGTTCTTACGCTGACAGGCGGAAGCATCACCAACAATTCCGACGGATATGCCATCTATAATGAATCGGGAGTGATCAATCTCGGCGGGGCAACATATACCGAATCCTACAATATGCCTTCTGCCGAATAAAGGATTTTGAATACAATGATACAGTTTCTGACGGATCTCGTTAAAAACGAGGTGCTTATGTCTGCGGCACTGAGCTGGGCCTTGGCGCAGATCATTAAAACGATTATTCATCTTATAACAACTAAAAAATTCGTGCCCGAAAGACTTATCGGATCGGGCGGAATGCCGAGCTGCCATTCGGCTGCGGTATGCGCACTCGTAACATCACTCGTGATAAATGAGGGCGTGGGTTCCTACCTTGTAGCGATAGCGGGACTTCTTGCGATCGTCGTAATGTACGATGCAACAGGCGTAAGAAGAGAGACCGGCAACCAGGCCAAGGTCTTAAACGAATTCATAGATCTTTTCAAGAAAAACGGATCCGAGATCTCCAACGATGACAGATTAAAAGAATTCGTCGGACACTCACCGCTTCAGGTACTCTGCGGAGCGATCTTAGGCGTCTCATTCGCACTTCTTTACTGTTTGGTATTTATAAGATAATGCATATAAAAAACCGGCTTTGAAAAAAGCCGGTTAATTTTTTTGTCTTTATTCGGATCTTACTGCTTATCGAGCCAGTCCATATATACTTTCAAAGCTTCATGCCAGTCGGCAAACATAAATCCGTTCGTGATCTTAAACATATAATTGTCGAGCACAGAGTAAGCGGGTCTTTTTGCCTTTGCGGCATACTGATCGCTCGTGAGGCGGTTGACTTTTATGTTCTTTCCTGCGAGCTTAAAGATCTCTTCCGCGAAATCGGCCCATGAGCATACGCCTTCGCAGGTTCCGTGGAATGTTCCGTAGTTCTCGGTAAAAAGAAGTGAATCCATAGCCTTTGCGAGCTCGAATGTACTTGTGGGACTTCCGACCTGATCGTATACAACACCGATCTCATCGCGGTCTTCGGCAAGGCGAAGCATTGTCTTTACGAAGTTCTTTCCGTCGCCGTAAAGCCATGCCGTACGGATGATGAAATATCTTGTAGAGAATGCTTTTACGAAGTTCTCTCCCGCAAGTTTGCTGGCTCCGTAAACGCCCTGGGGATTGGGAGTATCGAACTCTTTATAAGGAGTTGAAGCATCGCCGGCAAATACATAGTCGGTACTGATCTGCATGATCTTGCAGTCGTATTTTTCCGCAGCGATACTTAAGTTTCTGGGGCCGATCGCATTGATCTTATATGCCAGATCTTCCTGATCCTCGCAAAGATCGACAGCTGTATGAGCCGCACAGTTGATGATCGCATAAGGTCTGCATTTATCCACAAATGCGAGAACGTCATCAAGATTTGTAATGTCGAGCTCTCCGACATCGGTGTTGATGCATTCGATGTCTTCTCTGTCACGATAAAGATTGTTGATGGCACGGCCGAGCTGTCCGTTACCGCCTGTAATGAGTAATTTTTTCATCACTTTTTAAACCTTTCCGTCAGCCTTAAAAAGACTGTTTTTGTTTATGTTCGTTTTTTCGCTTTAAACACAAGTTTTACGTCGATAATTTTAGCATCTTTTAAGTTAAAAGTCCAACGATGAAAAGAAGCCTTCCGAAGTAGGACAAAAAACGAACAGAATTCATATATTTGTGGTATGCACCCTTGAAATGTGATATAATGCTCTTAATTATGAGAATTAGAATGGTATCATGGGTTAATAATGTAAAGAAATGAATAAAAAAGTAAGTAAAACAACTAAAAACAAGGCAAAGAGAAGGATCAACAATCCCAAGCCCGAACCTAAGGAACTGGTGCTTAAATGGCTGTTTGTTTTCACACCGTTTATTCTTTCCTTATTGTTTATGTTTATCAAATGGGTGGCACAGGGTTATGTGGCCCTGCCCGGGATAAAGTGGAACGATGAAGCGGCATACATCAAGCTCATCGAAACATATTCGACCTTCTTTGCACCCAAAGGATACTGGGGATTTGATGCAAAGCACGCATTGGTGGGAACAGGTTCCGCCTGGAGCCCTGCGATACTCGCGCCGTATGTTATACCCGCATACATTTTCCCCGTGGGATATTCGTTCGTGTATGTCTGCAACATCATCTACATCACACTTGCGAATGCGGCATTTTTGAAACTTACAAAGCCTAAGTTTACGACTACGATCAAACTTATCCTTGCGGAAGTTTCAAGCGTTGTATTCATCCTTTACTTAAATACGAACATGTCCGAGATCTTCAGATACGCACTTGCGATCCTGATAGCCGGACTCCTTTATAAAATGTTCTTTGACAACTGCCCGAAATGGCTTAAATACGTCGTGACTCCGCTTGTCATCCTTTATGCGGTGCAGGTTTACACATTCTTCGCATTCTGCATTCCGATCTATGTGTTTGCGCTTCTTAAGAAAAAGAAACTCTGGATAAGGATCTGTATCGCAGCCTTTGCAACGGGATTCATTACTTTTGTAAGCTACGGACTGCTCCATCTTATCTCGAGCAACTACAATATCGCCAAGACGGAAAGCCTTCTGGCTGCTTTAAGCGCAGGACATATCTTTGCTGCGATAAAAAGTTTCCTCGGGATGATCAAAGGCGGCTTAAAAGGTCTTCTTGATTTAAGGTTTTATATCAAGTCAAACGGTGTATATATATTCCACGTGATGTTCGCGCTGCTTATAGTTGTAGCCTCGATCATTACGATAGTTGATAAAAAGGGCAGAGAGAAAGACAAGACGATAGCCTGGATCTCGGTGTATTCGGTATGTATATTTTTCTTCATGTACATAACGCTTTACACGATCGTTCCCGACACATTCATGCGCGGAACCGAGATCGTAATCATCTTCGCACTTTTCCTTATGATGATGACCGAGGACAAATACCTTGCATGGGCTTTTATCATATGCAATGCGACCGGCCTTTTGTTCCTTCCCGTCAATCTTAAGAATTTCCAGGGGAGCGATCGATATCAGACGTCCGAGGAAAGAGCCGAGTGGCGTCAGCTTGCGGAAGATATGAAGTATGTCATCACGTACGAGGACAGTGCAGATCCGTGGGACAATACGGTACTTCTTTACACGATGGAACCCAAAGTTATCCTTGCGATGCCCAAGAGCGCGGGACTTAACTTTGTTTTGCACAATTCCTTTTACGGAATAGATCCCAAATATCTCTTCATGCCTAAGTTTACGCATATGAGAGAAGACTGGGTCGAGCAGGATTACAGTACCCTTATGATAGAGAACGGAAACCTCGTCGAAGGCAATTATGAAGTCGTTTACGATCTGGGCGGATATATCTGCTATCGTAAGAAAAGGTGATCGGATGGAAGATAAAGTAAGCGTTGTAATTCCCGTCCATAACGCGGAAAAGTTCATCACAAAGACCGTGGAAAGTGTACTCGGACAGACTTACGACAATGTTGAGATCATACTCTGCGAGAACAATTCGACGGATTCGACGAAAGAAGTTCTTTCAAATATTTCGGATCCGAAAGTTAAAGTTCTCATGCTTACCGACGTTTCGGATGCGGCAGGCGCGAGAAACGCAGGCGTAAAAGAAGCGGACGGCAGGTACATAGCTTTTCTTGATGCGGACGATCTCTGGGATCCGAAAAAGCTTGAAAAGCAGATCGGTTTTATGAAAAAGAATAATGCGGCATTCAGTTTTACCGGATATGAATTTGCAAATGAGGATGCCGAGCCTCTCGGAAAGATCGTAAAGGTTCCCGAGAGCATCACATACAAAGAAGCACTTAAAAACACGACGATCTTTACGTCCACCGTTATGTTTGATATGTCTCTCCTTTCAAAAGACGACATTAAGATGCCGAACATCAAAAGCGAAGACACCGCACTCTGGTGGAAGCTTTTAAGAGAAGGCACGAAAGCTTACGGACTGAACGAAAATCTCGTTATCTACAGAAGACCCGCCAAGTCGCTTTCTTCCAACAAATTCGAAGCGATAAAAAGGATCTGGTATCTTTACAGATCGTGGGAAAAACTGTCGGTTATAAAAAGTGCGTATTACTTCGTGGGATGGGCCGTAAGAGCCGTCTTAAGAAGGATTTAGTTTTATCGAAAGGGTTGCCTTAAGGCAAAAAGTTTTTAAGGAAATGGGAAAGAAAGATTCCATAAAAAGAATATTGGTTTTACAGCTTGTGACATTTGAATTTATCCTCGATGTCATAGCTTACGCATGCGTCTGGTTTTTCATCTACAAGAAGATGATCGCGCTTCAGTTCTGGCAGAAAGGTGATGCTTTGATGATCGCCATCTACGCCATCTGTTTAAGCAGTCTTTTGCTGGTTTACGGCGGCGGAAAAGTCGGATACTTAAGAAGCTTTGAAATATTCTTATCACACGCGTTCTCGATAATCGCATCAAACACGGTAGCATATGCGGTCTTCTGTCTTATGAACGCACATGCGATAGATCCGAAATACATCATCATACTCACACTGTTACAGATACTTTTCGCACTCGGATGGTCGTACCTTGCAAACCTTATTTACAGGTCGGTTTTCGCACCGAGGCAGCTATTGCTCATAGCGGGTGAGAGACCCGTCGATGAGATCGTCGAGAAGTTCAAAACAAGAAAAGACCGTTTCGAGATCGTTAAGATCATGAACATCTCCGAAGGAGAAGAAAAGATCATGGAAGAGATCCCCAACAGATATCAGGGTGTCGTAGTATGGGACGTTCCCCAGCATTTAAGAAACAACATCCTCAAGTTCTGCTACGCAAGGGCCATCCGTGTTTACATGATGCCCAAGATCTCTGACGTTATCGTACAGGGTGCAGACGTGCTCCACTTCTTTGACACGCCCATCCTTTTGACGAGAGAATATCCTCTTAACTTTGAACAGCGCTGCATTAAAAGAATGATAGATCTTTTCTGCGCTCTTATACTTATAGTTTTAACATCGCCGATCATGCTCGTTACGGCGTTCCTTATCAAGGTTACCGACGGCGGTCCCGTATTTTACAAGCAGGTAAGACTCACGATCAACAACAAGAGATTCAATATCATCAAGTTCAGATCCATGAGAGTCGATGCTGAAGCCGACGGACATGCGCGTCTTGCATCAAAGCATGATAACAGGATCACCTGGATCGGCAAGATCATAAGAGCTTGCCGTATCGACGAACTTCCCCAGCTTTTCAACATCGTAAAAGGTGAGATGTCGTTTATCGGACCCAGACCCGAGAGACCCGAGATCATTGAAGAGTACATGAAAGAGATGCCCGAGTTCGGTTTCAGGACCAAGGTAAAAGCAGGCCTTGCAGGCTATGCCCAGGTTTACGGCAAATACAACACCACTCCTTACGACAAATTAAAACTCGATCTTGCATATATTGAAAGTTATACAACATGGATGGATATAAAACTCATGCTTTTGACATTGAGAGTTCTTTTAACCCCCGATTCCACGGAGGGAGTCGATGACAACCAGGTTACCGCTTTAAAAGTCGAGGAGGAAAGAGATGAAAATACCGTACAGTAAAGAACCCGTGGATTTCAGACTGCTGATACTGGTTTCGATAAGAAGGATCCGGTTTATCATTTACGGAATATGCCTTGGAGCGCTGCTGCTCGGAGGCGGGTATTATCTCGGCAAACATATCTTTGCAGGCATGCCCATTTATCATGCCGAAGCCGAAGTTTACCTTCAGTACATCGACAACGTTGAGATAGAAAACATCTACATCAACAAGCAGACATGGGAAGACCTTGTATATAACGATATCATTGCGGAGTATGCCGCAGACGAGATCGGAAGAAGATTAAACATCGAAGAGGTCAAAGATAAAGTTTCCGCCACACTTATGACAGACACGAGGATCGTGGTTGTAAGCTGCGAATCGACAAGCCAGACGGAAGCTAAGATGCTTGCGAACAAGTATGCGATCGCGATCGTCCGTTTTGCACCCGAATTAAAAGAGATCGAAGACGCAAGAGTCCTCAAATCCGCCACAACGACTTATGAAGTGGGCTTTGAAGACAGAACATGGGCCATGTCTTTTGCAGGTGCGATAGCAGGTCTTATTATCTCCTCGATCGGACTCGTCCTTTACTTCGTTTGGGATTCATCTATCTACATTCCTTCGACAACGGAGATAAGATACGGTATCCCCACACTCGGACTTACCACAGATCAGATGCGTAAGTTCAGCATCAATTCCGAGGACAGCTATCTCGGAGACATGAAGCGTAAAAGCCATAAGAAAACGGAATTCTACAGACTCTGGCTTCAGGTTAATTACTTAAAGATAACTAAAGGGTATAAAAAGATCGCGATCGTCGGTACTTCCTTAAACGACAATACCGACTTCGTTATCAATCTCATAAACAGTTTCTTAAAAGAAAAAAGAGAAGAAGAGATCTTCGCGATCGACCGCTGCAAGATGAAAAAAGAGGATGCGTACTTCTCAAGTCCCGAGTATGAACTCGTGACACCCGGTTCGGTAAATAACGACCCTACGATCGCCGTAACAGCAGCCAAATGCGATGCGACGATCGTGCTCATCAAAGCGGGTGATCACAACGGAAAACTCGTTGAGCGTGCTCTTGATCTCTTAAGACTTCAGGAAGCAAATGTCGTAGGTGCGATTCTTTACGATGTTAATTCCGCACTCATCAAAAAGTATGTATTTTCTTCGTTCTCAAGTTCCACGAGAAAACTGAAGGAAGACATCTACAATGTGCGCAATGCTTCCGAAGAAGATTCGGAAAAAGGTTCCGAGGATATTTAGTTAAAGATTCGTAAATGTCGGGAGACGAAAACATGAGTGTGACGCTGCTCGTATCGGCGCTGAAAAAAGATCCGGACAAACTGATAGAAGATATGCATATCGCCTCTGATGCGGTAATAGTCGATCAGTGCGACAACGATTCAAGACGTGAGATTGCTAAGGATTTCGGAAAGATCCTTGTTATCGAATCGACTGATAGAGGTGTCGGAAATAACAGGAATCTTTGCATAGACAATTCATTCGGAGACATAGTCTTATTCGGTGATGACGATATCGTTTACGACGAGGACTATGCAAAAAAAGTATCGGACGAATTCGAAAAACATCCCGAAGCGGATCTTATTACATTTAACGTTTCCGTTTGCGAAGAGAGAAGAACCTACATTAATGAGGGATTCAAAAAGCTTTCTTCGATGAACATCGGAAGATATCCGGCGTACAGCATCGCCGTAAAAAGAGACGTCCTTATAGATAAAAAAGTGCGTTTTTCACCCCTTTTCGGAGGCGGGGCAAAATACAGTAACGGCGAGGATTCACTCTTTTTAAAGGACGCATTCAAAAGCAAAATGGCCATGTATGCGACCGATGTGCATATCGGCGAAGAGATTCCGGGGGAATCCACATGGTTTGAAGGATATACAGAGAAGTTTTTCCGCGACAGAGGTGTGCTTTTCGCATTTCTTTACGGTAAGAGCGCATGGCTTTGGAGACTGCGTTTCATACTTGTGAAAAAAGAAATGTTCAAAGGTGAGATCAAAAGAGGCGAAGCCAACAGACTCATGAAAGAAGGCATAAAAGAAGGCTTCGGATTATTGAATAAGGAAAACTAATGGCAGTTTATCTCACGCTCGCAGCCATGACGATCTTCTTGGGGTTTTTCGTAGACAGCAAAGTCAAAAAGCCTGAAAAATCGTTTTTTGACGATCCCAATCGTACAAGAGGCCGCGTTCAAAACAAAATGATATATGCGTTGATTTTTTTCCTGCTCTTTGCGGTATCAGCCACGCGAATAGCGGTGGGAGGAGACTATTGGAGTTACACTTCCATCTTTAGTCTTCTTGCGCAAAACAGGGATAAATCGGTTGCCACAGAGATCGGATTCAATCTTCTTGTTAAGGCGGTCCAGCATCTCTTCGGATTTGACGGCAAGCAGTACATTATCATTTTCGCGATAGTCGCATTTGCCACGATCCTCTTTTTCATGAAGGGACTGGACGAGTTAAGCGAAGATTTTGCGATATCCTTTGCGATGTTCATGCTGCTCGGGTACTACGCATCGAGCTTTAATTCGATAAGAAGCTACCTCGCTTTTGCGGTCGCTTTTTACTCGGTAAAATACATTTTCAGGAGAGAATTCTGGAAGTTTGCTCTGCTCGTACTTCTGGCATCGACCTTCCATATATCGATCCTGGTGGTACTTGTCGCGTATCCTCTCGGACTTATCAAATGGAAGCCCTGGTCGATAGCGGTAATGTCCGCGATAAGCGCAAGTTTTCTTGCACTTCCGAACCTTTACAGGAAGCTTGTGTTCCTCGTGTATCCTCAGTATGAGAACACGATCTACGATACATGGGAGATAAGCTATACAAATATAGCAAGATGCGTTCTCGTGCTCATCTTTGCGATAGTTTTATACAAAAAAGTGATCAAGGACAGCGAAAAGAACAGATTTCTTTTCAACATGAATATCTTTGCGACGATCGTTTATATCTGCTGTTCGTTTCTGCCCGTGGTATCAAGGATCGGATATTACTTCAATATCTTCCAGATAATCCTGATACCGACACTTATAAATGCGATACCGAAAAAATGGGTAAGGATCGTTTTGAAAGTTTTGCTCATAGCCGCGGGATTTGCGTATTACGTATATTTCCTCCATTCGAGCAGGACCAACGGAACAAGACTTTTACCGTATTTTAACTGGATTATAAACTAAAGAAAAAGATAGAGAAAAATAATGCTCTTTAGTGTGATTACGGTGTGTTTTAACGCCGGTGACAAATTAAAAGAAACATTGCAAAACATCCTTTCGCAGGACTTTGACGATTATGAGATCATCGTAAAGGACGGCGGTTCGACGGACAAAAGCCTTGAAGACATTCCGAAGGATGACCGCATAAAAGTCTTTGCCGAAAAAGACGGCGGCATCTATGATGCGATGAATAAGGCAGTATCTTACGCATCGGGTGATTATGTGATCTTCATGAACTGCGGCGATTCGTTTTACGATAACGAAGTCCTTAAAAACACTGCGAAAGTTATCGCCGAAAAACCCGACAGAAAGATCTACTACGGCGACGCATATTTTTGCAATGCAAAACAGATAATCAGTCAGCCCGAAGAGATAACGGAGTCGATCTGTTACAGACATATGCCGAATCATCAGTCCTGTTTCTTCGAAAGGAAGCTCTGGGATGATGATGGGTTTGACATCAAATATAAGATCCGTGCGGATTACGACTTTTTCTTACGAAGCTTTTTTGTAAAAAACATCCGTCCCGCATATTTAAACCTCACGGTCGCATCCTACGAGGGCGGCGGTTTTTCCGAGTCGAATGCAAAGAGAGACAAAGAAGAACATCGCGAGATAGTCGTTAAATATATGGGCGAGAAAAAGGCCAATCACTACCGGAGGATAATGCGACTGACCCTCCAGCCTTTGAGAACATGGATAGCCCAGAAGAGCATCTTTGCGGGTGCCTACAATTCGCTTAAGAAGACTGTTTACAAGAGCAAAAAGTAAAACTCTGAAAAGGATAAAAAGCGCGAATGAGAGTGTTGTGGGTATGCAATCAGTGCATTCCCGTTATAGCAAAACATTTAAATATCGAGATACCGAACAAGGAAGGCTGGCTTTCCGGCTTGTCGGAAAAACTCATCGCCGAAAAGGATAAAGAGCTGGAACTCGGAATAGCTTTTAACGGCGGATTGGAGTACGGAAGATACAAAGGCGAATATGAGGTTACGGCCTACGGTTACGCGGATGATTCAAAAGCTCCCGAAGTATATGACGAAGCGATTGAAGGAAGATTTAAAGAGATCATCGAAGACTTCAAACCCGACGTTATCCATATTTTCGGAACCGAGTATCCTCATACGCTTGCGGTTTGCAAAGCAGCGAAAGATCCTAAGAAGATCCTTATCGGGATCCAGGGCCTCTGCAGCGTTTATGCGAAGCATTATTTTGACGGTCTGCCAAAAGACATTTACGAAAAAGAAACGCTTCGCGACATGTTAAAAAGCGACAACATAAAAGAGCAGCGGGAAAAGTTCGTTAAGCGCGGCGAGAATGAGATCAAGGCGATAAAACTTGCCGGAAACGTGACCGGCAGAACGGACTGGGATAAAAAATATACAAACGAATATAATCCGGATGCAAAGTATTACTTCATGAACGAAACGTTAAGGAGTAATTTCTACGAAGGCAGCTGGGACTTTGAAAAATGCGAGAAACTCTCGCTTTTCGCAAGCCAGGGCGACTACCCGATCAAGGGACTCCATGTGCTCTTAAAAGCACTTCCGAAGATCAAAGAAGAGTATCCCGACGTAAAGCTTTACGTAGCGGGAAACAAGATAAACGGAGAAGATTCGCTTAAGAAAAAGATACTTATCGGAACATACGGAAGATACATAAACAGACTCATCAAAGAAGGCGGTCTTGAAGGAAATGTTGAATTCCTGGGATCGCTAAAAGCCCCCGAGATGAAGGAAAGATATTTAAAGAGCAATGCTTTTATCTCTCCTTCGATGATGGAAAATTCACCCAATTCGCTCGGCGAAGCGATGCTTCTTTCGATGCCAGTCATCACGAGTGACGTTGGCGGCGTAAGAAATCTTTTAAGCGATGAAGAAGGATTTATATATCCTCCGCTCGATGAAGAAGCACTGGTAAATGCGGTGAAGAAATGCTTTGCGGAAAACGGCAGCGAATCGCAGAAAACCATGTGCGAAAAGGCCGGAAAGAAGGCGCGCATCACGCATGATGCCGATACGAATTATAAGAGACTGCTCGAGATCTACGAGAGTATCGCCGGAAAACAATAACCCGGCAAAAGAACATTGGAAAGAAAACGAAACGTAATATGAAATTAACATTTGTTTCAAATTACATAAATCATCATCAGAAACCGTTAAGCGACGAGCTTTATAAAAAACTCGGGGATGATTATACGTTCATTCAGACCGAGCCCATGGAAAAAGAGCGTATTGAAATGGGCTGGGATTCGGATTTTGACGATCTTCCGTATCTTAAGAAATATTACGAAAACGGATACGACTGCAAAAAGATAATCATCACTTCCGATATCGTTGTATTCGGAGGTACCGAGAACGAAGCGATCATCGAAGACCGTCTTCACGAAGGAAAGCCCGTTATCAGATACTCGGAGCGCCTTTACAAGGAAGGCCAGTGGAAGTGCGTATCGCCCCGCGGATTAAAGAAAAAATATCATGACCATACGAGATATTCCGATGCGAAAGTTTATCTTCTCTGCGCCGGAGCGTATGTTGCGGATGATTTTAATATAATAAGAGCTTATCGCGGAAAAAGGTTTAAATGGGGTTATTTCCCCGAGTTTATCACCTATTCCGAGGATGAGAGAAAAGCAAGAAGAGACTTAAGAAGAAGCCATCAGGAACTCGAGATCCTCTGGGCCGGAAGAATGATCGACTGGAAGCATCCCGAAAGCATCATAAAGCTCGCAAAGCACCTTTCATCAAAGGAAATACCTTACAGGATAAAGGTTGTCGGCGAAGGCAGTATGAAGGGTGACATCGAGGGAATGATCACAAAGAATTCGCTTGAAGATAAAGTGGAAATGCTAGGAAAGAAGAGCCCCGCAGAAGTCAGGGAATTAATGAATTCCGCAGATGTTTTCCTTCTTACCAGTGATTATAAAGAAGGCTGGGGAGCTGTGTGCAACGAAGCCATGAATTCGGGATGTGTCGTTGTTGCTTCACATGCGGCAGGAGCGGTTCCGTATCTTATCAAGCACAGACAGAACGGACTCATCTTCCCTTCGGGAGATTTTGCCAAGATGTCATCGCTCGTTGAGGAACTGACCAACGATCAGAAGTGGAGACTCTCTCTCGGAGAGAACGCGTACGAGACACTCGAGTGCGAATGGAATCATATGGTTGCGGCCAGAAGACTAATACAGTTTTCGGAAGATATCCTTCGCGGCGAGATAGAGCCTTGGACAACGGGTCCCTTAAGCGAAGCAAAGGTCATCCATCAGAGAAATATGTATCGAAAGATTGTCGGGATAGAACAGTAGAAAACGGCAAAGACAGGGAAAAATATGGGTTCACTGGTATCGGTGATTGTTCCGGTATATAACTCAACTGCATATTTGAAAAGATGCGTCGATGCGATACTTTCGCAGACATATTCCGATCTTGAAGTACTGCTCATAGATGACGGTTCAAAGGACGATTCCCTTAAGATATGCAGGGAATATGAAAAGAACGATCCCCGCGTCAGAGCGTTTCACAAGGAAAACGGCGGATCTTCGAGTGCGAGAAATGTCGGGATAAAAGAAGCAAAAGGCGAATACATCTGTTTCTGCGATTCGGACGATTACTACGAAAAAGACATCGTCGAAAATCTCATGAAGGTTTTCAAAGAACATGACGATGCCGTTGTCGCACAGTGCATGGCCGTATGCAGATACGAAGACAATACATTGGAGAGCGGCCCCTTAAAAGACAGCGGAAAGATCGTTAAAGAAACATCCGAAGAATACTTACGCGAACTTCTTTTACACCTTGGCGACAGTTCATTTTGCACAAAGATGATCAAAGCGGATTTTATGAAAAGATTCGCGTTTAACGAAGGAAGACTCAACGAAGATTTCGAACTTTTGGTATATATGCTCCAGGAGTTCGATCACATATACACATATGAGATAACGGGATACAATATCATACTTAGATTTGGAAGCAACACAAGAAATGTCTACAAGAATCTTTTCTATGACTGTATGATAGAAAATTCGGACATGGTCGCAAAACTTGTGGATGAGAAGTATCCGAGCCTTAAGGAAGAGGCGAGAAAATTCCAGTTATACCAACGGCTTGATTACACGCTCCATACGCCCCTTTCGAAGATGAAAAACAATCCCGTTGCAGACAAGGTATTAAAAGAATTAAAACTCTGGCGTAAGGACATAGCGACCAACCGGTACCTTGCCCCTAAAGATCGTAGAAACTTAAAGATCTTAAGCCGGATCCCGCATTTAAGCAAGTGGGTTCACAACAAGATCATGTTCCTTAAAGGAAAACCCGTCGAAAAATAACTTTAATGAAAGCGAAATATAAAGGGAAATGAAGATTATTAAGAAGCTTTTAAAGCTTCTCGATGCAAAACAGAAAAGATCGATAGTCGGTTTGATATTTTTGATGTTCATCGGAGCGATCCTCGAAGCGTGCTCTGTGGCACTTATCATACCTGTGGTAACGGTACTTTTTTCACCAAACGCGATATCCGAAAAATGGTATCTGTCACTGGCTTATTCGATATCGCCTTTTACCTCGGAAAAGGCATTTTCGATAGCGGTGATGTTAAGTATCATTATTGCATTTATCGTTAAGAACCTGTTTTTGTATCTCGAACAGAAGATCCTTTACAGATTCATCTATTCCAATCAGTTCAGAACTTCCGAGAGGATGATGAAGAATTATGTCAGAAGGGATTACGAGTATTACCTTAATGCGGACAGCGCGGTAATTCAGCGTAATATCACTTCCGACGTTAACAATATGTATGCGCTCATTCAGTCACTGATGCTTTTATTGTCGGAATTGATAGTATTTGTGACTCTTATTGTTGTGTGCGTAAAAGAGAGCCCTTTAATGACCGCATTCCTTGCAGTGCTTCTTGGCATCACTCTTTTACTTATAAAGATCGTTCTTAAGCCCGTTTTATACAAGGCAGGTAAGGACAATCAGGATTATTACGCAGGACTTTTCAAGTGGATCAATCAGACTATCACAGGTATCAAGGAAGTTAAGATCGGCGGAAAAGAAAACTACTTCGTGGATCAGTACATCGACTGCGGAAGGGGATATGTCGGTGCGGTTCAAAAATACACGCTCCTTAGCAATGCGCCCCGCCTTATCATCGAGGTAGTCTGCATCATCGGAATCGTTGCATATCTGATAAGTATCTATCTTCAGGGAACCAATGTTGAAGATGTTGTCAGCACGATCGGTGTGTTCGGATTCGCGATCATGCGACTCATGCCTTCGGCCAACAGGATCAATAACTGCCTTAACAATATCTCATACTTCGAGCCTTTCTTCATGGGCGTTTCCGATAATCTTCAGGATGACATCTCGGATGAGAATTCAAGAGTCGATGCTCTTGCAAGACCCAAGGAAAAACTTGAAGTAAAAGAAAAGATCGAACTTAAGAACATCAGGTATAAATATCCGAATTCGGAAGTTTACGTACTCAATGAAGCCAGCATGGATATACCCATCGGTTCAGCTGTCGGAATAGTCGGAACGACGGGTGCAGGAAAGTCCACGATAGTGGATGTCATGCTCGGCCTTTTAAGACTCGAATCCGGCGAGATATTAGCCGACGGACAGGATGTTCTTACTCCCGAGAACTACAGAAAGTGGCTTAAGAATATCGGATATATCCCTCAGACGGTATTCATGCTCGATGCATCGATAAGAAAGAATGTCGCCTTCGGTATTCCCGAAGAAGAGATAGATGAAGCGCGTATCTGGGAAGTGTTAAAAGAAGCCCAGCTCGATGAATTCGTAAAAGGTCTTCCCGAAGGCCTTGAGACCGGTATCGGCGAGCGAGGCATCAGACTCTCCGGCGGTCAGAGACAGCGTATCAGCATCGCGAGAGCTCTTTACGAAGATCCCGAAGTACTGGTTCTCGACGAAGCTACAAGTGCGCTTGACGGTGATACAGAGCAGGCCATCATGGATTCGGTCAACAGCCTCCACGGCAGAAAGACGCTTATCATCATCGCTCACAGACTCCAGACGATCGAAAAGTGCGATGCCGTATACAGGATAGAAAACGGCAAAGCCACACGAGAGAGATAAGAGTCCGCCTACGAAAGCGGTATGGATATACAGACAGGGCTGCTTAAGCGGTCCGAATACGGATATACAGACAGAAAACACAGACATAAAAAAGCACAAAGAAAAGAGACCAGCTCAAAAATGGAAACAAAGTTAAGCATCATAATCGCTGTATGTGATGCGGACAATGATACAAAAAGAATAAAAGAAACAGTCGATTCCGCACTTAACCAAAAGGATGCAAAGACAGAGGTCCTTGTATGTGCAGATGTCGTATCCGAAAAGGTTAAAGCCTTTTTATCGGAATACGAAAAGAACGAAAAGGTCAATGTTTTTTACACATCCGAAAGAAGAGGAAAAGGCGGAGCTTATAACTTAGGATTAAGAAAAGCCGATAAGAGTAAAGGAAACTTTATCTGTTTCTTAAACGCCGGCGATACTCTTGATCCCGACTTTGCAAAGAAGCTTTTAGGAAAGGCGAACGAATGCAAAGCGGATGCGGTTGCGTGTGCGAACAACACCGAAGAAAACGATATCGATTCCGAAGTCTTCTCTGAAGCCCTTCAGATGGAGGATTATGATAAAAAGGCGCTTCTTTGTGTCAATCCCGGAAGCATGGAATCGAAAATATATAAGACTCAGATCTTTGAAGAAAACGGCCTGTGGTTTCCGGAGAATCTTCTTTTTGAAAAATCGGGGATCGGAAGGCTTGCTCTTCTTTGTGCCGAAAACTTCGAATACGTTGATGAAGAGCTTTATTCCTTCGGCAAAAAGCCTGAAAACGACATCACCGAGGAAGACCTTTACAACAGACTCGATGTGATGAGTTTCTTTATGGAAGAGTGCTATAAAAGAGAGTTTTTGGAGGAATTTCCCGAGGAAGTCGAGAGCGCATGTATAGACGATATGTACATGAAAACGCTCTTTACATATATCGCGATAACACCCGCGAAAAAAAGAAAGCAGTCCTTCCTTAAGATGTTACAGGAAGCGATGCTTGACTGCTTCCCCGAGTTTGAGACAAACCCGTATTATTATGAAAAATACGATGACGATATAAAAGATCTGGTAACTCTTCACATGGAAAATCCCAATAAGTTTTTAAAAGCCACGATGAAGATGGAGTCCCTGTAAGTTAAGTTTTTTATTCTGATAATGAATGGAGAAACTATGGAAAAATGTACGATTGTTGTACCCTGCTACAACGAAGAAGAAGCTATCCCTCTTTTTTACGAAGCGACAAAAGAAGCGCTGAAAGACATGCCTCTTGAGATCGAATATCTTTTCGTAAACGACGGTAGCAAGGATAAAACACTTGCCGTATTAAAGGAATTATCCGAAAAAGACGCAAACGTTCATTATGTTTCTTTTTCAAGGAATTTCGGAAAAGAAGCCGCAATGTATGCCGGACTTAAAGAATCGACCGGTGACTATGTTGCGATCATGGATGCGGATCTTCAGGATCCCCCCGAACTCATTCCCGGTATGTACGACAGTATAATCAACGAAGGTTATGACTGCGTTGCGACAAGAAGAGTCGACAGAAAAGGCGAACCGCCCATCAGATCGGCATTTGCGAATATGTTTTATTTCATCATGCATGTTATCGCAAAAGTTGACATGGTTCCCGGTGCGAGAGATTTCAGACTCATGAAGAGAACGATGGTCGATGCCATTGTTGAGATGGGTGAATACAACAGATTCAGCAAGGGTATTTTCGGCTGGGTCGGATTTGATACAAAATGGATACCGTTTGAAAACAGAAAGAGAGTCGCAGGAAAGACGAAATGGTCGTTCTTTAAGCTTTTCCAGTATTCGATCGAAGGCATCGTTGCTTTCTCGACCGCACCTCTCGTTTGGTCGTCGGTTGTCGGAATGATCTTCTGCGTACTGGCTTTTATCGCACTCATTTTCCTGTTTGTCAGAGCGCTTGTTTTCGGCGATCCCGTAAACGGCTGGCCTTCGCTTGCCTGCATGATCACATTCTTTGCCGGAATACAGCTTTTCTGTGCGGGGATCATCGGTATGTATATTTCCAAGACATACCTTGAAGTAAAGGGCAGACCTATTTACATTGTGAAAGAGAAGAAATAATGGAAAAATTATTTACCAAGTTAAAAGAAGAACAGTACAAAGTGCCATTTGTTTCGGCACTTGTCATCGGACTTATCACGCATATGGTAATGATCGTGAACAAGTATCCGAATATCGATTCAATGACCAATTTCTATTTCGACCAGAACATGGTAACGAGCGGAAGATGGTTTCTGATGATCGCATGCGGATTCTCAACGTTTTACGATCTGAATTTCGTAAACGGTTTACTTGCCATCATACTTATCTCGATATGTGCCGTATACGTTACGAGATTCTTTGACGTTAAAAAGAAATATTCGCTGATCCTCATACCTGCGGTAATGGCCACATTCCCCGCAGTTGCTGCGACCATGTCGTATATGTACACGGTTGACGGATATATGCTCGGACTTCTTTTGGCCATCCTTGCGGCGTATGTCAGCAGAAAATACAAATTCGGATTCTTTGCCGGAATGGTGCTCCTTGCATTCAGCATGGGTACGTATCAGGCGTATGTTTCCGTAACGATCCTGCTCTGTCTTTTCGATATCGTATTCGCTGTTATCAACAACGATGATATCTTCGATGTCTGGAACAAGGGCTTTAAGTATCTGATGATGGGTATCGGTGGCGGAACACTGTATTTCGGTATCTTAAAGATCTGCCTTGCCGTTCAGCATAAAGAACTTGATACATATCAGGGAATAAACGAAATGGGTAAATTCAATCCTGCAATGATCCCCGAGAGGATCGCACATATGTATACCGATTTCGGAGCATTTATCTTTAAAGGACGGATCTTTGTAAACAACATTTTCACCATGGTGATAATGAGTATCATCGTTTCGTCCGCGATCGTTGCGATCTTCGTTCTTTTTGCAAAAAACAAAGCATTCAAAAAATGGTATAACTGGCTGATCCTTCTTCTCTGCATCGGATTAATGCCTTTCGGAACCAACATCATGCTTATGATGTCATCGAAAGTCGAATATCATCTTTTGATGAGAATGCAGTGGGAAGTATACATCATCGCGATGGTCGTGATAGCCGAAAGAACGCTTGCTGCGTTTGAAACCGTCAAGGATAAGTTAAACATCGCGAAGACCATTACGGTGGTCTTGATAGCCGGATTGTGTTATAATTTTCTGTTAATGGATAACATCGCTTACTTTAACCTCCAGCAGCAGTACGAAAAGACTTATGCATACTGTGTAAGGCTTCTCGACAGGATCGAAAACACCGACGGATACTATCAGGGAATACCCATCTGTCTTGTCGGAGAGGTCAGCAAAACGAGTTATCCGAAGACCGAACTTACAGCCGACGTTACCGAGAAGATGAGGGGAACGGACGGTGATTTTCTGCTTTACCGCGGAGAGCAGTACGAAGAATTCATGAAGAATTATCTCGGTGCGACACTTAACATCCTTACCGGCGATTATGTCACGGATATGTATTATTCCGAGGAATATGCCGAGATGACTTCCTTCCCCGATAAGGGAAGCATAAAGATAGTAAACGGCATTATGTTTATAAAACTCGAGTAGTGTACCTTTGTTTCGGAGAGAAAAAATGGGAAAACTTACAGTAATAATCCCTTCATTCAATGAAGAGGACAATATCGACAATACAGCGAAAGTGATCGGCGAAACTCTTAAAGAAGCAGGGATCGATTACGATCTGCTCTTTGTTTCCGACGGCTCAAAAGATGCGACTTTTGACATCATCGAAAGACTGGCTTCGGAAGACAAGAGGATCGGCGGCATTCAGTTTTCGAGAAATTTCGGAAAAGAAGCAGCCATATTTGCCGGACTCGATTATGCAAAGGGTGACTGCGTTGCCGTTATCGACTGCGACCTTCAGCATCCTCCAAAAACTCTTGTCGAGATGTATCATCTTTGGGAAGAGGGCTATGAAGTAGTTGAAGGCATCAAATCAAAAAGAGGAAAAGAAAGTCCTTTCTACAGACTTTTTACAAATATCTTCTACGGGATAATGAGTTCCTTAATGAAGATCGATATGAACAAAACATCCGATTTCAAGCTTCTTGACAGAAAAGTTGTCAATGCGCTTCTGGATCTTCCCGAGAGAAACACATTCTTTCGAGCGCTCACATTCTGGGCAGGATTTAAGAGTACATCGGTTACGTTTGATGTTGCCGAAAGAAAAGCAGGAAAGAGCAAATGGTCGTTTTCGGGCCTTGTTAAATATGCGATCTCCAATACGACCTCGTTTACTACAGCACCGCTTAAAGCAGTATTTGTTCTGGGCATGCTTTTGCTGGTTTTCTCCGTTGCACTCGGAATCGAAACACTGGTAAATTATTTCCTCCACTTTGCTGCGGACGGATTTACGACGGTCATTCTTCTTTTGCTTATAATCGGAGGATGCATAATGATAAGCCTCGGTATCATCGGTCACTATATTTCCAGGATCTATGAGGAAGTAAAGGGCAGACCGAGATACATCGTATCGAAGATCACATCCGAGGAAGAAAAATAAACATATATGAGTAACGAAAAACCGAGACAACTGAATATGGAAGTCCTTCGTGTGTTCGCGATGCTCATGATCATCATGCTTCACTACCTTGACAAGGGAGGCGTGTTAAAAGAGTTCGAACTTAAGATGGGATTAAACCGAAATCTCGCATGGATCATCGAAGCTCTCTGCATAGGAAGCGTAAACATCTATGTTCTGATAAGCGGATACTTCCTTTCGAAGTCCGAGTTTAAGCCTAAAAAAGTGGCACTTCTCTGGGCGCAGATCCTTTTCTATTCATGGATCATTACGATAATCTATGCGATAGTGACAAAGGGTGCATTCAATTTCGAAAACGGGATCTATGATGTTATCCCGCTCGTTATGCCCGTGACCGGAACCCATTACTGGTTTGCCACCGTGTACATTCTTTTGTATCTTTTCTTCCCTTTCCTAAACAAGGGAATAGATGCAATGGACAAGAAAAAATTAAAGGGAATTATCATCGCGGCGATCGCGGTATTTTCTCTCTGGAATACATTCCTTCCTTTCACGCAGCCTCTTACAGACCGTGAAGGAATGGATATCTGCTGGTTTGTATGCCTCTATCTTGTTGCGGCATACATAAGAAAATATCCCGAGGATCTCAAGCTTTCAAGATGGCTTTATCTCCTGCTTTTTGCGGTATCGAGCCTTGCTGCATTTGTACTCGGAAAAGGACTGCTGGTAGCAGATCTTATCATCGGAAAACTTGGCGGATATGCGGAGAATTTCTATCCCTACAATTCGTTCTTCATTTTCTTTGCGAGCGTATGCTTATTCTTATTCGTGGTAAAAAGCAAAGAAAAGAGCGCACCCGCATGGCTTTCGAAAGTCGTTCTTTTTGCGGCGCAGGGAACGTTTGGTGTATATCTTTTGCATGAGCATATCCTTTTAAGGTATATGTGGCCGAAGTGGTTTGCGGTTGAAAAGGTTTCATCCACAGCGCTTTTTATACCTCATGCGATAGGTACGGTTCTGGCGATATTTATCGTCGGTATCATCGTTGATTTTGTAAGAAGACTGTTGTTCGGTATCTTTACCCGAAAGAACAGTAAATAAAATAAATGGAGCAAAAATGATAAGATTCAATGTACCTCCCTATACGGGAAAAGAAATGGAATACATAAGACAGGCCGTGGAAAATCAGAAGATCTGCGGTGACGGCGATTTTACACATAAGTGTAACGAATGGATCGAAAAGAAGACCGGCACGGGAAAAGCACTTCTTACAACTTCCTGCACACATGCAACGGAAATGGCTGCGATCCTCTGCAATATAAAGCCCGGTGATGAAGTTATCATGCCGAGCTACACATTCGTATCTACAGCCGATGCTTTTGTTTTAAGAGGTGCGAAGGCAGTATTCGTGGATGTTCGTCCCGATACGATGAATATCGACGAGAACCTTATTGAGGATGCGATCACCGATAAGACACGCGCGATCGTTCCCGTTCACTATGCGGGCGTATCCTGCGATATGGATAAGATCCTTGATATCGCCAAAAGACATAACCTTCTGGTTGTCGAAGATGCCGCCCAGGGCATTATGTCCGAGTATAAAGGACAGGCTCTCGGAACATTCGGTGATTACGGATGTTTCTCGTTCCACGAGACAAAGAACTTCTCGATGGGCGAAGGCGGAGCACTTCTTATCAGAGACAAAGATAATATCGAGCGTGCGGAGATCATCAGGGAAAAAGGTACCAACAGAGCGAAATTCTTCCGCGGACAGATCGATAAATATACATGGGTGGATGCGGGTTCTTCATATCTTCCCAGTGAGATGAATGCAGCATATCTTTATGCCCAGCTCGAGCTTGCTGACGAGATCACGGCCGACAGAATGAGAAGCTGGAATATGTACAACGATGCGTTTGAAGAGCTTGAAAACAAAGAGAGGATCGAGAGACCTTTTATCCCTTCGGACTGCAAGCATAATGCCCATATGTTCTACTTAAAGTGTAAGGATCTTGAAGAGAGAAGCGCACTCATCAAATTCCTCGGAGAGAACGGTATCCTTGCGGTATTCCATTACATCCCTCTTCACAATGCTCCCGCAGGAAAGATCTACGGAAGATTTAACGGTGAAGATGTTTATACCACAAAAGAGAGCGAGAGACTTGTAAGACTTCCTCTTTACTACGGACTTAAGGAAGACGAAGTCGAATACATCATCGGCAAGGTTAAAGAATTTTACAGATAATGACTAACGAAGTAACAATACGTCCAATTACATACGACGATACCGAAGATATTATAAGATGGCGCAATTCCGATTTTGTCAGAAGCCGTTTCATAGATCAGAGACTCTTTACGAAAGAAAGTCACGAGTACTGGCTTAAGAACTTTGTAGAGACCGGAAAGGTGGCACAGTTCATCATCCTTCTTGACGGGAAGGGTGTCGGAAGCGTCTATTTAAGGGACATCGACCCTGATGAAAGATCGGCCGAATACGGGATCTTCATCGGTGAAGAAAGCGCCAGAGGAAAAGGTGTCGGAACAAAAAGCGCACGTCTTATCCTGGAGTATGCTTTTTGTGAACTTAAACTTGAAAAGATATTTCTTCGCGTTTACAAAGACAATGCGGGTGCCGTAAAAAGCTATGAAAAGGCCGGTTTTGTCAGTAACGGAAAGATCGAGAACATCGAGGTTAACGGCGAAAAACGCGATGTGATATTCATGGAGCTGGAGAAAAAGGATTTTGAAAAACGATAATACAAAAAGAATAGCGGGTACGATCTTTATCATTATCTCGTCACTTGTGTTTACGTTTTATTGTTTTGAACTCGTACTGCTTCATTACAATCAGACTCTTTATCCGGTAACGGGAAAATACGAGTCTGATTTGTTTGCGCATATAGAGATGGCGCTCGACGGATGGGGATACAGCGTGCTTGCGGTATTCTTCAGACTCTTTTCGTACCTTAACGATTTCGGATTTCACTTTGCGATAGCAGCCCTTTTATGTATCTTTGAAGCCGGTACACTCGCACTTACATACATACTTTTAAAAAGATACAGACTCGGGACCAAAACAGCGGTTGTTTTTGCTGCATTTACCGGTTTTGCGATGCCTTTTTACATAAGGGCGATCCAGCCGTACAGATACATAGGTTATCAGTCGGGAAGCATATGGCATAATTCGACTTATATCGCGATGAAGTTTTTTGCGCTTCTCTGCATTCTTCTTTTCCTTGCGATCTCGGAGAATTATAAAGAAAAGTTAAGTGTCGGCGCCGTTATCGCATTTGCACTTTTACTTGCCGCAACAACGAGTGTAAAGACCAATTTCATCCTTGTCTTTGCACCTGTTGCCCTGGTTTTTCTTATAATCGATGCAATACTTGGAGTGCCGTTTAAAAGGATACTTGTCTGTGCCCTCACGGTTATCCCGTCGATACTTGTTATCCTCTTTCAGGAAGTCGTTCTTTTCGGAGAGAGTACGGGCAACGGCATCATGATCGATCCTTTATACAGCGTATATTTAAGAGCGGAAAAACCGTATTTTACAATGATACTTTCGGCGGCTTTTCCGATAATGATCCTGCTTTATAACTTCATTCCCGTACTGAAAGATACGATCGCGGATCTTAAGGATAAAAAGAGAGGGCTTACTCACCGCTTTTTCATCCTGTCTTGGGCTATGTGGTTTGTGGGTTTTCTTGAACTCATTCTTTTAAGGGAAACCGGGCAGAGAGAACTTGATGATAATTTTGCGTGGGGATATGATTTCTGCATTTTCGTTCTTTTCGTTGTGAGCGTTATATACTTTGCAAGAAACGTATCGTCCCTTACAAATAAGATTATACTCTGTGATATGTCCGATAAAACGGATATGTCCAAAAAAGAAAAAAGCCCCGCTTCGGGGATAGGAATTGCATATGAGGTCATCGCATTCGCAGTGCTTTTATACCAGGTTTACTGCGGTGTGTATTTCTTTGTGAGACTCTCGCAGGGACTGACTTTCTTTATGCAATGATAAATCGGAGGAAATAATGAAGATCAGTTTTGTAATTCCGTGCTACAGATCGGAGAAAACATTACCGGATGTTATCGATGAGATCAAGACCACGATGGCAGAGATCGGACATGAATTCGAGATCATTCTCGTAAACGATGCATCACCGGATAACACATTCGAAGTCATCAAAAAGATAGTTGCCGAAAACAATAATATCCTCGGTATCGATCTTGCCAAAAACTTCGGACAGCACTGTGCCCTGATGGCAGGTATGAGACATTCGTCGGGCGACGTTGTCGTATGTCTTGACGATGACGGCCAGACACCCGCAAACGAAGTCGGAAAGTTACTCGGAAAACTCGAAGAAGGTTACGATGTCTGCTACGCAAGTTACGGCAAAAAGCAGCATTCGGGATTCAGAAATTTCGGAAGCAAAGTTAACGAACTCATGACAAGGATCATGCTCGGAAAACCCAAGGAACTTAAAGTTTCGAGCTACTTTGCCGCAAAGAGATTCGTCGTTGACGATATGCTCAAATACGAACAGTCCTATGCATATGTCATCGGACTCGTTCTTCGTGCAACAAAGAATGTAGCCAATGTGGAAGTAAACCACAGAGCAAGAAGTGTAGGAGAGAGCGGATATACTCTTACCAAACTCTTTTCACTCTGGTTTAACGGTTTCACCGCATTTTCGATAAAGCCCTTAAGGATCGCGACCGGCATCGGATGCTTCTGTGCCGGAACAGGATTTTTATACGGCATATACACGATCGTAAAGAAGATCATACTCATGGATGCTGTAGAGGCAGGCTTCTCAGCACTTATGTCGGTGCTCGTATTTATCGGCGGTATGATCATGATCATGCTCGGACTTATCGGTGAGTACATCGGAAGAATTTACATCTGCATGAACAATTCTCCCCAGTACGTCATCAGACAGAAAATCGGAATGGATTCCGAAAAAGAATGATTTCGGATCGGCAAAATGGATAACACTAAACTTAAAGATAAAAACAAAAAAATCAACCCTGTTGTCTTGGATTGCATCTTTCTTGCGATCCTTGTTTTGCTGCCCTTTCTGCATATCGCATCCGGTGTCGAACTGACCGATACCGCGTACAGTCTCGGCAACTACGAAAACCTCGATTCGATGAACCTTACATGGACGATCGCCACATTCTGGGCAAACATGCTCGGAAAGTTTTTCAGCATCCTTCCCATGGGTTCGACCTGGATCGGAATGAAATTTTACACTACGCTGGTACCCGTTGCCGGCGTGGCCTGTTCATATCTTTTCTTAAGAAAATACATAACACGCTGGATACTCTTTGTCGGTGAATTACTTGCGATATCGCTCTTCTGGTGCCCGACGACGATCCTTTACAATTATCTGACATATCTTCTTTTTACCCTTGTTATCATCTTCATAATCGAGTCTCTTAACAAAGAGAAAAGATGGGGCCTTGCGATAGCGGGAGTGATCCTCGCGTTCAACGTATTCGTGCGTTTCCCGAATATCACCGAAGCCGCACTGATCTTGGTCGTATGGCTTAATGCAAAGATAAACAAAAAGAAATTCCTGTACGGATTAACGGACACAATGATCTGTGTCGGAGGTTTCCTTGCGGGGGTTGGTATCAACGTGCTCCTTATAGGATTAAAGTACGGTTTTGCATCCATCCCCAACATGATCATATCGCTCTTTTCCATGACGGGAGAAAACACCGGATACAAGCCCACACAGATGATATTCACGATCATCAGGGGTTATTCGACATACTATAAGAGCTTTATTTTCCTCGTTGCGATCTCGGTCATCTGTTTTGCCGTGAGCGCGATCATGAAAAGACATTACGCAAGGATCATAACTATCGTTGCACAGTTTGTTCTTTACGGACTTTTCCTTTTCTGGGGATACAGAAACCACGTTTACACTTTAAGATATTCCGATTACTCATCCATGTATTTCTGGATGGTCGTTTTCTTCGTGATCGGCAATGTCGTATCCGCATGGACATTGCTTCGAAAAAGAACCGATAAAACGCATAAGCTTATCGCGGCCGCAGTTCTGATCGTTATCTGGATCACGCCGCTTGGAAGCAACAATGCGCTTTATCCTTCGATAAACAATCTTTTTATCGTCGCTCCCGCTGTTTTATCCATGTGCTGGAACGAACTTTTCAAGGGAAGGAATTTTTACGAACTTCTCGATCTTGAAGCAAGGAACACTATGGTTGCGACAAGGATCACGGTGGGTCTTCTTTTGATAAGCATTGTGGTTCACTGCTCGATATTCGGAGTCGTTTTCATTTTCCGCGATTCGGGATTCCCGTATAACAACCACACAAAGATCGAAGGCAACGAAGTACTCGCAGGAATGCATACCAATCCCGAGAGGGCAGCGCTTATAGAAGAACTGACTTCTTATGTCACAAAGAATAACCTTAAGGGCAGGGAAGCCGTATATTACGGAGATATCCCGGGACTTGAATATATATTAAAAATGCCATGCGCGATCTCTCACACATGGCCTAATCTCGGTTCGTTTTCGTATAATGATTTTGTAAATGATTTTGAATCACTGGATGATACTCCGGTCATATTCGTCAATACCGAGTACTGCAGAAACATCCTTGATGTTGACGGGAATGCGATCAACAAGGACCAGTTCCTTTCGGAGTATATGAAAAATAACAGTTATTCACTCGATGCACGTATCGGAAACATTGCGATCTATTCCGCCAAGGAATGATCACTTAAACCATCTTCCGCTTGCTCCGCAGGGAAGTACGAGTCCGTTTGAAGATACGGGAAGACCGATCTCTTCGGCTATTACTTCTCCGCCGAATCTGCTCTTTATACAGGTGTTTAACATGTATGAAAGAACTGCGGGCTGAAGTCCCGTGGTGTATGAGTTTATCAAAAAGAATGCCGCATCGTCACTGAGTAAGCTGCTTGTCAGTTCGATAAAAGGAAAAACGCTTTCTTCGATCTTCCAGATCTCACCTTTGGGACCTCTTCCGTAAGAAGGAGGATCCATGATGATCCCGTCATATTTGTTTCCGCGGCGGATCTCCCTTTCGACAAATTTAACGCAATCGTCGACAAGCCATCTTATCGGAGCGTTTTCAAGACCTGAAACAAGCGCATTTTCCTTGGCCCATGAAACCATGCCTTTCGATGCGTCGACATGAGTTACGTGAGCACCTGCAGCGGCAGCGGATAGAGTCGCACCGCCTGTATATGCAAAAAGGTTAAGTACCTTAAAATTCTTATCGGGATTCTTAGAGATCTCGTTTTTGATTATAGACGAAAACCAGTCCCAGTTAACGGCCTGCTCGGGAAAAAGACCCGTATGCTTGAAGGCAAAAGGCTTTAAGTTGAAAGTAAGATCGGAGTACGTGATGCTCCATTCTTCGGGAAGATTCTTAAATTCCCATTCTCCGCCGCCTTTGCTCGAGCGATGATAATGACCGTTGAACTTTTTCCATCCGGGATTGTGTTTGGGAGTATTCCAGATAACCTGCGGGTCGGGACGAACAAGCAGATAATCGCCCCAGCGTTCGAGTTTTTCTCCGCCGGACGTATCTATTACTTCGTAGTCTTTCCAATTATCGGCAATCCACATACTGACCTCCGTAAAATGATTCTTTCGGGTTCTGTAACCTGAATAATTATAACACGGGAAAACGTTTTATAAAGAGTTTACAGGGAAAAATGTCAAAGTTAAGCGAGTACTGCAAAAAGAAAAACTTAAAAGAGATGGACGGGGATTACCTCATCCTTTACCGTATCTGCCTGGGCATTCTGCCTTTTCTGCTTCTTGCGGTGATCTTTTTCTGGATCTTTGGAAACAAACTGACGGACGGCATGACCGAATGCTCCTTCAGAAAGATCACGGGGCTTTACTGCATCGGATGCGGCGGCACCAGAGCTTTTAACTATTTTGTCAGAGGGCATATCTTTAAGAGTTTTTACTATCATCCGTTTGTGCCTTATGCATTCTTTGCGTACTTTTTCTTCGTGATAAACTCGTTTCTTTACAGGCACAATTTAAAGTGCTTCAAAAAACTGAATCCGCTGATCCTTATCTACGTCGGACTGGGAATCCTGTTTATCCAGTTCATAGTAAAAGACGTACTGATACTGGCGTGCGGGATATATATGCTCGACTGAATAAAAAGTGTGGTTTTTTCCACACTTTTTTTGATATAAAACACCGTATTTTTCCACACTTTGGAACTGATTGCGGAAAACATGCGGACAGATGACGGACTGCACGCATAAAAACACAATAAAATGTATCCGAAAAGCGTGAAAATCCGACTAATAGTAGTATAATAAACAATGATGGACAAACTTTGCATAATAATAAAGAAAACAATCTAAAGATTAAAGCATAAAAAACCGATAAAAATATATGGGAGAATGCTTAAAAATGCAGACATCGAATTATGCTTTAAAAAAGAATACAGGAAAAAAAGGCTTCACTCTGGTGGAGCTTATTGTCGTTTTGGTAATAGTTGCGATCCTTGCGGCAATAGCAGTTCCCACATTTTTGGGCTTCATGGATCTGGCCAAAAACAATGAGAGAAAGAACAATGCTATAAAGAGCCTTACGGCAACACAGACAGCTTTTTCGGATCTTTATTCCGATGCGAGCAGCTCGCTGAGCCCGGCCAAAAGAAAGAACGTTGAAGATCTTGTAGGCGTAAACGGATCCTGCTTTATGGTATGGACCGGGAACCAGCTCCTTGACGGCACCACAAAAGCTCTTCCCGAAAACATCGCTTCGTACACCGTGGACAAAGCGCTTTATTTTGAGGGCGGAGTTTGTTTTTATTATGACGGCAGCGAATGGGAAAAAGAAGATGCCGCAGACTGGGATGCAGCAAAGAATTGGGCATTGACAAGCAAAAGCGTGGATAATTCGAAGGCTGTTTATATGTGGCCTTACTCATGGGATTCCGCATATCTTGATACAAATCCCAATGTGGATATCAACGAAGATCCCGAAGAAGATTCGATCAAAGTCGTTGTCTTAAATCTTGATCTTGATTCGGATACAAACATAAATGCAAGAAACAGAGTATATTTCACAAAAGCCGGAAAGGATGTCAATTCGGGTATCGAATCCGTAAGAGTCCTTTTCTGGAAGGACGGAAATTCATGGCAGTCGACATATTCGTCGGGAATATTCAATGTCGACGGCAAAGACTACGAGATACATTACGATCCGAGATTCACTGTTACCGCATGGCGTTCCGATTCAACGGGTGATTTTGATACGATCGATCAGATCAAAAGCCTTGTGTGCGACAACCCGACTTCCGCAAACTACTACGAATTCAACCTCGTGCTCCATGACAACGGACCCGAGGATGTAGATGCCGTATATATCTCGAAAAACAGATTCCGCGCTGCCATAGCAAACAGTGCATCCAAACTTACAAAGTCAAACGTAACGGAATTAAGCCAGGTTCCTATGAGGAACGGCGCAAACGGCAACCCTACCGTTACAAGGATCGATGATGAATCGGTACTTGACGGTTATGCATATGCATGGGTTGAAAACGGCAACCTTGTCTGGTGGACCAATGCGGCAAACGTATATATGCCTGCAGACTGCAGCAACATGTGCTCGGGTTCCGTCGTTCAGGTAAGCGAACTTGATTTTTCCGGATTTAATTTCCAGAATACGACAAATGCAAGAAGCATGTTTGAAGGAAGTAACGTAACTGCAGTAAGCAATATTTCAAACGCAGCTAACTTAAGCGATGTAAGTTTCATGTTTGCAAACTGTGCTTCGCTTACAAGTGCGGACGTTGACGGACTTGCAGGAAATATCACCGCACTCAATAAAATGTTCTACGGATGCACATCGCTTTCCGACAACGGCATGGCATTCCAGGCAGGATTTGATACATCGGGTATCTCGGACTTTACATATATGTTCGCAAACAGCGGCGCGGCTGCGGATATTTCAGGCTTTGTAATCTCCGATTCGGCCAATCTTGAGAGTATGTTCGAAGGCTGCAAGGGAAGTACGGTAAACCTTCCTTCATCGAACGTTAAGCCCGGAAACCTTAAGAACACATTCAAGGGCAGTGGATTCAATACTCTTGATTTTACCGGCTGGGACATGACAAAGGTTTCGACACTCGAGGGAACTTTCAAGGATTCGACATCGTTGACGGGGATCACGATTGACTCCTGGTACCTTGAATCCTGTGTGAACATGGATGAGACCTTCATGAACTGCGCATCGCTTTCGAACTCATCGAGCGCACCTTTTGATGCCGGAAAGATCATCACATCCAAGAACCTGACAACACTTAAGAGAACTTTTGCCGGATGTTACGCATTAACCGAGATAAACCTCAACAGATTCTATACGAGCAATGTTACCGATATGACGGAATTATTTGCGATGAATACTGATTCTTCAAAACATTCCGCATTGACCGATATCGAATTCGGTGCAACGTTTGACACTGCCAAAGTCGGCAGCATGAACAAAATGTTCTATGAATGCGAAAGCCTTGAAAACATCGAAGGTATAGATAAGTTTAAGACGTTCAATGTTCTCGATATGGAATACATGTTTGCGGGCGATTCCAGTCTTACAACACTCGATCTTTCATCGTTTGAGACCAACAGGGTTAACAGATACGATCACATGTTTGAGGACACGACATGTCTTGCAACCATTTATGCTTCACCGAGATTTGTGGTAAGAGGCGGTCTTTCGGCAAATGATATCTTTAACGGCAATGATGTTATCGTCGGCGGAAGAGGTACATCGATCTCGGACAAGAAGACGGAAGTCGAAGCCGATGAAAACGCATACAACAACGAAGATTACAAGAAACTCCAGTTTGCAAAGATAGACGGATGGCAGGGCGAAGAAGGATATTTCACAGGCAAATATCGTGAGGTATATATCGCCAAAGCCGCGTTCCAGTCTCTCTTCGATCCTCAGGAGGCTTTAAACGGAATAGTAAAAGTCGATACCGACAGATACACGATCTCAGAAGTACGTGACAAAGAAGGCGTTGTAAGCTTAAAGGATACAAGCTCGGGAAAGAATACATACTATTACATTTTCGCATGGAAAGAAAACAATACGATCTACTGGTGGACGGATGCCGATCTGGCATATCTTCCCGAGGACAGCACCAACCTGATAGTGCAGGCTGATCTTAAATCGTTTGATTTTACGGGACTCAGTGTAAGCAAAGTCAAGAAGATTTCCAAGTTCTTCAGCCAGGTTGCTAATCTCGATCATGTTGAATTCGGCAACATGTTTTACCTGGACAGCCTGTCCAAATATACAGGCAATATGAACAATAACAACATATCGTTCTTCTATCAGTGCACGGATCTTAAATCCGTGGATATATCGGGAATCGATTTTTCATACAGAGACATTCGTCAGATGTTTGACGGCTGTTCGGGTCTTGAGACTGTTAATCTGTCGGGAGCCGATTTCTCGAATTCAAATATCGGACATATGTTTGGCGGCTGCACTCAGTTAAAGAGTGTCAACATATCAGGAACGAACTTTGATTATGCCGACATCTCGTATATGTTCGAGAACTGTACGTCCCTTACGAACAACAGCGTTGATTTCTCCTCATGTGAGTTTACCAACATAAAGAACTTAAAGTTTATGTTCATCGGATGTACGGGACTCACAAAGGTAAGCATTTCTAATCTTACCATGGCATCAACCGCCGGAGATATCTGTGACGGAATGTTCAACGGCTGCACCGAACTTAAAACGATAGAATTACCCGGATGGAACGTTACAAACAAAGGAAATTTTGATCAGATCGTTAACAGTGCACCCGCAGTGGAAGTACTTAAGGTTCCCGACTGGGAGTTTTCGAGTATCAAGATAACAGGCGGCGAGGCCTTTAAATGCCTAAGAAAGTCCACGCTTAAAACGGTTGATATGTCCAACTGGGATTTAAAGGAATCCACTACCTTGATCAAGGCATTTATAAACTGCAGCAGTATTGAAACACTTGATCTGTCGGGATGGAAAATGAGCAAAGTTAATTCTCTTGAAGAGACTTTCCATGGATGTACCAATCTTACTTCCCTCGATCTTACAGGATGGGGAGAGGGAGACAATCTGGCAAATGTAACAAATATGACAAAGACTTTCAGAGGTCTGGAGAATCTTCCGAAGATAACTATCGGAAGCGATGAAGTCTGGGATCTGAAGAATGTTACCATCATGAGAACAACATTCGAAAACTGTAAAAAGATCAATATGGATTTCGGATTCATCCATCTTTCAAACAAGCTTACTTTCATAAGCTGGACGTTTAAGAACTGCAGCAATATCACAACGCTCGATCTAAGCAACTGGGATACGACTTCCGTAACGACAAATATGGAGGATACATTTGACGGATGTTCGAAACTTAAAACGATATACGTATCGGATAAGTTTGTCATTACTCAGAAAAAGAGCATGTTCCCGGGATGCACAAGTCTTGTGGGCGGAAAAGGAACAAGCTACTCAGACATTTTAAATGCAAACGATGTAAATGAAGCTAAGAATTCAAAATACGCTAAAATTGACGGCGGAGCGGACGATCCGGGCTACTTCACATTGAAAGAGTAACAATAAAAGGAACGGGACATGGGTGTGATTAAGACTAAAAAACTTAATACGCAGAAAGGCTTCACTTTGGTGGAGCTTATTGTCGTGCTCGTTCTTATGATGATATTCATCTCGCTTGGCGTAGCGGGAATACTCACATGGCAGGACTGGAGTCGATACAAAAAAGAGAATACGGCAGCGGAAACCATTTTCTATTCACTTCAGAATCAGTTCACGGAACTTGATGCAACGGATGCCTTTGATTCCAAAGTCAAGAAACCCGTAAAGGCCGTAAAGGATGCTTCCGACAAAGAGCTCCTCTTTGTGGCGAACAGAGATCATCAGGGCTATTTCGAAGGAAATGCTTCAGGCAGGATAACCTATGATGTTGACAGTTATTATATCTGGGAGCCTTCGGCAACAGTCGATACAAAGGCTACTCCCATCTGGATCAATACCCCTGCCACATCCGACAAATCAAAATATCAGGGAAGTATCTATTATCTTTCGGCAAGCAAAGGCGATTACGATAAATACCTTAACAAGCAGTATGACCAGCTTGAAAACGAGGGAACAAAGCTTTTATTTGACCTTCTGGCTCCGTATATCTCCGAAAAATCGGTATTAAACGGTGCGATCTGGGTAGAGTTTTCTCCCGAGGCGAGACAGGTATTTTCCGTTTGTTATTCCGACAGGGTAAATTCATTTGCATACAATCCCGCAACTCTTTCGGATTCGACCGGAATGCTCGACAGAACAGAGGATACAAGAAGAGAACTCCTTATCGGATATTATGCGGCAAAGAGCCTTTCCATTCCTACCGAAGGACGTGATGCAAAGAATCTCGGAGATATCTATTTCGAAAACAAAGAAACATTTAATCTGGTCATCACCGAAGAAAACTTAAGTCCCGACAATCATTATGTTGTCGATATATGTCCCGCACTCGATGATTATTCGATGGATGAAGACTGTCCGTTAATGACGCTCGAGTTTAAGTTAAAAGACGAGAACAATCAGTCGATCATCAACAATGACAGTTTATCCAAGGCGGTATTAAAACCCGTATCGGCAAAGGTATCTTTCTTTGAAGGATATTATGCATCGGATGATTTTAAGACACTCATTCAAAACGATCCCGTCCGCAAGATGTTCTATAAGGACGTTAATGTCGATAACGGCAGCAGCTTCAGGATGAATATTCCCGCATACGTAAGAAACAATGCGGGCAAGAATGAGATCGTTCTTGTACTGGATGCTGCCGATGTACAGGCACAGGCTTATCTTTGCGCAGACAAGAACAAACCCGAAGTAAGCTTCATCAATACTTACAGTTTCTACCGTTTCGGTTTTGATCTTGATAACGATAATATCATGAAGATCGGTGCAGTACTCGAATCGGATTCAAGCACCGTATTCTCAAAGACCGGTACATTTGAAAGCCCCGTATTCGGCGATGCGTCTATCGTATCCGATGCCCAGGGATCAAAGAATGTATATGAGTTAAAGAATGCGAGACATTTATACAATGTCAGATTCGAGACCGACTATAAAGAAAGCAGAAAGACAGACGCAAAGAAGACTTATCCCCGTGAATTCATTGTTAAGAATGATATAGACTGGGCAGAATTTACAGCCAATGATTATTTCTTTGATTCGTTTAAATCCGGTACCGAATCGGGCCTTAATTTCGAAGCGGGTACAACAGGAAAAGAATCGGGGATCAATTACCAGGGCAGCACCGACAACAACAGATACATCAACAAAGGATTCCCTGCCAATAATAAAGCGGATTACTGTTTCCCGGGATTCAGAGCACTTGGCGTAAACGATGTATTCAAGGCAGACGAATGCACTTCGGCCAACAGAAAATATTATGCGATCAGCAATCTGAATATCTCATTCTCGGCCAATATGGCTTACGGCGTATATGGAAAAGATTCGAGACTGGAATGGCTTCAGAATGATGTTTCACAGTTTAATGAGTACGACGGAACGAGTTATTCCTCAGGCAATATCGACTGGGAAAACATCAACCGTTTCAATACATCCACAGGCAAAGAAAAGCATCCTACATTTGTAAAGATAATGAGGGGATTGTATCCTCTCGGTCTTTTTGCGGAGAATTCGGGAACGATCAGCAACCTTGAACTCAATAAACACAGAGTTATCGGTATGGAAGAAGTCGGTACCGCCAATACGCTTGTATTTACCAATATGGTCGGAGGTTTCACAGGCAACAACCTCGGTAATCTGAACAACCTTTATTTAAGAAACGTTAATAACTTAAGCGATGCAAATACAAGAGCCAACGAAGTGACCGGAGACAATGCGACAAAGGTAAACGGAAGAACCGATGTCGGCGGAATCCTCGGAAGAGAATCCTGGACCGTAATGGCTTCGGGATCGGCAGCAGTAACCATTTCCAACCTTGAAAATTACGGTACCGTTACCGGTATGGAGAATATCGGAGGTATCGTCGGAAGAGCATATGTTATAAGAGATTTCAAGCAGAAAGCTTCTCTTACCGGAAATAACAAGATCAATGATATGAGAAACTATTATTTCCGAAGAGTCATGTATGATGACGGTTATGACATCTACGGCGAGTTTTCCGATGACGGTACATATAAAGCAGGTTCTTCTCATTCGATGATGGGAAGAACGGTTACAAGAATAACTTCTCTTGTCATCACAGACTGTATCGGATGCGGTGAAGTTCACGGTGATGAACTGGTATACAATCATGTTATAAAGCTGTTTGAAAATTCCGTGGAAACACAGACTTTCGATAACGGCAGAGGAACTGCGGGCATTGAAAAGCATGACTGCAATTTATCCAATGATACCCACCAGTGTACAAATATCGGCGGAATCGCAGGTACGGTTATCGACGGTACATATTATGACTGCAGAAATACGGGAAGCGGTTATACAAGCGACTGGAGTGAAACCGCAAAAGCAGAAGACAGACAGGTAACGATCAAAAACTGCAACGCATACAGAGTTTATTCCGATGCCGAGATCAATGTTCTTTATTCAAAGAGCGGCGTTATGGCGCCCGGAAATATAAGAGACAGGATCTGTTATGACTTTTATGTCGGCGGTCTGGTCGGTTACTGCAAATTTACCATCGTCGAGAATTGCGGTAACGAGGTTCCCGCAACAGAGAGCGGAAGACCTTTCGTATTCGGAAGAAACTATGTCGGCGGTCTTTTTGGATGTTATGATTTCTGTAAATTAAACGAACTGACAGGCAGTGAATTCAACGCTGTCAATAATTCCAACGTAATAGGTGTCATGTATGTCGGAGGTTTCGCAGGCGGAACAGGAATCGGATGCTGTAAGATGGAGAACGTAAACTTCAGACATCCTTCGGTCAATGAAGGATCGCAGCCGTCTCAGGTTAATAATGCGGTTGACAGGGGTACACTTGAAAAAGTCAAAAATACAGGTGTCATTCTTGGTGTAAAGAGAAGTGCTCTGGGTAATGACGCACTCATGGCCAAGCAGGATGCGAATATATACGGAAAGTATCACGGTACTTCGGGCCAGTACTGGCAGCTTCGGATCTTTGAAAACGAAATTGATTCGGGGATTGGCGGAATAGCAGGTATTTCCCGTCTGTCATTTAATAATGTCTATAATATCCAGGCGGACAAAGATTTTGCTCTTAAACTGATCTTCGGTGAAAGCTTTAATCCTTCCGATCTGTCGGTTAACAGTCTCGCAAGAGATACATATTACGGCGGTACGGGCGTCGGCGGTATCTTCGGTATCGGTATCGGTGACGGATTGATCAATAACAGAGGAGCAAATACATCCAAAGGAACCGTAAATGCTGTAGTATACGGTGAAAAAGCGGTAGGCGGTGTTATCGGTGCAGGTGTTGTAAATCAGAGTGAAGCTACCAGGATCAAAGTCAGCAGAGTTGTGCCTGACGGTGCGATAATCTTAGGCCAGACCAAAGTCGGCGGAGTAGCGGGTGTAAGCAATGTTCTGATAAACGAGGGCAATTTAAACAAATCCTTCAGAGTATACGGTATTTCGGAAGTCGGCGGCATAGTAGGTTCAACAGAGACCAAGACGCCCGAACTTGGCAGAGCGGGATTAACTCTCGGTGCCGACGGTGTCGATATCATCGTTCGAGGCAAGGAAAAAGTCGGCGGTGTTGTTGGTAATCAGGACATTGTAAATGACATAAAGATAACGGTTAAAAACATTACGGTCGAAGGCGAACATAATGTCGGCGGCGTATTCGGATATCTGAAACAGGATTTCCCTGCGGGTACTGTATTCAGTCTGGAAAATGTGTCTCTTAACGGTCTGAAAGTCAAGGCGACAGGAAGTTCGGAATATAATTTCGCAGGCGGTATAGTGGGACTTATCCCTTCGGGAGTAACGATCAATTCGGCTTCGTTTAAAGGAACTGTTCAATCAAACAGCAGATACCTCGGCGAGATCGCGGAACAGAATAACGGAACCATTACCAACTGTAAGGTAAACACTATGTCGGCAGGCGACAATAATGTTTACTTCGGCGGTTTGTGCGGTATCAACAGCGGTACGATAGGCACGGGAAATATCATCGAATCCAATGTTACTCTTACCGGAAAGAAGATCCTCGGCGGATTTGCCGGCAAGAATATCGGAACGGTATCGCTCGGAACAAAAATAGATACGGATAATGTCAAACTTACTGTAGGCAATAAATCAGGAAGTGCGATCGGTGTCATCATCGGTGAAAACGCAAGCGACAAGACGATAGATCTTAAGGAATTAAACCTTATAAAAAATGTGACGGTTTCATCCGTACAGTTTGCGGGCGGCATCGTCGGAATAAACGGATCGAACCATACGATCTGCAACAGCGAAGTTAACGGTCTTTTACAAAACGACCCCAACAGCAGCAATTTAAGATACCGGTTATCGGGCGTATCGGAAGCAGACAAGTACAATAAGTACGGTGTCAGCATAGCCGTAAGCGTTTCCGATGTTGATAATTTCGGACTGATCGCAGGAAGAAACGAAGGAAGCATTACTGATGTCTGCGTATACAACTACAGCGATTCCTACCAGAAGGGCGGTTTTGTAAACGCAAGCAATGTAAGCAATATAGGCGGAATCGTCGGACAAAACGGAAACGGCGGTACTGCGGGAACCATAAGAAGATGCTTCAATTACATGGATATCCTTGGCGGAAATGCAGCCGGAATCGCAGGAAATATCGGCGGTAAATCATACATCGAATACTGTGATAACTACGGTTCTGTCACAGGTACTTCCTCAGCTGCCGGAATCTGTGCAAATACATCGGCATCAAAAGATGATGTAAAACTTGTTACGGGCGAAGGCGAAAACGCAGTCACAACATATGAGTTAAGATTTAACGATTGTATAAATGCGGGACATATCTTATCCGCAGAAAACACAAAGGCAGCAGGCATTTCAGGATCTTCCAACAATCTGGGACAGTATACTTACTGCAGAAACTACGGCAAGGTTGAATGCACCAACAATGCAGGTACAGTCTGCGGTATCACCTGTGATGATGCTTCAGTCGATGATTCGGAAGTTGTCATCGTTAACTGCCTTGAAGCAGGCGGTCTGTATGCGACACCGATCTCTGCGGGATACCCTCATACGGAAGCTTCTGTCAGAAACTTCTTCGTATACGGTGACAGCGGTACTCCCGAAGCAGGCAATACTATCGCAGTGAGCAGTCTGCAGAACGGTAACGGCGCTGTTGCAGATGACAGCCACTGGCCCGTTCAGCTGTATGTATACAAAGACAATGATAACAGCGTATACAATCTTACTTACAGAAGATTGAATCATTATTTCAACTCCGGAATAAACGGACTTGCTGACAATCCTCTTAATCATAATTCATGGGATGCAAATACTCAGGATCTTGATCATAAATTCATCGCAATGGTAAACGATCCGGCAAATCATCCAAACGGAGACACATTTGACGGAACGAATGTATACTGTGGATTTGTAGGTAATGTATACAGCTTTGTAACAAACAATAATCCTGCACCGCAGCCTGCACCCGCACCTGCCCCTGCACCTTCTAATGACAATTCAAACGGAGCGGGAAATGATACAAATAATACCGCAAATCAGACGGGTGATAATACCGATCAACAGAATAACGGAAACAATTTGCTTAATACACCTCCTGCGCCTTCAACAGATGCAAACACGGATAATGCTGCAGATCAGAATACCGCAAATGATGATCAGAATGCAGGCGATCAAAACGATGCAGCACAGAATGCAAACGGTACAAATAATGAGCCTCAGGCAAACGTAAACAACGACCAGGTGCCTTCGACGGACAATTCGAATGTTACTAACGATCAGGCACCTTCGACAGACAACACGAATGCAGCGAACGACCCTGCATCTTCGACAGACAACTCGAATGCGGCGAACGATCCTGCGGCTCCGACTGATAACTCGAATGTTGCGAATGACCCGGCTCAGAATACAGCAAATGATGAACAGGATGCAGGTGATACAAACGATCAGACGGATGCATCGCAGCAAAACGCCAATGATCCGACCGATCAGAATTCCGGCGGCGACTCAAACGATGAAGGATAATCAAAGAGGAAACATATTTTGAACGAAAAGAGAAAGAGCAAACTGAATAACAAAGGTGCAGCCATGGTACTTACCATAATTATCATGGCTATCCTTATTGTGTTTGTTTTTTCTCTGATACTCGTTTCTTATAACCTTTACGCATCGCAGAATAAGAACCTTGCGAGCTCGAGAAATTCGGAAGCCGTCAATACATTAAGCCTTGCGATAAAGGGTGAACTGACGGATGAAAATGCTTCGAACACAAGCAACATATGGAAGTATGTAAGAACCAACGTTGCATACACTCCCGAACAAAGCGACTATGCGGGATTTGACGGATGGAAGGACTGGCCTTATTACGATGCGAGCGGAAATGATGCCGATCATTCCGCAGAAAAAGCATTCAGATATTTTACACTTGATAACAATCCTCACATTGAGGGAATGCCGGCAGAAACGACGGTATGCATGTACTGGACACTTCCTCTTGAGAGTGACGGGGTGACGGAAATATCCGAAAAAACACTGTTTGACAGGTTGTCCGGAGGCGGCAATCCCAAGGGAGTAAGACTTCATGTTGTAATAAAAGCGGAGACGGGAGGTCAGGTATATGAGACCGAAGATATATACAGACTGACGGCAAAGAATACCAATACGCCTGAAGAGATAATAAATGTTAACAAGCTTTTTAAGAATGATTCGGTTTATGATGTCTGCGAACATTATCCCAACAATTTAAGCGAATCAAATCCTACTGACGATCTGACGGAGAAATGGACATGGAAGTACGAGGGAAGAAAGTAATACCTTACAAAAGAATAAATCATAAAGGTTCTACCATGGTGGAAACTCTGGTTTCTTTTGTGGTACTTTTTATCGTGCTTGCGGCTCTTTACAACATAGTCGTATTTTCGTCGGAGCTTTACTTACGAAGCGTGGATACGAGCAGACTTCAGCAGAAGTTTTATCGTGAGATCTATAAAAAAGACGACAGGCTCGATACTTCTTTTATAACAAAGACCAGATATATAAAAGGTTTTGGCGGAAAATACAGCGACGGTACGAATTCTTACGAACATGCGGCACTTTCCTTAACGATAGTCAATGACGGAAATCTTCCCGACGGAATGGAAAAATCAGAGATCTATCTTAACAATATCGAAGTGACTTCGTATGTCTGCACAGAGGATAATAACGGGAATGCGATAGCACCCAAGGTTGTGAATTTTAAATTTGATAAACAGTAACCATGATGAGATCTTTATTTAAGAGAAAACTGAATAAAGAAAACAAAGGTACGACGCTCATTGAGATGATCGTAAGTTTTACTCTGCTCTCGATCTTTGTGTCGGCATCGGTGATCGTAATATCGAATGTCACGACGCTTTATTATCGTGTCAGAGGTGAGAATTACGCACGACAGATCGGCGATATAGTCACAAACAAGATCGCATCCGAGGTTTCCGGTGCGGAGTATTCGAGCAGGAATACCTCATCAAATCTTTATATAAAAAATGAGGGTGATTTTAAGAGTTCATTTACTCAGATCACCGACGATATAGACGGCAATACGATAACGCTTTACGACAGAACAGGTACCAGGGTAAGCATTTTTGCATCTGACGGGATACTTAAGATCTACTATCACGAGATCAATGACGAAGTAAATACCGATAACAGCAGAGAAGCGGTTTACTGGACCTTTGATGAAAATGTTTATAACGGATACCATATCGAGGCACTGGATTTCGTACAGGCTGCGAGCAGCGATAATCAGACCGTTGCCCAGAACTACGGAATGGATGGAGGAAATCCGGATGATTATCCTTCGAACGTAATGGCGGTATATATGACGCTTAGAAGCGATCAGTACGGAAAGTTTAACATTTGCAGGTACGTAAAAGTTTATTCCGCTCCCGAAAGCGGATGGATCATGACTGAAGCGGGTGATTAAATGGGAGAAAAGTTACAGGGAAAAATCAATATCGGGAATATTTTAAAGGTCGTTCTGATCATTCTTCTGGTTTTGTTCATCGGCTTCGGAATATTCTATTTCTTCACGATCAGAACAAAAGCCGATCATGCATTCAGGGATGCGAAAAACGTATACCTAGCGCTTTCGACTGCCGAGATAGAATACTATTCGCGCGGAGAGAGCATATACGATCCGACAAAGTATAACGGCCTTTCCGACGGGGTAATGGAAAGAGTAAGACAGCTTGTTGATAACGAAGGTTCGTACAGAGTTATTTCATACAACACCAAAGAACATCGCGTAACGGGAATGATATATTACAACCAGAATTTCTACGTTACATTCGATGATCAGAACGGAAATACAACATGGGAAGTAAAGTACCTTATGCCTATATTCACATATAAGGATTAAGCATTGTTTTATTGAGGGACAAACTTCTTTATGATAAAATAAAAAGTGATGAGCTAACGGCTTAATTAAGGGGAAAACTGATGGCTAATTTCAAATATAAAGCCCAGGACAAAGAAGGAAAAATAATAACGGGTCAGGCTGCCGCAGCCAATGAAAACGAGCTTCACGAGAAACTTAAGGCTGACGGTCTTATGCTTCTTGATGCAAGCGAGCAGTCGGCAGGAAAAAAGCACTTAAAGAGAATGAAATTCGACAGACTTTCTGACTTTTCCAGAAACCTGTCCAAACTTCTCGGCGCTGGTGTCACACTCGTTCGAGCATTAAAGATCATATCCGATGACGAATCCATTCCTTTGAAGGAAAGGGAGATCTATGCGGATGTATTAAAGCAGGTTCGAACAGGTATGCCTTTATCCGACGCACTCGAAGAAGAGGGCGATACTTTTCCTCCTCTTTTCATCAACATGATACGTTCGGCCGAATCGACAGGTAATCTCGACATGACGGCTGCAAATATGGCTGAGTACTACAGCAAGGAATACAAGATCAATCAGAAGATCTCGAGTTCAATGACTTACCCGAAGATCCTCGGTGTACTGATAGTGCTCGTAGTCATCGTTATCATGGGATTTGTTCTTCCTCAGTTTGAAGATCTGTTTGCTCAGATGGGAACACTTCCTCTGCCCACCAGGATACTGATGGGTATCAGTAATTTCGTGGCGCACAAATGGTATATCCTCATATTTGCGTCGGTTATCCTCTTTATGGCATATAAGATCCTTTTCGCGATCCCTGCGGTTAAATACAGGATCGACTGGCTTGAAATCCATCTTCCCAAGATCGGTCAGTTAAGAAAGATAATCTATACAGCCAGATTCGCAAGAACATTATCCAGTCTTTATGCTGCAGGTATTCCCATTATCACCTGTCTGCAGATAGCCAAGACCACTATCGGAAATACATATATCGAAAGTCAGTTTGACGACATGATAGCAAAGGTTCGTTCCGGTGATCCGTTAAGTGCCGGAATAGACAGTATAGACGGTTTCGTAAAAAAACTTACATCTTCCGTCAGTGTCGGAGAAGAAACGGGTGAACTCGACAGTATGCTTGTTTCGATTGCCGATCAGATGGATTACGATTCCGAGATTGCAACTGAAAAACTCGTAGCTATGATCGAACCCATGATGATAGTCATAATGGCATGCATCGTTGGATTCATCATGATCGCGATTATTCAGCCGATCTACGGCTCATATCAGTCAATCGCCAATACTTCCATGTAAAAAGGGGGAGAAAAAGTGAGCGTCAGTATTTACTTGAACAACCAGCAAGTGCAGATCGTTGTCGGCAGCAGGGGAAGAAAGGGAACCTATCAGGATTCCTACGTTCTTGATGCGCCCGAAGGCAGTATCATCAACGGTATCGTTACCGACACTTCATCATTTGTTGAATTCCTTAAGGAGACCTGGGGAAGGTACAGACTTTCCAAGAACGACGTCCATCTGGTAGTCGGAGGAAACAAGATCCACGGAAGAAACGTGGAAGTTCCCATGCTTTCCAAAGCGAAAACAAACGAATATCTAAGCCGTGAACTTTCCGATATGGAAAAAGAAGGTACGGATTATATCGTTTGTTACAATGCGCTTTCGGGAAAAGCCGGAAAGAAGCTTCGTAATTTCTATGTAGAAATGGCGGAGAACGACCTTATAAAAGACTATGTGGATATCTTCAAAGAAGCAGGTATCACATTAAAGAGTCTGGTTTCCGCGGAAGGAAGCATATTGGGTCTTATCGACAAAACCGTCAACGGATATTTCAAGACTTTCATCCTTCAGATAATGAACGGAAATATCGTTACCAATATCTTATGGGTTGACGGTTCATTTAACTATTACAACTCGGTAAGATGTTTCAACGATGTCGGAACCAGTGCATATTATGATGACTGTGCAAGATCGCTTTCGAACTTAAACCAGTTCATTCAGGCGCATAAGATCGAGCAGAAGATAGACAGGATCCTTATAGCCGGATCGGATAAACTCGATGTCGTTTATTATAACGATCTGGTTTCAACTTACGGTATCGCAGCACCCGTTGCGATCGTAAATCAGGGTCTCGGACCAAATGCCGAAAAGAACAACAGAGCGCAGCAGGTTATCTACGCACTCTCAGGTCTTTATACCGACGGCCAGAAGGAAAGCAACTTCCTTGCCAATGTCGGAAAGAAAGAAAAGAAGAGCAGGGTCAATCCCGAATTAAAGAAGAATATCGCCATCGTTGCGATCACTTTCGCAGTTATGATCGTCATATTCCTCGGAGCCCTGGCTCTAAGAATGTCAAGACAGATCAAATACGATGCCCTTGTCGAATATAACGAAAATCCCGCGACAGTATCGCAGGCGATGATGTTTGATTCGATTTCCCAGAGAAGAGATACGCTCGCATCGAGAGCAAATTCCATAGAGAACGTTCTTGATACGATAAATACATATCCCATCCTTACAAAAGATGTTGAAAACATCTTAAAAGAAACAGCCAAGGGATATGCGGACATCGAGATAGGAAGTTTCGATGCGGAAAACGGACTTGTAAACGTTACCGCAAACGCGACCGACGTTGAGCTTATCAACCAATACATATTCCGCCTTCAGGAGAGGGATATATTTAACAGTGTTAAGTATACCGGTTACAATTACAATCAGGACGGTACATGGAGCATCAATGTTACATGTACATTTGCCGAAGGCGTAGGAAGGGAAGGTGATTCAGATGAAGAATAGTCTTACCAACAAAGATAAAAGACTTCTCCTTTTCATGTTCCTTTTCGTAGTGATCGTAGGGATTGGTTACTGGGGGATCTATCCTCAGATCAAGGCGTTTGTCAAACTCGAAAACAAGATCGATCAGGAAGAAGTTAAGAGAAACATCAACGAGCAGAAAGTATCCAGCCTTATATTCGTCGAATCACAGTGTGACGAATATGAAGAGAGCATGGCTGTAAACAAAGAGAAATTCTTTGACAGGATGAGTGAAGCCGATGTCGACCTTCTTTTAACAGGAAAGGCAATAAAGAATCATCTTGAATCTTTCAGCTTAAACATCGATATTCCCGATACTCCTTCATCAAGAAGGGCATATATCTATTCGGATCTTTTAAATCAGCAGATCCAGTGGGAAAACGAAGCGCAGATGGCAGCATCGGCACTTAAGGATTCGGATGAAGAAGACGATCTTCTCGGACTTACAGGCTCGAATAAAAAGGACGATGACGAAGAGGAAGCCGAAGTTTTGGATGAAACGGTAGATATCTTCGGTGCGACGGATACTGTCGGAGTCAACAATGATATTTATGCTGCAAAGGTTACCATGGTACTCGGCGGTGACAGGAAGAATCTCGAAGCATTCCTTGAGGAGATCATGAATTCCGATAAAGAGATCCTCATCACATCTTTTGCATGGAGCAAATACCGCGTTCAGAAGACTAAGGAAGGAACTGTTTTATCAGGCGAACTTCTCGCTTCGGATTACGAAGTCGTTGAAATGGATGCACTTACGATAACCATGGAACTTTATATGTGTGATAAAGATTGATACAGCAAATAACAAAACAGGGGAAAACTCATGGATATTAAAAACAGCAGAAATATTCGTATAGGTGATGTTTTAAAAGAATTCGGATACGTTACCGAAGAGCAGATCGGCGAAGCCATCGCTTACCAGAAAAGCCATGAAGGCGTTCGAATGGGCGGCGCTCTGATCGAACTCGGTTACATTACGGAGCATCAGATGCTCGAAGCTCTCGGCCAGAGACTTCAGTATCGTCTCATAAATATTTCGGATCTTACATTTGATATAAATGCGGTCGAGATGATACCTCGTCCTTTAGCGGAAAAATACGGTATCCTCGCATATCATTATGAAGACGGCGTATTGTTCATCCTGACAAACGATCCTTTGAACTTCTACGGTATCGAGGACGTAAGACAGGTTGCGGGAACCGATCTTCATATCGAACTCTGCGAAAAGCAGCCGCTCGACAATGCGATCCATTATTACTACTCGGAAGTTTCGGCAAAGAAAGCAGCAGACAAAGCTTCGAAGAACTCGATCTCGGGTGCCGAAGAGATCGAAGTCAACGTGGAAGAGGGCGATGACGATACTCCTATCATCAACCTTTTGAATTCGCTCATCGTCCGTGCATACAATTCAAACGTTTCCGATATTCACGTCGAACCTTTCGAAAAACATACATCGGTAAGAATGAGAATGGACGGTGTTATCGTTGATTTCATGACACTCCAGAAGAACATTCACAATTCGCTTATCGCCCGTATCAAGATCTTAGGCGACCTTGATATCGCAGAGCGAAGAATACCGCAGGACGGACATTTCAAGACGAGTATCGAAGGTACACCGGTCAACGTCAGAGTTTCCGTTATCCCTACGGTATACGGAGAAAAAGCCGTATTAAGACTCTTGGCTTCCGCAGCTACGATCGATTATTCATCCACATTCGGTATGAATGAAAAGAATTATCAGATAGTGAGCGGAATGCTTCGTTCACCGAACGGTATCATATATGTTACAGGACCTACAGGTTCCGGTAAATCGACCACTCTTTATATGATCCTCTCCGAACTTTCGCAGAGAGCCGTTAACATCTCGACGATCGAAGATCCTGTAGAAAAGAATCTTCCGAAGTTAAATCAGATGCAGGTTAACAATGTTGCCGGATTAACGTTTGAGACGGGTCTTAGAGCCCTCTTACGTCAGGACCCCGACATTATCATGCTTGGTGAGACACGTGATGCCGAGACCGCATCCATTTCGGTCAGAGCCGCTATCACCGGTCACCTGGTTCTTTCGACACTGCATACCAATGATGCCGCTTCATCGGTTACACGTCTTATAGATATGGGTATCGAGCCTTATATGCTCGCAAACTCGCTTGTCGGTATCATAGCTCAGAGACTTGTAAGAAAGGTTTGTCCCGACTGTGCGGAATGGGGCGTTCCCACAATGGAAGAGCAGCTCATCCTCGGCAGACCTTACGAGAGGGTAATGCATAAAGTCGGATGTCAGAAATGTAACAACACCGGTTACAGAGGACGTATTTCGATCCACGAGATCCTTCCGATCGACAAGTCGGTAAGAAGGATGATCTCCGAGAACAGAACATCAGAAGAGATCAAGGATTACAGCCGCCAGACACTCGGCATGCTCACACTTAAAGAAAGCTGCTTAGAGCTCATCGAACAGGGCGTAACGACCGTCGAAGAACTCGCAAAAGTAGCTTACTATGACTGATATGACAAAGACGGGACACCCGTTTTTATAGAAACTTTTTTCAAAGAGTGCTTAAGTTTTGGACGGAAAGTCCGATATATTTATCAGATGAAAAAAAGGATTTGCACCGAAAACTTATTTTTCATTATGATTAAATGAATCAAAAAGTACAGCACACAGGATTTGGTTCTAAAAATGTTTAGGGAGGAATTAATCATGAAGAAAAACAACAACAAAGGTTTCACACTCGTAGAACTTATCGTAGTACTCGTAATCCTCGCAATTCTTGCAGCTATCCTCGTACCCGCATTACTCGGATACATCGACAGAGCAAGAGAGAAACAGTACGTACTTAATGCTAAGTCAGCTTATACAGCTGCTCAGGCTGAATTATCATCATTATACGGTGAAAACAAGAGCGCTAGCGAAATAACAAGCCGTGCCAGCACAGTTAAGGCTACAGCTGATGTTCCCAGCGGAGCAACATTTGCCTTCTCACCTAAAGGTGGCGATCCTGCAAGCGGAGCAGTATCTTCCAATCACGCAGCTTACACAGTCGGAACAGCATTATACATAGAAAATAATGTATCAATGTATTTTGACGGAAGCGCTTGGATAAAAGATGATACAAAAACTCCTTCTAGTATGGAGTATTCACTTTGGTAATAGTTTAACTGTTTCCAAAAAAGAAATAAGTAATAAAACCCCACAGGCTTTAAGCCTGCGGGGTTTATTAAATGTATAAGCAATTAAGACGAAAAACGACCGGATATAATAATGGCTGAAGGAAAAGAAAAAAGCAAAAAGATAATAACGATAACTTTGATAACGATAATCGCGATCCAGACTATCGTTCTTTTTTGTGTTTTCACGTTTTTAAAACAGGGCCATCATTCGGATGAAGTCTGGAATTATGCTTTTGCAAACAGCGTTAACGGAGGCAGCCTTGAAGTTGACGAAAATAATTACACTACTTTCAATCAATGGCACGATTCCAAGACTTTTCTTGAATATATATCGGTTGAAAAAGAACACAGATTTGATTATTCAGCAACCATAAAAAATGCATGGAACGACCTTAACCCGCCGTTTCAGTATATGATACTGCACACGATCTCTTCATTTTTCCCGGGAGTCTTTTCGTGGTATTTCTGTTTTGCGATAAATATAGTAGCATTTATCGTTTCCGAGATCTTTATCTTCAAGATGACCGAAAGGATCACAGAGAATAAACCCGTTGGTATCGCAGCAGTTGTTCTGTACGGATTCGGCGTCGGAGCGATGGATATAACGATCTATATGAGAATATATGCATTAGCCGTTATGTTTGTTACGATCTTTGCATACTGTTCCCAGAGGATATATGAGACCAGGAATGAAAAGATATACTTAAAGCATCTGATACCGCTTTTTATAAGCTGTTTTTTGGGTTCGTATACGCTTAATCTGTTTCTTATGACAGCTTTTGTCTTAACTCTCTGTTACACGCTTTATTTTCTTTTTTCCAAGCATTTTAAAGTCTTCTTTATTCACGGGCTGACTTCGCTTTTTGCAGCTCTGCTTTCGATAGCTTTGTTCCCCAAAGCATTTGCCCAGGTCGGCGGGATAAACGAAACCCACTCTTTTTCCGAGATAAGCTATCCGTTTTCAATGGAGTTACGATTATACATTTACTCTTTAACTAAGGATATCTTCGGCATCCATACGTTTTCCTATGCCAATGTGTATCTGGTTTCGGCACTTGTGATCCTTCTTTTTATCTGCATAATGCTGACTCCGATCGTGATCCTTGTAAGACGTGAAAAGTGGTTTTTAAAATTCCTGGAAATACTTAAAAAGAAGATCAAAAATGTGATCGATTCAAGGAAGAGATTTAAGTATACACTCGTTGTTCTTTTGGTAACGATCACTGCGACGGTTCTTACGGTTACGAAATGGACCAGTTATTTCTTTATGAAGGAATATTCAAACAGATATATCTTCATTCTGTATCCGCTGACAGCAGTACTCGGAGTAAGTACGCTTTTCTTTATCTTTTCGTTTATATTTGATAATAAAAAGGTGCCTGTTATCGCAATGCTGGTAATAAGTGCTGCACTGTCGACGGTGACACATTTTATGCCTGACAGCAGGGCCTATTTCTTTGAACATGAAGAAGAAGGAACCACCTTTAAAGACCTGGATCAGAACGCCAGATGCGTTATAGTTCTCTGGAGCGACTGGATAATAACCTGTTTTGCACCGGATCTTTATAACACCGATGCGTATTTTGCGACAAATTATTACAATTTTCAGGTACCCTTTGTTTTCGAAGACATCGATCCCGATAAGGAATACTATCTGATAGTCGATCAGCATTACATCCTCCCCGATGACATGACGTATGAAGAAGCAAGACAGTATCCTTTTTACGACGCAGCGGGTGATGTTCTTTTCTCCGAAGAAGATTTTCTTAAATTCTATAAAGATCTCGATATTGTTGAAGCCGTAGAATATGTCGGAAAAGATGAAGAATACGGTCGTAAATTCAAGATTTACAGGGTGTATATGGCTAATGAAAACGGATAAATATGCCGATATAAATATATGACCGTATTTCGGTCGGTCTCTTGTCCGAATAAGGCTTCTTTGGTGATGAAAATGATTTGAAAGAGCGTATGTTTCGGATTATAATAGAGTTAGGGAAAATGATTAAAAAGAATAGCGGAAACAGAGCATTCGAGGGGATAATATGATTCATTATGAGCATTTGGCTTTGTCGGAAGAGATCCTGCAGGCCTTGGCTGAATTGAATATCGATTATGTATTCCAGCCCATATACGAAAAAGACAAAAAGACCGTATATGCGTGGGAAGCATTAATGCGTCCCAAGGAACTGTCGGTTACCGATCTTATCGCAAAATATCAGGGTGCCGACAAGCTTCATGTCATCGAAGTTGCAACATTCTTCGGTGCCATGCAGGCATATTTCATGAGAGGATACACGGAAAGAGTTGCGATCAACTCATTCCCGTCTGATTGTATAGAACCGGATGAAGCTCAGGTTTTCTGGGATTATTTCGGAGATGACATTCGCGGAAGGATGATCATCGAAATACTTGAATACCCTTACTTTTCACTTGATCACTGGATCGAAAAGAACAGATCCGTAAGATCGATGAACAATCTGTTCTCGCTTGATGATTACGGCTCAGGTATCAACGACATGGAAAAGGTTGATTTCATCAAGCCCGATATAGTTAAGCTCGACAGATCCATGATCTCGGATATCGATACGGACCCCGAAAAGCAGAAAAAATGCAAAGAGTGTATCGCGATCCTTCATGATTACGGCATCAAGGTTGTAGCCGAAGGAATCGAGAGAGAAGAAGAGTTTAATTACCTTGTATCCATAGGAACTGATCTTTTCCAGGGATACTATTTGGGAAGACCCAGTTAAGTGATTTTTTATCAGGAATAAAGATGTCAGTATTAGCAGCATTTATGGTGCCTCACCCGCCGCTTATCGTTCCCGATGTAGGAAGAGGCGGTGAGAAAAAGGTTCAAAAGACTATCGATTCATATGAGAAAGTGGCGAAAGAGATCGCCGCTCTTTCTCCTGATACGATCGTTATCTCGAGCCCGCATTCCGTTATGTACTATGACTATTTTCATATATCTCCGGGAGAAAAAGCTGTCGGAGATTTTTCTATGTTTCAGGCCCCTCAGGTTTCTTTTTCCGAAGAGTATGATTCCGAACTTGTAAAACAGATCGAAGAGATCGCAGATGCCGAAAACTTCCCCGCGGGAACGAAGGCGGAAAGAGATCCCGATCTTGATCACGGTACGATGGTACCGCTTTATTTCATAAGAAAAGAATACAAAGGCGGAAAGATCGTCCGTATCGGACTTTCGGGGCAGTCCTACGAGGCTCATTACAGACTCGGTGAGATGGTAAAAGAAGCGGCGGAAGCCTTAAACAGAAATATAGTATTTGTGGCAAGCGGTGATCTTTCGCACAGGCTTCAGGAATACGGTCCTTACGGATTTGCAAAAGAAGGTCCCGAATACGATGAGAGATTGATGGATGTCTGCTCCCGTGCCGATTTCAAAAAACTCTTTGATTTTGATCATGATTTCTGCTCGAAGGCAGGCGAATGCGGACACCGTTCGTTTATCATAATGGCCGGAGCTCTCGACGGAATGAAAGTAAGCCCCACGTTCTATTCACACGAAGACATTACGGGCGTCGGATACGGGATATTAAGTTTTTATCCGACTGACGTAAAGGAAGGGAGTGTTCAGGTGGATAAAGAGAAGAAAGAAGATACCTCAGACGAGTATGTAAGACTTGCGAGGAAAACGATAGAAGAATATATAAAAACAGGCGTACAGATAAAGCTTCCCGACGGTCTTCCAAAAGATATGACCGATAAAAGAGCAGGTGCTTTCGTATCGATCCATAAATACGGACAGCTTCGCGGATGCATCGGAACGATCCTTGCGACAACGGGCTGTGTCGGCGAAGAGATAATCCAAAACGCCATCAGCGCATCGACATCGGATCCGAGATTCCCTGCGATAACGGAGAATGAATTAAGCGCACTTGAGATCTCGGTGGATGTACTCAAAGATCCCGAGGATATAGATTCACCCGACTGTCTTGATGTGAAAAAGTACGGGGTTATCGTTACCAACGGTTACAGAAGAGGGCTTCTGCTTCCGGATCTCGATGGTGTGGACACCGTTGAAGAACAGATCTCGATAGCCAAAAGGAAAGCGGGCATCAGACCCGACGAGGATGTAAAACTCCAGAGATTCGAAGTTATAAGACATCATTAAACACTTCATTTTTTCGGTAAAATGCCGATATAAATAAAGGATGATTTTTTTGGAGAAAATGAAATGAATATAAAAAAGTTACAAAAAAACAAAAAGGCTTTTACACTTGTGGAACTCATCGTGGTTCTCGTTATCCTTGCGATCCTTGCAGCGGTACTTATCCCTGCACTTATCGGATATATTGACAGGGCGAGAGAAAAACAGGATATTCTGGAAGCTAAAAACCTGCTTACGGCGACTCAGGCCGAACTGACTGAATTATATGCTCTTGAGGGAGATAAACTTCAGTGGGATCAGCCGATCGTTGCAAGTGCGAACGGTATAGGTCCTGTCGGAGATAACGCGGATATGGATATCTCAACGACGGATTTTGCCAAGAGAGTTCTTAAAACAGCAGATATGGAAGGTGACAAGGCTCCTTACATTTTCATGGTCGCAGTCGGATCGAATTGTGACAAGAAATCAAAAAATTCAGACAAAAACAGATCCAAACATGAAAAGTACACTGTATATTATGCTTTGTACATGAAAGAGAAGGATACGGCTCCGTATTATTACTATAACGGTGCATGGACTAAGAAGAATCCCAGAGGTCTTAAGTATAATCACTCAAACTTAAACGACTTTGATTCAAGCATTTTTGATGCAGATAACAGGATCAAATCCGGTGCCAATAAGGATATGAGAATTCAGTACTATTTAATATCCTATAAAGATACTTCAATGACTGCAATGTCCGGTAATTTCTGGAATTACTTAAAGAGAGACATTGAATTAAAATATAATCGATAATAAAAAATAAAGCGTGTCGGAAAAAAACCGACACGCTTTTATTTTTCTGCTTATTTATGCTTTTTCAAATCCGTCTTTGCCGATTCCGCATACGGGGCAAACCCAGTCATCGGGAATATCTTCAAAAGCTGTTCCGGGAGCGATACCTCCGTCGGGATCTCCTACAGCGGGATCATACTCATAACCGCAGGGACATACATACTTATCCATGATCGTAATCTCCTTTCATTTATGTTTTCTGCTATAGGGATATTATACCTTATCCGGGTATTTAAAACAATCATTTCAGGATGTCTTTGATGCAAAGATCAGTGTTCGCGGATGGCTTTTGTGAGGGCGTTTAAAACCCTCTTTTTATCGCCGCTCCATTCGGGTGCGATCAGTATCTTTTTATCTCCGTCCCCTGTCATTCTGTGGATCACGATATTTTCGGGGATGATCTCCAGGCATTTAACGACAAGTGCGATATATTCATCCATCGAAAGGCATGAAAACTTTCCTGCTTCGAAGTCTTTTGCGAGGTCGGTTCCTTTTAATACATGCAAAAGCTGGAGCTTTATCCCGTTCGTTCCCTTGTCACAGACATATTTAACGGTTTCAAGCATATCTTCTTCGCTTTCGCCCGGAAGCCCCAGGATAACGTGAGTGATCACATTGATATTTCGTGCTTTAAGGTTCTTCACTGCTTTATCGTACACCGGCAGAGGATAACATCTTCTTATGTATTCGGCGGTTCTTTCATGTATGGTCTGAAGACCCAGTTCAACCCAGACCGGTTTTTGTGTATTTAACTTTGAAAGAAGATCAAGCACATCTTCGGGAAGACAGTCAGGCCTTGTGGCTACGGAAAGTGCCACGATATCGGGATGATGTATAGCTTCTTCGAATACCGAACGCAGCTTTTCTACGGGTGCGTAGGTATTGGTAAAAGCCTGAAAGTAGGCTATGTATTTTCCGTCTTCACCGATCTTTGAAGAAACGCGTTTTTTACCCTGCTCGATCTGCCCGGTTACGGACAGGAGGGAAGACTCGCAAAAATCACCTGAGCCTTCGCCCGAGCAGAAGATGCAGCCCCTCGTATCGAGGGTGCCGTCCCGGTTAGGACAGGTAAAGCCGGCGTTGATCGAGATCTTATATACTTTTGTATTGAATGTATCTTTAAGATACTGATTCAAAGAATAATAGTTCATTTTTTTACTTCCTGTTTTACGCTTCAAACGTATCAGAAGAATCGGTGTTAGTCAACCGTGCGGAAGGCAAATAAAAAAATATACAAATTTTAAGATCATTTGTTATAATAGTCGTCATGAAACAATATACGATAATGATAATTGAAGATGACGTGAGCATCGGCGATATGCTCGAAGAAGCCTTAAAGAAGGAAGGATATGCTGTCTTAAGGGCTTATTCGGGAACAGAAGCGCTTATGGTCCTGGAAAAGAACAAACCGGATCTGATCCTTTTAGATCTTATGCTCCCCGGACTTTCCGGAGAGGAACTTTTACCTAAATTAAAAGGGATACTCACGATAGTGATGAGTGCAAAAAGCGATATCGACAGCAAGGTAAATCTTCTTTTACAAGGAGCGAGCGACTATGTTACGAAACCTTTCGTGATATCGGAACTTCTTGCAAGGATCTCTGCACTCCTTCGTCTCTCGGCATCAAAAAATACTTCTTCTCAGGATGAAAATATCTTAAAGGCAGGAGAGATCGAACTTGATATCGATCTTTTATCCGTAAGGATCGGGAAAGAAGAGGCAGCACTGACCAGAACCGAAGCTGCGATCTTAAATGTCCTGATGGCAAATTCGGGAAGACCGGTCGGGCGAAGCACCATTTTGGATCGTATAAGCGAAGACACTCCGGACTGCACTGAGAGATCTTTAAAACAGCATATAAGCAACATAAGAAAAAAGCTTCAGGCGATCGACGGAATCGATCATATCGAAGCTATATACGGAATAGGATTCAAGTTTAACGAATCTTGACGAAATATTGACGATTTAAATACCGCTTTCTTGACAGGAAAGTGGTATTATTTTTTACGGCTAAAAAAGCAATAGAAAAAGAAAGGCAGAAAAAAATGGAATACGTTTTTAAATGCGAAAATCTGAGTAAGAAATACGGAAACTTTACAGCGTTAGACAAGCTGAACCTTTCGATCCCCAAGGGATCGATATACGGATTCGTCGGAAAGAACGGTGCGGGCAAGACCACACTGATAAGACTTCTCTGCGGTCTTCAGACTCCGACATCGGGTTCGTTTGAGCTTATGGGAATAAAAAACGACGATAAAAAGATAACCGAGTCGAGAAAGAAACTGGGTGCGGTTGTCGAAGCACCCGCTATCTATAAAGACATGACGGCAAGAGACAACCTTATTCAGCAGTGCCTCCTTTTGGGACTCCCCGATTTTGATATGGTTGACGAGCTGCTTGACCTTGTGGGACTTGCGGGAACGGGAAAGAAGAAAGCCGGCAAGTTTTCGCTCGGTATGCGCCAGCGCCTCGGTATCGCGATAGCACTTTGCGGAAATCCCGATTTCATAGTTCTTGATGAGCCGACAAACGGCCTCGACCCTTACGGCATCATCGAGATAAGAGAACTGATCCTTAAGTTAAACAGAGAACTCGGTATCACATTCTTAATATCAAGCCACATCCTTGACGAGCTCGGAAGGATCGCAACACATTACGGATTTATCGACAAAGGCCATCTGGTTCGTGAGATGAGCGGTGAAGAATTAAAGAAGGAATGCCGCAAATCGGTAAGGATGACGGTCGATGATACCAAGATCCTTTCAAAGGTCATGGAAGAGAAGGATTACGAATACAAGATCATCGATGACAAAACGGCCGATGTTTATGCCGAATTCATTTTCTCGGATCTTGCAAAGGATTTCGAAAAAGCGGGATGCAGGATCATTACCATGGAAGAACATGATGAAAGTCTTGAAGCATTCTATCTATCACTTTTAGGAGGCGAGACAAATGTTTAGGATTCTTTATTCCGATCTTCACAAGATCCTTAAATCCGCAGCGTTAAAGATCGGGTTTGCGGCCATAGCAGGATACCTTCTGGCAAATGTTCTGGTCTTAAAGATAGTCGGAGCATATATGCATATCGGGATCTACTCCGATGATATTATTACATGTTTTCCCGAGATAGCCATATTCCTGATCACGGCAAGCACATTGCTTATAACGGTCGGTGATTTTTCGGACGGATGCATGCGAAACAAGATAATATCCGGTACGAGCAGAACGGATATCGCGATGTCTGCACTTATCGGCGGTATGTTTCAGGGATTTTTATATTCGCTTGCCGGCTGCCTGGTAACGGTTTTGCTCGGAGTCATTTTCGGAGAAGGACTTAACAGTTATACCGTCAGTGAATACGCGGATTTCTGGATCATCAATACGATGACCTGTATGGCGATAGGAGCTTTTTCAACGATCCTTATCCTGATCCTCGGCGGAAAGAAGATCTCATACGTGATAGGACTTGCATTTGCGTTTGTGATGAAAGTATTTACGATGGAGGTTCTCGACAAGCTTTATCCCGAGTCGGGCCCCTGCGCTTTAAGAGGATTTAAGTTTTTACTCTACAGCTTTTTTGAAAAGTACGTTCCCTACCTTTATCAGTCGATAAGACCGCATTACTCATATCTTACTTACTTCATCGGATGCGGCGGACTTATCCTTATCTCGGTCGTACTCGGGATAATCGTATTTAACAAAAAAGAAATTCAATAGTTTACGGAGAAAAAAATGATACGTATATATAAGGCCAATATGGTCAGACTGGTGAAAAATCCTTTCTTCTTAGGCGGCTGTGCACTGGCATTTCTTTTAACACTGCTCGCGGCTACTCACAGGATGGATAATATCCTTACATTTCTTGCAGCCGGCGGTCCGGATGAGATAATGTTTTTCATGAGTGCGGCGATGGTAGCGTTCTTTACGATCTTTACCGTTATTTACACAAATACCGAATACAGTAACGGCGTAATAAGAAACAAAGTGATCTCAGGCTGTTCGCAGTCGCAGGTTTACTTAAGCCACTATCTTACAAATGTGTCTGCCGCAGTGATAATGTTTGTTTTCTACTGCCTGGGCGGTTTTCTTGGCGGTGCAAGATACAACGCATATTTCTTTAAGGCAAATAT
>JAEEGK010000512.1_pt1 | contig 96918 bp, 90 predicted proteins | sample 8958771 | NCBI WGS metagenome assembly JAEEGK01 (sample SAMN16246547, study PRJNA631951) | gut metagenome | biome: gut microbiome; feature: rumen; material: SC-attached | host: Bos | place: Iran: Karaj | collected 2018-10 | reverse complement strand
CACGAAAAGAAAAGCTACTTGAAACATCTGGAGGCCAATATGAACGAATACATTAAGCAGATATCCGACAGGATCAGAGAGCTTAGAGACATCCTTGACTTAACAGCCGAAGAAGTGGCACAGCAGATCGGCGTGAGCACGGAAGAGTATTTAGCATATGAGAACGGCGAGAAGGAGATCCCGATCAGCCTTCTTTACAAGGTGGCAAGCGTTTTCAAGGTCGATCCGACTGTCCTTATGACAGGCGACGTTCCGAGAATGGATGACTATACAGTGGTTAGAGGCGGAAACGGAATCAAGGTCGAGCGTTATCCCGGCTATTCCTTCAGCGCACTTGCTTTCAACTACAAGAACAGACAGATGGATCCTATGATCGTTACCCTCTCCAAGTCCGAGACAGCTGAGCTCGTCCGTCACGGCGGCCAGGAGTTCAACTATGTCATCGAAGGCGCGATCAAGGTAGTCGTAGGCGACAGAGAATTTACATTAGAGGCAGGAGATTCCATTTACTTCAATCCTGAGAAGCCTCACGGACAGCGCGCCGTGACGGAGACTGCTAAGTTCCTCACGATTATCAACGAGTGATTTAGCAGTTCTACCCCAAGGCAAAAATATTGAAGTAGAAAAGGAATGAATACCCATGGATTTATTAAACAGATTTGTAAACAGAATTGATTTTGACAGTTACGAGGATTTTAAACAGAATTTCAAGATAAATGTTCCGGAGGATTTCAACTTCGGTTTTGATGTTGTTGACGTATATGCCAAGGAGGTTCCTGATCAGGAAGCTCTTATCTGGTGTGATGACGACGGCAACGAAAAGCATTTCACATTTAAGGATATCAGCGAGAAGAGCAACCGCGTTGCAAACATGTTCAAGGACTTAGGAATCAAGAAGGGCGACAGAGTCCTCATGATGCTCCGCCAGCGTCCTGAAGTTTGGTTCACGATGGTAGGTCTTCATAAGCTGGGCGCTCTGGTTATCCCTGCAACTTTCCAGCTCCTTTATCACGACATCGTATACCGCTGCAATGCTGCAGACGTTAAGATGATCGTATGCGCTGACGATCCGCAGATCATCGAGCACGTTAATAAAGCACGTCCCGACTGCAAGACAGTTCAGTACTGCAGCGTTATCGGAGAGGCACCTGAAGGCTGGAGATCTTTGACAGATGATATCGATAATGCATCTCCTGTTTTCGAGCGCCCCACAGGTGACGAGGCTACACATGCATACGATCCGATGCTGATCTATTTCTCATCCGGAACGACCGGTGAGCCTAAGATGATCCTTCACGACTACACCCTCCCTCTTGGCCACATCGTAACAGCCAAGTACTGGCAGCAGGTTTACGACGGCTGCAGGCACTTAACACAGGCTGACTCAGGCTGGGCTAAATTTGCATGGGGCAAGATCTACGGACAGTGGATCTGCGGTGCAGTCAACGTTACTTACGATACACAGAAGTTCAAGGCAGCAAGAATGCTCGAGATCATGGAAAAACTCAAGCTCAACTCTTTCTGCGGACCTTCCACGATCTACAGATATCTCATTCAGGAAGACCTTACTAAATATGACTTCTCTTCCATCAAGCACTGCTCAATGGCAGGTGAGCCTTTGAATCCTGAGGTATTTTACAAGTGGCAGAAATACACAGGCCTTGAGATCCGTGAAGGATTCGGCCAGACAGAAGGAAGCGTTCTTTTCGCAAACTTCCCCTGGATCGATGTAAAGCCCGGTTCCACAGGCATGCCTACGCCTATCTACGACATCCAGCTTCTTGACGACAACGGCGTTCCGGTAGAAGACGGTATCGTAGGCAACATCGTTATCAAGAACGCATCTGCAAAGCCTATCGGACTCTTCCGTGAGTACTATAAGAATCCTGAAGCAATGGCTGAACAGTGGCCCGGCGCTGACTACAGCACAGGCGATACAGCATGGAGAGATCCTGAGGGCTATATCTGGTTCGTAGGAAGAAACGATGACGTTATCAAGTGCTCCGGTTACCGTATCGGACCTTTCGAGGTTGAGAGTGCCCTCATGACACACGATGCAGTCCTCGAGTGCGCTGTAACAGCTGTTCCTGATCCTATGAGAGGCCAGGTAGTTAAGGCAACTATCGTCCTCACAAAAGCTTACAAGGAGAAGGCTTCACCTGAGCTCGTAAAAGAACTCCAGAACCACGTAAAGAACGCTACAGCGCCTTACAAGTATCCGAGAGTTATCGAGTTCGTTGATGAACTCCCTAAGACCACAAGCGGAAAGATCATGCGTACCGCTATCAGAAAGGCTGACGAAGCCAAGTACAGGGAAGCGCAGGAAGCCGCTGCAAAGGCAAATCTTTAAAGGAAATCTTCGATTACAATATTAGCAAGATCAAGACCGCTCCGTGTTAAACGGAGCGTTCTTTCTTTGCGCTCCAATAATCCCTTTTCGATGTTGGTCTTTACCGCGTCTGCGAAAACATCTTCGAACTCAGTGCCGAACACTTTTTTGAACTCATCCAGAAGGATTCCGTCTGCCGTTCTGAGTCTTAAGAACGGGACTTCGCGCATCTTATCTTCCCTGCTAAGTTCCTCTTCGGCATAAAGCGACTTCAGGCCGCTCTTATTGCCCTCCAGAAACGCTTTGTACGCATCAGGTGTAATCGTATTCATTTCTTCGATGTAAGCTCTCACATCGTCTCTGTGGCCGTATCTGAGATCGCCAAGATACCCGTGTGCTCCCGCACCTATTGCAAAGTATTCACACGAGTTCCAGTAAGACGAATTATGCATGCTCCTAAATCCCGGCATACTGCTGTTGGATATCTCATAAGTCTCATAGCCTGACTCATTTAAGAATGCGCGCGTACCGTGGTACATCTCACGTTCTAATTCAGGTGAGATATATTCTTCTATCGTGCGGTTATATCTGTCGTAAAAAGGCGTGCCTTCTTCGAGCATCAGAGAATATGTGCTTATATGCTTTACACCATGTGCGCGAAAAGTCTCTATGTCTCTTTTTATTCCGTCCAAAGTCTCGCCCGGAACACCTGTTATAAGGTCTGCCGAGATGTTCGTAAAGCCCGCGTCAGAGATCTTTTTAAGAGCATCGACAGCGCCCTTTGAATCGTGAAGCCTTCCCAAAGTCTTAAGAACTTCATCGTCCAAAGACTGAACGCCTAATGATATGCGGTTAAAACCCGCCTCGCGGTACTCTGCGAGCTTTTCCGGTGTCACTGAAGACGGATTTGCTTCTATCGTTATCTCTGCGTCAGAAGCGATTTTAAAGGCCTTCTTGATCGCGCCAAGCAGTTCACATATATGTCTGCTGTCAGGAACAGTAGGAGTACCTCCTCCGAAATATACCGTATCCCTGTTATCGATATCAGTAATAGGATTTGTTCCTGTCCTCTCATCTATTACAGAAGCTATAAGTTCAACTTCTTTCAGCGCGGCTTTATAGTATGTCTCTTCGCATGAATGATCCGTGACCGAATAGAAATCACAATAAGGACATTTTCTCGCGCAGAAAGGATTGTGGACGTAGATATGTCTTGCCATCAGAACTCACGCCTGCGGTAGATCGGCACAGGATTCTTAAGTGCTGTTATAAGCGCCATCTTAAATGTGTTGAAGCTCGGTGACACGTTCTTTTGCGGAAGCATGTATTTCGAGATATTGTCGGCCCACAAAGCCTTGTAGTGACCTATGGCAGGATAACCGATATCGATCAGGTCGTCCGCGTTCTCGCTTATCGCTCTGCATAGGATCTCCCATGTGCCGCAGACTGAATCCTGCTCATAAGAATCAAGGATCTCTTTATTGCAGTCGGGATATGCATCACAGATAGCCTGCTTATCACCTAACATCCAGGCTTCGATCTCTTCGGTGCTGATGCCCACAACGCTCCTTATTCCGGGCGCGAACTTCGATGCAACATTATATATCTCCTGCCTTAACGCCTGCGGATCCTTGTCATCGGAATCCATAGCGATTATCAGGATAAGTTCCTTGCCTGCATAGACTTTGTTATATGCACGCAGTTCTGAAGGAAGAAGGTCTAAAAGAGAGCTTGCGAACTTCGGCGGCTTGGCCGTCATGTCCTTGGGAAGGCTCCCGCACCCTCTGTGAGGATGGACATTTACTTGAACATCCAGTCCTTCGTTAGCTACTATCCGTTCAGCAAGACGTTCTACAACGACTGCTCCGGATTTATCTTCTGAAAGTATCTCAATCAGCATAAATTACCTTTATCAGTCGTCTTCGTCTTGTTTTGTATCAAGGTGTCCGCCGTACCAGATGGCACCCATTCCGACGCCCTGACGGAACATCTCCATAACGAGAGGATCTGCACCAGCGCAGCGTATCTGTACATCGCCGGATTCTTTCTCGAAAGTGCGCTCGAAAACCCATATCTCCTTAGGAGACAGTGTCTCTATAATGTACGGATTATGCGTAGAGAACATAATCTGGCAATAGTGGTTCTTCATGGTATAATCGCGCATCTCGTCGCTTAAGACATCGACCATGTCGTGATAGAGGTCCTTGTCGGGCGTCTCGATAAAGATCGTTGAACGCGGCCTTGAATCGCGCAGAAGGAGCAGATATAAGAAGAGCTTATTTGGGCTCTCCTTAAGCGCCAGAGGAAGGTTCTTCTTTTTCTTCATCGTAGGGATCTTCTCTTCGATCTCATTTACGATGCGCTCGTATTCTTCCTCGCTCTCCATGCGGATATATTCAAGCACGTTGCCGACGTTAGAACCGGTGCTGTTAAGATGCTTATGTCCGCCCGGCGCACCGCCGTCGTAATAATATGTGCTGTGTTCCTCCGAAGAGAAGCTGCAGAAGAACCAGTTATAGATCTCTTTGTAGAGCAGAACATAATCCCTGTATCCGGTGATCTTGCCGTAAAGACTTAATGCAGTAAGGTGCTCATCTTCAACACCTATCGCATTTCCTGATGTGCCGTCCTCAAGATTTACGATCGTGCCCTTGCCCTGTTCTATATCCAATATCGTAAGAGGCTTTTTGGTGCCGTCAACATCAGCTAAGATTATTACCTTCTCGCTGTCGATGATGGGGCTCTTGAATCTGCTGGTAACGATGGACAGCTCATACTGGATGAACTTCGGCTTGCAGGAGACCTTATCCTCAAGCTTAAAGAAGATCCTGAACACCGAAGGATTGGTAATATCAGGAGTCATGTTTGCAAAGCCCGGCCTTCCGTAACTTATAGAAGCCACGGCGCAGCCCTGGATAATGGTATCTCTTAAGAAAGCCATGCAGCCCATGAAGGAAGTCTTGCCCGTATTGTTGCGGCCTATAAGAGCATTAAGGCCTCTGAAGGCATCGTGAGAAGTACCGTTTTCCTTGTCAGCCAGATAGTCATCTATAAGTATTCCTGCTCTGTCCTTATCGAAAACATCGAAGTTCTCAATCTCAATACCAAGGATCATGAAATATCACCTCCTATTACCTTTTAATTGTATTTTAGGCTAATACGGGGGTATTTCAATATGCCTTTTACGGCAAAATTACATCTCGCCCGTGCTCAAAGACTCTGCCAAACGCTCTTTGGAAAGTGCTTTTCGATAGACTATAGTCTTGATAAGACTGATAACTATAAGCCCCAATAAAGTCAAAAGAGCACATGCTGCAAACAGATGCCATGAGGGCATCAGATGGATATCCAGATTCCAGTCCGCCTCATAATCCACGATCAGGAATGCAATATACGCAAATATCACGCCCGGGATTCCGGACACCAGAACATATATCAGATCTTTAATGAACGAGATCAGGAACAGATCAGTTTCTTTCATTCCAATGACTTTCTGTATCTGCTCGAAATTCTTCTCTTCGCAATACTCAAAATACACCGTCATAAGATACCCTGACAGCAATGCCAGGACCAAAACAGAAAGTATTACTGCAAATACTTTGAGCAGAATATTCCGCAAAAGATTAAGCGCATTATATGCCTCAAGCACAGAATTATATTCTTCTGACAGACCCAGCGTTCTGAACAGATCATTAAGCTTTGTGCAGTCCTCGAAATTGTGTGAATAGAACCTGATCCGATTTAAAACCATGTCGTTCGCAGATTCGTCAGCAATAATGATCTGATTCAAATAGTAATTCGCTTCAAGCCTGAATATATCCGAATCTGCAATTCCGGTCAGTTTGTATGGACCAAAAACAAACTTTTCGCCATCAGGCCATACAGCGGAAAACTCAAGTTCCTTGCCGATAAGCCGCTTATATTCTTCTTCATCGAATCCATAGAGCTTCAGAATATAATCCGACACAACAACCCCGCCTTCTTCAAGCCGGTCTGATCCGTATACAACTGCATTCCTTTTCCCAAACTTAACATTAAGCTCTTTGAGATCCACTTCGGAAACCAGGCAGCTTCCTTTACCGTATCTGCTGACCCCAAAAGATAATTGGGATACATCTTCGATGCCCGGTTCGATCTGCCAGTCAGTGACATTTCTGCCTTGGTACTCTTTACCGTCAACCTTCAAAAACGCATGGTCAAAATCAACAGTCCATGGGCAAGAATATATCTCTTTATACTCTGACACTTCACGCATGATCTCTTTGTCCGGAAAGAACGGAGCATCCACATAGCACATTGAAGCACTGTTGTAGACGAGCTTTTCTATAGTGTCTCTAACTACGACAGAAATCCCGCCCATGAAGACAAGGATGAATGAAATAAGGCATAAGCATAAGATGTACTTTATACTTCTTGCTTTTGACTTCGCGATCTTTTGAAGGGCGATTAAGAATCTTGATTTGATACTCATGCTCTGCTGCCCTCCAATGCCTGACTGAGATTCGCCTTTCCGATGGCGCTTCTGAGCTTAAGAACACCAAACAGGTATACTGCCGCACATGCGAACAAGGTTACTATAAAGCCCTTGTAACTTCCATTGACTGCGATTCCTATCTGATAAAACTTTTGTATGAGACCGCTTATGTATCCTGTAAAAGCAAATACTATCACCCTTGAAATGACAAAACTTATAACGACCGTTACAGCCGTTGTACAGCAGAAGATCTTAAGGATCGAACCCGAACGGATACCGATCATGCGGAGCTTCAGAAGGTAAACCATTCTGCGTCTGATCATTATCCCTAAAGCGTTATTAAACATCCACACGCCAAAGAGCGCTGTAACGGCTGACAGTATATATATGACGATATCCGCTATCGCAAGGAAATCAAATACATCATCGTAATCACAACAGACAACTATACTCCTGTTACGGAGCATCTTTCTTAGGCCTATGTAGGAGCGCGATTCTGTCAGTGTACCGATTAAATAATGATGAACGAACTCTCCGTGTTCGCGCATATTAAAATAGTATGTATCAAGAGCGAAAACCACATCAGGGTCCTCGTCTTTCTGTTGATATAAACCTATGACTTTGTACTTTATTTCCGAATCATCTTTAGTGATCTTCTGGATAATCTCATCACCTACTGAAAGATCGTATGCTTCTGCTATCGCTTCACTTATCCAGACTACATTTTTATCATCATTTGTATAATTAAATCCCTCGCCCTTTGTAGTTCTAATATCTATGCCTTTGCGCGGATATATGAGCTCTACCCTTAACCATTCCTCTTCACCCATCTTTTTATTTCCGGTGTAAAGAACAGGATCAACAAAGACATATTCTCTTTCAGCATAAATCTCGCTGAAACCGGCATCTTCAATTAAATCCCTGCTGTCCAGATGTAATCCGGGGAGCTCGCAGACAAAACGGTTATTCCCTATTCTGTTGACATAATCATAAAAGGCTTCAACCGAACGCGAGAAAGTCTCGACAGTCATTCCGATAGCAGACAATGCAAATATAAGCAGGAGCAACAGGCCTGCATACAGGAAAGGGCTTGTCGTAAATTCCTTTTTTGAAAACCAGAGAAGTTCACGAAATCTCATTGATTATCCTGCCGTCTTTAAGCTCAACGATCCTCTTTGCATAATGTGCTGCCTCTTTGTCGTGAGTGATCAGTATTACGCCTTTGCCTTCTTCGTTAATGCTCTTTAAAAGGTTCATGATCTTCAAAGAATTCTCGGAATCGAGATTGCCGCACGGCTCATCAGCAAGGATCAACGGGGGATCACAAACAAGAGCTCTGGCAATCGCACATCTCTGTTTCTCACCACCCGAAAGCTTGCCGGCTTTATCATTGATCTTCTGACTAAGATCAACCTTTTCGAGTATTGCCTCAATACGCTTCTTGTGCTCATCATACGGTACACCTGTTATGAGCAAAGGCAATCTGATATTGTCGTAAACAGTAAACTGAGGTTCGAGATGAAATGACTGGAAAATAAAACCGGTCTTCCTGCTCCTGTAATCCGATAACTCATTATCAGACGCGGTCGTCAGGTCAATATCATCTACAGTGATCTTTCCCGAAGACGGCTTCTCGATGCCTCCGATTATGTGCAGCAAAGTGGATTTTCCGCTTCCGGATTTGCCGACAATGCTTACGAATTCACCGTCCTGGATCTTAAGGTCAACACCGTCAAGAGCTGCCCTGTCAGCCTTGTCATATGTCTTGCATACTTTCTCGATAACGATCATGGTTTATTTCTCCAGGACAAAGACCTCAATTACACGGCTGTCTGAATTAAAGGATTCAGCTTCGATCATCATCCTGTTCTCAGCAGGATAATATGAGATCCCCCAGGAAGAAACACCGGAACCGTATGGGTTATCTAAAGGAAACGTCAGACCAATGGTTCCGTCGTATTTATATGTCTCAGAATCCGTCTCATATTTCACTCTTTTGTTGGAATAATCTCTGTTAAGATCCCATCTGTCCCTCAATGCTTGTGCATCTGTTTCATTGAGTTCTGCCAAATCAATGGTATCGTCTTCTATTATTTTTTCTAACTCTGACAGATCGAAATTCATGATCTGAACAGTGTTGTCTTCAAACACTTCTATATATGCATCAGAATTCTCAGATCTGTAAACTCCGCACTTGATCTTTGGAGCACCCTTGGAACAAGCCGAAAGACAAATAAGCATAATTGCAGTTAATAATGAACAGAGATACTTTTTCCCCATAAAAATCTCCTTCCTATTATCCATCCATACATAACCATTCTATAAATGCGAGTTTCATTGTCAAGTATATTTGTTTTATTTATCATTTTTTATTTTTCCGGACTATAGAACAAATGCAAAATAAAAGGACCGCTATTGAAGCGGTCCCATTAAATCTGATTGATTGAACTTAAGAATTACTCTGTCTCGTCAAGAGTTGAGTTGATCTCAGTAAGGTTTGTCTGGATCTTTGCGATGTTATCTGTCAATGTCTCGTTGACGTTCTCGAGCAGGGACTTAACGTAGATGTGAGCATTTTTCCTGAGTTCTTCTGCCTGAGCCTCAGCATTAGCGATGATCTGGGCAGCTTCCTCACGTGCGCCTCTTGTGATCTCGTGATCATTGACCTTCATGGCATACATGCGGTTAGCGTCGTCGATGATCTTTTTATTCTTCTCTCTTGCTGTGCTGATTATATCCTGAGCTCTTGCTACGATATCGTTGGACTGTGCAACTGAAGCAGGAAGATTGTTCTTAAGGATCTGGAGTGAATTGATCGTCTCTGTTCTCTCGATAGAGCACTTATCGGAGAAAGGAACGCTCGAAGCATCCTTGACCATGTCGATAAGATAGTCGATGTGCTTGATAGCGTCATAGCGCTGTCCGCCCTGATTAAAATTGCTGTTCTCCATTATTAATTCCTTCCTTTCAAAAGTTTTTCCTTAACTAAATCTAAGATCTCGGCAGGAACCATCTTTGATAAGTCTCCGCCATATGAGCCTACTTCCTTTACCATCGAAGAACTGATGAGAGACAGGTCGTCTCTGCAGGGCAGGAGCACAGCGTCGTAGCCTGAATAAAGCAGGCGGTTGGCAAGTGCGTGCTCTGATTCATATCTGAAGTCAGACTCTGATCTGATGCCTCTTACGGAAGCACAGCATCCGAGCTGCTGGTAAAGGTCAACCAGAAGGCCGCCCCATGCCATGACTTCGACATTGTCCAGATTATCGTTCTTGAGCGACAGCTTGATGAGCTCAACACGTTCTTCAGGAGTAAATATCGGCTTCTTTGCAGCATTCTCCATGACTGCAATAACAAGTTTATCACAGAGCTTGCTCGCTCTTCTAGCAATGTCTCTATGTCCTCTTGTAAAAGGATCGAACGTCCCGGGAAAGAGCATTACCTTCAAAACCATTATCCTCCAATATTAATATCCTTAAAAAATGTTAACACTGTAAGCCCATAACTACAAGAACGAACATGCCTCAAACTGTTAAGTTCCGCAGGAATCTCACAGTCTTTGTCATGTTCCACGATCAGCATACCGTCTTTTTTGAGCATACCGAAGGTACTGATAAGCTTTGTGGCCTCATCAAGCCTTAAAGGCACGTCCTTATAGGGAGGGTCCATGAATATGATATCAAATTTCTCGCCTTCCTGCCCTAAGGCCTCCAATGCCTGGGCGACGCTCTTCTTGTAGAACCTTAATTCGTCAGACCCTTCCATCCTTATCTTGCTTATGTTTTTGGAGATGATCGATGCTGCCTGACCGCTCCTCTCAACGAGAGTCACGCGCTTTGCACCGCGGCTTAAGGCTTCGATCCCTATCTGTCCCGAGCCGGCGAAAAGGTCCAAAAACTCGGAATCAGGAACGTATGCCTGTATTATCGAGAACAGAGCCTCCTTGACCTTATCGGTCGTAGGCCTCGTCTTATCTCCTTCAGGCGCCTGTAAAATGGTGCCTCTGAATCTTCCCGTTACTACTCTCGGCATTATAACTGCTCCATCTTCCTTGCAAATCTTAATTCGAACATCTTCTTAATAGATTCGTTTAACCGCTCGGCTTCCTCGCCGCCTTGTTCGATTATCTTGTTTACGGCTTCGGTCGCCTCTGTTGCGATCTTCATATCAGTATAAAGGTTTGCTGCGCGAAGTGTAGGGATACCGTGCTGTCTTGTGCCGTAGAAATCGCCGGGGCCTCTTAATTCCAGGTCCTTCTCTGCGAGTTCGAAACCATCTGATGATTCGCACATCATCTTCATTCTTGAGAGCGCGAGTTCAGATCTGGATTCGGATACCAGCAGACAGTAAGACTTCTTGTCGCCTCTTCCGATACGTCCTCTTAACTGGTGAAGGGTTGAAAGTCCGAACCTGTCCGCATCCATGATTATCATGACATTGGCATTCGGATTATCGACGCCGACTTCAATAACTGTAGTTGAAATAAGTATCTTGATATCGCCGGCGATAAAACGCTCCATCGTCTCGAGCTTGTCCTTCTCCTTCATGGATCCGTAAAGGACAGCGCTCTTATACTGCGAGAGATTGCTCATCGAATCGACCTGTTTCTTCATGTCGAAAACGCTTGTTACGCTCTCATCTCCTCCAACAGGTTCACCTACAAGATAGTCCGAACCTGCCTCGGTCTCATCTTTATCAATTTTCGCGCAGACGATATATACCTGCTCTCCTGCAGCAAGCTTGACGCTCATCATCTCTTCTATCGCCTTGCTCTTCTTGGAATTTACGAACCATGTCGTTATCTCCTGACGGCCCTTGGGCTTTTCCCTGATAACGGATGTGGCCATGTCGCCGTAGATGACCATCGCAAGAGTCCTCGGGATCGGAGTTGCTGTCATTACGAGGTTGTGGACGCTCTTTATCGTGCCGTCCTTGCCTTCGTCCTTGAAAAGGAGCTTCTCCCTCTGCTTAACACCGAATCTGTGCTGCTCATCTGCTATTACGAGCGCAAGATCGTTAAAGCTTATATCGTCAGTCAGGAGTGCATGCGTTCCGATAATCACCTTAGCTTCACCTGCTGCGATCTTGTCTTTTATCTCAGCCTTCTCAGAAGCCTTTGTCTTGCCGAGCAACAGAACAGGCTCCATGCCGCTGTTCTTCATAAGAGCCGATATGGTCTTATAGTGCTGCGTGGCAAGTACTGATGTAGGTGCAAGAAGAACTGCCTGCTTGCCCATCAGTGCTGTAATGAGCATGGACAGGGCTGCGACCATCGTCTTGCCTGAACCTACGTCACCCTGGATAAGTCTGTTCATTGGAGTTGTAGACATAAGGTCTGTCTGAACGTCCCTGAATGCAGCCGTCTGATCTGATGTCAGGGTGAATCCGAGATTGCTCTTTATCTGGTTCCATCTTGCTGCAAGGTCGCGGCTTATGGCGTTCGGACCTGAAGGTATTACCTGCTCGGCGATCTCCTTTACACCGTGGCCGGAACTGTAGAGCTTCATGCCGATGCCAAGAAGGATCAGTTCCTCATAAGCTAACTGTTCCCTCGCTCTTCTCGCATCTTCAAGCGATGCCGGGAAGTGCGCCATCATGTAAGCTTCCTTGGGTGATACAAAGCCTTTCTGCTCAGCAATGCTCAAAGGAATGCAGGATAAGAGTTCATCACCGCAGAGCTTTAATGCCGTTGATACCCACTTCGAGATATTGCTGGATGTAAGTCCTGCAGTTAAGTGATATACAGGTCTTACGAGCGCATCATCAGCGATCTTCTCGGCCTTCTCGATATAAGGATTTACCATCTGCATCTGGCCGTTAAAGAGAGTGACCTGGCCATGAATGAAGCATTCGTCACCAACTGAGAACTTGCCGGACAGATATGGTGAATTGAAAAAGGTCAGCTTTATCCTGCCTGTGCCGTCACTTACGAAGAAAGTCAGAGGCTTTTTTCTGCTCGTGATGTTAACGGAAGGATTCGTCATAACCGTTCCTCTGAACGATAAGTCATAACCCGTGCTGTCATCAATGCGGTCGGTCATGTCGAATGAACCGATCGTGCCGACTTTAGACCAGTCGTCGTATCTCCACGGGATAAAAGCTATAAGGTCGTAGATCGTATAGATATCGAGCTTTGCGAGCTTCTCTTCAGCAGAAGGACCGACACCGTAAAGATCGGTAACAGGATTAGACAGATGGATAGCTGCCATGTCTTATATCCTCCTCTTGCAGAAAGAGGCGCACGGACAGATGTCACACTTGGGTGACTGGGATGTGCAATATTTTCTTCCGAGATCGACGGACAGATGTCCTATCGCGATCCACTGATCCTCAGGAAATACCTTCATTATGTCCTTCTCGACCTTTGCAGGGTCCGTGCTCTCTGTTATTCCTATTCTCTTCATTACGCGCTTGCAGTGCGTATCAACGACTACTGCAGGCGTGCCGTAGATCTCTCCCACGATAAGATTCGCGATCTTCCTGCCTATGCCGGGGACCTCCATCAGAAGGTCAACATCGTTAGGGATAACGCCTCCCCATTCTCCGGTCATCTTCCTGGCAAATGCCATGACAGATTTGGTCTTCGAAGCCGTAAGACCGCAGGGCTTAATAATGGCTGCGATGGCTTCAGGATCTTCATTTGCGATCGACTCCATGTCCGGATATCTTGCGAAAAGATCTGCTGCAGTTATATTAACCCTTTTGTCGGTGCATTGTGCGGACAATATGCCTCTTATGCTCAAGTTTTGGGGACAATCGTATTCCAGAGAACATGTGCTGTCCGGAAATTCCTTTGACAGCGCAGTATAAGTCTTATCCGCAAGGGATCTGATTTTCGCAACAGAGGCAGCCAATCTTCTTACTCCTGATCTTCAGGCGGATAAGGGAAAGAGAAAACAAATCTTGCGCCGCCTAATTCTCTTCCTTCGTCACAGATTATCGTCTGTCCGTGACCTGCAAGGATCTGCTTACAGATATAAAGTCCAAGACCGAAGCCTTCGGATTTACGCGAGGCATCTGCCTGATAGAAGCTCTCGAAGATCCTCTGTCTCTTTGATTCCTCGACGCCTGCGCCGGAGTCTTCGACAGAGATGATAATCTTTCTTGTCTTGGGATTTGTCTCTGTGGATATCTTTATCTCGCCGTTCTGAGGCGTGAACTTAATGGCGTTTGTGATGATGTTGATTATTACTCTGCAGAGCTGCTGAGCCTCGCCGTATGCAATGATGCCGGGGCCCGGATCCAGTGACTTGATGACCTTGATCTGCTTATCCGTAAGCTGCGCTTCAAGGTTATCTACGATGTCATTGATCATGTCATTGATATTGAACTCTTCCATCATGTCAGGATCAGGGTGGGACAAAGAAGAAGCCTCTGTCATCTGCGTTACGAGCATTCTGATCCTGTCAGTCTGCTGTTTGATGAGTTCGAGATAGTGATCCTGCTTATCCTCAGGGATAGTGCCGTCCAGCATGGCGGTAACAAATCCGTTTATGGATGTAAGAGGGGTTCTTATGTCATGCGCGATAGATGAGATGAACATCTCTCTGTCGTGCTCCTGGTTTTCGAGTGATTCGATCATCTTGTTGACCGTGCTGCCCATCTCGGTAAACTCCGAAGACACAGACAAAGTCGTGTAGTCATTGGCATCTGAATATCTGGGGCTGACTCTTACGGAATAGTCGCCTTCAGCAACCTTGGAGATCGCCTGCGAGATATCCTTGATAGGCATGAGGCTGAAGTATACGAAAACGGCATAAAGAACGATTGCAATGATCATCGCTACCAGTGCAGGGATAAGGATTACTTTGATATATTCTGCCTTCGTCTGCTCCGTGCCTTCGCTGTTGCTTACGAGAACATAATAATCAGTACCTGTGATACTGGCGCAGCTGATGGATATTACCCTTCCGGTATTAGTCGAACTGATGCTCTGCTTGCCTGCGGATGAAGCCCTCTCGATAAGATCGAGCACTTCCTTCTGGGTGATCTTAAAAGGCGCTTCATCAGTCGTCGTGATATTATCCGAAGAATCGAGAACAAAATTATTGCGGCAGAATATCCTTCCGGTCTTATCTGTGATATAGAGCGAACCGCTGGAACTGTATGTCTGGGAATTGACGAACTTGTCTACGATCCTGGAATTCTTGAAGTTCTCTGTTCCGTCATCGTTAAGTGTGTACTCGAAAGGAACAGACTGCAGAGATGTTATGGTGTTGATATCCGAAGCCAGGTCAACAGCAGCCCTGTCAGTGCCTGTTTTGACATTGAGGATAAGGCTGTTATACATATTCTCATAGGAAAGGAACAACAAGACTGCAAATACAATCAAAGTCGTCAGCACAAGAAAAGTTATAAGAAAAACGGCAAATCCCGCCGATACCCGCTTACCGTCAGCTCTCGGCGCCATTAATTAATTACCTCGTCTCGAATTTATAACCCTTGCTCCAGACGGTCTTAATGCTCCAGTTCTGCTCCCTGTCGGGATTCTCGATCTTCTCTCTGATACGCTTGATATGGACGTCGACTGTACGTGATTCTCCGTAAAAATCATAGCCCCAAACGTTCTCCAGGAGTTGTTCTCTGGTAAAGACTCTGTTGGGATTGGATGCAAGGAAGAATAAGAGCTCAAGCTCCTTGGGCGGCATGTAGATCTCATTTCCGTCTACACTTACTACATAACGGATCTTGTCAACGGAAAAACCGGGATAGGTAATAACGTCAGCAGATCCTTCGCTCTTCTCGGACGGTGCGGGAGCAGCGTCACGCTTATCTGTTCTTCTCAATACTGCCTTAACTCTGGCAAGTACTTCCTTAGGCTCAAACGGCTTCGGGATATAGTCATCGGCACCAAGCTCAAGACCGACGATCTTATCGAGAGTATCGGTTCTTGCGGTGAGCATGATGATGGGACAATCTGATGTCTTTCTGATCTCACGGCAGATATCGTTGCCGTCCATGCCGGGAAGCATGAGATCAAGTATTACGATGTCAGGTGCAAAACTGTTGAAAGCTGCAACGGCCTTATCGCCCTGCATGCATGTGGAGACCTGATATCCCTCTTTCTCAAAGTAAAGCTTAAGAACTTCAATGATGCCCGGATCGTCGTCTACGAGCAAAACCTTGTTAGCTGCCATAAGATCACCCCTGGTCTACAACTCTCTTGGTTTTTCCCGTTTGTAACAGTGTTACAAACCTTTACTCTCCGTCAGAAGCAGAGCTTCCAACGTCGAAATTGTTGATCTCGGCTGTATAAGAATCCAGATCTGTGAAGTTCTTATAAACCGAAGCGAAGCGGACGTAAGATACGCGGTCTATGTCCATGAGCTTCGTCATAATAAACTCGCCGATTTCGGACGAGGTTATCTCTTTATTAAATCTCTCTTCTACGAGATGTGTAATATCGGAAACGATATTCTCCTTGACCTGCTGTGATACTCCGCGCTTCTGGCATGCAACGTCCAAACTTCTCAAGATCTTATCCGGATCGTAGAGCTGCTTGGTTCCGTCCTTCTTGACTACCATCGGCTTTAAGCCTTCGATCTTCTCAATTGTCGAAAATCTTGCGCCGCAGACAAGACATACACGTCTTCTTCTGACAGCAAAGCCGTCATCGGTCGGTCTTGAATCCAGGACCTTGTCGTCATTCGCGCCGCATTTTGGACAGATCACGGAATTACTCCCTTAAATTACTGTCCGTCCTTACCGAACATGAACCAGGGCTTAGCAGACTTCTGAGCCTTCTCTTCTGCTACAGGAGCTACGTTAGCCTGAGGTCTTCCGCCCATCTGTACGGGCTGCTGTGAAGGAGCCGGTGCAGGTGCGGGAGCTGCCTGCTGAGGCATGGGCTGAACAGGAACCTGCTGTACAGGAGCCTGAACGGGAACCTGCTGAACGATCTGAGGTGCAGGTGCAGGCTGTACAGACTCATCGCCGAATCTGAAGCCGGGCTGAGGTCTCTGTACCGGAACGGGTGCCGGTGCGGGCTCGGGCTGTCTGGGTGTGTAGTCTGTTCTCGGCTGAGGAGCAACAGGCTGTCTTGCTGAAATCAATGTAGGATTCTCTCTTGAGAGAACTGATGTGCTTGCTCTGTGTCCTGCAGAAGCATTGACTGTTCCGTCAAAACCGGAAGCGATGACTGTGATCATGAGCTCATCTTCGAGTGAATCGTCAACGACTGCACCAACGATGATCTCTGCTTCAGGAGCTGCTGCCTGACGAACGATGGATGAAGCAGCGTCGATCTCGGAAAGACGCATTCCTCTTCCGCCTGTGAAGTTAAGGATAACACCTGTAGCTCCGTCGATCGTTGTGTCGAGGAGAGGTGAGTTGATAGCCTGCTTGATAGCAACGGAAGCTCTGTCCTCACCGGAAGCACGGCCGATACCCATGTGGCATACGCCTGCATCCTTCATGACACGTGTAACGTCAGCGAGGTCGAGGTTGATGAGTCCGGGGATAGCAACGAGGTCAGAAATACCGGCAACACCGAACTTCAGTACCTGGTCAGCCATGTTGAATGCTTCTTCGAAGCTTGTATTGTCATCAACTACGTCTAAGAGCTTGTCGTTGGAAACGATGATGAGGGAGTCAACTGACTTCTGGAGCTCACGGATACCGCGCTCTGCGTTAGCTGCTCTCTTAGCGCCTTCAAATGTGAAAGGGCTTGTAACTACTGCGACTGTGAGGATGCCGAGGTCTCTTGCGATCTGAGCAACAACGGGAGCAGCACCTGTTCCTGTTCCGCCGCCCATGCCTGCTGTGATGAAGAGCATGTCTGTGTTAGCGATAGCCTCAGCGATCTCGTCTCTGGACTCTTCTGCTGCCTTCTCACCTACGCTCGGGTCTGCACCGCAGCCTAAACCTCTGGTGACCTTCTCACCGATCTGTATCTTGATCTCTGCCTTGTTGCGGGCAAGAGCCTGATTATCCGTATTAATAGCGATGAACGTGACGCCCTGGACACCACTCTCGACCATGCGGTTTACGGCATTGCTTCCGCCGCCGCCTACGCCGATTACCTTAATGCTTGCAACATTAGATTCGTCCATTGAATAGCTGTGCTTGCTCTCAGACATCATATTGTTCCTCCGTACTCTCTTTATAGTGCCAAATTGAATTTAATATTTCTTGATTAAATAAATATTATTAACCATTCAGAATCATAACCCAAAAGAAGTCTTCAATCAATACAAACAGTGGGAATAACTGCGTGATTGTAAAGAAAACTTCATATTTATCATATCATTATCTGTTCGAAAACAAGTATTTTTATTCGTATTCCCTTAATGTGGGGTCATCGCCCGTCATATCAAGGAAGCCCTTGGTCTTAGGCGCATCAAGCGCATCGGAATTAAATGCATAGAGGAGCCATGCGGTTTTGTCGCTGATCTTCTCCAGGCTGTCGAACTTTATCTGGATCAGCTTATTCTGCGGTGAATAGACCGTAAGGAACATATATCCGCTGGGAAGGATCCTTACTTCCACGGTATTTTCGAACATTGAATATGAGTCGCCGATGCTGGCATTATCCGCTGCAAGTATCGCTCCCAGAACGATTATCGCCTTCTTGTAGTCATTTTCATTCGAGATCCTGACCGGTTTTCCGAGCTCGGCATATGTCACGTTAAGGCCGCAGATGACGGGCCTTACAGATTTCCGGGTATCAAAAGACGTGAGCTCTAAGACTATTCCGTCCTTATCGAGAGCCGCATAGCCGTCAGGAGTCCTGATATAGCAGACCTTCATTCTCTCCTTGACCTGGACATCCACGGTGGAAGGGAGCTTTACGGACACTCTGATGTCTTCGATGTAAGGGTTCTCCCTCTTGATGCGCTCTTCGGTCTTTCCGTAGTCGAGCCTTATGATATCAAGGATATTGCCGCTGACACCTCCCATGAGGTGGGAATTATATTCGAGCTTCAATTCCCTTAAAACCTGCTGGTCTGTCATGACCACATTGCCTTCCACGTGGGCATTTCTGACCCTGAAGGCAGGAAGGAACAGGATAAGGAGAACAATAGCGATTATGGCTATGGCAAGGGCGATTAATGCAATTCCCCTGCGGCTTAAATGAATGACTTCGCTTAAAGGTCTCTTCTGCGGGGGACGCTTTTTCCGGACAAGCCTTTTTGCCGGAGCTTTCCTGGGAGCTTCGGCTTCATCGGGCTCTTCTTCGTCTTCAGCATCTTCCTCAGATCCCTCAGATTCTTCCGATTCGTCCTCTTCAGTTACTTCTTCAGACTCTTCCAAATCCCCGGGTTCTCCGGCCTGGTCTTCATCCGGCTCATCTTCTTCGCCGTCATTACCTTCCTCGTACTGCTTTATGACAAAGACATCCGCTCCGGTAGCCTTTTCCGCAGCATCAGAATCCGAAGATCCTTCTTCCGAAGGCTCTTTGGCCGCTGCAGATGCCTCTCCGAATAACTTGTCTAACTCGTTGTCATCCATAGTGCTATTTTATCAGTTTACGGATTATTCCCAAGAGATGCCTTGATCGCTTCGGTTATCCTCTCACCGGTGTCCCTTATCGCAAGGCTTAAACTTGCCTTGCGGATCTTTTCCTGTCTTTCCGGATTGTTTAACAGGTCGGTAAGGACGGAAGCTAATCTGCCGGCTTTGACTTCTTCATCACTTACAACTATTCCGGCGCCCTTATCAGCGAGAGAATTTGCATTATATGTCTGGTGGTCGTGAGCTGCAAAAGGATAAGGAACCATAATGGCGCAGGCACCTGTAGCCGTTATCTCAGCACATGTTACGGCGCCGGCACGAAGGATCGAGCAGTCAGCAGCTGACATGTAGAGATCGGGCCTGTCGATATATTCCCTGATCTCAAGGTTAGGAAGCGCCTTTACGTCATCCGTGATCTCAACGGAATTGTGCTTTCCCACGGATATAACGAACTTTACGTCCGCGAATTCGGGTTTTCCCGCGCTCGCGAAAATAAAATTCGTAAGCGTGGCAGAACCCAGAGATCCGCCCATTGTAAAGACGAGCTTCTGGTCAGGTGCTATGCCCAGAGTCTTTCTGGATTCCTCCTTGGTAAGACCGAACATATTGTTCCTTACGGGATTGCCTGTATACACTACCTTTGCGGCCTTCGAGAAGATAGATTCCTGGTTGGGGAACCCTGTCATTACGAGCGCTCCCTTTGCAAAGAGCTTGTTGGCTCTGCCCGGGAAAGCATTTGCCTCGTGGATCATGATTGGAATGCCGGCCTTTTTCGCCGCCATCAGAAGAGGTGCGCTTACGTAACCGCCGGTGGAGATCACACAGTCAGGATTGAAATCATTTATCAGCGAGAGGCACTGCTTCCTGCCTCTCCTGTTTGCGCTCATGGTCTTAAGGATCTTAAGCGAAGGTTTGTAAGGCATCGGCAGCGATTCGACATTTCTGAAATCGTAGCCTGCCTTGGGCACAAGCTCTCCCTCAAGGCCTTCTTTTCTGCCTGTGAATATGATCCTGCATTCATCACCGTTCTTTGCAGCATCCGCTTTAAGAAGATCTGCTATTGCGAGCGCGGGATTAATATGTCCCGACGTTCCGCCGCCGGTGATAATGTAGCGTCTTTCCATGCAGATCACACTCCGGGTCTTAAGAGTTTTCCGGTAGACTTCAGCTTTTTCTTCTTCTCGGGACGTACCGTTCCGCTTCTTGAAACAGAAAGGATAAGGCCATATGCGATAAGGAGCGTTACCTGCGCCGTACCGCCGTAACTGACGAATGGAAGCGTAACACCCGTAGCAGGAATGACCTGCAGCTCAACCGAGATATTCATCAGGACTTCGACAAATATCAGGGCCGTACACCCGGTCGCAATTGTCCTTGAGAACACATCTTTGGCCCGCCAGCACACGGCCATGCACATAAAGAACATGATCAGGTACATCAGCATCAGTATGACTCCGCCGACAAATCCCGTCTCCTCAATGTAGATCGAGAAGATATAGTCGTTCTGTGCCTCTGATACGTAGTTATATTTTGATCTGGAATTGCCGAGGCCTACGCCCCACATTCCGCCTGAACCTAAAGCATTGTGCGCATTGTCTACCTGACGCGTATCATCTCTGGTAAGACCTTCATCCTCGTTATCAAGCTCTTCATCGTCAGCAGTAAAGATAGCGATTCGCTTGAAAACGTGTGCGTAGTTCTTCATGAATCTCTCACGCTTCTCGGCAGGTGTTACCGCGAATGCGATGGAGCCGCCGACGATTCCCACAACAAGCAGAACGAGTATTCCGTAAAGCCATGATCTTAAAGGGATCTCCGATACGAGCGCACACATTAAGATTACCAATGCAACGATAATGAAGCAGGAAAGGTGCGGCTGGAGAAGGATTACCACGTCGACGAGGATGCATAATCCGACTGGTACAAGGAATTCGATCATGGTATGTGCAATGATCTTACCTGTCTTTGTCTTGGGCTCTCTGATCCTGCCTTCCTTACGGAGATATGCGATTACCGAACGGTATCCTGCAAATGCAACGATAAGGGATACTTTGATGATCTCCGAACTCTGGAGCTGGATAGGACCGATGTTGATCCAGCGTGCCGCACCGTGCTCACGTCCTACGCCGAGTGCGATCGTCGCAAGCGCAAGGCCGAGGCTTAACACATAAGCTCCGAAGGCGACCCATTTCTGCTTGAAGAAATCGATCGGAATGAACGATATTATGAACATTGCCACAATTCCGGCAACGGTGAATCTTATCTGTCTTGTAAGGAACCAAGAGGAATCCTTGAACTGTCCGTACGCATCAGGACCGGAAACCGAATAAAGGATTACGAGGCCGAATACGATAAGCACGAAGATCATTAAGATCATTGGGATGTTGGTGGTCTTTACAGCCTCTTCGATCTTGGCGGCATTAATGCCTTCAGACTTTGCAGGCGGCTCGATAAGACTGTCGATATCTGTGATCTTTCCGGTCTTGGGATCTGCAACAGGCTTCTTGGCCACATTTTTCCTGAGGGCTGCAAAAGGCTTGGCAGGGCCTTTTTTCGCAGGTTGCTGAGCATTCGTAACGCCTGTTTTAGCCTGCGTATGGGGATTACCATACAACGGCACGTCAGGTATTATCGACTTTACTTTCTTCTCAGCCATTTATCAGGCATTCCCCTTCTCGATAAAATACTTCGCCACAGTCTCAAATCCGAAGCTGTGTGAAGCCTTAAAGAGCAGCGCATCGCCGTCTCTTACATAGTCTTCGAGACGTCTTTGCACATCCTCGGTGTCTTTACATTTTACTATTTCGAGATTCATATTAACCATATGAGCTCCCTTGATGAATTCGTCGGCATTCTCGCCTGTTACGAATACTCTGTCGAAGTCATAGGAAGCACATGACTTACCCGTAAGCTCGTGAAGCCCGGGAGCGAATTTGCCGAGCTCCAGCATGCCTCCCAAAGCTAAGACCTTACGGTGGCCCTTAGCCTTTCTGGAGAAGTTCAGGAATGCGTTTTCCATTGATTCGGGTGATGCGTTGTAAGCATCGTTCATTACAAAATACTTAGCTGTCTCAGTGATGGCGCCTCTGCCGTCCATAGCGCTTCTTGCACTTATCACATCGGCGATCTTCTGCTGGCTCTCGACAGACTTCGTGATGCCCATCATGTAGGCACAGAAGATCGCAAAGAGCGCATTTCTTATAGCCGCATCACCATACATTCCGACGCTTAGCGGAACCTGGAATTCAGAATCAACGCCCATTCTCTTAAGCTTTACGCCAAAGGACATTCCATCGTCCGTCTCCTTTACGTCAGTAGCGGAAACGATCAAAGGACAGGGCAGGTCGTCATCTGAACTTACCTGGATGCCTGCGATGAAATTGTTGATCGTAAGCACCTTAACGCAGTGGTCAAAGAGCTTCCGGTCATCGCTGTTGACAGCAATAATGCCGCCGTCTGTAAGACCTTCAGTGATCTCCATCTTGGCATTCATGATCGCGTCTTTGCTCTCCAGAATGCCGATATGCGAATAACCGATATTAGTAATTATCGCAATGTCAGGTCTTGCTATCTTCGTAAGATATGAGATCTGGCCGGGGCCTCTCATGCCCATCTCGACAACGATTGCCTCAGCATCTTCAGGAGCAGATAAGATAGTCTTGCTCATGCCGATCTCGTTATTGTTGTTTGCCTTCGTGGAATGGACCTTAAGACCTGTCTTCAGCACTTCGGTGATCATGGTCCTTGTAGATGTCTTTCCGACTGAACCCGTTACCGCGATAACTTTGCATCCGAGCTTGAATCTGTAGTGGTTTGCAAGAAGTCCCAATGCCTTTACGGTATCTTCGACGATGACAGCATTTGCGCCTTCGGGAACTCTTTTCTCATCATCTGTGATAAGCGCTGCAGCACCCAGTTCCATTGCCTTTGCAAGGTAATCGTTGCCGTCGAAATTCTCGCCCTTCAAAGCGACAAAGAGTTCACCCTCTTTGATCGTTCTGGTATCGGTCGATACTCCGGTTATCTCTATGGATGTCGCGAAAACAATCTCATCTGTCTTGGAGACCAGTCTTCCGCCTACAGCCTTCTTCACTTCCTCAAGCGTAAACATCATGCATTTCCTTCCCGCTCGTTCACTGCATCTCTTGCATGCTCGCAATCGTCAAAGTGAATCGTTTTATCAGCGAAGATCTGATAGTCCTCATGACCCTTGCCGGCGATAAGGACTGTATCTCCTTCTTTTGCCATATTGACAGAAAGCTTTATCGCTTTGCTTCTGTCAGGCTCTATCTCATATTTGCCTTCAGTCTTTGATATGCCCGTAACGATATCTGCGATTATCGCATCAGGTTCTTCCTTACGGGGATTATCGGATGTGATGATGGTGTAATCGGAAAGATTGCCGGATACCTCACCCATCTCGAAACGCCTTGTAACAGAGCGGTTTCCGCCGCATCCGAAGACGGTGATTATCCTGCCTTTTGTATATTCCTTAAGCGTATTAAGAACGCTCTCCAATGCAGGCGCATTGTGCGCATAATCGACCAAGATATTTACGCCGAAATTATTCTCTACAGGCTGCATTCTTCCCGGAACACTGATGTTCTCAAGAGCTGCCTTGATGTCATCGATACTGACCCCTTCCGTTACTGCAGAACAGATAGCGCAAAGAGCGTTATAAACATTGAACTTGCCTGGGAGTGCAACGAAGATGTCGCACTTGTAGTATTTGCAGTCCAGCTCGAAAACTGTACCTGTAACATGACCTCTTCTCTCAGGTCTTAAATTCCTTGCGACAAAGTCAGCTTCACCGTCGATGGAATATGTAACGAGCTCAGTTTTTCCCTTGCAGTATTCCTTAACTTTGTCAGCCAAAGCACAGTCAAGATTAAGTATTCCTGTCTCACAGCAGTCAAAGATCTTAAGCTTGCAGGAAAAATAATCCTCCATATCAGGATGCTCATTGGGAGCGATATGGTCTTCATAAAGATTCGTAAATGCAGCGGTGCGGTATCTGATGCCCCTGACCCTGTCGAGCTTTAATGCCTGGGATGAGACTTCCATGACAAGGCTGTCAGAACCGCTCCTTGTAAGTGTATCCATCATCCCGTAGAGTTCTCTTGATTCGGGAGTCGTGTGCTCTGCATGGGTCTTTTTGCCGGCGATGATGTTGCAGACAGTGCCGATAAGTCCTGTATCCCTGCCGCTCTGCTCCAGAATGGCTCTCAACATAAAAGCTGTTGTAGTCTTGCCCTTGGTTCCGGTAATACCGTATACAGCAAGCTTATTCTCGGGATGCTCAAAGAAATTGGCGCAGAGGTCAGCCAGATGCTTATGTGTATCTTCTATCTCAACAATGCAGAGATCAAACTCTTTTGCAAGCTGATCCAATTCCTCTTTTGGAAATCCTGTTCTGGTGCTGTCGACTATGATCGCGGAAGCGTCCTTCTCGGCTGCGCTTCTTGCAAATGAATGTCCGTCTACAGTAAAGCCTTTTACACAGACAAAGAGGGACCCTACTGCTACCCTGCGTGAATCATACTCAACCGATGTGATCTCCTTATTGAGATCACCGGAGATAAGCTCATAATCAATATTTTTAAGCACTTCCAGGAGCTGCATTTTTCTTTCCTCTGTCCGTTATTTTTTTCGCGGGCATAATTCCACTATTACACCGTCAAATATATTAAATCAAAAAGTTCAATATCTTATGTGGCAAAAACAATGAAATTACTTAAGTGGTTCCTCCCATGTTTGTGCGTCAGAGCACTGGTAACCAGTGAGTTTTTCCGATTATGTGTCCGTTCTTCCGTCTTCTCCCGAATCATCTGACGTTGTGGTCTTGTTATTATTGTTGTTCTGATCGTAGGTCTTACCTGTGCCGGTTCTGGACAGGCTTACATAAATGATGTCTCCGGCATAAGCAGTCTGGCCTGCGGCAACGCTCTGGCTGATGCATACGCCCTTGATATCACTGTCTTTATCGATCTTACAGTTGAGGTTCATCTTAAGACATGCTTCGATACATTCGATAGCCGACATTCCGTTCATGTTAGGAACTCTCGTGGTGAGCATCTGCTCTTTAGGAACATTTTCGGGATAAAGAACAACGACACCTGTCTTATATAAAGTGTGATAGAAGTCCGGATAGGTTCTTCCGACGATCGTATCAGATGTCATATCAAGCGTACCGTAAAGGGTTGAAAGACCGTTTACTGAGATCTTCGATGCCGCCTGTGAAGCAGGAAGTCCGTCAACCTGCTGGACGTACCATTCCTTAAGCATCTCGCTGTATTCTTCTTCGGTGAATCTTCTCTCAACACCCATGTAGGACAATGTGCCTTCAACGATCTTCGCTGCAGTGGAAGCCGCGGAGGATGAACCTACCGACTTATCTCTTGGCTTGTTGATAACTACGAGAACTGCGATCTTAGGGTCGTAAGAAGGTGCATAGCATGAGAATGAGAGCACGTGCAGACCCTTAAGCTCACCGACGTCGATCGTTGATGTTGATGTCTTACCGGCTACAGCATAACCTGCTACCTTACCTGCTGAACCTGTACCGTCGGATACAACGCCTTCCATCAGTGTCCTTACACGCTTGCAGGTGTCTTCGGAGAACACCGTACGTACTACTTCAGGCTCGATCTCATCGACGATATTTCCTTCAGGATCCGTGATGTATTTTACAACGTGAGGAACAAGGAGGTCGCCGCCGTTAACGATAGCGCAGTATGACGTGATGAGCTGGATAGGAGTAACCGTCGAAGACTCGCCGTAAGACAGAACCGACATGTCGACCTTGGAAGGATTCTTATGGAAGATGCCCTTACCTTCAGCAGGAAGATCGATTCCGGTTACATCGTAGAAACCGAGCATTCTTACGTATGAATAATACTTAGTGATTCCGATCCTCTGGGCAAGATGCGCAAATACCGGGTTGCATGAGTTTTCGAAAGCTTTAACGAGTGTTTCGGTACCGTGGTTGTAACCTGCAGTCTTCTGCATCCAGCATGAGATCGTGTGCTGATCTGAAAGTTTTACCGGTTCATCGCTGAACTGGTCATCTTCTTTTGCGAGGTTTTCCTCAAAAGCCATGCATGTCGTAAGAGCCTTGAACGTTGAACCCGGCTCGTATGTATCCGATACGCAGCGGTTACGCCATGCATTCGCCATAACGTACTTTACACGTGTATCAGCATCCATATAATTCCATGCATCTTCACCTACTCCGAAAGGTCTCCCGTAAGGATCGTTAAGATCGTAATTAGGAAGTGATACCATGGCATATACAGCGCCTGTGTAAGGATTCATTACAATGGCGCAGACACCGTCTATCGGATCGAATTTCTCGTATGCTTCCTTGGCAGCTTCTTCAGCGATTCTCTGAATGCTGATATCGATGTTGGTTACGATGTTATTACCATCAGAAACGCCGACTGTCGTCGCATCAGAATAAGGCAGAACACCGCCCGTGATCTCGTCCGTCTCAGAATAACGGTAGCCGTCATCACCTGATAAGATCTTGTTGTAATAAGCTTCAAGACCATAAAGACCGTTAAGGCTTACACCGTCATTTTTAGCATAGCCGACGACCTGGGATGCAATGCTTCCGTAGTTATAGTATCTCTGCGGAACGGCAACGAAAGCAAAGCCCTTTACTTTATTCTCCTTCGCCCATTTCGCGAACTCGTCCTTCTTCTCTGCAGGAATATTCTTCATAACGTCGCATCCTGCAACGTCATTACGCTTATCCGTCTTGTCCGTCGGATCTACAGGAATGATCTTATCGAGCTTCTCGTAATCAACGCCCAGCATACTTACAATGCTGTCCATGATCTGCTGCCTGTTCATAAGAGTTGATGTGACCATCTTAGGAGAGCAGATAAGCGTGTAGTCGTAAGTGTTGGATGCAAGAGGCACCATATTCGCATCGTAGATCATGCCTCTGTTCGCACTGTATGTTACAAGGGTCCACTGCTCATCGGCAGCAGCTCTTGCGTACTTGTCGTAATCTTTAACAGTCGTGCTGTAGAGATTCGTCATGAGATAGAACGTGTACAGCACAACAACGGCAGAAACCAATGCGATCCATATCTTTGCATATATGCTGCGCTTGGCTTTTTGTGTCTGGGATTGTTCTTCAGTGTTGTCTTCAGAAGGACCCTCAACGGGTTCTTTTACACGTTCTTCCCTTTGGATTCCGGAATAGCCCACAGTGGGCTTTTTGCTGTTACTTATCGGGATGCGCTGCATAGTAATCAGCCAATGCATCCTTGGAATCTCTGTATGCGTCGTCGTTGATTCCGTCGGAGTTATAGTTAATTCTTGTCTTTAACGAATCGGTATTCGGGATCGGCAGGCTTACGACCTGATTCTGGTTCGGATCCTGCATTCCAAGCGCGATCGCGCGGGCACGGATAACATCCATGTCTGCAACGCCGTTCGCGTTCTCTTCCGCATTAACGATCTCTCTTTTTACCGTGGCGATCTGATCCTTCAGATTCGAATTATCTCTTGCAAGTTCGGAGATCTCTGTCTGAGGATAGAGAAGGAGCATTACGAAAACACCGATCGCAATGACCAGTATGATCGATATGATGGTCTCGAAAAGCTTCCTTCTGGTAAGTCTTCTTGTCTTCTTTTTATGCTCGAGTCTTGTCTGGGGATCCTCATGTTCCATTGCATAACGGACAGATCTGTCATGAACTTCCTTATAAGATGCAACGCTCTCTAAAGTTGCCCTGTCAATTGGTTCTTCAATGATCAGGGGTTCCTTTTCGATGAGATACTGGTCATAAGGAATGATCGAGCCTTCTTTATAAGCGAGGTTCTTTTTTCCGGCAGACAGCACTTCGTTAAGCACTTCATCCGTGCCTACATCGAAGCTTTTGATTTTTCTTTTCGATGCTGTCTTAACTGCCATTACTGATTCTTACCTTTGCTTATATTTGTTAGTTGTATTGCTCGTTATCGTTCCTCTCAAACACTCTGAGCTTCGAGCTTCGGGATCTTGGATTGATCTCTATTTCTTCCTCCGTCGGTTCGATTGGTTTCTTGGTGATAACCGTTCCAAGTGATTTCTTTCCGCAAACGCATACGGGGAAATCTCTCGGACATGTGCAGGGGCTCTCTGCCCTTCTAAACGCTTCTTTTACGATCCTGTCCTCCAGTGAATGGAAGGAAATTACCGCAAATCTTCCGCCCGGTTTAAGCTTTCTGATACCGTCATTTAAAAGTGACTCCAGACCGTCAAGTTCGTGATTTACTTCGATCCTTATAGCCTGGAAGCATCTCTTTGCAGGATGCTGGTCCTCGCCTCTGCCGTGACCCGGCATATAATCCTTTATAGCCTGTGCAAGTTCCGTGGTCCTTGTAAAAGGCTTTGTTCTTCTTCTCTCGACGATGCCATCAGCGATCCTTCCCGCATGATGCTCTTCGCCGTATTCCCTGAAGATCCTCTCCAGTTCATCTCTTGAATATCTGTTTACGACTTCAGCAGCCGTAAGCCATTCGTCGGGATCCATTCTCATGTCCAGAGGGCCGTTCTTCATGTAGGAAAAGCCCCTCTCGGCTGTATCGAGCTGATATGAGGAAACGCCCAGGTCGGCCATAATGCCGTCGACCTTACCGATCTTAAGACTGCGGATAATATCATCTATATCCTTATAATCGGACTTCACCGGCATCCAGTCGATTCCTTCAAAAGCAGCCTTACGCTCCATGCATGCAGCAAGAGCAGCCCCGTCCTTATCGATCGATACAAGGATCCCCTGTCCCTTCATTCTTCTCGCTATTTCAGCGCTGTGCGATCCGCCGCCTGCTGTGCAGTCGACATAGATCCCGCCAGGACGGACGTTCAGAGCGTCAACCGTCTGGTAAAGGAGTACGGGAATGTGATCAAAATCAGAGACCTTCAACATAATACTTCGTCTCCAATCCTTCTATGCTGCTAAGATCGTGATCTTCGCTGTCATAGAAACTCTTAGTGCAGATATCCAACTTGCCTGCGTCATTAAATACGCAGATCTCGTCACCGGGCTTAGCGCCAATCCTGTCCCAAAGCTCGCTGTTAACGGCGATTCTTCCCTGTGAATCAACACTGACTTCGCAGGCTTCACCGATAATAGCTCTCTTGATCTTACGGGCATTGGCATCCATCGTGTTAAGTTTGCTGAGCTGAGGCATGATCTTATTGTCGAAATAATCCTTCGAATAAACGCAAAGATAGCCGACATCAAGGCTGTTTGTTACTACAACCTCTTCGCCCAGCAGCTCTTTCTGTTTGGCAGGGATGAAGAATCTTCCCTTAGCGTCTACTTTCTTTACGTCTCTCATCCTGAGTCTCTTAAAACTTGTTTTTGTGTTAAAGTGAAGGCCGCGGCCTCGATTTCAGCCACTTTCCTCCACCTGAATGGGAAATATCTCCCTAAATCACCACACATCTGTATTCTATTCGTAATCTTTTTTTAACGCAAGGGGTTTTTTGTAATTTTCCGGAAATTTGTTAAAGATTTTTTCCATGTCGTTTTCAGGCATAAACAACCCGTCAACAGTGGGCGGTTTGCATGGTTGAACAGCTGCCAAAACGGCCCTTTTGCGGGCATTTTCAGACGAATTTGCCTTAGTTTTCCCCCAGACAGGAAAGTGGTCTAACTTCTTATTTTAAAAATTTAAAATATGCAGGCGGAATGAACGGCGCTGCCGCATGTTTTGCCGCATATTTGGGCCAAAAATGCCGTTTTGAACGGCGGAATGAACGGCGCCGCCGCATGTTTTGCCGCATATTTGGGCCAAAAGCGGCGTTTTGAACGGCGAAATGAACGGCGTTGCCGCATGTTTTGCTGCTCATTTAGAATTAAAACACCAATGACAAAAAGACTGTCTCAAAAACAGCCTTCCTCTAAGTAAGCACTCATTTTTGCAGAGCGCTAAATAAGAAACAGTTAAGTAATACTCAATTATGTCTGTCACATAATACCAGACATCAACTAAAGCTAATGACACATTTATCAGTCATGCAGATCCATATGAAATAATTGTGTTGCATCGAAAAACAGAATCATTACCTCATTAGGTTTTATAAACGACTCGATCTATTTCTTCACTCAACGATTCAACATCCGAAGACCTTGTCTCAGCAGGAACACTATTATCAATTTCCGAATTATTGAAGATTTCAATACCCGCAATATAGATTACAATTCCGTTCTCATAATAACCATTATCCTGTAATCTATGACGTTGCTCAATCGTATATACAACCCCGGAAAAACAACTCTCATATGTTACAGTGCCTCCATCCTTCAAAGAATGTCTTCGAGGAAAGAAGATAAAAACAACTATTAGGGCTAGTAATATTAAAATGAATATTTCTTTTTTGCTGATGCGTTTCTTAGCTACAAAATCACTCATGCTCACCTCAAAAGAATAAATATAGTCTCGAGCCTACAATTACTATCAATATACATGTAATAAATCAATATTGTAACGGCAAGTAAGCAGGGACATAAACAAAAACGCGATCATCGGTTTTTACTTCTCTAAAACCATATCCGTTTTCTTTACTATACAACTCGACATAAAGTCCAAAAAATGAATAATTGCGATCAAAACAATACTTGCATTGATCTGTCCAAGCATAAACCTTTTTGATATTGTTCTTCTTGAGAAATTCATAGGCAATACAAGTTGTTAAACTGATGGATGTTTCATCTTCACTATGTTCTTTATAAGTATATCCTGCAATCTTTGCGCAGCTACAGGCCTGAATATCCAGAATGTTAATGCGACATACAGGATTAATTCTCAGAATAACATCATCTGATTGTATGTAGGCATTATTATCATTTTTTATAAATTCAATACGATTGGGAGCCCCGTGAGCAATAATAATCATTTTATCTACATATGTGTAAGCTTCTTCTTCCTCAATCGCATCTTCTGTAAGATTGTACAGTAAAAGATTAAAGGTATATTGAGCCATCAGACAAGGCGCTACATTCGTATCATGACCTAATTTCTCCCCAAAATATGCATTCATTTTCTTTTGATATTCAGACCCGTGGCTTATTTCTAATACAACAACAGGCTGATTTAACTCTCGAAATGCAGCAACATAAGGTTCTCTCATATCAGACAAAGTCGATCCGCCTTCATCTTTACCAATCAAAATATAGTTAATTGGCCCATTCTTATCATTCTTTGTCTTATCAACACCATCCTCAGCACCATCTCCATCCGAGTCTTTTTCATTAGGATTGGAACTCATACAGAAAAATACCCACTCATGGCCTCTATAACCATATTCGGGTCGCCAAACTACAAAATGGTCAAAAGTACCCATTTCAAACGCGTATTTAGTAAGGCACATCGCTCCCATTTCTTCACCATCAGGTATAGTGTCATCATCTGAATCAGGATTATTAGGATCTGTTCTGATCACTTTGCCTGTACTGGTAATCATGCCATTAATCTCTAAAATGTCAGGCAATCCGTCTTCATCACCGTCCGGTAATTGCTTAATATCCGTTATATATCCATCAAGGGTATAGTTCCTTCCTAACGCACTGGTCTCACCGGCCTGAAGCATTCCTTTGCTCCATGTCCTAACCCAAGTCGCCTGATCGATCAGCATGTACTTCGAGAAGTGATCCGTATAAACATAGAAATAGTTTTCATCATAGTTAATCCTGCTGTCCTGAACATCAAACATGACATATCGACAGCTTTCTTCGTCGTACCACAGTACTCTCAGGTCGTCTTCATCAAAGGCGCCTTCCTCATAATAGAATTTTACAGTCATACTATCGAAGTCGCCTGTCGTTTCTATATCAACAGGTACACCGATAAGCGCTTCAATTGAAGCTGTTTGAGGATCTGAATCAGAAATGTCTCTGATCTTGGTGTTTTCTTCGATATATCCGCTGATATATCCGCTTACCTCGACCTTAGTTATGCCTTTGAGCTTCGAATCAGCTTTAGGATAGAACGTCAATGTCTGACGCCTGAGGATGTCGCTGTCTTTCTTATTCGGATTGCTGCCTAAGCTTATTTCACCGGCATCACTTATTCCGTCATCATCCGTATCGTATTTTTGAGGATCCGTTCCATTCAGATTGACCTCTGCACCATCTGTAAGACCGTCAAGATCCGAATCACGGTTCTTGGGGTTAGTACCAATCTGTGATTCTTTTGCATTTGTTAATCCATCGTTATCAGCGTCTCTGCTTCCGTTATCGTCTTTGGTGAGAGGGTCAGTTTCCAAGAACAATTCATAGTAATCGTTTACACCATCACCATCTGTATCTTTCTTGTTCTTGTCAGTCCCATAGTAATCCTCCAGATCGTCAGGCAATCCGTCTTCATCAGTGTCCTTCTCATAATCTATGTCATCAGGAATACCTGTTGGCATAGCAGTAGGTGAAGGCGTCGTTGTAACTGTATTTGTAGGAGAAACAGATATATCTGGTGTCGGAGAAGCCGTAGGTGTTGCTGTCACAGTCGGTTCAGGTGTTACAGTTACAGTAGGTGTTACTGTATTAGTAGGCTTAGCGGTTGGTGTGTTTGTTGCCGTCGGTCTAGGAGAATTTGTAACTGTAGGCTTTGAAGTAGGCGTGTTTGTAACTGTCGGCTTCTGTGTAGCCGAAGGCTTAGGTGTACTTGTCGAAGTAGGCCTTGCAGTATTAGTGGGCTTAACTGTAGGCGTATTAGTAGCCGTAGGTGTGGACGTCGGTGAATTTGTAGCCTTGGGAGTTACTGTCGCGCTCGGTGTGGATGTCGCTGTCGGAGTAGATGTCGGTATTTCTGTCGGTGTGACAGTAACAGTACCGTTGTAATCAACTTCTAACACATCTGCTATTCCGTTCTTATCCTTATCGTCAGTAAGCTTTAATGCCATCTTCTTTGCTGCAGCAGTAAAGTCAGTAAGCATTAATGCTTTCGAAGGGTCGTTTGAACCGCCCTGGATTCCGATCCTGTAAGACTGTCCCTTTGCAATGTTCTGGTTGTTTCCATCGTTAGTGATCGTGTATGTTCCGTCTCCGTTATCAGTAAACACAGAAGAATCGGCCTGCGTTATGGGTCTGTTGGCACCAAATGTTATCGTCCAGTCTCTGATAGTTTCTTTTGTTTTATTTGTAAGGATAAGAGCACCGTTAAAGCCATAAGACCAGTTGGAGTATTCTTCATACTTGTACTTTAAATCACTGCTCTTTAAAATAACCGTCTCTGTATTGAGGAGATAGAAAGTTGGCATGTCCTTTATCTCGCTTCCGTTTTTAGAAGAAGCGGTAAAGCCAACAGTTACGGATTGACCAGGTTTGATATCCTGATTCCAGTCGTTATTGCCTATGGTATAAAGGTTATCCTTGCTCTCTATAACTTTGCAGTTGATAGGGTTTTCGATCTTGTAATTGAAATCAAATGTGAAATACCAGTCGTGGATAGTTTCCATTCCTGTATTCTTGAACTTGATCTCGATATTTGAATGACCTGACCACTTGTTAGTAGTCTTCACTTCCGCAGTATAATACGCTTCTTCCACGCTTCGGTAAGTGCAATCTGATGAAGGCTTATCTCCTTCATAGTTGACAATGGTGTCCGCATTAACAGATTTGAAAATATTAGTCGGAATGATTGTAAAGGTAATTGTTGAGCACAAAAGGCATGCCAACAACTTATGGCAACGTGAATCTTTCATAAAAATTTGCCAAACACCTGACTTTAAACCTAAAAACCCCAATTGGAATTATAACATGAGCACCAACCGATACAAGCTTGGCAGAAAAAGCGGTTAGTAGAATTTGACTTTCTCGTTTTGTGCAATGTGCAATTAACACCTTTGTTGGCATATTTCTTACACGATGCTTACAATTCCCCTAATTCCGGATATGACGGAATCGCGCCTTTCCGCTGGACACTTACCGCACAGAAACGGTTGGCGAAGTCAAGACACTCCTTCAGGACAGAAAGCGGACAGTCATCAAGTGACTCCTTCCCTATTCCAAGTGATCTCAGCTTCCAGAGGAACGAACCGATAAAGCCGTCGCCGGCACCGGTGGTATCAACAGCAACGACAGAAGGACTGACAGAAGACACAGTTCCAAGAGCACTATAGCAGTCAGCACCATCCTTGCCTTTGGTCAGGATAACGAGCTTGACACCACCGACGAACAGCAGAGGAAGCGCCTGATCAATATCAGAACAGCCGGTAATAAACTCCAGTTCCTCATCTGAGATCTTCAGAATGTCGCAGTCAGGGATAAACTCCCAGATAACGCGCTTTAAAGCATCCCTGTCATCCCACAGCATGAATCTGAGGTTGGGATCGAAGCTAACGATCGCACCCTGCCTTCTTGCGATGGTTATCGCAGCGCGGTGCGCATCCTTCATCGGGAAGTCGCCAAGAGATACGCTGCAGAAATGGAGCGCATAGCAGTCGCCCAGCATCTCTTCTGTGACTTCGGAAGGCTCGAAAAGCATGTCCGCAGAAGGATTCCTGTAGAAAGAATAAGTGCTCTTCCCGTCCGATGTATGGCTTACAAATGCGAGTGCGGTATTTGCTTCAGTAGTATAAGAAATATAAGAAGTATCAACACCTGCTTCATTCAGCGTTCTTGTAATAACATCGCCGAACGGGTCTTTTCCAAGCTGAGTGATCATACGGGACTTTCCGCCAAGTTTGGAGAATGCTCCGCACACATTTGCGGGAGCGCCGCCTGTCGCCGGAGAGAACGAACCTACTTCGTGGAATTCGCACCCCTGCTTGTCAGGAATGAAATCTATCAGTGCCTCGCCTATAGCAACGAGTGTGTCGTTAAGCCTGAGCCGGCTTACAGAAGCAGAAGCTCCATTAACTGCAATCTTCACCTGGCGGTGCTCAGGATAGAACCTCGTACCCATAACATAGCGGCCGCCGTTAATATATATTTCCAATGAAGATGCATCAGCAATAATTCGTAGTGACTCGAGCGAAGATATCTTTATCTTTCTTTCGCTCCTGCCAAAGCCTTCGCCGTTTGTAAAATGAAGACTTAATACTCCGTCTGACCTGTTCCAGCTGATCTCGGCGCCGGACACGCATGCTGATACGTTATCTGCAAAATCAGATGCATTGATCTCGAAAGGCAGTCCTTCCCAAGTCTCACCTTCGATAGTCTTTGTATTCTTTTTCAATGAATCAAGCTCGCGGATGGGGTTCTGCAGAATCTTACCGTCATCACCCAAAGTCAGCTCTCGCGGCAAAGTCAGGCAGTGCTGCCAGCCGAGTTCAATTGTCGGATTTGTATATGACTCATCGCCGATTCCCATCCAGCCGATCAGAAGTCTTCTTCCGTCAGGCGCAGTAAATGTCTGCGGCGCATAGAAATCGAAGCCGTAATCGAACTCTTCAAAATCAGAGAGCTTATCGCCTTCGACCGTGAAATATCCGCTCTGGAAGAGATTCTGATATTTGAATTCACCCTGAGGAATCCCCTGAGGGCAGAACGCGAGGAATTTCTTACCGTCTATTTCGAAGAGATCGGGGCACTCCCACATAAAGCCCATATCTGGAGCAGAAAAACATTTCTTATATTCAAGTGAAGCAATGTCAGAGCCTTCATACAAAAGCACGCATCCTTTATCGTCTTTGGTACGCGCACCCAAAACCATCTTAAATATCCCGTTTTCGATCCAGACCTTCGGATCTCTGACGTGACATGAACAGAAATCAGGGTAGTCAGAATTACGGAGAAGGATCTTTTTCGAAGACATGGAAGAGCCGTCAGGAGACGAGACATGGATAACATTCGCACCGCGCCCTTCAAGTACATAGTCGTAGTCGCCCTCTTCCATCACGTTGCCCGTATAGAAGAAATCGATGTGATCTCCGGAAGGCAAAGCGCAGCCGGAGAATACGCCGTCACGGTCTTCGGGAATGTCGGCATCAAGAACGACGCCCTTATATTTCCACGAGAGAAGATCAGTGCTCACACAGTGGCCCCAGCGCCTGACGCTCTCGCCGCGCGGGGTGCCAGGTGAATACTGGAAATAGACGTGATAGAAACCGTCAAAAAAGCATAGTCCGTTAGGGTCGTTCATCCAACCTTCAGGAGGTTCGATATGAAGATTCTGTCTCCATTTACCCTTCACAAGATGCCTCCTGCGCTACATATTACGGTTTATTGAAATATTCAGCATAACTCCGAATGCCATAAAATTAATGAGCATCGCCGTACCACCAAGGCTTATGAACGGCAACGGAATACCGGTGATAGGAAGAAGTCCTACGGCCATGCCCATATTCTCAATAAAGTGGAATGCGAAGTAACCTGTAAATCCGGTCATCATGTAAGAGGCGGATTTGGACTTGATCTTTGCAGCAACGTAAAGGCATCTGCAGAGGAAGAAGAACGCCAGGATGATTACCGTCGTCGTTCCGATAAAGCCCATGTGCTCTGAGATGGCGGCGAAAATGAAGTCACTCTCCTTAACCGGAACTGACGTCAGGATTCCGGTGTGGTTGCCGGAAAGACCGCCTGAAGCTATAGCCAGCTTGGACTGCTGGAGATTGTACTCGGACTGCGGTGATGAACCCTGGAACAGGAGGGATAAGATTCTCTCCTTCTGGTAAGGCTTAAGATAGAATGTCCAGACCAAAGGGATAACGATAACGACAAAGGATGAGAACGCGAGAAGGAAGTATCTGTATCTTACTCCCCACGCGAAAAGCATGCAGATAAACGTAAATACGATAACCATCGCCGTACCGAAGTCAGGCTGCGCGAGGATAAGGAGCATAGGCGGCGCATAAACAGCTGCCATCTTGCCGAAGCCCTTGAGCATGGTTACTTCTTTGTTATGCATCTGTTCGAAAATATCTGCCGCAACCATTACGAGACCGATCTTCGCGAGCTCGGAAGGCTGGAAGTTACCGATGACAGGAAGCTTCAGCCAGGAGTCCGCGCCCCAGACGCCTGCCAGTGAATAACCGTCGATAGGAACCAGGACCAGGAGGAACAGCGCTGCTGCATAGATGATCCTTCCCAATACTTTGAGCAGGTGTTCATCAAGCAAACTTATTATGAGCGCAGCGATAACGCCGCCAACTGTGGCGACTATCTGTCTGTAGTAATTGCCGGGATATGCGGCATAACCTTTGGATAAAACTTTCTGAAGAACATAAAGGCCGATTATCGTCATGGTAAGAACCGGGACGACAAGATAATAGTCGACGGCCTTAAGACCGTCTTTCCCGCGAAGTCTTACAACGCCGGAACCAGCCTTACTCATTATCAGTTCTTTTCCTCAGCATAAAGCTTTTTAGGGAAACCCTTTTTCTCGATCTTCATGATCCTTGCAAATACAATATAGATAAGAGCTGCAACAACAAGGATGAGTGACAGGAGCTGTGATGTTCTGATACCGGTGCTGCCGATATAAAGTGAATCTGTTCTCATGCCCTCGATGAAGAATCTTGCAGTTCCGTAGAGTGCGAAATATACGCAAGCAGTCTCGAAAGGGATCTTCGAATGCTTTCTTACGTAGATAAGAATGAAGAAGATCGCAAGATCAGCCAGAGACTCATAAAGGAATGTCGGATGTACAGGCATCGTCGGTACAAGTGTAGGACAATTCGACTTAAGATAGCCTTCGATAGTAGCGCTTGTCATGCCCCAGGGAAGTGATGTGTTCGTACCGAAGCACTCCTGGTTGAAAAAGTTGCCCCATCTGCCGATAGCCTGTCCCAAAGGAAGGTATACCACACAGTAGTCAGCAAGTTCTCTGAAAGGGATCTTTCTGATGCGGCACATAACAAGTCCGCCGATGAATACGAGGATAACGCCGCCGTAGATAGCAAGACCGCCGGATCTGAAATCAAAGATCAGCTTTAAGTCCTTGCCGTAGTAATCCCAGTTGCAGGCAACAAAATAGAGTCTGGCGCCGATAATTGCGCAGGGAATGATCATGAGGACTGTATCGTAAACGAGTGACTCCGGGAAATACAGTTTTTTGGACTGCTTTACTGCCAGAACAACAGATAAAACGATTGCAAGCGCGATCAGAAGACCGTACCAGTAAACTTCAATGCTGCCAATGGAAAAAGCGACGGGATTAACATTCACGTCGATTCCAAGGCCCGGAAACTTAACTTCAACTAAGTTCATCATGTATCTATATCCTCCCTGCACCCTTTTGGGTCAGCAAATCCCTGATATATTACCACAAAATAAATAATATGGCTTTTTAAGGTTTCAATTCACGGCTGAATTGAGGTTTTTAATATACTCAGAGGCCTGCATCTTGTTGAGATTTACGGCATCTATAAGTTCTTCTTTGGAAGTCATTTTCGACTCAGGCCTTAAGAAATGCAGAAGCTCTATCTCGAGCTTTGCTCCGTATATGTCCTCGTCGAAGTCGAAAATAAAGGTCTCGGCCACGTCATTTACCGCATCTTCGAGCGTAGGTCTCCTGCCGATATTGGTAACGCCGTAAAGTATCCTCTGCCCCAGCCTTACACGCGAGACATAGACGCCTCTTCTAACGACGAATTTATCTTCAGGAACAATGATGTTGGCAGTGGGAAATCCCATCAGCCTTCCGAGCTGCTTTCCCTGGACACAGCGTCCGGAATAGAAGAAGTTCCTGCCTCCGCAAAGCTCCCTTGCAAGATCAACATCGCCTCCTGCAAGAGCTTCCCTGAGCCATGTCGTGGATATCTTCCTGCCGGTACCTTCGTGCAGATGGTCCTTTACCACGATCACGCGGATATCATTTTCCTTAGCAAACGCCTTGATCATGGCAACATCGCCCTTTGCGTCTTTACCGAATCTGTAATCCTCACCCATTATGAGCGTATCGGCGATGCAGCGGTAAAGGAGCACATTCTTAAGGTAATCTTCAGGCTCCATGTCCTTTACTTCATCGAAGTCCAAGACCAGGATCTCGTCAGCGCCTGTGCGGCTTATAAGATCCGATCTCTCCTCTGATGTATAAAGAGATTTGCTGTCCTGCTTGAAAAGATTCCTGAATGTCTGGACAGTCGATGTGAGGCCGTCCCGCTCAGCCGTCATGACAGCCTTTTTAATGATGTCCATATGGCCTGAATGAAGGCCGTCGAACATTCCGAGTGCTATCACTCTTCCCTTTGAGCCCAGAGGCAGATCGTTAAGGCCATACGTATTGCATACTTTAATCATGTGCGTAAAGCCTCTCGATCCTCATTACTGTCTCACCGTTTTCCACAGCGGGAAAAACAACTGCGATAAGCTTATCTTCTGAAGTCGCCCTGTAGTAGATGCGCTCTCCACCTTCAGGCTTTACATCTAGCGGGAATGCGATCTTTCTTCCGAACTTGATATTTTTTGTCTGCTTCGGATCGAGCTTTATCTCAGGCAGAAAAGTGATTGTCTCAGCGGCATCTCTTACGAAGGAGAAGTCGCCTGCTTCCGCCATCTTCTCAAGTTCTTCAGGCGTAAACGCATCCCTGACATTAAACTGTCCGTTGACGGTCCTTCTCAAAGATTCCGCATATGCGCCAAAGCCTGTGATATCGCCAAGATCAGAGCATATAGTTCTGATATAAGTTCCTTTGGAGCACATGCAGTCAAAATCTACTGCAAAGCTCTTTTCTGTCTTCCCGATTCCGGTTATATCAAGCGAATAAATGGTTATCTGCGCAGGCTTCAAGTCAGGCATCTCGCCTTTTCTTGCAAGCTCATATGCCTTTACACCGTCGATCTTTTTCGCTGAATATGCGGGCGGGAGCTGCTCTTTGGTCTCTTTAACTTTTAATGCGGCATCACGGATAAGTTTGTAGTCAGACTTTTCGAGCTCATCTAAAACTTCGGCCGAAGGATAATTCTCGGATGTAATCTCTCCCGTCTTATCCATCGTATCTGTAGTTGCGCCGAAAATGCACCTGCACGAATACCCCTTGTCAAAGCCTTCGCAGAATCTTAAGAACTTCAAACCCTTGCCCACGAACACTGGAAGAAGGCCTGTTGCGAACGGATCTAATGTGCCCAAATGGCCTACTTTACGCGTGCCGAGGAGTTTGCCGACAAAGCGGTCAGTCTTAAAGGATGTCCATCCTTCAGGTTTATCTACAAGGATGAATCCGTCTTGAATCATAAGGTGGCCTGAACCCTTTTAATTACTTCTTCCGCGAGTTCATTGATGTCGCCCGATGCGTTAAAGCCTGCAGCTCTCAAATGTCCGCCGCCGCCAAAGCCCGCAGCAAATGCACTGCAGTCAAAGTATTCCTGGGATCTGACATTTCCTCTGAGTTCGCCGTTCTCGAGTTCTCTTAAAACGATCGCGAGTTCGACGCCGTCGATGTCACGCATTGCGGATACAACATCATCCACGCCGTCAGGACCTGCGCCGCATTCAACAAACTGGGAGTAAGGAACTACTGTCAGCGCGAACTTGTCATCGAAGAAAAAGCGGACCTGGGATCTGGCCTTTGCAGACAACTGGAACTTCGGCTTTGATTTGCGGTCGAAGAGGTTATAGCAGACCTGCGAGATATTGCCGCCCAGATCGATGAGCGAACCTGCTGTCTCCAAAGTCTCGGGATGTGTGTTCGTGAAAGTAAATCTTCCGGTGTCTGTAACGATTCCGGCAAGCAATGCTTTTGAAGCATTGGGTGCGAGGACTTCGCTGATATCTTTTCCCGTGATCTCGGCAACTTTCTGAGCAACATAGTAGACCATCTCACTTGCTGAAGAGCAGTCAGGATCGATCCACATGTTATCTGATCTTGTTGTCACGGAAGCGTGGTGATCGATGATTATCTTCGTATCGATCGAATCGAAGATCTCACCGCTTACGCCCATTCTTGAACTGTCGGAAATATCGGTCGAGACAGCTGCCCCGGCCTTCTTTCCGTTAATAGTCCTTGAAATACTGAATTCCTTTGCAGCATCCGTATTTCCGTCGGGACGGAAAAGATATTCGCTGATGCCTAAGAATTCCATATTCTCAGGTAATTCTTCCGGAATAGCGACATATGCATCCACTCCGAAAGACCTGATAATGCTAACGATGCCGCAGGCTGAACCGACGCAGTCTCCGTCAACGCTTCTGTGAAGGAACACAAGGACGACCTCATTGGCTTCCCTGACCTTCTCTATAACGCTTAAGATGTTTCTGGCAGTTCTTTCACTGTCCTTCTTATAGCGTTCTCTCATATTAACTCCGTTCTAAACAACCTTAGAGGCAGTGGCTCACTCCTCTGCCCGGTTATCTTCAGACTTGCCTTCTCTTTCTTCTCTGGCAAGTCTCCTGGCTTCATCTTCCTTGATCGTTTTCTCGATCAGAGCTTCCATCCTTAACGCATCGTTAAGAGTGTTGTCGAGCTTAAAGCTGAACTCGGGAGCAACTCTCAGGTTGATCTCCTGCACAGTCTCATAACGGATAAAACCTTTAGCATGCTCGATGGCTTCCATCGCTTCCTTCTGTGTCTTCTCGTCACCATAGACGGAGATAAACACAGTAGCGTGCGACAGATCCCTGCTCATCTTAACGGACGTAACAGATGTAAGCAAAGGAACTCTGGGATCCTTTAACTTGGTTGAGATAATCGTGGAGATGATCTTCTGGATCTCATCTCCAACTATCTCAGGTCTTCTGTTTTTCATATCAGTCCCTCTTTACTTCGATGTTGCCGAAAGCTTCGATAACATCGCCGATCTTAATGTCGTTATACTTCTCGACTGTAAGACCACACTCGTGTCCGGACAATACTTCCTTGACGGAATCCTTCTCGTGCTGCAAAGAACCGAGGACGCCTGTGTATACAACAACATCGTCTCTGATGACTCTGACGTTGGAAGCTCTGAGGATCTTACCGTCAGTAACATAGCAGCCTCCGATAGTACCGATACCGCTGACCTTGAATAGCTGTCTGACTTCCGCATGACCCCAGATAACTTCTTCGATCTTGGGTGCGAGCATACCCTTCATAGCGTTCTCGACATCTTCGATTGCGTTATAGATGACGCTGTAGAGTCTGATGTCTACGCCTGTCTCTTTTGCCTTGTCGATGATCATCTGTGAAGGTCTTACGTTGAAGCCGATGATGATAGCGTTGGATACGTCAGCAAGTACGATATCTGATTCATTGATCGCACCGACTGCGCCGTGAACAACGTTGATCTTGACCTCTTCGTTTGAGAGCTTCTCAAGTGACTGCTGAACGGCTTCGACAGAACCCTGGACGTCAGCCTTGATGATGATATTGAGATCCTTAACATCGCCTGCTGCCATCTGTGCTGCGAGAGTATCAAGGCTCATCTTGGATGATCTGTGGAGCTGCTCTTCTCTCTGCTTGATCTTACGCTTTTCAACGAGCTGTCTTGCTGTCTTATCGTCAGATACAGCGAAAAGGATCTCACCAGCCTGAGGAACCTCAGGAAGACCCAGGATCTCTACAGGGATAGAAGGACCTGCCTTCTTGATAGGCATACCCTTGTCGTCGTACATAGCTCTTACGTTACCTAAGATAGGTCCGCAGACGACTGTATCGCCCTGTCTCAAAGTACCGCGCTGGATGAGAACGGATGCAACAGCACCTCTGTTCTTATCGAGCTTAGCTTCGATAACGGCACCCTTTGCCTGACCCTTAGGATCAGCCTTGAGTTCCATGACGTCTGCTGTGAGCAGCACGTTTTCGAGAAGGTCATCGATACCTGTTCCCTGCTTAGCTGAGATAGGTACCATGATCGTCTGGCCGCCCCATTCTTCACAAATGAGACCGTACTGTGTAAGTTCCTGCTTAACTCTGTCAGGATTTGCGCCCGGCTTATCGATCTTGTTGATGGCAACAATAATCTCTGTGTTTGCAGCCTTGGCGTGGTTGATAGCTTCGATTGTCTGAGGCATTACACCGTCGTCTGCAGCAACAACAAGGATCGCGATATCCGTGAACTGAGCACCTCTTGCTCTCATCGTGGTGAACGCTTCGTGACCAGGGGTGTCGAGGAATGTGATCTGACGGCCCTTAAGTCTTACTGTGTAAGCACCGATCTTCTGTGTGATACCGCCGGCTTCGCCTTCAGTAACGTTTGAAGATCTGATCTTATCGAGGAGTGATGTCTTACCGTGGTCAACGTGACCCATAACAACGACAACCGGAGGTCTTGTCTCGAGGTTCTCCGGATTATCCTCGTCAACGAAAAGGATATCTTCCTCTGTCTTCTCCTCTAAGAGTTCTGCGTTGATTCCGAAGCTGTCTGCAACAAGGCATGCAGTATCGAAGTCGAGTTCCTGGTTGATGGTAGCCATGACACCGAGTTTCATGAGAGCCATGATGATGTCAGAGCTCTTCTTGCCGATACCTTCAGCGAACTCCTTAACTGTGATGAAAGCAGGGATCTTGATCTCTGTGATCACCTGCTCAACAACTGCCTGCTGAGCCTCCTGCTTCTTTTTCTTCTTCTTGAATGAGAAATCATCATAATCACCGTCGCTGTTTACACGTCCTGTGAACTGCGATGTTCTTGACTGCTTTCTCTTATCGACATTGGCGTTCTTCTCGCCGTCTCTTCTGTCATTGTTGTTATGCTTCTTATCGAAAGCACTCTTCTCGGCATAAGAAGATCTGCTCTTCTTTGCATCTTCGATAGGAGCCTCAGCTCTCGGCTTGGGTGCTCTCTTGAACTGAGGACGCTGGTTATCATCGTCCTTGTCCTTATCGAATCCGCCGCCGGCAGGTTTCTGGAAACCGCCGCCCTGCTTCTGGAATCCGCCACGGTTATTATTGTTGTAACCGCCCTGGCCGCCTGATCTCATCGGGCTCTTCTTATCTCTGCCGGCATATGTGATGACCGTAGAGCTTCTTATTGTCTCGCCTCTTGCGGGTACATCAGGAAGTGAGATTACAGCTGATGAGAGCCTCGGCTTAGGAGGTACCGGTGCTTCAGGCTTCTTCTCTTCCTTTACAGGCTCGGGCTTGACTTCAGGCTTAGCTTCAGGCTTCTCTTCCTTGACTTCCTTTGCTTCGGGTGCCTTGGGAGCAGGCTCTTCAGCCTTCTTCTCAGGCTTAGCTTCAGCCTTGGGGGCCTTCGGAGCAGCCTTCTTTGCAGGCTTCTTTTCTTCTGCGGGAGCCTGTTCAGTCTTTGCTTCAGCTTCCTTCTTCTCGGAAGCCTTCTTTGTGGAAGTCTTCTTTGCAGGAGTTTCAGCCTTCTCAGTCTTCTCAGTCTTCTCAGCCTTTTCTGTCTTCTCAGTCTTGGCTGCAGTCTTCTTAGCAGGCTTCTTCTCTTCAGCCGGCTTTTCTTCAGCAGGCTTCTTTGAAGTCTCCTTCTTTACAGGCTTAACCTCTTCAACGGGTGCCGGTGCAGGTGCGGGTGCAAGTGTCTCAACCTTAACTTCAACTGCTGCCGGAGCTGCTGCTTCGGGTGCATCGTCTGTCTTCTTTTTATGGACTCTTCCGAGTCTCATCTTCTTACTGCCGGATACGCCTCCGACGGTTAAGTCTTTCTTCTTATTATCGTTATCTTCACTCATCAAGTATCTTCCTCCTCGTTGATTTTCTCGAGTATGGCGGATATTCCGTCCGCAAAGCTTTTATCAGTAATTGCCGCAACCGCTCTTGCAGGTTTTCCTAAGGCATCTCCCAGTTCATCAGATCTTCCGAAACTGTAGCAGGGTATCTCTTCTTTGCCCTTTATGTTCTTCAGGATCCTGTCCAAAGAATTGCCCGAAATGTCCTTGGTGATTATCAGGAGCTTGACGTTGCCTGCGCGGATCGCTCCGGCCACAGCATCGCTTCCCGATACCGCCTTGCCCGCTCTCGTGGCGAGCCCGATCATTCCGTATGCTCTTTCCTTATCTGTCATTACTCTTCCTTTATGCTCTCTAAAAGTGACTTGGCAAGCTCTTTGATCTCTTCTTCCGTCAAAGGCTTCTTAAGTCCCTTGGAAAGCTTTGCTGCCTTCTTAAGCTCTGCTGTTATGCATTCCTCATTGCGGCAGAGGTATGCGCCTCTTCCGGCGAGCTTGCCGGTAGGATCATATGCAACCTCTCCGTCCGGTGTTACAACAACACGGAGGAGATCGCTCTTATCTCTTACCGTTCTGCAGGATACACAACTTCTTTGCGGCTTTTTCTTCATAACTTTTTTCGCTTTGCTAATTACTCGTTCTTACCTGCTTCGTCATCAACGACTGTAAAGTCATCGATAAGTGCCTTGGATGCTTCTACGCTCTCGTCAGACTCTTTCTTGATGTCGATCTTGAAACCTGTAAGTCTTGCAGCAAGACGTACGTTCTGGCCGCTCTTACCGATTGCAAGTGAGAACTGCTGGTCAGGTACGATAACCTTTGCATATCTCTCGACTTCACCGTTCTCGTTTGTTGTGATCTCAGTATCAACTCTGGAGACCTTTGCAGGCTGCAGAGCTTCGCTGATAAAGAGTGCGGGATCTTCCTTCCAGTCAACGATGTCGATCTTCTCTTCAGCAAGCTCGTTCATGATCTGCTGAACTCTCTGGCCTCTCTGGCCAACGCATGAACCCTTTGCATCGATATCGGGATCCTTGGAGTAAACAGCAACCTTTGTTCTGGAACCTGCTTCTCTTGCAACGGATCTGATGATAACGTCGCCTGCCTTGATCTCAGGTACCTCGAGCTCGAAAAGCTTTGTAACAAGTCTTGCGTCTGTTCTGGAAAGAACAACGGAAGGTCTGCCGTTAGCTTCTTCAACGCCCATAACGAGGAACTTCATGATCCTGTCCTGATCGTAATGCTCGTTTCTGTTATTTCTGATCTGGCCGTCGTGCTTAACGATAGCTTCAGCACGGCCGATATTTACGTATACATTTCTTGCGTCCTTACGAACGATAGTGCCGGATGTGATCTCACCGATCTTGCCGGAGAACTCCTTCTCGATCTTTAAGGACTCAGCATCTCTGAGCTTCTGGTTGATAGCATTCTTTGCAGCGCTTGCAGCTAAGCGGCCCAAGTCTTCAACGTCGATACCGATCTCGATCTCGTCTCCGACTTCAACATCCTCATAGCCAAGCTCTTTCGCGTCTTCAATGGAAATCTCGTTAGCCTCGTCAATTACATCATCAACAACTTCAGCGAGCTTATAAACATAGATCTCGCCTGTCTCTCTGTCGATCTCAGCGCTTACGGACTTGATATCCTGCTTGTTGCCGCCGAACTCACGTCTGTATGCTGCAACAAGACCGCTCTCGATCGCCTGGAATACTTCTTCTTCGTCGATGTCTCTTTCTTCAGCGAGGAGCTTAACAAGACTTACTATTGTATCCTTGGGTTCCTCTTCATTCTTCTTTCTGGGCATTTTTATTTCCTCCTAACATTAATAAACTTTAGAAATCTATATGACGAACGGCCTTTGCGATATCCTCAAGAGCGAGTGTAACCTCACTGCCGTTATCAAATACGAATGTTGCCTTGCCTTCCTCTGCGCCCTTGATCGCTGCAGTAAAGCTCTTCTTGCCTTCGACAGGCTGATAAAGTGATACATCGGCCTTCTCGCCTGCGTATCTTATGTAATCCTTCTCCGTCTCCAGAGGTCTTGTAAGACCGGGTGAAGATACTTCGAAGAAATCAGGATCGATAGAAGATGATGCATCGATGATCGGATCGACCGCACGGCTTACAGTCTCGCAGTCGTCAATTCCGATGCCGCCTCTCTTATCGATGTAGAGCGTAAGGACCATGCCTCTGGCCTCTTTGACATAAGAGCAGTCGACCAGGTCAAATCCCAGCTCAGTTACTACAGGTTCAGCAAGTTCGAATGCTTCCTGTGCCACCTTTGATCTTTTAGCCAAAATTTTTCTCCTTCTACAACAAAAAACGGACACGCCACCCGGCTGTCCGTTCGATAAAACCTCTTTTATGAACTCGGTAATTCTATCATATTTAAAAGAATAGTGCAAACAGAAAAATGTTCCTTATTTTTTACACTTTTATATTCATTTCGCGCTTCAAATACAGTAAAATAAGTCTATCCAGATACACATGGAAATATGATCCCCAAAGGAGACATTCTATGATTAAACTTATTGCAGGACCTAAGGGCACGGGCAAGACAGCAAAGCTCGTCGATGACATTAACGCAGTTGCAGCTTCTGACAGCAACGTCGTTTGCCTTGAGAGAGGAAATAGATTAGACCAGCTTCTTAAGCCCACAGTCCGTCTTGTAAATATGAAGGAATACCCCATCGAAGGTTTTGACCAGGTTCTCGCATTCATCTGCGGTATCTGCTCCAAAGATTACGATCTTACACATATCTATGTTGACGCAATCTGCAAAGTAGCTAATAACTACGATCCCGAAGGCCTTGGCGCTTTCCTTTTGAAGCTTGATGCTTTCCTGAAGGACACACCCGTTGTTGCTACAATTCTTTACAGCGGCGATGTTGAGAGCCTTCCCGAAGAAGCAAGAAAGTTCGCTTGATACAATTTAATACCGTAAAAATTCCCGGGCCATTTAAGCAGGCCCGGGGTTTTTAATATCAATCCACATCAGGAGGGAGAAACATATGGGTTTAATATCAGAATTCAAGGAATTCGCACTCAAGGGTAATGTAGTTGACATGGCTATCGGTGTCATCATCGGTGCTGCGTTCAAGGACATCGTTACGTCTTTCACAGACAGTTTCATCAATCCTTTGATCGCTTCTGTCGGTGGCGCTGAGATCGCAGGCGCGATCAGACTTCCGTGGGTAGACTATACAGGTCTCGACCCTGAGCAGATCGCAGCTCTTTCACTCAACTACGGTGCATTCATCACAGCTATCATCAATTTCCTTATCATGGCGTTGATCCTCTTCTTCATGCTCAAGGCAATCAACACTCTTAAGGGTGGCATTGGCAAGATCGCTAAGAAAAAGAAGGGCGCTAAGGAAGAAGAACCTGCACCTGCACCCGAGCCCTCTGATGAAGTTAAACTCCTCACAGAGATCAAGGATCTCCTCAAGGCACAGAACAGTAAGTAACTGTAGATTAATTTGTATTTGAAAGGCGGTGTCCTGTTTGAAGGGCACCGCCTTTTTTCAGCAATAGGTAATGCTGCTTAAATAAATATGATCCCGCTCCTTCAAGCCGTACTTTTTTCGTGCTCATTTTGACCGCTTCAGGTACGAAAAAAGTATAATTAGCACCATTATACTTTTTCCTTACCCAAAACATGTTTTTCAGGTACGAAAAAGGTATTGCACAGCATAACCCTCAGCGGAAAGTTATCATATATTCGTAATTGGGTCCGTCACTCATATGAGATAAAGGAGCGAGCGGCATAGGTATTCCGTAAGTTCTCGTCAGAGTTCCTTCCCGGGTGGTTACCAATACGCCTTCGCTGCTGATCTCACCGATCTTCATGATCCACACGTTTTCCGCTTCTTGTTCATTTTCTGAGATCTTAAAGTCAGATCCAAAGAATCCGCCGACGATCACATCGCCTTCCTTTATGTTTTTTACCACATATTCCCTGTACCCGGAAAAGTCCTGGCCTGCTATTCCATATCCGCTTCTGTATTCCTTCACTATCATTTTGACTTTTGTTTTCCTGCAGCCGCACAAAGACAACAGCATAGCAACTAAAAGAATTGCAGATATAGTTCTTTTCATATCAAACCTCACCCACTAAGAAACTGCCTTACCCTATATCTTTATTACAGATGAGCAGAAAAAAATGTTGCAAAATAAACGGCCCGGAAATATCCGGACCGTCATGCTGGTTAATCTTTTTTCTTTTTCTTGTTCTTGTCTTTCTTCTTCTTTTTCTTACTCTTTTTGATCTTCTCCAGGTCATCCGATTCGGGAGTCTTTGCTTTGGATGACTTTTTCGGGCCGTTCTTAAGAGATTCGATTCCGGAAGATACAAGATCTATTGTGTTTTTGTTTACCGAGTAGTAAGCGAATCTGCCTTTGCGGTTAACGTTTACTAGCTCTGCATCAACGAGGCATGCCATGTGATGTGATAATGTCGGCTGCGAAAAATCGAATTCAGCGAGGATGTCCTTTGCGGGAAGCTCACCTTTCGAGGCAAGAAGAGAAAGGATCTTAAATCTGACGCCTTCTGCAAGAACGCCAAGAATCTTGATCATCTGTTCTTCTTTTACAGCCATCGTTATTACTTATCAGGCAATAAGCTGATCCTTCAGTGCTTCTTCGAATTCGCCGAGGTTAGCACATGCGATTACTTCTGCGTTGTCTTCGAGCAGGATCTCGTCTTCGCCTCTTACAAGAACTGTCATCGGAACGCCCATCTTGCGGAGAAGAATGAGCTGGTATTCCTTGGAAGCCTCAGCGGAGAGATACTTGCAAAGAAGTCTTAATACCTGCTTAGCATCTTCAAGATAGATTCCGGAAAGTTTCATGAGATGATCTACGACATACATTCCGAAAACGTCATTGAAATCGAGGAGATCCTTCATCGGGAAAACGGAAGTGAAAGCGGTAATGGACATTCTGCCAACGATCTCAAGATCCTTGAAATCCTGCAAAGGGATCTTGAAGCTCTCTACGTTTGCAGAGAAAAGTTCCTGCATCTGGTCAACGGAAAGCTCGCTCTTAAGATCCTTGATGCGTGCGATCCTGGCTGTGATCTTCTCTTCAGGGAAGAATGTTGCCTGACCGATCTCAGTTGCCTTGTGAATGAACCAGCTCTCGGGAATAAGGCCCTGACGCTTCCAGCGGTAGAGTGTTCCGTAAGAGATTCCTTCCTTAGTGAGCAGGTCTTTTTTTGAGATAAGTTTGTCTTCCATAATTGCCGATTACCCTCTTTCATAACTTTGTTACCCCGATTGTAAAATAACAATGTTACAGACATAAGACATCAGGATAAAAAGAAGGCAACAAAAAGCCCCCGCCGTACAGCAGGGGCAGCTTTTTTAAGTATGTAACAAACCTTAGCCGAAGCTTACGGAACTGAAGATCGTCTTGAAAGCATCGATGACATTTACTATTGCTGCAGGAGCGACGATCCTGATCACGATCAGAGCGATAAGAGTGATAACGATAGCGATGAGATAATAAGCGAGGATCGCTCTTTCAAAGTTCTTAACATTCCTGTTGCGTCCTGCAATGGAAAGGATCAAAGTAGCGATAAAACCGACTACGGGAACACAGCTTAAGAATGCAAGCCAGAAATACTTGGATGTCGAAACAGGTCTGTACTGTGCAGGGCAGGCATCGATAAGGGCCTGTTCTGCTGCCTTCTTCTGTCTCTTCTTCTCGAGCTTGGCCTCAGCCTTCTCCTTGGCGATTCTTTCCTTCTCAGCCTGCTTTTCTGCCTGAGCCTGTTTCCTGGCAGCTTCCTTAGCGGCCTGTTCTTCAGCCTTCTTAGCTTCCTTTGCTGCCTGCTCTTCGGCCTTCTTTGCTGCCTTGGCTGCTGCTTCGGCTTCTTTTGCGGCGGTTGCTGTCACTGCAGTTGCTGCAGCTGCTGTTGCTTCGGCGGTATCCTTAACTGCCTCAGCTACTTTCTCGGCTGCCTGCTCTTCTGCAGCAGTTACCTCTTCCTTGATGACTTCTGCTGCCTTATCAGCGGCTTCTGCTGCCTTGTCAACAGCTTCGCTGATCTCGGGTTCCATTTTCTTCTCTAAATCTTCTGCCATATGAAAGCTCCCTCCTTGTTCTGAATATATTGATTATAGCACAAGCGGTACTTCTAATCACCGCTCAGAAAGGCTGTCCTGCTTAATAAATGAGGTTATTTCACGTACCAGCGGTGTCTGATCCTGTACGCCTTCAAAACTCTGATAAGGCCGTCGATGATAGCGAGGATACCGACGATGATCATGTATACGTAAAGTGTGTTTTCGGGCGCGAAAAGTATATAAATACCGCTCACCGCCCATACAGCGCTCATGATGATGAGCGTTACCACAAACGGTCTGTTATGAGTCTTTTTTGCTCTCGCAAAACAGTTATATGCGCAGGCGAAAAGAAGTGCCGCAAAAATGCCGCTCGCCATGACAAAAAGCGCACCTTCTTTTACGAATGTGATTACGGTCGTCGCAAGGAGCGCGGATGCCACGGTAGCATCTACCAGATGCAGCTGGAAGTTCCAGTTGTCCTTCTTCATCTTCTTTACGCAAAGCACTATGGATATTACCGTTGCGGCAAACAGAAGTATTGATACAAAGAGGAACAGGAACGATTCCGGAATGAGAAAGATAACAAGTCCTCCAAGGATCATGGCAAGGCCTTTGGCGAGGTCAGATCTTCTGAACTGCCTTACAATGCCTGATTTTGCAACCTTTTTGCCAGCTCCGTCCAGAAGGAGGTTGTCAGGCAGTGAAGCTGCGGCGATCCTGAATCCTTCGTCGTCGCCCATGACAACACCAAGGACTCTCTCCCATGCCTTAGTGCCCTGCGCGGAGAACTGCTCTACGGTAAGCGTTCCGTCTTCGCTCATGGCATCGAAAAGCGCATTGATAAATCTTTTTCTCTCTTCGATATCAACGGAATAGATCCACTTGTCGAATCCGCTGTTGATCTTGATTGCCAGAGGATCCATGCCTTCAGGCGCGAGCATCAGGTCGCCGTGATCGATGAGCCACGAACAGAGCTCATGCTGGTCACCGCCCTGCTTATCGCTCTTTATGACATAGCTGTCATCCACTTGCGGAGCGAAAACATTTCCTACAACGGAAAACTGCGGAATGATCCTTGTGGTCTTGGGATTTGCCCTCTTTATAAGGTCTTCCTTCAATACTTCAGGACAGAAGCCCGGACCGTCGTTTGTGTAGATATGCTCTACCCTGTCGAACAGTTCGTCAGGAAGGACAGCGGCCGAATAAATAGCCAGATTGCCGCCCTTGGAATGACCGCCCGTCATAACCGAATCAAAGGTATTAAGACTCTTTCTTAAATAGTCTGCGGCCATCTTCTGGGAAGACGTAAGCATGAAGCTCATCATGAAATCTTCCTTCCAGCCGGCTATCGTGCTGTCGGTTCCCCTGAAGCCGATAAATGCCCATCCGCCCTTTGGATCGGGCGAGAAAGTCATCGCTGCAAACTGTATCGAATCTCCCTCGTCGAAAACATCGACAAACGAAGAGATATAAAGGCTTCCGAATCTTTTTGAAACGGCGGCAGCCTTAACCAGGTTGGTAAACCTGATACTGTCATCGGGCGCCATTTTCCTAATGGAAATACCCTGGTTAGTAAGGTAATTTACAGCATCCTTCAGCGTCATCGATCCGCCTTCGGTATAAAGCTCAGGGATGTCTTTCAGGTCAAGGTAAGATAACTGACTGAGCACGATATTATCGACTCTTGTAAAAGGTCTTCCTTCAAAGCCGATCGCGCCGTACCAGCGGACATAGTCAGTTATATTATCCATATTTGATGCGAACCTTACTTCTTTTCGATAGAGTAGTAGACCACGCCGTTCTCGAGACCGCCGCGCTTAAGAAGGGCCATCTCCTCAACGGTTACAAGCTGGAATCCTGCATTGGTGAGCGCAGGAACGATCTTCTTCGTGGCATTGGCTGTCGCCTCGTAAAGGTCATGCATGAGAACGATATCGCCGTCTTTGACCTTGCCGATGATGCGTGCGCAGATCTTGTCAGCGTTTCTGCTCTCCCAGTCTCTTGAATCGACACTCCAGAGAATGATCGGAAGATCTACAGATTCCTTGACTGTCTTGTTGCAGTTTCCTCCCGGAGGTCTCAAGCATGTGGACTTTCTTCCGGTTACCCTGATGAGCTCGTCATCAGTCTTCTTTATCTTTTCCTGAATCTGTTCTTTTTTTAGTTTTGTAAGTGTGTTGTGGCTGTATGTGTGGTTGCCGAGTTCATAGTTCAATTCGCCTTCGCGCTTTGCCTGGCTCTCGTTCCAGGATATTCTGTCACCGACGATGAAGAATGTTGCTTTGCCGCCGTACTTTTCGAGCGTGTCGATGATCGAATCTGTATATGTCGACGGACCATCATCGTATGTCAGGGCGACCATCGGCTTGCTGCCGTCAACCTCGCGTGTGACCTTGCCGTCATCACCGAAATAGTAGAGGTGGTTGTCGGCCATGGCTCTCTTGTTCCTGATCATGAGGCCTCCGATGAAGCCGTACTTGCCGTCTTCCTTCTCAACTATGCCGTCAAGGCCTTCGCCTGTATCTTCATTAAAGAAATATTTCTCGTCGTTATAGTCTATCCAGCCGGTCTTCATAAGACCTGTTTCCTCATCGAAGAAATACTGCTTGCCTTCGATCACCTTAAGGCCTGCAGCGACCTCGCAGTTGGCGGGATCGGCATAATAAGTTCCGTCATCGATCTTGAAAATGCCCTTAGCGGACTTTCCGTTGGCAGGATCGAAATAATACTTCTTGCCGTCCAGCTCTGTCCAGCCGGAAGCCATCTCACCGGTTTCCTTATCAAAGTAATAAGTGTCAGAACTGTCGTTAAGCCAGCCCTTCTTCATTACACCTGTCTGGGGGCTGTAGTATCTGGTCTTGCCGCCGGTCGTCTGGAATCCCGTGAGCATCACGCCTTCATTGCTGAAAAGGTACATGTCGCCGGAGATCTCAGTCTCACCCTTGGCCATTATATGGGTCTCTTCATCGAAGTATTTAGTGGTGCCGTCTTCCGGCATTACCTTGAAGCCGACGTATTCTTCACCGAGATCATCGTAATAGTAGGTTGCGTCACCTGACTGGACATAACCTCTGTTTGCTCCCGATCTGACTTCGCAGAGGGTAGCAATAAAGCTCAAGACACCCGTGATCACGGTCAGAACAAATAATGTTGTGAACGTCTTGCGCATAAACACTCTCCTTTTTGAGGCTCAGAAAATCTCAAAATAAGTTTATCACTATGGATATACTATTAGTAAAACATTTTTGTTACAGAAAATAAGGGTTTTAAGCTCCGCGGACGCCTTTTAAAAGGCTCTTTAAGAGAAGGTATCTGTTGTACTTCTCTTCCTTTCTGAAGTGCACCTCGCGCAGCTGGGGATTAGTGTTGTCATAGACAAGTTCCTTTGCTTCATCACCGAACTGCTCGATCGTAAGATCGTACTGCTTCCCGTCAATGACGTTGTAGCAGTGGAAATTGCCGTCAGGTAGTTTGATGCCGTAGACCTCGCCTCCGAAAATATCCTGAATAAGGAACGCGGTGATCGAGCACTGTCCGTATGTCATGTTCTCGATCGTCCAGTTGGCCTGCATCCTCGGAGCGCAGGTAGTTGCTCTCCAAAGACCGTCTGCCAAAACATCATAAAGATCAAGAAGAGAATCAAGTTTATAACCGCAGCCTTCCTTAGGCTTTACCTCTGATGCAGTCTCATGTCCCAAAAACTTATAATCCATAATACTTATCCCCTTTTACAGCTGACTGATGATTCCACTTACGGCCGTGCCACAAAAAGCCTCAGCCGGCTGTCATTCTGCATATTTCCGGTAAAATGACGGTAAACCTTGCAAATATTATCCCCATAACTAAAAAAGCGGACCGTCAGTTATCGTTAATGCATTTTAGGAAGAAAATTGTAAAAAAATCCCGTCAAATGTAAGGCAATTACGTTCAAAAAAGAGGCTGCCCGAAGGCAGCCCCCGTTATATCAGTTGTAATAGATCAATATTCAGGTTCAAGCAGGCCATAGCCGCCGTCATATCTCTTATAAACAACGCAGACAGAATTTGTATCGCTGTCAAGGTATACGAAGAAGTCGTGTCCCAACATCTCGAGCTGGAGAATAGCATCCTCGGATGTCATGGGTCTTAATGCGAACTGCTTACGCTTTGTGATCTTCTCATCCTTCTCGTCAACGAAGTCGAAATCAGCTCCGCCATCATCCTCAAGATAATTGACGATTCCCGGGAAGTCCTTCTTTCTCTTAAGAAATTTGGTCTTCTGTCTTCTGATCTGAGATTCGAGCTTATCAACTGTTCTGTCAACTGCTGTCAGGATATCCTCATCAACTGCCTCCGCTCTTAAGATCCTGCCGTCGAACTTCATTGTGATCTCGACTACCATATCGGATCCTTCAGGTCTGATGCGGACATTGAGTGTTCCTTCATCACCGAAGTACTTGTCGAACTTCGACATCTTAGAAGCGATCTTTTCCTCAAGTCTCGTACCGATGCGAATTCCGTTACCCTGTGTAGTGATCTTCATAAAATCACTCCCTTCCGTTGAAAGTTTCAAAAGGCTTTGACCTTTGATTTTATTATAAACGAAGTAGGGAGTAATTTTGATTAAATTTGTATTAATTTGAGTAAATCAGTCTTCGTGTTCAGACCAGATATTCGTACCGCCTCTGTCGAGCGCTACGATACCGGTACGGCACATTTCGATGATCTCGAATTTCTTCATATATTCTATGAAGGCGTCGATCTTCTGGCTGTCTCCGGTCGCCTCGATACTGATGGCCTCATCCGTGAAATCGATTATCTTCGTTCTGAAGATATTCGTGGCTTCAACGATGTCGGCATGCTGCTGTTCAGTGTTCCTGACCTTTATGAGAAGGAGCTCGCGCTTGATACAGTCTTCGGTGGAAAGGACGATGACCTTCTTAACGTTATAGAGTTTTCGAAGCTGCGATACAACCTGGTCCTTATCGTTCTTCTCAGCGGTAAGGGTGATCGTGATTCGTGAATACTCGGGAGATTCAGTCTCACCTACCGTAAGTGAATCGATGTTGTAACCTCTTCTCGTGAACATCGCGGTAACACGTGAGAGGACACCATACTGGTTATCAACGTAAATAGCAATGATTATCTTATTTCCCGGCATCGCTGATATCCTCCCTTCTTAAGATGAGATTGTTGAATGTTCCGCCTGGCTTTAGCATCGGCAGAACGAGGCTGTCCTTCTTGATCGTAAGGTCGATTACCGCAGGACCCTTTACCTTATAAGCTTTCTTAAATGCTTCTTCGAAAGATTCCTTATCCGTAGCCTTAAATCCCTTCGCGCCGAACGCCTGGGCAAGCTTTACAAAATCAGTCTTACGGTCGAGCGTGGTGTTCGAAAATCTTCCGTCGAAGAAAACCTTCTGCCACTGTCTTACCATGCCCAAAGCGTGGTTATTGAAGATAACGACAGTAACGGGGATATTGTACGTAACTGCCGTGGCAAGCTCGTTTAAGCACATACCAAAGCTTCCGTCACCTGTTATAAGAACGCTTCTTGTGTCAGTCGCAATGGAGCTTCCGATCGCAGCACCTAATCCGAAGCCCATCGTGCCTAAGCCTCCTGAGGTGATCCAGGTGCGCTTGTTCTTGAACTTAAAGAACTGCGCAGCCCAGCACTGGTGCTGGCCGACATCGGTAACAAGCCTTGTATCAGGCTTTATGTTATCGGATATGATGTTGATCGCATCCCTCGGCAGGAAAGGAAGACCTTCATAAGCGTCAGCCTCTCTCTGCTTGAGCTGCTCGACCTTCTTTATCCACTCTGTATTCTTACGCTGCGGTGCAGCCTTTATGAGGCGCTCCGTAAAGTCCTTGATATCACAGCAGATACCAAGGTCGACAGGAACGTTCTTTCCGATCTCTGCGCGGTCACAGTCTACGTGGATCTTCGCAGCCGAGAGCGAGAATTTCTCAGTCCTTCCGGTTGCCCTGTCAGAGAATCTGACGCCGAGAGCGATTATGAGGTCTGCCTTGGCAAGGGCCACAGAAGAAGCATATCTTCCGTGCATTCCCTGCATTCCCAAAAACCTCGGTGAATCTGAAGGGATCTCAGAAAGACCCATCATGGAACATCCGATAACGGCATCGAGCTTGTCGGCGAGCTTTACGATATCTTCGCCAAGTCCGGTCCTTACGGCGCCGCCTCCGAAATAGATATAAGGTCTCTTGGATTCCTTAATAAGCTTTACTGCTTTCTCGATATCACCATCGTCACAGCACGGAATCGGTTCAGGCTTTACGAGGGGCTCCTTCTTATAATCGAAAACAGCCTCCTGGACGTCCTTCGGAATATCGATGAGGACAGGGCCGGGTCTTCCCGTCTGTGCAAGTTCGAATGCTTTGCGGACCACATCGGCAAGCTTTGAGACTTTGTGCACGAAGAAGTTATGCTTCGTGATAGGAAGAGTGATTCCGGTGATGTCGATCTCCTGGAACGAGTCTCTTCCGATCATGGAATTTCTTACGTTGCCCGTGATCGCTACAAGAGGGATCGAGTCAAGATATGCCGTAGCGATTCCCGTGACGAGATTGGTCGCGCCGGGGCCGGAAGTAGCGATAACCACGCCGGTCTTGCCGGTGGCTCTCGCATAGCCGTCGGCGCTGTGTACGGCACCTTCCTCATGCGCGGTCAGGATATGACGGATCTTATCCTGCTTGTCGTAGAGCTTGTCATAGATATCTACGACCATTCCGCCCGGAAAACCGAACACGGTATCAACACCTTGTTCTATCAAGGTCTCGACAAGTATCTGTGCTCCGGTCATCTTCATGCTAAATCACCTCTTAATGATCCTTTTCCAAAACCGTTCAAACTACCTGGCACGCAGACACAATCTGCTTTGCACCAACGCTGTTTGTTACAATGATAATGTAATAGCCCGGCTTGATGTGTTCTTCGTTATCGAAGGAGATAACATACTTGTCACCTTCCTTCTTGATCTTTGCCTTGCCGGCCTTTACAGCAGAAGAGAATTCTCTTTGTGAGAACATATTGTCTTCACTGTAGTAATACGCATAGGAATACTCCTCATCCGTATTCTTCACGACTTCGATCTTCAGTGAAATATTCTTGGTGTCCTTATAGTAGACAGAATCCGATTTGATCTTGTTGTTTGAAGATACAAAGTCACATGTAGCGCCGTTGAAAGGTGAATCGGCATCGTATGTAACAGCTGTTCCGACCATATAGGAAGCATCTGTAGTGCCCTTATCGAAATTGCTGTCACCGCCTCTTACGCTGGCATCGATCTCAGCTGCGGGCTTGCCTTCTCTTAACTGAAGTCTGAAGTCATTGTTGTAAACGTCATAAATATCGAATCCGATATAACCCTTAACATCGCCGTAATCGACGTTGGAATATCTGTAGAGGTTTACAGCTTCCTCGTAAGATACGACCTTGCCCTTGCCAAGCTTCTCGTAATTCATTTTCTGTGTGGTTGAATCGTAGTACTCACGGAGGAATACGATCTTATCTGTATCAGTGAACTGCAAGCCCTGGTTTGCATCGAACTTGTCTTCAAGGATATCGGCATAGTAGTAACCGATGATCTCTCCGTCCGGCTTTTCGGAGCTTGAAGCAATGACAATATAAGCAGTCTTGTCATTGACCATAGCCTCTGCAGCAAGATACTTCTTCCATGAACCGTCTTCTGCAACCTCATACTTAAGGCACTCGCAGGTGACAAATCCGAATTCGTTGAAGTATACCCACTTTGTCGGATTCTCGAGGATGATGTAATTATTCTTATCTACCTCATACTGGTTGTCAGAACCGAGATAGAAGATCTTATTCTTCTCATCAGGGAATGTATAAGCAAGTGTAACCTTGACTTCACGAATGACCTTCCAGTCATCAGCTTCAAGCTTAATTGCTTCATAAGAACCCATATTCAGAACGAGGTTGGAAATATCGTAGACATTACCGGACTGGATCTGTCCTGCATCTGCCGGCTTGATATACCAGTCACCTGCAGAGTCAGTCATGTTGAGGATATAGAGTTCCTTACTTACGAACTTATCGTAGAAAAGGATCGTTGTATCGTGGTAGCCCAATGTCTTGAATGTGATTCTTGCCTCATTGTAGTACTGGGGATAGAGATAAGGCGCATATGTTGTCATGCCGTGCGCATATGTGTAAGAGTTGTTGCTCTCTGTAAATACGCAGTTGCCTACTTCGTTTATAAGCTTGCTTGCCGCGCCTTCGATATCCTTGTCACCGCAGTTGATGTACTTGCTTGCAAGAGTTGTAAGGTCAACAGAGTCTGTGCCTTCGAATGAACCGCATGCTTCTCTTAACTGTACAAATTCAGCATATCCGTTGTTCTCGAAAACTCTCTTGTCGAGAACAGCGATGAACTTCTCATAAGCTTCAAGAACTTCATTAACATTATCTGTATCGATAGCAGACATGCATGTGTCGATATTGTAGTAACCGGTAGCATTCTGCGTAGCTTCGATATTGTCCATGTAATCTCTTACGATGTACTCGCTGTAGTCTTTTGCAGTACCTTTGAAATCCTTGCCGATGTAGTTAAGGAAATTGGTGTAGTTGATGCCTACATCATAGTAAGCGCTTCCCCATGTAGGGCTCTCTGCTGCAACGATGTACTCTGTATAAGGATCTAATGCCTTGGCAACTTCCAGTGATCCCATAAGGCATGCATTGAAGATGATCGTCTCGTACGTAATGCCGGAATTTCTGATGGCATCAGCGATCTCGATCTCAGTGAGCTTGCCGTCATGGAGCTCATCCTGGCCGAATCCCAAAGGTACTCCGCCGCCGTGATCCCACATTACGAGAATATAGTTCTCAGCAGGATACTTCTCTTTCGCGAACTTGATGAAGTCCTGAAGTGTCTGCTGCTCGACCATGCTTACGTCACCAAGGTTCTCAAGCTCCTTGATGTTGCCGTTCTGGATAGCGAAACGCTGGCATGCGCCGTCCTGCATGTATGTATTCTGGAAATCCTTGCATCCGCCTGTCTGAAGGACGACGTTTACGTCCTTGCCGGGCTGTGCTGCCATCATTTCCTTAACGTCAGCAGAAAGGTTTGCGCCTTTGGATTCAAGGTCGGTTCCGATCGCATAGACCATGATAGTTCTCTTGGCCTTGTCTGATACGGGCTCCGTAGGATCGTCAGTCTCAACTGTTGTAGGCTTCTTAGTACGTGTAGGTTCAGGTGTTGCTATGCTTCTTACAGCGAAAACGATACCTGCAACGATAGCTGCAAGAAGGATAAATCCACCGACTGAAAGGCCGATGATAAGACCTGCCTTGCCCTTCTTTTTCTTCGGAGGCTCACTGCTTTGTGCAGGCGCTGCAGGTGTTGCAGCCGGCATAGGTGTGCCGATAGGTCCGAAAGCTGATTCAGGAGCAGGTGCGGGTGCGGGCGCGGGCGCTGCTGCCACAGGAGCGGGAGCCGGTGCAGGAGCAGGAGCTGCTTCTACGGGAGCCGGTGCAGGTGCAGGCTCAACGGGAGCCGGAACAGCTGCAGGTGCCGGAGCAGGTGCTGCCTGCTGCCAGAGATGTGATACGTCTTTTCCGCATCCGCCGCAGAATTTCTGATTATCACTAAGTTCTTTTCCACAATTTGGACAGTGCATTTTCTACCTCTCTTATTCTTTATGTGTTTCCAATATCTTCCCTGATAGCTTCAGCAAGCCCGGAAATAGCCAGTGCCGAAGCATCATTACCTGACGACTTAATAGTTACTGTCTGGCCGACCACTCTGCAGTTCTTAAAACCTTCGATGATCGCCAGAAGGCCCTTGCCGCTGGCAGGAGCCCATGTACCATTTTCTATAACAGAGAAGCCTCTTCCCGTCAACCCGTGGGCAGCAAGCTCTCTTACCGCATGCTCTGCCGGAGAGTAGATTCCGTTGTTGTATGTTGCACATGCGATTGCTATATTGCTGTACTTAAATGCCATGGCGATAATGTCCGAGATATCCGCAGATGCAGCATCTAATATCACGGACTTAATGCCCCTGTTATCGAGCTCAGTCATGAGGACTTCAGCTGCATTTGCAGTATGTCCGTAGATAGAACCAACAAGGATGAATACGCCCTTTTCCTCAGGTGTATAAGAAGCCCACGTCTTATAGCAGTCGATGATCTTCGCGATGTCTTTGCGCCATACATATGAGTGCAGAGGGCAGATCATCTTTATATCAAGAGATGAGACTTTATTGATTGCCGCGATGGTCTGCATGCCGTACTTGCCGACGATATTCGTGTAGTAACGGCGTGCCTCATTAAGAAGATCAAGATCAAAGTCCTTGTCATCTGCAAATATGGATCCGTTTATAGCTCCGTAGCTGCCGAATGCATCAGCGGAAAAGAGTGTTCCGTCTGTCTCATCAAAGCTCATCATGACCTCAGGCCAGTGAACCATCGGTGCGAAGACGAACTTGAACTTGTGAGATCCGAGATCCATCTCATCACCGTCTTTTACGACGACTGCTCTTTCCGAATAATCCTTATCCGGGAAGAACTGTGATAAGAACTGGAGTGTTTTCGCATTCAATATGATCTTGGCGTTCTCATAAAGATCAAGAACAGTTGCCAGTGTGGCAGAGTGATCAGGTTCCATGTGATGGACCACGATATAGTCGAGATCACGGCCGTTCAGGCAATACTTGAGATTATCGAAGAATGTGTCTGCCACTTCCCTGTCGACTGTATCGAAAAGCACAGTGGCGCCGGCATCAAGGAAATACGAATTGTAATTCATGCCGGAGTTTAGTTTGTAGACTTTCTCGAACCTGGAAATCCTTCTGTCAATTACGCCGATCCAGGTCAGATTGTCCGTAAGTTTTCTTGTGTTTTGCATAGTTGCCCCTTTTCCTGTTATCTGTCTTCTCTATAGTAATTGCGTCCTATTGCCTGAGGCTCACCGCTCTTTTTCTTCGATGAGAGAGAGCTTGCGATGAGGACTATGAGCGTTATGATGAACGGCAATGCCGAGAAGAAGTGAGATGGTATCTTGGTAAGCCAGCCAAGAGCGCCCGGGAACGCATAAGCAAGTGCTGCATTCTGGACTCTGAGTGTGTTGAAGAATCCGAAGACCAGCGTTCCGAGAAGTGCCTTTGCAGGGCTCCAGTTCGCGAAAATAACGAGCGCGATTGAGATCCAGCCGTAACCGTTGATCCAGCAGTTTGATCCTTCAAATGTACCGCCCATGTTAAGACCCATGTAAAGTCCGCCGATTCCCATGATGCCGGAACCTACGATAATGTGCGCATACTTATAGAATGTGACATTAACGCCAAGAGAGTCTGCTGCTGCAGGATTCTCGCCGATCGCCCTGAGCTTTAAGCCGGGCACGGTCTTGTTGAAATAAAGCCACATAAGTACTGCAATGACTATGCCGAGATATACGAGGATCCCGTGAGAGAAAAGAGCTTCTCCGACGAAGGGGATCTTCGACAGTCCGGGAATAGCAAAAGCCTGTGACTGGGCTGCGAGCTTGGTATCGTTCATTCTGGGCCAGCCGCCATCGCTGTTGGCCAGAGCGTTGCCGATGAAGTAATAGAAAGCAACACCGAAAGTGGTGATAGTAAGACCTGTTACATTCTGGTTAGCCTGCAGTGTTACTGTCAGGAACGAGAAAAGAAGACCTACAATACCTGAAGCTATGAAGCTTACAAGAACTGCAACCAGAAGATTGTCCGCCTTTACGCCTGCAAGATAACCTGCAACCGCGCCGATAGCCATGGTGCCCTCAACGCCTAAGTTCAGAGAACCGGACTTCTCGATCATGATCTCACCGGTCGTGCCGTACAGGAGCGGAATGTTGTATACGATTATGTTAAAGAGGAACAACGTAATTACTTCAAGCATTCTTTGCTTCCTCCTTCTTTACGATCTTAAAGTTTGCTGCAAAGTCAGCAACAAGTACGGAGAACAGGATAAGTCCCTGCAGAAGATCTGCGTAGTTGCTGTCGATCGCAGGATACTGTGTTGCTGCAGCCTGGCATCCGTACTGCAGGATAGAGATAAGGATCGATGTTACGAATACCGCAGGAACGCTGAGCTTTGACAGCCACGCGACGATGATTCCCGTCCATCCCACGTTATTGGTAACAGTATCCGAGATCGTGCCTGATGCAGATACTGTGAGAGCTGCTGCAAGACCGATCATTGCAGATGAGATGAACATCGTTCTTAAGACGATCTTGCCTACGCTCATTCCGGCATATTTTGCAGTCGCGCTGCTGTCACCTACAACAGAGATCTCGTAACCCTGCTTGGTGTATTTGAGATATACATAAACGATCGCAGTAAGGGCAAGCGCAATGATGACTGACCATAAGAGCTTGAACTGTCCCATGGGGATTCCGGTCATTACAGCGGAATCGGGGAAAGTGCCGAATTTAGGCCTTTCCGAATCTTCTCTTAAGAAGAAGTTCCAATCAGCTTTTGTCTCGCCGATATATCTAATGACGTAGAGCATTATGTAGTTGATCATGAGCGTCATGAGAGTCTCATTTGTATTGAACCTGACCTTAAGTGCAGCGATCGCGATACCGATTATTCCGCTAGATATCATTGCTGCAAGGCACATAAGCAGAACAGTAACAAAATTAGGCATTCCGGAACTGTTGAATGCGATGATGGATGCCGTGATCGCACCGATCAGAAACTCGCCCTCGCCTCCGATATTCCAGAAGCGCATCTTGAATGAAAGGCTCAAAGCAAGTGATGTGATAAGGAGCGGAACAAAGATCTTAAGAAGTCCTTCGATGCTCTTATATCCATATCTGTTTCCGACAAGTCCGATCGTGAACATCTTGCCGTAGTAATCGAAAGGATTGATTCCCAAAACGCCTAAGACAATTGCACCGATCGTAAGTGACACGAGGATTCCCACAGCGTAGAAAATAAGCGTTCTGCTGAGCTTGGCGTCAGCTCTTCTTACCAGATGATATTTCTTCATTAGGCCTTGACCTCCTCATCTGTAAAAGCTGAATCCTTAGCGATACCGTCAGTCTTACCTTCTTTGTTTACGATGTTGATTGTACCTGTCATCATAAGTCCGATCTCTTCTTTGGTCGTGTGATTGCTGTTTACAACACCCTGAAGCTTGCCGTGGCAGATGACCATGATCTTATCGCACAGAGCGAGCATGACATCCAAGTCTTCACCGACGAATAAGATACCTACGCCCTTTTTCTTCTGTTCATTCAGGATATTGTAGATCGTGTAAGAAGAGTTGATATCAAGACCTCTTACAGGATATGCGGTGATAAGTACGTTAGGACCTGATTTGATCTCACGTCCGAGCAGGACTTTCTGGACATTACCGCCTGAAAGTCTTCTTACCGGAGTCTCTGTTGAAGGAGTTACGACTTCAAGTCTGTCGATGACTTTCTGCGCTTCAACGCGGGCGGACTTGCGGTCGACAAAAATGCCCTTGGACTCATTGTAGTTTTTGAGGATCATGTTGTCCGTGATGGAGAGCGAAGGTGCAAGACCCATGCCCAGACGGTCCTCAGGAATAAAGCTCATTGAGATGCCGTGCTCCAGGATCTTCTTCGGTGACATTCCGACAATGCTCTCGCCTTCGTGGATCATCTGTCCGTCTTCTATCTTGCGGAGTCCTGCGATCGCTTCACAGAGTTCCTTCTGTCCTGAGCCTGCGATTCCCGCAACGCCCAGCATCTCTCCGCCTCTTATATAGAAATTGATGTGGTCTATTGCTACAGCACCCTCGTCGTTCTTAATGGTAAGGTCTCTGATCTCAAGAAGAGGATGTGTCTTTTCCATGACCGGACGGTCGATATTAAGCTCGATCTTGCGTCCCACCATGAGCTCTGTGAGAGCCTTCTCATTTGTCTCTTTGGTAACGACAGTATCAATGTATTCGCCGTGTCTTAATACAGCGACTCTGTCAGATATCGCCATTACCTCATTAAGTTTATGCGTAATGATTATTATCGAATGACCTTCTTCCTTCATCTTTCTCAAGACGTCGAAAAGACGGTCTATCTCCTGGACTGTAAGCACTGCCGTAGGCTCATCGAGGATGATTATTTTCGCGCCGTAGCATAGGACCTTAAGGATCTCAAGAGTCTGCTTCTCGGACACGGCCATATTGGCAACTGTCTTATCCAGATCTATGTCAAAGCCGAACTTGGCGGCTGTATCTTCAATCTTTTTACGGACGTCAGCACCATGCATAAAACGTCCTGCATCCCTCATACCGATACGGATATTCTCGAGCGCCGTAAAACGCTCGACCAGCTTGAAGTGCTGGTGGACCATTCCTATTCCCAGTTTGCCGGAATCTTCAGGTGAATTGATGGACACCTTTTTCCCGTCGATAAAAATAGAACCGCTGTCGGGCATATAGATGCCCGACAGCATGTTCATAAGTGTTGTTTTACCTGATCCGTTCTCTCCTAAAAGGGCGAGGATCTCACCCTTTTCAAGAGACAGATTGATGTTTTTATTGGCCGCCACAGGGCCGAAACTTTTAGTTATTCCCTTTAGCTCTATGGCATATTCCATAAAACACCTCTTAGTTCAAAATTACTGTTATCAGTTAACCTGAGTAACGCCTTCTACGTAGTAATTCATTGAGCCCTGGATTACTCCGTCTTCAACAGAAGCGCCGCCTGCTGCAACGATCTCTGTACCGTCATTTGTCTTGAGAGCAGCGTCTGTCTTAGCAACTGCTACAGAACCAGCTGCGCCTGAGAATGAGAGCTTAACGCCGGAGAATACATCCCACTCGCCGGAAGTCATGAGCTTCTTTGCAAGATCGATAGCTTCCTTTGTCTCAGCTGAGCAGTTAGCTGTAAGAGGTGATACGTCAACGAATCCAGCCTTGAGGCCTTCATAGTAGTTGCCTACCTTTGTCATGAAGTTTGCCGGATCTTCCATAGCAGCCTTCATAGCTGTTGCATAGTAAACATCCCAGTTCCATACAGGTGCTGTGAGGTGAGCCTTAGGAGCTTCAGCAGTCATGTCTGAGTTGTATCCGCATCCGAAAACGCCCTTCTCGTTAGCAACGATCTGAGGCTGAGCTGAGTCGCAGTGCTGAGCGATTACGCAGCATCCGTATGTGTCGATCAATGTCTCAGCTGCCTGTCTCTCAAGCTGCTGGTCGCCCCATGTGGAGATCTCATAAACGCTGATCTTTGCATCAGGGTTAACTGCCATGCATCCCATAGCAAATGAGTTGATGCCTGAACATGTCTCAGCATACTCAGTACCCCAAGCGGAAACATAACCGATGTTGTTGTTCTTAAGTTCGAGAGACTTGTATCCTGCTGCGATACCGGCAAGGTAACGCGCCTGATAGATTCTTCCGAAATAGTTGTTGAAGTTCTTATCGTTGGAAAGATAACCTGTTGCGTGGGAGAAGATGATATCCGGATATTCCTTAGCCTTAGCTTCGAATGCGTTGATGTAGCCGAAGCTGATACCGAAGATGATGTTGCATCCGTTACCTGCGAGCTGGTCGATTGCCTGCTTAACCTTCTCGTCATCCTCAGGAATGTTGTCTACGATGTAGAGATCCTTAGCAGGATCCAGACCGATCTTCTTCATTCCTTCGGTAATACCGTGATGATGAGCATAGGTATAACCTGATGTGTCGTTCTGGCTGTTGATGTAGATAGCACCTACCTTGAAGTTAGATGCCTTGCCTCCGCCATTAGCTGAATTACAGCCTGCGAGAGCGAAGACTGATGTAACTGCGAGTGCAGCAGTTACTAACATCGAAATGAGTTTTTTCATAAACTGCCTCCGTTCAAAATTGTTATATGCCAACCAAATTGCATATCAAAGTTAGTTTTTGTTCAGACTTATTGCGGTCTGAACTCCAGTGAGTCATCTGTCATCCTGTCGATTATCGCCAGAGACTCGACTCTGATCCCCTTAGCCCTCAGAGCGTCACCGCCGCCCTGGAATCCCTTCTCGATCGCTATCGCGCATCCGGCAAGCTTCGCACCGGCCTGACCTGTGATATCAATAAGTCCGTTAAGCGCATTTCCCATCGCAAGGAAGTCATCGACGATAAGGATCGTGTCATCAGCTTTAATGTAATCACCCGATACCATAATGTCGTATGTCTGCTGGTGTGTATAAGAGAAAACCTTCGAAGTGAGGATGTTGCCTGCAAGATTGCTGCTCTTATGCTTCTTGGCAAAGACCATCGGAACACCCAAAGCCACCGCAGCCGAATAAGCGAGCGCAATGCCCGAAGACTCAATGGTTAAAACCTTTGTAACATTGTTACAGGAAAAAAGCCTGGCAATCTCCTCGCCCATATCCTTAAGGAGTTTTGTGTCGATCTGCTGGTTTAAGAAACTTCCCACCTTAAGCACTTCACCCGGAAGAACCTGTCCTTCGGTGAGTATCCTTTGTTCTAACGCGCGGATAAGAACCACCTCCTAAAAGGATTTAAACACTCTCCTATATTATAATTATTACAATTTGGTGTCAAACCGGAACGGCTTATTTTTTGCACTTTTTAGGCGGTTTCAGGCAGCCGAAAATGTGGCAATTTGCCACTGGAAAATTACTTGCCCGCAGGGAGTATGCGTTCGTCCGTGGGATATTGGGCAATGGCCAGATCGATTATCTCCGGAAGGGCTTCGGCCAGATCCATGCCTCCTGCCAGGACTTTGTCCTCAGGAATGGGATTTTCCTTGTATCTGGAGCTTAAGCTGTAGAAAAGAGAGCTCCCTGGGCCGCTCTTATGGCGGTTATAGAGCAGAACACTTCCGACAAGGTCCGATGCTTCATCGCCGATTGCATATACCGGCACTCCGTTTAAAGCAACTGCATTATTCAGCGCTTCTTTTGCGGAATCTGAAAGGACGGGATTGCCAGAGATAACGATAAGCATATAACGGGAATATTCCCTCGGAATATCTTCTTTTACTATATTTCCGAACTCATCGCGCTCGGTGGTATGAAATGTCGTTGACTTAACGGGAAGGTTCTCTGATGAAGCGCTCTCAGGCGGGATCACCTGTGTAACGGGAGCCAGGACTTCAAGTTCTGAAGGGAATTCGCCGATCCAGTAGATCGTGATATCCATCTGTGCAAAGGCGGAAAGCCTCGCTTCCAGAGCGGCTTTCCTGTCGATTACGTCCTTTCTTTTGGAACTGGATCCGAAAAGAATGGCAATGAACAGAAAGAACATTGCCGCAAGGATAGTAAGAACGATAAGTCCTGTCTTACTTCTGTTCATGATTTAGCCGTCGTCCCTTACTGCAAAGGGCTTAACGCCTTCAATGACCTTCTTTGCGAAATCCTCATTGCTTGATACGACCATCGCATCCATGTTGTCGAGATAAGGAAGACAATACTTTCTTAAGTTCTCGAGTGTGTATTTCAGGGGCTCTCCCTCACCTTCAGCATCCGCGACGATGAGCCAGATAAGACGGTCTGTGCCGTTCTCCTTCATAAGTCTGACCCAGAGCTTAGATACTGTGGGTTCGATCTGGAGATAGCCGTCAAGGGCCTTTTTAAGTTCCGGCGGATACTTGTCGGGTTCACCGACCTTAGCCGTGCCGTCACCGCCGATTCCCATCTGCGAAGCGATCATCTTGAGCATGTCCTTGCCGAACAACACTTCCTCTGAACCCGGATTTATGACAAAGCCGGAAAGGCCCATCTTTGGCGCCATAACGACATCAATAAGATCTGCAAAGCCTGCGATCACGCCGTTTTGCGGCTCCTTCTTGTTTTCGAAAGCGACCTCAAAACTGTCTGAATCACAATAGACGACCATATACTTAAGACCCTTGGAATCGCTTACGGCATGGAAACTGTAACTGCCTTCCGTGCCGTCTACCGGAACCAGGAATTTAGCAACTGCAGCTTCCTTAAGGACTGCGATCATGTTCTCTTCGGAACTGTCCTGACGGATACTTCCCAGGAGTTCTACAAGTTTCTCATTCTCGATCCTCTCGATCTTTCCGTTGTTCTCACTCATTTCCCATACCTCTTAAGATCAGAATACTGCCTGAACCGCCCATGCCCAGAACATGAGAGTTACAAGCATAAACACCATAGAAAGCGACACGGTGCGGGCGCAGAAATGCGGTGCCACATCGTGATTCTCCGAATATATTACATTCATTGAGCCGCAGGGCAAAGCGCACATCAGAACGATAACGCTCTTTGTCTCAGGCGACATCGGAAGGAAGAAAGATACAGCCATTATCACGCCCATAACCGCAACCGGCAGGATAACAAGCCTTAAAGCCGACACTATATAGGCTTTCTTATCGGTGACAAGCTTCTTTATCTTCACACTTGCGAGCATAGAACCCATAACCATCATGGACATTGGAACCGTCATGTCGCCTATGAGTTTAAAAGCCTCAGCGATGAAGGAAGGCATCCTCCACGGGATTATGAACAGAACGATCGCGAGGATGGATGCGATGGATACAGGATTTTTAAAGATCTCCAGGAGCCTGAACTTGGGCTTTCTGGAGAAAAGATAGACTGCATATGTATAGAAGAACAGGTTATAGCAAAGGTTATATACCGCAGCAAGAAGAAGTCCGTAATTACCGAACAGGGCTTCCATAAGGGGAAATCCTACAAAGCCCGTATTCGCAAAGGCGGTGCAGGTGATCATTATCCTTCTCTCATCAGCCGTGATCTTCGCTCTCTTAAGCGAAAGACTCATTATTATCAGCGTCAGGGCATAATAACCGATGCCGAAAGCGGCACATATGACCATGCCGTTAACTGCTTCATTTGAATAGGTGTGCTGGCTCGACATCAGGATCATAAACGGCAGTACGGCCGTAAGAAGGATCTTCGATAAAGCCTTCTCGGCTGTGCTGTCTATTACCTTGGTCTTGTTAAGGACAAAGCCCAGTGCCAGGAATATAAATATCTTGAAGAAAACTATATAAACCTGAATCATTAGATCAGTCGTTGCCTGAAAGAAGCGTAGCTCTTACGGCAGAACGGTAGCCCTCCATCTTCTCGGATACTTCGAACGCGGACATGTTAGGTTCGTAGGATGCGCCTGCCTGATAGAACCTGCCTGTGGATTCGACGGAATCAAATATACCAGTTTCAATTCCGGCTGCAAGTCCTGCGCCCATCGCGGTCATCTCATCGCTCAACGCTCTCGTGATCTTTACGCCTAAAAGGTCAGACTGGAGCTGCATCAGGAACGAGCTGGCGCAGACACCGCCGTCGACCTTCATTGTGCCTGCCTTTATGCCTGTATCGTCGGTCATGAGATTTACGAGTTCCGTAACCTGATATGCGATCGATTCAACGCCCGCCCTTACGATCTGAGCCCTGCCGGTACCTCTGGTAAGGCCTGTTAAGATGCCTCTTGCATCAGGCTTCCAGTAAGGTGCGCCAAGTCCTGTAAATGCAGGAACAAGATATACTCCGCCGGCATCTTCAATCGAATTGCAGATGTCATCGCACTCTGCAGGGTTATTAATAAACTGCAGTTCGTCCTTAAGCCAGCTGATGACAGAACCTGCCTGGAATATGCTTCCTTCGAGTGCATAATTCGTGACGCCCTTAATAGACCATGCGCAGGATGTCAGAAGTCCGTTCTTGGAGAACACAGGTTCTGTTCCGAGGTTCATCAAAGTAAAACTTCCCGTACCGTATGTGGTCTTGGAATCGCCTTTATTTACTGCATTCTGGCCAAGAAGTGCCGCCGGCTGGTCACCTAAGACACCCGTGATATGTACGCCGTTTATGGACAGAAGATCTTCGATCTCGCTGTTGTCAAATCCGCTGTCTCTGAGAAAGTCCGGCTTAAGGTCTATCTCGCCGTAATCAGCGCAGGATTCCATGGGCTTGGCAAGCGCTTTCTGCGGGATGCCGAAGAGCTCCAAGAATTCCTGGTCATATTCCTTTTTCGCTATGTCGAAAAGCATGGTCCTCGAGCAGTTCGAATAGTCGGAAGCATAGGAAGCACCGTTCGTAAGCCTGTATACGAGGAATCCGTCAATTGTCGAAAGATGAGCTTCGCCCGTAGCGCAGCGGTCTCTTAAGCTCCTGATATTCTCCATGAGCCAGAGCATTTTTGTAGCGGAGAAATAAGGGTCGATCTTAAGACCCGTGATCTCAGTGATCCTTCTGCCCTTCTCTCTTATCGCAGGACGTCTGCAGATATCCGATGTTCTTCTGCACTGCCATACGATGGCCTGATCCAGGGGCTTTCCGGTGTGCGAGAACGCGACAGTAGTCTCACGCTGGTTAGTGATTCCCATGCAGGCGATACTGCCCTTTGCCTCAGGATGTTCCTTTAAGATCATGGCGATTGCTTTAAGGACTGAAACATATATCTCCTCTGCATCGTGGCTTACCCAACCGGGCTGGGGATAGTACTGCTTGAAAGGCACATGCGTACCCTGTGACAGATTGCCCTCCTCATCAAGGAGGAATGCCTTTGTGGAAGTTGTTCCCTGATCGATGCAAAGAATATACTTCATACGAATCTCCTTATCTGAAATAGATCCTGTTAAGATTCCTGTACCATTCGTTATCTATGGCGTCAAAGTCTTCCTTCGTAAACCTTACCATCCAGTTGCCTGTGGGCGTTCCCGGGATATTCATTCTGGTATCACCGCCGTAACCCAGCATATCCTGGACAGGAATGATCGCAACATCCGCATGGCTCATCCAGAGAGTCTTGATTATCGCTCTGCAGGAAGCGCTGTGCGTACCGCCGTCACCCCAGTTATCGCCTGTGAAGCCGCAGTACTCAAGGCAGCACTTGCGCACTTCCTCCGGGCTGTCCCAAAGCCAGCCAAGAAGCGTGTTGTTGTCGTGTGTACCTGTGTATGCGACACAGTTGTTATCGAAGTTATGAGGCAGGAACGCGCTGTTGTCTCCGGGATAGAATGCGAATTCCATGACTCTCATTCCAGGGATGCCTACCTTGCCCATGAACTCTATAAGGTCAGGCGTTGCTTCGCCTAAGTCCTCTGCGATAAGACGTGATCTGTCCTTGAACTTCTTGTCGTATTCTTCGAAGAAATCAAGGCCCGGGCCGGGGATCCACTTGCCGTCTCTAGCAGTCTCGGCATTAGCTTCGATCTCGCAGTAAGACGAGAATGCTCGGAAATGGTCGATCCTTAAGTAATCGAAGAGCTTGAAGTTATCTTCAAGTCTGCTCATCCACCATGCATAGTGGTCAGATTTCATCTTCTTCCAGTCGTATATAGGGTTGCCCCAGAGCTGTCCGTCAGCGCAGAAATAATCCGGCGGGACTCCTGCTACGCTCTCGAAAACAAGAGCCTCCGGCTTCGGTTTCCTGGGTTCCTTCAAAGGCTCGCCGTCCTTAGTCGTGGTCTCGCCCTTCTCAACTGCCTTCTTATACTTGTCGAGCGCCTTCTCGTAGTCCTTAAGGACCTTGTTGACGCCTGATGCCGTTGCCATCTTGAAAAGATCCCTGCTCGCCCAAACGTCAGCGGAATCTCCCGATACATAGAACGGGATATCGCCGATTATGGAGATGCCGAGATCGTTGATCTCTTTCTTGACCTGTGCCCACTCGTCGAAGAACAGGTACTGCACAAAGCCGTGATATCTGTAGTTGGGGTTATTCTTAAGTCCTGCAACTGCGGACTTCTCGTAGTTTCTTAAGTTCACGTCAGACCATTCCCACCAGGGCTTTCCGAAGTCGGCATCCTTAACGGTCTGGTAAGCTGCAACATCCTGGACCCACTTGTTGTCCTTGATGAACTTGTCAGCTTTGGCAAGCAGTTCATTGTCAGCACGCTCAAAAGCCTTCCTTAAGAGCTCATCCCTGTTGGTCCTCAGGAAATCGTAGTCGATCCTCCACTTATTCTGGGTATATTCAGCCTGCTGTACCTCAGCGGGTGTCAGAAGGCCACGCTTCTCGAGCCTTCTGGGATCGATAAAAAGCCAGTTGCCGGCAAAAGCCGAGAAACTCTGATAAGGTGAATTACCCATGCCGGGGTAGGAAAACGGCAGAACCTGCCAGTACTTCATGCCCTGGGAAGCCAATTGCTTCGCGAAGTCTATTGCCTCCTGTCCGATCACGCCCGTGCCAAAAGGACCCGGGAGTGAGCTGATATGCATCAAAACGCCTCCACCACGTCTCATTATTTGTAATTCCCTTCTTTCTTATATATAATTACTTGTCTCTATTAGGCTATTATACATTTCTTGAGGGTAAAATGAATTCAGTTGATGAAATTAAAAGACGCCGGACCTTTGCGATCATCTCGCACCCGGACGCAGGTAAGACCACTATTACAGAGAAACTTCTCCTTTACGGAGGAGCTATCCATCAGGCAGGCTCTGTCAAAGCGCGTAAGGCTGCACGCCACGCCACTTCAGACTGGATGGAAATTGAGAAAAAGCGTGGTATCTCAGTAACTTCATCAGTAATGCAGTTCGAATACGACGGCTGCCACATCAATATCCTTGATACACCCGGCCACCAGGACTTCTCAGAGGACACCTACAGAACACTCTGCGCAGCTGACTCTGCGGTAATGGTCCTTGACGGCGCAAAGGGTGTAGAGACCCAGACAATAAAGCTTTTCCAGGTATGTAGAAGAAGAGGCATTCCGATCTTCACATTCATCAACAAGATGGATCGTGCTGCCAAGAATCCTTTCGACCTCATGGACGAACTCGAAAAGGTATTAGGAATAAGATCCGTCCCGATCAACTGGCCTATCGGCACAGACGGCGACTTCGAAGGCGTTTATGAGAGAGGAACCCGCAATGTCCTTCTCTTCGACCGTGAGAACAACGACCACGGTGCATCCATGGTTACACAGAGCGTATCAGGCATCGACGATCCAAAGCTTGATGAGATGCTCATGACAGGCCATCTTGAGACATTAAGAAACGATATTGAACTTTTGGACATGGCAGGCGACGAGCTCGACATGGACAAGGTCTTAAAGGGTGAATTAACACCTGTATTCTTCGGTTCGGCTATCACCAACTTCGGTGTAGAGCCCTTCTTACAGCACTTCCTTAAGATGAGTCCCGGACCTGCTCCCCACAACACCACTGACGGCGTTGTCGAACCCGAAGATTCAATGTTCTCCGGCTTCGTATTCAAGATCCAGGCCAACATGGACCCTTCACACAGAGACCGTATGGCATTTATCCGTATTTGCTCCGGCCAGTATGAGAAGAACATGACCGTAAACCTCATGCGCACAGGCAAGAAGATCACTCTCGCACAGCCCCAGCAGTTCATGGCCCAGGACAGAGCCATCACGGAAGAGGCTTATGCAGGCGACATCATCGGTATCTTCGATCCCGGCAACTTCAGGATTGGTGATACGATCATCTCTTCCAACAGAAAGTTCGAGTTCGACCCTATCCCTGTATTCGCACCGGAGAACTTCGCACGCGTTGAGCCTAAGGATTCAATGAAGCGCAAGCAGTTCTTAAAGGGTATCGAGCAGCTCTCACAGGAAGGCGCAGTACAGCTCTATAAGCAGCCGAACATCGGTACCGAGACATACGTCATGGGCGTTGTCGGTATCCTCCAGTTCGACGTTCTTGAGTACAGACTTAAGTCCGAATATAACGTTGATATCGTAAGAACACCCCTGCCCTACCGTCTTGCACGCTGGGCGAAGTCAGACGTCGAGGGATTCGATCCTAAGGAGATGACTCTCACTTCCACTTCACTCCTCGTTCTGGACAGAGACGACGAACCGGTAGTTCTCTTCGAATCCGAATGGGCAGTCGACTGGGCGATAGATCACAATGAGAAGTTCAAGCTTACATTCGAGAATATCAATTCAAAGTAAGAGACAGTTCCTTAATCCTTGAAGGCATTCCAGCCAACTTCTTGCCAACACTTACCGGTACCAATCTGATCGACCGATGAGTAATAAGGCATGGGCAGAGTTCCCTTGAGTTCTGCCTTCTTTGTAAGAACGTCAGCAACGGCATTGCCGCCCTCTGAACCAGGGAGATAGAGCATTATGCAGGAATCCCATTTATCGATATAATCGCTGATCATTACATTTCTTCCGGCAACGATAAGAGTAACTGTGGGAAGTCCTGATTCAGCTGCAAACTTAATGGCATCAGCATTTCCGGGAAGTCCCATAGTTCCTGTCAAAGACAGGTTGTCAGTATCGCCTTCCCATTCAGCATAGGGCTTTTCGCCGATGCAAAGAAGAACCATATCGCATGAACCAATCTGGCTCTTGTCCGTAACGACTTCAACTCCTGCTTCCTTAAGCGCATCAACAATCGAATTGCCTTGTGTCACATGAGTATCTGTTGAACCGAAGTATTCCTTATCTGAAACACCCTGCCAGAAATATGTCCAGCCGCCGCAGAGCGCGCCTGTGTCATCAGCTGCAGGACCTGTGACGAAGACCTTCATGCCGGGTTCGATATACATCTTTTTGCCGGCCTTAAGTGCAACGAAGGATTCTGCTGCAAGCTTTCTTGCAACCTCATGGGACTTGGAACTTCCGAATTCAAATTCAGGATTTACCTTCTCAAGATACGGATCTTCGAAAAGACCTGCTTCCTTTTTAACTCTTATAATTCTCGTAACAGCGTCATTGATACGGTCTTCGCTGATCTTGCCGTCCTTGACGCCGTTGATGATGAACTTCATTGCATCTGCATGATCTGTATCTGTCATGAGCATGTCGATACCGGCATTAACACCGAGGATAACATTCTCCCTGTAAGACGCTCCCGAACAGTGCATTACTGCATCCCAGTCAGAAAGAACGATGCCCTTAAAGCCCATATCATTTTTGAGCATGCTGATATACTTTTCATTCTCGTGCATCTTTGTTCCGTTCAAAGCAGAGTGAGAGAGCATTATCACCTGTACGCCTTCATCTATCAGAGCCTGATAGATAGAGATCTGCTCTTTGATCTGGTCTTCGGAGATCTTCGCATCACCACGGTCAAGCGGAGTGCTCTCGCCCGTTCCGTAAGCTGTCAGACCGTCTCCGAAGAAATGCTTCGGGCAGACAATGACGCCCTGCGAAAGAAGTCCCTTTGTGTATGCAACAGCGAGGTCAGTTACGATCTTGCTGTCAGAAGAATAAGACTCATAAGTGCGTCCCCATCTGGGATCGTTTGCAGTAGCAACACACGGCGCAAAATTAAGTATCATCCTGGTCTGGACGATATCGCTTCCAACAAGTTTTCCGTACTCTTCAGTGAGTGCCGGATCATTTGCAGCACCAACATTTATGTTGTGCGGGAAGATAACGCATCCGGATGCAAAGTTAACACCGTGGACACTGTCATTACCATAGATATAAGGGATCTTCGCAGAAGACTGGAGAGCATAATCCTGATAGCTCTTTACGGTTTCTCTCCAGGCACCCACACCAGGCATCGGCCAGTTATCGATTCTTGCAATAACAGAACCGTAATCGTTTGTCTTCATCTCAGTCGGATGAGTCTTTTCAAGAACAGGCTGGATCATCTGCGCTGCCTTCTGCTCCAATGTAAGAGAAGCACAGATCTCCTCAGGAGTCATCGAAACATACTTTGCGGGAACTGCATTTGCACTCTGCTGGCTTTCCGTGTTTACATCCGAGCAGGCAGAAACTGCAATTACCGACAGGATCAGGATACCGGCGATCAGTCTTTTCATCTTGATAACTCCTTAAATACGATACAGGCCGTCAAAAAAAGACGGCCTGTTTTATTGCTTGTTCAATTGTCAGTCTGACGGGCCGGGATCATTCGAATCGTCGTAATAACCGGCAGGTTCAGAAGCTGGCTTGCTCTCTTCAGGAGCTGCCACTGCGGGCTCGTAAGAAGCGGGAGCCTCAGGCTTTGCTTCAGGAGCTTCATACGCTGTAGTCACATCAGGTGCTGTATCGATTCCGGAGTAATCCTGGGGATATACGGCACTTAAGTCACCATCAGCTAAATAGATCTTCTCGAAATCAGGACCGTCAACAGTGAGCTTCTCCATAAGTCTCTTTGCAAGACCTTCAACTACTGCCTTCTTCTCTATGAGGATCCTCTTTGTCTCTTCGTAGCAGGAATCGATGATGTGCTTGATCTCTTCATCGATAGCGGCTGCTGTCTGGTCAGAATAGCTCTGGACCTGACCCATTGAATAGCCTAAGAATACTTCCTCATTCTCATCGCCGAATACCATGTTGCGGAACTTCTTGGAAAGACCGTAACGCTTGATCATATTCTTGGCAATGTTGTTGCACTGCTGGAGGTCAGATGAAGCTCCTGTGGAAACTTCACCAAGGAAGATCTCTTCTGCGGCACGTCCGCCCAAAGCCATCTTGATGGTATCAAGGAGCATCTTCTCTGTATAGAAATCAGTATCCTCGATCGGCTTATAAGCAGTAAATCCGCCTGCTCTGCCTGCAGGAATGATCGTTACACGGTCGACCTTCTCGAACTCTGATGTAGCACGGAGTACGACAGCGTGGCCTGCTTCGTGGAATGCGGTAAGGCGCTTAACCTTCTCGCTGAGCTTCTTGGAATTCTTCTGGGGACCCATCTGAACTCTGAAAGTAGCATCAGTGATCTCCTGCATTGTGATCTCTTTTTTGTTATGACGTGCTGTCATGAGAGCTGCTTCATTAAGAAGGTTCTCCAAGTCAGCACCTGTAAATCCTACTGTTGAAAGAGCTACCTCGTGGAGATCAACATCCTTTGCGAGAGGCTTCTTTCTTGCGTGGATCTTAAGGATAGCTTCACGCTCATCAGCGTCAGGCATGTTAACCATGATACGTCTGTCGAAACGGCCCGGACGCAGAAGCGCGGGGTCAAGAACGTCTACACGGTTTGTAGCTGCCATAACGATTACGTTGGAGTTAACATCGAAGCCGTCCATCTCAACCAGGATCTGGTTCAGTGTCTGCTCACGCTCATCCTGTCCGCCGCCAAGGCCTGCACCTCTCTTACGGCCGACTGCATCGATCTCATCGATGAATACTACGGAAGGAGCTTCCTTCTTGGCATCGGAGAAGAGTGATCTTACACGTGAAGCACCGACACCGACGAGCATCTCGACGAAGTCGGAACCTGAGATATAGAAGAACTTAACGCCTGCCTCACCTGCTACGGCTCTTGCAAGCAATGTCTTACCTGTACCGGGGGCACCATAAAGGAGAACGCCCTTGGGGATCTTAGCTCCGAGCTGCTGATATTTCTTAGGGTTCTTAAGGAAGTCTACGATCTCCTGAAGTTCTTCCTTCTCTTCAACAGAACCTGCAACATCAGAGAACCTGACCTTATCCTTGTTGGGGTCAGACAATCTGGCGCGGTTATTACCGAAGCTGAATACGCTGTTGCCGTCTCTGCTCTGTCTTGTGATGCTCAAGAAGAGAACTACCACAACGATAAGAGATACTGCAAAAAGGACCACATTGACGATCAGTGACCAGTCAAAAGGTTCCTGGTAGTTATAATTCTGGATCTTGCCCTGGTTCTTTGCCTTATCGAGCTTTAACACGAGGTCGTCGACGTACTCATAAGGAACGTCCTGGGTAACCTGCTGATTGATCTTCTGAGAATCTTTGTAGGTTACAACTACCGTCGTTCCCTTGATCTCTACAAGGCTTACCTCGTTGGCCTCATCGTCGATGATCGCCATTACATCAGCCAGGGTAGCCTTTTCCTTCTGTCCGTAATTACCACCAAACACGATAGTCGAGAATGCGATCAATACGACTATCATAATGACATAGAAGAATAATCCTCCGCCTATCGGTTTGATATTCTTTTCGTTCTTTTCAGATGACACTTTCTCTTATTCCTTTCTTACGATCCTAATGTCGTCGAAATCTCTGTATCTGCCGTCAAGGTCCAGACCATATCCGACAATAAATTCATCCGGGACTGTGATCCCGTTATAATCAGGTACCAGGTCGTTGACTCTTCTGCTCGGCTTATCAAATGCAGTGCAGATCTTAAGTGACTTGGGCTGTCTTTTAAGGAGCATCTCCTTAAGCAGGGCAAGAGTCCTTCCGGTATCAACAATGTCTTCGACGATAAGGACATTCATATCCTTGATGTCATAAGACATGTCCTTCTTGATCTTAAGCTCTCCCGTGGAGAACTCTCCGACATAAGATGAGACCTGCATAAAATCAACTATTACAGGCATCTCAAGTCTTCTTACAAGGTCAGCAGTAAAGATAAAAGCTCCGGTAAGGATGCCTACTACGACAAGCGGTTCGTCACCGTAGTCGCGGTTGAGTTCGCTGCTAAGACGCTCAAGCATCTGCTCGATCTCACTATGAGAAACTAACACCTGATCAGTATTGATAGCCATAGTCCTTTACTGCCTTTCTATTGCGATCCTGACAAAAACTTCGGACTTGCCGCTGTTTCTTCTCTCTGCAATACATCTCCCGTAACTTACGGCATTCGTAAAACCTGTGCCGTGTCCGAATCCCGGCAACCAGAGGATCTCCCCGTCCTTTTGGATAAAGAGGATCTGAGATCTGACAGATTCAGGGATCTTAAGGTCAGTAAGCAAGCGGTTAAGCTCTTTGCTGCCCGAAGAACCTGCTCTCCTCATCTTTAAAGGCGTATTGATTCCGCCCGGGTTACCCGCCGTGACCCTGCCTTCTGAGAATACTTCAATAGGGCAAAACCACGAAAAATTATTATACTCCAATTCACAGGCGTTCTCAATTATTCTTGTTTTTAATATATATAAAGAATGAGGTATCTTTGCATGATTTTCGTCCTTATCTTCCGGTTCCGGAATAGTGACCTCAAGATCCAAAGGCCCCTCAGCTACGATAAAGCCCATTTCTTCAGCGATCTTTACGGCCAGAGACTTAACGCCTTCTGCTGTTCCGAACGCGAAAACATCCCCGTGCCTGTATGCTTTCCTGCCAAAAGGCATATCAAGGAAAGCCTCGCCTGAAGGGGCGCCATCAATAAGATCAAAGCAGTCATTCAGATTGCTCTCTTCAAAATCAATAAGGTCTCCGAATGTCTCCTGCCATAAGGATCTCACCGCACGTGACTTCATAGCCCTGTGGAGCTCCCTTATCCCGGGAACTGAAAGCACCGGATAACCGGAGATGAGCCTCCTGTTGGCCGAATATGCCTCCAGCGCCTCCCTGCTGATGTAATCGAGATCATCAGATAAGAGCTTATATGTCCTCGTAAGCGGGACTGAAGGATCGCCATAGGATTCGGATATCTTCGGGAATATATCATTGCGCCAGGTATTGCGCGTGCCCATCGTCGTAAGGTTCGTCTGGTCGACCGCATAGCTTACGCCGAGAGATTCAAGATAATCAGTTAATTCGCACTTCTTAAGGCACAGGAGGGGTCTTATGATCCTGCCTGCAGAAGGCTTGGGATTAACAAGGCCTTCGAGGCCTGAACCTCTGAAAAGGTTCATCATCATGGTCTCTGCGGCATCGTCCTTATGGTGGGCGATTGCTACGCGGACAGTCTTGCCGGATGAATTTTCGAGGGCTTGGGCGTACTGCTCAAAAGCCTCATATCTTAAGACTCTTCCGGCTGTCTCTTCAGAAATATGGTTCTTCCGGGAAAAATCCCTGCAGTCAAAATCAAGGACCTTGAGCTCAACGTCATTATCTTTGCAAAGCTTCTTTACAAGCTCTGCTTCCTCGTCGCAGACAACAGGTCTTAAATGGTGATTGCAGTGAAGCGCGTAGATATCGCAGTCAATGTCAGAACGGTCTTTGAGCCCCTTAAGGATATGCAGCAGAGCAACAGAATCAGGACCTCCGGACAGACCGACAACAATAATGCCGCAGTCAAAGAGTCCTTTAGTTTTGGAAAATTCAAGGACTTTGTCTAAGATCTCGGCTGTCTCTTCTCTTTTCAAATCTTAAAAACCGTCCGGGAAACTGTCATTTGCCTGTGCAAAGAAGTCGTCATTTTCCGGCGGTGCATCGTCATTGCCAGGCATGGGAGGCTCCGGGATCGGACCCTCATCCGTCGTTACACTCTCGAAATTATAGTTCTGTGCAGCGGCATCGCCGTCCACAGTCCTTGTATAAGCACTGCCGGAATCATCTTCAGGATCCTTCTCGCTGTGCTCGATAAACATAGTCTTCCTGGGAACCCACCATACTGAGTCCCTGCCGGTCCTGCCATGACGGTTCTTGGAGAGGTAGATGTAAGCGGGCTTGGCATCTTCCTTGTCCTTGAAATTGACCGTCTGGGGAGCTTCCTCTCCGTCAGCCGAACCTTCTTCATCCTTCTTCTTGTAGTAGTCAGGTCTGTCGATGAACATTACCGTATCGGCATCCTGCTCGATAGCACCTGAATCTCTCAAGTCGGAAAGCTGGGGTGTGTGGTCATCTCTCTGCGCAGCGCCTCTGGAGAGCTGTGAAAGAGCAATGATCGGTATGTTGAACTCCTTAGCAAGGAGCTTTAATGATCTCGAAATAGCCGTAACTTCCTCGTTACGGGATTTGCCGCCGTTGCCTGGCATCGTCATAAGCTGCAGGTAGTCGATAACGACGAGCTTCGGCGCATTAGGACCTGCAAAAAGCTGTTGGAGCTTGGACTTCATCGTGATCGGGTTGGTATCCGAATTGTCATCGATAAAGATCGGATACTCAGCCAGGAGCTTTAATGCCCTGTCGATCTGCTTCTGATCAGCTTCGCTCATCTTATGTGAATAGATAATCTCGCTGACAGGCTTGTTCATGAATGAAGACATTAATCTTGAAGCGATCTCGGACTTACTCATCTCGAGCGAGAAGATCGCAACAGGATTCTGATTGGCTGCTACATTTGCAGCCATGTTGATAGCGAGCGCGGACTTACCCATGGAAGGACGCGCAGCAAGGATATTAAGTGAACCCGGCCTTAATCCTCCGAGCATGGAATCGAGCTTGGGGAAACCGACCTTGACCTTGCCTCCGACATTATCGTCCTTGAGTTCCTTATAGATCTCGGTCATGGTCATCTTAAGGATGTCCGGCATGCCCTCAAAGCCCTTGGTCTCACCTGCCGATCTCAATGCCGAGATCGCGGAAACCGCATAATCGACAGCTTCAGATGCACGCATCTTGCCGTCGGTAGCCTTGGTCTTGACCTCTTCAACGGCCTTAAGGAGCTTGGCCCTGTCAGACCTCTCACGGATAGCTTCGATATAGCTGTCCATAGCGGTCTGAACAGCCATCTTATCGCCTACCCTGTAAACATATCTCTGTCCGCCGGCTTTATCGGCAAGACCTCTTCTCTCAAGTTCTGAAAATACTGTGATTCTGTCGATCTGGGCATTATCAAGGAACATATCGGTAATGACACCGTAGATGACACGGTTGCGCGAATCGGAGAAATCCTTCTCTTCGATCTTGTTCTCGACGACCTTGAGAATGGCATTGTTCTTACGCATGCAAAGAGCAAGCAGAGCCATCTCAACGTCTACTTCGCCGTTCGTATCAGTCCCCTGATCGATAAGATTATTCATATAATCCAGATCTTCAGCCATATGGAATCAAACCCTGGTCTCAGGCACCTGTAACAACTTCAACATTGATATCGGCAGATACCTGGGGGTGAAGCTTAACTCTTGTCTTAAACATTCCGGTATTCTTGATCGGGCTGGAGATAACGACCTTCTTCTTGTCGATATCGAAGCCTTCCTTCCTAAGGCTGTCGGAAATATCCTGGGCTGTAACAGCACCATAGAGTCTTCCGTCTGCGCCGCCTCTTGCAACTACCTTGAAGACCTTGCCGTCAAGGACCTTCTTGGCATCCTGTGCTGCGATCAATGCCCTGCGCTCGTGCTCAGCCTTGGCACCGGTCTGAAGCTTAACTTCGTTAAGATTCGCAGAATTGACTTCCTTGGCAAGACCCTTCTTGAAAAGGAAATTCCTTGCATAACCGTCGCTGACGTTAACCACATCATTGGCTTTGCCGACATTCTTGACATCAGAAAGCAGTATTACCTTCATAAATAACCTCCGCCGATAACCCGGATATTAGATTTACAAAACAATCGGGCTATCTCCTAAGAACATATTATATGCTCCGGGAGGGCCCGATTGTTATACATTTTTTAAATTATAACTTAGCTGACCTGATTTGTGTTAAACAGGACAGCTATTGTCCCAAAAACGGATTACTGAACCGTATAGGGCAAAATTGCAACCTGACGTGCACGCTTGATAGCTGTTGTAAGCTCACGCTGGTGGATTGCGCATGTGCCTGTCATTCTCTTGGGAAGGATCTTTCCGTTCTCGGAAATGTACTTCTTGAGTGTGACATCATCCATAAAGTCTATAGACTCAACCTTATTAGCGCAGAAGTTGCAAACCTTCCTGCGTGTTCTTCTCTGCCTCATTCCGCCGGCAAACTCTCTACCACCGGCTCTGGGTGCTCTGTTTTCTGCCATTTTGAGTGATCTCCTTTAATTAAATCTCAAATGGAAGCTCACCGGACTGACCTTCATCAAAACCGCCTGTAGGTGCATCGATCTGCATGTTGGGTGCAGTAGGAGCACTTGCAGCAACTGAATCTGCCATAGGTGCAGGCGCACTGAAGGACTGTGTAGGAGCAACAGGCTCCTGACGATATGTCTCACCGGATGCACCGCCAGAGGATTCTACGAATTCTGCCTCGTCGACAACTACCTCAGTAATGAACTTCTTCTGTCCATTCTGATCGTCGTAGCTTCTGGTCTGAATGCTTCCTACCAAACCGATGCGGTTGCCCTTATGGAAATACTTCTGAATAAAGACTGCCGTCTGACGCCATGCAACGCAGTTAATGAAATCTGCCTGTCTCTGACCGTTGGCATCCTTAAAGCGTCTGTCAACAGCAACAGTGAAGTTGCAAAACTGGGTCTGGTTGGATGTAAGTTTTACTTCCGGGTCCTTAGTAAGTCTTCCGACTAATTCTACTTTGTTCATTTACTGTTACCTTCCTGTCAAAAGTGATTACTCACCGACACGAACAATGAGATAACGGATTACACCATCAGTGATCTTGAGAACACGCTCAAGTTCCTTAGGGAAAACGCTATCGGCAGTAAATACAGTCTGAACATAGTAGCCGTTCTTCTGACCATCAATCTCGTAAGCGAGCTCACGTGTACCGATTGCATCAAATGTGTCAATCTTTGCACTTGATTCGATCTTAGCCTTAATTGTGTCAGTAAGAGAAGCAATTCCCTCTTCACCGTTAGCGGTGCTGAGGATAGCGATCAAACGATATTGGTTTGCCATGTCATTCACCTCCTTCTGGACTTTACGGTCCGGCACGAAATCCGGACAAGGATACCGCCCCTATATAAGCGGCATCGAGAAGAATAACACAGCAACAGAGCCAAAGTCAAGCATTTACTGGGCGAAAAGCCGTTTTCTCTTAGTTCGTATCCTGCCTAAATTCTTACTGAGCAAAGTTTAACAACCCCAAAATCAAAATTCTACCCTTTTGGAGCAGATTGAGACTTTTTGGGGGTATTTGAGACTAGTCTCAATTTTTTCTGTCCTCAAAACTGAAGTCCGTTAAACCCTGGAAGCCCCTAATTCTTTGATTATGTAGGGGAAAAGCAGGTCGAGCCACGCACCCAGTGCTTTTGCAGTATGGAGGTAAGTCTCGTAATTCTCGCCTGTGGGATCAGGGACAGAAATCGACATTATCCTGCCCGATGAGTCCTTCATGACAAGACCGTTGTTAGCGGCGAAGGTCGAAAGCGAGAATACCTTGTCCTTTATCTCTGGGAAAGCCTTGATAATTGCAAATGCCTGTTCGTCCCTTACTGTAAGGATCAGGTCATTGTCATCGTAAATGGCGGGATTTGCCCTTCTTGACTCGATCGAGCCTAAGCCCCAGCCCGTAAGCTCCTTTACGGCTTTATCCATCATGGGATCCGGATCCATTCCGTCCATGGCGGTAAGTCCTGCGGATTCGCAGTAGATCTCAAATCCCGTATCGCTCATCCTGTTCGAGATGTAGGGCTCGTTCTTTTCGAGCTTGCGCCTCATCAGGGATTCGCAGCAGGCGGATAAAGAAGTGTTGTTGTCGTCAACAAACAATACGGACGCTGTAAAAGTATCCTTGAACGCATCGATCGGAAGCGGTGTTCTTGAAGGCCTTGCGGGCTTAGGCATACCGGGGGTCAGCTCCTCCTTCTTGCCTGATGCCTTGGAAAGCCTGTTCATGTAAGCAACGGATAAGCCTTCGCCGTCAAAACCCTGTGCGAGGATCACGTCTACTTCCTGGACATCCAAAAATCTGAGGCCTTCGAAAAGTCCGTGGGAAGCGCAGGATACATCAACAGTCTTGCCGTATACACAGAACTCAGTATGTGCGGACAATACCTTGTCATTGAGCTTCTCATAGACTGCCTTGATCTCGTCTCCGCAGTAAAGGCCGATCCTGGCAAACGGGTTGGATGCAAGGATCTCGCGTGACCTCAGGATAAAAGGAGATGCGATATTTACGAGTTCTTTCGCTTCATCGTCAGAAAGCTTCTTCAGATCTTCAACGGTGAAAGAAGACTTGGCTATCTTGCCATCAGAACCTGCCGCATCGTCTCCTTCGATCTTGGTTCCTTCAGGCATCTTCATTATCTCCACCTGGGCATAAGGCGCGTAGTGGCGGTACTTCATTCCGGGTGATCTGGGTGCTTCCTTGTCTGACAAAGATCCTGACATAACAGCCTCTCCTTCATTGAGGACCGCATCGATATCCGCTTTAGTAACGGCACCCGGTCTTAAGATCACAGGCGCAGTTCCGGTGCAGTCGACAACGGTCGATTCGAGTCCGTATTCGGAGTCTCCTCCGTCAATTACCGCGTAGATATATCCGTCCATGTCTTCCAAGACAGATCTTGCGCCCGTGGGGGAAGGTCTGCCGGAAAGGTTTGCGGAAGGCGCTGCGACAGGAACGCCGCAGGCTTTAAGGAACTTGTTCGCCACAGGATGTGAAGGCATTCTGACACCTACGGTATCAAGGCCTGCCGTGGTCTGGTCCGAGATCGAATCAGCCTTTTTCATTACTATAGTAATAGGGCCGGGCATGAATGCATCGATGAGCTTCTGCGCAAGAGGAGTGATCTCTGATACGATGCCCGGGATCTGCTCCTTATCGCCGATGTGGCAGATGAGCGGGTTATCAGCAGGCCTGCCTTTAGCTTCGAAAACCTTCTTTACTGCTTCACCGTTTCTTGCATCACACCCAAGGCCGTAGACGGTCTCTGTAGGGAAACCTATGACTTCGCCGTTCCTAAGGTGCTCTGCGCAGTCTTTGATGGCCTTGCTGTCGCCTGAATCTATAAGTAATGTATTTTTATATTTCTTTTCGCGTTCCATAAATGCCCCTTATCACTCTTCGCCCGAGCTTGCATTCTCAGCAGCCTGGGCCAGCGTCAATGCATCAACGATCTCGTCGAGATCACCTGCAAGTATTGCATCCAGTTTATAAAGCGTTAATCCGATCCTGTGGTCGGTAACTCTTCCCTGATGGTAATTATATGTTCTGATCCTCTCGGATCTGTCACCTGTTCCAACCTGCGATTTTCTCTCGTTGTTATGTGCGTCAACATCAGCCTGGTGGGCAATATCCCACAAACGGCTCTGCAGGACTTCCATCGCTTTTTCCTTGTTCTGGATCTGCGATCTCTCATCCTGGCAGGTAACGACCATACCGGTCGGAAGGTGCGTGATTCTTATCGCGGATGAAGTCTTGTTGATGTGCTGTCCGCCTGCGCCCGACGCTCTGAATCTGTCGATCTTAAGATCATTCGGATTGATCTCGACATCCGTCGGCTCAGCCTTAGGGAGCACAGCAACCGTTGCCGTTGAAGTGTGGATCCTTCCGCCTGATTCAGTGACCGGAACTCTCTGCACTCTGTGAACTCCGCTCTCAAACTTAAGTCTTGAGAAAACTCTCGGTCCGTCGATCTCGGCGACTATTTCCTTATATCCGCCAAGTTCTGTCGGACTCTCATCAACGATGCTTACGTCAAAGCCCTTAAGCGCGGCATAACCCTTATACATCTTGAAAAGATCACCTGCGAAAAGCGCGGATTCCTCTCCGCCCGCTCCCGCTCTGATCTCCAGGATTACGGATCTGTTGTCTCTCGGGTCACCGGGAGTTAAGTAGATCATGAGCTCTTTTTCGAGAACTTCCAGCCTGTCCTTCGCATCAGCGAGCTCGGCATTTGCAAGACTTCTCATCTCATCGTCGCCGCCAAGATCACCGCTCTCAAGAAGTGTTAATATGCCTGCGATCTCTTTCTCGCACGCTTCATAACTTCTGATGGCTTCAACCTGGGGATTAAGAGCAGCAAGTTCCTTCGAATACTTCGTGTATTCGTCCGGGCGTGAAGCAACCGCCGGGTCACTTAATGTGCCGGTCAGCTCCTCGTACTTCGCCAAGATCAGATCTGTCTTACTCTTATCTATTGCCATAGCTATACAAAAATATCACATTAGAATAATTATATCCAATTAAAGAAGCGTCACAAACGGCTCAACATTTTCCGTAGGTTTTTTGCGGAAAATGTTAAGTGAAATGTTGAGGCCAAGCGAAATGGCGTCCTGGCGCACCGCATTTTCACAATATAAAACAACCGGGGCCGCCTCGTGCTCGAGACAGCCCCGTTATAATGTTTTTCTTTATGCCTGCTGTGCGGGCGACAATATCTCATTCCCGATCTTGTGCCTCAAAGGCTTCTGGCAGCGCGGGCAGTATACGAACCCGTGCGGATACCATGTCCTGTGACCCAAGTCGAAAGCATGGTAATCGAATCCGTGATTGCAATAATCGCATACGCAGTGGTACACCGGATCGTACCCTTCGGATCCTGGTACCGGATTGGGATTGACCACGCCGGTATTCTGTACCCAGCCTTTTGTAACTGCCGGCTGCTGTACTGCAACAGGTTTTATGACGACCGGAGCTGCTTCAGGTGCTTCAGACGCAGGAGCAGGAGCCGGTTCGGGCGCAGCTACAGGAGCAGGAGCAGGCTTTGCTGCGGGTGCAGGAGCTGATGCCGGAGCGGGCTTAGCAGCAACTGGCGTGGGTGTGGGCGCAGGTTTAGCCGGCGCGGGCGCCGGAGCTGGTTTAGCAGGTGCAGGTGCTGAAGGAGCCTGTGTTCTTGCAAATCCCGTCGGAAATCCTGAACTGATACGTCCCTGTGCCGGACTGGGAGCAGGTGCTGGCTTAGCAGGAGCCGGTGCAGGTTTAGCGGCAGCAGGCGCGGGTGCAGGAGCAGGCTGCGTTCTTGCAAAACCTGACGGGAATCCTGAACTGACACGTCCCTGTGCCGGACCGGGTGCCGGTGCAGGCTTAGCAGGTGCCGGTGCCGGAGCCGGTTTAAAAGCTGAAGGTGCAGGCTTAGCTGCGGCTGGCGCAGGTGCTGAAGGAGCCTGTGCTCTTGCAAAACCTGATGGGAATCCTGAACTGACACGTCCCTGTACAGGGCCGGGTGCCGGTGCAGGACCGGGAGCCGGAGCAGGCTTAACAGTATAAGATACCGATGCTTGCGCCGGAGCAGGAGCTGGTGCCGTCGGTCGTGTGACTACGGGTTTTGCCGCAGGCACAAATGCTCTCACACTTAACGTGCGGAAATCCAGACCGCATTTCTTGCAGAAATTCGCGGTATCACTGCCCATCGTACCGCATTGAGGACAAAACTTACTCATAATATCTTCCTCCACTTATTCCATATCCCGTCTCATAAAAAAGAGACTATATAATTATACGGTTTTAAAGATAATCAGGTCAATTAAATCCGTCGTTCAAGCCTCGCTGCTGTCGTCAATGATGTTGCCGTTTTTAACGTTCTTCTCGACAAGGTGTTCCCTGGCATAAGCCCAGATATCTTCCGAACCGGCGCCGGTATTCTGATTGCGTCTCATTACCCAGCTTCTCTTCACACCGTGCTCCTTCCAGGCTCTTCCGTCTGTCGCATCGTTGAGGATAAGGGGCTGGAAGCAGTCCATGGTCCTTGCGAACTTTGCTTCAGGAGTCTTCTGATCTTCGAACTCGAGCCAGAGTGACTTTAAGTATTCACCCTGATCTTCAGGAAGGAGGCTGTAGATCTTATCTGCTGCCTTAGCTTCGCGCTCTGCCTGTGTCTTCTTGCCTTCCTCATCGTACGCATAAGTGTCGCCCGCATAGACTTCAACGAGGTCGTGGATAAGGAGCATCGTCATGGTCTTCAGAACATCGATCTTCTCATTCGAATATTCGCTCAGGAGCATAGTCATTATGGCCATGTGCCAGGCGTGATCAGCATCATTCTCGCGTGTCTCACAATCGGTGATATAGCTCTGTCGCTTGATCATCTTCTCCTTGTCGATCTCACGGATGAATGCCAGCTGCTTTTCGAATCTTTCCTGATCAAACATATCAACACCTCATAATTCATTTGAATTACTTCAGTATAAATCATAAAACCCGGATGCATATTACAAAATGCATCCGGGTTATAGAACAGACCGGTTTTCAAGTGTTATCTGTTATCCACTTTCTCAGGATACATATCGTGGTTAAAGAGCCTGTCCTCTGCCACCTTTTCCCATTTCGTTCCGGGCTTGCCGTAATTGCAGTACGGATCGATGGAAATGCCTCCGCGGGGAGTGAACTTGCCCCACACTTCGATATATTTAGGATCCATGAGCTTGATAAGATCTTTCATGATTATGTTTACGCAGTCCTCATGAAAGTCGCCGTGATTGCGGAATGAGAACAGATAGAGCTTTAATGATTTGCTCTCGACCATGCGCACCGAAGGAACGTAAGATATCGTGATCGTCGCAAAGTCAGGCTGTCCCGTGATAGGACAGAGGCTCGTGAATTCCGGACAATTGAACTTTACGAAATAGTCATTGTCAGGGTGCTTGTTCTCGAACGTCTCAAGAACAGACGGATCGTAATCCTGACTGTATTTTGTGCCTGCACTTCCGAGCTTTGTAAGGCCTTCCTTCTCACGCATGGTATCACCCCTTTACGATATTGTATTTGATGCCGTCGTCGTAAACGTCGACGCCTTCCTTCTTCTTGATCCACCTTACGACAACATATGTTACCGGTGTAAAGATAACCTCATATGCAACCTTGAAAAGGTACTGGAAAAGGATCATCTTGAGCACAACGGAATTCTCCATTGTTCCCCAGAAAGAGATGGTAATGAAGATAACAGAATCAAGACCCTCTCCGACAACAGTCGAAAGTATCGTTCTGAGCCAGAGGTTCTTGCCCTTTGTTGCGACCTTAAGTCTGGACAACAAGATGGAATTTGAGAACTCTCCGAAAAGATAACCTGCAAACGAAGCGACAGCAACTCTCGGCGTCGTACCCATGACGATCTCATAAGCGCCCTGGTTCTCCCAGTAACCGGGATGGGGAAGCGCGATAGTAATAAGATAGATAAGCACTGCAAAAAAGCTGCATGCAAATCCGAGCCAGATGATCGTCCTTGCCTTCTTAAATCCGTAAACTTCCGTGAATACATCTCCGATGATGTATGTCAGAGGAAAAAGGATCACTGCGGCAGGAAGCGTGATGTTTTCCGTAACTGCCCACATCTTTCCTGCGATGAGGTTCGAGAGCAAAAGGCATGATACGAAGACAATGCCGATGCACATGAATAACTTTGATACTGTTTTAGATTCACTCATAATTCTTCTCCAAATAAAAAAATGACTCCAAAACAGGAGTCACATTCAATCAAACATGCATTTCGAGAACGCAATAAAAAACTGATTCAAATGATTGTCCTGGTTTTGTTTTCCGACAGGATGGCACAAACGAACTGTCGGCGCGTAGTTTTCGCGCGCTCAATAAAATAACACCTTGCTGCGGTAAGGTCAAGAAATAATCTTTTTAATAGTTATTTAATGTTTTTTTGTAAGAGCGATCTGGTCACCGGTAAGTGAGACATAGATACCTTCATCGTCGGTCTTTATCTTTGTTGTGAACTTAAGGAAGATGCCGCCGTTCTCTGTCACCGTAGTGATCGTTGGCACCGATGCTTAAATGCGGGAACTCCACGATACTGGATAAAATCTGCTTTCCGATAACAGTATGCTGCTTGATAGCCTCATACTCTTCCGGAGTCAATTTACCTTCTTTATTAATGATCTCGTCCGAAACACCTATCTTGCCTATATCGTGGAGTAACGCCGCACATACCGCTTAAGACCAGCATTATGTCTTTTTGATGCGCAATCAGAAAATCGATCATTCCAACGAGGGTCTTCATCCAGAGTTTTCAAAGAAATTTTATTCTTATACCCCAAATTATCAACCCCGATTGACATATGGTCAAGTTAATTAGAAGTAAATATTAAATTAACCGGATACTTAATAAAAAACCGGCCTGAAGACCATTGATCTTACAAGCCGGTATCTTACATCATGAAGGCCAGTTTACGCCTGCTGCATCCAGATTTCCGGTAACTGCTCCCCAGATAATGAATATGATGGCGGATATGAGCATCAGCGCAATGACGATCATGATAACCTTGCCTGCCGGATGAGCAATGTTGACTGTTCCGCCGTAACCGAATCTCTTCTCGACATTGAGTCTTGTATCGTTGGGATTGTAGTAAAACATTCCAAGGATCCAGTAATCGTCATCATCCTGGAGTTCTAAGTCGGTATCACGTTCATATCTTTTCTCAACTGCTTTCTGATTCAAGACACCGATCATAACGACAGTCATGATCATTACGATATATACAATAATTCCGGCGACCATTACGGCGTCATTATTTACGAATGTGATAAGGATCAGATATCCGACGAGGAAGAGCGCATTTGCCCAGCTCATGCTGATCATCATATCTGCCCATGTCTTCTTTTTTGCCCTGTTGTAATTAGCGTTGATATTGCTGTCCTTTGAGATGACCATATTCCTTGTGTTGTCCATCATGACTGCGATCGGCAGGAATAATAAGGCAACAAAGAGAAATGACAGGCTCATCATAGTAAGTGCATATTTCTCAACGGCAGGTACTATATTAAATACACCGAAGTCGATCAGAACTGCAGCAACCGTTGCTGCGAGTGTTACAGCATTTGGAAGGATGATCCAGGGCAGCTTTAAGCTGTGAATCACATTCGCATTTGTAAGGTCTGAATAAACAACACCGGATCTTGTGATGCCGAGTTCTTTTTTGAGGTTCTTGAGTTCAGTATTGCCTTTGCCAAGAGGAACGGCGATCAGGAACATTCCGAAGACAAGCATTGTTAATCCGTGCACAGTGATATCCGTCTCAGGAAGGAACAGAAGTATAACGCTCATGACGCATACCAATACCGTAATGATCAATGCGCTTTTGCGGCAGGAGGATGCAATAGCCTTTAATTTTGCTGCTGCTTCACCTTCGTGGAATTTCGGGTTGTCACGGACACCGAAGATCATCTTTTTCTTTTCGGGATTTTTTGGAAATCCCATCGCGAAAAGCAATATTGCAGAGCTTACGATGCATATAACGAGCATCAGTTTAACCATCCAAATCATAACAATTCTCCTTATTCACTGTAGAACCCGTCTATGAGTTCTTTTAATTCTTCCTTTGACACACCGGACAGCCTCGCTTCAGATACTATTCTCTTAAGCTCTGTTCTGTTGCTGTCACTGATCACTCCGCTTTGAGCAATATTCTCTCTTACTCTTGCCCCGTTCTTGCGGTCGGTCATTATGTAGCCTTCCTGCTTTAACAGCTGGTATGTCTTGCTGACCGTCATTGTGTTGATACCGATCTCCAGTGCCAGGGCTCTTACAGTCGGTAGCTGTTCGCCGCCTTTGAGTTCGCCTGAGGAGATCCCCATTACTATCTGGTTTCTTATCTGCATGTAGATCGGCACATCAGAGTATTCGTCTATCTTTATGATCATTCTGCCGCCTCCTTTGCTTTCTTTTCGCGTCTTGCAACTGCGATACCCATGATCACTGCAAGGAATATCAGAGGCAATCCTGCGATGATGCCGTTGGGAGCAGGTCCCAGGATCATATACTTATCAGCATCAGGATAATTGACATCAAAATATACCATTGGATAAGTTGCAGCTGCATTTATTGAACCGTGAATGAGTGCTGCATACCAGATGCACTTTGTCTTGTTGTATACGATCTCTTCAAGAGCACCCAAAGCGATACAGAAAACCGTAAACGTGATCAATCCGAGCCAGGGGCTGCCGAAATAGTCCAATCCGTATTCATATCCTCCAATCAGCATAGCCGGAAAGTGGAATGCTGCCCAGATAGAACCGCCAATGATCCATGCAACAGGTCTATTGAACTTCTTGTTAAGCTCAGGATAAAGAAATCCTCTCCAGCCTGCCTCTTCACCTATTGCCGTGATAATGTTAATAAACGGTGCATATATGAGCGCAGCCATGCTGACTAAAGTATATGTTTGAATACTCATTCCGGCTTTCGCGAGTTCTTCAGCAATATCCACACCGGCAGACTCCGTTGCTGCAATATAATACGATCCTGTCGTATCAAAGAAGTACGGGAAGATCACGAAGAAAAGAGCTGCGCCTGCTGCAACAACAGGAATTACTCCATAGGCCGCGAAAAACAGCCATCCGATATTCCCCTTAAACTTCAGCTTCCAGCCCATGCCCTTAAAGCTCGCTTTCGAGATCAATGCTGCAAGAAGCGGAGCAAACATGCAGACTGCAAGTCCCATCTGGAAGACCGTCGTTCCGGTCATTCCCGGGTTGTTTACCTTATAGAGCGATACAGCGATCTGTATCGTCCACGCTATAAGATATGTAATTACTACAAACTTTATTACTTTCTTTGTATCCATAACCATCCTTCTTCCATTTCACTTTATACTTTGTATGCTTTGTATTAGTTCTTGTAATACAAAGCATACATCCATCCAGATTCCCTGTCAATATGTTTTCGAGCGTGAAGGACAGTTATCGTCGGTTACTTATTTAAAAAGGTTTTATCGGAAATAACATTCATATCGATATATCTCTCAGAGCCGTTGTATCCCTTCAGAACATGGCGGTTTGAATACTGCCAGATAGTCCACTTGATATCACTTGGGATCTTACTGTATACACTTCTGTACCAGATACCGCAGTCGGAAAAATCATCTTTTACTATAGTGTCGTATGTAGCGCTGCTTACATAGATTACTGGCTTTACACCGTAATGTTCCGTAAGAATATCCACCATTGTTCTGAGTTCTTTCTTTACAGCCTCTACATTGATGTCATCCGCGGTATGAAAGCTGCCGTAGAATTCGACATCGATTACCGGAGGAAGCATATCAGGAAGCGCTTTTACGGTTCCGCAAAAGAGCTTGGCCTGATTTTCACCTGAAGATTCAAAACTGAAGAAATGATATGCACCTATTCTAAGATCTGTTTTTGATGCGCCCTGCCAGTTTGCTTCAAAGCAGCGGTCTACAGTAGATGATCCTTCGGTCGCTTTGATGTATGCGAAATCAATCTCCTGCGAAGATAAAACGTCCCAATCGATATCACCCTGGTACGAGGATACATCCACGCCTTTTATGGTATATCCGTTCAGTTCAGGATAATTCATATGAAGTATTCCGAAATAAAACGCAGCGCACAAAGACCCGCCCAGCAGGATCAGGCATGCCAATGCAATTAATATGTTTATAAGTAACGGGTTATTCTTCATTAGATAATTATTCTTTCTCTATTACCTTTTCAAGAAAGATCTTCTTTTCGAATCCGCCGCGCTTTGCTCTTTTCTCATCTGCCAGTCTTTCGATCTCTTCGAGAGTAGCATTTTCGAGTCCTGCCAGAGACCTTATGACTTCGATCATGTCAGCTAATTCTTCTAATCTCTCCCCGCCTTCAGATTCAATGACTTCTTCGTACTCTTCATTAAGTTTTGCTTCCAAAGACTTCTTATATTCTTCATCAGTAAGAAGCCTTGTTACCGGCGTCTCATTATTGGCGATGATTATATCCGGAATATTATCTCTTACCAGTTTGTTATATGTTCTTTCCATAGTGTTTTTCCTATTCTTATAATCTGTAATCTTAATTATACAGAAATTCTTTATCACACACTTAAATCCGGGAATAATAAAAAACGACCGGAATAATCCGGTCGCCGCCATTAAAGGACTATGGTGGATGCTACAGGACTCGAACCTGTGACCCCCTGCACGTCAAGCAGGTACTCTAGCCAGCTGAGCTAAGCATCCGATTTCGAACTTTGAAAGTATACCTTGTTTTATTGTATTTGACAATCAGTACTTTAAAAATGAACCGAATGGCCTTTATTAACAAATTGTAAACAGATTTGTTAATAATTCCCTTCACATTCTTATATTACAAATTATGCTTTTTTATCAAAAATCTTCGTTTTATTTGATAATTCCGAAGCGGCAGATACCCCGAAAACCTTTGAAAAACAGCAGTTTTACATCAATCTGCACAAAAACCCGCAAGATCGATTGTTAAGATATACAAAATCGAAGAAATTGTGGAAATTATGAACACATTGTGAACGAACTATGATATATTTGTTTCATAAGAAGCACTTATGTATTCGGGGAGGTTGCTTATGAGAAAGATTGGAAAGACACGCAAGGGCTTTACTCTTGTCGAGATGGTATTGGTAATAGCCATCATCGTAATCCTTGCAGGAGTTCTTGTTATCGGTATAGGTTCTTACCTTAACAAAGCAAGAGCAGCTACATCTTCTGTTACACAGCACAATATTTCAGTAGAGACTCTCAATTCTGAGATCCAGTCACAGCTCAACTAACAGAATAATCACAATTTAGATATCTAGAGTATTTTGACCTGTCTCAAGGGTGATCAGACATCAAAACCTCTTATCCATAAAAGTGAAGCACGCAAAAAGCCTCCCTAACTTTAGGGAGGCTTTTTGTAGGTACAGTAATTATTTATTTCTCAAGCGTTACTTTAAGGAGCTGCGGATTGTGGTCGCTGTTCTTAAATCCGAGATCCTTAACTTCATATGAATCGACGCGGATATTTTTCGAGAGGATAAAACCATCGATGATGTAATACTGCAGAGAATTCTCATTGCCTGTAAGAGGCTTATAAAGTGATCTGCATGAAGCAACGTCAGAATCCATCAGGAACTGACAGTCTTTCTCATAAGGCGCAACATCCATAAATGAAGGCTGCCACTGTTCAGGATATACCTGATAATTATTCTTTACGTTGGAGAAGCTCTGGTTGAAGTCACCGCCGGCAATAACATAGTTGCCCTTGGCAGTCTCTTCGCTGAATACATCCATGAGCATCTTAGCCTGTGCAGCCTTGCCTTCACCATCGTCATAAGCTTCAAGATGAAGATTTACGATAACGAGTTCCTTGCCGCCTTCAACAGGGATCCTTGTGATAAGAAGACATCTCTTGAGATTGAAAGTCCTGACCGGCCATGCGAACGGGCAAGGAAGCTGGACTCTTGTAGCCGAAGAAGACGCATACTTGCTGAATGTCGCTATGCCTGAATCGATCTTGCCCATAGGCGGGATCGGGAAAGGTGCATATACATCCTTGAAATTGTTTGCAAAAGCGCTGTTGTTGAAGTCCATGGTCTCGAAAAAGAACGACTCATTGATGTGATAACTTCTGTCACTGTTAAGGTCGATCTCCTGGCAGAGAAGAATATCCGGATCATTTGCTTTTACTTCATTGACAATTGCATTGAGATTCTCTCTTACTCTGGCTTCATCAGCGGAATAGACCATCTTGCCGCCATCCATGAAGAAATCCGCATTATCGCCCAAAGCGGCATAACCGAGATTCCATGCGACGAGGCTGATCGAATCGCCTGTCTTAAGTGTCTTTGCCTGGCCTCTTAAAGTCTTGACAGCAACCTGTTCTGTATCAGCCGGTTTGTATTCAACAGCTGTAAGCCAGCCTAATAACGCGCCAACCAGAACGATGAGAACGATTACGATCGCAAGCAGCACTTTAAGGATCGTTTTAATAACTTTCATAAACAACTCCTCATTCCATATAGGGAATTACAAGGTGTATTATAAACTATTTTTTACATAAAAATATTAAAAGGATATTTCAAAACAAAGGATAGTATTACGTTTACCTGCCTCTCTCGTCGAGCACTTTCTGGATCCTGTCCTGTGCGATCTTAATAACCGAATCAAGATCCTTCTGCCCCAGGAAGTAAGCCGGCATCTCT
>JAEEGK010000511.1_pt1 | contig 97100 bp, 64 predicted proteins | sample 8958771 | NCBI WGS metagenome assembly JAEEGK01 (sample SAMN16246547, study PRJNA631951) | gut metagenome | biome: gut microbiome; feature: rumen; material: SC-attached | host: Bos | place: Iran: Karaj | collected 2018-10 | reverse complement strand
ATGTGTGGCGCTGCCTGAATCGGATGGAAAACGGGAAGCGCATCTGCAAGCACTCCCCGACCTTTCGGGAGGAGGATATCCAAGACGCAGTTGTCGCAGCGATGAATGAGCAGCTTGACCGACAGAGAGCGAAAGAGGCTCTAAAACAGAGTCTCTTCACAGCGTTGGCCGCCAATGAACCAGAAATGACACTCGCTACCGTGGAAAGCCAGATCAAGGCGCTGCAAGAACGGCAGATCGAGCTAATCGGGCTCGCCACGGCGGAGGGAGCGAAGTTTGAGGATTACGATGAGGAGATCGGCCACGTCAACGGGGAGAAGCTGAGGCTGCTTGGGATAAAGGTGGATTTGGAAAGGGCTGAGCAAACCAACTCCGCCTTTGATTACCGCATGGAGGAAATCAATGCGGCGCTTGATCAGGAAAGCGGGATGATCGAGGAATACGATGATATCCGGACCAGGCAACTGATCAGCAGCATCAAGGTGCTGGATAAGGAACGGCTGCTTATCCGGTTCAGGGATGGGACAGAGTCTGTGCAATTCATTGGGAGGAAAAAGATGTGACGGTGTGGTAATCCTCATCTCAGGAAGGATAGTGTTGAGTCCGACTTATTGGCCAGATGATTTGACAAGGGAGAGGATACTTGGCTATTTGAGAAAAATCTGTCGGGACATTTCACAAAATGGTCCTCGTTGGAGTTGTTAAATAGAATATAAAGTGCGTTTAAAGGTTGCTTTTTAATACACCGAGAGGTATCCGTTTCGCGCCTGCGTATACTGCAGAGTCAACAGACGACAATGCTCAATTGCCCTCGTTTGATCTACAAAAAGCCCATTACAAGCAAATAGCACTCAATCATCCGAATTGGGACTTGACAAGGACCTATACAGATTCCGGGAATACCTGAAAAACCGAGGCGCCTTAAATGAAATGATTGAGGACTGCAAACGCGGTCAATACGAAATCTTCCTTTCGACATGGATACAATCACACGATAGCATTGAAAATGAACCCACTTAAATGCCCCTTGAACCCCCTAATCCTTGATAGAGTAGCGTGAGCGCCTCCTAATGCTGGAGACGCTCATATCATTTCAGTTCATTTCCTACTTATCAATTATCTTCTATTTCATAGTTTGATGTTATATACGCGATGATTTCTTCTTCATCTTCCTCTTGCGACAGATAGAGCAGAATCTTCGAGGTGGGTATTGTTGCCTTAAACAATCTGCCCTGGTAATAGTTGCTACTTTCAGCGATATACCGTTTTAATGACCAAGAAAGACCAGGCAGTTCTTCATCTTTTGAAGTACCACGAAAAACTGTAATACTCTCACCGAAACCTTGAATCGCTTCAAGCTCTTTCTGAAACATGATGTCATTACGATCTACGTCTTCAAGCATCTTTAAGCGCATTTCAACTGATACATTGGCAGTATTGAATTTGAGAAGCGTCCTCAAATAATGCGCATATAACTCCTTTGGAATCTTTCCTTTGAATTTATACAAGTACTCATATGATGGTAACGCATCACGCGGGTCGCTGGACTGCCCTATACAATCAGCGACTTCAGGGTAATCATATGATTGTTTAAGCCAAACTCCATTATCTAAGCTCATATCAGTTGTCCTCTATAATATCAGTTGTTGTTTCATGCCAAGTATCTCTACAGAAAGACTTCTCCAGTTTTCAAGCTACCCTTATCCCAGCAGCGCCTTTATTCTCTTGGCCAGGATGTCTTTCCGCTTATTATAGAACTCCTCAAAATGCTCGATACCCAGCGGTACTCCTTCCGGGATCATTGCTTGCCTACGGAATTCCTCTTGTTGCTCGGCGTTCATGTCGTTGTAGTAATCCATCAGAGGCATGGCGCTTTTGCTACCGTTGCTCCGGCCTTCCAAGAGCTGGAGGTTTGGGAGCCTGTTGCTGTTGCTGCGCCAGCGTCGCCAATCCTCCATAGAAACGGAGACGGGCTTGTTACCGTCAAACCTGTCATACGGATGAAGATGGTCCTGCTCGTATTTGAATGCTTTGTTTGTCCAGTTCAGGCAGAGATAGTACAGAGCATCCCCGGCTACGCGGCTACCCCTTTCGGCATTTAGGATATCCTCGATTTTCCCGTCGGTCACACGGAGGTCGGTGATTTGGTCGAGCATTTCCACCGTGATTTCATAGTCGTAGCTGTTGATATTGCTCTTCATCTGCTGCAGCTTGCTGGTCGTGCCCGACTGGAAATATGTGAAGAGGATCGCCCTCATCAGGTAGGCTCTGATGGCTTCCGTATTCTCCGCATAACTCTCCGGATTGTAATAGATGTAGTACAGCACCGGGAGAAGGACGTTCCAGCTGCTTGAGAACCGGCTGACCTCGATTTTCATTCCCTTCAGCACGGATTCCAGGTTTTTGAGCGCTTTCTTGAAAGCCGTCCAGTTGTTCTTCAGTTCTTCCGCGATTTTCCGGCTGATAGTAGACTTCACAACATCGCCATAGAGCATAAGCGCGGAGCGGATAATAAAGTCTGAGCCAAACCCGGCATAGGAGTCCACCAGTATCTTGCCGAATTCCGTTTTGGCGCTTGGCCAGTACGCCTCAAGGATAGACATGGTGATTTCGGATTTTTTAAGGGCTTTTCCGCCACTGTTGAACCGGACAAACATCTCAAGGGCATCATCCTGGTTCATATCGTGAATCTCGGTATAACGGATCAGTTTCTCCACGAATATTTTCTGATACAGCTTGTTCAGTATTCTCCTCGCGTACTCCTTGCTGTCTGCGGGGACTTTGGCAATAGCGTCCTCAATAGCCTTATCCCTTGTGGAGTCATTCCGGAACTTGTCCTGAAGGATGGCCCGTAACTCGAACTGGGTTGGGCTGAGCCTCCCGACCTTTTCGCTGAACTTGATGTCGAATTTCTTGCTATTGTATTCTTCTTCATCGACATCCAGCTTGTTTTTGTTCAGCTCAATAAGCATCTTTGTGACGATGCCGCCTACATTGCCTTTCCGCGCGTATTTCTGCCGGATGAAGGAATCTCCAAACAGGGAGAGGTAAAGGGACGTCAAGCGCTGCTGGCCATCCAATATAGCTGTGTCTGTGATAGCTACATTGATATCGGTCAGTTCATAATTGACACTGTCTGCATGTTTGCGGTTATCGAACGTGACTGTAGTGAGGAAATTGCAGAAATAAGTGTCCCAGGTGACGTTATTATCATCGACGTGCCAGAACAGGAATGTAGCAATCGGGTAATCCAGCAAAATAGAGTCCCACAGCTTTTCAATCTGTTCCATGCTCCAGACAAACTGCCTCTGGAAAGCTGGCATCATATACTGGCCATCTTTTATGTGCATCATCGCCTCATAGATGGTTATGCTATCGTCTATTAGTGTGCTCATCCTTAAGGATCCCCTTCTTTTGAATGAATACGTCGTCATATAACGAGCGGTGTTGAGAGGCTCTCTTCTAGTTCCCACAAATCCCATAATAGAGTGAAACATCTTGTTGACGGTGTTCTCTTAGCCCATGACTATTTTGCTGAAATAAGTGGCAGAAGTCCACGTTTCTTGGTAAGCAGCGTCTACGTTTTGTTTCCTTAATACTCCGACAGATTAATCAGATAGTTAATTAATCATATCATGATTCAAATTGTATTTCCAGCCTCTTGAACAAAGTACAGCCTGCTTTCATAGACTTGGGATACCGTGCTGTCTTTACCCATACCATTGCATAACGCCTTGGAACACATCAAAGAAACAAAGGGAGGAGAATATGGACACTGCATTTTTCTGTAGAAATGTGTCAAATATAGCCGAGCTGAAGAGACTAACTATGGAAAAGAAGGGTATGTTTTGCGATTATTCTATCATTGGGATCGTACATCTTGACGAAGAACAATACTCAGTGTTTAGCTCAGATTTTTGCAAAGGATATGATTTCCTAACCCCCTATGTATATGATTCGACAGTAAAACACGGAATATGGCATTGCATTCGCGTAGACAGTCAAGTTGCTTCTTCCATCTTGGTTATGACTAATGGATATCTATATCCACGTTTTGTGGCGTTGAAGAATAGTATTGCGGGCATGGTTTAAAACATTCAGTCAGCTTTTGATTTTCAGTTGCGATTCTGCCGCGCTATGATATAATGAATTAATAAAATGGAAGGAGTATATCCCTATGCCGATGCAGTTTAACTATATCGACCTGTTTGCTGGGTGTGGTGGTCTGTCGCTAGGTTTGTATAATGCTGGTTGGCATGGGATTTTTGCTGTAGAAAAGAATCAGGATGCTTTTTCAACGCTTAAAGAGAATCTAATTGATCAAAAAAAACACTATTCATGGCCTGAATGGCTTAAAATAACAAATCATGATATATATAAACTGCTAAAAAGCCATAGAAGTAACCTTATAAGTCTTCAAGGTAGTGTCCCTTTGGTTGTTGGAGGTCCACCTTGTCAAGGGTTTTCTATGGCGGGGAACCGAAACTCCGATGATGTACGAAACAAACTGTTCGGCGCATATCTTAGCTTTATTAGACTAGTCAAACCGGATACGCTGTTGTTTGAGAATGTGCATGGTTTTACGGTTGCGTTCTCAAACTCTAAAGATAAAAAGGAACTTGCCTATTCAGATCGTATCCTTCGCGCTTTAAAACGCGAAGGATATAAAGTAAAGAGTAAATTAATAGATGTATCAGAATACGGCGTACCACAGAAACGTACTCGATTTATCCTTATTGCAAGTAAAACGATTGATCCAGACGTTTTTTTCTCTAGACTTGATGAAGGGAAAAGAGCATTTTTAATGCAAAAAGGCATTTCTCAGAGGATTACTGTTGGTGAGGCCATTGGAGATCTTTTGAAATCCAATGGCGTTACCGCCTGCCCGGATTATCAGGGGTTTAAATCTGGCATTTACGGAAAGGCGTCTTCCCCATACCAAATCCTTATGAGAACTGGTGTAAAAGAATTAGTCCCGAATAGTCACCGATTCGCTAAACATAGGAAAAACACTGAAGCCCTGTTCGCAAAATTAATTGCCGACTCAGACGAGCAGAAAAAGTATACGCCAGCAACATTCGACGGTTTAAAAAAGAGAAGTGTAGTTGTTCTTAAAGAAAACAGGATTTGCCCAACAATAACTTCTATTCCAGATGATTTGATACATTATTCTGAACCTAGAATACCAACAGTACGCGAACTTGCTCGCATTCAGAGTTTTCCTGACTGGTATTGTTTTAAAGGTCGGTATACTACTGGAGGAGAGCGGAGAAAAGTTGAAGTTCCACGGTATACACAGGTAGCTAATGCTGTGCCTCCGCTATTTGCAGAACAGATTGGGATCGTACTTAAGGAGATGATTACTGGTGGAAGAGATACTTCACTTTAGGGTGAGTTCGGGTCTGAAGAATATTATTGGAAGGGAACTCATTAATGACAAGTATATTGCGATTTTTGAATTGGTCAAAAATTCATATGATGCTGGAGCTAAGAACGTCACTATTCTTTTTAAAGAACTAGGAACTCCTGCTGCAACCATTACGATCAGAGACGATGGTAATGGGATGAGTAAAGATGACATAATAAACAAGTGGCTATTTGTAGCATACTCTGAAAAACGCAATCCATCCTACAGAGATAGAATTAGGCGATCTGTAGCAGGTGCAAAAGGCGTGGGACGCTTTTCCTGCGATAGATTGGGTCAAACTGTTGTGCTTGAATCTAAAACTGGCAATGAAAACCTTCGGCATAAGATTTCAATCAAATGGAGTGATTTTGAAAAAAACTCATTAGATAATTTCACTGATATAGACGTTCATTATTCTTTTGAGACTGATAATTCTGGTACTAGTGGAACCTCAATTGTTATCGCCGAGCTGCGCGAGGATTGGGATCGTTCGGATCTGCTGTCATTAAAAAAGGCCCTTACACAAATGGTTAACCCCTCAGCTACAAGTGATTATGATCAATTCGAAATTCTTCTTCAAGTCCCGAGCGAAAAAGAAAAGGATGACAAAGAAAAAGAAGAACGTAATAGAATCAATGGCATTATAAAAAACAATGTTTTCAAACTTTTGAATGAAAAAACGACGAAAATAACAGTAGATATTTCTTCAGACGGGAAGACAATTACTACTGAACTTGTTGATCGAGGAATCTATCTATTTAAAACCGTTGAAAAGAACGAATTCTCTCTACGGAATGTTTACTGTGAGTTGTTCTTTTTAAATCGCTCAGCAAAGAACAATTTTACGCGAGTTATGGGTGTGGATTCCATAAACTATGGTTCAGTTTTTGTCTACAAAAACGGCTTCCGTATTTATCCCTATGGGGAACCTGGTCAAGATTTCTTTGATATAGACGAGCGAAAGCAGCAAGGATATAAAAGGTTTTTAGGTACCCGTGAACTCATTGGTCGAATAGTTATTAACGGTGATTATAACAATTTGATTGAGACATCAAGTCGTAATAACGGGTTTATAAATTCTCCCCACTTAGTAGAACTTCGTCTTCTGTTTACTGAATATGTATTAAAGCCATTAGAAAAATACGTTGTTCAAGTAGTTCAGTGGGGGGATACTGACAGCTTTCTTGACTCTGCAAAAGAGAATAACACATTTAATGATATTCCCCAGATTATTAGAAGAGTGAAAACAAGGACCAAAGTAGAAGCATACCTGTCTATAGAGTATAACAAAGAGCTACCTCAGATTATCTTGCGGTATAAGACGGATTCTTCTAAAGCTATTGATGGCCTACGCGAGCTGGCATCTGCGTCAAATAATGATGAGTTATTAAAACAAGCAGAAAAAGTCGAAAAGAAAACTAAAGAACTCGAAAAACTGGCGCATGAAGCTAATGCAGAAGCGCAAAACAGCCATGATCAGCTTGACAAAGCAAAAGCGGAACTTGCAGTTACTAAAAAACAAATAGGTATTCTAGATGCAAGAGCTGATTTAACCGCAAAGGAAGCAATCGATGCAATGCATATAATGAAGGGCTATGCAGATGCTATTGATTCGGTCATTGCTGAGATATTTGAAGTTGCAAAAGAAGAGAACATTGAAATCGGTGCTATCAAACAGTATTTAAGTAGTATAGGTCAAATCTGCGAAAAAATCATGAACAGTTATAATATCGTGATGCGGACCAACTATACTGCTAGTTCAGACAATTCACATGATGACATTGTTCAGTTTGTTTCTGCTTATATCGTATCAATATCACAGCCACTTAACATAAGCATTAATAATCTCCAAACGGTTAACCAAAGAGTTAAGTTTAATCCTTTAGAGTTAAGTATTGTTTTGGACAACATTATAAGCAACTCTTGTAAAGCAAATGCAAGTAATCTTGTGTTGAGCTTTGAAGACGATACGAATGGAGTATTGCTTCGGTGTACAGATGATGGATACGGCCTAAATCCCTCTGCAAATCCGTCACGTTTATTTGAGCCTGGCTACTCAACGACAAATGGCAGCGGAATCGGTATGAGCACAATAAAAAAATATATAGAAAAGGTGGGGGGAAGCGCTACTTATAATCCAGAATACAAGGCTGGTTTTGAAGTATTGCTTTATCTAAAATCATGGACATAAACTATAGAATACTTTGGTTTGAAGATACAGATGAATCGTTTGAAACTCTAAGTCGCCGGACAGAACGCTATGTAAATAGCAAGAATTTGAAATGCAAAATTGACAGAATTTGGGGCGCTTCAGACTTTAATATCGCATCTATGGATTTAAACACGTATGAGATATTAGTTGTTGATTTGCGCTTAGCTGAGGGAAGTAAAGGTTTTGACATCATAAACATCATTAGAAGTGGAAACTATGTAAATGATATTCTCTTCTATTCTGCCGAAGGCCTTGATTCTTTGGATAGAATAATGAAAGAGAATCGATTGGAAGGTGTCTATATTTCAGACCGCAATCATAGGACATTTATGCCTAAAATACAGCGGTTAATTGACAAGTCAATTCGCCGATCAGAAAATGTGATAAACATTCGGGGCGTCGTGATGGACGAAACGAGCGAATTTGATACTCAAATGTGCGAAATAACCAATGCAGCGTTTGTCCATTTAAATGCAGACGAAAGAATCAATCTTAAGACTTATATTAATAGTCTGTTGTTGAAAAGTGTTGAAACTGCATCAACATTAGCAGAAAAGTACAAGGGAATAGATGGATGGGAAATCTCGGATGTACTATCAGAACGTGATTTTAATTCTATGATGAAAGCAAAAACGCTAAATACTATTCTCAATTATAATAATGCAAGGATAAAAAAAGCGGTGGATTCTTGTAAAGACGCGTTGCCGCAAGCTTTTAGAGATAATAAAGCTGCATTTGTGGCGGTATATGATAATGAAGTGATAAAGTTTCGGAATAAGCTGGCTCATGTGAAGAAACTTAATGCAAAAACGCCAGTCTTCATTGGCAAGATTAATGATGTCGATTATTATTGTGACGCAGATTTCTGCTCAATGATTCGCTCGAGGCTGATACAATATGGTGATTGGTTTAATAAGCTGTTTGAATCGCTAGTAGACGAATCCTGAGAGGCACCGTGAGCGGATTTAAGAAGAACTAAACGCGGTAATCGAATACTAGGTGATTAACAATGCCACAATCCATTTTGTATTACCCCACAATAAATATAAAAAACTCTCCATGGTTAAGAAGCGCGGCTCTTTACTGGGATCAGGTCTGCTCCATCGTTCCCGATGCGCAATACTACCAGTTTTCGCCTGAGATTCTCTACATGACGGAGCGGGGACAATACCGTCCAATATACCCGCAAGATTTTCTTGTTTCCCGATATGCCGATGCTTTTTCCGTTGAGGTTTTTCAGCGGCTTAATCGTGTATATAATCAAACCAAGCAAAAGAGCGAGGTTTCGCTTCGGCGAGCAACTACATCAGACTTCACATATTCGGTGAAGCTACATCAAGCAAAACTCCCGTATAATACATTGAAGCAAATGCTTGAAGCTGGATTCGTTCGTTTTTCCGATGAAGAAGGGTGGCTGGAAGCGGACCCTAGAACGGCAGGTATCTATATGAAGACCCTAGCTGAGTACATTGTTCGCTTCGATGAGCATGATATCGTTGCGGGTACAGATAGGAAAAGCAATTTCGATTCGTTGTATCACAGAACTGGATTACACAAATACTCTCATTTATTCGAGCTTTCGCTTGTTGACATTCTGCCAATCCCTGCCCCTAATGTGGGGTTTGAGGCTATTTTGGATTTCAAAGAGCGAAGAAGAACAGAACTTGAAGATTTGCATAGAGTTGTTCATGAATTGGAGCGCAACTTATCTCATTGTCAATCCCGTGAAGAGATGAAAACTCTGCTTGAGGATTTCAAGTCCTCATGGCAAAGGCAATTAATACTTGCAGAGAAAATGTTTCGCGGCGATGGGGTAGGCTTTGCACTTGACAGTTTAAGATCCTTTGTTGCTGATGCAGGAGGCGCAGCTGCCATCGCCCAATTAATTTCGCCAGATCAACCTCAGAAAATAATAGGGACCGCGCTTGGATTTGGGATGGTCGGAGTATGTATACAGTACCGGAATTATCGAAGTAAGATTAAAGAGGAACAAAAGGAGCAGGGGTTTGCTTACGTGATCGGTGCGGGACGTAATGGCCTTTTAAGAGATTATTCTTGAATAAAGCCAGTCTGATATCCTGTGGTTTATTTGAGAAGAGAATCTGCCAAATTGTAATAGAAGGGACCTCTAGTTGTCGGCCACTCTTTCGACTGCTGTAATAATCGATAATCGTTTAGAAGTAGGAGTTTTAACCGATTGATGCATACAAACGCCCAGTCCCGAAAGGGACTGGGCGTTTGTATATTCTTTTCGGCATTGAACGAATGCAGTTTATTTCCTGTAATCGTAAAAACCTTTACCGGTGTTGACGCCGGTCTCGCCCCGATCGATTTTCTCTTTCAGAAGTTTCCCGATGAGGTTGGTGACCGTACCCTCCGTCTGAGCGTCCGGCTTCATCTGGTTGATATTATAGGCCGTCTCCAGGCCCACGATGTCCAGAATCTTGAACGGTCCGGCGGGAGCGCCGGTGGCCAGTTCCCAGGTTTTATCGATGGTCTCAAAGTCAGCCACGCCGGTGGCCAGCAGCGCCTGAGCCGCGCTCAGGAAGGGGACCAGCATGGAATTGAGGATATAACCGGGCTGCTCCTTATGCAGCTGCAGGGGGATCATGTTGATTTCGTCCGCAAACGCGACGGTCTGCCTGTAGATCTCGGGATCGGTGCCCGGATGGCCCATGACCTCGGCAGTGTTGTTTTTCCAGATCGTGTTGGCAAAGTGAAGCGCCAGGTACTTTTCGGGCCGGCCGGTGTACTCGGCAAAGGTGCTGGGGAGCATGGTGGAGGAGTTGGTGAGCAATACGGTTTTTGCCGGCAGGAGGTCCTTCATGGCGGTGTAAACGCCGATCTTGGCCTTCGGGTCCTCGGACATGGACTCGATCACCACATCCGCATCTGCCAGGGCTTTGGCAAGATCCAGTTCGATGTGGATGCCGGCGAAATCCTTCTTTGCCTGCTCTGCCAGAGCGTCGATGGCCTCCGCCGTGATCCCTTTCCAATCACGGATGAGCCCTTTGGGGTAGAGATGCCCGCCCATGGGGTTGCCGATATAGGCTTTCGCCCCCAGCAGATCCTGAAGCATCAGCGAGGAATACCGCTCGATCTTCGGCTTCGTGCGCTCGATGGAACCCTCGGAACGAAGCCAGAAAGTCACATCCTTGCCCGTATAAGCGCACATGAGCCCGATCTGGGTCCCCAGCACGCCGCCGCCGGCCACAACCACCTTGTTCAGTTGAGAAGCCATGTTCATCATCCTTTCCCGTGCAATGATCCGGTCCTATTGACATAGACTGGCGGAATACATATAGTGTAATGGTACTTTAGTACCAATCTGATTTATTATATAATGTCTCTCTGCGGAATTTTCAAGCCGACTGCGCAGCAACGGTACGAAGACAGGAAAAAATACCATAGGGAAACGGAACGGGAGAATATGGGAGGAAACGCACGTACAACGGAGTTTTTGAAAGAGTGCCTGTCCGATTCGCTGATCAAGCTGATGAAGACCAAGAGCGTGGACAGGATCACCGTCTCGGAGATCGCGCAGACGGCCAGCGTTGGCAGAACGACCTATTTTCGGAACTTCAAGGCAAAAAACGAGCTGATATCCTTCAAGCTGATCAAGCTTTGGGAATGCTGGGCCGAGCAGCATGCGCTTGAAATCCGCAACGACTTTTCCCTGACGAACGCATCGGCTTTTTTCTTCTTCAATTACAGCATTCGGGAGCTGCTGGTGCTGATCTATGAGCGTGAGCGGCAGTCGGCGGTGTATGACGCCTTTCAAACGGTGCTGTATCCGAAGCACGACGCGGATCCGGCGGCGCGTTACAAAGGCAAATTCTACGCTTACGCTCTTTTCGGGCTTTTGGACGAGTGGATCCAGCGGGGATTCCTGGAATCACCGGAAGAGATGATCCGGATCTCCGGGAGCATTTCCGTCCGGTGAGCCGCAGAACGGGCCGTTTCACTGCCCGATCCCGGATTTTGTCAGGTATTCGTATCAGAAGCTCAAACATGGAGCCGGCAGAACAAGCGCCCGGCTCCGGCAGTTCCATCATAAGGATGAGCGGGCAGTTCACACTGTCCTGCCCCGGAGTTTCGCGAAAAAGGAAAAGGCCATTGCCCCGGCGCGTGTGCACCCCGGCAATGGCCTTTTTGCGTCTTGGATGAAACCCCTGACCTGATCTACCGAATCGTTGCATCTGCCCACCTCAGAAAGGTCTAATGGGAGACTTTCAGCCGTCTGCCGGCCTCTCTGGCGGACAATTCGCCGTTGCGCCACATAGCATAGATCCGGTTGTATTCCGGCGGACGCTCTTTGGCTGTTCGGCCGAAATGCACGCCGTTTGCCTTCGCGGCCGCGATCCCCTCGGCCTGGCGCTGCCGGATGAATTCCCGCTCGGTCTGCGCAACATAGCTTAAAAGCTCGAGAACGATATCCGCAATCAGCGTTCCGGTGAGGTCCCGCCCCACGGCCGTATTGAGTAATGGCATGTCCAGTACAACGATGGACGTGCCCTTTTCTTTGGTGATGAAGCGTCACTGTTCAAGAATCTCGTCATAATTCCGGCCCAGCCGATCAATGCTTTTGATGATCAGCGTGTCGCCTGCCGCCAGCTTATTCACCAGCAGCTGATAACCGGGACGGTCAAAATCCTTGCCGCTCTGCTTATCCATATAGATATGCTTGGCTGGGACCCCGGCTTCCTTCATGGCGATCCGCTGCCGTTCCTCGTTCTGTTCTTTTGTAGAAACCCGGATATATCAAGCGTTTTATCGGTGAATAGTATGAAAGGCTGAAAAAACGGAAGCAAGCCCATTCCGCCGTCCCGCAGCGGCGTCCGGAAAAGCGAAACAAATTCTGCCCGCCGGGGAACCGCACGGATTCCCCGGTGGGCAGAATTGCATGCAAATAAAACATCCGGAATGCGGAGGCTAAGCGAACGCGTATGGAAGGCCGTGTCCGGACAGCCTGCCTGCATTTGCAGCCTTCACGGAAGGACCGGAGCAGCCGCCAGCGTCAGACCTCGATATCCACCGCGCCGGCAGCCGCGCCGTCCAGGCGCGGGCGGACCTTCGCCAGGAAAGCGTCCACCTGCTCCGGGCATCGGCCGATATAAAGCCGGGGGTCCAGCAGGGCTTCCATTTCCTCCAGCCTGAGCCCGAAGCTGCCCTCCGCCGCCAGCCTTTCCAGCAGGTCGCAGCTTTCCCCCTCCTTCATGCGCGCCGTAGCCTCCATGGACTTTTGGCGTATGATCTCATGGAGGGCCTGCCGGTCGCCGCCCCTTTTCACCGCCTCCATCAGCAGGTTTTCCGTGGCGATAAAGGGGAGGTATTCCCGGAGCGTCCGGGCGATCACCTTTTCATTCACCCGCAGTCCGCTTGTCACGTTTTTCGCCAGGCGCAGGATGGCGTCGGCGCAGAGGAAGCCCTCCGGCAGGGAGATGCGCCGGTTGGCGCTGTCGTCCAGGGTGCGCTCCAGCCACTGCACCGCGGCGGTCATGGGGGCGTTCAGGGCGTCCGCCATGAGGTACCTTGCCAGAGAGCAGATGCGCTCGCAGCGCATGGGGTTGCGCTTGTAGGCCATGGCGGAGGAGCCGATCTGGCTGTCCTCAAAGGGCTCCTCCAGCTGCCGGTCGTGCTGCATCAGCCGGATGTCGTTCGCCATGCGGTAGAGGCTCTGGGCGATGGCGCTCAGGGCGTTCAGAATGCGGCTGTCCACTTTTCGGGGATAGGTCTGGCCGCAGACCTCAAAGCAGCTGTCGAAGCCGAAATCCGCCGCCAGACGGCGGTTCATTTCATCGATCTTTTCCCTGTCCCCGTCGAACAGGTCCACAAAGCTCGCCTCGGTGCCGGTGGTTCCCCGGCAGCCGAGGAATTTCATATTCCGCAGGGCGAAATCCAGCTCGTCCAGATCGGACAGCAGGTCCTGCATCCACAGCGCCGCCCGCTTGCCCACGGTCACGGGCTGGGCGGGCTGGTAGTGGGTGTAGCCCAGGGTCGCCGTGGCCTTGTATTTCTCCGCAAAGCCGGCCAGGTTTCCCAGCACGGCCAGCAGCTCCCCCCGGAGATAGCGCAGGCCGTCCCGATAGAGGATCAGGTCGGCGTTGTCGGTGACGTAGCAGCTGGTGGCCCCCAGGTGGATGATCCCCGCGGCGGCGGGGGCGGCCTTTCCGTAGGCGTAGACGTGGGCCATCACGTCGTGGCGCACTTCCTTCTCCCGCGCACGGACGCAGTCGTAGTCGATATCCGTGATATGCGCTTCCAGCGCGGCGACCTGCGCCTCCGTGATGGGGAGGCCCAGGGCCATTTCCTCTTTGGCCAGGGCGGTCCAGAGCTTCCGCCAGGTCTGATAGCGGCTGTCCGCGGAAAAAAGCCCCAGCATATAGGGAGAAGCATAGCGGGAAGCCAGGGGGGATTCATATTTGTCCGTCATGGCGAAAACCCTCTTTCATCGAAGAATGATGCTCTCCCGTTCCGGGCCCACGGAGACATAGGCGATGGGGCAGTTTACGGCCTCCTCGATGCGCCGCACATACTTCCGGGCCGCCTCCGGCAGGTCCTCCCACCGGCGGACGGCGGAGATATCGCAGCCCCAGCCCTCCCAGGATTCCACCACCGGCCGGGCAAGGCCCAGTTCCGTGGGGAAGGGGAAAGCGTCCGTCTCTCTGTCCCCCACGCGGTATTTCACGCAGACGGGGATCTTCTCCATGTAACTCAGCACGTCCAGCTTGGTCAGAGCCAGCTTCGTCGCCCCCTGGGTCTCCACCCCATAGCGGGTAGCCACCAGGTCCAGGGCCCCTACCCGGCGTGGGCGGCCCGTCTTGGCCCCGTATTCCGCCCCGGCTTCCCGGAGCCTGTCCGCCTCCTCGCCGTGCATTTCGCTGACGAAGGGGCCTTCTCCCACACAGGTGGAATAGGCCTTCACAACGCCGATGACCTCCGTGAGCTTCAGGGAGGGCAGCCCCGCGCCGATGGGGGCGTAGGCTGCCAGGGTGTTGGAGGAGGTGGTGTAGGGATAGATGCCGTAGTCCAGGTCCCGCAGAGCCCCCAGCTGGGCTTCAAAGAGGATGCTTTTGCCCGCCGCCTGGGCTTCCTTCAGGTATGCGCCCGTGTCGCACACAAAGGGCTTGATCGCCTCCCCGTATTCCCGGAGCCAGGAAAGCAGGTCCTCCAGCGTGTAGGGCTTGGAGCCGTAGACCCGCGTGAGGGTCAGGTCCTTCCATTCCAGCAGGTCCTTCAGGTGGGCAAGAAGCTCGTCGGGGCAGAACAGCTCCCCCGCAAGGACGGTCTTCTTCTGATACTTGTCCGAATAGAAGGGGGCGATGCCCTGCTTGGTGGAACCGTATTTTTTATCGCCCAGGCGCTGCTCCTCCAGGGCGTCCAGGTCCCGGTGCCAGGGCAGCAGGAGGGAGGCGCGGCTGCTGATCTTCAGATTCTCCGGCGTGATCGCCACGCCCTTGCTGCGCACGTCCTCGATCTCCGTCCGGAGGTTTTCCGGGTCCAGGGCCACGCCGTTTCCGAGGATGTTCACCACGCCGCTGCGCAGGATGCCGGAGGGGAGGAGATGCAGGGCAAATTTGCCCTTCTCGTTCACCACCGTATGCCCGGCGTTTCCGCCGCCCTGGTAGCGCACCACGATGTCATAGTCCTCCGTGAGCAGGTCCACCATCCGGCCCTTGCCCTCGTCGCCCCAGTTGATCCCCACGATCGCGCAGTTTTTCATGATCTTGCCTCCTGCTGAGTTGATTATTCCCCGCTGGAACCGTAGTTGGCCAAAACGCGGGCCGACGGGTCGTCCACGTTGCAGCCGGGCCAAGTCTTGTTGGGCATCCAGAAATCCTTGATCATCCTGGCCTGGCCGGGGTAGTGCTTCTCGAAGATTTCCCGATAGAGCAGGCTTTCCTTGGTGAAGGGCGGGCAGTAGTCGTACTGCCGCCGTTTTTCCTCGAATTCCGCGTCCGAATACCGCTGCTCCGCGTATTCCTTGAGGTCGTCCACCATAGAGTGGCCCACCGCGTCGGAGAAGGCCGCCTTCTGCCGCCAGAGGATGGCCTCCGGGAGCAGTTTATCCTTTTCAAAGGCGCGGCGCAAGAGGTATTTTCCCATATCGTAGGTATTCATTTTCAACTTCGGGTCGATGGACATGACGTAGCGCACAAAGTCCAGGTCCCCGAAGGGCACCCGCGCCTCCAGGGAGTTCACGGAGATGCAGCGGTCGGCCCGCAGCACGTCGTACATGTGCAGCTCCGAAATGCGCTTCACCGCCTCGGCCTGGAAATCCTCCGGCGAGGGGGCATAGTCCGTGTATTTATAGCCGAAGAGCTCGTCGCTGATCTCCCCGGTGAGGAGTACCCGGATGTCCGTGCGCTCGTGGATGGCCTTGCAGCAGAGGTACATGCCCATGCTGGCCCGGATGGTGGTGATGTCCCAGGTGCCCAGCAGGGCGATGACGGTTTCCAGACTGTCCAGCACCTCCTGCCGGGTCATATAGACCTCCGTGTGCTCCGCGCCGATGTAGTCGGCCGCCATGCGGGCGTATTTCAGGTCGATGGCGTCCGTATCCATGCCGATGGCGAAGGTGCGCACATGCCTGCCCAGGATCCGGGCGGAGATGGCGCAGACCAGGCTGCTGTCCAGCCCGCCGGAGAGGAGGAAGCCCAAGGGAGCGTCGGCGTCCAGCCGTTTGTCCACTCCCAGGATCAGCTTCTCCCGGATGCCCGCGCAGATCGTATCCAGGTCGCCGCCGATGGTTTTCTCCGCCTTCGTCACGTCCGCGTAGCGGGTGAAGGTCCCGTCGGCATAGTAATGGCCGGGGGGGAAGGGAAGGATCTCGGCGCAGAGCCCCACCAGGTTCTTCGGTTCGCTGGCAAAGACGATGTTCCCCGCCCGGTCATAGCCGTAGTAGAGCGGGCGGATGCCGATGGGGTCCCGGGCGGCGATGAACTGTTTTTTCGCCCCGTCGTAGATCACCATGGCGAATTCCGCATCCAGCTTGGCGAACATGCCGAGGCCGTATTCCCGGTACAGGGGCAGGATGATCTCGCAGTCGGAGCCGCTGACGAAGGTGTAGCCGTCGTCCTCCAGCTCCTTTTTCAGGGGGCGGAAAAGATAAAGCTCCCCGTTGCAGACGCACATATCCTCCCCCAGGCGGAAGGGCTGCATGCCCTCCTCGTGGAGGCCCATGATGGCCAGCCGGTGGAAGCAGAGACAGCCCTCCCCGGCTGCCTCCACCCGGGACATGTCCGGCCCGCGGGAAACGGTGCGGTCGAAATATTCGTGCAGTTCTTCATCCGTCAGACTGCGCTTGGTAAAACCCATGATGGAACACATACGGTTCACGCTCCCGATCAGGTAGAATGTATCTTTTTCTCAAAACGGTTTTTCAGGCCGTCCGCGGGGACGGCGGTGGGATATTCCCCGCCGAAGCAGGCGGTGCAGAAGCCGTCATTGCGGCCTGTCAGCGCTTCGGCGTGCTCCAGGCTGAGGTAGCCCAGGGAGTCCACGCCGATGATTTCCGCGATCTCCTCCACGCTGTGGCGGTTGGCGATGAGATTGTCCGCCGTGTCGATGTCCGTGCCGTAGAAGCAGGGGGCCACGAAGGGCGGCGCGGACACCCGCATGTGGATCTCCTTCGCCCCCGCCTCCCGCAGCTGGCGGATGGTCCTGCGGCAGGTGGTGCCCCGCACGATGGAGTCGTCCACCAGCACGACCCGCTTCCCCTCCACCACGGCGCGGATGGGGTGGAGCTTCAGACTGACGCCCGCTTCCCGGTCCCCCTGGGTGGGGGCAATGAAGGTGCGGGCGATGTATTTGTTTTTGGTGAAGCCGATCTCGTAGGGAATGCCGGAGGCCTTGGCATAGCCGATGGCGGCGTCCAGCCCCGAATCCGGGACCCCCACCACCACGTCGGCTTCCACGGGGTGCTCGGAAGCGAGAAAGGCCCCGGCCCGCTGCCGGGCGAGGCACACGCTGGCCCCGTCGATGACGCTGTCCGGCCTTGCAAAGTAGATATACTCGAAAACGCAGAGCCGCCGGGGACAGAGGCCGCAGTGCCGCCGGTCGGAGCGGACGCCCCCCGCGCTCACCGTCACCACCTCTCCCGGCAGGATGTCCCGGAGGAAATCCGCCTCCACCGCCTCCAAGGCGCAGCTTTCGGAGGCGAAGACCACCGTGCCGTCGGCGCGCCGGCCCATGCACAGGGGGCGGAAGCCGTGCTTATCCCTGGCGGCGATGAGCTTCGCAGGGGAGGCGATCACCAGGCTGTAGGCCCCCTCCAGGCTGTCCATGGCGGCGGCCACGGCCTCCTCGATGCTTCCCTGCCGCAGCCGCTCCTGCACGATCATGTAGGCGATGACCTCGCTGTCCGTGGTGGTATGGAAGATGCTGCCCTTCAGCTCCAGCGCTTCCCGCAGCATGGCGGAATTGCTCAGGTTCCCGTTGTGGGCCAGGGCCATGGACCCCTTGCGGTGGTTGATGAGGAGGGGCTGGGCGTTGAGGCGGCTGTCGGAGCCGGTGGTGGCGTAGCGCACGTGGCCCACGGCAATGCTCCCCTGTCCCAGGGCTTCCAGCTTTTCCCGGGAAAAGACCTCGCCCACCAGGCCCGCGTCCCGCCGGGAACGGAAGACCCCGTCGTCGTTCAGGGCGATCCCGGCGCTCTCCTGGCCCCGGTGCTGCAGGGCGTAGAGCCCGTAGTAGGCCAGGGAAGCCAGGTCCCGCCTTTCCGGGGACCAGAAGCCCAGGACGCCGCATTCCTCATGGGGGCGGTCGTCACGCATCCGCTTTCTCCAGCCGGGCCATGATCTCGCCGTAGGCCTCCTCCACGCCCCCCAGGTCCTGACGGAAGCGGTCCTTGTCCAGCTTCTTGCCCGTGGCGGCGTCCCAGAGGCGGCAGGTGTCGGGGCTGATCTCGTCGGCCAGGATGATCCTTCCGTCGGAAAGCCGCCCGAATTCCAGCTTGAAATCCACCAGGGTCACGCCGCAGCCCTTCCAGAAATCCCGCAGGACTTCGTTGATCTTCAGAGCGTAAGCCCGGATCGCGTCCATCTCCGCCCGGGTCGCCAGCTTCATGGCCAGGATGTGGGGCAGGCAGATCAGGGGATCGTTCAGCTCGTCGTTCTTATAGGAGTATTCCACGGTGGGCTCGTCGAAGGCTACCCCCTCCGGGAAGCCGTAGCGCTTGCAGAAGCTCCCGGCAGAGATATTGCGGACGATGACCTCCAGGGGCACGATCTGTACCCGCTTCACCAGCGTCTCCCGTTCACTGAGCTCCTCCACCAGGTGGGTGGGGACCCCTGCCTTTTCCAGGCGGACCATGAGGCGGTTGGTCATGCGGTTGTTGATGACGCCTTTCCCCACGATGGTGCCCTTCTTTTTCCCGTTGAAGGCGGTGGCGTCGTCCTTGTAGGCCACGATCAGTTTCTCGGGGTCGTCGGTGGCGTAGACCTTCTTCGCCTTGCCCTCATAGAGCTGTTCACGCTTCTCCATGTGTGGTTCCTCCTGTATGCTTTATTTCTGAGCCTCGCAGAGTTCGCGCCCGCAGGCGCGAATAAAACAGGAAGCATTTTGGGGCGGAATTCACTTCTGCCCCAAAATACCTCTCGCGGAGCGGACTGTGGGCCCGAAGGGCCTGCGGGGAGCGGAGCGCAATCTTTCTCAAATCGGAGCCCAGCGAAGCGGGTCCGATTTGACTATTCTACATCCTGCAGGGCGTCGTACCCCTCTTCGCCGGTGCGTACCTTCACCACGTTCTCCACGTCGTAGACGAAGATCTTCCCGTCGCCGATATGGCCGGTGTAGAGCACCCGCTTCGCCGTCTCGATCACGTCCCGCACGGGGATGGCGGAGACCACGATATCCACCTGCACCTTCGGACGCAGGTCGGTCTCCACAGCGACGCCGCGGTAATACTCCGTGTGGCCCTTCTGCATACCGTAGCCCATGACGTGGCTCACGGTCATGCCGGTGATGCCCAGCTTGTTCATGGCGTCCTTGAGCGCGTAGAGCCGTTCCTCCTTGAAGACGATCTCCACCTTGGTGAACTTGTGTCCGCCGGTGTCGAAAGCCGGCTCGCGCTTCACGGGGATGGCCTCCGCCGGCGGCGTCGTGCCGGTGACGGCCACGATCTGCTCGCCGGTGCCGAACTCGGCGTAGCGGTCTACGGCGGGCATGAAGTCCGCGTAGGCGCTGGGCAGGCCGTGCTCGGTGACGTCCAGGCCGGTCAGCTCATCCGCCGCATCGGCCCGCAGGAAGTCAAGCTTCTTGAGGACGGAGAAGAAGATCAGCATCGTCACCGCCGCCCAGGCGGCCACAGCCACGAAGCCCAGCAGCTGGATGCCCAGCAGCTTCACTTCGCCGGTATAGAACAGGCCGTTCAGGCCGGCGGGGGCGTCGGGGGTGGCCAGCAGGCCCACGGCGATGGTGCCCCAGATGCCGTTGGCGCAGTGGACGCCCACGGCGCCGACGGGGTCGTCAATGTGCAGCTTCAGGTCGAGCACTTCCACCACGACGACCACCAGAATGCCGGAGACGATGCCCACGACGGTGGCGCCGACGGCGTCCAGCGCGTCGCAGCCGGCGGTGATGCCGACCAGGCCCGCCAGGGAGGCGTTCAGGCACATGGAGACGTCGGGCTTGCCGTTTTTGATCCAGGTGTAGAGCATGGTGACCACGGTGGCCACGGAGGGGGCGATGGTGGTGGTGAGGAAGATGGAGCTCAGCTCCGAGGGGCTTGTGGCCGCAGCGCCGTTGAAGCCGTACCAGCCCAGCCACAGGATGAAGACGCCCAGGGCCCCCAGGGGGATGGAGTGGCCGGGGATGGCGTTGACCTTGACCACCTTGCCGCTGCCGTCCTTCACGTACTTGCCGATGCGCGGCCCCAGCAGGATGGCGCCGATGAGGGCCGCGATGCCGCCCACCATGTGGATGGCGCAGGAGCCGGCGTAATCATGGAAGCCGATGGCGCTCAGCCAGCCGCCGCCCCAGATCCAGTGGGCCTCGATGGGGTAGATGAGCAGACTGATGACGCCGGAGTAGACGCAGTAGGCGGCGAACTTCGTGCGCTCGGCCATGGCGCCGGAGACGATGGTGGCGGTGGTGGCGCAGAAGACCAGGTTAAAAACGAAGTAGCTGGCGTCGGTAAAGCCGTCCGCCGGGGAGGCGATGAACGCCTTGAAGTGGGTGAACAGCTCCAGGTTGGGCTTGCCGATGAGGCCGAAGAGGGCGTCCTCGCCCATCATCAGGCCGTAGCCCAGGATCGAGAAGACCACGCAGCCGATGCAGAAGTCCATCAGGTTCTTCATAATGATGTTGCCGGCGTTTTTCGCGCGGGTAAAGCCGGTTTCCACCATCGCAAAGCCCGCCTGCATCCAGAAGACCAGCGCGGCGCCTATCAAAAACCAAAATTCAACGGACATGATGTTTTCCCTCCTTGACAGGTTATTCAGTCTTTGTTACATTGGAGGGCGGTGATGGTCGGCGCAAGCCCTCCGTTACTGCTTTTGGGGATAGCCGCAGCTCTTGGCGGGGAGGCGGCTATCCTTTTTTATTTGCGGCGATTAGACGCCGAAGAGAAGATCGCCGTAGGTGGGGAACGGCCAGTAGCTCGCCGCGGTCAGCGTCTCCGCCTCGTCGCAGACCGCCCGGAGAGCGGCCATCTTCGGCAGCACCTCGTCCCGCACGAACCGGGACTCCTCCGTCACGTCGCCCAGGGCGTCCAGGGTGGTGACGGTCTTCTCCACCTCCTCCGCGGCGGCGTCCGCCGTGTCCGTGAGACAGCTCAGCTTCTTCACCAGCTTCGTCTCATAGCGGCAGCCCACGTCGGTGCCCACGGCCAGCTTTTTGGCGGCGCCCTCCGCCAGGGAAGCGGCGAAGGCGGCCATGGCGGGGATGATCTCCTTCCGGGCCATGTCGGCCATGGTCAGGGCCTCGATGCGCACGGTGCGCACGTAGTTCTCCAGCTGGATCTCGTAGCGGGACTTCAGCTCCGTTTCGGAGAAGATCCCGTGGGAGGTGAGCATTTCCACGTTCTTCTGCTCCAGCAGCCGGGGCAGGGCGTCGGCGACGGTGCGCAGGTTCAGAAGCCCCCGCTGCTCCGTGGCCTCCTTGATCCAGGCGTCGTCATAGCCGTTGCCGTTGAAGATGATGCGCTTGTGGGCGATATAGGTCTCCTTGATGAGGGCATGGAGCCTTTCGTCGAAGTCCGCAGCTCCCTCCAGGTCGTCGGCCAGCTGCCGCAGGGCTTCCGCCACGGAGGCGTTGATCATGATGTTGGCGCAGGCGATGGAATCGCTGGAGCCCACCATGCGGAATTCGAATTTGTTGCCGGTGAAGGCGAAGGGGCTGGTGCGGTTCCGGTCCGTGGTGTCCCGGGTGAAGCGGGGCAGGCTGTCTACCCCCAGCTTCAGGGTCTTCCGCTCCGCGCCGGCATAGGGACTGTCGGTCTCCACCGCGTCCAGCACGGCGGCCAGCTCGTCCCCCAGGAACATGCTCAGGACGGCGGGAGGCGCCTCGTTGGCCCCCAGGCGGTGATCGTTGCCCGCCGTGGCCACCGCCAGGCGCAGCAGATCCTGATATTCGTCCACCGCCTTCACCACCGCCACCAGGAACAGCAGGAAGCGGGCGTTCTCATAGGGGGTCTCGCCGGGGGAGAGGAGGTTCTCGCCCGTATCCGTGGACATGGACCAGTTGTTGTGCTTGCCGGAGCCGTTCACGCCGGCGAAGGGCTTCTCGTGAAGGAGGCAGACCAGGCCGTGCTTCCGGGCGACCTTCTTCATGATCTCCATGGTGAGCTGGTTGTGGTCGGTGGCCACGTTGGTGGTGGCGTAGATGGGGGCCAGCTCATGCTGCGCGGGGGCCACCTCGTTGTGCTCCGTCTTGGCCAGGATGCCCAGCTTCCACAGCTCCTCGTTCAGCTCCTCCATATAGGCCTGCACCCGGGGCTTGATGGCCCCGAAGTAGTGGTCCTCCAGCTCCTGGCCCTTGGGGGGCTTGGCGCCGAAGAGGGTGCGGCCGGTGTAGATGAGGTCCTTCCGCTTCAGGTACATCTCCCGGTCCACCAGGAAGTATTCCTGCTCCGGTCCCACGTTGGTGACCACCCGCTTCACTTCCGTGTTGCCGAAGAGCTTCAGGATCCGCAGGGCCTGGCGGTTCAGGGCGTCCATGCTCCGCAGCAGGGGCGTCTTCTTGTCCAGGGCCTCGCCCCCGTAGGAGCAGAAGGCGGTGGGGATGCAGAGGGTCTTTTCCTTGATGAAGGCGTAGCTGGAGGGGTCCCAGGCGGTATAGCCCCTGGCCTCGAAGGTGGCCCGCAGGCCGCCGGAGGGGAAGCTGGATGCGTCGGGCTCGCCCTTGATCAGCTCCTTGCCGGTCAGCTCCATGATGACCCGGCCGTCGGGGGCGGGATTGATGAAAGAATCGTGCTTCTCGGCGGTGATGCCGGTGAGAGGCTGGAACCAGTGGGTGAAGTGGGTGGCCCCGTTCTCCACCGCCCAGGCGCACATGGCTTCGGCCACGGAGTTCGCAAGGTTCAGGTCCAGGGTCTCTCCGTTGTCGATGGTCTTGCGCAGGGACCGATACACCTTTTCGGGCAGGCGGGCGCGCATGACCTTGTCGTCAAAGACCTTGCTGGCAAAGAATTCCGGTACGGTGGACATAATGATCGCTCCTTTCAAATGGTGACAGACAACAAAACAAAAAAAGACAACGGCGCTGCGGGCACAGTGACCCGCGAGACGCCGTTGTCTCTCGATGGCTGCATCTTACACCGCCCTTTGCAGGATGTCAACCGTCAAATTGCAAAAAACCGGAGTTTCTTTCTCCGCAAATTTTGTCGCCCCCCGGATTGACAAAGGGGCCCGCCGGGAGTATCCTAGGGGCAAGAGCAAAGGCGCTCTTCTGGTAAGCTGCGGCTTCCGGAAAGGCCTTTGCTCTTTTTCTGTTGTAATTCATAAGGAGTTGATGGAAATGCGAGCATTGGAGGGTCAGTTCCGCAATCCGTCCGGCTGCGCCATTTCGGCGGTGATTTCCAAAAGCGGCGAGCGGATGAGCGGGGAGAAGATCATCGAGAGCATGAAGCCCATGCATGAGCGCAGTAACGGCCTGGGGGGCGGCTTTGCCGGCTACGGCATCTATCCGGAATACAAGGAGCTGTTCGCCCTGCACCTGTTTTTCAGCGACAAGGCCGTGCGCCACGAGTGCGAGACCTATCTCCGGGGAGAGCTGGAGCTGGTGAAAGCGGAGGTCATCCCCACCCGCACCATCCCCGCCATCACCGACGAGCCCCTGATCTGGCGTTATTTCGTGACCCCCCTGCGCAGCGTCCTCAACAGCATGCAGGTGGATGAGAATGAATACATCGCCCGGGTGGTCATGCATATCAACACCTCCATCAAAGGGGCCTACGTTTTCTCCAGCGGGAAGAACATGGGCGTCTTCAAGGCCGTGGGCTTCCCGGAGGACGTGGGGGAATTCTACCGGCTGGAGGAATACGGGGCCTATTCCTGGACGGCCCACGGCCGCTATCCCACCAACACGCCCGGCTGGTGGGGCGGGGCCCATCCCTTCGCCCTGCTGGACTGGACGGTGGTGCACAACGGGGAGATCTCCTCCTACGACGCCAATCGCCGCTGTATCGAAATGTACGGCTACACCTGCACCCTCCAGACGGACACGGAGGTCATCACCTATATCGCGGACTACCTGCTGCGCAAGCAGGGCCTCACCCTGGAGGAGACCGCCGGCGTCATCGCCGCCCCCTTCTGGAGCACCATCGAAGCGAAGCCGGAGGCGCAGCGGCGGGAGCTCACCTATCTCCGCACCGTTTTCCCCAGTCTGCTGATCACCGGGCCCTTCTCCATCATCCTGGGCTTCCGCGGGGGCCTCATGGCCCTGAACGACCGGCTGAAGCTCCGGAGCATGGTGACGGCGGAGAAGGGTGACCGGGTGTTCATCGCCTCCGAGGAGGCGGCCATCCGGGCCATGGAGCCCGACGCGGAAAACCTCTATGCCCCTGCCGGCGGGGAGCCGGTCATCGTCCGAGTGAAAGAGGGGTGCTGCTGAAATGCCCGGCATCGATTATTTCTATCCCGAATTCGAGGTCGTCCGGCGGGACGAACGCTGCATCCGCTGCCGGGTCTGCGAGCGGCAGTGCGCCAACGAGGTGCACCGCTACGACGCCGAGCGGGACATGCTGATTTCCGACGAAGCGAAATGCGTCAATTGCCAGCGCTGCGTCTCCCTCTGCCCCACCCGTGCGCTGAAGATCGTCCGCTCTGACTGCCGCCTGCGGGAAAACGCCAACTGGGACGGCGACACCATCCGGGAAGTCTACAAGCAGGCCGCTTCCGGCGGCGTGCTCCTCAGCAGCATGGGCAACCCCAAGCCCCTGCCGGTCTATTGGGACAAGCTCCTCATCAACGCTTCCCAGGTGACCAACCCCTCCATCGACCCCCTGCGGGAGCCCATGGAGACCAAGGTCTTTTTGGGGAAGAAGCCGGACAGGATGACCCGGGACGCGGAGGGCAGGCTGAAAACCGACCTGACGCCCCAGCTGGAGCTGAGCATGCCGGTGATGTTCTCCGCCATGAGCTACGGCTCCATCAGCTACAACGCCCACGCCTCCCTGGCCCGGGCGGCCACGGAAATGGGCGTCTGCTACAACACCGGCGAGGGCGGCCTCCATGAGGATTTCTACCGATACGGGCCCCATACCATCGTGCAGGTGGCCTCCGGGCGCTTCGGCGTCCATGAGGACTATCTGGAGGCCGGGGCGGCCATCGAGATCAAGATGGGCCAGGGGGCCAAGCCGGGCATCGGCGGCCATCTGCCGGGGGCCAAGGTGGGGCCGGATGTGAGCCGCACCCGCATGATCCCCGAAGGGTCCGACGCCATTTCTCCCGCCCCCCACCACGATATCTATTCCATCGAGGACCTGCGGCAGCTGGTCTGGTCCCTGAAGGAGGCCACGGGGCACCGCAAGCCCGTCATCGTCAAGGTGGCCGCCGTGCACAATATCGCCGCCATCGCCAGCGGCATCGCCCGCTCCGGCGCGGACATCATCGCCATCGACGGCTTCCGGGGCGGCACCGGCGCGGCCCCCACCCGCATCCGGGATCATGTGGGCATCCCCATCGAGCTGGCCCTCAGCAGCGTGGACCAGCGCCTCCGGGACGAGGGCATCCGCAACAATGTGAGCCTGGTGGTGGGCGGTTCCATCCGCTCCAGCGCCGACGTGGTGAAGGCCGTGGCCCTGGGGGCGGACGCCTGCTATATCGCCACGGCGGCGGTGCTGGCCCTGGGCTGCCACCTCTGCCGCACCTGCCAGAGCGGCAAATGCAACTGGGGCATCGCCACCCAGCGGCCGGACCTTACGAAGCGCCTGAACCCGGAGATCGGCTCCCAGCGTCTGGTGAACCTGCTGACGGCCTGGAAGCGGGAGATCATGGAGCTCATGGGGGGCATGGGCATCAACTCCATCGAAGCGCTGCGGGGCAACCGTCTCATGCTCCGGGGCGTGGGGCTGAACGAAACGGAACTCCGTATTCTCGGAATATCGCACGCGGGGGAATAAACGATGAAAAGAGTCTATGTCAACGAAGAATGGTGCCTGGGGTGCCATCTGTGCGAATATAACTGCGCCTTTGCCAATTCCGGGGAAAGCGACATGGTCAAAGCCCTCAAGGGCAAGCCCATCCGCCCGCGGATCCGGGTGGAGGGGGACGACAGGATCACCTATGCTGTGTCCTGCCGCCACTGTCTGGACCCCCTCTGCATCCGCAGCTGCATTTCCGGGGCCATCCACCGGGAGGACGGGGTGGTGTGCATCGACCGTGAAAAGTGCGTGGGCTGCCTCACCTGCGTCCTGGTCTGCCCTTACGGGGCGGTGCAGCCGGGGCCCGACGGGGCGGCCATGAAGTGCGAGCTTTGCCTGCATAACGCCGCGGGGGAACCGGCCTGCGCCGCCGGCTGCCCCAACAGGGCCATCGTCTATGAAGAAAGGGAGGAGGGTCAGGCGTGAAAAAATATCTCATCATCGGCGGCAGCATCGCCGGCGTCAGCTGCGCGGAGGGCATCCGCAGCCGGGACGGGGAGGGGGAGATCACCCTCGTCACCGCCGAGGCCTTCTCCAACTACGGCAGACCCCTCATCTCCTACTACCTGGAGGGGAAGACGGATATCCCGCGCATGAGCTGGCGGGGGGAGGACTTCTATGAAAAGAACCGGGTGCAGGTGCGCCACGGCGTGACGGCGGAGAAGCTGGAGCCGGAAGCGAAGCGGGTGATCCTCTCCACGGGGGAGGCCCTCAGCTACGACGCCCTCTGCCTCTGCCTGGGTTCCCACCCCTTTTCCCCCCGCTTCGAGGGGCTGGAGACGGTGGAAAACCGCTTCTTCTTCACCACGCTGGAGGATGCCCTGGCCCTGGAAAAGGCCGTCGGCAAGGAGAGCCGGGTGCTCATCGTCGGCGCGGGCTTCATCGGCCTGAAGTGCGCCGAGGGCCTCCGGGACCGGGCCGGGAGCGTCACTGTCTGCGACCTTGCGGCGCACGCCATGAGCGCCAATCTGGACGCGGACTGCGCTCCCATCCTGGAAAAGCACCTGGCGGAAAACGGCCTCCGGCTCATGCTGGGGGACACGGTGACGAAGTTTGAGGGAAAAACCGCCCGCATGAAAAGCGGGAAAACCGTGAAATTCGACGTGCTGGTGATCGCCATCGGCACGCGGCCCAACGTCTCCCTCCTGGCGGAGGCCGGGGGAGCCGTCAACAAAGGCATCCTGGCGGGGGAACGCATGGAGACCTCCCTGCCGGGCGTCTGGGCCGCCGGGGACTGCACGGAGAGCATGGATGTGAGCGCCGGGGAGGCGGGCCTGCTGGCGGTGCTGCCCAACGCCTCCCTCCAGGGCTTCTGCGCCGGGGTGAACATGGCCGGGGGCGCGGAGAAATTCGACAAGGGGATCAAGATGAATTCCATCGGCTTCTTCGGCCTCCATATCATGAGCGCCGGGACCTATACGGAGCCGGTATATACGGAGATCACGGAGCACAGCTGCAAGAAGCTCTTTGCCGCCGGCGGGGTGCTGACGGGCTTCATCCTCCTGGGGGACGTGTCCCGCGCGGGCATCTACACCTCCCTCATCCGGGAGCGGACGCCCCTGGAAACCGTCGACTTCGAGGCTTTGAAGAAGGAACCCTCGCTCCTGCCCTTCGGGCAGGCATTCCGTGCAAAGAAATTGGGAGGTGCGGTGTGATGAAGACCATCGACGCTGCGGGAATGGATTTTACCGCTCTGAACGAGCTGCTGCGCGCCACGGAGGGGGATGCGGAGATCATCGGCTGCCTGGGCCAGCGCTTCATCGGCGCGGGTATGGGAAAGCGGAAGCTCGCGATCCACGGCATCCCCGGCAACGCTTTGGGGGCCTACCTTAACGGGGCGGAGATCAAGGTCTTCGGCAACGCCCAGGACGCCGTGGGGGACACCATGAACGCCGGCACCATCCTGGTCCACGGCAGCATCGGCGACACGGCGGGCTACGCCATGCGGGGCGGGAAGATCTATGTGCGGGGCAGCGCGGGCTACCGGGCGGGCATCCACATGAAGGAATACAAGGAGCATATCCCCGTCATCATCATCGGGGGCCGGGCGGGCTCCTTCCTGGGGGAATACCAGGCGGGGGGCGTCATCATCGTCCTGGGCATGCATACGGACGGAAAGCCCATCGTCTCCAATTTCCCCTGCACGGGGATGCACGGGGGCAAGCTCTTTCTGCGCAGCCGCTGCGAGACTGTCGCCTTTCCCAGGCAGGTGACGGCCCGGCCCGCCGCGGCGGAGGACCTGGGCGAGATCGAGGGCTATCTGGCGGAATACTGCGCCGCCTTCGACCTGGATAAGTCTGCGATCCTGGATTCCCCCTTCACGGTGGTGACGCCGGACAGCGCTAACCCCTACCGGCAGATGTACGTTGCCAACTGAGAGGCGAAAGCGCATGGAAGAAAAAGTCCTGATCCTGGATTTCGGCGGGCAGTACGACCAGCTCATCGCCCGCCGGGTGCGGGAGTGCCGCGTTTACTGCGAAATAAGGCCCTGGCAGACTTCCCTCAGCGAAATCAAGGCTTTCGGTCCCGCCGCGATCATCTTCACCGGCGGGCCCCACAGCGTCTATGCCCCCGGCGCGCCGGACGCAGACCCCGGCGTGTTCCGCCTGGGCGTCCCCATCCTGGGCATCTGCTACGGCTGCCAGCTCCTGGCGGCCAGGCTGGGGGGCGAGGTGATCCCCGCAGGGGAGGACCGGGCCAGGGAATACGGCAGGACGGAGACAACCTTCTCGACGGATGATCCCCTGTTCCGGGGCCTGCCGGAACAGAGCGCCGTCTGGATGAGCCACGGGGATTTCATTGCCCGGCTGCCGGCTGGCTTCCGGAGCATCGCCCGCAGCGCCGGCTGCCCCAGCGCCGCCATCTGTGATGAAAAGCGGCGCTTTTACGGGGTGCAGTTCCACCCGGAGGTGCGCCATACGGAATATGGCGCCGCGATCCTCCGCAATTTCCTCTATGAAATCTGCGATCTTCACGGTACCTGGACCATGGGCGGCTATCGGGAGCGGGCCGCAGCGGAGCTGCGGGAAAAGATCGGCTCCGGCCGGGTGCTCCTGGCCCTCTCCGGCGGGGTGGATTCCTCCGTCTGCGCCGCCCTGCTGGCGGAGGCGGTGGGGGATCGGCTCAGCTGCGTCTTCGTGGACCACGGCTTTCTCCGGAAAAACGAGGGGGACGAGGTGGAGGCCGCCTTCGCCGGGCGGGGGGCGAACTTTATCCGCGTCAACGCGGAAGAGCGCTTCCTTCGGAAGCTCATGCGGGTGCAGCAGCCGGAGGCCAAGCGCAAGCGCATCGGGGAGGAATTCATCCGCGTCTTCGAGGAAGAAAGCCGGAAGCTGGGAAGAATGGACTTTCTGGCCCAGGGCACCATCTACCCCGACGTGATCGAATCCGGCCTGGGCAGCGCGGCGGTCATCAAGAGCCACCACAACGTAGGGGGCCTGCCCGACGCCGTGGATTTCCGGGAGATCGTGGAGCCCCTCCGGCTGCTGTTCAAGGATGAGGTGCGCGCCCTGGGGCGGGAGCTAGGCCTGCCGGAAAGCCTGGTGAGCCGCCAGCCCTTCCCCGGCCCCGGCCTGGCGATCCGGGTCATCGGCCCGGTGACGAAGGAAAAGCTGGATACCCTCCGCGAGGCGGACGCTATCTTCCGGGAGGAACTGGAAAAGGCGGGCCTGGGGGCTTCCACCGCCCAGTATTTCGCGGTGCTGACGAATCTGCGCAGCGTGGGCGTCATGGGGGACGGGCGCAGCTACGACCGGGCGATCGCCCTGCGGGCGGTGGAGACGGAGGATTTCATGACCGCCGACTGGGCCAGGCTGCCCTTTGACGTGCTGGACAGGGTCAGCGGGCGCATCGTCAACGAGGTGAAGGGCGTCAACCGGGTGCTGTACGATATCACCTCCAAGCCTCCTGCCACCGTGGAGTTTGAATGAAGGCATCCCCACACGGCGCTCGGCACGCATCTTGCTTGCGTGATTTCCGCCATATCGCCCGAAAATCCTCGGCAATACACAAAGCATTCCCTGCGGTTTTCAGCCAATCTGACGAAAATCCTGACTGCGCAATCTGCGCGCCGGAGCCGTGTGGACATGCCCTGAAAAGCCAATCAATGGGGTAGGCAATATGAAAAAGGCATATCTTGTGTTGCAGAACGGAATGGTCTTCGAGGGCTTCCGCTTCGGCGCGGAAGGGGAAAGCCTGGGTGAGCTGGTGTTCACCACCGGCATGGGGGGCTATCTGGAGACCCTCACCGACCCCAGCTACTATGGGCAGATCGTCGTGCAGACCTTCCCCCTCATAGGCAATTACGGCGTCATCCCCGAAGATTTCGAGGGGGAGCCGCAGCTGCGGGGCTATGTGGTCCGGGAATGGTGCGCCGCCCCCTCCAACTTCCGCAGCCGGGGAGACCTGGACGGCTTTTTGAAGGAGCGGAACATCCCCGGTCTCTGGGGGGTGGACACCCGCCGCCTGACCCGCGTCCTGCGGGACGAGGGGGTCATGAACGCCCTCCTCTGCGACGAGGTTCCGGAAGATCTGGCAGCCATCGCTTCTTACCGGGTCACGGACGCCCTGGCGGCGGTGACCTGCCGGGAGAAGCGGACCTATGCCCCGGAGGGCAGGATCGGGAAGCGCGTGGCCCTGCTGGACTACGGCAGGAAAGGGAATATCCTGCGGGAGCTCCTGAAGCGCGCCTGTGGAGTGACGGTCTGGCCCGCCTCCGCCTCTGCGGAGGAGATCCTGGCAGGGAACTACGACGGCCTGATGCTCAGTAACGGCCCCGGTGACCCGGCGGAGAACACCTGGCAGATCGCCCAGCTCCGGGAGCTGCTGGGAAGGCTGCCCCTGTTCGGCATCTGCCTGGGGCATCAGCTCACCGCCCTGGCGGCGGGGGGCAGCACCTACAAGCTGCCTTTCGGCCACCGGGGGGTGAACCAGCCCGTGCGCGTCCCCGGCTCTCACCGCACCTATATCACCAGCCAGAACCACGGCTACGCCGTATCCGAGGGCGTTCCCGACGGGATCGTTTCCTTCATCAACGCCAACGACGCTTCCTGCGAAGGCATGGATTACCCTGACCTCCGGGCCTTCACCGTGCAGTTCCACCCGGAGGCCTGCGCCGGTCCCAGGGATACGGCCTTCTTGTTTGACCGCTTTATTTCCCTCATGGAAGGAGGCGACTGACCGTGCCCAGAGACGAGTCCATCCGCAAGGTGCTGGTCATCGGCTCCGGCCCCATCGTCATCGGCCAGGCCGCGGAATTCGACTACGCCGGGACCCAGGCCTGCCGCGTGCTGAAGGAGAGCGGGGTGCAGGCGGTGCTGGTGAACACGAACCCCGCCACCATCATGACGGACCAGAGTATGGCGGACAGCATCTATCTGGAGCCTCTGAAGACGGAGACCCTGGAGCGCATCATCGCCAAGGAGCGGCCGGACAGTCTCCTGGCGGGGCTGGGGGGCCAGACGGGCCTCACCCTGGCCATGGAGCTGAATAAGGCGGGCATCCTGGAAAAATACGGCGTCCGTCTCCTGGGCACCGACGCCGCGGCCATTTCCCGGGCGGAGGACCGGAAGCTTTTCAAGGAGGCTATGGAGGAGATCGGGCAGCCCGTCGTCGAATCCGAGGCCGTGGAGAGCGAGGAAGCGGCCCTCGCGGCCGCCGCGCGCATCGGCTACCCGGTGATCGTCCGCCCGGCCTTCACCCTGGGGGGCGGAGGCGGCGGCACCGCCCACAACGAGGAGGAAATGCGCCTCATCGCCCACACGGGGCTGGAGGCTTCGCCCATTCGCCAGATACTGGTGGAGCGCTCCATCGCCGGGTGGAAGGAGATCGAATTCGAGACCATGCGGGACGGCGCGGGCAACGTCATCGCCGTGTGCAGCATGGAAAACGTGGACCCCGTGGGGGTCCATACCGGGGACAGCGTGGTGGTGGCCCCCACCCTCACCCTGGCGGACCGGGAATACCAGATGCTCCGCTCCGCTTCCCTGGATATCATCTCCCACCTGGGCATCGTGGGGGGCTGCAACGTGCAGCTGGCCCTGAATCCCGAAAGCTTTGAATACGCGGTGATCGAGGTCAATCCCCGGGTCTCCCGTTCCAGCGCCCTGGCCAGCAAGGCCACGGGCTACCCCATCGCCAAGATCACGGCGCTTCTCGCCCTGGGCTTCACCCTGGATGAGATCGCTAATGACATCACCGGCAAGACCTGCGCCTGCTTCGAGCCAACCCTGGACTATGTGGTGGTGAAGTTCCCCAAGTGGCCCTTCGACAAATTCGCCGACGCCTCCCGGACCCTGGGGACCCAGATGAAGGCCACGGGGGAGGTCATGGCCATCGCCCCCGGCTTTGAGATGGCCCTGATGAAGGCAGTTCGCGGCGCGGAGATCGGCATGGACACCCTGAACCGGGCCCCGGACGACCCGGCGCCTCTTTCCGAGCGGCTGCGGCGGGTGGACGATCACCGGCTGTTCACCGTTTTTGAAGCCCTGAAAGCGGGCGTCGGCGTGGAGGAGATCCACACCGTCACCGGCATCGACCCCTTCTTCATCCATAAGCTGAAAAACCTGGCGGACTATGAGCTTTCCCTTGCCGGGGGCCTCACGCCGGAAGCTTACGAAGAAGGAAAGCGCCTTGGCTACACGGACGAAGCTCTCCTGCGCCTCAGCGGGGCCGGGAAGCTGCCCTGCGAAGCAAAGACGGCGGTCTACCGCATGGTGGATACCTGCGCTGCCGAGTTCGACGCGGAGACGCCCTATTTCTATTCCACCTTCGATTCCTTCTGCGAATCCCGCGCTTTCCCCAAAAGCGGCAAGCCGGTCATTCTGGTGCTGGGCTCCGGTCCCATCCGCATCGGCCAGGGCATCGAATTCGACTATTCCTCCGTCCGCTGCGTCCACACCCTCAAGGCGCTGGGCTATGAGGCGGTCATCGTCAACAATAACCCCGAGACCGTCTCCACGGACTATGACACCGCCGACCGGCTTTATTTCGAGCCCCTGACCCCGGAGGACGTGATGCACATCGTCCGGGCGGAAAACCCCGTGGGGGTGGTGGTGGCCTTCGGCGGGCAGACCGCCATCCGCCTGGCAAAATTCCTGGACGCCTCCGGGGTGAAGATTCTGGGCACCAGCGCAAAGAGCATCGACCTGGCGGAGGACCGGGAGCAGTTCGACGCGCTGCTGGAGCGCTTCCATATCCGGCGGCCCAGGGGCAAAGCCGTCCTCACCCTGGAGGAAGCTCTGGCTGCCGCGGAGGAGCTGGGCTATCCCGTGCTCCTGCGGCCCAGCTACGTCATCGGCGGGCAGAACATGGTCATAGCCCACACCGAGGAGGACGTACGCACCTACATGGAGGTCATCCTCCGGGGAAAGATCGTCAGTCCCGTGCTGGTGGACCAGTATCTCATGGGCAAGGAGCTGGAGGTGGACGTCATTTCCGACGGGGAAGACGTGCTCATCCCCGGCATCATGCAGCATATCGAGCGCTCCGGCGTCCACAGCGGGGATTCCATCGCCGTCTATCCCCCCTTCTCCATCGGGGACCGGCTGATGAAGACCATCGTGGATTCTTCGGAAAAGCTGGCCCTCGCCCTGGGCACCAGGGGCCTGGTGAACATCCAGTATCTCATCTATCACGGGGAGCTGTATGTCATCGAGCTGAACCCCCGCGCCTCCCGCACCGTGCCCTATATCTCCAAGGTGACGGGGGTGCCCATGGTGGACCTGGCCGCCAGGGTCATGACGGGGCAGCCCCTGAAGTCCCTGGGCTACGGCACGGGGCTCTGCCGCCGCCCGCCCTACACCGCGGTGAAGGTGCCGGTCTTCTCCTTCGAGAAGATCGCCGACGCCAACGCCGCCCTCAGCCCGGAGATGAAGTCCACCGGAGAGGTGCTGGGGGTGGGGAAGAACCTGCGGGAAGCCCTGTTCAAGGGGCTCATTTCCGCCGGCTACCACGTGGAAAAGCACGGTCACGGCGGGGTGCTCATCTCCGTCAACAAGCGGGATCAGCCGGAGATCGTGGACGTGGCCCGACGGCTGATAGAGCTGGGCTTCCGCCTCTATGCCACCGAGGGCACCGCTTCCGAGATATCCCGCCTGGGAACGGAAGTGGAGGTCGTGGGCAAGCTGGGCCGGGACGACCGGGTGATGAAGCTGCTGGAAACGGGAAAGATCGACTATGTCATCCTCACCGGCAGCGCGCATAAGGCCTATATCCGGGATTTCATCCGCCTCAACCGGCGCTGCGTGCAGCTGGGCATCCCCTGCCTCACCAGCCTGGACACGGCGGAGGCCCTGGCGGACATCCTGGCTTCCCGCTACACCCTGGGGAACACGGAGCTGGCGGACATCTGCCATCTGCGCACCGAGCGGCAGAAGCTGCGCTTCACCAAGCTGGAGACCTGCGGCAACGACTATATCTTCCTGGAGAACTTCGACGGCGCCGTCACCTGTCCGGAATCCCTCTGCGTCACCCTTTGCGACCGCCACAGCGGCATCGGGGCCGACGGCCTGGTGCTGATGGAACGCTCGGCGCTGGCCCCGGCGAAGATGCGCATGTTCAATGCCGACGGCTCCGAGGGGACCATGGCGGGCAACGCCCTCCGGTGCATGGCGAAATATCTCCACGACAAGGGCCTTGCCCGGGGTGAGGAAATCAGCATCGAGACCCACGGGGGCGTAAAGACCCTGCGGGTCTACACCACCGACGGCCTGGTGACCTCCGCCAGCGCGGATATGGGCCGGGCCTCCTTCCGAATGGCGCCGGATCAGGTGGCGCTGCCCGGCGGGGAATTCATCGACTATCCGGCGACGGTGGCCGGGGAAAAGCGGCGCATCACCTGCGTGGACATGGGCAACCCCCACTGCGTGGTCTTCTGCGAGCGGGTGGACGCCCTGGACCTGCCCAGGCTGGGGCCGCAGTTTGAAAATGATCCCGTCTTCCCCCGGCGCATCAACACGGAGTTCATCCGGGTGGTGAACCGGAGGACCATCAAGATGCGGGTCTGGGAGCGGGGCAGCGGCGAGACCATGGCCTGCGGCACCGGGGCCTGCGCGGCGGCAGCGGCGGCGGTGAAAAACGGACTCTGCGACGAAGGAAAGGATATCTCCGTCCGCTGCAAGGGGGGCGAGCTCATCGTCCGCTATACGCCGGAGGGGGTCACCCTCACGGGGGAAACCAAGCTGGTCTATACCGGCGAAACGGAATTCTAAGGAGGCGACACCATGCACTTCACGAAAATGCAGGGGCTTGGCAACGATTATCTCTATGTCTACGGAGAGCCAACGAGCCCGGAGAGCCTGTCGGTAAAGCTGTCGGACCGGCACTTCGGTCCCGGCTCCGACGGCATGATCTGGATCTCCCCCTCGCCTTTGGCGGATTTTCGCATGCGCATCTTCAATGCCGACGGCTCGGAGGCGAAGATGTGCGGCAACGGCATCCGCTGCGTGGGGAAATACGTCTATGAAAAGGGCTACACGGACAAGACGCGGCTCACCGTGGAGACCCTCTCCGGCGTCAGGAACCTGGAGCTGCAGGTGGCCTACGGCAAGGTGCGCAGCGTCACGGTGGAGATGGGCCGGGCCGTGGTAAGCGAGGAAACGACCCTGTCCGCGGACGGCGGGGAAGTGCGCCTCACCCCCGTGGACATGGGGAACCCCCACGCCGTGATCTTCACGGAGGACGCGGAGGCGGCCCCCCTGGAGACCCTGGGAAAGACCGTCGAGCATCATGAAGCTTTCCCCGGCGGGGTGAACGTGGAGTTCGTGCAGGTGCTGGGGAAAAACAAGCTGCGCATGCGGGTCTGGGAGCGGGGCAGCGGGGTCACCCTGGCCTGCGGCACCGGGGCCTGCGCCAGCACGGCGGCCGCCGCAGCCCGGGGGCTTGTGGACCACGGAGAACCCGTCAGCGTGGTGCTGGACGGGGGGACGCTGACCGTGACCGTGGAGCCTGACGGCCGGGTGAAGATGAGCGGCCCTGCGGAATTCGTCTATGAGGGGGATACGGAGCTATGCTGACGCCCAACCGTCATTATGCCGAACTCAAGGATTCCTATCTGTTCGCCCGCATCGCGGAGAAGACGAAGGCCTATCTGGCGGAGCACCCCGGCCAAAGGCTGCTGCGCATGGGCATCGGGGATGTATCCCAGCCCCTCTGCCCGGCGGTGATCGGGGCACTCCACGCCGCGGTGGAGGATCAGGCGGTGAAGGAGCGCTTTCAGGGCTATCTGCCGGAATGCGGCGCACCCTTCCTGCGGGAGGCCGTCGCCCGGCATTATGCTGCGCGGGGTGTCGCCCTCAGTCCGGAGGAGGTTTTCGTGTCCTCCGGGGCCAGCGATGAGCTGGGCCATATCCTGGATCTGTTCGACCCCTCGAGCCCCGCCCTCATTCCGGAGCCCGCCTATCCCGCCTATGTGGACGCCACCGTCCTGGCGGGGCGGAGGATCGTCCATCTGCCCACGGGCCGGGACGGCGGCTTCCTGCCAAGCCCGGCGGCGGCACAGGAGGGGGACCTCATCTACCTCTGCTCGCCCAACAACCCCACCGGCGCGGTCCTGAACCGGCAGCAGCTGAAAGCATGGGTGGACTGGGCAAATGCCCGCGGCGCGGTGATTCTGTTCGACGCGGCCTACGAGGCCTTCATCCGGGATGAGGCCATCCCCCACAGCATCTTCGAGATCGAGGGGGCGCGGCAATGCGCCATCGAGATCTGCTCCCTGAGCAAGACCGCGGGCTTCACCGGCACCCGCCTGGGCTACACCGTCATCCCCAGGGAGCTCCAGCGCAGCGGCATGGACCTGAACGCCATGTGGGTGCGCAACCGCACCACCAAGTCCAACGGCGTCTCCTACATCCTCCAGCGGGGGGGCGAAGCCGTCTTCACCCCGGAGGGGCAGAAGCAGGTCAGGGAGACCCTGGCGATCTATCAGGGCAACGCCGCCGTGATGGCGTCGACCCTGGACCGGCTGGGCATCTGGTACACCGGCGGCCGGAACGCGCCCTATATCTGGATGGAATGCCCGAAGGGCTTTACAAGCTGGGATTTTTTCGATATCCTGTTGCATAAGGTCCAGGTGGTGGGCACTCCCGGCGAGGGCTTCGGGGCGTGCGGCGAGGGCTATTTCCGCTTTTCCGCCTTCGGCAGCCCGGAGGACACGCGGGAAGCCATGGCCCGCCTGGAGGAACTCTTGAAATAAGATAAGCGGAGGACAGGATATATGTGCGGCATCGTGGGATTCACGGGCACGCAGCAGGCGGCTTCGCTGCTGCTGGAGGGCCTGAAAAAGCTGGAATACCGGGGCTATGACTCCGCGGGCATCGCCGTCCTGGGGGACGGGGGCATCCGGGTGGAGAAGATCAGCGGCAAGGTGGAAAAGCTCTGCGAAAAAACCATGGACGGCGCGGCTGTCCCCGGCAGCACGGGCATCGGCCACACCCGCTGGGCCACCCACGGGGCCCCCACGGACCTGAACGCCCACCCCCATCTCTCCAACGACGGGCGCTGGGCCGTGGTGCACAACGGCATCATCGAAAACTATGCCTCCCTGCGGGAGGAGCTGACCGCCAGGGGCTGCGCCTTTCACAGCGAGACGGACACGGAGGTCATCGTCCACCTGCTGGAGTACTACGACGCCGGCGACGTGAAGACCACGGTGATGAAGACCGTGGCCCGGCTGGAGGGCTCCTACGCCCTGGGCGTTCTCTGCGCGGACAAGCCGGGCACTCTCTTTGCCGTGCGGGAGTCCAGCCCCCTGATCCTGGGGGTGGGGGTGGGGGAGAACTACTTCGCCTCCGATGTGACGGCCCTGGTCTCCTATACGAAAAACGCGATCTACCTGGACGACGGGGAATTCGCGGAGCTGACGCCGGAGGGCATCACGGTCTACGACTGCTCCGGAAAGCAGATCGAAAAGCCCATCAGCCGCATCACCTGGGATGTGGAGGCGGCGGAAAAGGGCGGCTATGCGCATTTCATGCTCAAGGAGATCATGGAACAGCCCGCCGCCGTGCGCGCCGCCATCGCCCCCCGGCTCAGGGACGGGGAGGTGGTGCTGGAGGAATTCGACCTCACGCCGGAGGAGCTGCGGGAGTTCAACAAGATCGTCATCACTGCCTGCGGCAGCGCCTACTATGCGGGCTGCGCCGCCCGCTACGCCCTGGAATCCCTGACGCGCATCCCCGTGGAGGCGGTGCTGGCCAGCGAGCTGCGCTACGCCGACCCCATCATCGACGAACACACGCTGCTGATCGTCATCAGCCAGTCCGGCGAGACGGCGGACACCATCGCCGCCATGAAGGAGTGCCGCAGCCGGGGGGCGAGGGCCCTGGCCATCGTCAACGTGGTGGGCAGCACCATTGCCAAGACCGCGGACTGGACGCTCTACACCTGGGCGGGGCCGGAGATCGCCGTGGCGACCACCAAGGGCTACACCACCCAGCTGGCGGTGCTCTTCCTCCTGGCTATGAGCATGGGACGGAAGCTGGGAAGGCTGGACGACGACCGCTATGCCCTGCTGCTCTATGATCTGCTACGGCTTCCCAAGCTCATCCAGAACGCCATCGACCTGAACCACGCCGTCCCCGCCCTGGCGAAGAAATACCATGATTCTCCGTCTCTTTTCTTCATCGGGCGCAACACCGACTGGGCCGTGGCCCTGGAGGGAGCGCTGAAGATGAAGGAAATCTCCTATATCCACGCAGAAAGCTACGCCGCCGGGGAACTGAAGCACGGCACCATCGCCCTCATCGAGGAGGGAACGCCGGTGGTGGCCGTCTGCTGCAACGAGGCTTTGGAGGACAAGACCATCAGCAACATCGTGGAGGTCAAGGCCCGGGGGGCCAGAGTGCTGGCCGTGGCCTTCCGGGGGGACCGGAAGATCGTCAGCCAGGCCAACGACGTCATCTTCATCCCGAAGATCAACACCCTCTTTTCTCCCATCCTGGCGGTGATCCCCATGCAGCTGCTGGCCTATTATGTGGCGAAGGAGAACGGCTGCGACATCGACAAGCCGAAGAACCTGGCGAAATCCGTCACCGTGGAATAGGAATGGAAAACCAAACCGCGGCCGGGAGAAACGGCTGCGGTTTGGAGAGGAGGAGCCGGGGGAATCTTTCAGGTATTCACGCTTGCGCGGATACCTGATATTCCCCCGCGCGACGGGAACGAACAATGTAAGGCAGAAGAAAGTGTGAACAGAGCAGCGTCCGCCCAGAACCAAACCGAGACCCAATGAAATGGTCACGGTTTGGAGAGGAGGAGCCGGGGGAATCTTTCAGGTATTCACGCTTGTGTGGATACCTGACATTCACCCGCGCGACGAAAACGAACAATGTAAGGCGGAAGAAAGAGAGAACAGAGCAACGTCCGCCCAGAACCAAACCGAGACCCAATGAAATGGTCGCGGTTTGGAGAGGAGGAGCCGGGGGAATCTTTCAGGTATTCACGCTTGCGCGGATACCTGACATTCACCCGCGCGACGAAAACGAACAATGTAAGGCGGAAGAAAGAGAGAACAGAGCAACGTCCGTCCAGAACCAAACCGAGACCCAATGAAATGGCCGCGGTTTGGAGAGGAGGAGCCGGGGGAATCTTTCAGGTATTCACGCTTGCGTGGATACCTGACATTCACCCGCGCGACGGGAACGAGCAATGTAAGGCGGAAGAAAGAGAGAACAGAGCAACGTCCGCCCAGAACCAAACCGAGACCCAATGAAATGGTCACGGTTTGGAGAGGAGGAGCCGGGGGAATCTATCAGGTATTCACGCTTGCGTGGATACCTGACATTCCCCCGCGCGACGACGAAGAGCCGCTTCGATGAATCCCAAAAACAACGGATGGGGCTTGTTGGGGCGGCTCTTGAATTCCGGGTGGAACTGGACCCCCAGGAAGAAGGGGTGACCGGAGACCTCCACCGTCTCCACGATGTTCCCGTCGGGGCTGAGGCCGCTGAGGGTGAGGCCCGCCCCGGCCAGGGCTTCCCGGAATTCATTGTTGAATTCATAGCGGTGGCGGTGCCGCTCGGAAATCAGCGTTTCCCCGTAGCACTTCTCCATCAGGGTGCCCGGCACGATCCTGCAGGGGTAAGCCCCCAGGCGCAGGGTGCCCCCCTTGTCCACGCTTTCGTTCTGGTCCGGCAGAAAGTCGATCACCCTGTGCTTCGAAGAAGGATTGAACTCCCCGGAATCCGCATCTTCCCAGCGGCAGACGTGGCGGGCAAATTCGATTACCGCGATCTGCATCCCCAGGCAGAGGCCCAGATAGGGCACGCCCTTCTCCCGGGCGTACTGCGAAGCGAGGATCATGCCCTCGATGCCCCGCGGTCCGAAGCCCCCGGGGACCAGGATGCCGCCGCAGCCGCCCAGGAGGGCCTCTGCCGTCTCCGGCGTCACCTCCGCGCTGTCGATCCAGCGGATCTCCACCTCGGTCCCCAGGGCGTAGCCCGCGTGGCGCAGGGCCTCCGCCACGCTGAGATAGGCGTCGTGCAGCTGGACGTATTTGCCCACGAGGGCGACGGTGACATGCTTGTCCGCCGACTTCAGGCGAAGCACCATAGCTTCCCAGTCTCCCAGCTGCGGAGGCGGCGCAAGCAGTCCCAGCTCCCGGCAGACGATGCCGCTGAAGCCCTGCTTTTCCAGCATCAGGGGCGCTTCATAGAGGGTGGGCAGGGTGCGGTTTTCGATGACGCAGTCAGGGCGCACGTTGCAGAACATGGCGATCTTGCGCATGAGGGCTTCCTCCAGAGGCTCGTTGCAGCGCAGCACGATGACGTCCGGGTGGATGCCCATACCCTGCAGCTCCTTCACGGAGTGCTGGGTGGGTTTGGATTTGTGCTCCCCGGAGCCGTGGAGATAGGGCACCAGGGTCACATGGATGTAGAGGCTGTTTCCCCGGCCCTGCTCCAGCCCCACCTGGCGGATGGCCTCCAGGAAGGGCTGGCTCTCGATGTCGCCGGTGGTGCCGCCGATCTCGGTGATGACCACGTCGGCCCCCGTTTTCCTGCTCACGGCGTAGATGAAGTCCTTGATCTCGCCCGTGATGTGGGGGATCACCTGCACCGTCTCTCCCAGGTATTCTCCCCGGCGCTCCTTGTTCAGTACGTTCCAGTAGACCTTGCCGGTGGTGAGATTGGAGAATTTGTTCAGGTCCTCGTCGATGAAGCGCTCATAGTGGCCCAGGTCCAGGTCCGTTTCCGCCCCGTCCTCGGTGACGTAGACTTCCCCGTGCTGATAGGGGCTCATGGTGCCGGGGTCCACGTTGATGTAGGGGTCCAGCTTCTGGGCCGCCACCTTCAAGCCCCGGGCCTTCAGCAGCCGCCCCAGGGAGGCGGCGGTGATGCCCTTTCCCAGGCCGGAGACCACGCCGCCGGTCACAAAGATATATTTGCTCATGTCCAAACCACCTTCCGAAACAAAAAGAGAGACAGCGGCGCGCAGAAACTCTGCGAGACGCCGTTGTCTCTCAATAAAACAAGTTTACGCCCGCCGGGGAAAAATGTCAATCCGAAAAAGCCGGATTTCCCAAAATCCCTTGCAGAATCGGACCACAAAGGATAGAATACCAAACAAACAGATACAGCCGAAGGAGGGCTCACCCCATGAATTATACGCCGGATGAGGTCATGGAATATATCTCGGAGGAGGACGTGAAGTTCGTGCGCATGGCCTTCTGCGATATTTACGGACGCCAGCGCAACGTGGCCGTCATGGCCGGGGAGCTGCCCCGGGCCTTCGAGCACGGCATCGCCTTCGACGCCAGCGCCGTGGCGGGCTTTGAGATGGACGTCCGCTCGGACCTGTTCCTGCAGCCCGACCCCACCACCCTCAAGGAGCTGCCCTGGCGGCCCCAGCACGGGCGGGTGGCCCATATGTTCTGCGACGTGGTCCATCCGGACGGCACGCCCTGCCCTTCGGACCTGCGGCAGCTCCTGCGCCGGACGGCGGCGGAGGCCGGGAAAAAGGGCTATGAATTCCGCTTCGGCACGGAGATGGAATTCTATCTCTTCAAGCTGGACGAGCGGGGAGAACCCACCCGCGAGCCCTTCGACCGGGCGGGATATATGGAGGTCGCCCCGGAGGACAAGGGGGAAAACGTCCGCCGGGAAATCTGCCTCACCCTGGAACGCATGGGCATCTATCCCGAAAGCTCCCATCATGAGAGCGGCCCGGGACAGAACGAGATCGATTTCCGCTATGCCGAGCCCGTCACGGCGGCGGACAACGCCGTCATGTTCCGCAGCGTGGTGAAGGCCATCGCCGCGCAGAACGGCCTTTGGGCGGATTTCTCCCCCCGGCCCCTGCCGGACCATGACGGCAGCGGCATGCACATCAACATCTCCGCCCGGTATCAGGGGGAGGAGCTGTCCCCCCTGAAGCTGGCGCCGGGTCTCCTGCACCGCGTCCGGGAGATGACCTTTTTCCTCAACCCCGCGGCGGCGTCCTACGCCCGCCTGGGCCGGGACAAGGCCCCGGCCTTCGTCTCCTGGTCGGCGGAGAACCGCTCGCAGCTCCTGCGCCTGCCCGCAGCGGACGGGCAGTATCGGCGGTTGGAGCTCCGCAGCCCCGACAGCGCTGCCAACCCCTATCTGGCCTTCACGCTGATCATCCGGGCCTGTCTGGAGGGCGTCGAAAAGGCGCTGCCCCTGCCGCAGGCCGCCGAGCTGGATCTGCTGCGCGCCTCCAGGCAGGAGCAGGCGAAGTATGAAGCGCTGCCGGCCTCCCTGGCGGAAGCCGCCGCCCTGGCGGAAACGAGCGATTTCATCCGCAAGACCGTCCCCGCCCCGGTCCTGGCGGCCTACATGGGCGGCGTGGGCTGAGGAAACGCCGCGGATCGGCGCCCGGAGCGAACGGGTCCGATCCGGTGAGAAGGAAAGAGCCGGCTTCTTCTGACGAAAAGGGGGTGAAGCGTTACGGTTTTTCAGAATGACACCTACAGCGTGCTGCTGGTTTCCGCATCCGAGAAATTCAATACCGTGACGCTTCCGCTGCTGCCAGTCACGGATTTCTGGCCCGTCACCATCGCCTCCAGCGTGGCGGAGGCCCGGCGGCGGATGGTGAACGCCGCCTTTGACCTGATCCTGATCAATTCCCCCCTGCCCGACGACGTGGGGGTGGATTTCGCGGAGGAGGTCTGCGCCGGCTCCGACGCGGGGGTGCTCCTCCTGATCCGCAGCGAGCTGTATGAGGAGACCTATTACAAGGTGCTGCCCGCCGGTGTGATCGCCCTGCCCAAGCCGACGAACCGGCAGATGATCTCCCAGAGTCTCCGGGTCCTGTGCGCCATCCGGGAGCGGCTGCGCTCCATGCGCAGGAAGCAGGCCACGGTGGAGGAGAAGATCGAGGAGCTGCGGCTGGTGAACCGGGCCAAGTGGCTGCTGATCGAATGCCTCCACATGACGGAGGCGGACGCCCAGCGCTACATCACCCGCCAGGCCATGGAGCAGCGCACCGGCAAGCGGGAGATCGCCGAAAGCGTCATCCGCACCTATCAGTAAAAATAGTGTTTCGAACCGCCGGGTTTGTTACGTTTGCGTTCGCTTCCGGGGGTAAAATGTCCGCGTATCCCCGAAAAACGCAGACCACACCTTCACGTTCACAGGAGGCAAAAGCATGTCGAATCCGAAGGATCAGAAAAAACCGGTCCCGCCGCAAAACTGGGCGGCGCAGCACAGCGGAAGGAGCTCCTGAAGGAGCTGGGCGAGAGCGAAAACGGCAGCTTGCTAAGGGCCTGTCTCTGGACATGGACGCCCGCCGGGAAGCACAGGAAAATGCCGGCCGCCGCGAAGAAGGAGGAGGATTTCTCCGAGCAGATCCGGCAGAACCGGGATAAGATCGAAGCGGCCCGGAAAGAAATGCTGGATAAGCAGCGGGAGATCAGAGAAGCCGCGGAGGGGAGAGAGCGGGATTTCCGCATCGACCTGGAATGGCGGGAAAAGGAACTGGAAAAGAAGCTGGCGGAAATGGGCTCCGACGAGTACAAGCTTACGCCCTATGACCCGGAGAAGGCCAGAGCCGTCTTTGCCGAAGCACTGGCCGTCAGGGAGATGCGCGACCGCCGGGCCAAAGGGGAGAAGCCCGGTCCCGTCGACCTTCGGACGCGGATGCAGGAGCTGGGAAAGGACGCCGCGGTAGCCCGGCGGCGACCCTCCCCGGCGACGCGTCCTTCCGCGCCCTGCTCGCCCAGCGCCCGGAGAAGAATGCCTCCAAGCTGCCCGCCGTGACCGAGGTCCTGGAAAAGGCCCGTCAAAGCTTCGCAAAGGGCAGGCAGCTGTCGGAGTGCTATATGGAGCAGCGGGAGAATGTCCGAAAGCTGGCCGGCGGTGTCGGGGGAGAGAAGCTCACCCCGCAGCAGGCCGCCCGCCTGGTGGCGAACCTGATCGCCGTCCGCGAGCTGGACAAGGATGCGCCCGTGGATGAAAAGCGCCTGGAGCAGCGTATCCGGGAGCTGGAGCAGGAGCCGGTCGTCGTCAAGACGGGGGAGGATCTCCCTTCCTCCAGGAATCAGGCTTTTTTGAAGAAAATGTCAGCCCGCAGACAGGACCCGGAGCGTTTCATTGCCGCTACTCTCTTTTCCGCATTTCAGAAGCGGCATCCGGATAAGGTGCGGCTGCCCGCTGCCGGGGAGCTGAAGCAGCCTCCGCAGGAGGAGATCCAACCGTCCGGCGAAGTCCGGGAGGCGGAGGGCGGGGTCCCCGTACTGTGATCACTGCCCGCCATCCGAAGTCGGACCAAATTATGCACAAATTGTAAATTTTGAGGGATTTGGAAAACGGAAGTTGATTTTTCGGGGGCCCCTGTGTATAATTTCAGAGATTCATAATGTGGCATCATGGGCAGTTAGGCGCTTTTCAGGATGATACTGTTGTAAAAACATCGCACATCTTGTGATTGTTTGCGGCGACTATCCCAGATGTCCGCATCCGGCAATACAGCGGCCCCCGCCGGCCTGGCTGGCGGAGCGGCGGAAAGTACGCCATCTTTGGAGCGGCGGTCACGGAGCCGCCGGGTCTGCATGAACGGCGCTCCGCCGGGACCATGCACCGCCGTCAATGAAAATCGCCGGGTAGCGTTCCCTGCCGGGGGAGCGCGCCGGCCTGGAGGATTCGCCTATGGGCAAGATCGTGTGGAAAAAGCTGCGTTCCCGCAAAGGTGCTTCGATCACCTTTGCGCTGCTTGCGTTTTTGGTGTGCGCCGTGATCAGCGCGGTGCTGCTGGCCTCCGCTTCGGCTGCGGCGGGCCGCGTCAGCGGCCTTGCGGAGTCGGACCAGCGCTACTATGCCGTCACCTCCGCCGCCCAGCTGTTCTGCGATGGCTTGCAGAATCAGGAAATCACCATCGAGCGGCTGCATGAGACCAAGGAAACGAAAGCGAGAGTCTTCTGGAGGGCGGCAGTTTTATGCCCGGTGGCAGCTATACCTATGAGCCAGATGCCAAAGCATACAATTATGATAACTATTCTCTTTGGGTAAATTCGGAGAAACAGGGCTATCCAATGGGTGAAAAAAACCTGGCGAAAGACCTGGCCTTGTATTATGCGTTTGGAAACAATCTCAAGAATAATGTTGAAGAAGGTAAACTCGACAAGGAATTGAATGATCTTCTGGAGAATACTTTCAATTTTCATCTGAGCACGGAAGCTGAGTTCGATTTGATCATAAGGGTGCCTACCGAAAGAAGGCAAGGTTAATGAATATCTGTTTTTGGAATTAATGATTCTCAAAAGCCGGAATATATCTTGAACTGAAGAAAAGAATCTGTTACAATTAAGGGTAGATTACTGCGCCTTTACTGCCGGCGCGGGATTGTCCAGAGAAATGATCGCCCGGCCGCTCTGCCCGGCGGCCGGCGTGTGGTCGCGCCGGATGGCGCGGAGATATGGGAAAAAGAGGATGAAAGCATTGACGGGAAAAACCATGGGGAAGCTGCGGTCCCGCCGCGGCGCTTCGCTTTTGGCTGCGCTGTTTGTGTTCCTGGTATGCAGCGTCATCGGCATCGTGGTGGTGACGGCGGCCACCGCGGCGGCCGGCCGGGCCAGCAAGCTTGCGGAGAACGACCAGCGCTATTTCAGCGTCGCCTCCGCCGCGGAGCTGCTGACGCAGGAGCTCAGCGGCAAGCCGGTGACCATCCAGCGGGTAAAAACGACGGAAGAAATCGTCAACACGGATTACACACTGGAGGGCAGTGAATTCCAGCGGGGGACGCCCACCTATGCCGACGGTTATCCGACCACACAGTATTTGACCGTTGTCTCAACGAAAAACAGCGAAGGAGAAGGAGCGGAGTGGGATGTCGGAGTAGACTGTTACACCTTTCCGGACCATGCCACGCTGCCTCGCAGCTTTTTGACCGAACTCGCCATCCGACTGCTTTTCGGCGCGCCGGACGCCCATGGGGAGATCGCCTGCAACACGGAGGAAGCATTTGCCCTTGGCCTTGCTGCCCGGGGTTCGGGGGCTGAAGCGGATAAGGGAGAATTCGATCTGAGCCACAGCGTCACGGAATTGGGCATCGCAGAAAAACTGAAAATCAAGGGAAGCTATTCGCTGCACAGCGACGGGACGCTGATCCTCACCCTCTGGAATGACGACGGAGACGACGACATTTTCTCTCTGGTGCTCACGATGCAGCCTGAGTTTCAGGAGACGGAGAGCACCGATGTGACCGCGGGGCTGATGGGAAGGACATGGCACAATCTTTTCGAGGCCAATCCGTATTATACGGAGACTGAGAAAACCACGACCATAGTGACCAAGACCGCCACCGTCACCTGGAAGGTCATCGGCATCGGGGAGAGCAGCGACGTCGCCCCAGCCGGCGCTTTGACGCCGGAGGGAAGCGACCTGACGCCCGGCGGCGGAGAAAGCGAGGGAACCTGATGGAGCATAAAGCACTGAAAAAACTGGAAAGCCAGGGGGGCGAGACCATCGCTGAGCTCCTGGTCGCGCTGCTGATCGCCGCTTTGGCTCTGACCATGCTGGCTTCGATGATCTCCTCCTCCAGCAAGGTCATCCTGAGAAGCATGGACAGCATGGAAAAGTATGTGGCGGCGGAGAATCAGATTTCCGCCCACGAAAAGAAAAGCGGCGACGATAACGTAAGAGAGCTGGAGGGCGACTTCACGGTCACGCTGCACGTCAACGGCAACGGCGACGCTTGGGCGCTGACGGATGACCGCCTGGAGGAGCCGCTCAAGGTGACCTATTATGTGGCGGATGCTATCAAAGGGAAGCCCGTCGTCTCCTATGCGGTGAAGTGATATGCGGAAGAAACTGAAATCGAAGCTTCTAAGCCGGAGAGGCTTTACCATCGGGGAAGTGCTGGTGTCGGTCCTGATCCTCATGATGGTCTTCTCCATCGTCGCGGCGGGAATTCCCACGGCGGCCAACGCCTATTATAAAGTAGTGGACAGCGCCAACGCCCAGATGCTCCTTTCCACTACGCTGACGCGGCTGCGCGCCGAGCTGAGCACGGCCACCGAAGTGAAGTGTTCGGATACGACCGTTTCCTACCGCAGCGCGGCGGGGCGCAAGTCGGAAATCTCCCTGGAGCAGCCGGCGTCCGGCGAAGCCGGAGGAAACAATGCGGGCATTTACCTGGAGATCATCGGCCTCGCCCAGAAGCAGCCGCTGGTTTCCGAGCAGGCGGCAAGCGGGCTGTATATGACCTACAGCGGGGTCATTTATGACAAAGAAAAAGGTGTGATCACCTTTCAGAATCTTATTGTCAAAAAGGGCGATCAGACGCTCGCCTCGGCGGAAGACTTCCGGGTACGGGTGCTCCTGAAGGAAACGGTAGAAGAAAACGATGAAGATTCGGATGGAACCGATCTTGGAACTTGACCAGGGATGGAACGGTGGTGCAAAAATGTCTAAGCTGAAGAAACGGCGTGGATTCTCCGTGGGCGAACTGCTGGCCGTCGTGGCGATCATGGCGGTCTTGGCAGCCGTGGGCGTCATCGCCATCGTGAGCTATCTGCGCTCCATGGCAAAGCTGGAGTATGACGAAAATGCCAAGGAGCTGTTCATCGCGGCGCAGAATCATATGTCCATGGCGGAGAGCCAGGGATATCTGGGACGCGAGGAGGAAGGCTTTGGTCTGGCGGAAAGCAGCTTTCACGGCGAAGGCTTTACGCCGGAAGAAGGCGTTTATGTTTTCGTCGTCCAAAAGGGCGATACGTTTGCCGATACCGGCTCCATCCTGAATCTAATACTGCCTCCCTCGTCGCTGGATGAGACCGTTCGCTCCGGCGGCTGCTATATCCTCCGCTATCACAGGGATTCCGGAAAAGTGCTGGATGTGTTCTATTGGGAGGAGGATGATGATACTCGAAATTCCCATCCCCGATATGCCCATCAGTACAAAGCAGAAGATTATACGAAGCTGATGTCGGATACCAGCAAGAAGACCCTCAAGAACTATGGAGACGACAAGGCCGTGATCGGTTATTACGGCGGCGCGGAAGCGGAATCGATCCCGAAAGGGAAGCCCCTGGCTCCGCCCTCGATCCAGCTGATCAACGCCGAACAGCTCAAGGTCATCGTTACGGATACCAATGTGGGCACGGACTATCAAAATGCGCTGCTGAATCTGGAAATCATCGGCAAGACCAGCGGCGCCGTCAAGGTGGTGACCCTCAAGCCGAAAGATAGCGACTTCAATGTCGAGGACGATCAAACCGATGTGAGCAAGGTCGTTTATACGGTAATCCTGGACGACATCACCCAGACCGGGTCCCATTTCTGCGAGCTGTTCGACGGCATGATCCCCGGCGAGGATATCACCGTTCAGGCTGTAGCATTCAACAACGTGGAGCTTACCAACATCGCCTACAGTCCGCAGCTGCGGGGCAACAGCCTTTTCGGCAACGGCTCGACGGTCAGCAATGCGGGCAAGGCGGAGGTCGCCAACTTCCGCCATCTGGAGAATCTGGATTCCGGCGTCTCCGGCGTGAATGTAAGCGCTATTGAGAAGGCCGATAAGGCCCGGTTCACGGAGGCGCAGCAGACCCAGGACCTGAGCTGGGGCGGGTTTTGGGAGGATAAATCCATCTACATCAGTACCGGCGGCAGTACGCCGGAGGGGTACTATCAGCCCGTTCTGCCCGTGAACGACGGCACTTTTGCGTATGACGGCAAAGGCCACAGCATTTCCGCGGTGAAAGTCAATGCCGGCAGCGGCGGCGCCGGGCTTTTCGACTCGCTTTCCGGCGGCAGCGTGAAAAACCTGAAGCTGGTGGATTTCGAAGTTTCCGGCGCGGATGCGGGCGCCCTGGCCGGCAGCGTCAGCGGTACGGAGGTCGAGAATGTGCTGGCGCTGAACGGAACGACGACCATGGAGACCACCATCACCGGCAGCGGCAGCGTGGGCGGCCTCATCGGCGAGGCGAGCGGCGCGAAGGTCACGAAGTGCGCCGCAGCGCTGATCGTCAGTTCTGCAGGCGGCGCAGCCGGCGGCCTGATCGGCACGGCGGCCAACACGGAGCTGCGCGCCTCCTATTCCGCCGGACACACGGTAAACGGCGACTATGCCGCATACAACGTGAGTATTGTCGACGGGGACGGCAATCTGGCAGGTACGGCGGGCGGTCTTGTTGGCAGCGCCACGAATTCCGAATTCCAATACTGCTATTCCACCTGTTCCGCTTCCGGCGCTTCCGCGGGCGGCCTGGTGGGCTCAGTCAGCGGCGGCAGCTTCGCCGACTGCTATGCCGCCGGCCTCGTCAGCGGCACCTCCGAGGGCGCCTTTGCCGGCTCCTCCTGCACGGCGGAGCGCTGCTGGTATTTCGAGATCGTCAACGAGCGCCCTGCGGATGCGGGTGATCTCAAGAAGGGCTACACCTATCTGCCTCCGACGCCCGGCACATCCGCGGGGATCGCCCCTCTGGACGCCGACACCGTTCCGGGTGATGAGGGCTTCGATACTTATTACAATACCTTTGTGGGCGCCGGCAGCGCCTGGAAAAATGCCATGCCCTATGACGTGAAGCTCAGTCAGTATTACAACAGGGATGGCTATATGAAGTATCCGCTGAAAACCGTGACGCAATTGATGGGCGGTCTGAGTACCGTCACTGAAACCGATTTCGTCGCCGTTCATTACGGCGACTGGCCCGCGCCGGAGCTCTGGGTCAGGGAAGACTGACCCGGAACCGTAAACGCAATGTGAAGACCATGGACCAAGGAGGTCTGTTTCCATGAAGAATAGCCGTAAGAGAATACTGTCGCTCCTGTTTGCGGTGATCCTGATGCTCACCAATGTGGGCGATCTGCAGCTGTTTGCCTCCGCCGCCGGAGACCGTGCCGCGGCGGAAGTGCGCGCAGACGCCGGAGAAGCCTATCGCATCGTCGGCAAAGCCGACGAGATCCACCGCAGGACCTATGTGTTCTATGTACCGCAGGATAATAACCACCTGAACGATTATGGAACCTACAGACCGTATGGATTTTCCACCGGCCTGAAGCCCGTCGAGCTGGACGACAGCAGCATCGTCGTCGAACAGACCGTCGCCGGCGACAGGAACGGCGAAAACCCCGGCATGCCCGTGCTGCCCCGGCTGAGCGCCGCGGCGGAACAGATCTTCGACGGATGGTATGCGGGTGAGGACGACGGCGGGACCTGGGCCGTGGATGAATCGAACCCCTACGATTTCGGCGGAAAGATCGAAGAAAAACACGAGATCGTCTATCTTTTCGCCAGATATCATCCGTTTGCCTATGTCGTGTTTCATGACAGCGCGGAGGAGGATTCCCCCATCGCCTATATCCGGCGCGTGGAGCTGAATTCCGTGGGGGATATCCTGCAGGGCACGCTGGAGATCGACGAGGAACTGAGCGTCGACTACAGAGGGCGATACCGGCTTGTCGGCTGGAAACAGCTCGGCACGACGGACACCCCCACGACGATCACCGTCGGCCCCGGCCGGACGGATCTGTATCCGGTTTTCCAGCGCTTCGCCTGGCTGGACTTCGTCACCACAGCGGCAGGCACCGGCGCGACCTATGTCCCCTCCCAGGCCGTCTCCGGCAGCGGTATCCAGGGCCCGCTCCCGGTCCCGGCGTACAGCGGCTATGATTTCACCGGCTGGTATGCCGGCACCACCCAGGTTACAAACGCCCAGGGCGAGCTGGTGGGGACGGGCGATTCCGAAAACTTCCTGATCGCCGGAAACACGCTGGTTCCTAACAACGATCTCACGCTCTATGCCCATTGGAGCCGGAAGACCACGGCAGATTATCTGGTCGTGGTCTGGACCCAGAAGACGACGGACGCCCAGGGGCTGGACTATGATTACTATGAAAGCAGGACGCTCCATGGCCAGGTCGGCCAGCAGGGCAGCGGGCAAACGAGCTTCACCGAATACAGGCAGCAGCTGAAGGACGCGATGAATGCATCGGGATTCGACGGGGATCACCCCCACATCGATGCAGCAAGCATTGCCGCCGACGGCAGCACCGTGGTGAACGTCTACTATGACTGCAAGGAATTCTACGACGCCCCGGCCGGAACCTATACCCTCAGCTTTGCGGATTCCGCCGCGCCGGCGACCTTCGACGCCGCGCTTGTTCCGCCGGCGGAGGGACTGGCATACGGAGAGAGCATCCTTGCGATTTTGAATAATACGACGCCGCCCGCGCGGGAGGGCTATACCTTCACGGGCTGGTATGTGGACCCTGCGTGCAGGATCCTTGCGAAGCCCGCTGCCGGGGAAGGGCAGCTTTCCGCCAACCTCACCGCCATGCCGGGCCGGGATCTGACCCTCTATGCCGGCTGGGAACTGGAATGGTATCTTGTTCAGATCGACCCGAACTACGGCGCTCTGTATTCCTATGATTACGCCGCGGACGGGAGCTATCTCCTGGACGGCGACGGAAACAGGAAAATGAGCGGCACCGGTTCCACCTGGATGTGGAAGACTCGGGAATCCGACCTCCTCCAGGAGTACACCCACGTGACCCGCGACTTTGTGGAATCCAGCACCGGCGAATGGTATTATGTAAACCACAACTATGCGTATTACGGCGACAATCCGCCCTCCGACGCGGACCGGAAGACATACTATACCATGGACGCCTCGGAGGCTACCTCCTTTGAAACCTATGAGAAGGCCCCCTCCGTCTACAGCTATGCCGACTGGTATGAGGTCCTGCCGGACGGCACGGAGACGCCCTACGATTTCACCCGGCATGTTACCCGGGACATGACCCTGCGCCTCCACTGGAAAGAAGCCGGAAACTACTATATCGAATACAGACCCGAGGTCGTGCAGGATGGGGTCACCCTGCAGGGCACGCTGGACAGCGGCGGCACCAGCGAAGCGCTGTTCCGGGAGCTGGAGCAGGCGAAGTATGCCGACAACGCGGAAGTGCTCGTGCTTCGCTGTGCCGAAGCGCCGCACAATTCCGGCTATATTTTCAAGGGCTGGAGCATCGGCGGCGATAAGAGCAAGCTCTACGGCCCCGGCGATGTTTTCTCCCTGCATTCCGATCTTGCGGTGCGTGTCAACGGGAAGAATACCGTCTATCTGGATGCGGTCTATGACGTCCTTCCCGCGGCGAAGATCGTCTATGACGCCGGCGGCGGCACAGTGAGCGAGCCGGAGGGAGACGACGGCTATGGTCTCTGGGGCGGCTATTCCCTCAGCGCCTACGTCTCTGCCGATAACTTCCCCTCCACGCCGGTCCGGGAGCATGACGAAACTTCCGCCACCCTTTCCAATCTGGTGAACAACAGCGTCGTCACCCTGAGCATGGGCGAAGGCTTCACGGGGAAGGACGGCGCGGCGCTCGTCGGCTGGTGCGCCAGCCCGAACTATGACCCGGATGACGCTGCATATCCCCTCTATGGCAAGGGTGAGGATTTCATCGTCGACAGCGACGGCGAAGAACCGACGACCCTCTATGCCGTCTGGGGTGTGAATGTGACCTATCGTCTGCTGGAAGCCGGAGCGACGGCGGCGTGGGACACGTCGGTCTATGTTCCCGGAGCAAACAACAGCTATACCCAGGCGGCTTTTGCGGGGAGCGTCCTCGCCGAGCCGGAACCTGTTCCCGAATCCAACGACCCCAGCAAGGTGTTTTACTGCTGGACGACGGAGGCGGGGAACCTAAATAAAGCTTTTGATTTTTCGCAGCCGATCCCGGGTGCGCTGGAGCTTTATGCCTATTGGGCCGCACCGGGGACGGTCCCCGTGCGGGCGGCGTGGAAAAATGCCGACGGCGTCAAATGCTTTGATGGGCCGTCCTCCCTCCCCACCATTCAGGCCGGGACGAATGAGGTCACGCCGGCGTCCCAACTGAGCTTCGTGCAGGGAGAATACAGGGTCGAAGAATCGACCTACGGCTATGATATTGCCGTAATCGGCACGGAAGAACAGCTGGCATATGTCACGGAGGAGGATGCGGTCCAATCCGTCTATTACGACAGAGAATCGGAAAAGGTTTGGGTGCGTTTTGCGGACCCGGGCCGTGAGGATGTGCCCCTGAAAGCGGGAGAATGCCTCTGGTTCCTGTTCTATAAGAAAAAAACCCTGGATATCGCCTATGTCGGCGCGAGCGTCGACGGCGGTCTGACGCCCGTCTATGAACCGCAGGCATCGGAACTGATGAGGACGTCCGAGCTTGGGGAGTTTGACGCCTCGGCGTTTGCGCTGCCGTCCGTCAATAGTGAATGGGGATATTTCAGCTTCGCCCTCGGCCCGGCGTATGTCGCGGAAGGAGAAGGGAAAACTGCGATTTCCGACCTGCAGCTGTTCTCGGCGCCGGTTCCCACTACCGGCGGCCAGGCCCGGTTCTGGGTCCGCAATTCCTGGCAGGGAATCCAGTGCTCCATGGATGAAGAAAACTGGATCAGCTGCGGTTATCAGCCTCAGCTGTATGTGGTCTGGTTCCAATACCAGCCGACCCTGATCCGCCTTTGGGAGACCACCTATGCGACCCGCGAACTGATCGGGAAGACGGCCTTTGAATACAGCGCCGAGATCGGAAATCCGGACGGATCGGCGGGGCAGAGCTTCTCCTTCACCCTGAAAAGCGGCGAATCCAAGACCATCATCGCCTATCACTGGACCGACGACAGCGGAAGACATGCCCAGACCGTCAATGTAACGCAGTCTTTGAAGGACGAATTCGTTACGAGGCTGACGGGGGGCGGAACGTCGGAGCAGACCTTCACCTTTACCGCCAGCGACGGCGTCTGGACGAAGACCGGCTCCTTCTCGAATTATCACCGGTCCCAGACGGTGGAGGTCCACGTGGCTGTGATGGCTGACGGCGAGGTCAGCCTCCGCGACGGTCTGCGCGGGGATGACTATACGCTGACCGTGCCCCTGGCGGCGTTGGCGGACAGCGGCGGTAAGGATGTGGCGTTCCTTGATGAGCTGGCTCCGAAACGCCTGATCGGCGATGCTGCGGCGGCTGCCGATTATACCTTCAGCGCGGTCGTCTATGGCGACGCCGACGACGAGGGCAGGGTCGCGGTGGAGAGCCTGGATGTATCCTCCGTCTCCTATGCCCGGCGGGAGCGGACGAATGTCTATGAACTGCTGCTGAAGGACGGCGCGGGAGCGGAGCTGGCCGAGCTGGGCAGCAGTAAGGTGTTCTATCTCTATTTCAAAATGCCCGCCATCCGCTATATGAAGGACGACGGCAGCGGGACCCTCAGCGAGATCGGCAATGCCGGCGGGATCATCACGAACCGGGGCCAGACCGTCACGCTGAACGGTATGAAGGTCGTCAAAAACCAGATCGTTCCCGTTTCCGGCGCCGGTCTGCTGATCAGCCAGGAGCCCGGCAGCGCCAATTTCCATTTGCCGCAGGAACTGGATGATTTCCAAGACGGCCATCTCTACCAGCGTTATCTGCGCCTCGACCGCGTGGGCGTGGGCAGCGGCGATGGGGCGGAACTCCGCTGCAGCGATGACCTGACCCTGCGCCTGCGGATCGCGTCCGGCAGGCTGCAGTACCGCCTGAACGGCGGCGACTGGACGGATATGACCGAAACGCCGGCGATCTATGCCATCTATACCGTGCAGGGCTACGAGCTGGCCGTGACGAAAACGGTGGATATGGAGGAGTCCGGCGAGGACGCGGCGTTCACCGACGCCGACTTCACCCTCACCGTCCGTTCCGAACAGCTGCAGGATGGAAAAGAATACGCCGTGGAGGGCGGCTACGCGGACAGCGTGAAGGCTGCCGGCGGCAGCCTCGTCCTGCGCATCCGGCACGGCGATACCGTGCGGATCAAGGGACTTGCCCACGGCAGCTATACGATCAGCGAAAGCGACAACGAGAGCTACACGGCGCAGATCAAGGTGAAGGAGAATGCGATCCCCCTCGGCGCGGAGGGCTACCCGCTTATGCTGGACAGCCCGATGAAGGCCGCGATTTTCAATAAGCCGGCGCCCATCTGCGAGATCGTGGACGCCGGTGGGATCGCGCATTCCTTCTATACCCTGAAAAGTGCGGTGGCCTATGCCAAAACGTCGTCGGCAGCCGGCGCCGAGGTCACCATCACGATGCTCACAGATTACGTGATGCCCGCGGCGGACGCGCCGGTCATCGACGCCGGCCTCAACATCGTTCTGACGGGGAATAAGACCATCACCCGCGGCGCCGGTCTGGACGGGGCCATGTTTACCAACCGGGGCAGCCTGACCCTCCGCAGCCTGATCCTGGATGGCGCGAAGCGTCTTAGCTCCGGCCCCATGATCCTCCAGACTGCCGGGTCGCTGACCGTCGGAGACGGCGCTGTGCTGAAGGGCGCAGCCAGCAGCGGCAACGGCGGCGCGATCCGCGCAGAGCGCGGCGACGTCACCGTCACCGCCGGCGCGCTGATCGGCGGCGAACGGACGGAGGAAGAACCGGTCAACCGGGCGGCTAACGGCGGCGCGATCGCCTTCGGCGGCAGCGGGACCCTCGCGGTCAGCGGCGGCGCGATCAAGGGCAACGACGCTTCCGGGGACGGCGGCGCCATCTGGGCCACCGGCGGCACGATCAGCATTTCCAACGCCTCCCTCAGCGACAACCGGGCCGCCGGCAACGGCGGCGCGATTTACGGCGGCGGCAGCGGCGGCACCGCCATCGTCAGTGTGGGAGAGAACGCGGTGATTTCCGACAACCGGGCAGCCAACGGCAGCGCCGTCTTTGTGAACGCCGGCAGCGCAAGCTTTTTCGGCGAAAACAACGGAGCGTCGGTCACCGGCAATACGACTGCCGGGGAGGGCGGCGCCGTAGCTGTGGGCAGCGACACGGTGCAGCTGTCTTTCAAAGGAAAAGCAAATATCAAAAACAACAAAAAGGGCGACGGCGCGGAAGCCAACGTCTGGCTGGACCGGGACTCCGACATGGTCATTTTCGACAACGGTGTAAAGAGCGGCGCGGAAATCGGCATCTATGTGCCGGATACGGAGGTCCTGGACAGCACCGGTAACGAGGTCACTCTGTTCAGCCTGCGAGGAAATGTGGGTACCTACTTCGGCTCTTATGCCGGAAGCGGCGGCGCTAACGTAGGGTGCTTCAAGAATGACCGCCAGGATGTGACGGCAGTTAAGGACGAAAAAAAGGAAAAAATCCTTTGGGGCAAGGCGGTCCAGGTGGAAGTGCGGCTGCTCAAGCTTGACACGGCGTATCCGGATAAGCCGATATCTGAGAAGTCGATCAAAACATTCAATACGGTCTATCCGCAATCCGGTTGGGCGATGTCGCAACTGGCGGAAGACCTGTACACAAGGTACCAAAACGATTTGAAAACCCTGCCCGTCAACTCTGCTTTTGCCTATGCGTTTAAGGATGGACTTGCCGACGCCTATGGGGACTACCTCACGGAAATGAAATGGGAGGATGACCAGTGGAAGGTCAAAAAGCGCAACGGAGAATGGATATCCCTGAAGACCGGCAATAAACAGAAAAAGCTGATCCTCTATTTCGCGGAACCGGCGCGAATCACCGTCGAAAACAATACCGACTGGCTTTTGGAGATCAGCGGGTTCATCGCAGGCAGGCGGAATGTGGTCAACGTTCCCGGAGGAGAAAACGGCAGCGCCGGAACGACAGGATACGGTCAGGTCATCGCCATCAACGGCACCATCCAGACGGTGAGGCCTGTGGAAAGCAGCAGCCTCCCCGATGAGGCGGGCAGCTCCGTGTTTGTGAACGAAGCCGGAACGCTCTGCATTCGTCCGCATACCACTTTCCAGCTTTGGATCCCCAACCTGTTCGGCCTGGATTACGCGTTTGCTTACAGCTTTCCGTCTGTGGACGGCACGGTGAGACTGCTGCGCACCGGAGACACGGAAGAACAGTCGGTTTCCACGAACGGCAGCCTTTCCGGCAGCCTGCTGAACGACCCCACGCAGAACTATGAAATCAAATTCGGCGGCAATCGGGATATCTGCCGCATCACCACGAAGAACGACGAAAAGCATACCTATCCCAGCATCCTTGCGGCCATTCAGAACGCCATGGCAGCCGCCGAAGACGGAGGTTTGGCGGAAAAGGTGACCGATGCTTCCACCGGCCGGAAGGTGTTCACCGTTGAAATGCTGACGGACTATATGATTCCCGCCAGCGATACGTCGACGACGGCTTTGGATATCACGGGCTGCGACATTACCCTGACCACGGCTCCGGAGCTGGGCCGCCGCGCCACCATCAGCCGCGACCAGGGCAACCCGAATTCCTTCCTCAACCTCAAGGGAAAGGCAAGCACCGCGGCGGCGGAACGGACGAGCCTGACGATCACGGACCTGAATTTCGACGGAAAGAACCTCCGTGGCAGCACCAACGGCGGCGGCATCGTGACGGAGGATATCCATTTCTGTATCCGCAACTGCGATTTCACCAGGTTCGTAGCCAACAGCGGCGGCGCGCTGTTTGCCATGTACACCCCCAATTTCGCCGGTTATAACAGCGCAGACGATACCCTCTGCGTGATGGAAGTCTATGATTCGACCTTCAGCAATTGCATCTCAAAAACCGTCAATTCCAGTTCCTTTAGTCTGCATGGAAAGTTTACCGCCCGCCAGGGCGGCGGTGCGATCTGGGCGGAAGCGCGGAAGCTGGTACTGTCCGGCTGCAGCTTTGACAACTGTAAGGCAGAAGCAGACACCCTGAACGGCGGCGCGCAGGGCGGCGCTGTCTTCCACAGGATCGACGGCGAAGGAGCAGACGTCATGCTGAAGCATGTCTACTATGCGGTCTCGGAAAGCGATCTTTCCTTCTGCACCTTCACCAACTGCGAGGCGGAAGCCGGCGGCGGCCTGGAACTGGACGCCTATAACGCCGTTGTGACCGGGTGCACGGTCTCTTCCTGTACCTCTACGAAGCGCAACGGCGGCGGCATGAACTACTGGATCGAAACGGGGGGAAATGGCTGCACGGGCGGGAAGCTGACCGTTAAGGGCTGTCTCTTTGAAAACTGCAAGGCGAGCAAAGGTCAATCCAACGGAGGCGCGATCCGCAGCACCGCCCTGACCAACGAAATCTCCGACTGCGTGATCCGGGATTCCGAATGCAGCAACACCGGCGGCGGCGTGTCCCTGACCAACACAAACAGGAACGCCCTTTCCACCCTCACCCACGTCAGCATTTCCGGCTGCAAAGCAAAATATGACGGCGGCGGTATCTACAGTGTTGGCAAGCTGACATTGGTTGGCGGCGGGGCGACCTTCGAACCAACCGACGGGAGCTATCCTGCGGAGGTCTGTAGCCTGCCCTACGGAAGCTTCATCACCGGGAACGAGGCGACGGACAGGCGCGGCGGCGGCGTCTATGCAGCGAAGGACGTGATCCTTAGCGACGGTGTGATGATCACGGGGAACCGCCTCGGTTTGGGAGGCTCCGCGGATGTGAATAACGCCGCAGGGCTCTATTTCGGCGGATCGAAGCTGACCGTGGGCAGGATCGCGGACGGCGACAACAACCTGCCGGACGCCACCACCATCGACGAAAACTATACCAGTGCCGGCGTCCGCTCCAATCTGCGGCTGCCGGAGAGCGAAGGCGAGAACAGTAACTGCGTCACCGTCAACCGCAGCCTCAGCGGAAAGATCTATGTGGTCAACGCGAAGGCCAGGGATACCCAATTCGGCACCGGCAGCCGGGCGTATGCCGGCCTCAACGACATGAACCCGGCCTTCCGGGCGGACGACGGCAGCCTCTGGGGCATTATTCAGCTTACGGATACTGCCGGGACCAATCTGATCTGGGCCGGACCGCATCTTTGCAAGATCACGGATGAAAACAACAATCTGCTCTTCTTCAAGATCGGCGACAGCAGCGTTCCCTGTCCGGCGGTATTCGACGTCCTGGATGACGGCAGCAACAGCCCCGGTTATACCAGCGCTTTTGCTCTCCTGCGATTCAGCAAAACGGATTGCAAGTTCTGTTATAAGGACGGCAATCCCTATCGCACGACCGATCAGGCGAAGTCCGTCTTCAAGGTGAAAATGCTGACGGACAGCTGCGCCCTCACAACGCCCATCGAAACGGCTGTGGACAACGCTGCCTGGCAGCAGATCTGGCTCACAACGGAGACCGAGCGCAAAGCCAGGGAAGAGGATCCCTTCCCCTACCACGGCGAGGAGGGCATCCCCCTCTGCACGATCTCCAAGAGCGGCAGCGGCTGCGAAAGACTCATCAAGGTCCACCTGGGCATGCGCCTGGAGAACATCGTGCTGGACGGAATGAATTATTCAACGGGGTCCGTGGGCGCGCTCTGCCTCGTTGAGAATTCCGAAGCCGCCCTGCTGGTCCTTGGGCAAAATGCCGTCCTGCAAAACGGGATGACGACGAACGAAGGCGGCGGCGTCTATGTAAGGCAGGGAAAGCTCAGCATCGTTGACGGCGGCGTCATCCGCAATTGCACGGCTACTAAGGACGGCGGCGGCGTCTACATCAAATATGGAACGGACGATGCAACAGACAACTACTCTAAAGCAAAGCTGGAACTCAGCTACGGCTCGATCAACGACTGCAAGGCCAGCGGCAAAGGCGGCGGCGTCCATGTGGAATATGGCTCCTTCGTTATGACCGGAGGCATGATTCAGGGCTGCACCTCCGTCGATATCGGCGGCGGCGTCATGGTCAACAATAAATCCTCCATGACTATGACCGGCGGCAGCATCCGCGGGAACCGATCCACCGGGAAGCCGGCAGAACAAGCCGGCGGCGGCGTCTCCCTGGGTTCGCTCGACGGGCGGCTGTATTTCTCCGGTAAGCCCATCATTTCCGGCAATATGGATAGTGCAGGCACGACCGCCAATGTGGTGCTGAATTATGATTCCAACGCCATCATCAATGTCAGCGGCAGCGGCCTGGTCAGCGGCGCGCGTGTTGGCGTGTATGTCCCTGACATCGACGAGAATGAAATCAATATATACGATAAGCACGGGAAGAAGAATTGCCCCTTCGGCACCCATGAGACGACGGTCAACACCAAGTATCTCTATGGCTTCGTCAACGATCGCAACGGTTACCGGGGCGGCAAGAAAAAGGATGTTACCGACGAACTGATCTACTGGGTGGAGGTTTACGCCCTGGAGGTCGCCAAAGAGGTCAGCGGATTGCCGGAATACGAAGAAGGGGCGGCGAGGACCGGCCCGGCGAACCTGGATTTCCGCTTCCGGGTGCGGATGTACGACTATGGGACTCTGGGTAACGATGAAAATGCACTGAATGTACTGAGAGAAAATATCCTGGGGGACGTTGACCCCGCCAATGTGACGATCACGAAAGATAACAATTCGACAGTGCTGGAGTTCGCTCTGAAACATGACCAGTCGATCATGATCATGAACCTCCCGAAGGGAATATCGTATGTGGTGGAGGAGCTCACCGACACCGAGACCGCGGACGGAAAGATCCAGTATGCCCCCCAACAGGCCAGCATATCCGGCGTCATCGGCGGCAAGGATGGAACCCGTATGATCTCCACTGTCCGCGTTGTGAACACCCAGTATGTGTGCAAGGTCACGGACGGTTCCCGTCTGCTCTATGAATCCGGCGGGACCAAGGGCCGCCCGGCAGTTTACACGCGGCTGGTCGACGCGCTGGACGCCCTGGGCTCTCTGAAAACGGAAGCAAATAAGGATGATCCGGAAAGCGCTCCGTATTCCGGCTCCTATCACATCGAAATGCTGGTTCCGGAGTACACCGTGGAGGAAGCCGAGGTCACAGAGGTCACGATCGTGGGCGGGAAGGAAGTATCCCGGACGAGACTTTTGACCGACGACGTTGAGGACGAGGTCACCCTGACCACGGCGTCCGTCTTCGCGGAGGACGGCTATCCCTATCGGGGCGAAGCATCCTCCCCGGCGGTCATCTTCCGCGGTTATGACGGCGGCTCCCTGCTCACTGTGGAAACGGGGGCCAAGCTGACCCTGACGAACATCATCCTGGACGGCAATTCGGAAATCCATACTGCCGACGCCGACGGCGGCCTGGTGTGCGTCCATGCCAAGGGCACGCTGAACATTCGTGACGGCGCGACGCTGCGCAACTCCGCTGCCGGCGGCAATGGCGGGGCTGTCGCTGCCGAAAGCGGCGGGCTCGGCGGGATGATCGTCGGCATTGTGGAAATGAGCGGCGGCACGGTCACGAACTGCAGCGGCGAGGACGGCGGCGCGTTCTATCTGGCGGGCGGCAGCAAACTCTGGCTGAGCGGCGGCACGGTGACGGGCAACAGCGCTTCCGGCGACGGCGGCGCGGTCTCCCTGGCAGAGGGCGGCTCGACCGCAGGGACAAAGACCGATCTCTTGGTCACCGACGGCGCGATCCGGGATAACACGGCCTCCGGCGACGGCGGCGCGTTCTACCTTGCGGCGAACACCACGCTCAGCCTCAGCGGCGGCGAGCTCGTGAATAACAGCGGCGCCAAGGGCGGCGCGGTCTACAGCGCGGGCAGCGTCGCCATGAGCGGCGGGAAGATCACAAACAACCACAGCACGGCTGACGGCGGCGCGTTCTATCTGAACGCCGGCAGCAGCCTGACCCTGACCGCCGGCGAGATCAGCAGCAATATAAGCGGCAGGGACGGCGGCGCGGTTTATCTGGCAGCGGGCGTTTCCGCAGAGATAAGCGGCGGCACGGTGAAGAACAACACCGCATCCGTCGACGGCGGCGCGTTCTATCTGGCGCCGGGCAGCAGTCTCAGTCTGAGCGGCGGCGAAGCCAGCGGCAACGGCGCTGCCAACGGCGGCGCGGTCTACAACAAGGGCAGCGTCACCATGAGCGGCGGGAAGATCACGAACAACCGCAGCACGTTCGACGGCGGCGCGGTCTATCTGAATGCCGGCAGCAGCCTGACCCTGACCGACGGTGAGATCAGCGACAACGGCGGCGGTCGGAACGGCGGCGCGGTGTTCAGCAAGGGCAATGTCACCCTCAGCGGCGATGCTTCGAAGCGCGGTTCGCTGAAAAATAATCTCGCCACCGGCGACGGCGGCGCGGCTTACCTGGCGTCGGGCAGCTTTACCCTGACCGCGGGCGAAGTCAGCGGCAACAGAGCCGTGAACGGCGGCGCGGTCTATGTGTCGGCAGGCGTCTCTGTGGAAATGACCACGGGTGAAATCAAGAGCAATACGGCCACCGGCGACGGCGGGGCCTTCTACCTTGCCGCCGGCAGCGGCGATGCCAAAGCCACCCTCAGCCTCAGCGGCGGCGAAGTCAGCGGCAATAGCGCTTCCGGCAGCGGCGGCGCGGTCTACAGCCTGGGCAGCGTCACCCTGGGCGGCAGCGAAGAGGCGCACGCGGCCATCACGGGCAGCCGCGCCGAGGTTGACGGCGGTGCGGTCTATGTGGCGGCGGGCAGCTTTATCATGAACGCCGGCGAGATCAGCAACAATGTAAGCGGCAGGGACGGCGGCGCGGTTTACCTGGCAGCGGGCATCTCTGTGGAAATGACCACGGGCGCGGTGACGGACAACACCGCCGGGGCTGACGGCGGGGCTTTCGCCCTGGCGGCGGCCGACGGCGACGCCAAGGCTTCCCTGACCCTCAGCGGCGGCACGGTGACGGGCAACAGCGCTTCCGGCAACGGCGGCGCGGTCTCCCTGGCATCGGGCAGCACCCTCGCCCTCAGCGGCGGCACGATCACCGGCAACACCATCAAGGCAGACAGCCCTGACGGACAGGGCGCGGGCATCTATCTGTCCGCCGAAAGCCTCCTGACCCTCTCCGGAGCCCCCGATTTCGGCGGTGCGGAGACGGCGGACGGAGCGGTCGCCGCCGGCGGCAACCGCAATCTCCGCACGGGTCTTCTGGTCAGCGGGGACGCCAACGGCAGACAGAGCTATACCGCGGCCCGGCAGGATATTTACCTTTCGGAGAAGCCGGGAGAGAAGCCGGCGACCCTCCATGTGACGGCCTCCTTTACCGCTCCGGGTGAGGACCTGAAGGCCGCGGAGGGCTCCGTCTGGGTCTGGGCGGAGTACGAGGACCACCGCAAGATGCGGAAACCCTTCGCCGTGATGGACGGAGAGGTCAGCGAGGAGGTCGGCAAGCTCTTCCGCAATGCCCAGACGAACGCGCGGAGCCTCTGCAGCGGCGAATACCTGTACGGCTGCCCCGGCGACTTCAGCGGGACGCCCAGCGACCCCTATCTGTACTGGAGCGGCGGCATCGACGTCTATTTCAAGAAGGTCGACAGCTATGAGACAGATAGACGGGACGCCGCCGGCTATCCCCTGGGCCAGCAGCTGGCGGGAGCGGAGTTCGCCCTCTATATGACGTATGACGAGGCTCTCAAAGGCGCTCCCGGCGACAGCAACAGCGTCGAAGTGACCATGCAGGACGGCAGTACGGCCCGCAGCTTTGTCTCCGCAGGGGAATACGCTGTGGCGGACAAAATCAAGCTGAAGGGCAGCGTGGTGACGGCATATCAGTATAACGTGACCTTCAGCGTCGTCCCCGGCGTTTACTACATGAAGGAAATCCAGGCGCCGGCGGGCTATCGGCCCAACCCCTTCGTTTACAAGGTCTATGTGGGCGAATCCAACGTGCCGGAGGAATACGGCGATTCGGATTACCTCATCCTGCGGATGCCCAATGCGAAAAAGGAGGACGCCGATCCCGATATCCTCAAATACGGCATCGTCAATCTCCCCGAAGCGGAGCGCAAGGTCATCCTGAAAAATGCGGATAAGGCCTGGCAGCCCCTGACGGGCGGGACCTTTGATATCCTCTTCTGGGATCTGTCGCCCTATTGGTATTATGTGAAGGACGGGGAAGGGAACCGGCTGGTCAATACCCAGGACTTCGGAGACGGCGCATTCACCGCTGGGGCTGCGGGCGCTTTCTGGACCGGCAGGCTGCCCTTCGGCACCTACTATCTGCGGAAAGCCGGCGATCCGCAAAAGTGGTATAAGCTCACGGTCAAGGAAGGCGACCGGCAGGTATTGGAGGTCATAGAGCTCACTGCCGCGCCGGGCTGACCCGCAGGTTCGCAATCACTTACAAGCAAAAGAGGGCGCTGCGTTCTTTCGCAGCGCCCTCTCAAGCAGTCGACAAAGAGTCGACCGCTTGAGAAGCAAAATCAGAATTGTTTTCTGATTTTGCAGGGATATAACGTGAAGGGGGATTCCCGTCCCCCTTCACAAATCCCCCATGCATATCGAAACCCTGCCAAAAGGGTTTTCTGTGGCCGGAGAGGGCGCTGCGTTCTTTCGCAGCGCCCTCTTTGCTTCTTGCAAACGGGCCCTTTCCCATGTAAAATACCCTCACGGAAGGGGGAGAGCAGGGATGTACCGCATTTTTCTGGTGGAGGACGACCGGGGCATCGCGGAGGCCATCGCGGCCCAGACCGCCCTGTGGGATATGGAGACGGTCTGCGTGAAGGATTTCCGCGGCGTCATGGGGGAATTTGCCGCCTGTGCGCCCCATCTGGTGCTGCTGGATATCTCGCTGCCCTTCTATGACGGCTACCACTGGTGCCGGGAGATCCGAAGCGTCTCCAAGGTGCCGGTGATCTTCATCTCCTCTGCGGCGGACAATATGAACATCGTCATGGCCATGAACATGGGGGCGGACGATTTCATCGCCAAGCCCTTCGATCAGAGTGTCCTGATGGCAAAGATCAACGCCCTGCTGCGCCGCACCTATGATTTCGGCGGCGCCGTGAGCGTGCTGGAGCACCGGGGCGCGCTGCTGAGCACCGGCGACGGCGTCCTGACCTACCGGGGGAAGAAGATCGAGCTGACCAAGAACGAATACCGCATCCTCCTGGGCCTCATGCAGTCCAAGGGAAAAACGGTGAGCCGGGAAAGGCTCATGGAGCTGCTCTGGGAATCCGATGAGTTCGTGGACGACAACACCCTGACGGTGAACGTAGGCCGTCTGCGGAAAAAGCTGGACGCGGCGGGCCTCCGGGACTTTATCGCCACCAAGCACGGCGTGGGGTATCTGATCCAATGAAGGAATTCTGGAAATCCTGGCTGCGCGCGCGGCTCCCGGCTCTGGGACTGGGGGCGCTGTGCTGCGCTGTCTTCGCCGTCACCTTCGCTCTCTACGGCCTGCCCCTGGGAGCGGTCCTTTATCCCGCCCTGATCTGTGCCGCGGCCTGGCTCGTCTATGTCCTTCTGCGAGGCGCGCAGGCGGCCCGGAAGCACAAGACCCTCGCCGCCCTGACCGCTGCCCTGACGGAGGACATGCTGCCCCCGCCGGAGACGGCGGAGGACCGGGATTACCGGCGTATCATCCGCCTGCTGCAGGAGGCGCGGCAGCGGCAGGCGACGGAAGCGGGGCGGAGCTACGACGCCATGGTGGAATACTTCACCCTCTGGGCCCACCAGATCAAGACCCCCATCGCCGCCATGCGTCTGACCCTGCAAAACGAGGACAGCCCTCTTTCCCGGCGCCTGACGGCGGAGCTGGGGCGCATCGAGCGCTATGTGGAGATGGTGATGGCCTACCTCCGGCTGGACGGGAAGGGAACGGACTATGTGCTGCGGGAAACGGAGCTGGACCCCCTCCTGCGAAGCGCGGTGAAAAAGTTTTCCGGGGAATTCATCCAGCGCCGTCTGGCCCTGGACCTGCGGCCCACATATCTGCGGGTGCTGACGGATGAAAAGTGGCTCGCCTTCGTGCTGGAGCAGCTCCTTTCCAACGCCCTGAAATATACCCCCTCCGGCACGATCTCCCTCTATGCCGAAGCCCCCGCCATCCTCTGCATCGCGGACACGGGCATCGGCATCGCGCCGGAGGATCTGCCCAGGGTCTTCGAGCCGGGATACACGGGCCTCAACGGGCGGGAGGACAAGCGGGCCAGCGGCCTGGGCCTCTGGCTCTGCCGCCGGATCTGCCGGAACCTGGGCCACGGCGTCTCCATCGCCTCCGAGCCGGGGAAGGGCACCATCGTGCGCCTGGACCTGAGCCGGAAGGAAGCGCGGGCGGAATAGCAGACGCCTTACAAAAGCGTAAGAATTGAACGGGAGAATGTAAGCCAAAGCTAAGGCAACGCATTTTCCCGCTTGCTATAATGCTTGCAGAATCCCGAAGGAGGAAAACTGCATGAGCATTCTGGAAGTACGCGATCTGAAAAAAGTCTACACCTCCCGCTTCGGCACCCAGCAGGTGGAAGCCCTGCGTCGGGTGAACTTCACCGTGGAAAAGGGAGAATATGTGGCGGTCATGGGGGAATCCGGCAGCGGCAAGACCACCCTGCTGAACCTGCTGGCCGCCCTGGATAAGCCCACCGGCGGCACGGTGCTGCTGGACGGGGTGGACCTCAGCACCCTGCCGGAAAAGGACGTGGCGTCCTTCCGCCGCGGCCAGCTGGGCTTTGTGTTCCAGGAATTCAACCTGCTGGACACCTTCACCCTGGAGGACAATATCTATCTCCCCCTGGTGCTGGCGGGCCGGAACCACAAGGAGATGGCGGAGCGGCTGGAGCCTCTGGCCAGGTGGCTGGGCATCGACGGCCTCCTGAAAAAATACCCCTACGAGGTCTCCGGCGGCCAGAAGCAGCGTGCCGCCGTGGCCCGCGCCCTCATCACGGACCCGAAGCTCCTCCTGGCGGACGAGCCCACGGGGGCCCTGGATTCCCGCAGCACGGACGAACTGCTGTCCCTCTTTGCCCAAGTCAACCGCAGCGGTCAGACCATCGTCATGGTGACCCACTCCGTCAAGGCCGCCAGCCACGCCACGCGGGTGCTCTTCATCCGGGACGGGGAGGTGTTCCACCAGCTCTACCGGGGCAAAGACACCAACGAGCAGCTCTATCAGAAGATTTCCGACACCCTGACGGTGCTGGCGACGGGGGGCGAGGCACGATGAAGAAGGGCTTCTATCTCCGCCTGGCTCTGGACGGCATGCGCAAGAACCGGCGGCTCTACCTGCCCTATCTCCTGACCTGCGGGGGCATGGTGATGATGTTCTACATCCTCTACAGCCTGGCTTATTCCCCGGCGGTGCAGACCATGCGGGGCGGCAGCACCATGACCGTGGTCCTGCTGCTGGGCACCATCGTCGTCGCCGTGTTCGCCCTGCTGTTTCTGCTCTACACCAATTCCTTCCTGGCGAAGCGGCGCAACCGGGAATTCGGCCTCTACAACGTCCTGGGCATGAACAAGCGAAACCTCAGCCGCATCCTCGCCTGGGAAACGGTCGTCTCCGCCCTTGTCTCCATCCTGGGCGGCCTGATCGGCGGCCTGCTCCTTTCCAAGCTGGCGGAGCTGTGCCTGATCCGCATGGCGGGGGAGCGGACGGGCTATGCGATCACCGTAGCGCCCCGGAGCATCGCGGCCACCTTCCTGTTCTTCGGGGCCATCTTCGCCCTGCTGCTCCTCGTCTCTCTGGCCAGGGTGGGCATCTCCAAGCCCCTGGACCTGCTGAAAAGCGAGGCGGCGGGGGAGAAGCCCCCCAGAGCCAACTGGGTCCTGGCCCTGGTCGGCCTCCTTCTCCTGGGCGCTGCTTATTATCTGGCCGTGACCATCGAATCCCCCCTCACCGCCCTGTTCATCTTCTTTGCCGCGGTGCTCATGGTGATCGTCGCCACCTACCTCCTGTTCATCGCTGGGTCGGTAACATTATGTAAACTTCTCCAGAGGAACAAGCGGTATTATTATAAGAGCGCCCATTTCGTCTCCGTGTCCTCCATGGCCTTCCGCATGAAGCGCAACGGGGCGGGCCTGGCCTCCATCTGCATCCTGGCGACCATGGTGCTGGTGATGCTCTCCTCCACCGGCTGCCTGTATTTCGGCGGGGAGGACGCCATCCGGGGCATGGCCCCCTACGATGTGACCGTCGCCCTGCGCTATGCCGCGCCGGAGGCGTGCTCCGGGGAAGCGCTGCGGGAGCTGGCGGACCTGGTGCACGACCTCTCCGGCGGCAGGGAAAAGAATCTCATGACCGTTACGGACGTGAATTTCGGCGGCTATTTCGAGAACGGCAGCCTGGATTTGGATGGCTACAGCCGCATTCTGGAGATCAGCTCTTCCCCTTCCGTGCTGGAGCATCTGCGCTCGGTCTACTTCCTGCCCCTGGAGGATTTTGACCTGGAGACGGACCGGCAGCCGGAGCCAGGGGAGGCCCTCGTCTGGTCCAGCGGCGCCGCTTACCCCTACGATACGCTCGCCGTCGAGGGCTGCACGCCGATCCGGGTGGTCGGCACCGTCAGGGAGCTGCCCTTCCGCCTCACCACGGAGGAGACCCTGGTCACCGCCTACTGTGTCTTCCTCCCCGATTGGGCGGAGCGGGCCGGGGAAGTGCAGAACTATTGCGCTTCCCTGGAGGACGAAATGGCCCTCCCGGAGACGGTGCAGGTCTGCTTCTTCGACCTGCCTGGCCTCAGCGAGGAGGAGCAGCTGCGCGTCACCGAAAACCTGCGCCAGGCGCTGCGGGACCGGATGGAGGAAGAAGATCGGGCCTGGACCGGCTTCACCACCAATGATCGGGCGGACCTCCATTCCAGCTTTTTCAGCATGAACGGCAGCCTGTTCTTCCTGGGCATCATCCTCTCCATCGTCTTCATCGCCGCGGCGGCCCTCATCATCTATTACAAGCAGCTCTCCGAGGGCTACGAGGATCAGCGCCGCTTCGGCATCATGCAGAAGGTGGGCATGACCGGGCGGGAGATCAAAAGCGCCGTCGATTCCCAGGTGCTGACGGTGTTCTTCGCCCCGCTGCTGATGTCCGGCCTGCATCTGGCCTTTGCCTTCCCCTTCGTGCAGAAGCTCATCCGCCTGTTCGGTGTGTCGAACACCCACCTTCTCATCCTCACCAGCGTCCTCTGCTTTCTGGCCTTCGGCCTATTCTATGTCTTCGTCTACCGGCGGACGGCCAGAGCCTATATCGCCATCGTCAGCGAAGGGGACGAACGGCGGTAAGAAACAAAGATCACGGCGGTCCGGGGTTTTCCCCGGACCGCCGCTCATGCGGCCGACATAATGTCGACCGCGTGAGCGCGAAATCAGAAATGCATTCTGATTTCGCAAGGATAAAACGCGAGGGGGGATTCCCGTCCCCCCTCGCAGTCCCCCCATGTGCATCGAAACACCGCTTTGCAGCTTTGCCTGCTGTCTGCGCGGCGGTCCGGGGTTTTCCACGGACCGCCGCTTCGGTCTCTGCGGAGGATTTACAAACGGCGCTTTGCCCGGTATAATGGAAAAAAGCCTGGTTCACGGAAGGAGAAATCCCTATGAACACAACTCTCAGCGGCATTCGGGTGGTGGAGCTGAGCACCTTTATCGCGGTGCCCGCCTGCGCAAGGTTCTTCGCGGACCTGGGGGCCGAGGTCGTCAAGATCGAAGCGCCCGCCGGCGACGCGGTGCGGTGGAACGGCACCAGCGAGGGCAGGCCCGACGACCCCTATGAAAACACCACCTTCGACCTGGAAAATGCGGGTAAAAAGGGCGTTGTGCTGAATCTCAAGACCCCGGAGGGGAAGGAAGCCCTAATGCGCCTGCTGGAAAAGGCGGATGTCTTCCTCACCAACTGGCGGCCTCAGGCCCTGGAAAAGCAGGGACTCACCTATGAAGCCCTCCACGAGCGCTTTCCGGCCCTGGTCTACGGCACCCTCACCGGCTACGGGGACAAGGGCCCGGACAAGGACCTGCCGGGCTATGACTTCACCGCCTATTGGGCCAGGGGCGGCTTCATGGATTCCCTGCGGCAGAAGGACGAATGGCCCATCAACCTGGTGCCCGGCATGGGAGACCATCAGGCGGGCCTTTTCCTGGCGGCGGGGGTCATGGCGGCCCTCTTTGACGCCAAGCGCTCCGGAGAGGGAAAGCGGGTCAGTGTGAACCTGCTGCACGCCTCCGCCTGGGTCCAGTCCATCATGGTCCAGGCCGCCCAATATACGGAGCTGGGGCAGAAATACCCCATCTCCCGGCGCACGGCGGACAACCCCTTCAACTGCGCCTATAAAACGAAGGACGGCCGCTTCCTGCAGATCTCCATGCCGCCCTTCGACCAGTTCTATCCCCGCTTCATGCCCCTCATCGGCCGGGCGGACCTGGTGGGGAACGAACGCTACACCATGGAGAGCATCACGAAAAACAAGCTCCATGCGGAGTTCATCGACATCCTCACGGAGGCCTTTGAGAAAAAGACCGCCGCGGAGTGGGACGCGATCTTCACCGCCAACGACATCCCCCACGCCGTGGCCCAGAGCTGGGAGGAGCTGCTGGCAGACCCCCAGGCCAGGGCAAACGACGTGTTCTATGAGATGCATTACCCCAACGGCAGCGTCCGCAGCCTGGTGCGCCAGCCCGTCTTCGTGGGAGAGGACCTGCCGGACTATGCCATGGCCCCCCTTCTGGGGCAGCACAGCGAGGAGGTGCTTCGCAGTTTGGGTTATGCGGAAGGAGAACTGGCGGCCATGCACGAAAAGGACGTCTATCAGACCTGGGACGACCTGAAGGAAAAGCACCATGGATGACGTCCTGACCCTGGGCATGGATGTGGGCAGCACCACCTCCAAATGTCTCATTCTGCGCTCCGGCGCGGAGATCGCCGCCGCCGCCCTGATCCCCGCGGGGACGGGTACCTCCGGCCCCCGGCGGGCGCTGGAGGAAGCGCTGGATAAGGCGGGCCTGAAAAGGGAGGACGTCGCCGTCGTGACCGCCACGGGCTACGGACGGGCGACCTGTCCCGGCGCGGACCATACCGCCAGCGAGCTGAGCTGCCACGCCCTGGGGGCCCATTTCCTGATCCCGGAGGCCCGTACGGTCGTGGATATCGGCGGCCAGGACGCCAAGGCCCTGCGCCTGAATCCGGAGGGGAAGCTGGTGAGCTTCCTCATGAACGACAAGTGCGCCGCCGGAACGGGGCGCTTTCTGGAGGTCATGGCCCGGGTGCTGGAAAAGGAGGTCTCGGACCTGGCGGAGATGGACGCGCAGGCGACCGGCGTCGTGCCCATCAGTTCCACCTGCACCGTCTTTGCCGAGAGCGAGGTCATCTCCCAGCTGGCAAAGGGGGTCAGCCTGCCGGAGCTGGTGAAGGGCATCCATATGAGCGTGGCGGTGCGCACGGCTTCCCTGGTGCGGCGGCTGGGGGTGACGGCCCCGGTGGTCATGACCGGCGGCGTGGCCCGCAACGCCGGGGTGGTGCGGGCACTGGAAAAGGAACTGGATACCCCCATCCGCGTCCCGCCCCTGGCCCAGCTCGCCGGAGCCCTGGGCGCGGCGATTTACGGCTGGGAGCATGTGCGGGAGAAACGGTAAATCGATGCATACTGACAAATAAAAAGCGGGAATTGCAGTATCGCCCGCGACGATGACTTTGCATTCCGCCATCATCAGATAACAATGGGGAGGGACCGCCCTTGAACGAAGAAAAGAGAGACGCGAAATCCGTCCTGCGGGCCCTGCAGGACAGGATCGCCCAGGATGCCTGGGACGCAAAAAACCGGGGGGAGAAGGTGGGCTGGTGCGCCTCCAATTTTCCCCAGGAGATCACCACCGCCATGGGCATTCCCGTGGTCTACCCGGAAAACATGGGAGCCGCCGTGGGGGCCAAGGGAGGCGGCAGGCGCATGTGCGAGCATGCGGAGGGCCTGGGCTACAGCGCCGACCTCTGCTCCTATGCCCGCATCAACTTCTCCTATGCGGATTGGAAGGAGTGCCCGGAGCTGGAGATCCCCTTCCCGGATTTCCTCCTCTGCTGCAACAATATCTGCAACTGCATGATCAAATGGTATGAAAACCTGGCGCTGGAGCTGGATGTCCCCCTGATCCTCATCGATATCCCCCACCTGGACGGGGAAGCATGCGATGAAGACCGGGTGAAGTATATCCGCGCCCAGTTCGACGACTGTATCGCGCAGCTGGAGGCCATCACCGGCAAGCGGATGGATTATGACCGGCTCACCGAAGTCATGGCCGTTTCCCAGCGGTCCAGCCGGGCCTGGCTGCGGGCCGTGGGAGCGATGGAGCATGTGCCCAGCCCCTTCAGCGGCTTCGACATTTTCAACAATATGGCGGTGGCCTGCGTGGGCCGGGGCACCGTGGAGGCAGCCGAAGCCTTCGAGCTGCTGGCGGAGGAATATGAGGCGCTGGCGAAGGAGGGCAAGAGCAGCTTCAAGGGAGAGGAGAAATACCGCATCCTCTTTGAGGGCATCGCCTGCTGGGCCAATCTTCGCGCCACCTACAAGGGGCTGCAGAGCCGGGGCATCAATCTCACCGCCACGGTCTACGGCCCCGCCTTCAGCTTCCTGTATCAGAATCTGGACGAGCTCATGGCGGCCTACGCCCAGGTGCCCAACTGCGCCTGCTTCGAGCACGAGCTGGAGCTGCGCGTGCACGACGCCCTGAAAAACAAGGTGGATGGGGCGGTGTTCCATATGAACCGCAGTTGCAAGAACTGGAGCGGCAAGCTCTATGAGCTGGAACGGCAGTTCCGGGTCAAGACCGGCGTGCCCACGGTGATTTTCGACGGCGATCAGTCCGACCCCCGCTGCTTTTCCGAAGCGCAGTATGAAACGCGCATCCAGGCCTTGACGGAGATCATGGAAGCAAACAAGAAGGAGGCGCGCTGAAATGGAAAAGCCCGAAAACCTGCTGGCGCCCTTCCGGGCCCTGTGCCGAAATCCCGGGGCCCAGCTGGATAAGGTCCTGGCCGAAGGAAAAAAAGCCGTGGGCGTGCTGCCCTACTTCTGCCCGGAGGAGCTCGTTTATGCCGTGGGGATGCGTCCCTTCGGCCTCTGGGGGGCGGAGCTGGAGTGCGCTTCCTCCGGGCGCTATTACCCCGGCTTCATCTGCTCCATTCTCCACACCACCCTGGAAATGGGGCTGCGGGGGATGCTGGACGGTCTCAGCGCCGTCATGGTCCCCACCTGCTGTGACGCCCTGAAAAGCTTCGGCCCCAACTGGAAATACGGCGTGGGCGCGATCCCGGTGATCGACGCAGCCTGGGGACAAAACCGCAAGACCCCGGCGGGGGAGGAATTCACCCGTGCCAGCTTCCGCCGCATCCTGGGCCGTCTGGCGGAGCTCGCCGGACGCCGGGCGTCCGACGCCGCCCTCGCCGAAGCGATCGCCGTTTGCAATGAAAACCGCGCCGCCCTCCGGGCCTTCACGGCCGCGGCGGCGGCCCACCCCGAGGCCGTCAGCCCCGCGGACCGCAGCGCCGTGCTGAAAGCGGGCTTTTTCCTGGACCGGAAGGAGCATACGGCCATGGTGCGGGCGCTGACGGAAGCGCTGAACGCCCTGCCGGAGAGCCGGTGGAAGGGCCTCCGGCTGGTCACAACCGGCATCCTGGCGGATTCCCCGGCGCTCCTGGACATCCTGGGAGAATCGGGCTTCGCGGTCATGGACGATCAGGTGGCACAGGAATCCGTCCTTTTCCGCCGGGACGTGCCCGTGACGGAGGATCCGGCGCTGGGCCTGGCCCGGTATCTGGGACAGGCGGAGGGCTGCAGCGTCCTCTACGATCCCGGCAAGGAGCGGGGAAGGGAGCTGGTGCGCCTCGCCCGGGCGGCAAAGGCCGACGGGGTGCTGTGGGTCATGGCGAAATTCTGCGACCCTGAGGAATTCGATCTTGTGCCCGTGAAGCGGATGCTGGAGGATGCGGGCATCCCCCTGCTGACGGTGGAGGCCGACCAGCAGTCCGCTTCTTATGAACAGGCCCGCAGCGCTCTGGAGGCCTTTGCCGAGATGCTGCGGGGATAAAGAAGTTCGCCGGCGCAGCCCCCGAAAGGGGGCTGCGCCGGCTCAAGCTGTCGACAAAGTGTCGACAGCTTGAGCGCAAAATCAGAAATGCATTCTGATTTTGCAAGGATATTACGTGAGGGGGGATTCCCGTCCCCCCTCACGGTTCCCCCATGCATGTCGAACCTCTGCCGATAGGTTTGTCTACAGTCTGAGCCGGCGCAGCCCCCGAAAGGGGGGCTGCGCCGGCTCTTGAAAGCCGCGGAAAGCCGTGGATGCTCCCGCTCAGACGGAAGGAATGGGATACAGCCGGTGGACCTGACCCCAGAGCTTCGCCTTGTGGTAGCCCAGGTTGATGACCTCGAAGAACTTGTCGATGTTGGCCAGGGGCGTGGCGGCGGGGATGTCGCAGCCGGAGGAGATCATGAAGTTCTCGCAGACCATGCACTGGCGCAGGAGGTTCTGGGTGTCGATGGCCATTTTTTCGGTGCTGTCGCACATGAACACGGCGGAGGGGCTGATGTTGCCCATGACGATCACGTCCTTGGGCAGGGTGTTCAGCAGCTGCCACATATCCGCCTTGTCCCCGAAGTGGAACATCTTCGCGCCCGTGGCGATCACGGCGTCCACTTTCTTTTCAATGGCGTTGGAGCAGTTGTGATAGCAGACGACAAAGTCACGATCCTGCAGCTCGTCGATGATCCGGCGCACATACTTGGAGGAGAATTCCTGCATGGGGCCGGGGGACATGAGGCCGGCAAGCGGTTCCGCCATGATAACGCCGTTGGCGCCCATCAGCTTCATGGTCTTGATATATTTCAGCAGGAACTGGGTGCATTTTTCCAGCACGGTGTGGACCAGCTCCGGCTCCTCGTAGGTCAGCAGGAGGATCTCATTGACGTCCATCAGGCGGCCCGCCATGGAGAAGGGGCCGGTGCAGTTGGCGAAGACGGGGCGGTCCGTCACCAGCGTCAGCGTCTTCCCCAGGGCCCGGAGGACCTTGCCCGTCCGTCCCGCGCCGATCTCGGGGATCTGCAGAGCGTCGGCTTCCTCCTGAGAGGAAATTAGCTGCCCGGTGATGGTGGGGATATCGTCGGTGTGATAGGTGCACTTCGCGCCGAACGCCTCGGCTTCCACGGACAAATCCATGTATGTGGTGGCAAAGGGCATATCATAGCGGTCCGCGATCAGGCGGACGCCCAGGGCCATTTCCGTGGAGGAATTCACCAGCCTGTCCACCGTGATGAACAGCTGCTGCACCGCCGGATAGGACAGCAGCGGCATGGCTTTTTTGTTCTGCGTCGCGATCTGTTCGCGGATCCAGAGGTCCATGTTCATAGTCTTCAGCTCCTTCATGAATTGAAATAGGCTTCTGATTTTATTATTCTATCAGATATCCGGGGAAAAAGCACGCCCTGATATTGAAAAAATGGAAACCGGCCTGAAAAAAACGGAAAAGAATGAACGGCGGGAGGGGTCCAGGGGCATTTGTCCGGCCTTTTCGCTGGATTTTCCCGTGAAACGATGCTATAATAGCTTCGGCTTTGTATTCCGGCATCAGGAAAGAACGAGACCGGCATGAACGCGGAACGTCGGCCGCGAGGCGCCTTGCGCCCTGCCGGCGTGGGCGGACAGAAAGAGGCAAGCGGACATACAGGCGGCGAAGGGTTCCCTGAAGCGGAGTCCGCGCCGTGAAAAGACGATCAATCAGCAAGAATACGGAGGTATGATCATGACCATCAACAAAACCGGCAGCGGCAGCGAACTGACCATGGCCCTGGATGGACGGCTGGATACCGTCACCGCTCCGGAGCTGGAAGCGGAGCTGAAAAACTCCCTGGAGGGCGTCAATTCTCTCATCTTCGATTTCTCCGAGCTGGAGTACATCTCCTCCGCAGGGCTGCGGGTGCTGCTCTCTGCGCAGAAGCAGATGAACAAGCAGGGCGCCATGAAGCTGACGAACGTGAACGAGACCATCCAGGAAATCTTTGAGGTCACGGGCTTCGCGGATATCCTGACCGTGGAGTAAGCGGGGAAGGACAGGTCAGCGGAATGAAGACGGCGGAAATCAAAGTCACGACCCAGGGCGAAGGCATGGAGGAGGCCCTGGCGGTAACGGAGAAGCTCGGGCTGGACTGCGGCCTGGGGCACAAGGAAAACCTGCGGCTCCGCCTGCTGGCAGAGGAGCTGATCGGCCTCCTGCGGGGCATCACCGGCAGCGTGGAGGCCGAATACCAGGCCCGGGAGGAAAACAGGAAATTCAACCTCCGGCTCTGCGCCGACGTCACCTTGGATCAGGAGATGCGCAGGCAGCTGCTGGCGGCGTCCTCCAGCGGGAAAAACGACGCGGCGCGGGGCTTTATGGGCAAGCTGCGGGAGATGGTCGCCCTCGTCCTGCTTCCCAAGGGACAGAACGCCTCCTCGGTGTCCAGCCTGTCCCTGGGTCTCATCAGCATGGGGAGCCCGGTGGGTTATGTTTCCGGCCTGGATACCTATTCCTGGACCATGAGCACCTATATGTCCGAGATCAAGGAGAATCTGGAGGATATCGCGGGGGCGCAGGAGGCCTGGGACGAGCTGGAAAAATCCATCGTCGCCAATCTGGCCGATGAGGTCAGCGTGAATATCCGGGGAAGCGCGGTGGAGATCGCCATCAGCAAGGCTTTTTGAAGACAAAGGAAAAACGGGACTGCGCGCGGTTCATGGATCCGACCGCGGCAGTCCCGTTTGTTTTTTTCAATCGGGAGGGGTTGTTTCGGAAAGGACGCCGTCCGCTTCTTCAGCTGCGCTTTCCCCTTCCTCCGTCGCCGTCTCTCCCAGATATTCCTCCAGGGTGAGGCCGCTTTCATAGATCTCCCTGGCGGCCTCCTGCCCCACATAGCGATAGTGCCATTCTTCGCCGCTGATGCCGGTGACGCCGGTCCTGTCCGGGGGATAGCGGAGGATGAAGCCATATTCCCAGCTGTGCTCCCGGAGCCAGTCGAAGACCTCGTACACCGCGCCGGCGATATCCACGGCGATGCCCAGCTGGTGCTCGCTGGTGCCCGGCAGGGCGACCCATTTTTCCGCCTCGGCAATGGCGTCGGCTTCGGACCAGCCCTGGGAGAGGTAGTCCTGCACGTATTCGTCGAAGACCTCCTGCTGGTGCTCCGGGGAGCGATAGCCGGAATAGACGATGGGGAGAATGCCGGCGTTGGCTTCCCTGGCGGCCTCGAACATCTCCGCGAGGGGTTCGGCGATGCGCGCGTCGATGATCTTCCCGTTGGGCATTTCCACCGGCTGCAATTCCCAATCCTCCGGCACCGGGTGGGTCCGGTTCACCAGCACGAGGTTCCAGGGGGTGGGCGTGGGCTCGGGCGTGGGTTCCGGTGTGGGTTCGGGCGTGGGCTCCGGGGTAGGCTCGGGCGTGGGTTCGGACGTAGGTTCCGGCGTGGGCGCGGGCGTCAGGACGGCCTCCGCCGTTTGCAGGGCGGCGGCTTCTTCGGCCCTCTCCCGTCCACCCGTCTCCAACCGACGGTAAACCAGCAGCGCCAGAGCTGCCAGCACGATCAGCGCCGCCAGGGAGACGACGATCCTGCGCCGGTCCTGTTTCCCCATTCCGTAAACCTCCTGTGTCTTAAGGCAATAACGCACAATTCTCGGCACGCATCTTGCTTGCATCATGTTCCGTCATATTGCCCGAAAATCTTGGCCAATACAGGAAGTATTCCCCGCGATTTTCAGACAATCTGACGAAAATTCTGACTGCGCAATCTGCGCACCAGAATTATGCGGTATTGCCTTAATCCTTTTTCTGGTCCAGCTTCTTCAGCGCCTCGACGATCACGGAAATCGCCACAATGAGATACACATTGCGCGGATCGTAGGATTCGATGCGGTAACAGCTGGCCCAGGTCAAGCGCTCCTTGTCCACGCTGCCGATCATCGCGCCGCCCAGCAGGATGTTGAAGCTGCCGCCGTACATGTCGCCCTTGATGGTCAGCTCCGCGCCGCCCACGGTCCCGACGATCTCCGTGCGGGTGAGCTTGAGCTTTTTCTTGAAGCTGCCGATCTCCTGCTTTCCGGCGGTCACCGTGTATTCCGGCATGACGGAGATCAGCTTCTTTTTGACCACCATCGCCTCGTTCCCGCCGGCGTCCATGACCTTGTACGCAGTATCGGCCATATTGCTCTCCACATAGAAAGCGGGCTGCTGATCCGCGGTGAAGATGGTGTACCTGTCCCTGACGGAGAAGCTGAGCTTTTCCTCCATGTAGAGCTTGACGGTGCTGCCGGAAGCGGCGACTGCGGCGGCCTGCGTCGCCGTCACGGTCTGGCCGGCCAGCAGCCTTTCCAGAACGCCCTGCAGCTCATCCACGGCGCGGTTGAGCTTGACGCCCTCGGCGTCCTCGCCGCCGCCGGCCAGGACGATCGCCCGGTTGAGCATGTTCGCGCCGGTCATGCCGCCCTTCGGGGCCTTGCCGATGTCGATCTTTTTGCCGTTTGCCCGGACATAGACGAGGCTGGTCTCCCCGGCGGACTCATAGAGGACCGCCTCGCTGTCCTTTCCCATGATCCTGGCGGTGCCGATCCTCGGCTGTCCCAGGGAGGTGGCGACGCCATAGAGCCTTGCCAGGAGCGCCTGGTTATCCCAGCCCTGGGGATTGTCCAGCCGCTTATAGCCGGACATGTCTGTGTTGTTGACCAGATTTCCGAATAGTGCCATGATCCCGACCTCCGTATGTAATATTAAAATGTTTCGTCCCAGAACCAGACCTCGCCGTCCTCGATGCTGAACACGGCAAAATCGCTCAGGCAGTAGTCGCCGTAGATATCGTCGATGCAGAAAGCGAAGAAATAATCCCCGTCCGCCATCAGGTCATAGCAGAGCTCCGGCGTGTCGGTGAAGACATAGTCCTCCCCCTGGTAATAGAATTCGTCGTCGCTCTCCAGCGCATAGGCGTTGTACAGCGGGGTGATCACGTCGCCCCGCCGGAGCTTGACGATCTCCCGGGAGAGCGCGCCGTATGCGTCGATACCGTCCCATGCGCCCTCAATGGTCAGCGTTCCGTAGGCGTAATCCAGCCGGAGGCGCAGGTTCGTCTCCTCTCCGTTGAGCAGGACGGGCGAGGTGTAGATGGTGAAATCCTCTCCGTCCTCCACGATATAGGTGGCCAGGTTCTGCCCGTCGGGCAGGGAGATCCACCAGCCGTCGAAATCATCCGCGAAGACGCCGGTGTCCCAGTCGCCGTTGAGATCGTAGGTCTCTCCCAGCTCGATCAGGTCCTCCCCGTCATAGGAGAGCTGGAAGACGACGCCGTAAACGTCCGCGGCGTAGCAATAGCCGTTATCATCCAGTTCAAACCAGAAGACGCCGTCCTCGTCGGTGTGGGGCTCGACGGCAAAGGTGATGAGGGGGCTTTCGCCGGTCTGCTCGTAATCGTCCAGATAGTCCCAATAATCGTCCGTCCAGTCATCGTCCCCCCAATCGCCGTCCGTCCAGTCGCCGTCGTCCAGCCAGGCGTCCAGCAGGTCCCAGAACCAGTTGCCGTCGTCGTCGAACCATTCGTCCCCGTCGTAGTCCTCCGCGGCGTCAAGGCTGACGCTGCCCTGATTCTGCCGGTCCACGAAGGAGACGTAGTAGGGGCTGGGGCAGATTTCACCGAAAACGGAAAGCTCCCGGGAGCCCTGGACGCTCAGAGGATAGTACAGGGAGAGGCCCGACGCGTCCCGGTGCGTTTTGCCGCTGACGGAATAGGCCACGGCGGCCTTCAGCGCTTCCAGCGCCGGGCCGGCGCCCTGGGCATATGCCGCGCAGGCGGAGATCACGCCGCCCATGTCCACCATGTTGGTGTAGCCCTCGGATTTGTTGTTGCCGCCGAAGTTGTCCGTCTTCTGGATGGCGCGGACCATATCCGCGCAGGCCGCAGCGTCCGCAGAAGCCTCGAACATCCCGCGGGCAAAGTCGTTGAAGGCCGTCAGCACGCCGTCCAGCTTCCCCAGGTCGATGAGGGAGAGGGTGCAGACGTCCTCGTCTCCCGACGTCCGGCAGGAGGCCAGGTAGCTGTCGCAGACCGCCCTGCCCAGGTCCGCGGCAGCAGCGCCGGGATGCCCGGCGAGGTATTTGCCCATGGCCGCATAGTCCCAGCCGCTGCCCGGCTCGATCTCCTGGGAAGCGATCATATACGAAGCGTAGGAGGCGAGGATGTTCGCCGTTTCCAGGGTGCCCATCAGGCAGGCGTCGAAGCCGATGAAATCGAATTTGCCGCCCATGGCGGTGCAGACGTCCAGCAGGGCGGCGTCCAGCTCCCGCAGGGAGAGGGAGTCATAGTCGTCCGTCTCGTCGAAGCATACGCCGGTGATGCTGCCGCCGCCGTGATCCCAGAGCACGACGCCCATATGCGCCGAGGCGTAGCGATCCGCGCCCCAGCGGAGAAAGGCGGACAGCGTTTTTCCCCGGCCCATGCCGGCCGCCGGCTGCTCTTCAGCCAGGGTCAGCTCGCCGTTTTCGATCAGGTAGCGCTGGAGCCGGCTGCTGTCCACGGTGTCGTTCCACCATTCCTCCGCGCCGCCGGTCTGCACCACGAAGCGCACCCAGTCGCCGTTTGCGCCCTCCAGCATTTCCAGCAAATCGTCCGTCGCGCCGCCGTCGTCGGTTTCCAGGTCCGTGCCGCAGAGATAGACGAAGATCGTCCACACTCCCCGGTCACCGGCGGCGCTCCGCTCCGGCAGGGACGGGCGGGTGAGGGTCAGCTCGCCTGTTTCACGGTTGACGCTCATACGCAGCCCCCGCGCCTCCGGCTGCGGCGTCTCTGAAGCGGGGGCCGCTTCCGCGGCGCTCGTCTCCGCTGCGGCGCCGTCCGTTTCCTCGTCGTCGTCCAGCAGGCCGCAGCCGCAGCAGCCGAGGAGGAGCAAAAGGGCCGGCAGGAGGCAAATCAGTTTGTTCTTCATAGGGCATTTGATCTCTCTGTCTCATATTCCGGTTTGATAGCATTATAACAATTTCTTGCCGGAATCGCAAGAAGATTGGAAATGTGAGGCTCTGCGCCGGAAAAGGTCAAAAACCGCTTCCATACCGCGGGGAGAATGTGATATAATGCATTCATCTTAACGATCACAGAGACCGGCCGCCCGCGCCTCCGGCCGCGGCGGTCCGGCACAGAAGAATCAAAGAAGTATCAAAAAGGGAGGAACCGATATGTATCAGAATGCGCCCATCTCGGATCGGGTCGCCAAGATCCGCGCCATGTACCGCGCCAAGAAGCCCAGGATCGACCTTGCCCGCTACAAGCTGGTGACGGAATTCTACATGAATAACCCGCAGCTGCCCGGCGTCCTCAAGCGGGCAAAGAACCTGCGCAACCTCTTTGAGAAGATGCCCACCCCCGTGCGGGACCATGAGCTGATCGTGGGCCACCTGGGGGAGGAGTTCCGCGCCAGCGCCGTCTACCCGGAGCATTCCTTCCAGTGGGTGCTGGACGAGCTGGACGTCTTTCCCACGCGGAGCGTCGATCCCTATGACCTCAACCCCGAGGACAGGGAATACATCCTCCAGACCGGGGATTTCTGGGTGAAGAACGCCACCTGCGCCGCCATCGACGAGGTGTTCCCTGAGGAATATTACCGGGATCTCCTGGGCAACGGCGTGCTGAACTTCACCGCGAAGAACAACAGCGGTTCCCCCATCGGCCACTACTGCGGCAATTACTGGACCGTGGTGGACCGGGGCCTCGGCAGCGTGCTGGAGGAGATCCGGGCCAAGAAGGCCGCCCTGCTGGAAAAGGGCCTCCAGGGGGACGAGGGCCGGACCCTCCAGTTCTACCGCGCGGAGGAGACCGTGGTGGAGGGCATCATCATCTATGCAAAGCGCTATGCCGCCGAAGCCCTGCGCCAGGCGGAGACCTGCACGGATGAAAAACGGAAGGCGGAGCTGCTGGACATCGCCGACCGCATGAACCGGGTCATCGACAAGCCCTGCCAGAGCTATCATGACGCCCTGCAGGCCTGCTTCTTCTATCAGCTGGGCCTGCTGATGGATTCCCAGCCCCACGGCATCAGCTACGGCCGCCTGGACCAGTACTGCGGCAAGTATGCCGAGGCGGACATCGCTTCCGGCAAGCTCACCAGGGAGCAGGCCCAGGAGCTGACGGACATGTTCATCCTGAAGGTGGCTGAGATCAACAAGCTCTGGAGCGAGGGCGCCACCCGCACCGGCCCGGGCTATACCTCCGGCCAGCTCATCACCCTGGGCGGCGTGGACAAGGACGGCAAGGACGCCACCAACGTGGTGACCTACATGGTCATGCAGTCCTCCGCCCGGCTGAAGATCCACAACCCGCCCCTGGCCCTGCGCGTCCATGAAGGCACGCCCGAAGAACTCTGGGAGGCCGGCATCGAGACCACCAAGCAGGTGGGCGGCGTGCCCCTGTTCGAGTGGGACAAGACGGCCATGGAGGCCCTGATGCGCCGGGGCATCCCCCTGGAGGACGCCAGGAACTACTGCCTCATCGGCTGCGTGGAACCCTGCATCTGCGGCTGCGACTTCGCCAACTCCGGCGGCGACGGCAACAACGCCTACACGATCCTGCCCGCGGCCCTGTGGTGCGCCATCAACAACGGCGTGAACCCCTTCTCCTACGGGCCCGAGAAGAACACGAAGCGCACCGGCCCCGCCACCGGCTATCTCTATGACATGAAGAGCATGGAGGAGGTCCTGGCGGCCTATAAGACGCAGATGGACTTCTTCACCAAGTGGCAGGTCACCATGGTCAACTGCTACGAGTATCTCTACGCCATGGATAACCCCCTGCCCCTGCTCTCCGCCACCATGACCGGCTGCATCGAGAGCGGCAAGGACGTGATGTGGGGCGGCGCGAAGTATAACGGCGCGGGCAACAGCAGCATCGGACACGGCACCGTGGCCGACAGTCTGAACATCATCGACCAGGTCTGCTTCCGTGACAAGATCGCCACCACCCGCGAGCTCTACGACGCGCTGATGGCCAACTGGGAGGGCTATGAGGACCTGCACCAGTACATCCTTGGCCGCTGCAGCCACTTCGGCAACAACGATCCCGAGGCGGACAAGTATCTGAAGTTCGTGGCGGACACCTATTCCGAGGGCATCACCCGGGGCATCAGCCCCCGCGGCTGCCACTGGACGGCGGGCTGCTGGCCCGTGACCCTGAATGTGGTCATGGGCATGTTCTGCGAAGCCACCCCCGACGGGCGCAAGAAGGGCCAGCCCCTCACCGACGGCATCTCCCCGGTGCAGGGCATGGACAAGAACGGCCCCTTCGCCACCATCAACTCCATCCTGAAATTCGACCAGGCCAACTACGCCAACGGCACCCTCTGCAACATGAAATTCCATCCCACGGCCCTGCAGGGCGCGGAGGGCGACAAGAAGCTTCGGGCCGTCATGGAGACCTATTTCCGCGGCGGCGGCATGGAGCTGCAGATCAACGTCGTCTCCGCCAAGATGCTGCGGGAGGCCCAGGAGAAGCCCAAGGATTATGAGGACCTGGTGGTGCGCATCGCCGGCTTCTCCGCCTATTTCGTGGAGGTCTACAAGGAAGCCCAGGACGACCTGATCCGCCGGACGGAAATGAGCATATGACCACCGGACGGCTTTACGACATCCAGGGCTTTTCCGTGCAGGACGGCCCCGGCATCCGCACCACGGCCTTTCTCAAGGGCTGCCCCCTGCGCTGCCCCTGGTGCCACAGCCCGGAAAGCCAGGCCTTTTACAAGCAGCTCAGCTGGATGAGCATGCGCTGCCTGGGGCTGGACGCCTGCCGGAATCGCTGCATGAACGCCTGTCCCAAGGGGGCCATCGAAGAAGGCCCCCTGAAGACGGACGTGCAGACCGGCGAGCAGCTCAGGACCGTCCATGTCAAGCGGGACCTCTGCGACAACTGCGGCGCCTGCGCGGACAAGTGCTATGCCGAAGCCCTGACCCTCTGCGGGAAGGACTACACCTCCGAGGAGCTGGTCAACCGGCTGCTGCAGGATAAGAATTTCTTCGATACCTCCGGCGGCGGCGTGACCATCTCCGGCGGCGAGCCCCTGTGCCAGATCGACTTCGTGGTGGAGGTGATGCAGGGCCTCAAGGCGGCGGGCATCCACATCGCCCTGGATACCACGGGCTACGTTCCCTGGGAGGACTTGGAGCGCACCGTGCCCTATACGGACCTGTATCTCTATGACCTCAAGCATATGGACTCCGCCAAACACAAGGCCACGGTAGGCGTCCCCAACGAGCGCATTCACGAAAATGCCAGGAAACTGGCCGCGGCGGGGAAGAAACTGCAGGTCCGCATCCCGGTGATCCCCATGTTCAACTGGGACGAGGAGAATATCCGCGCAACGGCGGAGTTTTGCGCGCAGCTGGGGGACGCGGTGGAGGTAGTGCAGCTGCTGCCCTATCACAACATGGGCGTCATGAAGTATCTGCGCATCAGCGACGGAAAGCCCATGGAGGCAACGCCGCCCTCCGATGAAAAGATGGCCGAGCTGAAAAGCATCGTGGCTTCCTGCGGCCTCAACGTCACCATCCACTGAGAAGAAGAAAAACGGACCTCGCTGAGAGAAGAGCGGATGAAACGCTATGGATTATAAATATGTGCGGATCCAGGGGAAAGAGCTGGCAGCCTCCACCATGTACGCCAAGGGCGTTTTCAGCATGTGCTGGAAGCTGATCCAGGACGACGTCATGGAGGAAGAAGACGCGGACCTGTATAAGGAAATCGACGCCTGGTTTGCAGAGACTTTGCCCTTTCCGCCCCAGTGCATGAACCGGGAAAAGGTCGTCTGCTTCTTCAAGACGGAAAACGCGGCGGAGATGATGAAGTGGATCCGCCCGGCGCTGTGGCTGCTGGAAAAGTATCATCATCCCTATTTTGTGGTCTACACCAACACCCCCGGTGAGATCGTCTATGAGGATCAGTATCAGGTCGTCGTGAAGGTCGAGGACTGGATCATCGAGGAATATGAGCATACCTGGGTGGGGAAGGAAGACTGACCGCTCCGCGGGTGTAAAATGTGGCTTTCGCCGTGGGATATCCCACGGCGAAAGCTGTATGTATTCCCTATTTATTTCCTTGCCGACAGACTGCCCGCCGTTCACAGTGACTGGTTCGTCCGGGATTTGCACCCGGTTCCCTTTTACCTCTCCGCTGCTGGCTTCGAGCACGCAAACAGCAGACAGTATATTAAATAGCACAAGTTTTGCAGAATTTCAATAGGCGATCGGGCCCGTGCGGCCTCGGACCGAAGGCAGCCCGGCGGGTCAAAATGTCAGCTATTTGCCAGCTTTTTGGACCGAACGGCGAACAGGGCGGTAAACGCCGCGCCCGCCACGATCCAGGAGGCAATGTAGATCCAGACGATGCAGTCCATCGTCCCGTAGTGGGGAAGGATGAACCAGATGGAGAGCACGCGGAGCAGACAGATGGTGGTCAGCGTCGTGATCATCGGAACGAGCGTATTGCCCATGCCGCAGCAGGCGCCCGAAAAGCCCTCCGCAAAGGAATAGAAGAAAAAGAACGGGCACATGAGGGTCATATAGTGCACCACCAGGGGCAGAATCTCCCCCGCGTCCTTCGCGGAAATGAACCAGCCGCCGAAGAAGCCGGAGCCGAAAAAGAGGATCAGGCTGATGACCGCGACCGTTCCGGCGCTCATCAGCGTGCCGATGACGGCGCCTTTTTTCACGCGGTCGACTTTGCCTGCGCCGATATTCTGGGCGATATACGTCGTCAGCGCCGGGGACATGGAATCGGCAACCAGCCAGATCAGCAGATCCAGCTTGTCGCAGATGCCCCACGCGGCGATGGCGTCGGTCCCCATCATGTTCACGCTGGCCTGGATGATGGAGTTGGCGATCGGGAACAGGATGGACTGGATCGCGAGGGGCAGTCCCTTTCGGAGCATGTCGACGAAGCTGCCGCGCTTGAGGCGGAATTGATCCTTCCGGAACAGTTCGCCGCCCAGGGAGCGGTTCAGCAGGAAGAACACCGCGACGACGCTGACGATCTGCGCCGCGACGGTCGCCGCAGCGGCGCCGCCCACGCCCATGTGGAACGCGCCCACCAGCAGCAGGTCCCCCAGGATGTTCACGATGCAGCAGAGGATCAGCACATAGAGGGGGCGGCGGGAATCTCCCAGCGCCCGGAGGATGCCCGCCAGCATATTGTAAAGCACCATGGCCCACAGCCCGCTGAAATAGACGCTGCAGTAGACGCGGGTCGGCTCCCAGATGTCCTCCGGGATGGACATGGCGCGCATGAGCCAGGGTGTGGCGATCACGCCGCCCACCGTAAAGATGATGCCGAGGACCACGCTCACTGCGAGGGCCGCGTGGATGCTTTGGCGCAGTTCCTCCCGGTCGTCCGCGCCGAAGGCTTTGGAAATCAGGATCGTGGCGCCGGCGGCGAGACCGTTCATGAAGTTCAGAGGAAATTTGAACAGGGTGGCGACGGCGTTGATGGCCGCAAGTCCCACCTTTCCGGTGAACTGCCCCACGATGACGGAGTCCGTCATCGTATATAACTGCTGGATCAGGCTGCCCAGCATCATGGGAAGGATAAAGGCGAGGATGCCCTTTGTGATGTTTCCGGAGGTGAGGCTTCTTTTCTCGGCCAAGGCGATCACCGTTCTCTTTCTGCTTGAATTATACCGCAATGGGTATCCTTTGGCATTATATAAGAACGGCGGATTTTGTCAATACGCAGGGGGCGAGAAACCGTGCGTTATTTCTGAAACGGAAAACCCGAAAAATGATGATGCACAAACAGCGGAATTGGTGTATGATAGAAAAAAGAGAATGACCATCGATAGAAGGAGTGGTCCTGTGAAAATCATCCGCGGACTCAAGCTGGGCGGATTGCAGCATAAAATCTTCAATCTGATGCTGATTATCATCATCTTCCTGGTGGGCGTGTTTGTCCTGGTGAACGTCTATCAGCAGCGGAATCTCTCCGGCATCGTCGAGGAGGCCAGCCGGGAACAGCAGGCGTCCATCACGCAGGTTTCGGAGGCGACGATGGAGGCGGTGCTGAGCACCACCATGACCAAGACCGCCGCGCTGCAGGCCTACATCGCCGGCGACCTGTTCGCCGATGTGAAGACGAGCGTTCTGACGCTGCAATCCTTTGCTTCCGAGCTGTTCGCCCATGAGGAGGTTTTTTCGCCGCACCCCATCTACCCGCCGGACAGGGCAAAGGACGGCGTCCCCACGGTCCAGTTCCAGACGGAGGAGGGCGTCGATCCCTATGGCTCCGAAGCCCTGAGCCTGGTCGCCAACATGAGCGAGATCATGCTGGGCATGTATCGGCACTCGGATAAGCTCAGCTCCTGCTTCGTGGCGACGGCGGACGGGACGATCCTCTATGTGGACGACCGCTCCGGGTCGTACTTCGATGAAAACGGGGAGGTCTACCACTTCCCGGTGCGGTCCCGCCCCTGGTATCAGTCGGCGGCGGAGACGGGAGAACTGATTTTCACCGGCGTGGAGCTGGATACCTATACGGATATCGCGGGGCTGGTCTGCGCCGCGCCGGTCTTCCGGGACGGCGAGCTGGTCGCCGTCGTCGGCGCGGACATCTTCCTGACCTCCATCCGGGATTATGTGGAAAACGCCAATATCGAGAACGGATTCCTCTGCGTGGTCAATGAGAACGGGCAGGTGCTGTTCTCCCCCCAGCGGGAGGGCGTCTTCAAGCCGGAGCTCACCGAAACCGCGCCGGATCTGCGGAAAAGCGGCAACGAGGCCCTGGCAGGCTTCATCAGCGCGGCGCTGACCGGCAGTACCGGTCTCCAAACGGTCGCGGTCGACGGAAAAGATTACTATCTGACCGGCACTCCCATGCCGACGGTGGGCTGGGCGGTCGTGTCCGCGGTGGAAAAAGGGACTACCCGTCAGCCCACCGTCGCCATGCTGCAAAACTATGACGCCATTAACGCAAACGCCCTTGCGGTTTTCCGCCGCAGCACGGAGAACTCTGCGCGGACCTTCCTGATCCTTACGGCTCTGATCATCCTGCTGGGCGTCGGTGCGGCGCTCGCCGTCGCCAACCGCATCGTGAGGCCCCTGGAGCATATGACGAAGCGCATCAACTCCCTCTCCGACAGCGACAGCATCTTTGAGATGGAGAAGGTCTATCGGACGGGCGACGAGATCGAGGTGCTGGCGGAGTCCTTTGCCTCCATCTCGCAGAAAACGCGGGATTACATCCGGCAGATCACGGAAATCACCGCCGAAAAGGAGCGCATCGGCACGGAGCTGGCGCTGGCGACGCGCATCCAGGCGGATATGCTCCCGAATATCTACCCCGCATTCCCGGACCGGAAGGAATTCGATATCTATGCCACCATGGACCCCGCCAAGGAGGTGGGCGGCGATTTCTACGATTTCTTCCTGGTGGACGACGACCATCTCTGCATGATCATGGCGGATGTTTCCGGAAAGGGCGTGCCCGCGGCGCTGTTCATGATGGCCTCCAAGATCATCCTGGCGAACAACGCCATGCTGGGGAAATCCCCGGCGCAGATACTGACGGACACCAACGCCGCCATCTGCGCCAACAACCGGGAGGAAATGTTCGTCACGGTCTGGCTGGGCATCCTGGAGCTGTCCACGGGCAAGCTCACCGCCGCCAACGCGGGGCACGAGTACCCGGTGCTGCGCAAGCCGGACGGCAGCTATGAGCTGTTCAAGGATAAGCACGGCTTCGTCATCGGCGGCATGAAGGGCGTGAAATACAGGGAATACGAATTGCAGCTGGAGCCCGGCGGGAAGCTGTTCGTATATACGGACGGCGTTCCGGAGGCCACCAACGCGGAAAACGAGCTTTTCGGGACCGAGCGGATGATGCAGGCGCTGAACGAGGATACCGCCGCCGCGCCGGAAACCGTGCTGAAAAACGTGCGGCGCGCAGTGGACGCCTTTGTGAAGGAAGCGGAGCAGTTTGACGACCTGACCATGCTCTGCATGGAATACAGGGGGAAACAGCATGAATGAGGAACGGGTATTCAGCCGAAGCGAGATCGAGATCGAGGCTGCGGTGGACCGGCTGCCGGAGGTGCTGGAATTCGTCGAAAGCCGCCTGGAGGAAGCCGGCTGCGCAATGAAGACGCAGATGCAGATCACCGTCTCGGCGGAGGAGATTTTCGTGAACATCGCCTCCTATGCCTATGCGCCGGAGAGCGGGAGGGCAAGGATCAGCCTGGAGATTTCCCGGGAGCCGAAGCAGGCGACCATCATCTTCACGGACAGCGGCAGGCCTTTTGACCCCACCGCGCGGGAGGACCCGGATGTGACCCTCCAGGCGGAGAATCGGGAGATCGGCGGGCTGGGCATCTTTATGACGAAGAAATTCATGGACGATGTGCGCTATGAATACCGGGACGGACAGAATGTCCTGACGCTGAAGAAAACCCTGTGACATAGTCACAGGGTTTTCTCTATCCACAGAAGAAAAAACTATCCGGGGAACGAGTATCCTCGGCGGCGAAAGCGGGGGTTACTCCGCCGTTTCCCGCTCCCATTCCCGAAGAAAGGCCAGCAGGAACGCGTGCCGGTCCTCCGCCAGCGCCTTTCCCGCTGGGGTGTTCATCCTGTCCTTCAGCAGGAGCAGCTTTTCATGGAAATGCCGGATGGAATCCTCCGGCCCCCGGCCATGACTGCCGCCGTAAGCGAACGTCCTGGCGATCCCCATCGCGCCCATGGCGTCCAGCCGATCCGCATCCTGAACGATCTGCCCTTCGATGGTGTCCGGCCGTTTATCCCCGTTTTTGCTGAAGGATACGGCGTTGACGGCGGCGATGATCCGTTCGATCGCGGCCTCGTCCAGGCCGCTGGCTTGGAGGAAAGTCCTTGCGTTCCGGTTGTCCGCCGTATCGAACAGCTTGTGGTCGTCGGCGTCGTGCAGCAGCGCGGCCAGGGCGGTGATCTGCCGGTCGCAGTTTTCCGTCTCCGCGATGCGCATTGCGTTTCGATATACCCGCAGGGTGTGACCCATATCGTGACCGTCCGCGTTGCCAGCGAAAAGAGAACGCACATATGCCATCGCGGAATCGATCCGTTCGTCGCCCCGCAAGGGCGCGCCTGAAGGATTTTTCATGCCGGATTTCTCCATGAGCGCCCTCCTCTCAGCCTCCGTATGCGTCTCCGTCCCCGAAAACAACGCAGGGCCGCGCCGGGAACGAATCCCGTTCCCGGCACGGCGATCTCTTTAGGCAACACCGCACAGTTCTGGTGCGCAGATTGCGCAGTCAGAATTTTCGTCAGATTGTCTGAAAATCGCGGGTAATACTTCCTGTATTGGCCAAGATTTTCGGGCAATATGACGGAACATGATGCAAGCAAGATGTGTGCCGAGAATTGTGCGGTGTTGCCTTAACCGATCAGCGAGCAGAAATCGCGCCAGACGAGGCGTTGGACGCAGACGGGCTGTCGCCCGTCAAGGACAACAACGAAGTATGGCACGATTTATGCCGCTGCGAATGAAAGGGTTCTATCAGGACTTCGTATAAGGAAGCATCACGGTACCGCCTGCGGCGATGAGCCTAAATCCACCGCCGCAGGCGATCCGCCCCAAATATTCACTATTCCTTATTCACTTTTCCATGTTCATATACGATCACAGAGTTTCTTTCTTTGTTCCGCATTTTCGGTACCTTACTATTGATTTTTGTAAGGTACTTTATTATAATAGAGGAAAAAAGAACAGCGCCCGCTCCGGCGGCAAAAACAGGTCTATGGCTCCGCGATCACGGGGCGCCGGACGGGCGGAAAGGAAGGGATCGAACTATGCCACCCCCCGGATTCCCCGGCGGTATGGAAGACCAGATGAAGGCCGCCAAACCGAAAAATCTCTCCGACGTGCCACGCTATCTGAAGGAAGTCGTGGGCGGCACGGCGGGCAGGCTGCTCTACATCTTCAAGCTGGTCTGGGAAGCCAGAAAGAGCCTCCTGCTGGTCATGCTGTTCATGACCGTCTACAACGGCGTCATGCCCCTGGTGGGCACCCTGATCACCGCAAACCTCCTGGCCAAGGTGGTGCAGAGCTTCACCGAGCCGGTGAACCTGCTGCCGCCCTTGTGCATGCAATTCGGCTACACATTATTGAACAGCATCGTCACCAACCTCAGCAGCATCATCACCAATATCTCCGGCGAGATCGTCTCCAACCACGTCAAGGTCAAGATCATGACCAAGGCGCGGGAGGTGGACCTGGCCTCCTTCGACATGCCGGACTTTTACGCCCGTCTGGAGAACGCCAGCCGCGAGGCGGGCAGCCGCCCCGTGATGATCCTCAACTCCGCGTTCAACCTGATCTCCAGCGTCATCAGCCTCATCAGCTACGTCGCCCTGCTGGCGCAGCTCCTGAGCCGGCTGGACTGGAAGGCCGACGTACTATTTATCCTCTTTGTCGGCCTGAACATTCTCACCGCCGTGGTGAACTTCCACTTCCGCCGCAAGAATTTCTTCTACATGCGCTTCCGCTCCAAGGACCGGCGGCAGATGGATTACTACTCCAACCTCATGACCAACAAGGACGTGGTGAAGGAGATACGGCTGTTCAACCTGTCGGACCTCTTTATCGGCCGCTACAAGGATATCTTCAAGAATTACTTCGCGGGCATCAAGAAGATCATCTGGGCCCAGGGCGGCTGGCAGATGTTCCTCAGCCTCTGCTCCGCGGGCCTGAATATGTCCCTGTTCTACCTGATCGCCACCAACGTGAAGCTCATCGCGGACTATTCGGCCTACACCGCCTCCCTGAACGCCATTTCCAACGGCGTGGGCCAGGTCATCCAGCTTTCCTCCCAGCTCTATGAGGGCAGCCTTTTCATCGACAACCTGATCCTCTTTATGAACGAGAAGAAGACCATCGTGCCCTCCCTGGCCGCGCCTGCGGTGCCGAATCGCCACTGCGGCCACACCATCGAGCTGAAAAACGTCTCCTTTGCCTATCCCGGCACGACCCGCAAGGTGCTGAAAAACCTGAATCTCACCATCCATCCCGGAGAGACGGCGGTCCTTGTGGGCCTCAACGGCGCAGGCAAGACCACGCTGATCAAGCTCATCACCCGCCTTTACGACCCCACGGAGGGCGTCATCCTGCTGGACGGCAGGGACATCCGGGAATACGACGTGGACAAGCTCTACAAGGTCTTCGGCATCATCTTCCAGGACTTCGGAAAATACGCCGTGGAGATTCGGGAAAACATCGCTTTCGGCGACATCCAGAGGGAAATCGACGACGACGACGTGCACAAGGCCGCGGAGGAATCCGGCGCGAATCAGTTCATCGAGAAGCTGCCCAAGGGCTACAACACCCCCCTGATGCGCTACTTCGAGGACGAGGGCTTGGAGCTGAGCATCGGCCAGTGGCAGAAGCTCAGCGTCTCCCGCGCGTTCTACGCGGATTCCGACATCCTGATCCTGGACGAGCCCACCGCCTCCCTGGACGCCATCGCCGAGCAGGAGATTTTCAGCCAGTTCGACCGGCTGCGCAAGGATAAGACCACGATCTTCGTCAGCCACCGGCTTTCCAGCGCCACCACCGCCGACAAGATCATCGTCCTCAAGGAGGGCGAGATCATCGAGATCGGCACCCATCGGGAGCTCATGGCGGCCGACGGAGAATACGCCCGCCTTTTCTCCACCCAGGCCAAGCGGTATATCGAGGCCGCGCAGGCCCAGGAGGAAGAAGAACCGGTCCCCGGCCCCGGCGGCTTCCCCGGCGGTTTCCAGCCCCCTGCGGGCTTCAAAATGCCGGAGGGCTTCAAGCCCCCCGAGGGCGGCTTCCGGCCTCCCCAGGGCGGTTTCCCGTCCGGCGGCTTCCCAGGCCGGGGCGGCTTCAATCCGTCCGGCGGCGACCAATCGGGCGGCGAATGACCGAATGACCAAAGAAAACGGACCTGCGCTGTGCGATGCACGGCGCAGGTCCTTCTCTTAAAGCAACACCGCACAATTCTGGTGCGCAGATTGCGCAGTCAGAATTTTCGTCAGATTGTCTGAAAATCGCGGGTAATACTTCCTGTATTGGCTAAGATTTTCGGGCAATATGACGGAACATGATGCAAGCAAGATGTGTGCCGAGAACTAACGCGGTGTTGCCTTAACGGTTTCCCTTATTTTCCCCACTTCTCCATGTGGGACTTGATCGCCCGGAAGCTGGCGTCGCTGATGACATGCTCGATGCGGCAGGCGTCCTCTGCGGCGGCTTCTTCGTCCACCCCCAGGGACAGCAGCGCCCGGGTCAGGGTGGTGTGCCGGTCATAAATCTTCTCCGCCAGCTCCTGCCCCAATTCGGTCAAATGGAGGAAGCCGTTTTCTTCCATCGTCAGATAGCCGCCGGATTTCAGCAGACTGACGGCGCGGCTGACGCTGGGCTTGGAATAGCCCATGTACTCGCTGACGTCGATGCTGCGCACAGGGCCGCGGCGGCTCAGGATCAATATGGTCTCCAGATACATTTCGCCGGATTCCTGTATCGCCACGTTCATCACCCCTTTCTGTCCGTCATTTTAACACATTTTTTCTGTCTCTGCAAGTCAAAGCAAAGGGGAAGCCGTCGCAGGCTTCCCCTTTTTCCGTTGCAAGGCTGTCCGGGATCAGCTCTTCAGCTTATCCTGGGAAAAGTATTCCCGCACCAGCTTGATGATCACCGGGCTCAGGGTCAGGATGGCGATCAGGTTGGGGATGGCCATGAAGCCGTTGAGGGCGTCGGCCAGGTTCCAGGCGTCGCTGAGGGACATGGTAGCGCCCACGATGGCGAAGAGGATGAACACCAGCTTGTAGCCGATGGAGGCCTTGGTGCCGAAGAGATATTCGAAGCAGCGGGTGCCGTAGAGGCTCCAGCTCAGGATGGTGCTGAGGGCGAACAGGGCCAGGCACAGGGCCAGGATCACGCTGCCCAGGCCGCCGCCCAGGACGGAGCTGAGGGAGGCGGAGACGATGGCCGCGCCGCCGCTGGTGCCCCAGGCGATATCGTTGCCGTGAGAGCAGTAGCAGCAGAGGACGGTGAGGGCCGTCAGCGTGCAGATCACGATGGTGTCCATGAACACCTCGAAGATGCCGAAAAGGCCCTGCCGGACAGGGTTGGTCTCGCTGGTGGCCGCGTGGGCCATGGGGGCGGAGCCCAGGCCGGCCTCATTGGAGAAGCAGCCGCGGGCGATGCCCTTGGTGATGGAGGTGGAAATGGTGATGCCGAAAGCGCCGCCCAGCGCGGCTTCGGCGTTGAAAGCGCCCTTGAAGATCATGCCGAACACGGTGCCGATGTGGCCGATGTTGGCGAAGATGACGACGAGGGAAGCGAGGATGTAGACAACGGCCATGACGGGGACGATCTTCTCCGTGACGGAGCCGATGCGCTTGATGCCGCCGAACAGCACCAGCGCCACGATGACCGCCACCACGATGCCCACGATCAGGTTGCAGAGGGTGAAGGTGCTGCCCGCGAAGGTGATAGTCGTGGCCTGCACATTGCCGCCCAGGGCGTTGATGGCAGAGCCGATGGACTCACCGATGGACTGGACCTGGGTGGCGTTGCCGATGCCGAAGGCGGCCAGGGCGCCGAAGATGCAGAACAGGACGCTCAGCCAGCCGAAGCCCTTGCCCAGGCCGTTCTTGATGTAGTACATGGGGCCGCCGACCCAGTCGCCCTTGTCGTTGCGCTCCCGGTAATGGACCGCCAGGGTGACTTCGGCGAACTTGGTGCACATGCCGAACAGGGCGGAGAGCCACATCCAGAAGACCGCGCCGGGACCGCCGATCACGATGGCGCCGGTGACGCCGGCGATGTTGCCGGTGCCCACGGTGGCGGCCAGGGCGGTGGTCAGGGCCTGCAGGGGCGTGACCTCGCCCTTGCCTGCCTTCTGCTTCTTGAACACCTTGCCCAGGGTATTCTTCATGGCATAGCCGAATTTGCGGAACTGCAGGAAGCCGGTGCTGATGCTGAGGATCACACCGACGCCCACCAGCAGACACAGAACGACGCTGCCCCAGGCGATGTCGTCAAGCTTGGTTATGAACTCGCTCAATGTCACGATTCTTCACTCCTCCGGTATTATTTGTTCAGATCTGGGGTCCGTTTGAAGAATATGGGTATTGTACACGAAAAGTTCACATTTGGCAAGTAGCAATTTAGAGATTTCCAGTGATAAAATGCGTGCCGCGGCCGGTTTTCTGCCGGCTGCGGCGCAGCTTTTCTTATACGTCCTCCCGGGCTGCCACCCGCAGCTCCCGGAGGCAGCCCCGGCCGAACACCGGCTCCAGGGTCTCCCGCAGGGCGGGCAGACGTTCCGCCCGAGCCAGCACCTGCACCATGCCGCCGAAGCCGCCCCCGTGGACCCGAGCGGCCCCATTCCCCGCCAGAGCCCGGCGGCAGAGGGCCAGGGCCAGGGGGATGGGCTGGTTCTCCCAATCGGAAAGGGCGAAGGAATTCTGCAGGTTTTCCGCGCTGGAGCGGCCCGAGGCGTCCATGAGCCGGAGATAGGCTTCCGCATCCCCCTTACGCAGGGCCTCGGCCATTTCCGGCACCCGCCGGTCCTCCTCAAAATAATGGAGGGCGCGGAGGACCGCCCGATCCCCGCAGACGCGGCGCGCCTCCGGCAGGGCTGCCAGGAAATCTCCCTCCGACACATCCCGCAGGCGGCCCTTGCCGAAGAAGGCGGCAACGGCCTTCATCTCCGCCGGGATAGCGGCGTATTCCGCCGTCAGATCCCGATGGGAACCGCCGGTGGCCGCGATGCACAACCGCCATTCCGGGGCGAAAAGCGCGCTTTCAATGGTCTCCACCCGGGGGATCGGGTCCCGAAAATCCAGGAAGCTGACGCCCCCCAGGGCGCAGGCGCATTCGTCCATGAGACCGCAGGGCTTGCCGAAATGGGCGTTTTCCCCGTATTGGGCCGCCAAGGCCAGGGTCAAGGGAGGGATCTCGCCCCCGTTAAAAAGCGCGCTCGCCAGCTTCCCAACCAGCACCCCGAAGGCGGCGGAAGAGCTGAGTCCCGCGCCGGCGGGGACCTGGGAAACGATGTCCGCGCGGAAGCCCCCCAGGGCATAGCCCTGCCGTTTCAGATATTCGAAGGTCCCCCGGGCCAGGGCCTCGGCGGTGCCGGGCTCACTGGCGGCGGGGTCCAGCGCCCCAAGGTCGATGCGCAGCTCCCCGAAGCCATCGGAGCGGAGAATAACGGCGGAATCCTCCGTCGTCTCCGCCTCGGCCCGGATATACAGGTCCACGGCGGCGGCCAGCACCCGGCCCCCCTGATGATCGGTGTGGTTCCCGGCCAGCTCCGTTCTTCCGGGTACGGCAAGAGACAGCTTCATATTTTTTCTCCTAGAAATTATAATGTGGGATATCCGGGTGTTCCGCGAAGATCTTCTCCCGGAGATCCCAATCGCCCAGGTCCTCAAGCAGTTCGGATCGCTGCTCCGGGAAGCGTTTCTCATTCAGCCAGACGATGAAATCCGCCTCCGTAAACACAAATCCCCGTCCGTTCCAGTATTTCTTCCCCTCCGGGGTGTGCTGCATCCAGTGCAGGAATTCCGTGCAGAACCGGTCCAGGTTTTCCGCCGCCGGGTCAGGCACGGAATAGAGATACTGGTCTCCGTCGGCGCTGAGAATGACGCTTTTCATAAGCGCTTTTCCCCTTTCCGGATCTTTGCATCGTCGGTCTTTCGTTTGCTCTTTCCAGCGGAAGCCCACGGTTTCAGCCAAAATGTACACAGGCGCGCGTTTGCATTTTGGGGAGGATGTTTTGCCGGAATATTCGGGCAGGGCCACTCGCGGCTCTGCGACGGACCCCGGCGAATACGGAAGTCATTTTCCCACGCAGA